>Ga0335072_10000050_pt1 | contig 239746 bp, 235 predicted proteins | sample Lox_Sample_21_FD_206725 | JGI IMG/M metagenome (GOLD analysis project Ga0335072, IMG submission 206725) | Soil microbial communities from Loxahatchee National Wildlife Refuge, Florida, United States - Lox_Sample_2.1 | ecosystem: Environmental > Terrestrial > Soil > Wetlands | place: USA... | reverse complement strand
CAAGTACTTTTGAACTTAATGATGTGCGAGTTAAAGCCATTGTATGTTGCAAAGAGTAACTTTGTTAAGTGTGGACGTTTAGCGTGATAAGAGCGGCGCTGATCGGGGTCATCACATTCCACTCATATGCAGTGGAGAACATGAACACTATGTTGAGGGCGAAATTATAAAGTAGAGGATCATAGGGCTGTTAGAGCGAGGAGGTTTTGGAGGCTTTACATTGATTCACATTGAAATGCATAATGCATTTGCATACCAGACACACTGGCCAAGAATTGCTGTTTTTTGCGAATTTCCAAAACACCTTCGCTACGCTGAACATGCTTTCTGGAATCCGAGTGAGCATCATCTCCTTCGGGAGCGCTTAGAGCTCGCCCGACTACTTGCCGCACTTAATATACTGGCGCTTCGCTTATGTCCAGCCCGAGTGATGCTGGCGACGAGATTGCTTCTGGAAGATGATGGCCTCTTCCGTTCAGTTTCATTGGCCGCAAGATCATGAGCTTCTGCTTTAACCTCTTCCTCATCTGCTTCCCCATCTGCATCTGCTTCGCCATCTGCATCTTCTTCTGCTTCATCCTCTTCCTCTTCCGCTTCGTCTTCCGCCTCCGCCTCGCCATCCTCATCGCCGTCCTGATCGACATCCTCCTCGCCATCCTCGTCCACCTCCGCTTCCGCTTCCGCCTCATCGTCTTCTCCATCCTCTTCATCTTCTGCGTCCTCTTCCTCATCCGCCTCAGCTTCGGCATCTTCTTCCTCGTCCGCTTTATCTTCTTCCGCAGCAGTTTCAGGGACACTGACCATTGATACATCACCCTCTGCGTCAGGTTTAGTGTTCTCGGTAGTGTTCTGTTTCGATTTCTCTGTAGAAATGTGGACGGCAACGCGCAATTCACTCTCCTCTTTCTCTAACACTTTTCGTGCCTCTACTAACTTCGTCACGCGTTGGATGAGTCCTTCAAACGTAGTCATGATTTTATCCGTTGACAACACAATGATGTCTGGTATCTCCAGTTCGGCGAGAGCGGCCGCGATCTTCTGTGTCTGGATTTGACTCTTGGCCTGGCGTAGTTTTAGAAGCTTATCACTTCGGAACGTGACACCTGATGTAAGCCTGTCATGTGTCGAGACGCCGAACCGTAGCTCTCGTCGAGGTGATAACTGCCGGATAGGAGTTTGAACCGCGATTGATCCCTTTTTCTGGCCGCTACCGCTGATCGGCTCGCGATGGCTAAGTGTGCCGGCTGCACTTCCGTTCATTGCTGCCGGCGACGGAATCATGTCTGCCGCATTAAGGGAGAGTCTGTGACGAGCCTTCCGATTTCGGTCCTGCGCCATGAGCTGAGCGTAGAGTTGGTTGAGAATGTTGAGCGAATTGTACTGGTAGGCGTTTTGGGCAGGGTTGTTTGGTTTCACAATCTCCAATCTTGCCCGTACCTCTGCGCGTTCTGACTCAAATCTCTGCGCGGAGATCATGATCCGTTGAAGTTCCGACAGCAAGAACTCCTCTTCTCTCACTTCTTCTACTGTCCTGTTGGCAAGCTGCCAGGCCAGATCTTTTCGGGTTTTCTCCTTGTTCGGGTCGTATTTGGTTAGGAGCTCATGTTGGACGAATTCAGATTCGCTCATGTTTTTCTCGCCTCCGGCAGCAATCTCAATACTTTTTGCCCAAACCTCGTAGAATCGAGCCTTGAGCTGTTCAAGAGTTCGGCCTTTATAATCTGACGCTTTTGCAATCGCCGTCGAGACTTCTTCAATTGTAGGTATTGGTTCATCTTTGTTCCTGTACTCGTAACGATCGATGATGATAGGCCACTTATAGTAATACTCCTTCACCAGATTGAGAAGGTAGTCTGTCTCCTCTTTGCTCCAGTCATCATTCCGAAGATATTCATCATATTGTTCATCCGTATACGTAGGAACAGTGATCGTAGTGTTGAATTTCGCGAAAGGGTACTCCTGGAAAGTGTCTACGATTTGCGGCTCTTGATTTTCTGTCTCTCCATTGGTGTCGCCGTTCGATTTCTGCGGTTTTGGCGTGCGCGGTTTGCGCCAATGTCTGAGTTCCAAGCCATCGCTCCGCGCAGAGTTGGTAAATGCTACAGAATCCCAATGTGAAGGTTTGAAGTCTCTTTGGAATTTGGCTTTGTATGTTTTCCCAGAATCGAGTATTGAGACCGGAGGAGCGCGATCGCCATGTAGCGCAAGGACTTCTCTATTTATTCCGGCTATGTCAAAGTCAACAAAACACTTGTATACGATTCAAAGACGTTATACACGTACTGGGGCGCTTATGGCTAGTCGCAGGTTTGGCCTTCTTGATGGGAGCCGGCTTGGGCAGCGCTTCGCCAGCTGCGAGTCCCATAATATCTTGGACATCTTTCCTGCTTGCCATAATGGCGTATGAAGGTCCAAAGATGCGCCAGCGATGATAGCTCTGATGGAAAAGGCCAGGCGAAGATGTTGAATGAACGTCGAGAATCCGCCGTTCCATACGCCGTGTGAACCATTTGAGCCTGGGGCAGCAGTGTAATGCCTCTTAATAATTCAACCACTGCGGTGCTTCAGAGCCGCAACGTCGTCAAAGCATTTAATGGAGAATTCTCTTTGCTTTCACTACTACTTATGTTGCTTCATTTAATATGACTTAGGTAATCCAAGTACTCGCTCAGCTACGTAATTTAAACACATCTCTGGGCTGATGGGTGCAATGCGAGGAATGAAGACTTCTCGAAGGTACCGCTCAACATGATACTCTTTTGCATATCCCATTCCTCCGTGTGCCATAACTGCCCTTTCACAGGCAGCATATGCAGTCTCGCCTGCAAGGTATTTCACTGAGTTGGCGTATTCTCCAGTTGAGAAGCCTTCGTCGTACATCTTCGCAGCATGGTTTATCATGATTCGACATGACTCCAGCCTAATCCAACTATCGGCAAGTGGATGCTGAATTCCTTGATTCTGCCCAATTTGTTTCCCAAATACTATTCTTTCGGTAGCGTAATTTGCCGCCTTGCGAATAGCTGCGAATCCCAATCCCACGGCTTCTGATGCAAGGAGAATTCTTTCGGCATTCATTCCATGCATAATCATCTTGAAGCCATTTCCCTCTTCTCCTATAAGGTCATCCTTGGGTACCTTCCACCCATCAAAGAACAGTGTATTTGTGTCGATGGCGGCTCGACCCATCTTCGGAATCTCTCTGACCTCAACCTGGTCACGATCGAGATTGGTATAGAATAGACTCAGACCATGACTCGGCTTGCTGACTTCTTCCAGTGGTGTTGTTCGAGTCAAGATTAGGATTTTCTCCGCAATCCGAGCTGTACTCGTCCATATCTTAGTACCTGATAACAGATAGTCATCGCCATCTCTCCTCGCAAGGCTCTGCAGTTTCAAAGTGTCCAGGCCGGTATTCGGCTCTGTGACGCCAAAGCAAGCTCGCTCTTTTCCTTCAATCAATGGTCTTAGGAATCTTTCTTTCTGGCTGTCGGTACCATACTTGACAACAGGCGCAAGTCCAAAGATATTCATATGTATCGATGAAGTAGCTGTCATACCACCTCCTGACTCCGCTATGGTTCCCATCATCGTGACAGCTTCTGCTAGTCCGAGGTCACTGCCTCCATGTTCAAGTGGCATGCATATTCCTAGCCAACCTTCTCTTGCTATAGCTCGAGTGAAGTCTATCGGCCACCTCTTTGATTGATCAACATCATACCAGTAGTCATCTGCGAAACGGGTGCATATTTTCGTGATTGCTTCGCGTACGGATCTTTGAGATTCAGTGAGATCGGGCAGCTCCGGTAGATATTCTCTTGCTCGTGCATGAAGTAGCCTAATAGAAGAAGAGGCAAGCCGAGGGGACTTGAATCTTGAGGAAGATTTGTGTTTTGATGCGAAAGTGCGCAGCATGATATCCGCGATGGGACATAAGAAATCCAATAAGCCTACACAATCAATTATTCAGCTTCTTTCTCTCTTCTAGCAAATGACTGGCTCAATCAGGAAAAGGAATCCGAAACTATTGTCGCTTCGCATGTCGATTGGCATAAAATAGTCCATTATTCTCGAGTCTTTGGAGGGCGGAATGGCGAGGGGTTCCGAGGTACAGTTACGGTAACAAGGTAAACAAGATTAAGCTTGACAACCGTACCTGAATGAACGTAACGTAGTGGGAGTCTTATGGTCAAACTCAAAACTTAGTACCTGACGTGGATCTTCGAAGGCTACCGCGTAAATAGGAGATCATAATGTATTTTCGAGAAAGGATATTACAACTATTTTCAGATGTCGCTCGCACCACCACTAACCCCTTAGCCACGCTAGTTCAATTTCCATGTTCCTAGTTGCTAAAGAGTAGTATCGCCATAGAAGATGGAACAATCGACCGCTTTTCTCCGTGCTTGCATTGATAAAACCCAGAACAGAAAGACTCGGGGGAAATAGAAACACAACGAAGGAAAATTGGCCGCAGGCCACTCCTGTAGTGTAACCGGACTCATATAGGAGCGTCCAGGTAAGTCGCACCAGCTCCGCCACCGGCATATGCAGGACCAAGCACCGGCGTAATTGCAGAATCTCGCTGCACGGCATTTCCATATGTCTGAGAAGATTGAGGAGGCAAACTGCCAGGAGGAGCCGACAACCTATGCGGATGCGCGACACCTAAGAAGTCAGTATCTCCAATCTTCCCAACACATAATGTAATTATGCAAACGCAGCTATAGATGTCCATGAAGTAGAAAGTTAATAACCGTTCATTGTCATGCGCTGCGAGTTTCTGGAGAGCTCGCGGTCTGCCGAGGGTGAAATGGGCCTGGAGCTATGGCCACCGACAGCGCTGGACTCTTTGAGTGCAAGCAGCTGCTTCGCGCGGAACGATTCGTAGTGGATCTGCGATGTCGTCTCAATCAGGTCCTGGAGATGGGTACGAGTGAGGAAGTTGCGCAGGTAGACGAATTCGCAATGGTTTTCATCCTCAACTGTAGAAATTGTCAGAAAGACGGCTTGTATTGCACTGGATGGTAAGACATACCGTTGACTATGCCCCAGCGGTTCTGGCGACCGCGAACTTGCCTGCCAGCGACAACGATTGTCTTTTCGGAACCAACAACGGCGAATGGAATCATGGTCTGGAACTGTATTAGTCAAAAATCTTAGGAAAACCCAAAGATGAAGACTAACCTTAATTTGCGAGTTAAGGGCAATTTCTTCTTGATCATGCTCCTCGTTGTCGTAGGGATACATGCGCAGGTTGTGGAAGGCAAACTCCTCCTTTATCCGCTCCTTAAAAGCAGCGCGCTCTTCCAGAGTCAAGCTGTCGGCCTTGGCAATGACTGGTACGACATTGACAAACTCAGAAAGCTTCTTGAGCACAACAATATCAATTGGCTTCAAGCCGTGACCGGACGGCTGGATGAAGAAGAGACAGCAGTGGATGCGTGTATCCTGCAAGTATCGCTCACGTTGCGCAGTCAGCTCCTTTCGGAGGTAGGCGCTGTGCTGATCCTTGATGTACTTGACAATTGGATCCCAGCAGCGCTCGTTGTTGATGAGGTCACCGTAGCCAGGAGTATCTACGATGTTCAGTCGTAGTCGGACGCCATTCTCTTCAATGATGTGCGAGACACTCTGGATCTCGGTTGTGCTCCGAATGGGCTCATCTGGCTGCAGACGACCTTTGCTGTCCATCAAATGTGAGGCAAAGATGGTGTTGATGAGGGTGGATTTGCCGAGACCGGTTTGACCTGGAGAAGCTTGAGTCAGTATGGAAGCACCTCGACATTTGCGAAGGACCAGTTACGTACCGACGCAGATGACATTGAATTGGAAACCGCGCTTCAACAACTTCTTCTCAATCTGCTGTGTGATGCTGTCGAAACCGACGTGGCTTTTGGGGAAGACCGTGGCCTGCGACTGGGCGTTCATCATCGCCATTGCTGCGACAACGTAAGATTACCAAACGAGGGACGATTGGCAAAACGGAGGACGTCAAGGACAGAATCGAAGCGAAGATGGAAGTGGCTGGGAAGAAATTGAAGTTGGAGAGAAAATTGTGGGATTGTTTGCTGGCGACGCGGGAGAAGAACGAGCAAAGGGATTTAGGGATAGGGGGCTTTCAAGGCACTGCAGACCACAGCTTTTCGGGCCCTGCGCTTGCCCGCTTGTGCCCTAGCGCCCTCATCTACCTGCGCTTCCCCAATCCTTCCCTCGAGCCAATCGAAGAGAGGATTGAGAAGCCACTACCTTTCCAGAGTCTGCAAATCCATCAACCCGCGGTCATCGCTTCATTTGATTTGAAACCAGTTCCACTTCTACAGCTGCTGTCGCTATGGCACTCAGATCACTGCCGTTGCACACGCTCCTGCCGATATTCCAGCCATTGCCTTCGCACACCGCGCAATCCATCCTCAGACTGCCTGCCCTTCGGAGAATTCGACTGCCTCCGTCTGCAGCATCAGCTCTCGCCATTCCATTGCTGGGCTTTGCAGGTATATCATCGGTGCTGCAAGAGCTATGGGACGGTCTGCTGAGAGCAGTACCAAAGAAGAAGACGTCGTACAGCAAGAAACGAAGTAGGCAGATGGCCGGCAAAGCTTTGAAAGATGTCACCACCATCGTCAAATGCTCCAGTTGTGGTCGACCAAAGAGAATGCATGTGCTGTGTCCTTACTGTGTTTTGGGTACGAACTTATATCTCATCTTCGATGTGTGTGCCACTAACAATTGGAAGCTATACGCAACTGGTGGAAAGCAGAAGCGAGAGGAGAAGGCGACAAAGTGATGACCAACTATAACCCACAAGCTCAGGAACAAACAACAACATCAACGGTAAAATAGATAAACCTCTAGGTCCATTTCTTTGAGCCCTAGCTAGCGCAATCAATTGAATCCATTAGCTGGCGTGCTGATGGAGTCTCGTATGGATATGCGCAAAACTCACTATTCAACGCATAGCGAAGGATCACATGTACAAAGATTTTGTGAAGATACAATATAGATGTACAATAATTGAAAACAAAGAGTTTGGTGATACGGCAGTACCGCTGTGATGCGGGTTGTTGGAAGGATTAGACGAATAATCCAAATAGAGCATATACACTTCCATCGCGCCTCAACTGCTCCCATCTCAGCTTAAAATGATAGGAGATAGTATGGCCATGTCAATTCATCCCTTATTCACGTCGAATTAAAACTTTCAAATTTGGCTGCATGACCTCATATCTCGCACCAAAATTTTATCGTGCTTGTCCATCGTAAACTTCAAAATCCCGCCCATCAATATCCTTCCCATATCTCGGATCGGTTCAGAATGGTTTGTGATCACCGCCAATACCATCTATAACGTTCGACTAATGCTTTCACCAAGTCAAAGCAATACCTGACGGTCCACACCCTCGATGCGGCGGCACCCACCGACATATTCGCGCTCGCACCTACGCCAACGTCTCTCCTCTCAGGCAGCGGCTCCTCCACAATCCTCGTCCACTCGACAACTTCCTCCGAATTCCCACTGAAGCAGAAGCTTGAAGGCGCGCACAAGCTCGGCGTGCACCACATGGCGGCGTCGAAAGACGGAAACGTGGCCGCGAGCGTGGGCTTCGGCGGCGAGACGAAGATCTGGCGGTTCCGCAAGGTGGACGAGAACGCGGCGGTGGGGACAGGCGCGTGGGAAGACGGAGGCAAGGTCGCGGCGGGCATGGGCGGCGACAAGAGCAAGGACGGCGCCGGCGTCGGCGAGATCTGGGCTGTTGCGTTGAGCGCCGACGGCCGCCATCTCGCCGCGAGCGCGTACGATGGCAAGGTGCGCGTGTGGGATCTCGGCGCTGAGGGCATGCCGTGTGTGCGCGAGTACGAAACCAAGGGAAGCTTTGGCATGAGCGTGGATATATCGAGTGACGGTCGGCTTGTTGCAAGTGGGCATGAGAATGGGAGTGTCTATATGTTCAACAATGATTCAGGAAGAATGGTGCATTCTCTTCCTGGTACGGTGATCCTCTTTCCACATCCGTACTACTCGTCTGCTAACTCTACGAAAGGGCTCATTCGCGCTGTACGAGCCGTAACTTTCTCGCCTGCTACGAAACTCCTTGCTGCAGCAGGAGACGCTCGCACCATAGCTCTATATGATGTTGCATCCGGCGAGCAGGTGGCGAACCTCTCTGGACACGCAGCTTGGATTATGTCAATTGACTGGAGTTCGAGCGGAGAATATCTGCTTAGCGGGTTTGTACTCTGTATAGCTGACACAACTTTGATGTCTCTGCTGACCCTACCTAGATCCTTCGACGGAAAAGCCAAAGTCTGGGCCGTCGAAACACATAACTGTGTAGCCACCCATGGAGAAAGTGACAAGACTCTGTGGAGCGTTAAGTGGCTGCCAAAGATGGGCAGGACGGAGCTGTTCGCTGTCGGTGGTGCGAATCGGAGCATATCGTTCTATCGCGAAGCATCTGGAGGTTGACAGAGAGAAAACCAACTGCTTCCGATTCCATGCTCTTGAACTTGAGGATGGGTGCCTCCTCAAGTCGTGTTTACCCATCTGGCTGTGATTTGCCCGATACACTCTGCTCTGTGACACAGAGTGCGTGATTGGGCTAGCTGACATTCGCTCTTGCTGCATAGAGTCGAAGAATACTCCATCAAGATGCTGAGAGCCTATACTTTTGGTGCTGAATTTAGTACAAGATGGCCTATACTAGAACTTCACGCTTGCGAGGACTCTGAGCAATTTGCTGCCTGTTACAACAAGAGACGCCGCCTCAAACTCTTCGACGATCTCTATAAAGATTCACGAATACGGCTCTTCGCGATGAAAGTGGCATTTCACAGCGGATATTGAACTTCAAATAGCAATGAATCTATTTCAACAGATTTGTGAAGGACTTGAACCGAGAATTACAACTTTGTAACATCCCATATCGAGAGCTTCAATCTTACGACGAGGCAGATTTCTCACTCTGGAAGACTTCAGCTTATAAGAACGTAAATGAGTCATCTTCATTATTTTCTATGTGTCGAATCTTAACACGGTGGCTGTATCATGACAGGTCCTACTATCTCGGCACCGAATAGGATCCGAATTCATTTACTTGCGACTTGTATGTATTAAGTCGGAAGGCAAACACCTTGCTGTCCGATCCTTTGGCGATTCGACCTGCTGAAATAGGCACAGAAGGCTCATCTAAACTTCAAAGTTATCCAATCCAGCCTAGCGATAGATACTCGGAGCCATTATGCCTTCCGTCCGCCTCCGTTAAAAGACTATCATCTCCACAACTCATTTAGCAGAGGTCGCTAAATCTACTGTACGTAAGCAAGGCTGTCGGCGTTCGGAGTAGTACGCTAATTCCGTGATCACCTTAGGTCCGCGATTTTACGCCCGACCTGCTATGTTAGTATATGAGGCTATTTCGCAGTACCAACTTAAGAGAGCCTGATAGGTATAAGAAGGTCTGCGTCCTGCGACAGACTAATGTAAATCCACATTTAAAGCTCATTTCATCGCCTTCGACGATAAATCACAGCAAATCTTAGTCAAAATGGCCCAGCAGTACGCCAAGCAACAGCCACAAGGATTCAAGAACCACATTGAGAAGATTGCCATTGTTGGGGTTCGTTCGTCTGTTTCTAGAGTGGTAAAAATGATTATCAACTAACGATGAAAATAGGCGGGCGGCCAAATTGGGAAATGGCTGGTCACAGACTTGTTGAAGACTGGCAAACACAAGATCACGGCGATTACTCGTGAAGGAAGCAGCTCGGAAATGCCGTCCGGTGTGGAAGTGCGAAAGGTTGACTATGAGAATCCATCGTCCCTGGTAGCCGCTCTTAAAGGGCACGATCTCTTCATTATCACTATGGGTGTCACGGCGCCGCCGGACACACAAACCAAGCTCGTTGAGGCTGCGGCGGAAGCCAAAATTCCATGGATAATCCCAAACGAGTATGGAAACGACACCAACAACGATCAGGTAAACAAGGATATACTCATCGGTGGCGGCAAGAAGCAAATTCGCCAGCATATCGAGCAACTCGGCTTATCCTGGATCGGCATTTGCAGTGGGTTCTGGTACGAGTTCAGCTTGTGCGGTGGCCCTGAACGATACGGATTTGACTTGAACAATCGCACTATCACGTGGTTTGATGACGGCAATGTCAAGCTCGATACGAGCACGTTTCCACAGGTTGGGCGTGCTGTCGTGAGTCTATTGTCCTTAAAAGTTCTCCCAGAAGATGAGAATGATAAGAGCCCAACTCTTTCCCATTGGCGAAACAAGTTTGTTCATTTCAACTCGTTCCATGTTTCCCAAAAGGATATGTTTGAGTCTGTACTGCGCGTTAGTGATACGAAAGCAAGCGACTGGACGCAAAACACCGTCTCGATCAAAGAGTGGTATGAGGATGGGGTAGCAATGATGCAGAAGGGCAATAGGCAAGGTTTCGGAAAACTGCTTTACGGAAGATACTTCTTCCCTGATGCTCCTGGCGACCTCGAAAAGCTAGGCTTCGAGCCTGACAATGGGAAGCTCGGTCTTCCCAAGGAAGATTTGGACGAATATACGAAGATAGCTTTTCAAATGGCAAAGGACGGTTATATGGAGAAGCAATATGGCCACATGATGAGACAAGCGCAGAACAAGAAATGAAACGTTCCTTTTGAACGTGAAGCAAAAAGGAATGGTCATTAGGCTCGAGTTAGTAGCCATAGCTAAACAAAAGATTCTTGGTCCTGTTATACTGGTACTAGGCGGTGAGGATATTCGATATGCGTGCTCATCGTCGAAATGATCAGAGGTAAACAAAACAGAAGATAGAACCGAAGTCGTTATTAATCTCAGAAAGCGATGAAGCAAATTGTAGCCTCTCTGGCTCTATGACCATGAAAGTCGTACTATGATGAGGAGTGAAGAGGAGTAGCGAGGAAGGAGAGACGAGTTGGTGAGAATACGATACGATGTGATACAGGGTTGCGGAAATTTCACCGCATCTCAACTTAAAATTTAGCCAAATGCGACACCGCGTTGAAAATTCTCCCAAGTCCTCACCATGAGCCAATGCGTATTCCATTAAGCCCACTAAGCTTGAAATCCTCCACAATCCTCCGAACTGCGCGGAAAACATCCTCCCCGTCCGCCCCTCTCGCTTTTAGTCTTCTCGAAACCCGTTCCCTCATCCATTCGCGGTACTTCGCCATGGCTCCTCCCGCACCACCTTCCAAGCAACCAGTCGTGATATCGGGTCCGTCAGGGACAGGCAAATCCACAATCCTGAAGCGACTGTTCGCGAACCACCCAGGCACGTTTGCATTCTCAGTGTCGCACACGACGCGGGCGCCGCGACCGGGCGAGAAGGACGGCGAGCACTACCACTACGTGACGCGGGAGGCGTTCGAGGAGCTGCAGAAGAAGGGTGGGTTCATCGAGCACGCGCAGTTCGGGTCGAACCTGTACGGGACGTCGTTTGCGGCGGTCGAGGAGGTGGAGAAGATGGGCAAGGTCTGTGTGCTCGACATCGAGATGGAAGGCGTCAAGCAGATGCACAAGTCCCACCTCAAGGCCCGCTATCTGTTCATCATGCCGCCTAGCTTTGAGGAGCTGGAGAGGAGGCTGAGGAGTAGAGCTACAGACAAGGAGGGAGAGATTCAAAAGAGGCTGGATCAGGCAAAGGTGGAGATGGAGTATGCGAAGACGGAGGGTGTCCACGATAAGGTGATCATCAATGATGACCTGGAGAAGGCATACAAGGAGGTTGAAGAATTTTGTTTGCGAGAAGAGCAATGATGAGAACTGATACAATCATGATTGATTGCTTGATGCGAAAGGCCTTTAAGTGACTTTAGCATTCAATAGCATAAACCCTGGCCTATTTGTATATCTTGGTTATTTAGAAGCCAACAGATTAGAGCAGTAGATCTATCTAGATCGAAACGAAATTATACAGGAATTTCGGTGCATTCACGTCGTCGAAATTTCCTGCATCTTGAATGGCAGCCACTAAACCCATCGTGCGCCTTTATGGTTCACAAAAGCAAGCCATCACAATTTGAACGAAAGTCGGCACCAAGCCCTTGCATCAGACCAGATCTTGGCACTACGTGTACCACAAACCCTGGAAATGTATATGCGACCTCTTGGGCATAGGGTTCATCCAGCTCGAGACGTCTTTTGGTGCGCGTTCAGACCCGTCATTCGCAGTCTGTCCAGCATCATCACCGAACAATGATCTTGCGGAGCAATCAGAATGTCGAAGAAATAGATGAAGGCTCCGTGGTGGCTTCTCCACTGCTGAGACGATCCCAAAAGCAAAACTTGAAATCAGGGGAAAGCGGAAAAAAAGCAAAATTAGGTTGAGCGTAAGGGCAAATGATGCCCGTGCGGGCAAGTTTCTATTCAAACAGTTTATGGAGAGTCGTTCATTTATGATTTCAAAAGTAATGAGGATACAGGCGCAGCGAGTAGCCAGAAACGGCCACATCGCAAAAGCCAACGGAAAAACAAAGCAAAGAAATAAGCCAACCCGCCTATCCTGTATGAAGAATTTTGTTTGAAAATGGTGCTCTCTTTTCTCCTTGGTCCGAGTGGAGGTCCTCGATACCTGCCGATATGCCCCCCTCATACAGAAGCACAACGGAATTTTGCAATGGCGTCCCGAGAAGTGAACAGAAGCAAAACGGAGCAGGCAAATAGCAGAAGCCAACCTAACATGAGGACGAATGCCCCAGACAGACCATTTAAACACCAGTCTAAGTGCTCTGTATGCCGGAGGAGGGAAATGGACTAAATGCAGAATGCTGATGTGATGGTGAGCCCATAAATACGCTCGATGCCATTCGACCGGTAATGGATGCTGAATGCCAATGGATATGCCGAATGCAGCCGAAGCGAGTCAGCCATATCGAAGCGCACAATAGAGCATATCCATGCGAACCGTAGGTGCAAATTTCGAGCTGTACAAACAGCTGGTATGAGTTTCGTCGGGACGATGCGGCATGGCTAGAGAAACCGAGCGTCAGGCGAACGGGTAGAGTTATTCGGTGGCCAAATGAGGTGGAATTGGCAGAAATCTTCCGCCTTTCCGATTCTCTGTGAATTGATTTATGGTGCTACGGATAGCACTTCATGATACAGTGATGGCATCAGATCCAGTCGCTGAGGATCAGTTAGAAACGCCAGAGTACTAGCTTTTGTGAGCTTTATTGTGATTGCAGGTGATTTGGTAGGCGATGTAAACATGAGAAAGACTAAATATGCAAGGCTTAAGTTGCTACGGAGCGGCTCATCATCATGGGGCCTGTAAGAGCGGACTCAAGATTGCGTTCACGAAGCACGCTTGCATACTTAGGTTCTCTCATGAACTTGGGGACCGAGTCCTACGATGCGTCAGTTTTAATTTCTGTACAACCTCAACACAAAATGGTACTTACACTGGCCATCAGCTTGAAAACAGAGTTCTGTGCACTGTCGAAGAGTTGTGCAACCTCATCAAGGCTCTTGATCATAGCTTCATCATCGCCAACGGCGCGCGTCATTCGAGCTGCCAGTGCTTGACGTAGGTTGTGGTCGATATTGAGCTCGCATGGCGAACCAGGAGCGAGGAATGCATTGTAAAGACTGTAAGCAGCCGCAAGCGTTTCGCGAATAACTTCCAGACGTGGAGTGGATGAGGATTTCTTAGCGACATTGTACGTATTGAGAAAGTCTTTCACATCCAAGTAGAATGACAGGTTCTCTTCGCAATGCGTGTCTCGCAGAAATTCTCGGAACAATAGACGCAATGCTGGGTCCCTAATGATGATGGTCATCCGGTTAGCATTGGAGTCTCGAGAGTTGCCATCGCGTCTGTTGCTGGAAATTGTGTCGCCATTGACGGAATTCTTCTGACCAGAAACCCAACCGGCAACACGCTGGCCCTTATCCGTGACTTGGTAACACACAGATTTGGATGGTGAAAAGCGTATTGGTGGTGGTAATGGTTCGACAGACTTCATGAGACCGTATTCACAGAACAAGCTTGCCAGTTCCACAGTTTCTCGGCGGTCGACCATAGTGCAGCAGTCCATCAACCAATCCACCGTTGCTTTGCCAGTAAATGTGTTCCAGTACGTCTTATCACCGATCTTGCGCTCACGTGCCATCTTGACACCAACCATTCCGGTTTGATAGTCGCTGAGTGAATCAGAGTCGGAGCTGGCAATGCTATATTTGACGTTCGGCTTGTCCTGTCCAACGAATCGACGGAATACGACTTCGATGGTAGCTTGATCGCGATGAATCTTGTCTCCCTCGGGCTCGCGTTCCAGCAAGACAAGATGCATCGTGTTGCGTGGCGAGTTAAGAACATCCATGACATGGCGTGCAGTGATACCATTCCGCTGACAGAATCTCTGGAGAATGTACATTCCCTTAGGAGTCAACTGCCAGACAGAATTCTTAGCATTGAAGTCACCTTTGCCATCGGCCGCTTCGATAAATCTTGCTTCGAGGAATTTCATGCACACCGATCGAGCCATCTCTTTGGCCATTGAGAAAGTTGTTGTGGTAGTCGTGGTGACTATTCGCGAATTGTCCTTTGGATCAGGCATACGATTTGACTGCGAGAATTTCAGGGAGCCAAGATTTGTTATTGCTTCATCGGATGTGAAAGTGTGGTCGATTTTCTGGAAACGGACGCGGTGTGGAGTGAGAGGCAGGCTGACCATCAGAGTCGAGAATAGATCTTTGAAGTCCTTGGAACACATCTGGTTAGCTTCCTTTTCTGTTGATCCGTAGACACATTTCACCACGAGGGATGCGATGGCTCGATTCGAATCACTTGATTCAAGATTTGAGGGAGGTGCGCAAGGACGGGAGCCGGATGAGCAAGATGGAGAAGACAAAGTAGAGGTTGTTGTAGCGTATACTTCTGTTGCAGGAGGATGCGCCTCTGGTTTGCGTTCTGGACCAGGGCGAATCACTACAACTTCATCGCTCTCCGGAGACGCGCCATCACGCGTGCTCGGGAGAAATGGTGTGAGCGGAAACATTGAGAGGTGGAAAGGCACCGGCGTAGAGAGAAAGTGGAGTGAAACCTCCCAGTCCTCTGCAGCTGCAAAGAATAGACTTGACTTTCTCCACGACGCAGATTGCACAAGTTGAGGGACGGAGAAGTGGGCAGTTGAATGAGTTAGGCAGAGAAGAGAGACGCCTTGGTCTGGAGAAGCACGAGAAACTCAAATCGATCGCTTTCCTATCGTGAAAGCTCGGTTTACGGAGGATAACATCGGCAAGCGGAAGCCGATAGTTCCGAGCAAAGAACAAATATAATGAAAATGGTACTCACTCTGGTGTAAGGACGATCATCATCCGTCATCCGCAACAACCTCGAGGAAGTTTGATGCATCTTGCGTTCGTTTACAAAGTCGTCGTCGTCAGCAGGGGTACTTGAAGGCCTCGAAGGAATAGCTCGCGCGTGAGTTGAAGTGGACCTAGCAAGCTGCCGGCGCTTGCTCTCTTTCTGACGCTTGCGAACGTCGCTAGATTGCCGGGTAGGCACAGATACAGTGGCAGGAAGCTCAGTGGAAGAGTCTTGGAAGGGTGCAACCGGATCACGATCGCCCAGCGTTTGTTGGATCTTCCTCCGAGATCTCGCAGCCTGGTATTCCGAAAGGTCGAGAATTGGTCGGTCTCGCTGGCCGGCGTCTGGAGAACGACGAGACGGCGTCTGCGCGACTTCAGGAGCAACCTGGTGTGCAGAGCGAGTTGGTGGAGCCGTATTGGAGGATGCTCCTCCTACTGCGGCGGAAGAGATACGCGAGATCAGAGAAGGAAATGTGCGTGAGTTGCGACGCGCAGGACGGTGCTGCGGATTGGCTTCGGTCACGACGTTGCCGGCCGGGAAAGAAGATGAGGAAGAGGAGGATTGCTGCGGTCGGTCTTCGGACGAGACGGTCGTCTCGCTGGTGTGGAATGAATCGGGCGACGACGAGGACGGCAGATCGGTCTGAATGATCAGACTCAGGTCGGAGTCCCTTCGATGAGAAAGTTCGTCGGCCGAGGGAAAGCTGTGGAAGTCGAGGTCGGGGGAGATGGTGGGCTTAAGTCGGAGGTCAGGACGAGCAGAAGAGGACATTGGCCATCGAATGGCTAAGTGCAAAGGGGATAGGGATGGAGGCGCAACCACAGAAAAAGAATTGCTGGTGCCACGCTGGGCGGGTGGATAGGCGAGAAGAGGCGGACGAAGACGAGCAGAAGCAAAGTGAGGAGTGAGGAAGAGATCTGGAGAAAAGCGTGGCAGAAGCGGGAGTCTAAGAATGGGCTAGGGGGTGGGAGAAGGGAAGGAAGGGCCAGGGCCAGGAAAAGAGCGAAACTCGGGCGGGCTAAGGGCCAACGGGCGAAGAATGCAATTCAATTGAGCGACGCCAACGAGGCACGGAGGAATTGCTAGGGAGCGAGGAAAGGACGGACCGACATCGATTGGGCGGCGGGCAGCGTGGGAATGGAGTGGAGAGAGAGTGTGGGTGCGCGTGCGCAGGAGCGTGAGGGTGAGGGTGAGCGCGAGGACGGAAGAAGGAGGCGACGGGGTGCAGAGTGTGCAGGGTATTCAGGGTGTTTCACGCGACGGCCATGCGATTGACCCGCCTACAGTACCTAGGTAAGTACGCTAGGAGCGGTCGTATTGGGGCCCCAATGGCAGTACCTTACCGCACCAACCCAAGGCTGCCTGCCTGCTTCGTGGAACCCACGCGGCCCCCTTGTGAAAAAGCTGTTGCGTGCCAACTGTCGATCCCCGGGTGGATGATGCTGATGCTGCTATCGTATCGTATGCTAATTCAGCATTCGCTGCTGCCACTGTCACTGCCACAGCAGTGAACAATGAAGAAACCCGCCGGAACAATACCGTGCCACAGCCAACAACGCAGCGCATCCGGGACAAGCTGGTCGATCTCGCAGCGCCGCTTCCGGAATGCTCCCTTCGTACGGCATGCCCACATTACCCACTCTCACCATGTGTTTCGCGGGCGCGCCATTGCCCAAACGGCAAATGAATGGCAAGTCGCATGCACCGTCCGCTAGCTGCCTGTACGTGCTGAAGCGTGCATCCCGGCCGCTTCGCACGTGGCCTAAGCACGCCTCCTGTTTACCGATATGTAGTCTGATGGCTCTGTCCTCCCATCCGCCAGGCCCAGGAGTGCTCAGGGCTTCGGGTGATGATGCGCGAAGATGAGTTTCTGACATGCTGACACCCTTCCATTCGAGTTTCGCCCATGAGACCTTGGATGAGCATGGAGTGCGTACTCTACTTATCGCCCGGCTTTGCCTCTGCCCGGGAACAGCCTAACGGTGCTCCCGGCAGGCTGCCTGCTAAATTTGCACTTGATGAACAACGCCGGTTTTTCTTCTCGGCCAAGCTGGCCCAGATCATCACCTTCTGCCTTGACGTAGACCCCACCGGCTTTGCCGACCTTCTCGAAACCACGACTGAGCTGGCCGAACGATGGTCAAGTACCAGAAGGCATAGATGTGCAAAAACACCGTCATCCCATTCCCGCAGAGCCTGCCGTATTACCGAAGCCACCGCCAGGCTATCACATTTACTGCTGCTTGACATAACCTAGATCCGCGGCGGAGAGTTCAAAGCACCTCTGGTTGGTTGCTGATGATGTGTTCGAAGCCTCAGTGTCTCCTGATACATGCATTTCCGGCGTGGCACGTTTTTCATGTCTTGGGCGAAAATTCAGTTTGCTGTCGGATCTTCAAACTCGACGTTTTCGTGCTCCGGAGTACAGCTTCCACCAGCCACGCCCATTATTTTTCTTTGTCGAGAATTGACTGCCGGCATTCCGCTCGAAAGGATCAGCAGTGAAGATGGGCAGTATCAGCGCACATGCCGGTGCCGAACCCTTGCCTAACCTCAATCAATCATCACGAAAAGGCCTGCTATCCGATCTTCCTGCACCACCGCTTTCATTCAGTACCGTGACATCCTGTGTCCTGTCGGCTGCTTGTCTCCGTGCCGATATTTTTACGTGAGTAAGGAAAAGCTTTCATCGGATGACATGCACGGTCGGTGGCGCAAAGGCTGGGAACGAGCTGTGTCTCTTCCAGTGCCAGGATCGACAGAATGGGAGCCGATGCGACGGTAGGACACGAAGAATGCTTTGAACAAGTTTGCCTTCCTTCATCATGACTTTCATGCTTCTCACATCTAAACGATCGATCGACCACCTCCGTCCGGCTCTGCGGTCGGACTCTCTCTCATCTCGCATCCATGATCTACCCAGGATCAACCATCTTCCAAAATCAATCATCCTTAGAACTTGTTTAAGCAAAGATCGGCTTTCACCGCCTCGCCCACACGTGCGACCGGGTTCCACTGAGGGGCAGCGAAGTTTGTCCGAGTTTCAGTCCCCAGTCCCGAGCTCGCCACAGCGGTCCAACCAGCTACAGCACGTAAACGAGAGGCTGGCCGGCCTTCGCAATGGGTCGAGAATTACTTATCGTTGCAAGCCGTTCTTCCACCAGCCTGGAACCGGCCATCGTCCACGTAAGTATTTGACTTGTGTGACCGGTTTGGCGGTCCGGGTGTTGCGTCTCAGCGTCACAGCGCCTATTATTTGTGCGGCCGGGCAAAAGGTCCTGCGAGTCGGCTCCATTACTGCGACACCGAAATGATGAAATACTTGCTGCCATGTCGGAGATGGGTCTGTGCCTAATTTCCTATTCATCGATTGATGATACTAAAGTCTCGCGCGACTGCACTGACTACAGAAGGCCTTGACCGCGTGCAAGCGCAATGCCCTCTCCCCAGATGTTGGCCAGTCATTCGCACGTGGGCCCGTCTCGGGAGACGGTAATAACCGAGCTGCTGGCGATTCAGCAGGCGATTCAGCTGACGGAACTTGAAACGTTCATGGGGGCTTCTAGAAGGACGGGGGGGCAGGAATCCTCGTCTTTCGTCAACCCTCACCGCAGTCCCCTTGTACTTCGCAACCATGCCGCCGGAGTATGCCTTTTGGACCCCCAAATCTCATTCTGACAACTGGCGAGGCTCTTGCTTGTTAGCCGATAGGCTTCCAGTTGCTGTAATCTTAACCCGTAGACCCAAACCAAAGACACCAAGGGTGGTCGCGAAGGAATTTTAGTTTCCACCGCAGTTTCGATAGGTCCGATTTATCCGACTCGGGCGACTTTGAATCCCCCACCATCCGAAATGCTCTCGTCTTAACAGACTTGCGAGTCCACCTATAGCTTGCAGCTCTGGCCGGCTCTCGTTTTCAATGACACACGGTCCATGTCCACTTACGAAACGACTCGGTGTGCGCGTTGGGATGCAGTTTGTTCGCCAGATCACACACGAAACGTGTCTTCAGGAGAACACCGCTATCAGCCCTCAACACGTGGCACCCTGAGCCAGCATGAATCTTACCTCTCAAGCATTATACTAGTTCTCTGTGAGTGATCAGGAATGTCCTTCCAATCCCCTTCGGAATGTCTCTTCCTTCTGATACCCTCAATTTCCGATTTGCGACCTACCCTAACGCAGGAACGCAACGTCGCTTCGCTGTAGCATCTTTTGCCCATCGCCTACTCAGGGAGAACATACGTTCATTAGGTGCATGCCATGCTCTGCCTTTACTCGGCTTGAAACAGTTCTCGCTACTATAAATTTCACTGTCCTTTTGTTCAGCTCTTCCCATCTCAGCTAGTTTCGTAAACTGTCACCATCTGTGGCTTGTGTCCATGCAGGATCGAGGCGTCCGCTCCTCGCCGCGATTCTCCGATTCGACAGCGCTATCCCTGAACTCTCACAACCACCACCGCACCAACTTCTACTCCCCAAAAAGAGTCGAAAAGGGGAATCCGGTACACCATGCAACCGGTTCGCGCTCTTTTTAGCGCGTCCGACAGTTGGATTTCGTATCCACATGGCTTGTGGCAGCTCAATGATCGAATCGGAAGTCACAATCTTGAGCCGCTGGTAGCCTTCCGCCTTCTTCCCACACGCCTCCGTTCTTGCGGTGAATACTTAGCAATTAGACTTCATGGACCATCGCAACTAGAAAAAGAACATGCCACTTTGTCTTTTGTCTGACGTTTAGATTCGGGTCGACCTCAATCGAAGGAGCCGTAGGTTAGCCAGTACTGACGAGGCGTTCCTCCGCATTGTGTTCGGACTTCATCTGCCAATCCAGCTCACCGTGGATATATACTGCGAACTTGGTCGCTCTGCGGAATAAACTCCACGAAGTTAAATCTAGGCCTAATATTCGAGGCTCCGCGGAGACATCGTCTTCATCGTCTCGGCCGTATCGCTTTGCATCTCCGCATAACGCAACCCAAGCTTCCATTATCAACCTCCATCGTCAAGTTTCGGTGTTCTAAGACCATGAAGAACTGTTCTGTGACTTGGTTCGATGTGATCGAATCCTTCCTTTCCCATCATTTCCTTTCCTAGTTCACAATCGTAGTCCGAAGTCGAGTATACTCTTACACATTCCAAGCCTTGTCCTGGAACATGCATTAACATTGATATTCGAACAAAGAAAGATCTTTATAGTCGGACATAGCGGGTGCTTTCAAGCGTGCTAAGAATCTTTTTATTGAAAACTACCTAGTGTCATTACATCATCTAAATCCCATCCCCGTAAATGGCAAGGTATACCGCGAACACCATGAAGTAGCCTGGAAAATAGCCAACTCATGCCTGTGCAACGACCTGATCAGCTGGAGTCACTTCACTTTCCAGCACTTCCAGGCCATCAAGTTTCCCGATTGGAGTTTCGGGGCAAAGTTCTTCAACGATCTTCAACGCCGCCTCCTTCAAAGACCCCGGCGCCACAATTTCCACGAGCGTTTCTTCGTTATCCCACTCATCATCTCCAATGCCTGGTTCGACTTCAATTACCGCGCCTTCATCCGCATCTTCCAACTCGACCACACTTTCACGTGCTGGTCTATCGGCCGACTCGCTCACAGCCTCCACAGATGCATCGTCGTCCGAGTCTACAGATTGGAGGGAAGGCGAAACCGGCGGTGAAGCCCGCAGTTGAATTTGCTCCGGCGGCAACTCCTCATCCGCCGTTGCTTTTTCTGCCGCAACATCTTTCTGCAGCGGTTTGGTCTTGGAGAAGAGCACGGTTCCAAATAATGAATCCGGCGTAGGCATTGCCGGAGGCTCCCATGACGGCTCGAATTTGATCGGCGGCACCCCGGATGTGAAAGTAAAGTCTACTTTGGGCAGAGTTTCGGTCTTTGGTGATGACTCGAACTTGAATAGGGGCTTTGGTGTGAAAGCAAATAGTGGTTTGGGCGAATTTTCGGGTTTGAGGGATTCTTTGGTCTTTGGCAGGTCGAATTTGAATAGCGTTTTGGGGACAGCCTCTGTAGTCTTCGACGACGGCTTGGTTTCGATTAATGATCCGAACGTGAAAGCGAACTCTGACCTAGGTAGCGTCCCGGTTTTGACGGCGCCTAGGGTTATCCCCTTCGGCGAAGACTCGGCTGGGGCGAGTCGTGATCTCGGTGGTGAGTCGAATTTGAAGAGGTCTGCGAACTTCGGATCAGGTTGCCCAAATGACGATCCGGTTGTGAAAGAGAACCGTGACTTTGGCAGTGGCTCCAATTTAACAGAATCGATCTTGGGTTGCTCTTTCAGCACAGTAGGGGAAATCGACGTCAGCGAGACTGGTGCAGACGATGCTTCGCTTTTAAACAGTTGTGAGTCCTTGGTGGATGTCGGTAGCTCAATCGGCAGCTCATCCAGTTGCGTTGATGCTCCCTTAGGGTCTTCCATATTTTCCAGTTTCGGCGCATTCGAACCACCTTCTTCCTGTTCCTCAATCTTCAGCTCTGGCTCTGGTTCTGCAGACTCTTCCACGAGCGTCGTGTCTTCAGCGAGAGACAGCTCATAGTGCTCCAACAACTTCGTAACGGTAACAGTCTCTCCATTTTTAGCGGTCTTCTTTACAAATTCTTTCCACTCGATTTTCAAATACCCCTTTGAATCATATGGCTCAGCAACTGTCATGAATTTCGCCCAATCGCCCAGAACTTGCTTTGCTCTTTCCTTGCTGACCTCGAACCACTCCTGATGGCTCTTCCGACACCACTCAGCCTTGCACATGCGCTCCCGGCGCCATTCCTTGATCAGCTCATAGTGCGTGAGGGTCTCGACGCGCTGCGCGTACGGGACGCCGTTCACTTGGAACAGCAGATTCGGCGTGTAGCCGCACTTGGACCAAGATTCGAGACGCTGCAAGACGGACGATGCGGTCCAGCCGATCTTGACGTGTCCGGGAGAAGATGTGCGGTCGAATATGTACAACGAGCCGGTCTCGAAGTCTCGCTTTATCAGGTCATCCTGGATTTTGGATGAGACGGAGTCGGTGGGACCCGGTTCTGCAATGTGGGCGCGGAACTCAGATAACGGAGGCCGGCGAGATGCCTTAGGTCGAACTGGAGTGGCGTTTGTGGAGGTTTTGGCATCGTGAGAGCGGATATTGTAGTGTGGTTGGCTTTCAGAGGGAACAGGTGTTACTTCAGGACTAATGGTTGGAGATTTAGAGGGCGAGACTTGAGAGTTAAAGGCGCTCGCGACGGGTTTGGTAGGTGTTGTATTGACATTATTGGGCGTTGGGGTATCGTACTGGCAGCGCGGCGGGCTGGTCGTAGGCGTGGTGCAAGCCATTGGCGTAGTATAAGCTGGCGTTGTGGTGTCGGCTGAGGCTGTGGAGTAAGCTGCGGGCGTGGTATTGGCCGTAGAGGCCGTGTAGGCTGCTATAGCATGACTGAGAGTTGGTGTAATTGGAGCCGTCGTAACATCTGGGAGGATAGCCTTTGCTCCCAGAGGAGTGGCGGAGACTGCGCGTTCGGATTGCTCTACAGCGTTTCGCTTGATCTCATCCAACCACCTCTCGGCTAACTGTGTCAAAAGCCCAACGTCTTCTATGCGATCTCGATGACGACCGAATCTACAGCAAACGCATAATATGTATTCTTCCATTAACTGTAAATCGATGGCCTCAGCTGGGAGATCACTGATGGTTTTGTGAAGTTGAATCGCGCGCTGATTATCCGGACAAGAAGCCCTACACCTAGCCTTCCTTAATGGAGCATAACATATGCATTGGCTGTTTCTGGTTGGATCATGGGTACGGAATGGGACAAACCAGGACACATCTTGATTCAGAGCCATAGCTGGGTGGACGAGAGGACGAGAGGAAGTGTTTGCTGTTTACCGCACCCCGGATAACTACGGATTAATGTATTCTATAAGATGATAAGTAGCTTTGAAGCAAACGAGGCCAAAAGTGCGAGGTAGACATCATGGGAATCGTGAACTGCTACGGCGGCAGCCTTTAATATCGCCAACGAGTGGTGAAACGCTGGAGGTTGGGATACGAGGCTGTCCTGCTTCGCCGCAGAGGCGTATTCCCATCTGTTACACCGCTGGCCAATCACTATGGTCGGCGGGACGGCCCGCAAAGACTCATTGGCGCTTATCGTAATTACTGTACTCCATACATGTACTCTACTAGCTTCAGGGGTGGCCACTACAAATCATGGCATGAGTCTATACTACTCCGTACTTTATCGTGAATAGCTACGCTATCAGTGCGCCAATCTACGTTATTTAGATTCCAGCACCTACATGTAGTAATAAGGTTGGTATCCGGCAATCTTTAGCTCTAGCCATCAGATTATGCACGTTCTTGCAATCCCAGCATCGCCGACTTCCCGTCCCTCCCTCGCCGCCCTAAACATTTTCTCTCCGTCCGTAAATTATTCACTCTAACGTTTACATGTACATAAGGTACCTTAATATTGCGTCCAGCTTGTGGCTGCCTACGTTGTGGCTTGGCCACCGGTCTAACCTCTCAATTGAGTGCAAGAAAATCCTTACGCAGGCCGCGACCTGTTGCTGTAACTACAGCAAGTCGTCGTTGCACCTTAGGTGCAGCGATGGCACAAACGAGGAAATAGTCAGAGAGTGGGCTGGCCTTTTGATGTCTCTCTACCTAACTTAGTGCATTTATGCGGTGCAGTTATAAACCACTCACGCCAGAGTCAAGAGAGTCGACATCACTAAATATTGACTGCATGTTGAGAACGAGCTCTGCTTATCTTGAAAGCTAAGGAAAGAAACGGGATGCTCAAATGGGGCGTGAAGGTCAATTTCTGATCTCAGCTATGTACATCACTTTAAAGTGAAGCTGTCGACTGATTCAAGACAGCCCGAAAGAAGCTGACCATCGAAGTATGGGTGGGTGCAAATTGAAGCTGGCGTGGGAGAGTTGGCTGCACTTGCTGCGGCGGCACTGGAGGCTGCTAATTCCGATGCGGCGCCGATGCCCGCGGAAGCGATTGCAATTGACAAGTAACTGTCTACGCTGGTGGTAGAGATTGCGGTAGTGGTCGGTGTCGCAGCAGGCGATGGAGAAGTTAGAGTGGGTGCTAGCAATGTCGTTGGTGTTGTTGAAGTTCCAAGTGTATTGTTGGGAGATAGAATCGGGTGTTGTGCTAGATATGCCGTGAAAATGGAAAACCAATCATCCGAGTCCAGCGTCGACAAGGCAGTATAAGATTGATAGTCTTCAGCAACGGTGACCAAGTAAGGGAAGACGCAACTAGTTGATTCACTGACGATGGTTGTTGAAGGACAGCAAACTGTAGAGTCGGATATGACAGTCGAGACTGGGCAAGATTCAGTGGTAACAGCTGAATTTGTGACAGAACAACCGATGGTGGGAGCATATAGAGCGGTACAGGAAGAGGATGCTCCGGTCGTGAAGCATACGATGGAGGTGATTGTTGCGGTGTTGGAGGAACAGAGTGAGGAAGACGTTGAAGATGTTATGGACTCGGAGCTGGATGGCGTTGATGTTGTAGATTGCTCGCTAGTGGTCGGAGTTTTGGTGGGATCGTTGTTTGAACCTCCACCTCCTCCTCCACCACCTGAACCACTGGATCCGCTTGGTGGGCAGCTTCCGATGGGGATTCCAAAGATCAATCTTAGACAAAATGATGGCAATTTCAAATAAAATGGATCTAGAAGACTAAGCCAATGAATAACCAGCTCGGGCGGACCACCATCTTCAGGATTGATTATTAGACCAGTCTCTTGACTATCGGAGCCATCAATTGCAGTCATGACCCATTCGTCACTGAGCACAGACGTTGCCAGAGTTATAATTTCGACCCCAGCGGGGAATGTCATGAATGTTGTCGAAGGAGTAACTTCATTCGAAGACCACGGAGGTGGTGGAACGAACCTGAAAGTAGTGGAGCTGCTTGTTGGAGGCAACAAATGCGGCGCAGATGCAGGGCTCGAAGAACTGGACGTCGACGAGGTTGATGGTAAGACGGGTGGCACGACAAACTGGATTGACGAGGTTGTGGAGCTCAAAGGAGCCGGTTGCACCTGGCTTGTGGATGGATCTGATATATTAGTTGCGAGGGATGAGTTGGTCCACGTGAAAGATCTCCGAGCCAAAAATGACTGGCTGGCATAGTTGGAAAGAACAGCCAGATTCGAAGTGATGCCATCATCTTCATTGTCAAATGATAAAAAAGGAACTGCAGTCGCGATTGCAAACGCGAGTGAAAGACATGAGAAAGTGTAGAACATGGTGCAAGACTTTTGACACGAAGAGCGAAGGCAGCGGACTTGGAGATGCAGAACTTGAGCTCCACTGACTTGGTGGTCGCCGACATGATATGAGAGTTTCTGAAAACACTTAACTCATGCTATCGGAGGCGCAATAACGTCTGCCATCTCTCAAAAAGAGCGCAATGTTAAATAATGTCAAAGCAAGTTACATCCGTTCAAAGCCGCAAAGCGTCCACATCCCCGCCTCCCAACTCTGCGCATCATTAAATACCTTACAAAGTCGAAAAATAGCATCAAGTGCTTGTAAACGCAGTAAGAAGCCTAGTTGTAATGCATGTGGATTTGGGTTGAATGGTGAAGGAATGCGGCGAGGCTACGGCCCGGCGTTTGTTGGTGTTAGATTTGGTGGATCTTCGACGTTCCAGTCCGAAAGTCACTACTCTATCGTACGGTACGATATGCGGCTTCACGTCTCCCAACATTTCCTCATGTTCAACTCTAAGATTCATGTCGCCGATTGTCAAACCACAACCAAGTCCATTCGAATCAAAATTCGAATCGAAATACATGGGTGACCATGACACTGTAGGGCTTAATTTCAGTGACAGACCGACGAAGAAGTCGTACCGTTGCATCTGAAAATAGCATCTTGATCTTCCATTATGGTATCCTAATAGCTTCGAGGCTCTTTCTTGTATGAAGCGTCGTCTACCTCGACTCTTGCAGAACCACCAACAAAACATCTCTTCAAAGTTCCAAAGCATGCTTCAACGATTCCCTTTTGACATTTTGGATCTCATCGTAAGTTCAGTCACAAAGAAGTCTGAGATGACAGCTTACAAATGAAGGCGAATGAGCTTGGACGCGATCTCTAATTCATTGAAACAACTCAGCCTAACAGATCGCCAACTTCGCTAGAAAATTCAACCTCTTATCTTCCGCACAATCAGGATCCCGATCTTCGCAGTGGATCCATATCCTGCGCTCATAGCGCTGAAATTCTTCAACTCTCGACTCGATATCTGTGTACAGGTTCGGAAGTTGATTCTTCCTGTAGATGTCCAAGCCTACGGAGTTTTTCCAACAAACATTGTGCTCTTAGAAAATTGCTCAAGCAGCTGTCGGAGCCATGCAAAATTCGGTACGAAATCGAGTCGAATTGAGTCAAGATGCTTTGACCATCGTTCTGACAGCTTGCAGAATCGGTAGTGACTTGTATGCGTACAAGTACAATCCTTACACAGAATGCTTTCTGTCTTCGGTGTTGGATGCTCTTAAGGCCTCTGGCCGAGCCGGTCAGGTTCAATTTTCGTTGGACTGTTACATGTACGCTTTGATTCCTGTCACGCGCTGCTTCGAAAAGGACCAAATACATGTCCAGTCGATTGTATTGAACCCCTTCTGGTGGAAAGACAAACGTATCGATCTCACAACGATGAACGGGTCCAATGATACGGCATCTTGTCCCGTTCTGAACAATTTTTCTCGACTGGTCCGCGAAAATCAAAATCTACGGCAACTTCATCTTATTTCAGTCAACTTTGCAGGGGATAGCACTCCGGACGTAGCGCCTGGTCTTCACACAGTATCATCGACATCTACTGTACTAAGGCGATTCGGAAAAGATGTTTCAGCCTCTTGTATAGATTCTCTATCGCTTGATGGACCATTTGAGTTTGATGCTTCCATCTGGCTAGCTTGGGTACCATGCTTCAATCGACTTCGATCATTGACATTATCGGGTGGACTGATGCATAAAACTTCACAAATTGGCTTCATTTGTGGTGGGAACTGGCTAGAGAATCTCGAAGAATTGCGACTGTTATCTTCACGCTACAGCCGTATGAGTTCGGATGCCAGCTTCGGTACCACTTCATTTGAGTCGATCTTATTCAGCGAGATTCCGGCCACGTCTAGGTTACGGCATCTTAACCTTTGTGGTAAGTCGAAAGGAATGCTACACCATACCGTTGGCCATTAGAGACAGACCCTTCGTTCACTTCGGTTTCATTTTCAACGAAAAATGCAGCTTCCACCCTGTGAATTGCAAGGACATATGGACATCAACAATGCTACACCAAATCTTGAATGGCTGGGCATAGATCTTCCGCCGTGGTTTGTCACCCAATCTGATGACGAATTATCTGCGGCCTACGCAGCTGAAAAGGAAGAGGAAAGACGGAGGGCATCCGCCGTTCGACATAGCTTCCAACCTCGACTCGATTGGAGAATATCGGCTGCGGAAATGCATGGTCTATTCCGCGAGCTTGCGGGATTCCTGTATATGAAAGAACTGTCGCCATTCATTGGAGGCAGTCAAGGAATTACATTCAACATCTCGAGTTTCCAGGTCGTCTACAGATTTCAGGCACTCAGAATTCTCAAGACTGGCGTACCACTGGAGAAAATGACCATCACTTGCCTGAATCACATTTGGACTGTCCAGAATCTAGGCCGATCACGGGCACTGCTTCGCTCATTCAGCCGAGATTTCCCAGAAGCCGGATACACAGAGGAGTTGTGGGATGCCGAGGAGATGGCAATAATCAAAAGCGAAACGCAAGTCATGGGATTGCCACCGGAATATGAGTTTGGGCTCTCCAGATGGGATATCGAGGCGATGACGCCGCAACAGTGAGGCCTCTGCCACGAGTTTGACATTGCCTACCTCTCAGGTTGATGTGTGTTTTGGCAGGCAGTTGATTTGGTGCTCTAATTTATAGTGTAGGGTAATCAATGAGAAGAACTTCTAATTTTCGTAGTATATCAAGTCCGATGATTTTGTCAGACTGCAATGAATTTCTCTGCTGGCCGGCAAAGGTAAAGCCACTGTTCTCACCTAACTGACAATTCTATCTGGCTCCATGATGCCCATCTCTTCGATGGTCTAACTCAAAGCCACCGCTCAGTACCAAAATGACTTACGGCCTTTCCACCCCAACCACCCTGGACGCTCGCCCCATCCACAACCTTCAGCACGGCATCTACACTCTCAGCCGCCGAGATAGGGCCCTTGAAGTCGGGCGCGTAGGCGGCGAACTGGGCGAACATGCCGGCCTGCACCCTCTGCTCGTCGGGGGAGAGCTGCAGACCGGCCAGCGACGTATTGACCACGCCTGGCGACACGCCCAGGAACAGGATGCCCTCGGACTTGCCGAACGCGGCGTTGTACTTGGCGACGAGGGCGTTAAGCGCGGCTTTTGACACGGTGTATGGCGGCGCTGCTGCCACGCCGTACTCGTTGATCAGAGGGATGTCCGCCATGCCCGTGGTCAGGAAGATGACCTTTTTGGTCTTGCCCGCGCGGATCTGTGGGAGGAATGCCGTGGTGGTGTTGAGTGGGCCGAGTACGTTGACGTCGAAGGAGTGGCGGAAGTCTTCTGCTGTCGCTTCGAGGTTGGCTTCACTGTAGTCGCACGAATTAGCGATCGGACTGCTTTGGACGGCTATGCTCCGCCTGATCGAGTGGAGGTGTCATTCAGGAAATAACTCACGCTAGGGAGAGGGTAGCGAAGCCGGATAGCTGGCTCATGTACGCTGCGTTGTTGATAAGCACGTCCAAACCGCCTCCAGTGATCTTAGCCGTCTCTTCGGCGGCCTTTCTCAGCGCTGGCGCATCAACCATGTCGGCCTGAAGGATATGTACATTCTTCAGTCCGTCCTCTGCTACCTTCTTCTCGGTATCGGCCTTATTGCGGACAAGGCCGATGACAATGTTCGACGGATCTTGAGAGAGATGCTTGATGAAGGCATAGCCTAAGCCGCGTGAAGCTCCTACGACAACGTACGATGGCATCGTATGATTTTTCTGAGCAATAAGAATCTTGCTCAATGAAGGATATCCTCTGGCGTTCGCAAATTGACCTTGATATTAGTCGAATAGCTCAATTCTCATCCATATTTGACGCCATCCCAAACTCTTAAATACCTAGCTACGCTGATACTCCACGTCTAAATCTCACCATCGAATATTCACTGCATCATAAACTTACTATTCCCGTCCAAGACGCTCGATAGTATCAGCGTTACAGGAATTATTCAGCGGTACAAAATCGTGGGCTGTTTGCGGTTTAGACCATCGCGATATTAATGCAGGTTTACGCACACTTGCCTCCGTTTGAAGTACAGAAAGGATAAGTTAGATCGTCACGGACAAATGGTACAAGTTCCGGCTGATTTTTTGAAGTAGCCGGCGAGAATAAAGAGCGGGCGGACGAACTTTTTGACTAATCTCATGCGCATTAATCATCTTGTGGTAAGCTATAAAGCTCAGTTCCTCTATAGGCCGTGCCGAGGAACCGCCCGTTTTCCGGTTGGGCCTATAGAACAAGTCATTCATATCGCGCGAGACAACAGATAAAGATGGAGATGGGACAAAATCTCTCCGGCAATCTGAGACTTCATAACACAAGTCTGCCTTAATGTGTAAGATCTACTTTCCACCGCCAACAAAGCGGCCCATGCCAGCGTGACCAATTCCACGAGCAGCGGACCTCTTGGCCTTGACAAGTCTCAGAGCCTTCCTTATACCGTCACGCTTGGCACCCAGTCCCTCTCCCTTCTTCCAACCTTTGCTAGCCATGTAGCGTTCGGCCATACTACGCTGACCAGGAGCGGTGGAACGAGGCGCAGACTGACGCTCCTCTTCATCCATCTCCGCTTCCAGCTGAGCGATGACTTCATCGTCGAATTGCTCGAGAGCGCGTGACAGGTCCTGTTCGTCAGTAGGGAGATTGTCAATGTCGAAGCGGACTTCACCACGGGAAATAGTCGCACCACTGGTGGCTGTAATGGGAACAGCAGACGGGGGAGGAGGCGGTGGCTGATCCATGCCTGGCGGCGGAGGGATATGTGAGGCTGAAAGGCCCGGAATCACACCCATTGGAAGTGAAGGCGGAGGTGGTGGAATACCGAAAACATTTGGATGGTTGGTGTTCATACCAATTGCAGGTGGTGGAGGCGGTGGAATAGAGAATAGGGGAGGTGGAGGTACGAAAGCTTGCTGATATTGGGGAGGAGACCGAGGAGGTGGTGGAGGATGGTTTGCTTGTTGAGTCATGCGCAGCCGGCGTTGAAAGACATCTTCACCGGTCGCATCGTCATAAGTCTGAGCAGGATGGGAATTGTGGTGAGGTGGGCGGGGATTGTCGAAGTCATAATCAGGCTCTTTCCTCTGTGGACTCGCTGAGTTCGACATGGATGGATCGTCATCATCGTCATATCGAGATGGTGGAGCAAAATTCAAGTTAGATGGTGGAGCAAATGCTGTGGAATTGTGTTAGCAGGCCTTATATAAGGGAAGCGCAAGATCAAAAGGCCTTACCATTCTTTGGACGCCGAGGTTCATCAACTTCCATTTTCTTACGACGTACCTTCTCGAATACCTTATCGAAGAAGCCATTACTCACTGTGATGTCGCCACGGTTTCGGAGAATTCGAAAGGCCCTAGATTTCAGCGGCTGAGCCATCGTATAAGGTTTTGAGAAGTTGGCATCCATTTTGATGGTGTGACGGCCAAATGTATACCAGACCACTTGCTCGTCCTTCTTACGCCTCTTTGCTGGCTGGCCATATCCCCAGTCTGCATCTTTCGCAACCCAATGATCATAGGTGGAACTCATTCCAGGTTCTTTGGTTGCGGAATCAGAGGTTCTGGCGGGCGAGCTCGTGGACTGTGCTGCGGAGGAGGAAGAGGCAGGAGTTGGCTTAGAAACGAACAAGGGTTTCTTTTTGACGGCGGCATTCTTAGGCTGTGGTCGATTGATACGTTGAAGAGACCGCCGCTGCTCTGAAAAGCATGTTAGTATTCCAAGCTGTGGCGAAAAGCAGAGTGGGAATGGTTCAACTTACCCTCTTCCTTCCGCTTCTGCTCAGCTCTCCTGGCCTCTTCTTCCTCTTTCTCGCGAGCCCAGATGCGGCGCAGGAACTCAGGCACGTTTGGATTGTTCGGATCAGCTTGAGCAGCTTTGAGCTCTTGTTCGTACAGGCCGCGCTTTCGAGAATTCTGAGCTTGAGTTGACCCAGCCAAGCCTGTCGCACTTCCCACCGGATCAGCCATGACGGCGAGAGTGGCGCGCACCAGTGCTTGATCGGTTAGTGAAGCTCGAAATTGCTAGTGGGGAGGAAGGTGAAATAGAAGTACCGAGATGAGGCTGGTGGGTGGTAGTGGTGGTGTAGCTTAAGGTACTGATCTTGACGGCTTTAATTCTGGATCGCCGCGTTCAGAACGCGTTCGTGGCGGCCTTGCGTCCTTGACGCCTCAAGAAACATCCACAGATCCTGTACGTAGAGTACGATATCTCGCCATATTTTTTTTTATCTGATACGTTACAAGCCTTATCAAGCATTCTTTCGGGTGAGAACTTTCACTGTTCTATTTTCCGTTCTCTTTCTACATTTTTGATAGACTATAGATCATAGTTTGCACATTTCGCATCATACAGCCATGTCTACGCTGGCCAATGCCTTCCAGAAACAATCAAGCTCCACCGCGATCATACTTCCGAAGCGGCCTGCCATTCGCATCTCATATTCCGATCTCACCAACCAGGTCCTTTCTTTTCAGCAGAAGCTAGCAGACCTAGGCATTGGCCATGGATCTGCTGTGTCAATTGCTCTCGCCAATAGTTACGAGTTCATTGTGTCATTTCTTGCTTCTTCGTGGCAACGAGGGTACGTGGGAGTTCGGTACATTGTACCTGGACAGAAAATCAGTCACATTCGCAAGAATCTTGGGACCTGGCATGGATGACTGACCAAAGAATTAGAATTGCCGCGCCTTTGAACCCGGCTTACAAACAATCCGAATTTGAGTTCTTCATAGACGATCTTTCATCATCATTGACTCTGGTACCTAAAGGTGCATATGCTCAAGACGCTCCCGCAGTTCGAGCTGCTAGAAAATACAAGGCTGCGATAGCAGAATGTTATCTAAATGGCAGCACCGTCGTCTTAGATGTCAAAGAGCTCGGCAAGCTCGCTGGCAAAGGCAATGTTGGTCTTCTCAAGGCAAATCCTGACGACACTGCTCTCGTACTCCATACATCAGGAACAACAGGACGTCCAAAGGCAGTACCATTGACTCACAGAAATCTCACACGAACGATTCAAAACATCATAAACACCTACAACCTCTCTCCATCTGATCGAACCTTACTGGTGATGCCGCTTTTCCATGTCCATGGTCTTCTCGCAGCCTTTCTCGCTCCATTGGCGTCTAGAGGTTCTGTGATTGTTCCACAGAAATTCAGCACCAGCGAGTTCTGGAGAGACTTCATAACATACGAGGCGAATTGGTACACAGCCGTGCCAACTATCCACCAGATACTACTTAAGAGTCCACCACCAAGCCCAAAGCCCAATATCAGATTCATCAGAAGTTGCTCCAGTCCTCTGTCTCCTAGTGTCCATGACCGGCTAGAAAAGGCGTTCGGCGCTCCGGTTCTGGAAGCCTATGCAATGACCGAAGCTGCTCACCAGATGACTTCCAACCCTCTGCCTTCAAGAGGAAAAAGGATTCCTGGCTCTGTCGGCGTTGGCCAGGGTGTCAACGTCAAAATACTCGACCAGAACGGTGACGAGCTACCGATTGGCAAAGAGGGTGAAATCTGTATCAAAGGCGAGAATGTCACAAAAGGCTACCTCAACAACGAGAAGGCAAACAAGGAGTCGTTCACCAAGACCGGTTTCTTCAGGACTGGCGACCAAGGCAAGCAAGATGCCGACGGCTACATTTACATTACTGGGCGCATAAAGGAACTCATTAACAAAGGCGGTGAGAAGATCTCTCCAATCGAAATTGACAACGTCCTTGCGCAGCATCCAGCTATCAGTGAAGCCGTGTCTTTCGCAATTGATGACGAGATTTACGGTCAAGATGTTGGCGTTGCGGTGGTACTTAAGGATGGCCAGAATCTAGGCACACAGGAACTGACAGCATGGCTCAAGGAGCGAGTAGCTAAGTTCAAGCTTCCTAGAAAGGTAAAATCCCGTCTCAACTTAGAGTTCCAAGGACGTGGCTAATAGGATGAAGGTTTTCTTTGTGGATGTAATGCCGAAGACCGCAACTGGTAAGATCCAGCGACGACAGGTTGCAGCTGCTATGTTGGAGAAGGAGAAGGTCAAGGCGAAGTTGTAGATGTCTGAAGTCTCTGTAGGCATAGAACTAGACATTTTCAGAAATTCCGTAAGAAGCGCATCGTACGCGTATAGAAGCATCAAAGTAGATAGAATTTCTAGCTTGCGACCAGTTAGAAAGTAGGTAGAACGTCAACGAGCATCTCGATAATTAAAAAGCTATTTGTTCGACGCTGCCGAGTCACAACTCGCCCAGTCTACTCCGGGTCGCGAAGAGTCGAAAAGGACCGGACAATGGTGCGAGCCACAATGTACCAAACACGATATCTGAGGGCAAGCCAACTACATTTCAATCCCAACCATACCAAAATCGATCATCCTCGTCATCAAACCGGAGACGCTATCTTTTTTTCCCTTATCGTCGCAGAATCACCGCTGTTCAACCCTGGAAAGCAGCTTTCCGCAAAGTAGAGGGATATGACGCCTCCCGTTCTTTGTACAGAAAAACACACCCGCCCGCTTCGAGTTGCAACAGCAAGTAGCATGGACTCCGCTCATAGGCCCAAAATCCGTCGTAATCAGACAAACTCCAGGGCACATGAAAAGCGCAGTCGCATATGATAGCTCTTCCCACTTCGCACTCGCCGGCCGCAACGCTATTCAAGGACGCTCCACAACCCGCGAGCCGTGTCGCCAAAGGGAAAACAATATCGCTCAGACGAACCACGCGCTCGAGAGTTTTTACTCCTGTCCAAAGCCGACCGTTTCCTCGACGGCTATTGTCAACTTGCCGTTGAGTGCCTCGTACGTCTTGTACGGCGGCAGGTCAAGACGATTGAAGCTGCGAAATATATGCGTCAGCGAATGCAAACAAAATCCAACACGAGCTCAAAGCGCATTAAAACGTACCAAGTATGACTCTTCGGCAAATGGGCGATTTCGCCAGCCTTCTCAATCGTAAATCTCCTGGGTCCATCGGACCCCTGCAGGTCTTTGAAGCCATTGACGGGGATGCGACTGGTTCCCGTGGCGAATTGCAGCAGACGAGACTTCTGCTCGGCATCCCACGAGCGGATGCATTTCCAGAAGTTCTGGATGACCTCGTCGTTCTCCGTGTAGCCGCGGTAGTCGGTGTGCTTCTTCCAGTCGTCGACGTCGATGTCGGCGATACCGCCGATCAGCAGTTCGAGCTCGCGCTCGTCGAAGACGTTGACCAAATCCGTCGGGATCAACTCGTTGAATCCGCTGATGAAGGCTGAGAACTGTTCTTCGACTCGCTTCTGAATGCGCCATTCCGTGATCAAGCTATGACAATCAGTCAAGGTCCATACAGCACCGCGTTATGATAATGAACTTACTCAATGTACTCCTTCTTGTTCTCGTTCGTAACTTCAATGTCTCTACCACCAGGCTTCAAGTCAATCGTCACAGTCTCTCCAAAACGCTCATCATCAGTGGAGAAGGTGAGATCCAGCACACCATCTATGTCGTTGTCCAACATCCATGTCAAATTTCGATGGAAATCTGCATCGACACCCTCCATGTCTAGGAGCGTAACCTTCTTGCGCAGGATCATCTTATAGAAGGCGCCAATGAAGAAAGCGTCAAGGAAGCGACGGTGGAAAATAGCCAGACCGACGACTCGACCGATGAACTTGAAGTAATTCAGATGCTCAGGATTGATACCCGAGTGCGGGTTGATCTGGAGCGTATAGTTGTCGTGGGCTGAATACTCGAAGAGACAATAGAAGGGATTGAACATTTCGTGGGAGAGCAGGAAGAAAAATTCTCTGTGATGATGCGTTAGCTAGGAACTTTGCGACAACAATCTGTTAATGCGCTTCGTACCTTGACAAACCACCATAGTCTAGGCCATCTTCGCCGTCAAACTTGATCATTAGTCGTTTCTTCAGGTCGGTTGCACTTTGCCGCATAATCTCATGATATGAATCTTCGAAGATGTGAGTTCGGCGAACCTTGACGTGGCACTGACCAGAGAGGATGCGCATCGCGGGTTGCGATCGGAAGTAGATGAGTTTCCGACGGAAGTCTCGTTTATACTGTGGCACATTCTGGTCCAGAGATGATGGCAATCGAGGGTCGTCCCAAGTTGTGGTCTTGGTATTATGATCCACAAAGTACACACGAGCAGTGTTTGTGAGTCGCATTTCCCACCCGCTAGGTAGAGGACCCAATTGAGATACGGGTTGCTGCTGGATCGTGCTGTTTCCAGCATTGTTGCCATACATGCGGATATACTGCTGCCTGCGCGGGTCAACCCACGTTGTGGTGCGTGTGTTGTGGTCGACGAAGTAAGGCCGGCCTTCTGGAGTATGTCGCTGCTCCCATCCTGATGGAAGCTCACCAGTACCAGCTGTTGTAGCTCCAGTAGCCATCATTTGCACCCGATTAGCATCGGACGTAGACGGCGGAGGCGAATTTCGTTCCGTCAGAGTCGGCGAGCTGGCTCCCGTGCGATCCTCTGGAAGCATACGCTGGTTATGTCTCTGCCGTTCCATTTGCGTCTGAGCATCCATCTGCGCACGTTGGTTGGCTTCGCTGATATTTGCCTGCGGCCTGATCCACGTAGTTTGACGCGTGTTATGGTCAACATAGTATGTTCGCCCAAGATGGTCCTCTCTTCTCTCCCAACCGGCAGGTAACCTTCCTTGAGCATCTTCAAAGGGGTCGTATCGAGCATTTGTTCGATGGTGAGGGCCCGGAGCAGGAACATTACTCGTCGGCGTCGGTTGCAGGACATTTGGTGTTGGGCCGTTCACTTGCACCGTGCTCGATCTCTGTGATGCAGTAGCAGGACGATTTCCAGGAAACATCTCTGGTCGCAAGGAGGTGGAGGATTGGGCAGCAATGGGAGTGGTAGGATGATCGGTGTTAACACCGTTGGTGGTCGGAGCGGAGGAGACGGAGGGTCTGCTCTGCTGAACTTGATTCTGGTTGTTCAGAGGTTGTGAGAGATTAGTAGACAAGTTCAGAATGAGTTTTCCGTGAACGACAAGGTTGTCGTTGGACTTCTTGAGATCTCTGGTGAGCATCTCTGTGGTCCAGGTCAGTATCTTCATTAACCTGCCACGCACTTAGCTTCATAACTCACCATCGCCGCCTGCGTCGAGATCGATGACATTGCCAACTCGAACGTTGACGACGCCAAGGAAGCCTTGATCCTTTCTCTTGAACTTCTTCTGGTCAAAAATCTGGACCGTTAGCACGCTCTCTTCGGTAACTCGACTGTGGAAACTCAGGTTAGCAACGTTGGAGCTGGGTTGGCAGTTGGATACACGTACAGATCAAAGCTTTCGTTCCAATATGGGTTCAGAGTCTTCTTTATGACGCTTGTCGTTCGAGTTTGTTCGCCATTGACCATGGCAACGGCGAAGGGGTCTGGGAATCCTGTGGCGACGTTAACGTCTTGGTTCAAGGGACGAAGCGGATAGGTGAGTTTACTAAAGACATCTCGCTTGTATAGTCCATCGGCAGCAATAACTATAGCTGAGTATCAGCAGTCTGTTCACCGGCCACAGCTAGCAGGCAGACATGTTTAGGATAGCGACGTACCCGTGAGCCTCAGGTTGTTCTCGCTATGCTGCGAGGAGGCCATGGTTTGGTGAGGAAGGTCTCAGCAGCGGCAGCAGTGAGGAAGAGAATGTCCTCAATCAAGCACGTGCTGTGCAGGAACAAAAGTGCCTTGTTGATGTGGATGGCTTGGCTGCTGTGGAGGGAAGAGGGTGTATGTGGTGGTTTGGAGGTTGCGGTGCTTTGCCAGAAGCAAACCAGTGCGGGAAAGCCCTGGTAAGCGGGAGGCTGTGCTCGTTGCAGAAGCCGCCACCACCCAAATGCGACCAAAGCGATATACCGCACTCCTCGTAACCAAAAGCAGGGCGCGAAAGGAGAGACAGCTGCTGCTCCGTCACTACTTGAGGCACCTGGACCAGTGAAACGCGTGGCGTGCGAGACGATGGGCGTGGAGGTCGAGACAAACGGAGCACATGAGAGGGAGGCGCTGGGAGAAAGAAAACAGAGCAATACAAAGCTAATCGGAAGCCCGTGGAAGCGGTTAATGGCCGGTCATGTCGTTTCTACTGCCGCTGCATCCATTTCTAATTACTGACAATTACCAGCGTTTGTTCAGACGGCTTCCATCAGGCTTTTTTCGAAGGCACGCCGTCGCCATTGATTCGCCTCCGGCGGCTTCGTACGTATTTTCTGCCCCGCATCGATGCACCAAAAAGGCCAGCACACGAGCGCCTACCACGCAGAGATACGACACCATCAACTTCACTTGGCTTCAAGATGCAAGTCCACCTCGCTCTCCATGTTCATCCATTAATCCACGAACCTCGCATTGCTATCCGAAATGGGAATTTTACCTCTGCGCCTCAGATACTACGTCTCATCCTATCGACGGGGGCCATGATGTCAGCTGTGGTCATTCATCGCTTATATTATACAGCATGAAATTCCTTCCGTTCATACTAATAAATGATTGTCTAACGTAACAATATCCAAGGACTAAGTGTATGTGTAAGCTCTATCTTTGCTCTTGATCGCATCGATGTATTATTTTGACTTGATCCTGAGGCGATTCTAGCCTCAGCACGACTTCCGCGGCAACATAGACGTGTATTCATTTGGCGATCAATATTCGTAGGGTAGCTTATACTAAACACTCTATTTCTGAGCTCCATTTATCTACATAGATATATACAAAGAGTGCAGCTTCGCCTCTTTTGCCTGGCTTCTATAGAATAGTCGGTAGAGTGGAATTAGTCTATCAAACGGAACTCCGCCGCTATGCAAGGTGTATCTACGCGTCCGAAAGGGAATTGATGTAACTCTCTAAGATCTGAACTCTACACCATCTAAACGTCCATTGGCCCAAATCCCAGTAGTCGTCTAGCGTCGAGATAGATTTCGTACGTGCTCAGCTTGAGCTCTATCCTCTTGTACTGCGCCCACGCGACCAGAAAGCGCACAAAGTTGGAAGGCCAAAGCAAGCTGCCATGAATGTTCTCCAGGGCCTCCTCGTAAACCGTTCTACTCGCGTAGCGCGCGAGGATCAGAAAGGTGCGCACGGAGCCCTGCCTTGTGTGCAGGCCCTCGCCCAGGCTGCGCGTTAGGTCGTTGGTCTTGAGGATGAGCAGTAGGACGCGCGGGACCTGGCCGAGCAGCTGAACAAGCTGTTGCAGCATGCCGCCGCCGAGGGCGTCGGAGATGGCGCGCTTCTCGGCGTTGTTGCGCGGCATGGCGACGCCCTGCTCCGAGCGCAGGACCGCGTAGTCGCGCCCCGTGATGGCCGACGCGAACAGCGGGAACCGCTCGTCGTCGATGTTGGCCAGCTCGCGCGAGTACTTGCGCATGCCATTCTCGTCGAATTGCAGCACCGCAAGCCACATCTTGGCGTAGCCGCGCCGCACGTCCATCGGGATGTCGCGGTACAGCCCGTGGTCGTAGAGAATCACGTCGAAGTTGTTCTTGCCACTCCCTCGCTCTGGCCGGTGGCGTATCGCGATGTTACCGCCGTGCGGATCACAGTGCAGTGGAGCATTGGTTCCGAATATCATTTCGTTGAAGATTCGTGCCAGCGCGGCAGACACCTCGTCGCGGTCGATATGATGTGAGTCGAGGTATTCTAAGTCGTCCGGCCGATGGCCAGTGATATACTCCATGACGAGAATCCGTCGTCTTGCCCATATTACGCGTGGAATTACGACAGGAAGCATTGGATTGTGCAACTCAGCAAAGTAGTTGCGCGCTCGAATGGCGTTCTCTGCTTCACTATGGAAGTTGAGCTCTTGCGGAAGCGACACCTCCATCTCCTCGGAAAGCCAGGTGAGATCGTACTCGGGAAAGACACGCTTCAGTGTTGCAAATGTAAAGCGCGTCAGCGCCAGATCGAGCGGCGCCCATTCGTCCAGATTGGGATGCTGCACTTTGACTGCAACACGCTGGCCCGTCTCTTTGATGGTCGCCAGGTGTACCTGTGCAAGCGAGGCCGCTCCAATTGGTTTTTCCTCGAAATCTTCAAAGAACTCTTCCAAGTCGTGGCCGGTATCGTGTTTAACCATCTCTCGTATGCTTTCATAGCTGGAAACTGGACACTTGTCTTGCAAAGGGACGAATGTGTCGCACCACTCGTTGGGAAGGAGGTAATTCAAACTGCTGAGGTGCTGTCCGAGCTTGATGAAGACACTTCCGTTCTTCTCCATGGCTTCGAGTGTTCGCTCTGCACAGCGTTTGTGGCAAGCCTTGAGCATTGATTGGAAGTCGGACTCGTGCTCATGTTCATGCTTCAGTGTGACTCGGTAGCTAGCAGCGATGTTAATATGGAGCCCGGGATGATCAGAAGATAATGTAAGCCCTCAAACATACTCGTTTACGCATATCGCCAATGTGGTCAATACTCTGCCTGTTCTCTGTGCCGCCACCGCATAATGTTTTGCTTCATCGCTTACGGCTACGGCTCCAGCAGCTGCTGTGCCTATGAGACCAGTCGTTGTAAGAAGAATTCTTCGTCTTCTCTTATTCTTCGGCTTGATTGGCACAGATCTCGTCCTGATGCTTCTCTGGGGCAGGATCGTTAGAAGTGCTCGCGTGCGTTGCAGGAAACAACTTCTGCACGTCCATGGCGCTAGAAGAAAGGAGAAACGAGGGTTAGAGAACATCGTTATCTCCTCATTGCATCCAATACCGAGAATGGAGAGTAGGGAGCGTGGATAATAGGCTGAGAGATGGAATTGCGGATTGATATCGCGCCTCGAATTTCTGTGGCTTCAAAGATCAACGAAAAGTTTCCGGAGGCGAAAAGTGCAGTCACTAGAGATCTTCGAGCTTTTCCGCTCACACGACACAATTATTTACGGGTACGCATCTCGAGCAAAAGCCACAAAGTAGTATACATAAATATTTCGTAGCTTCACAGTTCATTTGCCTTGAGATACAGCTTAAGGGTGAGTATCCAAACAATCAGATTGAGTTCTGAGCAACATCGAAACGAACATCTAATACGTCTATGCGTTCCACATCACCAGAAAGGTCGTAAATTTTCCTATAGGACGGTCCGCTTTGCCGGGTCAGCATGCATTGTGGATAAAATCTCCTCATGATAGCCTTTGTTGTGAAGAGTTTGGGTATCTCCATGATCCTCCCTCCAGAAGTATTTGAAAAGACGAAGGAATCAGCCAACAGCATAAAAGCAAACACAAAGCCTAGATATTCTGCCCATTCCGAGTAACCAAAAGCGTTGGTGCATGAAAGCTACTGAAACTCCCAATTGCCCCGTAATCGCGCCCCAAAAAAAGATTTACTTGAAAGAAAACAACAAGGAAAAGGCTAGCACATCGTGTTCTAGTTATAGGTGCCAACGTCGCTGGCCCATCCAGTCGCACCTCCACCACCGTAATCATCAGCGTCGTCGTACTCACCCGCGGAGCTGGCTTCGAAGCTGCTACGACCCGAGATATCATCCTCGGGCACGTTAGTGGAAAGATCCTCCCAGATGCCACTGAGAGTGGGATACTGGGCTAGCAGCGCTCTAGGCAGCATGTACGGCTGACCGGGGGCCATAGCCATGTTGGGATCGTAGCCGGCGGGTGCGCCAAAGTTGTTGAAGGCCTGCATCATAGGCTGGCCGGGAAGTGGCTGCGGCATGGCCATGGGCACAGCGCCATGCGCGCCATTGCCATCGGCATTCTGAGCCATGCGCTCCAGCGCTTCTTCCTCGAGCAGCGGCTTGATGCAAATGCGGCCGGCTTCGCTGCGGAAGTGACGGCCGAGAGCGTCGGCGCGCGCGAAGCGTCGCGCACAACCCCAGGTGTTGCCATCCTTGAGGTTGCCGCGGCAGACGAACTTCTTCTCACCGGAGTGTAGGCCTTCGTGTCGCTTGCGATCATGCTGCCGGGCGAAGGCCTTGCCGCAGACCGTGCACACGAATGGACGCTCGTCGGTGTGGGTGCGCAGGTGAGAGCGAAGGTTGTAGGCGCGAGTGAAACGCTTTGGACAAAGCGAGCACTGGAAAGTCGCGGGATGTTTTTGGACGCGCTTGGAAGCGCTGCCACCACCTTCACCGCCACTGAGTGAGTTATTCGACGTAGGACGAGATGGATCCGCGAGATCCAGGATGTAATCGCGGTTTGCATTGACGCTCGACGTGGACGCGCGGCGACCCTTGCCGGAAGGCGAAGGAGACCGCGAACCTACACCGGCAGCATGCGGTGAAAGCGTACCTTTCGTATCGCGAGCAGGAGTCCCAGACCTAGAACCGCCACCGCTGAAAGGATCAGACTTAGCGCGCATGCGGTTTGCGCTTTGGCCTGCTTCTGTGAGTGATTGTTCAAGCCGCGTTACGTTCACGGATGGGTTCTTACTTCGATTTGGAGGTGTCAGAGAGTCACCAGGCAGTTGAGGCTCTGGTTTTGGTGGCTCAAAGCTCTGCTGTCTCGTTGGAGGAGCCAGCTGAATATTGATCTCTGGAGGAGACATGGTGGGGGCTTGGACGACGCCCTGATTAAGCGCTGGAAATGCGTCTTGTCCTTGGCCAGGAAACATGTCAAGTTGCTGGCCATTGAATTGACCTCCCATTGGCCCAGTCATGCCTGTTGAGAGGCCAAAGTTGTCTGCGCCAGTGAATGCGGGAAGCGTGTGCTGCTGTGGTCGCAGCGCGGGAGAGATGTGTGGACTGTGAGCAGGACTGATGTACGACGGCTGCGGCTCCGAGATGGAGAACTGGCCAATTCCCATGACTTCATTGTATGCGGACGGATCTTGCTGAGCTTGGAGAAGAGGAGAATGATTATCGATTGGCTCGAAGGCTTCGGTGTTCCCGAGGAAGGGAGAAGGCTGCGCGGAAGAAGACACATCGGAGTGTGCATCCGAAGGCGACCTGCGATGACCTCTGAAAGGGTCGCCGGCAGGCCAACCTTGCATTTGAGGATACGCAGCGCTAGACGGGTCAAGCGAGGTGTTGCGCGAGTGACCGGGAGAGTGGGACTGGAACGCACCCTGCTGGAAAGCAGGCGAGTGGTGAGGACTGCTCGATTGGCGCTGCATGGCGCTGGGCAGGTGGTGTGGCGGCGTTGGTGAGAGCTGGTGAGTTGTCATTTGGTTGTTGTAGTCGATAGACTGCTGCTGCGCCGGTTGTGAGTCGAAGAGTTGCGGATCTAAGGCAGTGGAGTCCAGGTAGTTCTGGTCTCCCTGAGAAGTCGGGAAGAGCGGTTCTTCGAATCCGCCGTTGAGGCCGCTTCCGTTATCCAGGCTGCCGAAGTCGAGGAAGCCGTTGTTGCCTTGGTCGAACTGAGTGCCAGAGGTAGCTTGCGCCAGGTCTTGCTCGTATGACAGCGTGGTCTGCGCGAGGTTTCCCGATTGCGAGAAGGATTGCGACGTGTTTGCGAAGTCGAACGAGTTGTTGAGTGACGAGTCTTGCGCGGTGAAGTTTGAAGCGAATGTGTTGTTCAGGGGGACCGACTGGCCCAAGCCGAGACCTGAAGCTGACTGCTGGATGGCAGCGGTGGTGTGAGGTGACGGCGATGGAGTACGTTTCAATGTATCAGGACGCGATGCCGAAGGAGACCTCGTTCGGCGCTGGGCGTCCATGGTGATATATATCCGATAACTGATTAAGGTATTTCTGGGAGAGCGCCAGGACCACCGTACCTGCGCTCGGGGGGTCGAGTTTGCGGCGGGCGCTATTCCTCTTCACGAGGGCCCGATGATCGCAGTTGGTTCGCGAATGTGATGAGGTGAGGCACTGCTGGCGGAGGCTTCGGCTTCTGGGGTGGTTTGGCTTGGGTTGGGTGGATGGATGGAGAGGGAAGGATGGCGACTCCGCCACCGCAACAAACGGGCTGTGAGGCAAAGTCGCGAGGGCAGAATAGGGCAACAGATGTCGGTCGGGCATGCAGCGAAAAAGAAAGGAAAAGCAAGGGAGAGCGACGAAAGTGACGGGCGTAGCGCCAAGGGGGCCAGACTTGCCAGCCAATACCTGGGACGCCGGGCGGAATCAACACACGGCCACTGTGAAGCGTCGTGGAGTCAATCCAAAGATAGAAACCAACCTCGACCACAACCACGACGGCCCATCGCCTTCTGAAACTCAGACGAAGGACCTTACATACCCGAAGAGCATCCGAACGCGAGCTTACGCAGAACTTTAGAACTGGTCGCCCACAATCTCACATATTGTGCCACATGTGCTTTTATCGCTCAAGGCCGCAATATGTAAGCACACGCTTTCCGACGATGCTGTTCGTGTGGCCACAGAAAAGGCCACCGAAAAGGCCACCGAATGTCAAACGCTTCGGAGAGATTAATGGTTTTCATTGTGGTCTCCACCGTGAGCTGATGCCACAATCGGCAAGGTTTGCCATCGGTCAGCCGTTTCAACAGTCAGTCGTTAGATGCCATGCAGATAAGAATAATACTATAGCACATGTACCATTGCCCGTCCAGGCGATTATGAGATGCCAAATCCAGGAATTGGCCTATGGCGTGGCGTTCGCACATCATCGAGCATACTCTGAAACACACTTGATCAGAATAGCAGCCTGCTACTCTGTTTCGACCATGCTCGGTAAGGAGCCGTAAGGATCCACGGCCGGCCTGACGAAAGGAAAGCCTTTCAGAGTCGATTTGCCATAGCACCAAGTTCACTTCTGCACATCGATGAGCTAGCACATCGTAAGATGCTCCATTGCGCGGTTATTCAGCTCGTGTAAAATTTCCATTACCCAAACGAGCCGATCACGCGAGACTGGTTACATTAATTGTCACGATAATAGACCGCCTGGTGATTAACGAGTGATGTGGTGATACGAGAGTAAAGACGTTAGTACCTGCTAAGCCACAAATCACACGCTAAAAGCGTCAAGTGTGGCGTCGATTACAGGCTTTGTTGTGCCTCAGGTTGATCCGCTTCTCCAGGTTCGTCCCAACGAAAGGGTCGTGGCGCGTGTCAAGGGAGGCAGTGCAAGGCACATTCCACATCTCTCCGCTTGATTGCAATCCAACATCCCCTACACCGCGATTGATTGGCGATGCGAGCGCTAATATTCGGTGAACATCATTCCTCTCCAGCAACCCGTGAACCGCGTTGCTGTCATTACGCTCATCCATCTCCTGACTCCATCAATGCGACCTCAATCGTCGGAGTCCACCGATGCATCACTTCCACGTAACGCTGATTCGGAATGGGAACTGCGGCTGAATTATGCCATGATTCATCGACCGTCATAACCGGGATGTATGCAAATGGACCTTGTGGTTGCAAATGTCAGTTCAACGGAAAGTCCGCCATATCCCGTAAGATTAGGTGAAAGAACCGTCGAATGATCATTCCAGATCCTCAGCTAAATCTTAAACCTGCGTTCGGATCCCATCGTCCGTCCACGCCTTGTCCCATCTTCTTCTGCTGCACGCTGTTCTGCTTTCCAGATGCAGCATCGCCAATGGTGAACTTGATAGGCATTTCAGGCGTCCACATGCCTCCAGCTCTTTGTGGTTGCGGAGCTGGAATCGGCTCAAGTGATGGCTGCATCTGGCCAGCGGCACCACTCTGAAACGCTAGTTGCTGTTGATGTTTCTGCTGCTGTTGATGTTGCTGCTGCTGTTGCTGCTGTTGTTTTTGCTGCTGTAGGTTCTGTGACGGTCCTAAATTAAGATTCTGCATCCCGCTAGCCAGGTCCATCTCCAGCTGCGAACCTTCCACTCGTCGCTGGTATTGAAAGGTGCGACAATCATCTCGGAACCGAGCCACAATCTTGGCCAGATCATTGTAGAACTTGCGTCCCGCATCCAGGTTGTTGATGATTTCCTTGTACTTGTAAAACGCATTCTCGAGACTTTGCAGCGCCTTTTCACGATCTTTCGTCGACGTGTCACCTTTCCTGGCTTTGACAAAATCGGCGTTAGTCTGCTGAAGCCGGTTGATGAGGTTCGTCTGCTCCTTGTCTTCCTCCGATACCATAGCCTTGTCTAGTTTATACATCTCAAGGCGCTGTTCGAAAAATTCCTCGAACTGAGCCGCTTCAATCTTCTGCATTGGATACTCTCGCTCTAAGCGTGCCGTTTCCTTGAGCAGATCCGGATTGATATCGTCCTGTTTTGCTTTCTCGCGCAAAGACTCAATCTTCTTTCTCCGCTTGCTTTCAAGCCGGCTGATATCGTTCAAACTAGCCCGTAATCTGTTCGCGGCCTGATCCACGGCTGGAGTCAAAACTGCTCGTCTGGCGCTGGGCACAAACTGTTCCAGATCTCTGTCCGTTCCACCCAGCAGCCGAATCAAAGCTTCATTCTCTGAAATCTTCTTGCGGACCGTGTCATCGCTGCTCTCCGCGCCTTTGAGGTATCCCTCTATCTCGTGTATTTGATTCCATAGCTTTGGTGCAGCATCTTTCGACACTGCCCTTGGCCATCTATCCGTACCATACTTTGTGCGAGCTTGATTGTCTTCTGTAGCATCCGTTTGTAAGATGTCAATGCCTTCTCGATAGATGGAAACGTCACCATCCTTGAGCTTCTCCGTCTCGCGAACTGCTCGTTCCAGACGATCCATGCCGTCTTGCTGACGGATCTCTTCAGCATGTGCTACCAATCCCGGTGGGAGACCCAACGGTTTCTCTAGTGCTTGCAAGGAGCCAGGAAGATTCAGGCTTTTCAGGATGTCGTGGATCCGAGTCGTGAGATTCTCCAGCTCATCGATAATTCCAGTGTTGATTAAGCGATTCTTGCGATCTTCATACAAACTTGCTGCCACATGAACCGCATATGGAACTAGTTTCGTGAACAGTGGCTTTCCCAAGCCCCCTGAATCTTCGCTGAGGTAAGAGAGCGGATCTGAGACTTCACCAGGAGGTTTCGCTGACACCATACCGGCACGGTCCAGCAGCTTAAGCTCTGGCTTCGGAGGAACCGGTAACAGGTAAATCATATCGTTGTCCTTTTCCGCTCTTCTCAGGTCCTCCTGCACGCGACTTTTCAGTCCGTTAAGGTCAGCTATGACGGTCTTGCTCAGATACTTCGACTCTTTCAAGGCTTCGTTGGCGCAAGTAAGGCAGTCTTTCAGTCTGGCAATTTCCTCGCCGTATTTCCTCTTCTCCAAGCAGTCGCAAGCAGCGCGATACTGTGCGGCGGCGGCAAAATGATGGTGCTTTGCATTCATATGGTGTATCCACTCGCTACTGATTACGTCGGACTTGATGCCAAGATCGCCGGCATCAGAATAATAGTCTGAGACTTTAGCAGCAAGCTTCGCAATCAAGGCGTCTTTGAGTCCATCCTTGACTGCCTTCATCCAGAAGAGTTCCTGAGCCTGTGCTAGCATGAGCTGTTCAAGACACTCTAGTGTCATGAGGTCCATGTCCTCCGGCGGTGTTGATCTCATGTCGGGAACAACGTTTTCTCTGATGTGCTTGATAACACCAGCGGCCAAGGCGAAGTAGTTGCAAGCGGTTTTAAGACCGTCGGCGGTGCTGCGGTTAGCTGCGAAGGCGAGTTGCGAGTACATGGCAGCCAGGTTGTACAAAATGTTGGCAAGCTCAAACCGCAAATTGTTCTCTGACTGCACACGCCGCGCATTGTAACCCAGCGCCGGATACCAGGCAAACTCGACGCCGATGTCGACTGGAAACTTGCCTCCTAGCCAGACAAGTTGCGCCGAATACGCGAGCAGCTTCTTGATACCGCTGGAGTGCGGTTCCTGTGCATTAGCAGCACCATATCGCAACTCGTCGATGGCCTCAAGATCGGCCTTGAACATGTCCGGGTGCTGGTCATATTTGGTGGAGATGTACTGTTTGATGGCTTCGGCGAGGGAGACGTTGTGGGTGCGGCGGAATGGCAAGGCCAAGATATTGCTGGCTCTAGGGGCGCTGTTAGTGTTCAAAAGCGTCGAAGATACTTTGGATAGCACTGACGATGCCATATTGAATTGGTAGAACTCGAAATAGAGGCAGCGGGTGAATCGAGTTGACTGTTTACACTGTCTTCGTATTCCATCTCAAGATTTACGGCGGGGTGGCGCGGGCCAATGACGTTGCCTGTTGCCTTGGGCATCGACTCTTGGCCGCGTACTCCGTAGTGTGTTTGTGAATGAACGCCAGATCATTTTCTGGCTTTCTCAACGTGGCATGCTCCCTAGAGGGCAATGGTATGCCTTGAGCTTACTCCCTTCTGTGTACCTGATCTCACCTTTGCCAATTATAGAATATTGTCGATACGATTGCCGGGGCGTGGCAGTGAGACTAACGGCCTAAGGCAAAGCTTAGCGCCAGACATCTTCGGTTCTGGATTTGAAATCCGACGAGACTTTCCGTGGCAGAAGAGTAATTGCTCCTTAAACATTCACAAAGACTCTCTCGAACCATAGCACACAATTTGGACGCCGTTTCATTCCGACGCCATATTTTGCTGTATCGTCGCGTCGTCACCTTCCCGGCTTCAAACGTCTCCCAGACCCAGCACACACCAATTGTGTCCCCGTGTCGTGCGAATCATTCCGCGGTCTGATTTCAATTATATAAAGCCTTTGCCACCAGCGCCATTGCTGTCAAGCCTTCCGATCCTCTCCAATAGCACTACCTTCCAATACTTGCAGAAAGCGACCCAAAACCGGTACAATGTCTTCGCACACATACAAGTTCAATGTGGCAATGAGCTGCGGCGGATGCTCAGGTGCAGTCGAGCGAGTTCTCAAGAAGCTGGAGGGTATGGTTGTTCCCATGAACGAGTTCTTTCTATCGACCAAGCAACTGATGTGCCACTTACAGGTGTCGAGAAGTACGAAGTGAGCCTCGAGACGCAGACTGCCGAAGTTGTTACCAAGGACGATTCGCTCGAATACAACACTGTCCTCACCACCATTGCAAAGACGGGTAAGAAAGTGAAGTCGGGACAAGCTGACGGCAAGGACATGCCGGTCGAGATTCCTTCAGCAGAATCAGTGTTGTACCGTGGCTAGAAAAGGTGTAAGAGCTGGTGGTTGAAGACCAGGCATACACTTCAGCGGCCATATCATCCTCGACCCATTGCAACCAGCCATACTTTGAGCTTCTTTGTTGTCGGATTCTTAGTGTCTGTATGGTTTGCCACAGAGGCATAGATAAAAACGCATTCTGCAAATTAAGTCGGAGTTCAACCTCATTAAATACTAACAAAGTAATGCAAGTGACCCTCACAGAAGCTGGTGATCAGGGTTATTACATGTAGCAAATCCGCAGGCACATCTGCGACGTACTTCAGACCCCCTCTGAAGTTCATATTACTTCAAAAGTGGCAAGGAGAGATGCGTGGGGATGCAGCTAGACTCGCTACAGTAAAGACTATGCGAGAGGATCAATCCCTCTATCTTGTACAGCAACGATGCCGCGACCACGCTTGAAAAGGGCTCCAGTTGACGTTTCGCATGCAAAATATAACTGGTAGACTTTGAAAGAAGCTATGGTAGCAAGGAATTGGTTCACAAATGTCTCTAAGAGGAAATGCGCAGTTTCAAAGCTGGGGCTTGTGGGACCAGCCATGACGTAGAGTAGCGTGATAAATCGTGAAATCGAAGCCACGAACATCATGTGGACAGCACGAATCGACTGGAGACCAGATCGTATCCAGGGAAACTCGAGAACTGGCAGTCTTCTGCTCCTCTCCCTAGCAGACGCCCGTCATGGCACCACCCACTCCCACCTGCATATTAGTGACCGATTGCAAGAACGTCGACTCCTCCGCGCGACGTCATTGTGACCTTTAAAAACCAAGCTTTCCTTTGTCAATTCTGCGCGTTTTCTCTCACATCTCAAAAACATCTGAAAGTTACAATTCCAGTGCACTGCCGCTCATCCACTTCCACAGCCAAACGAACTTGCTTTAAATATGGCGACTCTTCACTGTAAGTCTAGACAAGCTATACATGAACTACCCGATTCAGGTCCATCAGCAGACATCATTACTCCGCCAAATGTCATGCGGGTTGACTTTTCATCTCCGTCACTCGGCAATGCTGACACTCGTGCGCTCCTTCACACAAGGAGAACACTTCGCTGACATCGAGTAACAGACCTCCCGCCCGTCAAGCCATCAGCCATTGCGCTTGGTACCGTATTCAATCATGCTGCTTCCCTAGCCGTTTTGGCTCCTCTGTTTGGAGAGACGTACCGCCGCGCTCAGGAAGCCAACAGCAAAGAGGAATTTTTCAAGTCAAAGGAGGCTGCCACTGCCGCTGCCACCTGGGGTAGTTCGCTCGTCGGGTCCGCCATTCAAGCCTATGGCGTTGGTGCTTTGATCAACGCGACTGGTACCCTCAGCTACAAAGGCGCAGCCTATCTTGGTTCTCTGATCTTCTTCGCCTCCGCTGCTCCTTCGGTGAGTCCTCTCCGCGTTTACGATATGGTTCAGCACATTGAGTTGCTGACGGTGCAACAGATTATCTCGCAAGTTGTGACTGAGAAACGTCCACTCGACACCGTAGCTGTAGGTGCTCTCGCCCGAGTCTTCGAGACGGTTGGCCTCTCCGTCTTCCTCACCTGGTGGGGAACTCGTACCAACCCCTTCGACTAAGTCACCCATACCGGCACAGGAAGATTGACTATGGGTAATCGGTAGTCTTGCGTTCATAATCACAAGCACTGGACACCACCATTGTACTTAGATTTATCCCTTATAGTCCCATATCAAGTTCTCCTCCATTGAGAGAAGGTTTACCAAGCTCTTTCCACGTCCACCGAACAATCGAAGACTTGATATTAACCATTTGCAACTATATTCCCAGAAAAACATATCAGCACTTCGCTACAGCCACAGTTGATAGTTTAATTGTTGCTGTTCAAATGCAGGTAGACTTGCGCCCCCCCCTCCCTCCCCCCCTCTCTTCCATGGGCAGAGCTACTCCAGAGGGTTTCGATCAACAACCAGTCTACTCCATTAGTAATTGTTCGCATCATGATATAGAGGGCAATTAAACCTAGACATGCGAAAGCTTATGCCAGTTATCACAGTGATGTCTGATTAATTATGTTCTAGACAGAGTGTGGGATCCCACGTTCTCAATGGTTTTTTAGATTCGCTCAATCTCAGAACATTACAAAGGTAGCTACACAACGTGCGAATGTTACGTTCGACATATTCTGCCAAATTATTCACCCACCTCTCGGTCCACATCCCATCGGACATACTTCATCATCGGCCAGCTCAAAGTTGCCCGACGAATCTTCCTGCCCCAGACGAAAAACGGAATCCACAATAGAAGAATAGCTCCGCAAATGGCCGCCATTTCTCCATACGCAACGTTGTATCCATGCTGATCAACCCATGGATTGGTGTAGAACGAAAGAAGGAAGCCAAAGGCCGATTTGAATGCCAACTGAGTCACAACAATTTCTCCAGCAATTGGACGATAACTGTCGATGGTGTATACGAGCGACACATTTGTGGCTTGTGTGATGGTAAAGTTGACTGGTCCAAATGTTAGCATTGGATCATAATAGAAGTACGGTTGAGCAACGTACTGAAACCAATTCCTAGTGTGGGAACCATCCAGTGCAGCTTGTACTTGATACCACAACCGTACAGCGCCAGAGCAAGAGGACCAGTGATGGCACCGATCATAATAGCAGGAAGACGCATTTCTGGCTCTCGAATACCCCCATTGCGCTTCGTAAATTGATCAGCAACCCAGTCAGAGAAGTAGCCACCTAGCAGGATTCCAAGGAGAGCTCCAATCAAGCCTGCGAAGAATGTGAGGCCCGCCTGCCATGCTTCGAAGCCGTAAGTCTGATTAAAAGCCGGTGATACGTTCGACGTGATGGCCACAATGAAACCGATAGTCACAGACATGACCAGCGTCGCCCAGAGAACAGGAGGCAAGGCAAGGAGCATGACGGGTCGAACCGCCAAGTTCCAGAGAGGCTCTTCAGTGAACTGGCCGTGGTAGAGCTTAAGCCCTTGGACCCAATACGACCTTTCCCTGTGAGTAACTCGTAAATGGCCTTGTGTTTCCAAATCCTCGACAGTCTCGGGAACCGGTTTCTCGCCTACGGACGATCCTTCGCCTGCTGCAGCGGTTTGCACTTCATTGTTTCTGATATAGGCAGTCTCTGGGAACGTCGCGAAGACCGCTATCGTAAGTGCGCCGATAAGGGCGATTGCAGTGTAGTAGACATATCTCCATGGGTGATATTTGACGATGAACCCGTCGATAATTGCTCCCAGAACAACACCGAGATTGAGAGACGCGTTGTACATACTAGAGGATTCAGCATTTTCCACCACAACAGCTTTTCAATTTGAGAAACTTACGCCGTAATAGCACCACGTTCGTGCAAGAAGAAGATATCTGCAATAGTCACAGGTGCCAAACACTCTCCTGCACCTGCAGCGATTCCCATTACGATTCTCGCAACCAAAAAGTTGGCGTATTGCGTCGCAACGGAGCACCAGACGGCAGTGATTAAATAGATGGCGAATGCAATAACATAGACAGGGCGTCGTCCATATTTGACGATCAACGGCATCCACAACAGGTTACCCAGACCTTGGAACAGCGCGGTGCAGTTAAAGAAATAGGCAGTTTTCGAAATGGCTCCCCCCAAACCGGTGACCTTCCAGTTTGGAAAGAAGTCCTGCGCAGTCTGAATGATTGCCAGAGTAGGACCAGCCGCCAGGAAGTTACACATGATCATGGCGAAGCATACCGCTACAGCAGTATAGTACTTGAATGGTCTAGGCCTATCGAGTGGTCAGGACCATGCAGTCAGCTTCTAGTGCAGGTGTACGTACCAGTTAAGAGGATCTCCTGGGTCGTTTGAAGGCTGAGGAACCAGAATGATTTCGTTCGTCTCAGCATGGCGGAGACGAAGGTGTCCAAGTGTTCCAACGTGATGGCGAAGCGCGTCCTTATCCGCAGTCTTCAGATCCGCCTCCCTCAAGTCGGTAGCCGAAGAGGTTGCCGCCATTGTATCACTCAAATTGACTTGCTTGAGATTGTCTGAAAAGGCTGTGACCAACGGGTTGAGCCGAATTCAGTTTGCCAGTGGGACGACGAGTGCTCTATATGCAGCTTTCAACTGTGAATTCTGGAGATTCTCTCCACATTTCGGACGTCGACACTAGCAATGCCCTACCAGCACCATCCCGAACACCCGCTAATGAGAAGAACGAGCATTTCCCGGTTGTTTGGAACTCTCCATGCTGCCCGGTTACGCGTCGTGGAGTGGTCACAGCTTGCGGGACAGACACTCAACTATCATACGCCCATGACCAACTTGCGTCTAGCACGGCTGCTTCTGGAGCTAACCCCGCGAATAGGATTTGCGAGCGATTCTTCCAGACAAAATTAACTTGCCCTGATTCGGCGGAGACGTTGTTCTGTTGCAGGGGGTCCCGAGGGCCTGATGTGGGGAGGAGAAGCTGCCCGACGCTTGAACTTTCAAACTTTCAAACGATGGCACTAGAGGTCAAGATGGGGCTACTCAACATTCCTAATCCCCACATACCACATGGTAGTTCTTTGGAAAGGTCTAGCCTACGAAGTTGACGTGAGCAGAAAACTCTATGCGGAGTCGGGAGTCCTGTTGAGGTGCTCACTGGGATCATATGCGGAAACTAGGACAGAATGTTCGAGCTGACAATAGCCTGATGATCGGCAATTGTTTAAAATCACGTCGACCAAACTTCTTGTAGAATTGAGAACGATATCTCTGGTAATTTCTTTTGAAGAGCACGGGCAGCAAACACCTAAAATGACACCTACAAATCTCCCAATAGTGTGGAAGTCGAAAGCTAATGCCTCTGAGTACGAACGAGCGCGTGTGGGCAGAGTTTTCAACTATCGCCGCCCAAACAGGTTTCCCGTAGCCATCGTTGAGGCAGCAAGTGAGGATGATATTGTCGAAGCTGTGAAGCTTGCAAAGCAGCTTGAGGCTCGAGTGTCTGTTCGATCAGGTGGTCACTCGTGGGCCGCGTGGAGCGTGAGGGACAATGCCGTCTTGGTTGATTTGGGTAATTTAAACCATGTGCACCTAGATGAGAACACAAACATTGTCACTGCGTCCCCGAGCAGTACCGGTCGCATCTTAAATGGCTATCTTGGCTCCAAGGGACGCATATTTCCGGGTGGTCACTGTCCAGACGTTGGCATTGGAGGATTTCTGTTGCAAGGAGGCATGGGCTGGAATTGTCGAGTTAGTACAAACAAATGTCCAAATGTTGTTTCTGACGAGCATATTACTGACGTAGATACAGAATTGGGGATGGGCTTGCAACTATGTAAAAGCCATCGATGTCGTAACCGCAGACGCGAAGAAACTGCACTGTGATGAGGAGGAGAACAATGACCTTTACTGGGCAGCTCGAGGTGCAGGACCAGGATTTCCAGCTATCGTAACCAAATTCCATCTTCAAACAATACCGTTGCCAACATGTATCCGGAGTTCGGCCTACATCTACGCAAAGAAAGATTTCAAGAAAGCCTTCAACTGGATTAAGGAGATAACTCCCAATTTCGACAGCGATACTGAGAACGTGTGTGTTGGCCAGTACATGCCGGAATATGAAGAAAGTGTCATCTTTATCCTTCTTGTAACTTTCAAGTGGAACGAAGAAGACGCGGTTGCCGCTCTCAAGCCAGCCGAAGATACACATCCAGATGGTTGCTTGCAAAAGTGGTTTGCACGAGAGGATTCGCTTCCACAGGAGTACGAGAACCAAGCTTGCGCCAATCCAAATGGACATCGATACTCCTGCGACAATGCATACATTGGTAATGACGAAGATGTTTCTAGCGTTCTCGAGGAAGCGTTTACGACGCTACCTACCAGGAAGGCATTCTCCTTGTGGTATGCTATGGCGCCTGTCTCCAGGAAACCTTTACCAGACATGGCACTGTCAATACAATCGGACCACTACTTCGCGCTCTACACTGTTTGGGAAGATGAAAAGGACGACGATAGATGCCAGGGCTGGGTGCGAAATATAATGAAAGGCGTTGAGAAGCACAGCATTGGAGCATATCTGGGCGATTCGGATTTCCAAGTCAGAAGAACCAAGTACTGGAGCGATGAGAACGCTGAAAAGCTGAGGCAAGTAAGGCAGAAGTATGATCCTGATGGCTTGATCTGCGGATATTTGGATGCTGGCGATCGTTCTGGCGTGAACGGCTTACCAAACAAACATGAGTGGAAATAGAATGGTAGAGATGAATCGCTACAATTGAACTACATACTGCATTTTAGAATTATGGAGACCGTACTTGGTGCTACTAACCATCAGACTTTGGGACATTCTAGACCGTTGAAAACCGAGTCGTTTCTACAAATACATTGTACTCTCCGACTTTGTGCTTTCTACGACGCCGTACTCAATTTCACAAGTACGGAGTACCAAATTGGCCGCCGGTATTCGCACGTCCTCTTCTGAGTTTACGCACGCCCCTGCCTAAAATTAGGCGGCTCTACACGTATTTGTGAGTATGTCCTGCGTAGTTCTAGTCCCACATATCCCAAATAGGCAATAGAATAGAGGACTATGTCAAACACATTTCAAAGAGCGATTTCTCAACAACAATTCAATGAATAAAGATAATTCAAAATAAAGAGAAGATATATTAATATTAGCTACGATGTGTGTGAATCTTAGCCTAGGAAACCTTATGGTTGAGCCGTGAGAGATGTGGTTCGGTGGAGAGCAGTAGAACTCTGTGGTGCTCAATTTCGCTCAATTCGCCCGAAAATGAGCTCTTTGAGCCTCTCAAAGAGTTCTCAGAGGCGCTATTCCTCATTTGGAAGGTACTCCAGCTTACCAGCTTCCTCCTAGTGCCGTCTAGCTGTCTTCTCTTCTATTTCGTGCCTGAGGCCTTGTTTGCCTGAGGCTTCAGCTGATGTGTGCTCAAAAATGCGCGTAAATCTATTGGGTATCCTCTAAATTCAGGCGGTGTACACCCTAAATTTAGGCGGTGTATACCCTAAATTTAGGAGGGCATGCCTAAACTCAAAAAGGGGCGTGCGAATACCGGCTGCCTACCAAATTCCACGATTATTGGACTCGAATTCATCGGGATGTGGAGATGAATCGGCAAGATTAAGGAACGGCAATTGATGCGAATAGCAGAAACGAAGGCCGCGCAGCTCGATTGATCAGCAACAAGCATCCATTCGTTCATTGATCAACGTTCAAGGGTGTTAATTTTGCATGAAAGTTTTACAATCGGGTGAATTCTCGGGCAGATCGATTGTAAATTGTGCTTGGATGTTGGAAAGCGGACCGATCTAGACAACCTTCCATGTGACAGGACCCCGACCATTAACGAGTTATTCAAAACATACTGCATTAGCATTAAATTACTTTCGAAGAAACCAGGAGCAATTTACTTCGTCATATTATGCCCTGAAAGAGAAGTCACACCGACATCGAGGGAGACTCCAATCTCATCAACGGGTCAGAAATGCAGGGTCAAACGCTGAATGGCAAAGTTGCGGTTGTCACAGGCTCAAACACAGGAATAGGGGCGGCCATTTGCAGGGAGCTGGCATCGCGAGGCGCTTCGGTAGTGGTCAACTTCCCATTTCCAAGGTTTAAAGAGGAGGGCGAACGCGTGGCGTTGGGTCTTGGAAATAAAAGCATCGCCGTGGAAGCAGACTTGTCGACAATAGAAGGACCGAGACGACTGATTGATGAGACAGTCAAACAATTTGGAAAGATTGACATACTCGTCAACAATGCCGGTCTGGCAGTCAACAAACAATTCGAGGATCAGACACTAGAAGACTGGGATCTGTTGGTGAATCTAAACGGGCGAGGTACCTTCCTCATGACGCAAAATGTGCTGAAACATCTTCCCAAGGAAGGTGGAAGGATCGTAAACATAGTGTCGATATCTGCTCGAGAAGCTCCACCCATGCAGACGATCTACGCAGGAACGAAAGGAATGGTCGACAGCTTTACCAAAGTATGGGCAAAGGAACTGCCTCCGAAATATGGATGCACTGTAAATGCCGTCAGTCCTGGCCCAACTATGACGGAAGGATTCGCTTTAGCCGGAGAGGAATTCATGAAGAAGATGAAACCAGCGTTGGATAAGACACCTGTCGGTGGAAGATTGGGAAAGCCAGAGGAAATTGCTTTCGCAGCCGCCTTTCTGTGCGAACCTAGAGCAAGTTGGATGAATGGGGTTCATTTAATCGCAGATGGAGGCCTGTTTATAGACTGAAAGGTATTACAGAATGTAGGGAAGATCTAAGTTCTGCAACGCTTTGTATTGTCTCTAAATGCTGTCGAACATAACTTATCGCAAGTTCAAACTATTAAAGGGCTTTGTATGTAAGATGAACCGATGGTCGAAATGCTATCTCAAAAGCTACTCAATTCTCTCCGTCTGCCGTAAGTCTTCAACACCGCTTCCTTCAATAATCTCGGCCTTAACAACCTCGTAGATAGGCACTTCAGCGAGGCCAGAGGCAATATGATGAAGAGTCGGAAGCGCATCCCAGGACAGTCCTTCGAAGACTGCTTTCGCATTCTTCGCGCGCCAGCGCCTACGCGGGACTTGCTTTGTGACCGATTTTTGCTTGCTAACAAACACAGGATACTCAACATCGGCGACACCAGGCTGCCCTGTTGACGGAATGTACTTGTAGATGAATTGACCGTCATCCGGGATCGCGTTCGCGCTTGCGTTGGTCGGTGGTTCTGCTTCAATCTCTTCCAAATCCTCCCATTCTAGGGTAGCAAACGTTGCACCCTTCCAGCCAGCTTTAACCCTTGAACTCTTTGCTCTCCTGAAAATCTCGATATCTGCAAACATCTTAGGCATGCCGAGCTCTTCGCGTCCTGTGGTTATTGGATCCGACAGAGATTCGAACAATATTGGCAAATATGAGCCGAAGAGTTTACTGCCATCTTTCTTCGTGTACTGTACCCCATGGATCCAAAGACCAAGGAAATTGTATCCACCTCCACCAAGCCAACCCATTTTGTTGATAGTGTTGTTTTCAAAGGACGCCTCGACCACAGTTCCCGGGTTCGCGAAGCTGAATGATTGAGTTGGAAACAGAGTCTTGAGGTATGTCGCCGATGTCTTGAATCGAATAGCATGCCGAGTGTACTCAGCCGCGTCGCCATCATACCTAGTACCCCAGACCGACTGCCTTGGGCCTTGCGCTGGGCCGAATACAATTGGCATTCTTCGAAACAAGTTCGGATTTTTTGCCCACAGATGTCTTTTCAGGACATCTTTGGAGTGATGCCACTCGTCATGGCCAAAGTTGTAAAGTGTGAATTCCATCATTTGGAAAGTTGCCCTGGACGAGTCATCAACATCTCTGCCGGCAATTCGAGTATACCCTTGAACTTTGTGTGCTCTTTCCATCCTGCAGTTCTCGTACAGCCGAAGTCGCTCTGGAATCGCGTCTGTCGTAATACCAGCTGGAAGCAGAGCCGCAATTGATGCGGCATCTTCAATGGCAATTCCTCCTCCCTGGCCTTGGTGAGGTAGAAATGGATGCGCAGCATCTCCAATCAGAGCCAGCTTTCCATTAACCCACGTTGGAAGCTGATCCATGTCAAGCAGCGGCCAGGCTTTCAGAGATTCCACGTCGGCTTCATTGAGAATCTCATGAACATCCGGCGCGAAATCTTCATATATGCGTAGAAGAGCTTCCTTGCTTCCACGCTGATTCCAGTCATTTCCTTTTGTATCAGACAATTCTCTTGGGTGAATACAGACGAAGTTCATTATAGTATTTCTGGAACAAGGATACATAACCACGCGGCGGTCGTTTGCAATCCAAATCACCAGAACTCCGGGGTGATCGACATATCGTCGTGTCTTCGGGTTATCGAGCAATTTCTGTGTTTGGATCAGGAATCTGAAAGCACTCTTTCCTGAACTGAACGGTTTGACTTTCTCACCACCGGGGATCTTTGTGCGCGCCACCGACTATAATGCAGTCAGCGTCTGTACTTCAACATTAGGTTGCAATGACGACTTACCCCGACTCCATCTGCTCCCAACACCAGGTCGCCTGTGTAAACTTTGCCGTCTTTCAGTGTCACCGTGCCTTTCTGAGGGTCGATGTCTGTGACTTCAGCTGACGTATGTAGAACGGCTGCCGGGCCTTTGCCTTCCTCAGTCGTAGCCAGTCGTTTCAATTCGTTATGAAGCTGTACGCGATGCGCGAGTTGCCATGGATTCTGCCACATCGCTGCCCGCTCTCCACCGGTGCTAATGTCCTTTTGAAGAGTACCCTTGTAATCGAACTCAAGGAATCTCTCCATCTCATTTGCGCCGATGTCTTCTGGCTTCAATCCAAACCGCCGTAGCAGACCATTAGCGTTGGGAGCAATATGGATTGCAGCGCCATGTTCTTGGGCAAGCTCGGATTTCTCAAATAAAATGCATTCATGGCCTTCTTGACGAAGCGCCAGAGCCGCAGTGAGACCTGCAATTCCTGCGCCGGCGATGAGAACTTTCAATGGCTTAGGCTCCTGTACATGACCATTGGTGGCTGCCGGAGACATGATGGGAAGCAAAAGATGCAGAGTTTTGTGACGTGACCTGAAATGGAACCGTCGAAAAGTCTTAACGTATCAAATTGGATGTCAGAGAAAACTTCATCCACCACGATCTTCGCGAATACTTTTGCAAGGACTGCAGTGGAATGACCTGATTGATGTTCCCCGCGCAGGCAGTAAAGCGAGAGCTTCGAGATGCGTTTTAACCGGCTTTAATCATGTCACAGCTTCTCCTCAACAACCGAAAAGCATATCCGCCCCATGCGGATTGTCTAATCACCGAGTAAGGCATCTCGACATTGAGTGGTGGGGATGGGAACGCAGTCCAATCCTCTTTCGATGGGTGGTACATACCTTGCAGTCGAGAACCCTCAGGATGTCGGCTCCACCATTTTGACTTAGTAATTCGCAATCTCCCCACCGTTCAGTCCCGACGTCAGTTGATGAGTGTCGGCTGTAAATCCGAGCCGCCAGAAACTGTGAAAGCTTCTGGAGGTCCGACGAATCGGAAGGAGGCACTTTTGAAGGAGTCCGCGGAGCTTAGAGAAACTGCAGCTGTAGCAATAAAGCACCCATAAGGCGTTCTTTTCAGCGTCTGCATCGAAAGCATCCTCTATTGGAGACGTATAATCCCAAATGCCGAACGAAATCAAGGACCTGCACAAGGTGGACGACAAGTCATTTCCTTATATCTACGAGGAAAATGCCACAGTCACGCTGAAGACTAGCGAAGGGCTTGTAAGGTGCAATGTCTACAGACCCAAAAATTCAGGACCTGTTCCCGTCTTGGTAACTTACGGACCGTATGGTAAAGACATTCCTTACAGCATGTAAGTTTTGCATAGGTTGTTTACCGTTCAATTGCTAAACTCTCCAGCTTTCATGCGAAGTCGTTCTCTGAAGTCAATCCTAAGCATAAGTCAGAGCATTCCGCATGGGAGACTCCAGACCCACTCTTCTGGACAAGCAATGGCTATGCTGTGGTTCGAGCTGATGAGCGCGGCCTGGGACAGTCTCCAGGTCTCATGGATACAATGTCGCGTGGCACCAGTGAGGCCTTTTTCGATGTCGTAGAATGGGCAGCTGAGCAGCCATGGTCTTCAGGCAAAGTTGGCTTGCTAGGCATTAGTTATTATGCGGGAAGTCAGTGGCGAGTGGCTGCCAGACGACCAAAGGGCCTCGCAGCCATCATCCCGTGGGAAGGAATGTCTGATTATTACCGCGACCGCTGCAGGCATGGTGGAATCTTTTCCAGCAATTTCATCCGATTCTGGTGGAATAGACAGGTGATCATCAATCAGTACGGTCGACCACGTGGCGGAGAACAACCAGTTTTAGTTGATAGTCTCAACGTCAAGGTTCCGCCCGTTAAGAGTCCACCCACGATTGAAGGTAACCTTCCAGAGGAAGAACTGTTACGGAACAGACGGGACCAAAATGAGGACAATCAGAAGAATTATTTCCGAGATGACGAGTACTACGCTTCAAAGGAATACGATATGGGTGATATTCATGTTCCGCTTCTGTCCGTGGGCAACTGGGGAGGCATCTTGTTGCATCTTCGAGGAAATGTGGAAGGCTATACTTGGGCAGGCTCTGAGTTCAAGTACCTGCGCATGATCACTGGCCGGCACGACTTGCCATTTTACTACAAGGAAGAAGTTGAGGTACAAAAGAGTTTCCTCGATGCCTTCTTGAAGGGAGAGGATAAAGTTGGATGGTCTGTCAAAGGAAAGGTACCACCGGTTTCTCTAGTACTTCGAAAGGGTGACGTTGGATTCAACGATGCCGAAGCTGAGAAAGCCTATCCTCGCCGTGAAGAGCACGAATGGCCTATTGCAAGGACCCAATATACCAAGTTCTATCTCACCCATGAAAAGGGTCTCACACGTTCCGAGCCTCCAACCAAGACCGACAAGCTCACATACAAAGCGCTGGGTACCATGGATAATCCCCAGTTAATCCAGTTCACAACACCTGCGTTCGAGGAGGAAATTGAAATCACTGGTCACATTGTAGCTCATCTCAATGTGTCACTTACTCCAGACCCGAAGGGACCAACCCCAACCGACATCGACCTATTCCTCACACTTCGCCACATCTCACCTGAAGGAAAAGAAATCTTCTATACCGGTACTGGCGGAGATCCTGTCCCAGTATGTAAGGGATGGCTTCGCGTCAGCTTGCGTAAAGTCAACAAAGAACACTACAAGCACCGCCAGTGGCTTCCACAGCGCGACTACACTAGCAAGGACGTGCAACCGGTCATTCAAGGCGAAGTGTACTCTGTAGATGTTGAACTTTGGCCCACAAACGTGATCGTTGCTAAGGGCGGTAAGATCTTGCTGGAGGTGGCCTCCGGTGACACACAAGGCTGTGGCGCCTTCCAGCACAATGATCCCGTCGACAGGTCAGTAACACACTCTTTCTATTTCGTCCTCTCACTGACTTTACATACCTTAGATCTGAGGCGAAACTGCAGGGATTTAACCACATCCACTTTGGGCCAAAGTTCCATAACTACATCACTCTACCCATCATTCCTCCGAAATAGGCCGATATAGAATTGCATTGGGACGACAATATAGCATGCGTTACGGTTTCATTATCTGCCATTGCCCTTCTAATGACATCTCGACCTCAAATTCAAGTTATCTAGACATTTAGGAATTGGATCAAGTGGTATCTTTGCAAAATTACATGAGAATGAGTACCAACTACGCCAACTACGCGGCGCTCCTGATTGTCTGCGGCCACTTTCCAATCGTGAACTGACTGTTGCACATATTCCGCAATTCCCAAGTCTCAGCCTTCAGCTCTCCATACACTCCCTCGTCGTCTTCATCACCAGCAGCTCCGGCTACAAACATAGCTGACATGAAGTGGTCATCCGTGCCATGTGCGTCTCGATATTGGGGATGCTTCATCAAACGTGTCATGGCTCTGCGAAGCTTTGGTCCACTGTTGTTCTTGAAGACGTCCTCCACGGCTTGCCTGAACTCCAGCGCCCAAGCATCCGGTGGCTTCTCCTGCGCGAAGTTGTCGGTGTAGCGTAGCATCTGGAGCCAGTGATTGCGATATAGATTGTGAACCGCACCACCAGAGCCAATCAGCAGATATCCTTCCTCACGCAATGGCCGTAGTGTCGAGCCGACCTTAAGGTGGTAGTGGGGATCATAGCGCCCATTCATGCTGATGATAACGGTCGGCGGACAGCCTCCAGGAAACATGCGGATCAAGATAAGAAACGTGTCGTGAATCCACTCAAACTTTGGGTTGGCGATTGCCTCGAAGCCAGCATCTTGAAGCATTTTAAGACATCGCTCGCCATTCTTAAGGTCAGGAACGAGCTTATAGTCCAAGTACTTTGACGGATGCACGTATGCAACCGGCGACTTCTTGGGATTGGGATTCATAGCCACGGCGATGCCGTCGTTGGCGACGTCCCAGTGAGCGCCCATCATGACGACACCTTTGATGCCGTTTGCTAGCGCCTCATCGCCAGCCTTCTTCCAGTACGTTGCCGCATCCGATTCCTCTCCGAGCATCATGGTCGAGCCATGCGAGAAAAAGTGGACTGGTGTAGGAGCTGCACGTTCGGTCATGGTCAGCTTATACTCTGCAGCGAGTGCGTTAAAGGAGCCTTCCTACCCATAATGAATATATAATTCTACGCGTACGAAGCAATCCCAAGTTCACATTGGGATCAAGGTGAAGTACCCAAATATTCCGCCACCCAGCACTTTAGCTGCCAACCAGGTGGCATACCGTCAGAAGCTTCGGATACGCGGATGACAAGCTTTGAGCTTCAATCTAGAATGCTTCGGCAAACGGCGGTGGGGCCGAACTTGAAATCCGAAGCGGCGAAAAGCAGCGAACGCCACCAAATTGGGTGGGTGCGGCAGCCCATAAGACGGTTGAGGGCAAAATTCGTTGGCCAATGAACCTACGAAATCACCATTTCACATTTCGCTGGGTATCACCTCATCCACTTGTTTAAGTGACCTCAAATTTAATTTAAGCATGCAAAAGAATGTAAATAATGCGTAGTTCTGATTTCGGACCTTGAAAAAGTGATTGTGGTAAGTTATGCGGCAAAGTGTAAATTCACGATTTTGATCGAGAACGGCATAAATTTCGCAATGACGATACCATTTCCATGAAAATTCTAATAAAACTACTACCGTTAGATTTGACTCAATGAGGCAAATCTTTAGATATAAATATCTTCTATGTTCATCTGTCAGTGGTGCAAGTATCGCTGCAAATATGCTGTGTCACAAGTAAATGTGCAGTAGGAGCGAGTTATTAACACCATTTCCGACACCGAGAAACAAATATCAATTGATTCAGCTAATCAAGTAGAACACTTTGATATTAATCACAATAAGATTAAATTGATATTTGCACAGATAATTGCGAAAATCTGCTTAGCAATACAGCGCGGTGGCGGGTCAGTGAATTTTGTCCGCAAGCAGCTTACGGCGGTCCTCCACAGCTGAGACGCAAGCCGCGCGTTGAACCCCGCCGCCGTACCCGCGCCTAGACCTGGGATTGTGGGATTGTGCGGGGTTTTGGAGCGTAGGTAAGCACATCGAAGCCCCCTTTCTCTCACTGATATCTACCTAGCTTGCCCGCTGGATCTCCACCTCGACGTTTCCTCTCCACCTCGGATTCTTCCAAGTACCTACCTGCTACGGAGCACAATGCTTTCCTCTGTCAGCTCAGCAAGCCAGCTGGCTGAGCCAGTTGCGGCGTCAACGGACAATTCGACCACTGCCACCGCTTCCACTGCCACCGTTTCCACCCAGGACCCTGGGTTCTTCCAATGTGGATCTTGCAAAAGAAGCTACACCAGGCTAGACCACCTCGCGCGGCACGTGAGATCACGTACGTTGCCGTCCATCATTTATCTTAGAAATCAGACCCCGTGTGAGAGGCCAGAGATTTGTGGCGCACAGTGGCGCGCATGTGGCGCACATATGGCTTACATGTACCTTTGGCTCAGCCCTGGCTCAGTTACAACAAAACCTCTGACGACACCTCGTAGAGGGTTTGATTTATGAGATAAATAAATATAGCCTGCTAATAGTTGTTTGCTAACAAGCATTAGACACGCAGGACAAACCATACCAATGTGACATTTGTTCAAAGCGCTTCGCAAGAATGTAAGCTAATCTACTTTGACTCTACTACGGCATCATACATGTATAAGCACCAAAGGGACACCAGCACATGGTAGAGTGAGCAACGAGCAGCCAAGCCAGCAGCCGGCAGCCATGTCGGCGGCAAAGCGGCCAGGCCGGCGGCGAGGGCAGTCCGCGGCGATGGGCTTATAGGAGGCCGTAGACTTTGCCAAATTACTACTTTTGGATGTATAAGTGGCTAATAAGTACTTATTCTAGAGACCTTCTGAAGCGCCATGTTACCGGACACGAAGCTCGTTCGGGGGGAGAACGCAAAAATAAACGGCTCAAGGTCCACCATCCGACAGAAGGCGCTAGTAGCCGCGTTACACAAGCTTGCGAGGCTTGCGCCGGAATGCACCTAAAGTGTGAAGAAAAGAAGCCTTGTATGAGATGTGTCAAAAAGAATATTCCTTGCCGCTCTGAGGCATCGATCTCTGAGCCTGAGGCCATATTACAATCTGATGGCTCTGCTCTTCCGGGTATTCAGGAATACTCGAGTACTCGACACCTTGCACCAGACCACGGCCAGCAATTGATCGAGTACCAGAATGACGACGTCATGCAACAGCAAGCTGACACAGCCGCGCTGACCGAGTATCTCGGCAATGTGCTTCCGGCCTTTTCCGACCCGTTCGCAAGTCTTTTCTCTTTGAATACCGGGTCATTTACTCCGCGTGGAGTTTCGGACTTCGGATTCGAGTCCAATATCGAGCTCGATGATATCGACTTAAGCTTCCTGGACTCGTATAACACGGATATACCGTTTTACTATGATGGAAGTCCGAACAATGCCTTGTTAGCATCTACGCCAGGCGATTCTACCAATGCTTCCGACCCATCTCGGTCTACCGCGATAGGAGCTGAAGCATATCAGAAATCCTATTGGAAGTTCAGACCTAAGAGACTTCAGTCTGGGTTTGTAGACGAACGAAATCTCTCCTTGCCGGCTGAAAGCGGCGATCATGGATCTCCAGAGTCTAGGATTCCTCTACCACGACGGATGATTGCTGAAAAGCTCGTCACAAGAACTCGTGATCGCATCCTATCCGTTATTCTGTCAAGCTGCAAACCGGAGAATCTTCATCGTGCCTTGAATTCATTCCCATCTACGGATCTCCTTGACATTTTGCTACAGTACTATCTCTCCTCACCCATTGCACGGCCCGATGGTTATATACACGTCCCAACTTTGGACATAAGCGCGACTCGACCAGAGTTTCTAGCGGCCATGATCTGTTGCGGTGCTGTGATGACATCTGATCCGGCCTTGAGTAAGCTTGGCTTTGCCATCCAGGAATGCGTTAGGATAGCTGTGCCTTTGCTTGTATGTACTTCTTAACTCAAATTGCTCGACAAACGCTCACGTATCGCGCAGTGGGAGAACGACAACAGCCTAACTCGAGATCTAGAGCTCCAGAGAGCATATCTGATCCACCTTGAAGTTGGCTTGTGGAGCGGTAATAGCAGGAAAATCGAGATCGCTGAAAGTTTCTTACAGCCTCTTCTCACCATGATGCGCCGAGATGGTAGGTTTTGGCGATCCTCTTATCCGTCAATCATTGTCAATCCTGAGGACGAAGGTGAAGTCCTTCAGCAAAAGTGGAAAGATTGGATTCATCAAGAATCGGTGAAAAGATTTGCATATCGAGTTCTGCAACATGACAGAGTCGTATCAATGTCTGTATTGATCCCACCGTTGATCAGCTATGCCGAAATACTGCTACCACTACCAGAATCGCGTGAAGTTTGGATGGCGCCAACAGCGGAGAAATGGAAGGCAGCGTATCTTTCAAAGTCCTCCGAACGTCGTCCATCTTTGCTTGATATCCTCGTGGATCTGGAGCGCCTGCACAGTCACCAAGGAGTGATCGACCAAAATGATGCCAACTCCGCATTCATTGCAGGGGTATGGGAAATGGTTTGGGAATATAACAAGTTCAATTCCTTGCACAAAGCACAGTCTCGCCATTGGAACGCTTTAATCATGAAGTCCAAGTACGACGAAATTGTTAAACTACTCCAACACTTCCGCATTGGCTTGGACATGACAAATCGATCTGCGAATTATATCATCATGAAACTTGAGTTGGTCTTGATGCACTTACATATGTCTCTGCAAGATGTACAGCTCTTTGCTGGGATCGAGGGGCCTGAGGAAGCTCGACGTGTCTTCCCTTCCCTTCTGGAATGGGCCAAGAGCCCAGCCGCGAGGCAAACCGTCTGGCATGCGGGACAGGTGATACGTGCAGCAAAGGCCCAGCCGAAGGGTTATATTCACCGCTTTCCTTCTATCGCCGTCTACCACGCCAGCCTTGCTTTCTGGGTCTACGGACTGCTGACAGAAAATACAAACCAGGTGAATGGCAACATCCTAGACCACACCCGACATATCCCTATCTGGCTGGATGAAGTCGAGACAAACGACGTGCAAAGATTTATTCAATTTGAGCGTGGGTGTCCTGGCATTCGCGGGTTGGCAAACCCTCAAAGTGGAGCAACAGGCACAGCTCAAGGAGCGCTATTGAATAATCCAAGCAAGGTCATGGAAACAGTACTTGATATATTGAGAAAAAACTTCGAAGGCGTAAATACGCCCTTGTTGGTGGAAAATCTCATCCAATTGATGAGCGGACTCCAGAGCGCTGCAGCGAGGAGAGCAGCCAACGAAAGCCACTGAGTCACGATCTCTGCCGGGCCGCAACATCCAGCGCCATGTGCCCACGCTGGTTATTATGAAAGCTTAATACAAGTTTCTGTAATGTCAGTACTTCTTCAAAGCCGCGTTGGAAATGCGCGCTGTGTTTTTTGGGATTTCTTTCTAGCTTTCGGAGCCTCTTCGCGGCTTCCTTCCTCATCCCTTCGAGCTGACCTCGACTGCATCACTCAATGACCCGCTTTTCTTTGGCAGTCATTTTAGCCGTGGCAATCCTTGTTTGCTCTCCTCAGATATAGATTGGGACCGTCAAGAATGTGAAGATTGACATAAGCACCTCAAAGGTGCCGAACGGCTGCATTGGCCCTTCGGATTGAACCACACTTCCAATGAAGTTCAAGCGAAGCTGATTATGACTCGAATAGAAACGATCATCACAAAGCAGTCTCATGCATGCGATGATGACATATTTTCGCCAGCACGGGGAGTTCAATGGATCCTACTTAGATACGCCAATTGAAACTCGACTCCACGTACGGCTTTCACTTTGAGGTATCAGCTGGCAATAGAGTGCCGACGCACTCACCAAAGCCAACTCCTGAAGAGTCTCCACCTGCAATAGCAGTCATCCGGATAACATCACCGTCATCTATGAATGCTCTGCTCCCTCCTTCATTCAATACGACAGGCTTAGTGCCACCATGCGTAGTCTCCATCAAGCAGCCAAAGGTGTCCTGTTCTGGACCACTGCAGGTTCCAGTCGCCAGTATATCGCCAGATCGCAGACTAGCTCCTCCGGCGACGATATGTGCCACCATTTGGCGCGAACTCCAGTACACGTGCTGGAGTTGGCACTTTGCAATGACAGTTGCCTTAGAGGCACCCTTAGGAGTGAGGTCTACTGTAATGTCGACGTTGTAGGTCTTTTCTTCTGGATCATTCATGTAAGGAGCAGCCTGCTTTTCTCGAGCCGGGCCACGCATTACGAAAGGCTCCAGCGCCTCAAGAGTGATAATCCAGGGTGATATTGTGGTGGTGACGTTCTTGCTATTCAAAGGTCCCAATGCTCTCATCTCGATGGCTTGAACATCGCGAACTGCAATTGAATGTCAACAAACGCTGCGCATTAGCAGTCAAATTTCCCATGAACTCACCACTCCAGTCATTAAGAAGAACAAAGCCAAAGATATGCGCATCGGCATCTACAGCATTGAGTCCCTTTCCCAATGGCAGTGGTCGACCGATGACTGCCGAAAATTCGACCTCATAGTCCATGCCTTGCGACGGCCCATAGATAATTGGAGGGACTTCACCCGGTGAGACCTTTGCCTTTGGGTCGTAGACATAACCCCATGGTCGCTTGACAGGAGTTCCAGACACAACGATGGAAGCGGCTCTACCCTGGTATCCGCTTGGACAATAGTAGAACCCTGGCGGTGGTTTTGGATTCTTCATCACGATCTGGCCCATATTTCTGTTGTGGTAGACACTGCATGAGAAGTCTACATGTGAAGCGTCAGCTCTGTTATAGCAAATTGTAAAGCGCGTATGGATCTACCAACCGACGAAATCTTTAACTTCGACAGGCATATGCATCGTTACTTTTGAGACTTCCTCAACGCTTCCAGATGGGAGTGACGAAACACCATTGGAGATGACGGCATCCTGAATAGCCTTTCGGACGCCTGCTACAACTGATTTGGGTAGCTCAGCAAAGTTGTTCAACGAACTCTCGGCGAAGACGCCATTTGTTAGTCCCTCTACAGACTTGAAGAGTCCCACTTGCGCAAGATCATTTAGGAAAATGACATTATTTTCAATTCTTGTAGCCGCCTGCTTGCTGCTATGCTTCTCTGACGATACAATTCCAAAGGGAATGTTCTTCACGGAGAAATGATGGCCGTACTCGGTGGAAGTCATGTCTTCCCTTTACTCCTCCTGTCGGATGGGTATGATATACTGACAGTGGCGTCAGACATGGTCAACTTCAGAAATTTATGCCACAATGCTCCCCCATTCTCTCCCGCCCCGCAGCAGCGAGAGAGGCCTCTTCTACATGCCACGGAGCTCGCTACTATAGAACACCGAGCCGAACCGCGGCGTGCGGCGAGCTTCCGTCTCACCCAATTTGGTGGCGTATGCTAATACAGCAAAAATATTGTTGCTCTCCACTTGCCGATACGCTTATGCAAGAAAGCTAAGCTCCAGATCGTAGAGAGCCAACGTACAGACGACTTCATTGCCACACAGTTATGGATATCAGCGGTGACTTTTCTTCCAAAATTAAAAGTAAACTTCAAAATATCCACCCTTGTGTTACTTCCCCGCCGTAAAATCAATTCATCGCTGCTCTACATAACTCAAATCTCTACTCTCTTCAGTCGGAAGAGCTACAATGGCGCTCCAGGGCAAGCTTTACCACGCCCAACGTTACATCACGACGCACGACCCCGAAACCGGCAAGGCCATTTTCGACAACTCAATACCACCGGCAGCTCCGTTTTACCAGCTACCCACCGAAGATGATGGAAAGGAGAACGCCATGTTTGCGACTATGTTCACAACCGAAGGGCTCCCAACGCGCCTGTACGGCGACAAGGACGAGGATCTCCAGACGTATAACAAGTACCTGAAGGACCCACCAGGAGTGATCATTGGAAACGGGACGGTGCTGCGTTACGTGGATATGCCGCCGGGCGCGCTGTCGCCCATGCACCGGACCATCAGCTTAGACTACGGCGTGGTCATCGAAGGCGAGGTCGCGCTGGTCCTGGACAGCGGTGAGGAGCGCGTCATGAAGAGAGGCGATGTGAGCATCCAGCGCGCAACGAACCATGCGTGGCGCAACATGTCCAAGACGAATTGGGCGCGTATGCTGTACATTTTGCAACCGGTGCAACCGGTAGAGGTGGCAGGTCAGAAACTAGGAGAGGAGTATGGCGGAATGAAAGGAGTTCGGGCTTCGACATAGTTAATCATAGTTTGAAATGTCTAGAAAGTGTAGTTACACCTGCACACTTTCTTCACCTTGAACTCCTTCCCATTTGCATGATGTGCTACTCATTCATCGACCTTGAACGCCAAAGACATGCAATGCAACATCACTGCCATGACACGTGTCTGTAATGCTTAGAATTCTCCTCCAACTCTGTATCTAAAGATTTGATCGTTTATTCGTCCACCTGTAGCATGCCACCACTTGGATGCAGTCTGAAATTGCGTCAGTAGACAGATATCAGCCTTTAAGGCTTACACCTACCGCTTGTAGGAAAACACCTGTGAACATAACCGAAACGAAATTTCTCTCTGCATTGTTGTTGTAAACTCTCCTCACACTCAGATCTAGTTCACGATTGATCGGCCTGTACGGCGGCACTCTATGATGCTCGTTGTCCCACGTCGGTGGATTCTGAACTCGTGGCGGAGGTGGATTGGCATTCGGCGGAGGCGCAGAACCAGAGCCACCAGAATGGTGAAGCTCATAATCCTTGAGGATTTGCTGGGTCGAGACGGCCGTAAGAGTTTCGGTGGTAGTGGCTGTCATTTTGCTGTATTTCTGGTCGTTGCGCGGCTTGCGCTGAAAAATCACCGGAGGTTCTGAATAGACTCCCAGGAGGTAAAGACTCAGCTCGAACGCAAATCCCATGTCGGCACTATAAAGGCTCGCGCGAAAATGAGCGGCGAGCGCGCGGTCTCTAATCACATGAGGTCTTTTAGTTGCCATCCCACTATGTAAGGGAGGGTTTCGCTTCCAGATGCCGAGCTCGAGTACGAGATGCTTCGGGATGTGGTCGCGCGTACTTTCCGAGACCCACTGCGACGGGCGGAGAGCGGGGGTTCCAAATGCAACGTCCAGAACGCTCTGGCTGGCGGATACGGATCGGCTCTTTCCACACTGGGGGGGTGGCGGATCGATGGTGGAGCTTAAGCGACGTGGAGAATAGGTAGGCGAGTTACCTTTAGAGGCGTGAATTGCATACTCTAGTTACCGAAACCAACCCTTCTCGATACCATTTCGATATTTTGACCAAATTCAGCGATCGGTGGTTTTGTAGGACTTTTCTCGCGCAGATCTTCACCATGACGAAGCCATATGCAAGAATACGGTCAGCTGCGATTGATGGTAGGGCGCAGGCCGTCATGTACAAGATTACACAGTTGAGGAAGCTCCATCAGGTGCTGGTGAAGGAAGAGGAGGCGATTGAAAACGCGATCGCAAAGGACACTGGGTTCAGCGCCGTGGAGGTGAAGTTGGAATATTACATGGCTATGAAAAGCCTGAGGGATCACATTGTTGCTCTCGACAAGACAAAGGTCCTGGATAAGGAGTATGCTCTTGCACACAAGAAAGATGCGCCGGAGAACAGAGACGCAGTTGGTGTGGTAATCATTGAGCCGGCGACGTACACTTCTTTCTATTCAGTCATCTCAGCTTTGAGCGCTGCCATTGCGGGAGGAAACTGTGTTCTGTTGCAGGTATGCGCTGCGTTGTGAAATAAGTCGAATTGAAAGAACTGACGGTAGCTAGTTGGAAAACACAATGCGTCAAACGCCGGTGCTGTTGAAGAGAGTACTGAAGGCTACTCTCGACGCAGATACCTTCGACATTATCACAGGCAAAGTAGACGAGGCGGAGCTTGGCTACACTTGTCTCCACGTCTTGCAGAACGGATCCACAGACTCTCCAAAAGAAAACCAACTGGTATCACCCGCTAAAGCTCGAGTTGTCGCCGTGGTTGAAAGAGACGCCAATCTGGAGGAAGCTGCGAAAGCGTTGGTAACTGCAAGGTTCAGCTTCGATGGCCGGTCTCCGTACGCACCGGACGTCGTGCTTGTGAATGAATGGGTGAAGAAAGATTTCCTGAATGCAGCTGTTCAGCAGTCAATCCGCTATTTGACAGAGGCCAGTGGGAGTGAGAATGGACACGTGCTCGAGAGGCGACCAGCAAGAGCCAAGGCAGAAGCTGTTACATCGATGCTCGAGCAAGTGAAGAAGGATGGCGGTGCTCGCATTGTGACCTCTGGAGCGAATGGTGCTGTCCTCGACGTCGACAGACGAAGCAGCGCGTTTCTGGGTCAGAAAATAGACTGCCCATGCTTAACTGTCCACGCTGTCAGTTCAATGGACGATGCAATTGATCTTGCCAACGGGTACGTAGTATGGTTAGCGAGAGAAGGAGAAACGTGCACTTTGCTAACTCAACATAAAGAACCGGTCGACTCCTAGCCGGATACCTATTCACAACTCCAGCCAATGCTAAGTACCTTGGTCAGTTCATCACTGCCGACGTCACATTCGTGAACCAAGTTCCAGCACAGCTTTTACGTGAGTTAACAAGTTCGACGAGAAACTGAAAAAGCGAGGCTAATGTCATGCAATATAGTCGGCCCTGCCGTTCCATTGAACCACAAGCTAGACCTTGCGATTCGCTATCCAGTATCGTGGTTCACGATTCCGCACCCGGAATACTTTACACCGTCATCAGATTCATCAACCATCGCTGCACTACTATCGACCACAAATCTTAAAGCAGAACTTATTAAAAAGTTGCAGAGCGAGTCTATTGCGGATCCACCAGCCATGTGGCGACCACACAAGGGCGCGGCAGTCGGTTTCTTCGAACAGGGTATCATCATTGGTGGTAGTTTCCTCTTGACCACCGCTATCGCAGGTGTGAGCACAGCGGGCTATTTCGGCATTCGGTATGCTCTTCAGCGTCTACGACAATGATCGACGTCGTTCGGAACTAGCCTACGTGGTTGCGATGATATTGGCTTGCGAGGACGCCATTGTCAGTGGTTGTAATATCTGATTCGCCTTACCACGTATATGATTGGGTTACGCTGGGTCAACTCTCCGTCTTCAGACATGAAATTAAAGGTTCACTTGCGAAGGAGATATCCCCATCATCGGACATGTCGTTGCGATAGATGCCGCATATAAATTGAGAGTAGAGACGTAAATGAAGATGCCACGTGTTTGAAGATGCTTCTCGCACTGCGTGCCTAATTCTCTTAGCCACCGTTTGGATTCCGGACGAACGCCTTCGCCATGCTTCGTATAAAGTATCATACCGCATGCTCTACTTCACAATCAATGCTGCAGAAGGCACCATACCGGCTTCCTTCAAAGTCATACCGAACTCGGTCGCGCCAAACACCTTCTTCGGGAAGTTTTGAGTGAAGCTCGTCACCTCGGTGCCTGTTTCATTCGTGACTTGTTCTGCAACCTCGAACAACGTCGTGTCTACGGGAAGGCTTTTCGTTATTGTCCCGCTCGCAGTCTGCAATCTGAGTCTGGCTTCTTTATAGTCGGCAGTCTTCTTCGGTGGTGCAGCTGCGGCAGGAGCAGATGCAGGCGTGTCATCCTGTGGCAAAGACCTACCCTCTCGCGCTGCCTTCTCCGCCTCAGCTTTACGTCGACGTTCTTCCTTGTCGCGGGCGATCTGGTCAAGGATGCGCTGACGTGCAGCAATATCATCTTGCTTCTCACGCCTCTTCTTCTCAGCCTCCTTGATCTTCTCTCTCTTCTGAAGCTCCTCTTTGATATCTTGCGACTCCTTCGTGGCCTTCCTCCGAATCTCCTCATTCTTCTTTGCCTGTGCCTTGTCGGTTTCGACTTGCGCAACGCGCCGCGCCGCCGCTCGCGATCGCAGTTCCTCCAACTTTGCCTTCTTCTCTTCCTCAGTGAGCGGCTTCAGCTCCTCTGTCGACTCAGAAAAGTTGGTGTGCTCTGTCTTTGCAGCGTGCCATTCTGCCTGTGCATGCGACCTGAACTTCTTGCCACAGTCATCACACACGAGAGACTTCGCAAGCTCCTCGCCCGCAGCTACAGCAGGCATTTCGGCATCGCCATCTTCCTTGTCTTCACCGGCAGCGCCTCCACCAGTGCCTTTCAGCTCGTCGAGAGAGACAGAAGAGTTCTTGTCGAGCCAGTCGATGGCGTCTTGCAACGAGCCGGTTTTGCGATCAGCTAGGGCAGCTCGCTCTTGGTCGAAGCCCATTTCGATGAGCGTGTTGAGGTCTGACTGCACCATATTCGTATGTGGAGCAACGACAAGGCCGGCGTCAAGATATCGAGACAGTCGATGAACGGCGGGGTACAAGTACGATATTGCTGTGCACCTGGGTGAGAGGTGGTGTGGGAAGCTTTAGAGCAGCGGTGGCGGGGGAGTCGAGTGGTGAAGAAGGTGGTAGAAGCCAAGTGATTCTCTGACCATGCGGTGAATGGAGGCGCAGGAGCTTCACAATGGCAGACGAAGCAGTAGTAATTTCGGATTGCATGGGCCGCAGTTGACTGAAATGCAGGCACGAGAGGTGGCGTTGGACAGGCAGCAAGGCGGATTGTAAGGCAGCGATTTATTTGTCTGAGGCAGCCGAGGAAAAAGGAACGGAAAGGAAACGTTTTCTAGCTCCTTTCGTTACTTAACCAAACACTCGGTAGGCTTTTAAGGAGCGGCAGGGTTTGTTGCATCATTCGCGCTGGGCTGGCTGGGTCGACTTCGTTGCCGCTGGGCTGCACTGCTTCTGCGTCTGCTTAGTTACCTGCTTTCATCAATCAAATCCCACTCCGCATCCACATCGGTCGTCCCATCTCAAGTCTACCGTAGCCATCGTTTTATGGACTTGGTTCGCTTTCATTTCGCCATCTCTTGTGTTACATCTTCCACACGCGTCGCTCCTCATTCCATCTCCCACCCCCACGACAAGAAGGCTCCCTGAACTGGTGGTGTAGGATTACGTCTATCGCCGCCTTCTCCTCCAACCTTCTATCGCATTACACCATCTAAGTGGCCTCCTCGCAATGTCCGTCGAACTCGAACCCCAGGAGCTCGGCTTCAAGCGTAAGTACTACCTCGTGCCGTTGGAATTCACAGACCACAATGCTAACAATCATATGCAGGGCCTTTCCAACAAGAGGTATCACAAATCCTCCGTCTCCATAACCCACATTCGGAACCTGTGGCCTTCAAAGTTAAGACTACTGCACCGAAGCAGTACTGTGTCCGACCTAACTCTGGTCGCATCGATCCTGGATCAGATGTGGAGGTCCAAGTCTTGCTCCAGGCAATGAAAGAGGATCCACCGCCGGACCAGAAATGCCGTGACAAATTCCTCGTGCAGTCGGTCATCGTTCCCGCAGATAAGGATTTATCCAACATTCCTTCAGTCTGGTCCAGTATTGAACAAACAAACAAGGCCTCCATACAAGAGAAGAAAATCCGCGTGAACTTCCTACCCGCGGACGCGACAACCACCACGCCCGCAGCCAGGGTCAATGGTGTAAGTAATCGCGATCAGACTCCCTCCCAGTTCTCTACCGCGTCCGAACCTGCTACTCCAAGTTATTCAACGAACGCAGTACTCGCATCTGTTGGCACACCTGAATCACGGCAGCGTGACAATAACGATATCAGCGATACCACGCGTTCGGCTGTCAATCAAGCTCCTAACCAGGGACCTCTACAGCAGACAGCTCAACGTGTTGCCAGTGCCATTCCGGTTTCGACTGAGGATCTGAAAACACAGCTTGCCGAGGCCCAGGCACAGATTACGAATCTGAAAGGTCAACTAGCTGAACAAACGGGCTTGCGTCAACGGAAAACTGCAACGGAGAAATCGTCAACAGATGCGCCATCTGGCATGCAGCAAGTCCAACAGCAGGCGGACGTAACCGGAGTGCCTATCCAATGGGTGGCAATTCTATGCCTAATCTCATTCTTGATTGCGTATCTGTTGTTTTAAGCGGCCGATTACTCTTGGGCGGGAGATTTGGTAAGGAAGTGCTAAAGGACACACTTTTGGGCGTTGAAAGCATATGCTTTCAAAGATCGTAAGAAAAGAGGCACTGCAACGTTGCCGCGAATGGCATGAGATGGCGAACAATTGTATTGTGGAAGTAAGGGTGGGTATCAGGTGTTTGAGGCTCGATCAGTTCCCATTTGTGTTGTTGTACATCTTCGTTTCACTACCCTTCCATCATTTTTCTAAGATAATTCCGATTGAAGATGAGGAGTAGGAGCAGAAGATGGCAACAAAGTGACGGCTTTGCTCGTATGTGGTCAGCTTCCGAGCAAGGGGCCTGATCCTATGGGATTCTCAGCTTAGATGTACTGCTTATGTGCAAGAAACAAAGCCATCTTCCTCCATTCGCCTCCCAATTGCTGATTGCGACTGAACTCCAACGTTTTGTCACTGTACATGCCATGAAGCGGATACACTCTGTTTACTCTGCTCAACATAATACTGTGTCGTCACGCGTTCAGAAGCCACATCTGGGTATATGCAATCCCAGGCCAATCCAAGACCTTCGCCCAGTTGTACTACCGGCATATCCAGCAGCCATGTTTTTCAGACGTTTGAAATACGAAACGAACCCTGTGCGTGCATGCAGATCTAAGTGGTACTGTGCGGGAAGCTTGTCGGGCGGTCCAACCACAAGAATGGGGTTGGTCGTGTGCTTGTGTAACGGTGCAAGGCGATTCGTGGTGGGGTGAGGCCGAAGTACGGCGACGCCCTTGCGTTGAGTTTCTTCGAGTCACACGAATAGTCAAGTCTTGATAACCCACCGTCTCTATTTCTTCCCAACGCACTCTTTTCTCCCTTCTCTTTACTCTTCTTAACCTCTACTTCAGAATTTTCCCGGCTTCGGCGACTCTGAAAGTATTCATAGAACTTCAATTGACCCGACCTCTGGTCTTTGTCGAGCCCGACATCGCTGCATCCTTCGAACCACTTCCACGAAAATGTGTGGCATATTCGCATGCTACCATCACCCAGATGTGCAGAAATTTAAGCCGCAGGCCCTGAAATTAGGGAAAGCGTAAGTCCATCTCGCCATCATACTAGTCCTTCGCTGAGAATTTCACAGAGTCCGACATCGGGGACCAGATTGGAGTTCGTCGTATTCCTTGTAATGGAATGATTGATACACAAGCTGAGACCTGAAACAGGTGGAAACTGGATCGCAGATAGCACAAGTATGTTTCAAGAACTCACAATCGGGCGCTTTTCTAACAGCCGTACAGTTCTCGTCCATGAGCGTCTCTGCATCGTCGGCATCGGTAGCTTATCCTTGACTCATCCTTCACCATAAGAATCTCACATGAGCATAGACACTGGTGCGCAACCGCTGGTCAACGATGATGGTACAATAGCATTGGCTGTCAACGGCGAAATCTACAATCACAGAGTGCTGCGGAAGCAGTCAAAAGTCGATTTTCACTACAAGACTCATTCTGACTGTGAAGTCATAATACCACTGGTACGTTGCGCATATCCCAACGATGCAAAACTACCTCTGATACTGGTGTTAGTACCTTGAACATGGCATTGACGCGCCTAAATACTTGGATGGCATGTTCTCTTGGGTACTTCATGATAAGAAGCAAGACAGGGTCATTGCGGCAAGAGATCCAATCGGCATAACGAGCTTTTACCTAGGTCGATCCAGTAGTATCCCTGGTGCAGTATACTTCGCATCTGAGCTCAAGTGCTTGTACCCAGTCTGCGACGATATCATCTCATTTCCACCAGGTTTCGTTTACGACTCAAAGACCGATAAACTCACCCAATACTTCATTCCGAAATGGCTGATGGAGCCAAGCAACATTCCCACAAAGCCAGTAGACTATACATTGCTACGAGAAACACTCGAAAAATCGGTACGAAAACGACTTATGTCAGAGGTGCCTTTTGGAGTTCTTCTTTCTGGTGGTCTTGACTCTAGTCTTATCGCTTCAATCGCCCAACGAGAAATCCAACGTCTCAACACCGAAGTGAGGATTAAGAAGGAAAACAAACGGCTCAGTGGTCGCATCAACGGTGCCAACGGAACCGTCACGCCTAGCGACCACCTTGTTGGTATAGACGACAACGATCATCTCTCCACTGTACAGATTCTACCTGAACTCAATTCCTTCTCGATCGGTTTGCCCGGTGCTCCGGACTCCAAGGCTGCCGAAGCGGTTGCTCGCTTTCTCGGAACACGCCACCACAACTTTACATTTACTATTGAGGATGGACTCAATGCGCTGTCGGACGTCATTTATCACCTTGAGACATACGATGTAACCACGATCCGAGCCTCAACGCCAATGTTCTTGCTCAGCCGAAAGATCAAAGCCATGGGTATTAAAATGGTTCTCTCTGGAGAAGGGAGCGATGAGATTTTCGGGGGCTACCTCTACTTCCATGCAGCGCCGTCAAAGGAAGCATTCCACGAAGAAACAATTCGCCGCGTTAAGAACCTTCACTTGGCTGATTGCCTGCGCGCCAACAAGTCTACAGCAGCGTGGGGTGTAGAAGCTCGTGTGCCTTTCCTGGACAAGCAGTTCCTTGACGTATCAATGAACATCGATCCTACCGACAAAACGATCCGAGATGGCCGTATCGAGAAGTACATTGTGCGCAAGGCGTTTGACCTTAGCGAGTTGCCAGCCGGTACGCCTGCATACCTGCCAGATTCAATTCTGTGGCGACAGAAGGAGCAGTTTAGCGATGGCGTTGGTTATGGTTGGATTGACGCGCTGAAAGATAACGCTGAGCTGCATGTCTCTGACGAAGATATGAAGAATCCAAAGCCGGAATGGGGCGACGATATCCCAGACACCAAAGAAGCGTATGTCCATACCCCTTTCTGTTCTAACTTAAGAAGCACTAATGAGCGATATAGGTACTGGTATCGCTGCATGTTCGACGAACATTTCCCAGCATATTGTGCGAAGACAGTTATGAGATGGACTCCGACATGGAGTAAGCAGTCGGATCCCAGTGGGCGAGCTATCTCGACGCATGTTGCAAAATACGCCGGTGCCTGATCTGTTCTTACTGTGTGCCAAGGAGCTTGCTACATTGAATAGGTGTTTATTTAGATTTAGACTGGCGCCTCGTATGTAAGTTCAATGGTTATTCAATCATATTCACAATCTATTGTTGTCGGATGAACTTCAAGCACGGCTATTGACTTGTGATTGTCAGTGCAGCATTGTATTGGTAGACAATAGCCATGGCATCAATAGCTCAACTTCATTGCGATTCTTTCGGTATCAGTATAAAAGGCTCCTTACTTTCCTTATTTTTGTCCTTTTGCCTATATCTTTTCAAGTCTACAACGAACTCCAAGTAATCAGACTCTCCAACCCTTCTCAAACACCTTTATATTTTCACAATGGACCCAACCCAGCCCTTCGGTGCCGGTCTCATCACCGGCTTCCTCATCACGATCTCCACTCTGGTCCTCCTCTCTCACCACTGCCACACACTCCAACACCACCAATTCGAGCAGATCCTAGAGGCTGCTCGAACCACAGTCACAGTGGCTGCCTTCGTCACGCCGGAGGCTGAAGTGCCAGCACTATCAGCCACCGAAATCACCTCCACTAACACCTCTGGAATCCAGCTGGCCTGGCTCTTCCCGAACGAAACTTCCCTCGACAGACTACTGGCTGGAATCCAGTATGTCTTCTCACGCGTCGCCATTGTCTTTCTCGTCCTCCTAGTCCTTGGAATCATCCGGCTAGGTAGACATCATGTAATTCGGATCTGGGAGAGTGCGGTGGGGGTCTGGGAGATCTACCACAAGGAATTAGCGCATTTTGATTGTTATGAGTAGCCTTGGATTTTCTTGGGTGGGTCTATATGCGAGAAAAAAGGGGAGCTTCACGGCCTCCCCGGAATAGCTTTAGCATGCGTTCGCCCATCCATATATTACGGGTCTTAGCAAGCCCAGTCTCCAATTCACCGATCTCGTTTTCTTGAACCAATAATCCCTTGCCGTTTCCTGACATTCCTCCGTCGATTAACCAACACACGGCCAAAGCAATTGCTTCGGCAGTGTTGATCGGTACACCTTGATTCCTCATCTTGGACGCCCAGTCCTCAACGGTCTCGACTTTCCGGTTTACTGATAGAATCGGCGTCATCGTGATGCCGGGAGCTACGACCGAAATTGCAATGTTGAGCTTTGCCAGCTCTTGCTTCATGGCTCGCATCAGCCCGACGATTCCGTGCTTCGCGGCGCTATATAAAGGCGCTCCAGCGCTCGCCAGATATCCTGCCAGACTCGCGGTCATAACAATTGACCCACCTACTGGTTAGTAAGTTAGCGTAAAGGCCATCAAACTTTGAACTTTCATGAGAATTTGCGTACCTACCTTCTTTCCCATTCTTCCGCAAATGATGAATAGCTAGTCTGACTGTATCGCAAGCGGCGTTCATGTCGATATCAAGACACCTCCTATCCGGCTCCTTCAATAGGCCATCGGCATCGAACTCTTCCTTGAAGAATTGATCACCGTACTCTGTAATTCCAGTGTTCACGAAGACAGCATCGATCTGTCCAAATTTCTTCGCCCCGGCCGCGAATGCCGCACGTTGCTGGACCCAGTTGGTAATTTCGCATTTCTGGAAAAGGAGCCGCGACGATGGAATGGAAATATTTGCTGGTGGTGGAGAGCGATCTACGATTATCACGTTGTTCGTATCCGAAAGAGAGGCGACCATCTGGGCTGTGGCTAGACCAATGCCAGACGAGCCACCCGTAATGAGAACTGTCTTGTTACGGAGGTTTTTGAGTTGGGCAGGAGATGTGTGGATGAGGTTTGCATCCGGCATGATGGGTATTGGGCAATATCGTCGCGACCGCAATTAACTACCGGATATATGCTATTTAAATAGAAATAGATGAGGACGCAATTATAGACAATAGAAAACTTCGATGAACGATTAATCTGCTAATATATTTCTTGCTACGGAGATTTTTTTCCCAGATGCAGAAAGTCGAAGCTGTCGTTAACTGCGGGGTCGTAGGGTACCGTAATAAGAAGCACCGAGGATGGAAATGATACTCTGGACGGAGAAAACGAAGCTTACGATTGTCTCTAACAAAACAGCGAGATAATATCGGATTACCATTTGCTATCAACCAATTTCGATGGCTAGACTCATTAGACGACCATATAACTTCTAACGGGCGGAATCAGTGAAGACCTTGCTATCAATTCCTCGTTTTGGAGCTCCATCTTCACCATTATCTTACGTGATCACAGGCATGTAACACCGACATAAACGATGCGCTAACTAAAGACTCAGCATCAAAGGTTTTCCCTCTCGGCCCCGCGGGGATGATGGTTTCAATACATCTCTACTACCCTTGACAATGAAATCTGCACACTGCTTTCGCCCTTTCTGCAGTATTCGACGGTCTTTCGCCGAATAAGGCCTCCCACGATAAGGAAGCACACCGAGAGGACTTTGCTTTTGGCTTCAGATTCGAAAAGAAGAGTCCACGGTCAGCGAATGTACAGTGCAAAAAAAAGCAATATCTCAATTGGTCTCGAATATCGCTATCTCCTGTGGCTGCTGGCACTCCGCATAGGGCGTTCTTGCAGTGCCGGCTGGTCGATAATTATAGGGAGGCACCCCGCCACGACCGCAGTGCCTGGCAAGGGTCCTGAAGGAACCCTTTCCTACTCAACATCGGGTGGCGCCAAATCAGATTCAGCCACACTCTGCTCTTCTTCTTGTTATTCGCTCTTCCATCGTATCGTTCGATCCACATTATCCCATCCGACCGCTGACAAGATCCTTCACAAGAAATGGGACGACTTTTAAAATTGTTTCAGCCCGGCTCCCCGCCGATTGTCCGATATACGAACACAGCCATGCAATTCCAGGCAATTGGTCTCAAGCCTCAGCGATGTGAGGCATCATGAAGGCTTGGTTCCTGGGCCTCTCGGATCTTCTTCCAGGATGGCGCGTTTGATTTTTCAAGGAGATATTATCTCGGTAAGTTACTTAGGCGCAGTGCGAATGTCTCCGGAGCCCTGAACAAATGATTCTATGTCGGCGTCAGGGAATATCTCGCTCAATTCAAGCGTTGCCGTCAAAGATCCGGTCTAGACGACGTCTCCACCATATGCAGCAGCATCCCATTACGTCGAATGACAGTAGAAACGAACTATTGTAAATGATGACCTCTCACTACCGTAATGGGTTACAAGCTATCCTGTCACGCGAGTCTCAACATCACCCACGCGAAGACTCTTGGCATATCTGGTCGGCTCAGCCGACTACCCCATAACATCTCGGCACGTCAAAGTTAGGTGCATTAGGCACACCGTTATGTTAGCATCACCTTGCCAATATTCCGGCCAACCCGATTTTGTCCTGTCTCAGCGTTCTCCGCCTCCGTTAGGCGCGGATCGGCTCTCCTTCCGAGCTCAAGCTTACCATGCCTAACATTAGGTCCACTACGGCGTCCTTCCTGCAATCCCAGCTATGAAGCATGCGGCATTGTCAAATGAACCAAGGCGTCGGGCAGTGGCTTAATAGATCTATCGTAAAGTCCGGATGAGCCAGAACCAGCCTGTGGCCTGCCATTCCCGTATTCATATAGAGTGTCTGCCCATAGCTCTTGACCGACACAGCTCAAAAATATTTCTATGTTCTCGATTTCTGCTTCATATTTCTAGTCTTTTGACTTTCGTTTTCTCTTCAGATAATCATAATGCATAAATTCCTTCTGCTAGCTCTGAGCATCTGCTCGCTTGTTATCGCCGACAAGACCTACGACTGGGACATCACCTGGGTCAATGCCGCACCAGATGGATTTGAGCGACCAGTGATTGGAATTAACGGCAAATGGCCTTTACCTGCAATCGAGGCCAAGGTGGGAGAGCGGATCAACGTGATTGCCCACAACAAGCTTGGGAATGAATCGACTTCATTGCACTTTCATGGCTTAAGACAATTCCAGACCAATAACATGGATGGTCCATCTTCTGTGACTCAATGCCCAATTCCACCAGGAAGCACTATTACCTACTCTTTCGTTGGCGATGCTGCCGGTACCTTCTGGTATCACTGTGAGTACTTCTCCGACTTCTACTTTAACTCCACCTGACAAAGCAATAGCGCACAATAAGGGACAATATCCCGATGGCCTGCGCGGTCCTCTTATCATTCATGACCCTAGCTGGCCTTACCACGGTCACTACGACAAGGCATACACTCTGACACTATCAGATTGGTACCACAAGCAGAGTGTGGACATTATCGAATTCTTTCAGTCAACTGCCGACTTTCCTCCGGCCACTCCTTCACCTGACAATCCAATTATGAATGATGGCAAGTCTGCAGTTTACGACATCCAACCGGGAAAAACATATCTTTTCCGCATCTTGAACATCGGAGCTTTCCCATCTTTCTTCCTCAACTTCCAAGGACACGAAATGACTGTCATTGGCCTCGATGGAACTACGACTCAGGCCACTACTGCAAACACCCTTTACGTTGGTGCCGCTCAACGGTACGAAGTGCTCATCACCGGCAAAACTGGTGCTACTTCGAACGCTGCTATCCTTGCAATGTTCGATAGTTCTATGTTTGAAGCACCGTACAATGGAAACCTAACTGTTCTTGGTGAGCTTCAGTACAATAAGGCATTTGGAGCTCCACCACCGTACACAGGCCTTCCGAACTCAATCATGCCACCCATTGATGACACGACCATCAAGCCGTATGATAAGCAGCCACTCCTTGGTCCTGTCACAAAGCAGTACGTACTCAACTTCGACCTAACTCTCATTAATGGTATTCCGCGAGCCATCATCAACAACGTCACATATCTGCCTCAAAAGGTTCCTACACTTTATACCGCCTTGAGCGTACCACAGCAGTACAAGCTGAACCCAGCCGTCTACGGTGTGAACTCAAATCCTCTCCCGGTCCAGTATGGCGATGTTGTCGAGATCGTCATCAATAACTTAATAGCGACTGAAGGACATCCTTGGCATATGCACGGCCACCAGTTCCAGGTTGTAGCCCGTTCTGCTCCTGGTGCTTACCTCAGTGGCCAGCGATACGATCCCAGTCAAGCTGACCCTATTCCAATGAGGCGTGACGTCGCTGGCGTTCAAGAAGGAGGTTACGTCGTCTTCCGATTCAAGGCTGATAACCCTGGTATCCAACTGTGAGTATCGCTATTGTCAATCTCTATTACTCAGAAAATATCTAACAGAATAATACAGTCTCCATTGCCACATTGAATGGCACGTCGAAGCCGGCCTGGTAGCAACCATCGTTGAAGCGACTGACAGACTGGGTGGTCTTCAGATCCCGTATGATCACAAACAGGCTTGCATCGCTGGCGGAATGCCATTCCAGGGCAACGCAGCGGGTAACACTAAAAATCCGCTCGACCTTACCGGCGCGAACACGCAAGTACCGACTACAAATCAAGGAGCGCTGTGGACGGGTCAGTCCGGAAAAGTTCGAAAGATTCGAGGTGAAGGAAGCGTTTTTCATCCTCGATATCTTTGAACATGATATGGTCTTCAACGGATCGCATTTGACGTGAGCTCTTTAAGCCTTCTGGATAGCATTAGACTTTAGTCGGGCCTTTTTTCATACCCTCTCGCATGAGTGGCGTTCGTATAATACTCTATCGTAGTCCTTTCCCACAAAATTGCAACGATCATGAATATACACGAATTTTCGGCAATAATAACGTCTTCTATCCCACCTTATCCCCTCTTTTCTCCGTCTTCCTCACAACCGCATTCTCTCCCTTCGCAAGAATCATCATCGGCACCACGCCAATCAACACGACAATACCACCAACCATCAAGAAATTAAACAAGATGCTCCCACCCGCCTCCAAAGCCTCCGCCTCAGCCCACCTGGCCTCATTCCGTCTCCTGGCCTCCGCGCGCCGCGACCCCAACCCAGCATGGGTGCGGGCATGGCCAGCGCGATCCCAGTGCAGCAGGTCCGGGTCATGCTCGAAGCCAGGGTGATGCCGACCGGGCTCGAAGCCGCCAGCAGGCGGTGTCCCGGCAGCCGGGCGGTCGGCGGCGTGCTGACCTGCGTCGGGCCTCCTGGCCGCGTGCGCGCCGTAGGCCCCCTGCGCGTAGAAGCTGGGCGGCGGGCCGCGGAAGGCGCCGCGGCGGCGGCTGAGGCCCGAGGGGGGCCGGCTGCCGGCGGGGCCGGCCGCCGCGTGCGACGAGTGGCTGCCGCGCGGTGTTGGCGCGGTGCCGCCGTGCGCGCGCGCGAAGTCGCGGTCGTACTTGGCCCGGTTCGTCGCCGAGCCCAGCGCGTGGTAGGCTTCCGAGATCTGCACAAACTTCGTGCTTGCGTGCGGGTCGGCTGGGTTGCGGTCCGGGTGGTGCTGCTTCGAGAGCGCGTAGAATTGCGTTTTGATTTCGGCTTGGCTGGCTGATGGGGGGAGGCGAAGCGTTGCGTAGTGGTTTGGGAACTCGTTTTGAAGCTTGGGAGCGGTGGACAAGGCCCGACGTGCTATTCGAGAAGCGTGGGAGCTGTGCATGCAGAAGAGGCAAACCGATGGCGGATGGAATATCGGACGGCGTATCATCTTGGCGGTCGTAGAGAGCACATTTGGAGTGACCAAGCGTTCATAGACGCTCCGTTGGCCAGCGCAATTGCGGTTCGACAGGCTTCGAGCCTGCAATGGAGCATGGAGGTATGGATTAAGTTACGAGGTTACCGTAACACAGATTCATTGTGAGTAACATGGAGTTGAGGTTGGCCCGTGCCCGATCGCGTGGAAAATCTTAAATCATGGCAATTCGCGCCCCACTCCCGCATTTTGGTGTATCCAACGTCACTCAGCGTCGGCCTTTTCCTTCACCAACACCGCAATCATGGCTGCCGTGGCTACCGAGGGTGTAAACAACCTCAGCTGTGAGTTGCCAAAATTATCCATCACAAGTACATAGCACGGTTAGAGCTGACTCGGTACAGTGAACGGCGATAGCGGCAAGACTGCCAAGGCTGCTGCCAACGGTGCATCACGCGAGCAAAATGGCGATGCAGATCACGATGACTCGGACGACGACGACAATGAGATTGTGGATGGTGGTGGTGCTACCGCTGCCGATGGAGAGGTCAAGAAAAAGAAAAAGAAGAAGCCTAAGAAGAAGAAGAAGGCCGCAGGCGCTGGTGGACCGAAGCAGCAAACTTCGCCGCCTCGCGTCAAGGTCTCTGAAATTTATACAAATGGCCAATATCCTGCTGGTGAAGAAGTCGAATATAAAAACGACAACGCTTATCGCACTACGAATGAGGAAAAACGCCATCTTGATCGCATGAATAGTGACTTCGTGAATGAATACCGCCAAGCCGCCGTGGTCCATAGGCAGGTCCGCAGCTGGGCGCAGAAAAACATCAAGCCAGGACAGACACTCACGGAGATTGCTGAGGGCATTGAAGATGGTACCCGCTATCTCACCGGGCACCTGGGTCTTGAGGAGGGAGACAACATCCTCGGTGGCGTAGGATTCCCGACCGGATTGAGCCGGAACAACTGCGCTGCCCATTACACACCTAATGCAGGAAATAAAATGGTTCTGGATAAGGATGATGTAATGAAAGTCGACTTTGGCGTGCACGTCAACGGCCGTATCGTCGACAGTGCCTTCACGATGGCATTCAACCCAATGTATGACAACCTTCTGGCCGCCGTAAAGGATGCCACCAACACGGGTATACGCGAAGCTGGCATCGATGTGCGCGTATGTGACATTGGTGCAGCCATCCAAGAGGCTATGGAGTCATACGAGGTTGAAATCAACGGAGAGACATACCCCGTTAAGTCGATCCGCAACCTGACGGGTCACAACATCGGCCGCTGGCAGATCCACGGCGGCAAGAGTGTACCTATCGTCAAAGGCGGTGACCAGACGAAGATGGAGGAGGGTGAAGTGTTCGCGATTGAGACATTTGGTAGCACAGGCAAAGGCTACGTCCATGACGATGTATGTTATCCTCCGAAGAACGAAGCAACTTCAGCTAACTAGTTCACAGCTCGAGACGTCGCACTACGCCAAGCGCGTCGATGCTCCGCACGTCCCACTGCGCGTTGCCTCGGCCAAGAGCCTCCTCAACGTCATCACCAAAAACTTTGGTACTTTGCCCTGGTGCAGGCGCTACCTAGACCGCCTAGGTCAGGATAAGTACCTGCTGGGACTCAATCACCTCGTCAACGCCGGCATTGTCGAGGCATACCCGCCTCTCTGCGATGTCAAAGGCAGCTATACGGCACAGTATGAGCACGTAAGTAGAGTGTTTGAGTTCCTGCGTGGTGCGATAAGAATGCTAACGAGTTCATGCAACAGACGATTTTGCTCAGACCTACCGTAAAGGAGGTCATCAGCCGTGGCGATGATTACTGACGTGGGTACGCCGCTCATGAGATCCTGAAAATGGGACTGTCGATATAAGGACGAGGGAACGAGTTTGGTAACGTTTTATTGTTAGCAGACCAAATCAAACCTTTGCCAATGCGTAATCATTGTTTGAATGAACAAGAAGTCTGAGACTGAAAAACAACTTCAATTACAAAAGAAGCGCACCATTCAAAACTCGGGACAAGCCGCTATGAACGAGTGCAAAAGATGTCTACAAGTATCCGCTGCCCATGTCTCTACACTACCACCGTTCTGCTGCTGAAAGTGAAAGGCCGATGCTCACGTTCCTGCAAACCGTCATCTATGCTAACCCACCGAAAAATAAACATCCTCTTTTGGAAATCTTTTGCATCGCCGGTTGCCATCCAACTCTCGTCGGTGCCGCTCGTGCTGACAAGTGCTTCGTGGAGTGGTTGGAATGTTTAACCCTCGAAGACGGCATGTGTGCCAATCTGTAGTCGATGTTAGTAGGATGCTCTAAAACTAGGTTGTGTTTGAGCTAGGATATTCGTATCCGCTTTGATTCTCATGTGAGAACATAACCTTGTGAGATGACTTTCCGAAGAGACAAGAGGCGAGGAAGCTATTGCCCAAATATGGACTTTTACTTTACTTTACTTCGAACCCGCTCCTCGCTTTCATTTTATCCTCGGAAAGTCCTATCAAGGAAAGCAGAAGTCGATATCCCAGAAGAGTCTACTGACCTTGTGGCCACCCTCGTTGATCTTCTGACTGTCGAGGGAGAGGCCAATACCGAGGGTGAAGCCTGGGTTGACCTTTGTGTTGTAGGCGAGGGCGATCATACCGCGGTCGTTAACCTTGGCCTAGATAAGGGAACTACGGGTTAGCATAGTCGCTTCATCCATAAATTGCTGAGCTGGGAAACGCACCTTGACGAAGGACAGCGGGTCAACCTGGTACTTGCTGGCGATCTCAATGCCTGCGGGCTTGGACTCCTTGACGTCGTAGCTGGCCTTGACACTGGCCTCAACTGCCGCATTGACCTTGTGGTAGTACAGAGCGCTCAGGATGTTGAGGTTGTGGGTACCAGTCGCGGCCAGAGAGTATTGTGCCGTCTTGTAGCCGAGTCCGACGCTGTATCGGGTCAAGGCTGCCTTCTGCACATCGTATGCAGCTTCTCCGCCAACGAGGAAACCCTCGTGGGAAGCAACACCGTCGACGCGGGCGATGATGGCGCCGGTAGATGGAGTGAAGTCACTGAAGGCGCGGACGTGGGCGGGACCCTGCTTGAAGTGTAAATTGACGGACTGGCCCTTGTTGAAGCCTTCCTTGGGGTTGAAGTTGGAGATGATCTCTGCCTTGAAGCCATCGGCGGCGACATTTTCGAGCTCGATCTTGGAGGTAACGAGGCCGGCAGTGGTGTATGTGAGGGTCGCGGTGGTGCCCTTAGCAAGGACCTTCTTCGCTTCCAGCTGTACATACGTGAGCTCTCTCGTTCTGACTTCTTGAAGCTCCTGTTCGTCATTACTAACACTGCCTGTAATGTCACCCTTGTGCGGGTTGGTGCCTTTGGCGGTGAGGTTGAGGCCATCGGCATTCTTGAGCTTCACCTCGAGCGACGCTGGGTTCAATTGTCAGTGCCATTGTCCATATAGCGATTTGAGACAATTGAGTAAAGTCTACCATTGTTTCCGTGGTAGAAGTCCTTGCTGAGGAGCTGCAGAAGAGAGATCAGCGTTAAGCGCAGGAGCATGGGTGGATTGTGTACGTACATCGTTTGCGCTCTTGGCAATGTCACTGAAAGCTGGAGGAGGAGCAGCCATTGTGATTGATAGTAAGTGGACGAAGAAGAGGGTGGTGGAGCGTGAAGAGCAAGTGGTGGATGATTGGGAGTTGGTGGAAGAAACAGAAGCGACGAAAGAAAATAACCCAGCTATGTCGCGATGTGGTTACTGGCCGACGAAAAGCGCATTGGCGTTCGGAGCTAGAAGCGCTCCCGTTGACCTGCCAGCTTTGGCTACCGTAAATTCGTAATAAACCCACCCTTTCTGCGCTCTTTCGCCGTCAAACGTTGCCGTACTTGCACCAATTAACCTCCTTCTAATTTGCTTCTATGGCTCGAAGCAGCCAAGGCCCTGAGCCACAACCGACTCCTTCCTTTCAATTGGTACACGCATTCTGACGCAAAACAACAAACTGTGCGGTAAGCAAAGTCTAAAGATCCTGTGACAGCTTTCGACATTTCCGCTCTATTCCCTCCGCAATCTTCCGGCTTGCTTTCGCCGTCTTACCATTGGTGCATCAACCAGACCAGAAGAATCCTCAATTCCGAAAATATTCTGAATACTTCCTAGGTACGCTAACATACAACAATATTCTCTGTTCAATTGCAGGGTGCGACCTCCCAACTACCATCGTTTCATCATCTTCCTTCCAAATCCATCCTTGTTGCTCCTAACACAATAGGAAATTAACTCGCGTTGCGCATGAAGAATGACATCGCAAATAGATATCTGATCCGGATCTTTCCATTACTGTATTCTGCCCCTGACGAGGATCTGCCACCACCACGCCGTCCGATCGGATCAGAAATGCGGCTCTAAATAGAGATTAGGCACGATGGTGTAGATAGATCAAGTCCGACATTGCGATGCATGTTCAAGGCAGCAGATTCATCAAGCGAGTATCCGCTGCCAAACAACTCAATGCCATTTATAGATACTATGGAACGCAGGTATCCGATGCTATACCACATCCAACTCAACAAGTCCAAGCATATATTTCGAAGTCACGGGACCCGTACCTGAATCTGTCCATCGAGCACCACCTCTTCGAAAAAGCACCGCCAGGATCCAAACTCCTCTTCCTGTACACCAACAGGCCGTGCGTCGTGATCGGCAGAAACCAAAACCCATGGCTGGAAGCCAACCTCCGCCTTCTGAAGGACCCACGCGCCCTGACCGACGGCAGCACTACCGACACGCAGCAAACCCGCCCGCCCACCGTCCTCACCTCGCCCATCGCGCTTGTGCGGCGGCGCTCCGGCGGCGGCGCCGTGTTCCACGACACCGGCAACGTAAACTGGAGCGTGGGCGTAGACAGCGCGTCGTTCGCGCGAGACCGGCACGCGGAGATGGTGCAGCGGGCGCTGGCGCGGGCGGGCGTCGCGGAGGCGCACGTGAACGCGCGCCACGACGTCGTGGTGCGCCGCGGCGGCGCCCCGCTCAAGGTGTCGGGGTCGGCGTTCAAGCTCGCGCGCGGCAGGGCAATGCACCATGGCACGGCGCTGCTTGGTTCGCCACATCTCGCAAGCATTGCGCGCCTTTTGCGGAGTCCTGCGGCGCCGTTTATTGCGGCGAAGGGTGTGGAGAGTGTGAGAAGTCCGGTGGCGAATGTCGGTGTTGCTAATGATGTGTTTGAGCGTGCGGTTCTGGAAGTGTTTGCCGAGATGTATAGTGTGGAGGGTGCCTTAGAGCCACGTGTTGTTGGTGAGGAGATGGCAGAAGTGAATGGTGTTGCAAAGGGCATGGCTGAGCTTAAGGTTGGAGAGCCGTGATGTTCGATAATCGGACTACGCTAATGGGAGAAATAGTCGCTCGAATGGCTGTTTTTACAGACACCAGCATTCACATTCACTTTCGAAATGACGACCGGGAAGGGTTTGAGATTACCGGTCTCGCTAGAAGTACGCCATGGAGTTATCGAGAAGTGCTACTCCAAGACTCAAGCAGAAGAGCTCAGCAGTTCTCTAATCGGCAAGAAGCTTCACGAAATTCAAGGCACAGGGGACTGGAGATCACTTCTGGCTGAAGAGCCGTTTCTGGATGAAGACGGTGACTTCGCTCAGGTATCAAGCGAGTTGATCGAACCAACGCGGATAGATCAATTCCTAAGTCGAATGATTTCGCATTGATAGTATTCTCACACCCAACAGCGCGTGTAGGGCGCAAGCATCTATCTATGGACCTCGACACCGGCAGCTTCAAGCCAATCGCCAATGTTGCGCTCTATTTCAGCATCGTCCATGACCTTCAAGCCGATAGTCTTGTTCATTGCGACGTCCGTATAATTCCCACCAAATCCTGCTCCGTACATCATCAAGAAGTACAGATTGAAGCGCATGTGAGGATCATTCTCACCCTTCTTTACCGCTTCAAAGTAAGCATCCGCGTCTTTCTGAGCGCTGGTGTGCTTGATCTCGAATTGAATCCCAGTGAGCTTGGAGACGATATCCGTGACCTGACGTTCTGTAACTAAGGCCGAGTACACGTAAACTGGCTTGTTGTTCGTCTCCTCAGGGTGTTGGAGGACCAGTTTGACGGCTTCAGCGATATCATCTCTGCTTGTGGTACAACATGCCACATCCCCACCGTCGTGGAACAATGCCGTCTTGGTCTTGATGTTCGGACCGAGGAAGCCCAGCTGCACGCCAAGATCGAAGAATGGTCCCGTTTGAATGCTACTCCATTCTATCTTACCGGCCGCAGCAAGCTCTTCGACATATTCGCGCGTCTTGAGCTTTTCTGCTATGTTAGGAAGCCTCAATTCTTTCCCTTTCAACTCCAGGTTACTAGAGTATTCAGACGGAATCACGCGCTTAATTCCTGCTTCAGCGGCGGCATCCAGCATAACCTTTTGGTCATTGAAGCTTGGTATCGGTACGGCGCTGTAGCTTGTTCAAGTCACTGCGCTTCGAATTTTTGAGAGTGCCACATACCTCACGACTACATCTTGGTCTTTGAAGGCCGCAACCAAGTCAGCTTTGTTCGTCAGGTCAGCGCTGATAGATTTGATCCCCTCGGGAAGGCCGTTGGTCGATTCTTTTCTCTGGATGGCAGTGACAGTGAACCCAGCGCCGCTAAGACTGCGGAGGATGCGTGATCCAACACCTCCTGTAGCCTTGCGATGTCAGCCTCGTCCGAAAATGGAATGAATGATGCATACACCCAGAAGCGCAACGTTGCGAAATGGAGAGCTCATTTTCGATTACTTTGTTGAATTTTCTTTCTTTCTCCTCGTGCGTGCTTGACTCAGCGCTTTGCGCGTTTCAGGTCGGTGTGTTCGCTTTGGATGGGACACGCAATTTTCTAATGCTTTTATGCTGAAGCTCAAGAAAGTTAAAAAGTCGGTCCGCGCAGCCAGCAATTGAGATGGCAGAGCCGAATTTGCAGCTCAAAACGACGTCGGATTCTACGCAAAGTCTTCTCACCAGAAATCTCGCACAATTTAGACAAAAAAGGTCGAATGACGGTTGCTCCTCTCATTTGGCCATTCTCATCGGCGTTTGCAGGCCCCGAGATACAAAATCCGCGGCACCATGACAAATTGACGCCACACGACTCAAGACCACTGCGGTGATTGGAAGCCAACTTTGGCGGAAAGAACCCTTTTAACTACAACGTTAGTCTTTTATTTAGTTTTGGAGATCATCGCCGAGACTAGCGCAGAGACATAAGAAACTTTCCGTTTATTCGTTAGCTGAGGTTAGAGTGTGCAGAGGGCGCAAGCTGAGGTTTCCCCGACAAAACGGGACTCCGGGACTAGCGTCGAACGCATGAGGACCAACTTCTGTTCGGCTGGTCTGCATTCCATCAGGGGAACTCATTACTGTAAAGCCCAAGATATCGTAGCACGATATCAAGATGCATCTCAAGGTAAGGCTTTTTGACGAGGTTGGGAAGATCTACTTTGTTGAACCATAATCTAAAGGCTAGCATTGATCTAGTGGATATACAGCAACGGACCGTCCACAAGGCTGGTTGCAGTCTATTTGATGTCTTTGAGGCGAGAGACTTCGTTTTCGGCAAAAGAAAAAGAATACAGCCAATCAGGAGTTGGCAGCTCGGCAATGAATCCCGGGAATTCCGAGGTACTTCTGAATGACGCTCAGCTGTTGTGATGTGGTTTGAACGTCCATCGATCCTTCTCGTCGTTCGTGAACGGCACCCCGAGCTCGAACAGTCGCGTAATGACATTCTGGAAGTCTGCGAAGAATGCTTCGTTGTCATTGGCATACTTCTCAACCCATGGACGGAAATCCTTGTCCTTGATCAGAACCATGTCGGTGGGCAGCATCATGAGCGACTTGGTGGCAACGTCCTGGAATTGCTTGGGACCATTCCATTTGCGCCACGCCCACTTCTCCTCCAGCAAGAGCTTATAGTAGTCGTTGGTAAGGACGGTGGGCGAGAAGGTCCAGGGCCCATCGAAACCCGATCGGTCGGTGTGGCAGCGGCCGAGAGCGTGCGCACCCGATAGCGCGACGATCTCTTGATCGTTCCAGCCCATTCTACCGAATATGGCGCGGAGGTGATCGGCACCTTTGGAGGCGTCGGGCAGGCGTCCGTCGGGCGTACAGTAGCTCACATCATGGTCGCTGCGGCCTGGCCGCCACGGGATCGCAGGGCCAAGCATCTCTTGGACCGCGCAGACGCCTGCCAAAGTCCATAGGTCGGAGTAAGAGATCCAGGGAAATCTCTCGTGGATCGGTTCGAGAAAGTTACGAGCATTTACAAGTCCAGCGTTTGCGCCGTGCTCGGATTCTGGGGCGAAACGCATCGTTGCACCATTGCTGCCGCCAGTATTGGTTGCCTTGTCGTAGCTGCGCGAACATGTGTCAGTAAAAGTCTATGAGCAATATGGTATGTAACAAGATCCGAACATACGTTCCACTGGCGTGCCATGCCAGTCTAAGCACAACGGGACCGTAACTGCCATCTTCATACTCATCATGTTCTTCCAGTCTCTCTGCAATAGCATCGTATACTTTCTGGTAGTCGTCGAAAGTCGGAGAGAATATTTTAGGCTCTGACTTGCCTCTCGAAAGCGCTGAGTTCTGGGAGTAGAAGTAGTAACCGCCTCCGCCTACCGCACCAAGCCCGAGCAGCCAGTAAATGGTGTTGCTTCCTTCGCTTTTTGGAGATGTAGAATTTGCGTATCCGCGGCGCTGTGATTGCTGTCGGAAGTTCTGACGCGCAAATTGAGCTGCGGTTCGGGTAGTTGCCGTTCTGAACGTCCCACGAGAGGCTGATAGGAGGTTGCGGGTGAATGCTGGAACAGTACGAGAGGACGCCATCTTACACGCGTGGTTTTGTGTTCGTTCTAGAACCGAGGATTTTAGATTTGTTAAGGGCAAACTGGGAAATCGTTGTTCTTCTATAAGATGTGCTGGGGGGCAAATCGAGAGAATGTTGCAGTTAGAAATCCAGTCATAAAAGAATAAGATTAAATCTTTTTCGGGCAAACGGGCCTTGTGACGGTATCAAACGGACGGCGGCGAATGACTAAGTGAAGGGTTTGACTCCATTATTCCATATCAATTTCTCTTTCGATAATCTGAAGCAGATGCGCATATCCGGTGTCACCCGGAGTCTTGATAGGCCAACATGCCATTAGGTGGGTCTTTTAGCCTGGGACGCGTTGGCCGGCCAGAGCTGTCATATTATGAATCACCATCACGCCGGAATTTCAAAGCATTTACACCGAGAGAAGCGGAAACCCCCAAATTCACACGGCGAAAGAGTTGGGAAGGAGTTGAGGTGTGGATTTGGTCGGTGCAGGTCGTTTCCATCTCCCTTTGGGAGCAGCCTTCTAACTGGCCACTCCCCCTCTTTTCGCAGCCACCCTGTCCAACTTAGGGCTGCCTTTTTGCAAGGTTATTCGGCTGCTTTACATCGAAGTAGGATACAAGATGAGCGTAGACTTCAACTGATGCAGTGGTGAGCTCGCGCATATGGACGCTAAAGAATGACTTCTTCGACCAGGCACCTTGCTCTACCTTACTATTGTCCGTGTCACAAGTCAAGATCTATGAGCGAGTGTTCACCTGCGCACGAAAAGTATTCTTCGGCTACCTTACTTAGATGGAATCATGGAAGAATGTTTCAAGGACCGTCGCACGAGTTAAGATTGTTGGGTCTGTATTCGTACATTCTATGCGTAGCCCATGTGTTTGGTATTTTGGTATTCGACCACTATACATGCTATTTCTCTGAAACTCCGAATTTATACATGTGCTTCTCAGCTGGAGATTTTCTTGCTGATTTGCATCGAATCCAGATCCTCCCTCTCCTTCATTTCGGCTTCGATCTCTTCGATAAGAGCGGTGAGGTATGGCGTGTCCTGAGGAGCGTCAATTGATGCGTTGTTGTTTATCACTGTGTCATGAAGCTCACCTCTTCCGCCTTCGTCCATTGATCTTTGGGTAGCAGTTGGTGAGCTAGAGAGCACTGTGATGATGGTCAGGACACGTGTGTTAGGTATTCAAGCTACACAAGCACACCTGGAAAGCTCTTCGCATGCGGAAAACTCGATCGTAGGCTTCCTTTGGGGGTAGTCGCTTCAGAGCCAGTTGAACGACATCGTTCTCTTCGGGGATCAGGTCATCGGCTCTAATGGCATCCAAAACATCAGCATCGCGTGTTAGAATGAGTTGCGAATGGCCGGTTTAGCTATTGAGGTGATTGCGGACGAAAACTGACCTTAATCCAAGCTGTCTGTAGCCGGCTGCACCCTTGTACCATTCGGCGAGTGGAACAAACCAACTCTTCAGCCAAGGTCGCTTCATGATATACTTGACAGCAGACGCCGACGAAGCCATGTTGAAGAAGAGCGAGGGTCCGAATTGCTGATCGATGGAGGGATCAATGGAAGGTATTGAGCTTTTGAAGCGAACGAGTTGAGGATTGAGGCCGGGAGCTGCCGACTGCGAGTTCGGCCAATCCAAAGCTCCGGCCGGCGAAGACTCCGCTAAAATGCGATATCGCCTTTGCTGCAACCGGTAATTATTCCTCTCATCCTCATGCTTGTCATCACTCAATTCAATCTGCGCCTCTTCTTCATCCACCACATCATCTCTTTCTTCTAGCTGTCGAAGTCTTCCATTTGCACGCTCCCTCCACCCACCAACCCCTGAGCGAGATTGTTGACCCGGTTTGTTTCGATAACCACGTCCGGAAGCGTATGGGCACATGACGAAATCCGCCACTGCACATTAGTCAAGGCCTCTCGCCCGCCCCCCCGTCATTTCGTTTTTCTTCATTCATTTCGAAGCCTCACGCGGGGGAATCGCCCAGCCAAGCTTCGATATCACCAACCACTCCACATCAATTCCAGAGATCCAGACGACAACGGCAGGCCTTCCCACCTACCTCTTCGAGAGCGGTCCGTACACAAACATCCTCCTGCTCCGATAATTTCGCAATCAATGGGCCGACTCAATCGCTAGACGCATATCAGTGCAAGTGCTGTGGGGGCCTTCCGCGCACACTGACGCTCTTAGAACAAGGGCAAATCGGCCTGGTCGGCCCCCGGTTCAAGCAACGCTTGAATGAATGCAGTCGCTCAATACAAGGAGCGCCCTACAATGTCCGCTGAGGGCACAAACTCGTCGCCATCGAGTCACCCTGAGCCATTCCACGAGCCGCCAACCGCGCGAAGGCCTCGCCATGTCACTCACTCCCTCCCTCCCGTCCTCGATTCTCCTACCGCGGGTCTGGCAGTCTACTGCGCCATGCTCCCGAATACGTACATTACAAGCTTCTGTGGTGCAATGAGTGGAATGGCCTCGGGCATCGTCACTTGTCCGCTTGACGTTATCAAGACCAGACTTCAAGCCCAAGGCTCATTTAGAAAACCAGGCATGAATGGTACATCTGGTGCTCTATATCATGGTATGCTGAGCACTGCTCGCACTATTTGGAGAGAAGATGGAATTCGCGGCATGTACAGAGGCCTCGGTCCCATGCTACTGGGCTATCTACCAACTTGGGCCGTGTACATGGCGGTGTACGACAGCTCCCGAGATTACTATTACACCAAGATGGGTTTGTGTTTGGCTCCTGTGAGCAGAATTTTGAACTAAATGTATGCAGAGAATCGATGGTTTGCGAGAATCTACGCATCCATAACCGCCGGCGCTTGCTCGACCCTGGTCACAAATCCGATATGGGTAATCAAAACCCGTCTCATGTCCCAAGTTGGTTCCCAAGCACCTGAGGAGGCCAGAACACCTTGGAACTATCGTTCCACTCTCGATGCTGCACGTAAAATGTATAGGGCTGAAGGATTTCGTTCCTTCTACTCCGGCCTTGCTCCAGCCTTGCTTGGGCTTTCCCATGTTGCAATCCAATTCCCACTGTACGAGTACTTCAAGCTCCAATTTACCGGTCTAGAAATGGGTGCCAATACCACGACAATGGATAGCGATCATCATTGGGTTGGTATTCTCGCCGCAACGTTCCTCAGCAAGATATGTGCGACAAGCGCAACATACCCACACGAGGTGCTGAGGACAAGGCTGCAAACACAGCAGCATATGTATCCTGCAAGCTCACACGAAGAGATCTCCTTTCGCGGAGCCCTTGGATCGGCCCACATCCGTAGACCTCCAGGAGCATCCTCTTCGGATGGTATGCTGAACCTGCCAAGATATCGAGGTATGGTCAGAACCATCAAAACAATGCTCGCCGAAGAAGGTTGGCGAGCCTTCTACAATGGCATGGGCACTAATATGGTCCGCGCGGTGCCGGCAGCCATGACGACCATGTTAACGTACGAAACTCTTAAAACAAGCTTATTCCATTTGCAAGTCGAAGGTAGACGAATTATGGAGCAGCAAGAAGAAGGCACATATACATGAAGAAGAGAAGGTGCTTGTGTCAGATCTTAATCTTTGTCCGTTGGAAGCGGGACCGCTCAACTGAGCTGTCTCCTTTCGAAGTCGACTCGTACTTCTTACTGGCTCGCTATGGCATGGCGTACGGTGCTTTTGGGCGGCTGGGTCAAGTTAACGTGGCCCATTGTGATTTCAGACTCATTGGAGCTATGATGGTTTCTTTGGAGAAGCGGTAGGACATGGTCCTAAAACCCCCACGAGGATGACAATCGTGTGGAGCCATGAACACCTCTCTTGTACATAAATCTCTTTGAACAGCTTAGACGCATCGCAACAAACCAAGGCGCGCCGTTTTGTCAGATGAATTTATTGATAGAATGTTTGACGAGAATCCACTCTGGGACAGTTGAATTTCGTGTCTCTGCGGGTCATCATATTCCCTTTCGCTCCGAAATTATGGATTAGTGACAAAACGCAGATATGATCACAAATCCCTTAATGTTTCGTTCCATATTCCGTCTTATCTACGCGCAACGTGAAAAGTGACGGACGAGTAAGAGGCGCTGAATGGGGTGGTATGCAAGAGGTCTAGCGCCAGCCTTGCGAATCACAAGCCAAAAGTTTTGTTTTTTTTTGATGCTCATCGTCGGCCGGAGAATCTACGTCAAAGTTATCGTACACATTACGTCGGGCGCAGTTTACGCGCCATTGCCCTTCGGCAGTGAAAATTGTGACGCGGATAAATTGTATCTCTCCAAATCCTTTTACTTTACTATGGCTTTGAATCCCTAAAGAGGCCGAGCTTTCAGAACGTCACAGTTTTGCTGACGGACATCGTCCTGCTCTGCAGTCATCGAACAACGCTAATGCGCCATTGAGAAGACACAGCGGGGAGTTCCGCCGTGTTCAGCTCTTCTGGAGATATATTCGACAAAATATTTGATCCAAACTTACTCTACCTTTTCTTCTCTTCCTCCCTTAATCGACGTTTCGACAATGGCCGCTCGTCGCGGTAGTCGCCTTCTCCGACCTCTCTTGTACACAATCGGAGCCGGTGGTCTTGGTGGTACCTTCTTGTACATCGCATACCGACCTCGAGATATTCCTGGCCTTGAACCCGCTCAAGTTCCTCCTCCTACTTATGGTGAAGGTGGAAGCTTCCGACTGCCGCGTTTTCCTAGCATACCAACTCGAGAAGAGCAGATCGCAGAGCTGAAGAGGAGTAGTGGTACAGTGACCAAAGCCGTGAAGGATACCACAAGCAGATTAAGAGGATTCTTCACTGGAAGCAAAGACGTGGAACAAGCTAAGGAAAACGCTCAAGATGAGCCCTTCGACGTGTTGGTAATTGGAGCGGGAGCTACCGGCGCCGGTATTGCTCTAGATGCTGCGACTCGAGGACTTCGAGTTGCAGTTGTCGAACGCGATGATTTTGCCAGTGGGACAAGCAGCAAGAGTACAAAGCTTGTACACGGAGGCGTCAGATATTTGGAGAAGGCTTTCTGGGAGCTCGACTATAATCAGTCCGTAACATCCACTTCTTCGCCCTGATGTATGTCATTAATTGACAGCGACACAGATATAAGCTTGTAAAAGAAGCTTTACGAGAACGAAGATACTTTCTCGACACGGCTCCTCACCTTTCCTCTTGGCTCCCGATCATGATTCCAATAAATAGTTGGCTCCAGGCGCCATACTTCTGGGCTGGCACAAAGGCCTACGACTTGCTAGCTGGATCAGAGAATATTGAAAGCTCATACTTTCTTACCCGGAGCAAGGCACTTGATGCATTTCCAATGCTGAAGAAAGACGGCCTTAAAGGTGCACTTGTTTACTATGATGGTGCTCACAACGATTCTAGAATGAATGTGTCATTAGCTATGACTGCGGCACTCTTCGGAGCCACGGTTGTCAACCATCTTGAAGTCACAGGACTCACAAAAGATGCCAATGGCCGACTAAACGGTGCCACTGTCAAAGACAAGATTGCTGAAGCTAATGGCGAGAAATCTGATGAGTTTCACATCCGCGCAAAAGGCGTTATCAACGCTACTGGACCGTTTACTGACAGTATCCGAAAAATGGACGAGCCTACCGCGCAAGAAATAGTCGCACCAAGTTCTGGCGTTCACGTTATTCTTCCTGGATACTACAGCCCACAGAACATGGGACTTATCGACCCTCACACTTCTGATGGCCGAGTGATCTTCTTTCTCCCATGGCAAGGCAACACGATTGCCGGAACCACTGATTCACCGTGCGAGATCAAGCAGAATCCAGTCGCTGGCGAAGACGAGATTGGTTGGATACTGAAGGAGATCCGCGGCTATCTGCAACCAGATATCAACGTCAGACGAGGCGATGTCCTGGCAGCTTGGTCAGGCATCAGACCGCTTGTGCGCGATCCCAAGGCAAAACGAACAGAAGGCCTCGTTCGAAACCACCTCATCACAACATCCGACTCAGGCCTGATAACGTGCGCCGGCGGCAAATGGACCACCTACCGAGAGATGGCGGAGCAAACGGTTGACGAGGCAATCAAAGAGTTCGGACTGGCAACCCAACCGCTGACCAACCCGCCGCGCGTCAGCGGCACCGAGATCACAGACGAGAAGGCTATGTACGACGGCAGCTGCCAGACACACCGGGTGCGACTGGTGGGCGCGCACGGCTACTCGAAGACGCTGTTCATCAACCTGATCCAGCACTTCGGGATCGAGACGGAAGTAGCCAAATACCTGTGCACGGCGTACGGGGACCGCGCGTGGACGGTGGCGGCGCTGTGCGCGCCGACGGAGCAGCGCTTCCCCGTGCGCGGCCGGCGCGTCTCCGCGCTGTACCCCTTCGTCGACGGCGAGGTGCGCTACGCCGTGCGCCACGAGTACGCCCAGACCGCCGCCGACGTCGTCGCCCGCCGCATGCGCCTCGCCTTCCTGAACGCCCAGGCTGCGCTCGAGGCCCTGCCCTCCATCATCGACCTCATGGCCGAGGAGCTGGGCTGGGACAGGCGCCGCCAGGACCGCGAGTGGGCGGATGCCGTCGCGTATCTGGGCAGTATGGGGTTGCCCAAGGGGAAGCTCGCGCTGTCGAGGAAGGATGTTGAGAGTGGCAAGGTCGGGCTGTATCCAGGTTCGTATTTTGTTTCATGATGTGCGCCTGCTGATGAATATAATGCTGACCAACCTAGATGAGGAGTATGAGCTCTACGCTCGCCATGACAAGCCGGCTGAAACTCTTGAGAGCGATGCGAAACTCCAGGCTGGAGAGAACCCGACGATGTCTGCAGAGTCACCGGCCAACAAGTAGAGCCTGATGGTTATCAAAAGTGTGTAATATGCGGGTCTCATATATTGAAAGGTCGCATTTTGGAAGCGCCTTATAGACACTATTCTTATAATCTAGTTGTCAAGAAATCTGCCTCTGGTTTAGGCGGCACCCAGTTCGGGCATAGTCGCCTCGCTTAGTCACCCGCCGCTTTTGACTTCTATTTAACTAACTACCTTAAACTACGGCGTAGGAGTAAATCATCAATGAGCAACCTGCATATCCTCTCATTCGGATGTCTCAGAGTTTGCTTTTTCTTGTAGAAATCACGGCCTTTTACCGTTTGTTTCAACTGATCAAGTTCAAGATCATGGCCCCTTCATCTGACATCAGTTGCGGAGAGGCTCCCAAGAAAACCAAAACATCGTCCCATTTCTCTGAAAGCAAATTCAATTCAAAAGTGATGATGAAACTAGAATCGAAGGCAAATCACTAACACACTCACAAAGCAATAAAGCTGCACGAAAGATAATGTTACATGAACCATCTCCAGACATCGCCAGCAACATCAGCCCCTTTCTTCAAACTTATCCTTGCCGCGAATAACTCAAACCTTGGTAGCCAGAGCACCCAGCAAATATGTCAAGTCGTTAGAAGGTGGTGCAATTGTCAAAACGCCACCGCTACCTTGAGAAGCCATGGACAAGGACGACCAACCCACTGTTGACTCGCCTTGGCTGGAGCTACCGACATTGATGCCAAGGATGTTAACACCGCCTCCACCAGAGCTCTTCTGGAGGTTGACGAGGTTGGTCAGGGCAGTCCAGGTCTGCTTGTTGCTGACAGTGATGCTAACGGATGGTCGATAGCCCAGCAAGACTTTGGTAGTGCGCCATTTGTTGAGGAACGGGTCGGAGGCTCCGGCCATAAGTTTGGGGTAGACATCGCGCACATCACCGACATCCCTATACTGTTTTTCAGATCGGTCCATTGTAGCGGTGGATCGGAATGCTTACCAAATACCGGCGCGGACTGTGAACGGCACAGTGGCACCGCTGAAAGTATATTTGATCGAGACGTCGTCGGTGAAGTTGGTGCCCCAACTATTGAACCAACTAGTACTACTAGAGCTAGACGAGGTTGAACCAACAATACCGAAGACGCTCCAGCCAGATCCTTTAGTGCCAGTGGTTTGGCCGTAGGTCGACCAGCTGCTGCTTGAAGCCTTGTGCAGGTCTAGCTGAACCACAGATTGCGACTGCTTCGCACCTCCCTGGAGCCAAGTGTTGCACTGCTCCACGATTCCAGGCAGCTGATAAAGTGGAGCATAGATCACACCGTTTTCCTCGTCGCTAGTGAGCGACGCTTGTACCCAGGGCGTAAGCGACACGTTGAAATTGCCGGTGTAAGTGGGCATGTTGTAGCCTTGATAGCAGGTAATATTAGTCAAATTGGACCATGCAGGTGAGGGTATCTCAAGGATGGCTATAGTGCCGTTGACTGCTTCAGCACAGGGGATAGACATACCGGGATCTGAAGAAAGCGTGTTCTGTGCTTCCGTGGTGATTGTGTTGATCTGATCGGCCCGTTGCCCTGAAGTGGGGCCGTTGATTTGGTTTTCATAATTTATATAGGCCTCCTCGGCTGTCGAGGCTGCACGCTGGGCATTAGCCACGCTTGGGTCCTTCTGAACAACCCAAGACTCGAAAGTCTGATGTCTAGCTTGAGCAAGCCCGTCGGCTTGCCATTCGGCTACGGCATTGTTCTGAGCGGTCTGGAACGCGGTATAGGCGTTATTTGCGGCGTCACTCAGCGCACTGAGGCGGCTCAACTGGGCAGCAGTGGGTGTGCCGGCGGGCTGGACCGAGTTGAGGTAGCTGAGCTGATGAGAGCGTGTATATACTAGTGGAGAGCAAGAACTTACGTTAACAATTGGTCCACATAGCTCTCAGTGTCGGTTAGAGCGAACTGAGCTCCAGTCTCGGTAGGATCTTGGAGATTGTCGGCAAAGGGATACAGATCCCAGTTAGTGACCTCAGGAGGGACAACTAGACCGGCACGCACGCCGATCGTGTTGGGTGGTGTGAAGTAGATGGCTTGTTTCTCGCCTATACTTCCGGCGCCGACGAGCTGGGTGTAGACAAAGTCAGAGTATGCTTTTGCGGCGATGTCGTTGGCCTGCTCTGGGGTGGTCTGGCCGACAACGAGCCGGACGAGAGCGACGTAAACCGGGAAGGTAAAGGTGGAAGGCTTCATTGTGAGAGAATATGTCTGAAGTAGATTCGGTAGGGACTGATAGTGATGGAACGAACAATTTTGGTGGCGATTACTTTCTTTAAGAAGTAATTCGATCCATGCCATCATGTCTTCAAGCTCAGGAGGTATTTCGCTCCTATCATGATTTCTCGCCCCTTTCATGATTTTGCATCCCGTCAGAATTGTGCGCAGGTCTTCTTTCAGAACGGCTGTCCAGTCCATACGAGGTTCATTTCTCTCGGACCTCGTCAGTGATTGGAGTAATTAGCCGTCGCGATCTAAGTTTGGAGTAGCATCTGATGAACACTGCCTTCTTGGAGCCTTTGGCGTCATGAACGAGGATTGTCCTACAGTAACACCATTTCAGAGGCGGTCTCCTGACTGAAGGAAAATCCCATGCGATCAATGTACGATTGGTTGTAGTTAAATGGGGTTTCCCAATGTTATGGGGGTTGGACGAGAAAAGCCGAGATATTTAAGATTTGCGCGTAACAAACAGTCTGCGAATAAGCATCGCTGCCATCTGCAAACTGACTGTAGGGGACGGCACTTCCCTAGAGCATGACTTAGCACGTGGTGCGAATAAAGGAGTCTACATGTACATGTAGGCCTTTTTCCCGCTCGCTGATTCAGTAGGAGAGGAATGAGCCAGCCTTGGCCGGCGCGGCTGAGAAGGCTGTGTGCTCGTTCGAGCGCCAACTTATGTCCTAATGGGCCTTATAAGTTCAGCAGTGACCACTTTGAAGGCGTTTTAGCGCGCCACTTAAGCTTTGCTTATAATTTTGCTGGTCGTTCGAGTGCAATTGCAACGTGCCATTATATGTACGCGACGGCAGTCGAAATAGGTCCGTGGTTATAAGTTGGCACTCGAACGAGCCCTGAGCCTTCTCAGCCGCACCGTTCCTGGATCGCGATATCCTATGGACGGCCATCCCATTTCCGCCTGTCTCGTCACCCTCAGGTGATCTTTTAAGAATAAATGAGCAGTCCCACCAAGGCTCTGTGACAATGGCCAGTGTGTCGAACAGTACCTATTGTTGGAAAGAAGGCGCTCAACTCGTGTCCGCATACGGTGGTGTGAAAGTGCGCCCACCCACCGTGCTAAAACGATGTCTCGGTCCCATCCACGTGACAGTCACATAGAACTCTGCCCCTCACGCAGATTCCTTCAAAGGTATACAAATTTTGAATTTACTGCCTTCTTCCGGCAACGTCTTGGTTCTACATTATGTCTTTGGGGTTCTCTCTCGGGGACATCATAGTCGTATCCCACTGCAGCCGAGTTTCGAGAGTTCACAGGCGACCTAAACCTGACACAGACCATACTGCAACAACTTCAATCAAACTGGGATACGTTTATTTCAAGAACTTGAAGAGCGCGAACAAAATACTGTTCGATCCATCTTCGAAGGAATTCAGCGAGGTTTGAACGAGCTGGAAAACCAACTAGACCGGCATAGCAGGGTCGGTCCTGCACACAAGTGAGCGGCGCACCCGTTTTCCTACCAAAAATCACAAATTGAAACCACAATATCTCCTCAAAAAGTGAACAAAAAATTCCCGAACTTAAGCTACACCTTCAAACACAGAATCAAAATATTTTATTTGAATTTAGGGGCAAGGAGTGTCGTATATCTGGAGATAATTGGGAAAACGTTCTGGAGCCACCAATAACACGGCACCCACTAAATGTCCGGGGGTAAGGCCCTAAAATTAGCCATCCTCTTAGGGGCCTTAGTGGGGTGCGCCGCTCGCATGTGTGCGCCACTCTCTTGTGAAATACGTTAGGGAGTCAACGAGGTTGGCCGCCGGACGTAGAGCGCTTCCTGGAAGGGACCAAAACACGCTGGATCTGGTTTGGAAGAATGGTGCTGCGCTGCTAGCTTAGACGCTCGCGGAAGTGAGAGAGAGGTCTCTGAAATACGCGGGTGTAGGTAGGCATGGCTCCCAAAAGAGATGGTTAGGCGTACTATTATCATCTTGAGGGTTGCTGTTTGTAGAGTGGTTCGTTTTCGGGACCTCAACTCTGAAGAGGTGTTCTCGGATTCTGGGTTCCCCGGCAAGGGCAGAGTAGCGCTTGACATGAAGGGAAACGAACCTCCAAAAGCGGCGGCAAGGGCCTCCGTTTTGAGCGGCGAATTTCTCGACAACCTGCGTTGTGGTGTAATGATTTAGCAGCTTCACTCTACGCAATCAGGGCTCCCAGGAAGCGTAGCTGAAAGTCTTGTCCAAAACCCATGGCCATCGTGAAGCTTCTAGAGAAGAAAGTTCTTAATGCTCATCTTCTATCATTTTGGGTAATCAAGGGTTTCCTACATAGCAGTGAGGTGCCTAGGAATCTGCGGTGTTGGTTCGCTTCGGCAAACCAATTCCGCGCAATTAACGTTCCTAGTCTAACTGAGCTCGTATTTGTTGTTCTGTGCTTACATCGTTACTTGATTTGGTCGTTTCTAATGCACACGTTCCGACATGGATGTTTGTGTCGTAGGTAGGGCGTAGCGAAGTGCGGCAGGAACGGAAATACTCCGCAACGCTTAGCAAAGCCTACGGTACTTTATATCTTATACTTCTATCACTATATATGACTCGTGTTACTATCCAAATGCTTCTCAGACATCTTTCTCGAAGTGTTACTAAGCCATTGATACCGAATTTTACTCCTAGACTAACGTTTATATCGCCACAAATCAGAGCGATGTCGTCAAGTACGGGCCAAAAGTACGAATGGCTTGTTATACTTCCTGATCACGACGGCACACTGTCTAAGCGTATGGAAGTCAGGCCGTAAGTTAATGGTAATGATGACAAGAAGAATTGACTTAAATATTCAATCTTTACCCAGGTCACATCTGGAGAAGGTTATGCCACTTCACGAAAACGGCTTCTGGCAGGTCGGTGGCGCACTCTTCTCCGAACCTCCCAAGGATGGAGAAATGCCTATTATTGGCAGTGCGATGATTGCTTTGGCAGAGACCAAGGAGGAGGTTGTGGATGTGATTAAAAAGGACATTTACTATACGAGTGGTGTTTGGGATCTTAGCAAGATGCAAATCTGGCCGTTCAGGAGTGCTATTCGAAAAGGACTAAAGGGAGGAGCATGAACTTTCAATCATGAATGGAATCCTTTTTTGTTTTTGCAGCGTACTCCCTTCTACTGCTCTACTATCTTCCCTTTGTTCACGACAAATCCTTCCAAAGCCGAAATGGCAGCCCACAACCTATTTTCTGCCTCTGGGAAAACCAAACTACGTTCACTGTAGAATACTTCGTCAGACACTTCTTCGGGTTTCCTGGGTAAGCAATGCATAAACTTCCAGTCACTCTTTGCGCCACCTTTCTTCGCCATCTCCATTGTGACTTGATAGTCGGCAAAAGCCTTCAATCTCTTAGCTTTCTCTTCCTCTTGACCCATGGAAACCCATGTGTCCGTGACAATGATATCTGCACCCTTAACAGCTTCGAGTGGCTCGTTTGTCTCGGAGAGCGATCCCGCATCCCGTACGCCCTTCGCTGCTTCTTTGATCACGTTCCTCATCGCGTCCGGCACTTCATATCCCTTCGGCGTTGCAACAGCCAGGTCAACACCGAGTTTCGCCGCTCCAATTGCCAAGTCAAAAAGCACATTATTCGCATCGCCAACCCACGCAATCTTCAAGCCCTCCAAACCCAACCCACCCTCTGGCGAACCCGTCCCAAACGCCTCCCGCACTGTGGCAAAATCCGCAATGGTCTGCAGCGGGTGAAACGCATCGCTCAGCGCATTAATAACGGGCACACTGGAGTACTCAGCAAGGCCCGCGACGTCGCTGTGGGGCCCGACGCGCGCGACGATGCCGGCCACCATGCTGCTGACGACGACGCCGGTGTCGCGCAGGCTCTCGTTGACGCCGAGCTGGATGTCGTCCTTGCCCAGGAACATGGCGTGGCCGCCCATGGTTGCGACGGCCGCTTCGGTCGACACCCGCGTGCGCGTCGAACGCTTCGAGAAGGTCATTGCGATGGTGCGCCGCGCGAGCGAGTTCTGCAGCGTCGACGGGATCAGCCCTGTTTTGAGGGCGTTCTTGTGGCTGATTGCATTGGCGACGAGGGTGGTGAATTCGGCAGGAGTCAGGTCGGCTATGGATAGGAGGTGACGAGGCGAGGAAGAGGGAGAGGAAGAGGATTGTGAGGAGTATGTGCGAATGGCGTTCGTGGTCGAGGGCAGTGCTTGGTGGAGACGGCGTGTAGCAGCGCGAAGAGACGCCATTGTAGGCTGATGGCGTACGTAGAGGGTCAATTGCGTTCACTGCACTCCAAAGTCAAGCTTTGCAGTGGTATATTCAAAGAGTCGGCGGATATGGGCTGCAATCGAAAAATTTCTTGAGTCACATTGTCCCTCATGCTTCGAAAAGGCGGCATACAGCTCGGTCGTTATCGATAACGGCATACCAGCGTACCGGGCATCAAGGCATCTTGCCACGCCACAAGCATCAGAAGTGCAACAAAGTGGGTTCGTGCTCAGGACTGCCCTTCAACTACATCATCCTCTTACGTCGCTCTCACCACCCCCTTTCCTTGTTGTTTTCGCTTCGGAAATTCTTCTTAGACATGCTAAAAGTTACCCGGTAGCACTTCTGGCCCTTCAATTACCACAAAATGGCGGAGCGCGAAGCACTCGGCACGGTAAACGACGCTTCGGCATCGACGTCTACGTCACGGCCTGCCTCTATGCGCTCCAAGAAGTCTCAACCAGACTCCAGCAGAGATACTGACGAGTCAACTCCACTGTTAGCCAATGGAGATGGTGGAGACCGAACCTACGATGGCGAAGAGCACGATCACTTGACCGAATCCACCTCATTGTTACATCCTTCAGATGTCCGTCCGGGAACCAAGCGGAAAGTCCCGTGGCCGAGCATTATCGCCTTGCTTCTGTTATGCGTATTTACGGTCGTCATCATGTTACTTGGTTTCTTCGTCCCTGAAATTATGGAGGAATACGCCCTGCAAGCGAAGGAGTTCGATATTCAAAGCATTTCATTACCAGAGTTCACAGCGACCGGTGCAAGAGCAAGGATACAAGGCGTTTTTTGGATGAATGCTGCCAACGTCAAGAGGAAGTCTGTTCGCGACCTTGGCGTGTTTGGCACATGGCTGGCGAAGAAAGTAAAAAGTTCCGACTCTACAGTCAAAGTCTACTTGCCAGCGTACGATAATCTAATTCTCGGCACGGCGAATATACCTTCGATCGAGCTCGACATTCAAAGTGGTCATCGGAATGACCTGGACTTTCTCGTTGATCTGGAACCGGGAGATGTTGAAGCCATTAGAGCTGTGGCGAATGACTGGCTTGACGGTCGATTAGACAAGCTTAGCCTACGAGGCGCTGCCGATGTCAAGTTGCAGTCAGGCATCTTAAGCCTTGGAACACAAACAATCGCGCAAACTGTTGTCCTTCAAGGTAACAGACTTTCAAACATAGCAGCTCAACATGATACTAAGACTTGACTAGGAGACAAGATTCCCGAGATGCCCAAGTACAATATCAGCCGGTTGAATGTGCACGAAGTAAACTTAACGGATGGTAGCCAAGGAATGGCTGCCGATGTTTCCGTCACTGTTCAGAATGACTATCCTCTTGAGCTAAGCATACCTCCACTCGGTTTCGGCATTCTTGTCGATAACTGCCTACCAACCGATCCTCGCATACGGGTGGCTGAAGCGAGTATTAAAGACTTACGCATTCACCCTCAACAAGATGTTCAAGTCAATATATCTGGACTCGTTCGCAACCTACCGGACTCTTTGACGTCAGATTGTCCGGGAACTCTCCAATCTCCTCTAGACGCCCTTCTCCAAGGCTACATGCATGGCGAGAAAACCACAGTATATGTCACTGGATCAGATATGCCGTCTTTGGACACTCCAAAATGGATCACCGATCTGATCTCAAGCGTCACCGTACCCGTACCAGTTCCAGGACGGAGTTTTGGTTCACTCGTTCGTAACTTCTCTCTGTCTGATGTTCATTTCAGTCTTCCGGATCCACTCGCCGAGCCAGATACTCCCGAATCTAATCCACAAATATCGGCCAAGATCAACGTACTGGTTGCCATGCCTGAAGAGATGAATTTTGACGTCGACATTAATAAAGTCCGCGCTAATGCTAAGGTCTTCTATCATGGTGACGAGCTCGGTATTCTCAATCTCAAGAAATGGCAGCAATCCAACTCTACTCGAATCGAACCACACGACAAAGTTCTACAACCTACTCTTCTAATTCAATCCGACATCAAAAACGCTCCTCTTCAAATCACAAACGACACCGTTTTCAGCGAAGTTGTCCAAGCTCTGCTCTTTGGTGGAAAATCTATTTCTTTGTCAATAAATGCGAATGTTGACGCAAAGATTGAGACAGCGCTGGGAAAACTTACGATTCGACAAGTCCCAGCGGAGGGCGTGGTGCCTATCAAACGTGGGTTTTGAAGCACAATGTCATTTGTGTACCGGACATCTCGGGCTAATGAGCTTTTCCAATAGCCATTTCAAGAGCCAATGGATCCGATTCAACTCCTGGCTTCAACTTCCCGAAGCTAAACCAGTCGGTCGGAGATATACAAATCATCAATACCAGCAATACTAGCTTGACTCTCCAGGCGAAGGTTAACCTCACGAACCCTACAAAATACGGCGCAACTATTCCGTATCTCGACATCAACGTTCTCTGCAATAATACAATCCTCGGCCATGTAACCGCTCGAAACATCACCATCGTACCTGGCAATAACACAAATCTTACTCTAGAGGCTGTTTGGGATCCGACCGCCAATGGCGCTTATGGAGGCTTCGTAGGCCCAGAACTTCTGTCCCAGTATCTTTCCGGTACGTCCAGTCGCATAATTACACGGAGTCATAGGCTAACAAACATCATAGGCTACAACACGACGATCACATTGCAAACCCACGAGGGAACGATACCTTTTTACCCAGGTCTTGGTCGTGTTCTTTCAACACTCAAATTAGTTGTTCCCACACCACGCTTGCACTCTCCTCGAAATCCCGATAGTCCCGATGATCCAGACGCACCAGATACACCCGGAGGCGACAACCGCCCACGCTTCATCCGTGAAGCCGTACTGCATCTGTGGTCGGCAACGGCCCAATTCCTGCTCGCCTCGCCGATCGCTTCGACAACGCTGTACATCCAGCACGTCAACGCGACCGCATTCCACGACGACCACGTCGTCGGCCATATCTACTATGGCGAGGAGTTCAATGGCGGGGAGCTCGTGGAGTTTCCTGTGCCGCCCGGCCTGAGTCAGACCCCGAAGCTGCATGTCGATTTCAAGTTGGGCACTGTGGGCTACGAGGCCATTCGGAAGGCACTGGGCGGCGCTTTGGGACTGCGCGCTGAGAGTATTATTGGCGTGCGCATTGGCGAATACAGGATCAGGGTTTGGTACCATGGAAGGAGGGTTCATGCTAAGGTCAGGTTGTGATGTGAGATATTTAATTTGACATCTGCGCATATACCCGAGAATGGAAGTCTGCTTTAGCGGTTGGAGTCGGGAGTGAGAGGTATACGGTCCGCACTGCGATTGCTCCTCTGTACATACTTGGGAATAACCGTACGGTCTTCGAACGACTGAAATGAAATAGTAGGCGAAGACTAGTGATGGAGTAGAATTCTGATAAATCAATGGAATCCGCATTCACGAATAAGCAATGCCAACATTTGACTTGACTTCGTTGGATGCCGGAATAAGAGGGAAACGCCTTGAATGTGCTATCTGATCTAGCTATGCGAAATGTCCCAAACGCCTAAAATCCGACGTCCTTTATCCTCCATGCCCATTTGCCTTTGGAGTCTTCGCATCCTCACCGTCTTCATCCTCACTATCACCACCAAGGCTGTACCTCTCCCTCTCCATATCGTGGCCGTCCGCAGCGCCAGCCTTCGACTTGGAGCCAGCCAGATTCTCGAGCTCGTTCTCATCGAAGTCCGCAGCCTCAAGGTCGCGGCGCGCGCCAGCCGCTCTGCGCAAAACCGCCATGACGGGCCTCGCGCCGGCTCCGTCGTCGCCTGGGTCAGCACCCAGCACGCCCGTGTACCCGCGACGCCGACGCCGCTCGCGCCACACGAACCACGCCCACGCCGCGGCCGCGGATCCCACCACCACCAGCGCGACCTCGCCGCTGCGCTGGTACGCGCGCCACTCGGCCTGCTTGAGCTTCGCGGCCTCGTCCTCGGGCGAGGTAGCGTTTGCGGCGGGGGCGGCGGACGCCGGCGGGCCAGCGTCGCCGTCGATGCGGCTGTCGGCTGGCTCGCCGCCGATCGCCGCCACGTCGACGCCCATGAAGCGGTCCAGCATGTCGCGCGAGCGGCGCGGGAAGTCGAACGGCACCATGTGCGACGCGTTGTGGAACAGCACGTACGTCAGGTTGCGCGCTTCTTGGTAGAGGCCGGCGGGCTCGCCCTCGAACGTCCACGCGCGCTGCGGTGCCGGCGTCCCGTCGGCCTGCGAGAAGCCCCGCCCGCCGCTCCACTCTAGGTTTGCGATCAGTGCTTCGGTCCCCACGTGGTTGCAGATTAGGTCCTGCTCGCCGCTGAACAGCACGATGCGCACTTCGCTCAGCAGGTCGGGGAGCAGGCGCACCGAGGGTTGTGAGTTTTCTGCTCTGAAGGCGCCGCCCACGCCACCGTTGCATTCCATCCAGCCGGTCTTCTTTTCAGGGTTGACGTGCAGCGCATCCTTGACGTCCTGGCGGCGAAGGTACGGCGTCACGTACGTAAGGTCCGGCGGCCAGTTCATGCCGCAGCTTGGGTAGTCATCCCACAGCCGCACGTCGTACATGTTGATGCAGTCCATGTGGTTGTTGCCTTTGTCTCGAGCCGTCACGCGCAGAATTTCCGAAAGAACATACTCGCAGCTGCCGTCGTCGACATGATCTTTTCCTCCGTCGGACAGTGATTTGTTGCAGATGGCCTGCTGCTTTTCCACTATCTCTGCTCCTGGCGTGCCAGGAGTCAACAGATTGTGCTCGTAAGCGAATTGGAGGTACGCAGGATATTGTTCCGGCCCGGATATCCAACCGTTGCCGATCAAAAGTCCTTGCAGGTTCCACGATGCGGTATTTGGCTTCTTGTTATGATCGAGGATGTGTCGAGCAAGGTAAGGAATGTGCTGGCCTGCATAGGATTCGCCAGAGATGTAAAGCTACAATTTAGTCAGTTTGATTTCCACGCGTCAGAATAGAGAATCGCTAACGTCGTCGTTCACGTATTCGGGAAAAAGCTTAAACCACTTCTCCAAGAACGTGACCAATTGATCTGCCATGTCATCTAGTTCATGCACATAGCTATCCGTATCCACGTAACTAAAGCCGGTGCCGACGGGATTGTCGATAAACAGAATGTTCGCAAACTCGTCCCATGAACCATCGTTGATGGACAACTTGCCTCCTTCTCCTACTCGATAGGGTCCAATCTCCATCAGAGCGCCGTCTTCTGAGCTGCAGCCAGGGCCACCGTTTAGCCATATTACAGTTCTCGATTTATCTGCGATGTGTTTGTTCTCGAAAAACCAGAAAAATAGATGTCCGTTGTGTTCTGGGAGGATTTCAATGTGTCTATCCAAAGGTCAATTTGCAACCCAGCGGAAGAATTGCAATTGCAAGATTACATACCCAGCGTACATCTTCCGTAGAGGGATTCCTTCCGGAGCTCCTGGGAGCGATCGTACATAGTAGTCGGCAGCGGTTTTGGCATTCACTGAAGCCGGCCAGCAAGCCAGCAGGCTCAGTCCTATCAAGAGACCCGCCATGCTTTTCCTCCGCCAGCGCGAGGATATGTAACTGAGAAAACCCATTATGTCGGCGGCTAGCGAAGGAAGGTTGAGGATTATGGAGGGTGGAAGCGCAACGCAGTGGATGGAGGCCGGAGAACTCGCTATGGTGCTGGCATCGACAAAACTGAGAGGTGATGGGAATCTTCGGATGAAGTAGGATAGGTAAACAATAAAATGAGGATGCCAGTAGATGTCGCGCGATGTTATAACAGTGTAAGATCTGTCGCTCGCGTGTTGAGGAACCCTGTTTGAAGCGTTTCTTGCGCTGCAAGGTGGTTGCGTGGCCTACGGAAACTGCAGCGCCGATGAGACCGCGCAAGAGCAAAGTGAAGGGTGAGACGTTTGAAGCACAAATCGAGGACGAATTAGATATGCGGGATTATGAGTTTGGCTTTGACTTGGAGAAAATACCGGGAGAAATCGAGTCGCTGCGTAAGAAAATGGCCGGATTAAACGTTCAATAGCTGACGAGGTGACGTTGCTTTAAAACCGCCACTATCAGCCCCGTATGGAGCGCCTTTGCAACTGCAATCCGCCTGTAACCACAAGCTTTTATCTCGCCTATTCCCGCAAACTTTGTTTCTTCGTAGTGTAAATGTATGCGTAGAGAGTCCAATTTGTTGACTATTTACACGGTTGCTTGATTAGATCTGCCAATTTAGATGATTCGCAGCGAGAGCGGAGTCGCGCGCTGTCTTGATTATTCGTGTCAATGTAACTATGAATATATTTACAACAGAACCACGCGAGATGTATGTCGGAGTGAGCTGGGAGAGGTCACGAACACCGACTTCTTCCAGACAAAACTACTTTCTGTACCACATTCTCGTAATCTTCGTGTGCCTCATCTTTTTCTGTAGCTGGAAGATGCCATACATCAACGCCTCGCTCGTCGGTGGGCATCCAGGCACATAGATATCCACAGGCACTATCCGATCGCAGCCTCTAGTCACCGAGTAGCTGTAGTGATAATATCCACCGCCGTTTGCACAGCTTCCCATACTGATAACCCATCGTGGATCCGGCATCTGGTCGTACACTTGCCGCAAAGCAGGTGCCATTTTGTTTGTGAGCGTTCCGGCAACAATCATTACATCCGACTGCCGAGGAGAGGCTCGAAAGATGATACCGAGACGATCTTGGTCGTAGCGAGGTGTTGAAAGGTGCATCATTTCCACAGCACAGCAGGCGAGTCCAAAGGTCATTGGCCACAATGAGCCTTGCCGTGCCCAATTGGCGATTTGATCGAGTGTGGTCCTAAAAGTGATTCTTTAGAGGTGACCGATCGGTTTTGAGGGTACGAGACACTTACAGTGCAAACTGCATGGCACCTTTCTTGCCCTCCTGGCTCGGCAATAGCACCTCGCCTTTGATTTTGCTTGATGGCACTGCTGCGCTGACGCCAGTTGACACCAGGCCGTGAGTTTGCGAGTGTGCTTCCGCCTGTGCAGGCTTTGAGGAAGAGCTTGATATCCACGCTGCTTGCATGGGACGCAGCGGAATGATGACGGTCGACGGCCTTGCTGTTTGGTTATTAGCAGAAGCGGCAACGAAGTAGCGACGTGCACCGTACCGCGCAGCGCCATTGACGCCGTTGAACGCGCCGAGGACAGCATTGCGAAGAGTGTGAAGCACCTAAATGTAGGAGAAATAGGAAGGGAGAAGAAATGAAGGAGAGTGGAGAGGTGAGGGTTGTGTGGCGGTGGGTAACGGTGATGTCGAAGAAAGCTGATGTTGCTATTCGCTTCGACCAATTGGGCCGTGCGTGCTTCCTGCTTATTCCGCTTCATGTGTTTGGCCAGTCCATCTCTCCACATCAAAATCATTCGGATGGGAAGAAATCCAAAGCAGTTTGATACATTTTCAACGTCGTTACAAGAAAACTACCAATAACGTCACGGTGATTTACTTCAAAGTTTACCTGAGCGCGGAGCCTTCAACGAACAGCCCACACTCATAATGACCACCCGATTGCCAGCTATAGCTTGCGTTGGAGTTATTGGCAGATTGGTATGTTCGCTGCCACCGACTTTTGGATGTTAAAGAGCTTGGAAACCGAAGGAGTATGCTTATACTGACAACGCTCAAGAATAACCCGCTTCACATCTCGCTTTTCCCGCCCGACAAACGTGATGCCCTCGAGTTCTCTTTCCTGCTCTCATCATGTCTGGATATCTTTGAGGCACGAATGCCACAGAAGACTGCCGATCAAGACTTTGGACTGCTCCAAGCCATCGATGAGCGTCTCGCCATGTACGGCTGGTTGACCAATACAGGTGTCAAATTCGTCATCATTGTAGACATGGAAGGCCGACAAGCAACAATCAGCGATTCGAAGTCGAATTCTACCATCGGGCTGCGTGATTCTGACTTGAAGCCAGTATGTTCACCTCAAGAATGAGGCCTACCACAGAGTAGAGGACTAACCAGGACAGGCCTTCAAAGCACTACACACAGCGTACATCAATCTACTAAAAGATCCATTCTACGAGCCGGATAAACATTCTTTGGCAAGCAATAACGGTACACGCTCGCGTGATTCAACCGAGATCACCAACAAAAGATTCATCTCCGAAGTCCAGCGAATTGGTCAGACGTGGAGCGTTGGAGTCGGCGGCATCTGAATTTTCACACAACGAAATACGGAGGCCATAGTAGTCTAGAAGACTATTTTCATCTTCACCAACAAGGTGAACGCCTCACCTAAACCTCTGTGCTCGATGGTGAGTGTCGAAAATGAAAGAAAACTGTAGTTGAGGCCTGAGGCACAAATTCTTCGGAGACCTCGGCGTGATAATCGAAGTCACTGACATCTTCGATATTTCAATCCTACAAACAATCTCATCGCAGCGTCGGAATTGCGGTTCTGTTCAAAAACTTGGAAGTCTAGTAGACCGAACAGACTTTCACACATGAATGCTGCGACAGGCTTGACCATCACAAATCCATTGGTCTTGTATCGAGCTTTAGTTGCCACAAACCGGATAAGTCCCGATCCAGCTCAGCTGCGATTAGGTATACATCGCCAATAAAGATACTGAATCAAATACTAAAACTTCCCAGCGCTTCATCTTCAAAAGCTTTATGAACGCCTCAAGGACTATGAACCTTCAGAAGAATACAGTCATCGTCTGAAAAGTATAAGCCAAGCACTGAGATCATCTAACAATGCTTCGGCGAACTTGGGTGAAAGCAGCCTTGGTCGTCGAGGAGTATGGCAATCATTACTGGTGCAGAAGGAAAAGCGGGAGAGCCTCGCCCTTACCAGAGTGTTGACTGACCATGAAGCTGCGATGCAACTAACTTCTCCCAAAGGCTTAATGCTTCATGGAGAAGTTGGAACCGGAAAGAGTATGCTCATCGACCTTTTCGCGGACTGCCTCCCAAATAAGAAGAAGAAACGGTGGCATTTCAATTCCTTCATGCTAGAGACCTTCTCAAAACTAGAGCAACTACGACAAAGCAGACTTGATCGAAGATGGTTCGACAGCTCTGATGCTGCTGGAGATGAATATTCGCTCTTGTGGCTGGCGCGGGACCTCGTTAAATCCTCACCTATCCTTTTCCTCGATGAGTTTCAACTACCTGACCGAGCGTCATCAAAGATCATGTCGAATTTAATGACAAACTTCTTTCAACTCGGTGGAGTTCTCATTGCTACTTCCAATCGTATGCCTGAAGAGCTTTCCAAAGCCGCTGGAATGGAATTCGTACGACATACTTCCAGATTCGAGTCTCTTGGATGGACGTTGGGACTACGGCGCGAACATGGTCACACAACCCAAATGTTTGCTGGCCACGGAGAGTTTGCAAAGTTTCTAGACTTACTGAGAGCTCGTTGCGACATTTGGGAAATGGAGGGAACGAAGGACTACCGGAGAGCAGAAACAACAGCTCCAGTCACTGCTATCGAACAATGTGAGAGCTCCAACGAGAGAGCTGCTGCAATCACTACGATGACCACGACCGAAAACGAAACCGACGGACAGCCTGAGTCTCCTATGCTCTATTTTATCGAGCCTTCTGTCGAATCTGATGCGCTAGCGCAGTCTTCCGTTCAGCAATCTCTCACCTTAGCTGAACTTCAGGCAATCAATTCTCCTATTGTCGATGCCACGTCCATTCCCTGGCAGTCCTCGTCCGTACGGGTCTACGGCCGCGATGTCCAGATCCCAAGATCTTACAATGGCGCCACACTCTTCAAGTTCTACGAAATCTGTGGCATGACCCTAGGTCCCGCAGACTACATCTCGCTAGCATCAACCTTCCACACATTCATAATCACAGACATCCCCGTACTCACCACCCTTTTGAAAAACGAAGCCCGACGCTTCATCACCCTTCTCGACGCACTCTACGAATCCCGCTGCAAGCTCGTCGTCACCGCCGCAGCTGGACCAGACACACTCTTCTTCCCAGACGTCCTCAGCGCTTCACCAACGCAGCCATCCGCCAGCACCACCGACACCAACACCCAACGCACTCCGCTCTCCACGCCCTCACCAGACGCCGCAAGCGCCGGCCTCGACCCCGAAACCTTTTCCGCCCTCTACCAAGACCTGACCGCGCCCTTCCGCCCCAACACGTCGGCCTACGCACCCCCAGCGCGCATTCTGGCACCAGACGCACTCGAAGACGACCCGCCGGCGCAGCTGCGGCGCGCCGCCACGCGCCGCCAGAGCGACGAGGAGGCGCTGGCGCGGGCCGAGCGCGCCGCCGCGCCCGACTTTGCGTGTGGCGCTGCCTTCGTCGGCGAGGACGAGCGCTTTGCGTGCCGCCGTGCTGCCAGCAGGCTGTGGGAGATGTGTGGTGCGCGGTGGTGGGCGCGGCGTGGGGACGCCTGGTGGAGGCCGGTTGGGCGGGAGGGGAGGCGCTGGGAGGGTGCGAGGGTGCCGGCGGAGGGTGATGCGAGCGAGGGCGCGGCTGTGACGGCGCCTGCGGTGGGTGAGGGTGTGGGTGAGGTGCGCGATGTCGATAGGCGGGAGGGTGAGGTGCAGCACCGGTATGGCACCGGTCCGTTTCGCTCGGCTTCAGAGCCGCCGCCTAAGTTCGGGTTCGAGCATTTCTGGTCGACGGTGAAATGGGGCAAGAAAGCAGGCGATTGGGGTAGAGGTGTTGATGCGATGATGGAGAGAAAGAAGGTCAGCAGCAATGACAAATAGACTATGCGTGGCAACAGTGTGCTTCAGATGAAATCAAGTCTTTCAATTGCAACATTGTGTATCTTTCGCGAAGAAGCATCTCTCATGCATCATAACAAGGTCCATCGATGCGTAAGATCATTTCTATACATACAATATAACTCCAATTCGCGATGTTTACGGTTGTTTGATCATCCGCCCGCAAGCCGCAAAACAATGCCAGATTGCAGGATCGTTGAAAAAATGCCCATCCCATTTGCCGCACCGCACCTATGCAATCCCATCCCATCCGCATCAAAGTTGCTCGCCAAAAAGCCATCAAAAAAAAAAAACCGCAAAGCCAGCCAAGCCCACAGCTCGCAACGACGCACCACGCAACCCACGTGCGCACCAGCACGCCCTGCACCACCGACCACCCACCAAGGACCCCGCTACCCTAGGCGGGCCCACTAACTAGTGCAGGCGGGGCCCCAACGTGTCGGCCGGGGGGCCATGCAGCGCACGCGCCGCGCGGGCCCCACTCACGCAGCGCATCCCTTGGGCCGGCGCGCCCAAACGGCGGGCTCGCGACCATCGCCGCGTTGAGAAGCTGCGAAGGCGGCCGAGGCACGCCGCGCGCTGCCCCCGTGCCTCGTGAATCGGCGCGTGCGCGCAGCCAAAGCTGTGCCAGCCGAGCAAGCTGCGCAAGCCGAGCGCGCCGCGCACACTCACGCAGCGGCCGCGCTGAGGAAGAAGTCGAGCTCGGAGGGCCCGCCGCGGCTGTGCTCGTTCTCGGCGAGCTGCTCGAGCAGGCTGAGGAAGGGGTCCTTGTCCGGGTCGGTGTGGACGGAGCCGGAGTCCGTGGGCGTCAGCTGCGGGTTTGCGGCGAGCTGGTCTTGCGACACGGTGAGCGTGGCGCCCGGCCCGATGCCGCTGCCGTCGCCGCCGGAGCTGCTGCCTTCCGCGATGGGGAAGTCCGGCGGCGCGGGGATCGAGAACGTCGGGTCATAGGTGTGCTCAGCGGCGCTGCTGGGCCCGTCGTGGCCGTTGAGTTTGCTGGTCGAGGGCAGTGGTGAGAAGCTGAAGGCTGGCGAGAAACCGCTTGGTAGTGGTGAGAAAGGGTTGGTGATGAAGTGAGATATAGTCGAAGGTAGAGCGGAAGCTATGTGGTTGACTGCATCGGAAGAGACGCTGCTCATTTCCTGGGCTTGAACCACGTTGTTATCCGTCGCTCGCCGCTTTCGTGGTGGCATTTGAGGTGTTTGCGGTACTACGTTGCCATTTGGCATAAAATAGCTCTGAGAGTAGCTTGAAGATCCGGAGACGCTCGCGGCTCTGAATTGATGCGGTTGGTTAGAGACGAGATAGTTCGAAATGCTAGCAGCCATGTCAGCTGATTACCCTCGAGATGAAACAGATTCTGTCATACCCTTCAGTTGGCAATGTATCTAGCGCAATATCTTGGAATGTGATGTGGCCTCCATCAATGAAATGGCCAGGATAGCGGTCAAAGAAGTCTTCCAAGTGGAATACTGGCGAAAAGCGCATTGGGTTCGAAGCTAGTGATTTGACCAGCTCGGCGTGCGCGCTGTATACGGTTTGAAGAGTATCCCGTTGATGTTGAACACCAGCCCAGATATACCGCAACTCTGAGAGCTGTTGGATTTCTCTTGACAAGAATTCTTGGCTGGTCGAGAAGACCTCACCGTTCTGGCCGCGGTAATGGGCACCGTGAACGTGGATCGTACCAGCAGTGCAAACACAGTATCCAACAAACGCTGGCCAGTCGAGAATTTGAGAGGCTTTTCCAATCTCAACTAGCTCTGCAATGGCATTAGCGTGGAGGAAGCACAGATTGGTTGCTTCGATCTGCCATGATTGATGCTGCGAGGTTCCAGAAAGCTCTGCAAGGTCCACAGGTAAGAAAGGCCGGTAGATCAGACAGTGAATCAAATGGTAGATGAGCTTGCTGAGGACTAGGATGGTGCTATCCGGCTGACCGAAGAGTGATTCGAGTGAAGTAAAGGTGTCTTGTGTCTCGGATGCCCAAACGTCAAGGTCCTGACGAATCTTGGATAAGTTCGAAAGCGAGTGCCATGGGAAGTGAGAATCTCCCTTCACACCTCCAGCAGCCAGATACCGATTCGTAATGCCGAGAATACGTACAATGCCGATGAGAAGACCGGTACTACCCTGGCTAGGCTTGCTGGGTTGTGCCATATAATTGACATTGGAGCTACCCGGGAAGTATTCTCCTTCGAGCAATGCTGCGCCTGCTGTGCCTTGGTAAGCTGGCAACCGAAGTACAATGCATTCGTCTGCAATTAAGGCTGGTCTCTTTGATCCACATGCTGAAAATCTGTCAAGAATGTAGCATGCCCAGAACAGCCTTCTCCGGGCTTCTTTTTCTGCTGATGTGACTCTCAATGTGCTTGGCAGTTCTCGGTGCAGATTCAAAGCGAATGCCATACTGATAGCGGTAGCTAGGTGATATTAGCTTTGATATTTTTTCTTGGATAGAATTTATGTGTTTAGAATCCATTGCCATGAGATGCAGGAGACATTCACGAGATTGTCGCTTCATAACGAGCAACAGTGAAGATTGACAACCGAGAAGAAACTTACTCAGATGCATATATGCCTTCTTTCCTTTGCCTTGCTGAAAAGCAGCTTGAGTGAGTAAAAGCAAAGCTTGCAGGGACTCGATACTTGGCTCGTCAACATCCAATTCCATTCGCGCCCTTCGGTAGTAGTCATGGCCGACTCTGACGGCGTTGCTGTAGCCACCGAATTGATTAGCATATCGAGCACTGAGCGCGTAGATTGCAAAGGCGAGGAAATTGGGCAGCTGATTGTTTTGGAGTCGCTGTCGCGTGGACGCTTCGTCGAGAATGGACAACGGTTTGCCGTGCAGCCGCGAAAAGTAAATGTCGAGCAAGGCTTCAGGATAAAGAGTAGGCGTAGGTTGAGCGAAGGACTCGGTAGGAGAAATAATGGCGCTGCTGTGATTATTCAATTCATTGTTGGTGGGAATATCAATCTTTGGCTGGTGGTCATCGGAAGAAGCACTGTCACTGCGATTTTGCTGATCCGACTTTTCTCTCGTCGACGTCGGCGGAGGAACTCCCTCGTCTTCGGTCTTCAGTCGCTTTTCTAAACCGTCGACACGCTTTAACAAGGCTTCAAGTACGTCTGTTTTTGGTCCACGCTTCTTAGGCACCGCATCTACGCAGAATTGTGAGCTACAATTTCCTCGGATCGGTAATTCCGACTGCAAAAACGAACCGTAAATGCACGGGCACGCAAAGATCTGGCAAGCTTCACAAGTCGGCCGTAGTCTATTGCATTTGATCTAAAAAGTCAGTACGATTTAACTGGGCTGCGATTTGAAAAATATACCTTTCGTTTCCGACAGCTCTTGCAATTCATTGCTTCGCGAGGTTCGTTACTCATTCTGCGAACGGGTAAACGATCGATGCCGATCTGGGGCCTCGACATGGTGAGTTCCAGCACAGCTGTGGCCATGAACGACTGCCGACGACCGACGGCGGCGAGTAACCAGCTAGAGGTGGAATTTGCTGCTCAGAAGGGGTCAGAGTCGAAGGCGATGCGCAGGTACATTTGCGGGACAGAGGCATCAAAGAAAAGAAAAGCCGATTGTTTGGGTGGCATTGAAGCGAAGGACATGACGGAGACAGGATCGGGCCCGGCAGACTACTTGAACCAGGTGAACGACAAAAATATTTTGACGTAAAGGCGCAACAAGATCGGGTCCGGGGGTCAAGCAGCCAGCGAGAAAGAGGTGGGGAGACGGGGGGATTGCGGACTGCGGATTGGGGGATGGGAGACGAAGCAGACGGTGGGCGAGCGGGACTTTGGCGACTTTGGCTGCCGCGCTACGCTATAACTTCAATAATACCGCCATCCCCATCGTTGGACTGTGCAGGGCTCACCGGGTTCGTTGGCTTCGATGTTGCTGCCGCACGCCGCCTCTCTCCTCCTTCTCCCACCCCCCCCGCCCGCCTCCGCCGTCTGACTCTGGGATAAGAAAAGCAGGCTTCGGCAGAAAATCAGCTTAGCTTCTTCCTGTTCCATGCTGGGGTTGGCTTAGAGAGCGTCCGGCGGGGATGCCCAACTGCTACGTTGCCAACCGCCTCCCACAATTTCTCTGTCATTCCTCATCAATCGTTGGTCTTGATTCAGCTCGTCTATAGAACCCAGCATCTCTGCTTCGCTTCTCGCGTGTGTTGTGCATCGTTTCCTTTGGCCCGACGAGCTTGACCTGTTAATTGGGTGTCTATTCCTCGCAACAACGTGGCAGCGGTTGCCTGCGTACCGTACCGTTCGCACTGCCCATGCCAGAGGTCACCAGCGGAGCTAGGATGATCACTCGACCTTGGTGGCGCCATTAAGGTACGGCCTGGTACATTGCGAGACTAGAACCTTTCGAAGCTTCTGTGCCGCTCTGCGTGATCGGAACACGGCATATTTCTACGCGAATGCTTGACTCCTGGCATTAGCCTACGTCGCTCGATGAGCAAACAGTCAACCTCCCTACGGCAGGGTGTCATGCTCTCACCACCCGTTGCTTGCTTGAGCTATTGTTTCCTTGTTTGTTTTGCTTGCAGCAGCGTGCCTATGATGGGCTCTGACACGTAACTTTCCAATTTCTCCATTCGCCTCATCGTCGTAAGCTAACCTCAGTTCAGTCCCCATGACCGAGCCCTCTCGCCCGCTCGGCACCTTGTCGGGACTACGGGAAGCAATTTCGACTGAAATGAATCGGCTGAACCGCTCCAACCCTTCATTTACTTACATGTTTGGAGATCAGTGATCGGCTTTGAGTTTTTCCATGCAGAAAATCAAAGAATAGTCGACAAAGTATCAGCCTTGACCCACTCCGCGTAAATCGTAAATATGCAGGAGTGTGGAACCTGACCAAAGCCAAGATACATACATCTCACAAAATATATGTGTCAGTGGTATTAACTGCCTTCGTGATAAAATACACCGTCTCTCGAGTTGCATGCATGCTTGCCGTCCCTTCAAAACTCCCCTCCTCCCATTTCATGTGTAAGGTGATGGAAGGTACATGGTGAAAATAGCTAGCTAGCAAAGGCCACGCCCGGATGCCAATCGTACAAAGTCATACGGCACATTCTGACCGACGAGCAGCCTCATTGTTTCGACAGTGGTCCAAGCATTGACGTCGGTGCAGCCATACGCCGTCCAGTCCAGAGACGCCGCCACAGCTAATGGATCTGCCTTCTTCGGTCCGTTGCCCAAGTCCACAAACACCTTACCAGCGGTGATACCCGGTTGCCGTCCACTCGTACTGTAGTACTTGAGCAAGGGACCCACCAGTAGCGCCTTATCCGACGGCAGTGCAGATATAATGGCGAATGGATGTTCAAGCTGCTTCATATCTTCGACTGCCCGGACTGGAGTGACCTCTCCCGCGAGCGCACCATGAGTTTTGAAGCCGATGGTGTAGATTGGTCCTATGCCGAGGCTCTTCAGTGCGTAAATTGCTGGCGTGGCATCTTGTTCTGCGCTCGCTAGTAGTAGTGCTGCCCTATTTGTGTAGGCCGAAGGTATGAAGTCTCGGCACAGTGTTGCTCTAATGCCTTTCCACTGCGCGTTGTCCCCAACGTACATCTTGTCGGCACGAACGAGAATCGTATCTATTTGTCCAATGGCCTTGGCGGCATCCGAGATGGACGGTAGATACGGTGCTGATGCAGCCAGTGGAGGATTTATGTACGCACCGCCAAAGTTTGGCCTGCTGATGATTGGTTCGACCGACCCTTTAGGTCCTCGCTCAACCGTGACGAACTGATGTGGAAGACTGAGTTCATTGAAGCACTTCTCAAAGAACATGGCTTGAACTGAAGACCGTATGCTCCCAATGCCATAGAAGTCCAGCTTGGGCATCTGGCCCATACTGTGTAAGGCTTGGTTGATCTCCGCAGCGCTCAGTTGGCCTGGTGCAGCAATCCTCGGAAGCATAGGATGAGTGATTGGAGTGAAAACTTTGTTTAAGGTTCTGGAGAGCTGACCGACAGGACCCATATTGAGTCCTGACAGTGGAGGGTGTTTATACTGAGACTCGATCTTCGACCGGAAGTATTCCAACTCGTAGTTCTCCTGCATCGTGCTGACGAGGATAATCATCTTGACCACATCGCCATATACAGCTGCTCTGTTGAACAACTCTTCGGCTAATGGATCTGTCCATCTGAGATTCTTGTGGAAGTCATGGAATGCGGAGATAATTTTGCTGTTGCCTTTTCGCTGGGCGAGCCGCCTTCGAAGTTCCTCAGGTAGCCAGAGCTCGACATCTATATACTCGCAGCCCCACTGAATGGCCTTGTACAGATATCTGTAAAACAAATTTGGATCGTCCATTGGGAAGCGTCCATTTTCGTTTGTGCAGCGCGTTGTGAAGATGATTGGCAGTTCCGTCTTCCGCCGAAGAAGCATGAGCTGTTCGCCAACATACTTCAAGCTTGGAACAGATGCCATGGAGCCATCAGGAAGACGTTCTTCGAGCAGATCCACGCGAATCTCGAAGGCATCGGCTCCAACGGTAAGAATTTCGAGGTTTGGTAAGGCTGGATGGACGTCCGGAAAGGTGGTAGAGATCATAAAAGTCCTGGCTTTCTTTGCCAGGTCCTTGTGAGAGTTGATTTGACCGAAAATGTGAGACAAAAAACGCGTAAGGTCCCGTCTATCGAATGGTGACCGGGTATAAAGATACTCGTAGTCGCATAATGAGCCGAGATTTTCATCTGCCGCATGGCCGCCGTCTACGCAGTGAGTGTTCACCAGAACTCTCGATCTATCTCGACCGTCGATCTCAGGGCCAAAGTCGGAGGTACATATACCCACGACCGTCTTCAAGTCTTGGTCGTAGGCTTCATTCGTGGCGTTGACCACGGTTGATGACTGCCCGAGAACATCGGCAATGATGGCGAGAATGTCTTCCTGGCCTCTCTGGAAGACTACCAACAGCGCTGGCTTGTCTTTGGGTGCTAGTTCTTCGATCTCGGCTACCACGGCTGCATCGATGACAGGCAACGACGATTTTACATGGCCGTTTGGAGGCGAGGGAGTATCGTCTTGGAGTAGAGTGTCCATAGAAGCGCTTCCGGGCTGGTCGGGTACCGAGACCATTTGCGCGCAAACAGGTCGGCTACCCGTTTGATGTTGTAGCCGTGGATGCGCAACTGGAGATGTTTGTCGAGTCGGCGGGCGCGGGTGGTGCTGAAAGGGTGCGGGCTACCATTCACATCTCCAAATGGGTGTGATTTGACTGGATCGCTACGGGCGTCTACTCCTACACGGCCGGGACTATATCAGGAGCTGGTGTGCTAGGGCTGGCCAGGTAGTCGTGGAACATGGACGACATTGAAGTCGGAACACAGCGCATCCAAAGCTGATAAAGACGCAGGCTCTGGGGACGAGATCGACCAGGGAACATACAGCGGGTTTCTAGTGCAACAAGCATCCATTCGACACGGAAGTGCCGAGAAAAAAGGGTGAAAAGCAAGAAAATTAAAGCGTGGCGGAGAAGCGCGATGTGTCGTACGTGGGGACCTGGTGAGGTGTCGGAGAGTAGCTGCAAGCTGCAGTAGCAAGCAGCCTAGCTCTAGCAATCATGGAATTGCATTTCTCCGCCAATGAAAAATTGTGCCGACTAATCTGCCTTGTCGTGACCGTTCCACCACGGAATGGCACAAAGTGCTCTCCAAACCCGGAATCGTCTCATTCCCCGACGAGGATCGCCAATTGGTACTTCTGGCCGACGGGCTCCTTTTCCGTATTCAATTCGGCAGCGCGGTTGATTAGACCTGCGCGCATTCGCCGTCGAATATCACATCCCGCCGCCGTCACTAAGTGGAGGAAAGACTCGAGGCCCAGCAAACCTTCAATTCTCCGGGGACCCGCGGCAATCCCTGCACTCGCTGGCTTGTTATCCAGACGCGGTCACGCGTTTAGAACTGTGCTATTGACTCGGAAATATCCAGTTCTTGTCGCTGTTGTGGCCGATACTAACCCTGATTGTCTCGTAGCTCAATCCCAATGGGCAGGTACATACGAGGTACCAAGAGAACCGAAATCATCACCGTCCTATTCAGGCGCGCTAATTTACTCGCCAGCCTTGACTTCACTTGCAGCCTCGCCGAAACCAACAGTCAAAACTATATCAAAACGCTTGGCTCAGTCATGTGCGATTTGCTAGAGAGGAGTGGATGCTACCGGGGAGTGCAACCTTCCAAGTCACTTTCCCTGCCGTCTAAAGTGCGGAGAAATACGCATCGATATTCTTGCTCCCCTCTATATCGACAAGCATCAATTGCTGTTTGCATAAGATTTTCTGTCATGATCCGCCATGAGAAATCTTCCGAGCCAGTTACGGCCCGGATATACTCCCGCCGTGACGACACGGCTCTCTGCTCAATCCAAAATTGCCTGCAACCCATGTTGCGGCACGCGACACGAGATTGACCGTTGAATCACCCCTGAGAGCCAGGATTAAGAAACAACTTCGGCGATGTGTCTTCGCAAGTGAACACCTTTCCTCCATGGCCTTCGTGAAGCTCTTTGCCAGAGGCGTACAAACCCAACCCGCACTGCGAGAACTTGGATTAGCTTGTCTTCCAGGAAATACTGCCAATTGCTCTTCGAACTCACAATAACACAGCCAATTAGAACGATAAAGACGTTCAAACAAGTCAACGCCTTCTTCCTCCACGTCGACAGATACCGGTGCCTGTTCATCTGGAGCCACAGTAGCCCGCTGATGCCATAGCTAAACCAGCCCATAAACAAGGCGCTCTGATGCACACATATCAACGTCAGCCGACACACATATTCACGGGAGAAATGGCGCGATGGGAACACTCACCACGAGCGCGAGCAACTGGTGGAACGTGGGGATGACCTCCGCGATAAACCACGCGACCAACCAGCACGTTGCGCATATCGCAACCCAGGCACCGATGGAGCGTAGCGATTTCTCGTGCATGAGTCCGCTGCATAATCGCAGGTAGAGTGACTTGATGGCGACGTGCCCATTGATCACGCCTGCGATCACGATGGTGGGAGCCGCGATACCGTATGCCACCTTTGCTACCATGGGCGCTGCCGCCGTAATCGCCGGTGATGGTACATTCAGGCCACAGTAGTAGTAGATGAGTATTGCGGTTACGATGTAGAATGGTGTCATGAATGCCTGCATGAGAAATAGCGACTTCTTGAAGTCCCTCGGCTCCTGCAGTTCTGCAACGAAGCCGAAGTAAGCGACGTGACCGGCTGGTGATAGGTTAGTAACAGATGCACGCTTTTTCAACGCTTATCCGGGTTTTACCATAGGCCAAGACGATGTTAAGTACTGAAGTCATGGCTTCGGACAGGCTGGGGGTTCGAAAAGCCTGAAGGTCTCCAACATTGGGCTTGATGACTGAGACGTCGATCAAAGTGACCAATACGGCTACGACGATAGAAACACAAGCTATAGTCATTACGATGAGAACATTTTTCCAAATGGCCTTTCTGGTGTGTCCTTACATGCGATGGAGAGGTAACTGACATCCTCTAGCTTCCTCGGCAGCGAGAGTAGAAAGCTGACGGCTAGGCCGATGACCGACAACGCGACAGAACACGTTGCATGATTAGTCAATACGTTCATCATAATTGTAAATGCGGTCAAGTGAGCTGCCATGATGAATATGAGGACCACGATCTGGCCTCCGTCGCCTAGGAATTTGCCGACAGGGCCTATCAAAACCTCTGCCGCGTCTCCCATAGAGCATACGCCTGGATATACCAGTTTGAATGCACCTATGACGTAGCCATTATAAGTAGAGAGGATACCAAGAACAAAGATTAATATCAAGCCACTATTAATCGTCAGCACTGACTTCGCAAATAGAAGCGTGCTGTACATACGGTACGACACCAAGCGTAGCCATGGCATAGGGTAGAGACAGAACACCCAATGAGACCGTTTCGGCGAGCATCACTAAGATCTCTTAGCAAATATATTCTGCGAAGGTGCTGAAAGACATACGGATACCAACGTGCCTGGAAAAGACTTAGCAGGACTATCGACCAACGTCTCAAGAAAGCAGACTTACCACCACTTCATCGTTTTATATTTAACATCGCCTTTCTCATTCGCAAACGGGTCTACCTTGCCTACTTCCTTTGTAACAGCCACCTCATTCGACGTATTCGCCTCCAGGCTTTCAGTGGTGGCCATCAAAATCTTGTCGGAGTCGACCTGTGGAGTTGGTGGAGTTGAAGGTCCACTTCCGGTCGTAATTCGGCTAGAAATATCACATTCAGTACTCTTGTTACCGACAGGCTTGCTCTCCGTAGTTCCATGCTTTGGAGTTGCACTTTCAATTCGCTCTTGAGTTGAACTTTGATACTGATCCGCCATAACGTATAGTAACAAAGTGATAGAGTATGAAGAATAAGCGTACTAAAATTTGGTAAAGAAACTGTCTTCTAAATGTCAGGGATGAAACGGGTGAGGTCTGGAAGACGAGAGTTGGAAGTGGTGGAAGAACGAGCAACACTTCAGAGCGATCTTATAAGGTAGCGAGCCAACAAGTTCACGGAGAACTGGAAGAAGCACGGACAAGAAATATCAACTCTGGTTCAAAACACATCATTTCCGTGGGAACATGAGAACATCGATAACATAGACGAGAACTCCATTGGTTGTATCGATACATACCACGACGACAACCATGGTTCGTATGATTTGGGCACGAGATACCCAACGGTCGCGGAGGAATTCTCCACATAACTCAACTCTGCAGACGAAAGCAGTCGATGGTGAAGATAAGCTGTCTGTTGTGGATGTATACCATTGTCATCGTGCAGGTGAAAGTCGGACATGGCACTGTAAGAGTTCGACGGGAGGTCGATGTCACGTGGAAAGATTCGTTTTCTCAGCGAAACCTTTCCTAATGCACAGTATTCAGCCTTCGGCAATGGTAGCTGAAGGTGTTGTATATATCACTTTTTGCCTGGAAGATGGTCGCATGAGCAGTTGACGGTCCAAAACGTAATGGCAGGGGTTGGAGAATCGTGGAAAAGACGCTTCTGAGAAGAATCGACACGGCAGGCGCAGATCAATGCTCTTGACAAGTGGAGAAGGATTCAGGAAAAGCAAACTCATGACTGCATCGAAACGACGCGGAAGAGAAGTCGACGCTGACAGCTCACTCCAAGCCCTTCCAGCCTCCGTTCACTGTCACCGTGCAGGCAATTGGCTCTCCGTAAGCAGAACTAGAGATAGGTATGATCAACTGGAGTAGGGATATGGTCCGATGCAATATTGGGCTTGACCTCGGCGCAGGGAATTGATGACTGGCAAGAGTCGGAATCAAAAGGAAGCGTCGGTCTCCTTGGAAAAAGTAAGTACGATAGGTACTCAATTGCAGCGTGTATGGAACAGCAGCAGTGTCGAAAAGGCAGAGAGAGTTCGACGGATTTGTGCGATGGAAATGCAAGTAGTGGAGAAGATGGTACCATGAAAGTTCTGATGGAAAGGTTGATGAAATGGTTGGGTATCAGCAATAGACATTATCGATGGACGAGAGCAAGTTCCAGACTTCGCCTCGTGCATCCTTCGCAAGGCGATGCAACTGCACCTCTCTCTCGCACCTTCGCCGTAAGCCAATCAGCCCGGACGACAAACATGAAGCACTGATTAGTCCTCCCGTATTTTCTTGCTCATCCTGGGATCACTGCACCGCTGCTGGCGAGTCGATGCAGCCTCGACCGTCCCGCCTCCAATTCCAACCCCTAATGCCGCACCGTCCATCCTGCCCTCCCTCCGTCCCAGCGATGTAGCTCAACGCTTGGCTCCGAGGACAGCTCTTGAAAGCATCCGTTCCTGCCAAATCTCGCGCCCGTTTCATCCTGTCGTCTTCACCTTTTTGTGCTGCAGCTCCTCCCAAGCTTCATCCTCGTCAATTCCGCCCGCGCGTCAGCCAACTGACAGCCCGACGACCCGCAACCAAGCCTCACATCCCTAGCCGTCTCACAGCGAACACGCTCCATCAGGTCAGTCCTCTCCCTCGAAAATCGTGCCATCCTCCTCTCCACCCATCCGCCCTCCCGAACGACACCGCGCACACCCACACTGACCCGCCCCCAGCGCACCGCAAACAATGGTCGAGCTGCGCAAGCGCAAGGCCGCGCCGGCCCCTGAGCCGCCGGCAAAGAAAAAAGCCGCGGCCAAGGGCAAAGCGGGCGCGGCGAAGCTGGAAGAGGCGCTGACGAAGGCCGGCGAGGCGGTGTCGGCGGCGGGCGCCAAAGCCGCGGCCACGGCGAACGGGAGCGCGGCGCCCAAGGCCGGTGACACGGTCGCGCTCGACGGCTTCGGCGGCGCCGTCGACACCCACGACGGCAGGAGCGTCACGCTCAAGCAGCTCGTGGAGGAGAGCGACAGCGGCGTCGTGCTGTTCACGTACCCGAAGGCGAACACGCCGGGCTGTAAGTTTTGATTCTAGCGCGCGCGCGCAAAGCGGCACGAAGGCTAACGGCGGTGCGCCCCACAGGCACGACGCAGGCGTGCGCGTTCCGCGACGGCTACGCGATCCTCACGAAAACCGGGCTGGCGATCTACGGGCTGAGCGGCGACGGGCCGAAGGCGAACTCGTCGTTCGTCGCGAAGCAGAGCCTGCCGTACGACCTGCTGTGCGACCCCAAGCACACGCTCATCGCCGCCATCGGCATGTCCGCGGCCGGCAAGACCAAGCGCGGCGTCTTCGTCGTCGACAAGCAGGGCAAGGTGCTGGAGGCCATGCAGGGCGGGCCGCTGCAGACCGTCGACGCGGCGCAGAAGATTGTCGCTGCGATGGGCAAGGCGAATGGCGAGAGTGCCAAGAACGGCGAGAAGAAGGAGGATGCGGAGACGGCGGCGAAGGTCGACGCGTGATTACTCGAGGTTTGGGCACGATTCAAAGGCTACGGTTATGTTGGCAGATGCTGCGAGGATACCATGGCGAATTCTGCGGCGCTGAAAACGGGATTTCATGACTGGCGAAAGGCTATGGCTGGGCGATTAAGTTAAGTTCTATGCGGTCAGGATAGCTTGAATGAAAGCGATTGTTCTAGGGCGCCAGAACTTGGAAGTCCTGCACACGCTGACCGTGCAATCTGAGCATGAAGCTCCACGCCTCTCATTAAGTCTAAGGTACTAAACAATGTGCAGGCCGCTCTCGATATTTGGAGCAGAGAGAATCGTCATTTGTCAAGCTCGCCGATTTTGAATTCCATGAGGCATCTAATGCAAGCAACAGAGCAATCTAGGGGTATAAAGCCTCCCAAACTAGAAGATGCTCACGCCGTAATCCCGTAAAATGCAGAATGGGTCGTTTTTCATCCTAGTCCTCCCGACGCCAGTATCTCAGTTTGACGGGCGTCTGCGGCTTGTGAGCAGCGCTGGCATTGACGTTCAGCGCGGGCAATTCATCGCCAACGACGTCCCAGTCGAAGGAGGCCATCCAGAACGCCGTCACCATGTTCGCTTCCAGCTTCGCGAACCGCATGCCCGCGCAGAGATGCCGGCCCAGCCCCCATCCAAGATACCCGTCCGGCGCGCTCTTGTCTTCTTCGCGGCCCGGCAGGTACCGGGCGGGATCCCACGCCTCCGGGTTCGTGTAGATGGCCGGGTTGAGGTGCGCGTCGAAGAGGTGGTATGTGGTGTAGGCGCCGTCGGGAACGACTTCGTTGCCGATGGCGACATCGTGGCCGGAGCTGTTCTTGCGGATGACGGAGCCAACGGTCTGAAGGCGGATGGTCTCGCGGAAGCAGAGGTACGTCATTGGAAACTCTGTCTCCCATGCCTCCAGCGGGACATCTTCGAGCTTCTCGATGAGAGTCTTTTGCTTTGAAGATTCTGATGCTGTAGCGTATTTGTCGGCTACCGTACGGACTTCCTGCATTACCATCTGCCGCCACTTCGCGTCCTTGGCTAGATAAAGTAGAATCCAAGAGCCGTTGACACCACTATTGACGAGTCCGGAAAAAAGAGAGGCTGTGAGGAGCATTACCGTGTCGTGTGTCGCGTCGTTGAAGTCGAGGTAAATCTGCAGGGCATCATCAACACGGTTCCCACCCTTTTGTCTCTGCTTAATGACTTCGTCAAAGGTGAGATAGATTCTGGTTCCAGCGTAAAGCCTGGTTAGCAACGCCCAGGATGGAAGACTTGGAAAGATGATGGTCGTGGCAGTGGTGCTATTCTCTACCATTTCATTCCATCGAACAAGAGACTTCTGCTTGGCTTTATCGTTTGCCAACTCCTCGCAGAGAACCATCCGCGTAGTAAGCTGCATGATAACAGCGTATACTGATTCGAAAGGGTCAGTAATGGCAGACTCTCCAGTCGGTGTCATCTCTCCTATCCACTTCCTCACGTCAGATAGTAGGTCAGGAAGAGCCTTAGCAATGCGATCTCCCTTCAAGGCTCTAGCCATGCGTCGTAGGAAGAAGCCGTTGAAACTTTCACCCTCGCTTGTTCGCCTTGTAGTCCCACCAAACAACAAGTTGATGCCTTCTTCCATGTTCATATCGGGATTGTAGAAGACAAGGTGCCGAGCCTCGGCTCCAGAAAGTCCAACCATGCGGTGACTTCCGATCCAGTAACTGAAGTAGCCGGATTTGCTTTTCTTGATGTTGTCGCGAAAGAAATCCCATCGATTAGTAAAGAAACGAGTCATGCCGAGAATGGGAACACCCTCATCTGCTACCGGCGGTGCCGTGGCTGGAAATGGAGATCTTCCCGATTGATAGCTATACAAAGCAGACAGGGCGACAATGACAACGGCCAAGGCGAGAGCACGCCAGCTATACAGCAGATCCCACGCCATCGCTGTCTGGAGGAAGTTCGGAGATAGAGGGGCGTTTTTAGAGAGATGGAGATGAGAGAAGAGTTTGGAGGGAAAAGAGAAGCTAAGACAATTATCTGCCGAAGAAATCATGCCGTCCACCATCCATTGAAATGCGCGTTTAACCGGTGTTGCTACATTCGAACGTAAGTAGGTTAGTAGTGTTAGAGACTGCGGGATAGAGAAGGAAGCACTGTCATTTATAAGAGACAAGGGAAGCTGTAACAGGGCCTCTCTATTTTTGAAGACACTAGGTATCTGCATGCACGTTGCTTCGGATTGTCAGCACTCGCGTGTCCAGCCCTGCAAGATCCTTCGGATTGGACGTGAGAAAGAGTTGTAGCTTGGAGACTTGCGCAAGCCAGAGCTAAGCCTCCTCCCAAAGCTCAACAACCACCAACCAGGGTAAAGCGCATTGAGCAGATGATGGTTGCATCTTACTGGTAAGGATTGCAATGTGAATGCGCATGAGATAGAAGTTGAAAAGTCTTGGAAGCAAGCTCTGGAGTTCCTGCGAAGCACGTAGGCGAACAAGCAGATGCAGCTAGGAGTGCGGAGTCAGCATTAACTTGCGATGCTGAGCGGCCATTGAATGTACGGGACTGGATTGGGCACGCTAGTTCATAGAAAAATGACTTCCAAGAAATAATATACTTTTCTGGACGCCAATGTTGAGGCAGAGATTGTTGATATCGCTCACTTTGCTCATCATTAGTGGTTTGACTCGACAGCTGACATTGAAGTGTGTCAAAGCTGGCTCTCGCTTCGCAGTTTCTACTCAGCAATCGTTTGGATGTTTGGGTCTTCAAAGCTCAGCTCAGGCAGTTGGTATATCTGATACTTTCATTTACTCCGTAACTTGCTTTGTGGGTATAATATACGGAACTGGCAGGCGAAAGTCATTCCTCACATATATACATCATATCGTCATGATCGCCATTACCAAGTTTTCCGTATAGCCATGTCAAAGAAGAGACTTGCTGCCAGATACGTACATGGACAAGGAAAAGAAAGAGCTATGTACTATTTCCTTGGCTCACCGATTGATGCCTTTCAATATGCTCAGTCATCGCAGGCTCGGCATTTGTTTTCCTCCATTTGGATACAAATCCTCGAGGACTCCAGCTAGTGATGGACATTCTCGAGTCTGTGCGTCCTGAGTTCTGTGGTAGAGATGGGTCTCGCTTGATCGGATCGACCTGCTTTTTTGCCGCAGGTGAAATATTGACCCAGAGCGGGAGTAGTGTACCAAAGGCAAAGGCCGCAGTGACAATGCAATATGAGTACGCAATTCGATTGGGTTGACTGCGAGCCACTGCGTTCATTATTGGAGGAATGATAGCTCCTCCACCTATGCATGTTGTCATCAAAGCGGAGCCGTCTTTCGTATGTCTTCCCAGCCCACGTAGACACATGGCGTAGATGAGAGAAAAGATCGGCCCTTCACAAGCGAACAATAGCATGAGGATAACGATAAGCTTGTGTCCTGTGTAATGCATAGCAAGGGTGCTGAGGATAATACATCCGACATAGTTAGCCAAGAGTTGATGGCGAGGCGTGATAAAGAATCCGAGAACAACCGTGATAAAGCGTGTAGCAGCAAAGGTCGAATGAGCGATGGGAAGTTCATTGCTGGTGTTGATGGTAGAACTGACATCGAATTGAAGGAATCTGTCGAATGTAGTACCGATAGACTCTTGTGCCCCAACATAGCAAAATTGAGAGAAGGCGCCAAGTGCCAGAGTTATCCAAATGACTCGGACGCCTCTAATTTCTACAATATTGGCAAGGTCTGCTCGCTGAGATGCCTCTTCAAGTTCTTGGTCTGTAGCTTCGGGAAGTGGGATATAGTAGTATGCGACAGCCAGCAAAATGACGAAGAGTGCAATTCCGAGATAGGTCCATTGGGCGTCAATCAATGATGGTGCGTCCTGTGATTTGAAAAGAACCTTCGATAGAACGCTGCCTACCGCTTGGACACCTTGAGAGAAATTGAGTCGCATCTCGGAGTATTGAGGCGGACCACATAGGGCGCTGAAAGGGTTCGCTGCTATTTCCAATGTTGAGAGTCCCAAACCGACGATGAAGTTGGAGATCAAGAAAGCTGGGAAAGATGCAAGGACAGCTGACGGCCAAAAGACCAATGTCCCGCAGCCATAAATGCAGAGTCCGACGATGAAGCAGGCTTTGAAGCCCCATCGCTTAAGAGTGAATCGTCCGAAGGCTATCGGTGCGACCAAGTAGCCTGCGAAATAAGCGCTGTGAATACCGATTGACTGTCCGTGACTCATGCCAGCAACATCCTGAAACTCGCTATTGAGCGTATCCAGGAATCCATATGCCAAGCCCCACAGGAAAAATAACACGGTGACCATCGCAACTGGGAAAAGCGATTCTCTATTTGTCATGTGGACCATACTTTTCTTGTTGCTCATGTTGACAAAGTCAAAGTACGTAGATGTTGGTTGGACTTGACTGCGTCGGGTTGTGGCAGTTCGAGCTGTTTGTGATCGTTTGATATGTTGCGGCAGTTCGGTCATATCCGGTGTTGTAAGAAAGTCTAGCATGTCAATGGCATCTTCAGCAGGTTTAACAGCTTCCGAATTGGTCGTTCGGTTGGCGCTAGAGTCACTGCTCGCAGTAGGTTCAGGCTTTGTCACAACCTGGCCTAGAGATTGTGATCCGGAAGCTGCCACGGCATTCATCGAATCGACTCGATCCTCTCCGCGACTAAGAGAGTGTCCTTGAGCAACATCGCGAATTAGGCTTGGCAAGTATTTTGAGAAAAGTGGACGAAGGCCGGGAACACACGCGCACATTATCCCAACGTTGACTTCGATGGCGGACCACATGAACGACAAAGATCCGTACCATGAGACATCCGTAGCGTTGCGTAGGCTAGTGCCTGAGTTTTTACTGTCAGTTAAGAGGATATCAGAAGCTTCCTGAAGATACGCAATTCGGATGACATCAACGATGGCCACAAAAAAACCGAAGCCGAAGGTTATGACTAGGATGATCTTCTGCTTTCTCGGTAAGTGCATAGCCGTCAAGATGGGCATTGGTAAGAAGAAGATGGCAAGATCCGTGATAATGTTCAGAGGCGCCGAAGAGAGATACAAGGTCACAATGTATTCACAGGTGGCCGACTCAGGTATAGGTGTCTCGAATGCTGCTCCTACAGGTCTACACTGAAACGTATTGACTAGCGTCAGTGCAAGACCTCCAATGTTGACCACGGCCAGTGTAGCAATCGTCAACCATTTGAAAAGCCGTTGCGTTTTAGCTAGGTTTAGGTAGAACAATAGGATCGACGTTTTCGTGGCCATCAGCGCAGGGTTCTAGAGTGTATCAGATCGAGAGCATTGGAATTGGATCGGTGAAGACTGACGTAAAGCACCGAGAAGATATATTCCGTTTTCTTTACTGGAGCTTCCCATTTTGTGGGAATGTCACTCTCATGCAAGCCGAGACCAATAGAAGTACCGTAGCAAATGGCGAAGGAGAGACCGAAGGCAATGAACTTGGGCTACATTAGTAAATAGAAAGTTGACCGGGAAGATACGAACGCACCCAGGCCAGAACAATGAAATAGTCGTCCAGCGTAACTCTTCGGACGATCAGACTCCTAGATATCATCCGCAAGACGACAAAAATGGTTGAAAGGATGATCGTGATGGCAGTCACAACCAAGACGGCCGGACCGCGAGTTGGAGCGCCATTGGGATCAATTAAGGCCATGGTTGCACCGGTCACCGGTGTTCAGCGAGGCTATATCGATATCGACATTGCTCGCCAAAGTTGTGCGCAAATTCGCGCATGAAAAGGTGTTGGCAAGCTCATGCGAAGCTTATCAGTGAGTAGTTGTCAGGACATTCGATCACTGACGGTGACTGGAACAGGAAGAAGGCTTTAAGACGTGAACAAGAGACGAGCGGCGGCTGAAAGTAGAAAAGTGTTGAGTCGCAGACGACCTGCGGAGATGCGGGAAACAGCTGTGGCAGGTGAGCTATGCAATCTCCAAACCCCAGGATTTCCGAACTGCTGGCTGGGCCGGAAACAGGACCGCGGGCATCACACGGGCAGAGCACGCCATGATCAAAGTGGCGGCCGATCTGGGGCGTCTAGCTTTGATGATGAGCCAATAGCGCTGATAGAACTACTACGCACTCAATGTCGAGTGTCGCATTTCAGAAGAAGTGTGGGGTATCATTGGGCTTTGGCAAAAACCAACGCTGTCCCACAAGGCTCAACCTTGGAGTCGGCTTTGCCGAAAGACAGAGCGACTATTGGCTGGATCTCGGGTGGACAGCGAGAGTGAGGGTCCCAACGTGCGCCATTTTGGCCAGCCGAAGTGAAAAGTTCCACTCTGGAAAGTCAAAAGGATGTCCGCAGTGCTTGGGCATTGGAGGATGTCAAGCAATTGAGTGTGATTGAAGTTGGTCGAAGTTTTTGGCATTCGGCATTTCTGCCCGTGCACCCAAATGGCTTTACCATTACCAAACCTTGACTGAAGAGCGGACCGGCATGATACGGAATCTGAATATCGCTCATCAGGCACAGACATTGTCGAAATCAGAAAGAAAATTGCTCAAAGTAGCCAATGAGTCTATCTTCATCGCCCAGGCATAATTGGAGGTGAAGTTTCTTGCTGCCTGGCGAAACGGCTTCGGCGAGTTTCCATCTCGATGGTTAAACGGTACCGAGCGGATCTGCAAACCGCGGAATGGTAATCTGCAAGCAACGTCTCAAGGCGCGATTGACGCGACTTGACCAAAAGTTCACTGTCACACAATGGTATGGCTCCTCAAAGCGACACTCAAAACGGAAATATCATGTGAACAAGACGTGTCGCAAATGTTGATATGTGCATTAACTGCTACCGATCTCGGAGATGCGGTGGCTAGAACGACTATGAGCTTCGAACGACTATCTCCAGGGTCTCCGTCTTTCAACAATCACCCTACAATCACCCTCATTGTACCGCTTATCTAGAAAATACCGGCAACAGCGAGAGCAGCGGCGAAAACACCACCAACAGGAATGGCGACGTTACCGGCAGCACCAGTGTGAGAGGACGAGGAGCCAGTCGTGGTCTTGGTGGAGCTTCCGGTTGAGAAGCCTTCAGACGCAGACGAAGCCGTAGCAGCAACACCAGTCGGGGTGCTGGTCGTAGAGCCGGTTGCGGTCTCACTGGCGAAGAGGGCCGACTGGGACGAAACTCTGCAGAGATATTAGCTGTGGTCTCATGATGTCTCTATTGTGGGAAGCGTACAATGCGGCGGCGTTGCACCAGGTCACCTGCTGCTGCTGAGCAGCAACGCGAGCTGGGTCACCCGGGCAGTTGTTGTAGCAGCTGTTCATCGTTAGCAAACTACGCTGAGAGCAATTGATTCCAATTGGAGCTGTAACTCACGTCAGAAGTGAGGTCTGAGCAGTACACATGCACGCCCAATCATTGGGAGAGCAAGCATTGACCTGAGCCTGGAGACCCGGAAGGCAGGCATCGACAATGCTACATCGGGAGTCAGTATGGGCACTGTTAAGTAGATGTAGCTCAAGTAATCGCTAAAGGCTCACTTTTGAGCGGCGCAAGTGGAGCCGGAACTTGCAGCAGTAGTCGTCTCGGTCTGAGCAGCGACGAAGCTTGCACAGAGGAGCGCAGCAGCAATAGTGAAGCGCATGTTGAAGGTTGAGGAAAGAATTTTGGTACTCCGTACACAATTATACGAGGATTAAAGGTTTAGATGGACCCAAAGCGAGTGATGGGTAAAGTGGACCGTTGTCGAAAAGAGTGCAGAGAAAATAATGTCGACGCGAACGGCAGAAACAACCAAAGGGGGAACGATCGGAAGTTTATAAGACCTCCGAAAGCCTCTATCTCAACCTGGGGAAGCGCCGTCGCTATCTAGCCAGCCAGCCAACATAGGTTTCCCTGGACCGTGCTGGCCGGTTCAGGTCTCGTGAGGCGTTGGCGATCTGAATGTAGCTCGGGAGGCGTAGCGACGCATTCCACAAGCCAAAGCTATGTCAAGCGATAACGAACTGAGCACATGGGAATAAAGTATGCATTGAGCAGGTCCACAACACCATCGGGTCCACGGTACCCTCGCAGGCTGTATAGAATTGTGGCAATTGAACGCACCACTTCGAAAATCATGAACATTGGCACAGATCACCAAGAACAGCCAATTGCCCAAAGTGGAAAGGTAAGTTCTGGGAATGTAAAGCCGCAGACCGGCAAAGCACATACGCAATTGGCTGCTTGCGTACCGATCATCCGCTGGTGGCGTTTCATTATTATTTTGGTAAGACAGCCTCAGGGATGCGAGATGTTATTAGCTGTGGATCGCTGCAAGTCTGCATTGCTTTCTGCATCAATCAAGGGTCAAAGTTCATCTTTTTCAATGCTGAGAATCGATAATGGCGGGGATAATGGTTGAAACTGTCATCAACGTTCGTATTGCTCAGTGAAGCAGATAGATCCAGGAGGCGATTGTCTGACCCGGTGCAAAGCCAGCCAACTCCGAGCGTTCAGGAAGCCATGGCGTTTGTGCCGGCATCATGTTGAAATGAAAGATTCAAGTGGAGGGAAAGAAGATGGCTAGCAAAGTCCTCCAAAGTCTGGCAGTTCGTTCCAAATGAACGCGTTGGCGAACTTTGAGGGCGACCCGAAAATGGTTTAGCGTCTATTGGAAGCGAGATCCGCACACCAAAGATTTTGGTCTCTCAGCATCTGCCAAAACGACCTTCATCCTCATCACCATCTGCCCATCTGTGGACAAGGACGATTCAGTAAGCCATCATTCTCAATTATTTGCATCGCGAGACCATCATTCACTAACACTTAACAGCAATGGCTACCGCGTCGAAGTCGAAGAAGTCCGCCGGCAAACCCTCCAAGTCGCGAAGTGCCCTTCAGGACGTCGTCACCCGCGAATACACAATCCACCTACACCGAAGAGTATGTTGAGGCATCGGTCGTCAGTTTGGTGAAGTCCAAGCAGGGCCAAGTTTTACGTTGGCATCGGACGGAAGACTGACTCCAAAAAACAGATTCATGGTATCTCCTTCAAGAAGCGAGCGCCGCGCGCAATCAAGGCCATTAGAGAATTTGCTACCAAGGCTATGGTATGTCGTTCCATCTACTTCTGCCTTTCTGTTAGCAGGACAAGTGGGAGGTTCAGGGCTAACGGCATCCTCTACCAGGGCACCAAGGACGTCCGTCTCGACCCGCAGTTGAACAAGAAGGTCTGGGAATCTGGTATTCGAGGAGTCCCTTTCAGAGTCCGAGTCCGCATCTCCCGCAAGCGTAACGACCAGGAAGGTGCCAAGGAGAAACTCTACAGCTATGTGCAAGGTGTCAACGTCAAGAATCCCAAAGGCTTGCATACTGCCGTTGTCGAAGAGTAATTTACACTGCATAGCACGGCGTTGAAAAGGGTATCGGGATGTCCATAAACTTATATCCAGGCTTCTCGCCATGAAGCGAAAGCCTAAAATAAGTTATGAAATCAAGAGAGAATGCTTTCAAAGAGTTCAACGTTTAAATTTGATGATACAGTACCGTGACCATGTCAGACCATTACTATTTTTCTTAACGCCACCTCAGCTATGCAAAACGCCCAAGCAAATGAGAAGCACTAACGTAAACGCATCCACTAGTAATTTCAATCATATGCCTTCCACCTACCAGGGGCGTTTTTCAACTGGCCCTTGTCAGCGTTCACAAGCGGACTAATCCACTTCGTCTGGCCGTCCTTGTCGGTGATCTGATAGGTCGTGGCTCCTAGACCAGTGGGTTCGTTGTGAACATAGACGTTCTCGAACTTGCCCTTGGGAGCCTCGTAAACCTCGTGGTTGATTGCTAGGTACTTGTACTCATTGCCGACCTTTGACCACCACTTCCAGCCCTCGCGGTGAGACGGCCCATGAGCAAAGGTGTTGGCATCCTCAATCGAGCGGAAGTAGAAGTTGGTCATGATTTCGGACTTTGTGGAGCGAGAGTCTGAGGCGCCGAGATAGGTCGTTGAGCCAAGGAAGCCGTTGGTGGAAGCATTCTTTCGCAGATCCGCCGCCATCTGCTGGAAGTAATTCGCCGTTTCCACCGCGCCCGGCGCGAGTGGTCCAAGTGGGTGATTAATCTTAAAGCCCAGGAGGAGGATCGCGACTCTATCTGGAGTTTTCTGGCCTTCCTGTTTGCCGAAGCTGCCATCGGCATTGGGTACGATGGCGGTAACTTTGGCATCAACTACACCGACAGTATAGGGGTTCGGCTTAAGCTTAAAGGTGATCAATAAAGTGTCGACAGCTTTGAAAAAGAGTAGCATGACAGCCGGTGCGATGGTATAGATTGGGCGGATAGGAAGAAGAAGGAGGAGCGACTGCACGACTGCACCGAATGCCAGCCATGTCTGTATTGTGAATTGGTCGCGGATAAGTTTGTGCAAGAGCGAGACTGGTGTATTAAACGGCCTCTTGGTATGCGAGGTCGCGATTGCGGGAACAAAACTCATTGTGAATTGGTATTTCCTTCGAAGGGATTGGTGTCAGGGTAGTCTAAATTCAAGTTGTTCGAAAGGATGTAGCTTTGAGCTGAAGCTTTAGAGTTTGCTGCAGGCTGATGGTAGAGTACGATACGCCATTATGAAGCGTACCCACACCCGACTATATACATATTCAATTTCTCTAATAAGGCTCATTCTGCGCCCGTACGAAGTGTTACAGATCATTAACTTCAAGGCGCCGGAAATGATGTTAAGAGTCCGGTTTGGGCGCTACGTGCGTGCCACGGGCTGGACTCTAGCGGAGAATGTGGTGGTCGGGCTAACTCTGTGTGCGTGGTAGGGCAATACATCCACATACGGCCGAGAGCCTGCATACGGGCACCTGCGTGCTGTTAGGCCCATTGTTCACCCACACGTACTTAGAGTAATGGCGGCCTAAATTAAAGCTTGGCGGAGCTTCATACTCCGTACACAAAGTCGCTCCGCTGCATAGGTATGTACGTACGAGGACCAACACTGACGGTTAAAGTCAAGCCGAAGGATCGCCTTATCACACCAGGGGAGAATCGCAAGCGGGCTCCGATTACCACCGCTTTACTCAGCGACGGCTTCGGATTATTTGTCAGGCTATATGCGTTAGGAGAGCATACATAACTTCTCTGCCGTGAAGTATGAACACTATAGCACCTCGACATCTAAGCTCGGGACTCCCAACCAGCCTTGACCATTAATGGCACCAACACCCAGTCACTGAAGAAAGCTGCAAGTCAACCAGTACTGACGGGCACAAGGGCCACAGTGATGAAAGCTATCACGCATTGACTGATACAACAAAAGGTTAAACCGCAGTCGATGACTCCTACGGCATCCACAGTGGCGACAACGTAACATAAGATCCGAGCTTTTTCGATCTCATGAAATGTATGTCTCAGGAGGCACCGAGGCTGGCCATGCCGGCGATTGTGCCGAAGTCCTATAGAATCGACTAGGCGAATACCTTAGTTCTGTACCGCTTGGGAGGATTATCGGCATCCTTTCCTTGATCGAGTCGGTGTAGAAGATGTAAGGAGTCTTTTGATGCTTGTGCTTGGTCTGACGCATAAGGACTATCGATCAATGCACACCGCCGACAGACAAGGTGAGCGACATGGCCACGTACGGCAAAAGCGTGGCACTGAAGTTCATCCGCGAGGTTATTACCGCCATTCGTAGGGAGGAAGGTGCTGTCTATGAAAGCTCTGAAGTCTAAACGAAGAATAGTACTAAGAGCTGAAAGAGCACGGGTTAAGAGTTGGCGTTGGATAAGGCTGAAAAGCATGGCGAAGATTTGTGGTATGGCGGCCACGCTACGCGCATTCCAAAGGAAATGATAATTCCAAGTACGGCTTTCTTGATTAAGAACCAGAGGAAATTCCAGAGCATTAACGCATCCTTCCAGAGGCTTAAATACTCGGTTCAGCTCATCATTCTGTTTACGCCCACTCTTACGTCTTGCTACGGAGGGCTTGTCAGAAAAGGCTTTACTGTCAACTTCGCTAAGGATCGATATAGACTCATTCAATTAGAATCGTGGCGCTGCTCTCTGCGTGAGTCTCGATAACAACTACTTTGAACAGAAGGCTCCTCGCCCGCGCGGTAAGATGGGAGAAATCACTTGGACGGTGTCTGGCTTCATAGCTTCAGCTTAGCGCCAAACAGGACGAAGGATACAGAGTAAGATCAATTTTGTGATCTGCATATGTTTACTGATCAGATAACTCCGACGCGAAAAGCTAGAAGGCTGTGAATGAAGACGGCTCTGGAGCGAGGCCTCAACTGAGAAAAGTACGCAATCTTCCGCCTTGCATCCCGCTTTCTTGCCTTTTCAAGAAGGAAAAGCAAGATTCGAGATCCCCAACTGTAGTATAGCCAAGATTCTAGCTAAGGAATCAATTTAATAGGGTAATTCAGCAAGCATCAGCTTATAGACGAAAAGTTTTGAGATTAGGTACTCGGAGCTTTCCCTGAACACGGAGGGGCGAGTAAGCACTGAAGTCGGCTGGCCAATGAGAACGTGCGACATGACCCGCCACCTGACAGCAGCCTAAGCGACCTCCAACCTCCAACGTTGAGACATCTTCTTAAACTCTCCGCTTGTCCCACGCATTTAAACCATATTGTAAAGTTTTCGACTTGATAGGCCTTGTTTGGTGTGTTTTGAGCGCACTGGATTAGGAATTCGGCAACGTGTATACCCATCCACTCTACAACCATTAGCAAAGAGAGCCGCCGAATCAAAGCGCGCACGCAATCTTTCAATAACGTAACGCAATGAATTCAACAGAAAAGTCAAACAAAGGGCGTGCGAAAGCGACTACCAACAAGAAACGACGGGCATCATCAAATGCCGAGGATGCAGAAGTTGTTGCCAAACGGCCTCGGAGCCGTACTTCGAAACAGCCTGTCGAGGAAGCGGTGGAGCTGCCAAAAAGACTTAGAGGGCGACCAAAGAAGGATTCTGAGTCTGTGATTCCTGAACCCGATCCTTCCAAGGAGGCGAACATTTCAGTTGTACCAGCGGCACAAGAGCCTCCACCAATCCCTCGGACAAATTCAACGGGTACCCAGCCGCCAGAATATCGGAGATCCTCTTCATCTTATCGGACGATTCAGAACTTCTCTTTAGGTTTCGACAATGCTTTGGGTAGGTGGGACGTCGAGCAACTAGTTCTGAATATGTCCAGGGCTTCGACAAGCGGCCAGCTTACGGTCAAAGGTTCGATCAGGCTTGGGTTTCGAGCACAGGACCTGTCTAGGGAAGAACACGAGAATCTGGGCCAGATCTTGAAAGCACCACCGCTACAGAACGGCGAGCAACTCAATATTTCTTTTACGGGCGAAGCTACCTCTAATTGAGATATCCACAACCTAATTTATTTCCCCCGAATTTGCACGATTTCACCAAATTCTCACTCCTCGTCTTGAAACCTTAGAGTGAGGGAGTGTCTGCGTACAGCCTACTAAACGACCCAGGATATCTACCTCCTGAAATTTCAGCTTCCTCACAAATCTTACGGATCCTTTGCTCTTCCTCTTTCGATAGCTGAATGTTAAGCGAAGCCAAGTTCTCTTCTAATCTTTCGATCTTGGTAGTGCCGGGAATAGGAATAATATCATTACCCTGCGCCAACAACCATGCCAATGTCAATTGCGTTGGTGTGCATCCTTTATCCTTGGCGATATTGACGATCTCGTCGACAAGCTTCAAGTTCTTCGGGAAGTTCTCCACGGAAAATCGTGGGGAATATCGACGGAAGTCCTCTTTGGCAAAGTCATCAGGACTCTTCAGCGTACCAGATAGCATTCCTCTCCCGATAGGGGAGTATGCAACCACGGCGACACCAAGCTCGCGACATGTCCTCAGCAAGTCAATTTGTTTGCTCTCGATTTCCAGCGCCCACGGCGAATACTCGACCTGCACGCAATCGATATGCACAACTTTGCAGGCACGGCGAAGAGTCTCGGCACTACACTCGGAGAGACCCAAATACTTCACTTTCCCCTCGTCCTGCAGCTCTTTCATTGCCTGTACCGTCTTCTCTATCGGCGTGACGGTGTCCATGCGATGGCAGTAGTACAGATCAACGTACGGCAAGCCGAGGCGCTTCAGGGACTTCGCATTGGCCGCCTTGCAGTACTCAGGGCTAGAATCGATTTGTCTCCCGCCGCCAGGCATCACCTTGTTGGCAAACTTGGTAGCAAGGAAGATGGAATCGCGTTTGCCCGGATTGGCCGCGAACCATCTGCCAAGGAGATCTTCACTGTCGCCGTACACGTCCGCTGTCGTAACCGTTAGCGAATGACTGCGGTAGCGATTTATGCAGCGCCGAATTTGAGTCCGCTTTACACATACCCGAATCCCAATTCCGCTCTCCAAGCTCATAGCACTTGTCAAGCAGCGCCATTCGCTCGCTTTCTGGTTTGAGGGGTCCATAGAATGCAGATCTAACGTTGCCAGAATGTTAACACTTTGATTTCTGCTCCACGCAATCAATTGTCAAACTTAGCAGGGCTGGAAACTTACAATCCCATGCAACCGAACCCAATTGCGGTCACTTCAGGACCATTTTTCCCTAACTTTCGAGTTGGCAAGGGCATTGTTACTTGTATGCAGCAGATGTGGAAGGTTTGTGATAACTAGATTGGCGTCTTATAACACGCAAAGATTGAGAGTTCGACACAGCTTAAATATGAATTTCACAGTTCAGTCGGAGATTAAAGACCTTCCGGTCCAGACACAGCTCTGTAGAAGCGGGGCAAATTGGTCTCGGATACCCAATTCAGCAACTGACGGGGCATGACGCTCAAATCGCGGAGGTATGCGCGGAGATACCTACTAAAGTTCGGGGGCATACCAGAAATTGTGCTTTGGGATGTTCAGCTGATGACTAACTCCTTCAAATGTTCCCGCTCATGAATGATCACTCCGAAGTCGTTTCTATGAGATGCCAACTTTACGTTTAGATGTTTCTTTGAAGCTTTCAGGAGCCTAAATGGTCGCCGGTACTCCATACATGCCTGGAGCGCAGAGTTTGTTGGTTGTAGATGGTTTGTAATTGTGACTTAACTCCGCCTCAAGTCCCCGTGTTAGGATTGATTAATCGCCGAGGTCAACGGTCTAAGCGAGTTAAGAGAGCATTTATTCTATCGTCCAGGCCTTTACTCAAGCCAAGATAATGTGGTCAGTACATTCACGGACCGCTAGTGGCTCTGATCTGTCCTTCGGTGAGCTGTCTTTCTATATTTGAGTGCGCATGATCGATCAATTTTGCTGCAAACCCGTACAAGTCCGCACACGAAACCGTGAGGTATTTCTCATATTCGATCTCAGCTTCTAGCATTGTAGCATTTTATACCGGGAGTTGGTCATGGACACACCGGTGGGTTTACCAAACTGCATTCAGCCGTACCAGGCAACATAGAGTACGATAGGAAGAGTTTGCCCTTAGGGTCAGAAGATGAGTGTTGGAATGGACTTGTCTTTAGCTCAAGTGGTCCCTATGATACAGCCACAGTAAACCTTGCCAGCCTTGTGCGATCAGCGTTGTTTTCGTCAAACTCGGAGCCATATCTGCCTGTCAGAAAGACAAGCCCCATGGTTGGGAAGTGCTAGAGTAAGATTTTACGCGATCAGCAACTGAGCCTCTAGAGAGGTATAGCCGACAAACTGGACGCTAAGGGAGAATTAAAAGCGAGTTGCGTGAATCGGAGTGGGCGCTCTGCAACTGCTCGAACGATGGAGACCTCCAGAACACTTGACACAGCTATTACTAGTAACGATGGTAGAGGTCCTATGAATCCAATCTGGGCATGTGGTCGCATGACATCATGATTGTAGCGCACTTGTGAGGATTTCAAGCTGCAGATGTACATAACGAACACAGAACAGTGAAAATGAAGCAAAATTCAAATGGACAAAGTTGCCCGGACAAGCTCGGATTCTAGAAAAATGCCTCGTAATACCAATCAGTTGTCGGTACGTATCGTATCGTAGCTGGCTGGGTTTCATTGGGGCTTCGCGATCACAGCCACCACCAACTGATTGGTACCATGATATGCACCTCGCGCGCCACGCCATAGCTTCGGTAAAGCTTCCAGATATCATGATGTCCGACACAGCCTGACATTTACAAAACATTTCGGTTCTTGCTCTGCGACATGAGGCCGCAGTAGTAAAGGCAAATTTCATTCAAAATGCGGCACCATCGAAGACTTCGAGGACAGCGCCACGTCAGGAGAGCCACAAGGACGAGGTCCAATCCTTTCACCTTCTTTACATCTGGGCTTCAACATCTCATATCTATGTCCGCGACAAAATCCACTGAGTTCTTTAAAAGACTTGGCTCAAGCGCTCGGCGGCAGCGTAACAACGATAGCACTGGCATTGCTCTTCAACCGAGACGGTCAAAACCAATGAATCTTCAAGCCTTTCGAGCTCGCTTTCTTAAGAACAGTAGACTTCGCAATCTACAGCGGACAGGTCCTCTTGCTAAACTGCCGGCCGAGATCCAGCTCGACACCTTTTACTATCTGGACTACGAAACTCTATTCCAACTTCGGTCCACTTGTCGCTACTATCGCAACTTCGTCTCCGAAGGGATGCTCGAAGACGCCAAGGAGAGCACGAAGGAGCAATATATGCAAAAAGAGCGCGATGGTGGCTTCCCCGTCGGCAAGAAGCCCTGTTATAGCTGCTACCGTGTCAAAGACAACAATAAATTCCATACGGTAGCCGTGATTCAAACCACCGGAGGAGCTGCTAGTGATGGATTAATTGGTACCCGCTACTGTATCTCCTGTGGAGTGAAAGAGAAAAAGTTCAAGCCTGGCGAAGCCATCACCACGGCCAACGAAACTCAAGCGATATGCAAGCATTGCAAGCGCTTCAACAAGAAGCCCATCAGATCCTCTGTTGTCAGGAGCGGCTGGGCCTGTCCGCGGTGCGACGCTGAGGTCGTCTTCTTGCAGAGTACAGGCTTGTTCATGCGATTTATACAGACAGTCTTTGCCATCGTCATATTTGCACTCTCTTGTTCGGGCCGCGCTGTCCCGCGCTCTTCACACCTCACTAACACCACATGGCGGTGGATCATCACTATATCTGTGGTATGAGCCTCGTCTTCTGACATGAGGTGTCCTTTCCGGTGTGGCAACGCTGACCGAGACAACAGGATCTCTTCACCATTGGCGCTTGCGCCAACTCATGGTTCATCAGAACAGCCGCTATGGACCAGGGTACCAGCGACCGAGATGACGACTATACTTTCTTCCTTCCGATCGAGCTAGGCGGCTTCCTAGGCTGGGCATCGGTTGTCGTCGGTCTGATAATGGAAGCCACACACCCAATCTACAAAGGCGAATTTGATCGAATCGCCATTGCTCTAACTGTCATGAGCGCCATTCAGACGTAAGTTTACGGCGAGTTGAACTTTCATTGCCACTATGCAATGCTTACATATCACAGTTTATTTTTCTTCATCACTCTGTTCATGTCGAGTTCAACTCTCGTCCGTTGCGGCTGCGTTAGACATGTCCAAGATTCATATGCCTGAATAAGTCAGTCGAACTTTGCATCACTGGTGTTGAGGAGTAAATGAAAGTCTTTAATGGCGTCGAAGCTAGCTAGATTCAACTCTCAACTCTATGGAGGATTTCATGTCATGTCATGAATATTCAGAAGTTCCTAGATCAATCCATATGATTTGTCAACGTTCGCCGTACCAAAGATGCTTATCTCGCTCCAAAGATACTTAGTCATTCAAGCGTTGAAGCAGATCGACCGAAAATCTCACGACGTCCATTCAAAGGGTATATCCACCAAAGCACTAAATGCAAAACGATCACATGCCTACCCTCTATGCAACCTAGCCCATCTAAAGTCTCCTATACAGTCCCCTATGCGTAGTCTCTCCCTTCGGTTTGATGATGAACCACGAGCACAATCCCAGCAGTATGCAAATCGGGCCGACGAGCGTGGCACACAGCACGAGAATCTCCACAAACGGATACTCATGTTTCAGGACGGCCTCGATGTTCGCGATCTCAGCGGGGTCGCCTTGGTCGTATTGAAGCGTGCCGTTGACGTCGATGCTGCCGCGGCTGACGCGCAGCGCCGACACCGTCTTCACCGACTGCCAGCCGCACTGCACCGGGTTGCTGGGCATCACCGCGAACCCGGCTTCCTGGAGCGCGTACCGCAGCTGGCCCGGGTAGTTCAGTTGCCAATTCGTGCATATCTGAGAGGCAGCGATGTTAGTTACGGACTTTTAAGGCGAAGGCATAGGCGAGAATGGGGAATATCGCTCAGCTTTCAATCCTTGGAGTAGCTCGGTTCAATCGCTGTTCAGTTGGCATTTGAACTGAGCATTCTAGAGGTCGAAGACGAGGCATTGGTTTGAAATCCACGCTGTGAGCTTACGTACATGATATATGGGTGCCGTGATTGTGTTAGTCCAATTGCTGAGGGCGGCCTCGAGTAACGTGTAGTTGGTGATGTAGATGGAAGTGCACGATGTCGAGCAAATGCAACCGGTGTTGCAGCTGGATGTAGAGGGCAAGTACGAGCAAAATGTCGGCGTTGGAACGATCGTGGACGTATAGGTGAATATAATGGTCGCATCGACCGCCGGGTTAGACGGATTCAGATTTAGCTCATCGCGCTTGACGCGGACGCGGTTCATTGATTTGGTAGGAGGCGTCGATTCGCGGAGTATGTTGCTCCACCATGCGTGCTTTGGAGATGTCACCAGGCGAGCTATCTTCGCCAGAGAGCCTTGATAGGCATCTTGATAAGAAGGGAGAGGTGTCTGGACGACATCGACCGTTTTGGTGGTCACCTCAGGGCGGGGAGAGGCCAACACTTGAACAAGAAAGCCAGTCGAGAACAGTATTACCAACGAAGCTTTCATCGATACTGAGAGACGGTGCTATCGCGAGCAGTGGTATTGATTGTCTGGCAATTGAGCGAGAATCATGAGAGGATGTGGAAGTGCTCGAATCAAATGAACCCGACCTTTTGTGTTGCCGATGGAAGGTCACACAGTGCTGCGAATCTGCCCCACCATCGACTCACTGACCGGTGGTGGCTTGGACAAAGGGATACGGTATTCCCCACTCTGCATCCTTCGCCCATTGATACTGGTGGCCCAACCAAAGCCCCTACAAGTGCTGAGCCGCCAGCCCCCTTCACCACCAGCCATCGAGGCCGACCGCAGTTGGCAGCTGAAATCTTCTGGAATCAAATTCCATGCTTCTGGCGATGTTTCAGCCCCATTACAAGACACCTGTATGCATTTGGAAGCATGGACTCTGTAGAGTAGTGATGCGATCCGGAACAAGCGGCCTCTGACAAACAACGGCAATTTGCGGCATTCGAAAGCTTGAACGTTGACCAGCTGACCTTCTGCCTAGCAGTTCTCTTCATATTCAGTCCATGCTAAGCTTTGAAGAGCACCTCGTCAGAAGAAGAAAAAAGTCTTTCGGTGTTGATCGTACGATAGGCTTCGTCGCTTATAGGTACCTGCGGAACAAATGCCCAAGACATTGTATGTCGGCGGTAGTGCCGAGTTCAGGGAAATAACGCCTTTTAATGCAAAGAAGGACAGCCGCGTGGCATCCTCTAGTTGCATTGAGTGGGTACTCTACATTCGCTCACTTCATTTGAGAAATGCAGCGTGTAGTGCGCACCAGCAGTCCATTACACACAACTTCCATGAGATGCTTTGCGGTTGACGATGGAGACATTGAAAACAGCCCTTGCACTTTATGTTCTTGACTACTTTTAAGACTCAGCGTCCCTTTGTCTCAATATGATCTCGTCCGTGGGGTTAGAAAGGCGGGTACATGTTGCGGTAAAATCATATGCCAAATTCTCCGCTACAGACATCATTAACGGCAAACAACCATTCTCGTACCGCTCAATTGTTACCAGAGACAACCTCAACTGTGAGATCCTTGGGCCAGACTGGCTGGTCTACGCCATTTCCGCGGGTGCCGATATTATACTTAAGCTCTACAACGTTATTCTGGAATTGTGCGATCGGCTTTACTTGAATGAAAGTGCTCCTCAAGTTCTCGGCTCTTCGGTGCTCGAAGAACGTAGGCTGGAAGAGCGTCTTGGAGTCATGTTGATGAAGCAGTCGCATCATGGCCGGCAGCGTATATCCCATAGCGTGGTAGTGACGGAATACAGGAGATCCATGTCGCGTCCATAACTCCTTCCACATTACGTCGTCGTATGTGCCACAGGAACGAACGAGCCATTGTGAATAATAGTTTAGCGCTACCTAAGTGCCCGAAGGAATGGTTAGCAAAGAGCTTTGCGAGAGAACAAAATGAGTTCAACTTACATCAACACCGTAACTGCCACCGCTCTCAGCCCGCCTAGTCAGCGCTTCCAAGACAGCTGTACTACCACAGACTCCCGTGCTATCAGTTTGATGTCAGCATGATTCTTCGCAGCGCAAGCAACCTTGGCCCTCGGGACAAACTTACCAGTAATCGGAGTTTGGGAATACTGGAGTTACTGCCTCTTCACTGCCCATTGCTTTAGCATATGAGACTGAAACACCGCAACACTAAGCGCATTGTAAGCTCTCGGAAGGTTTAATTTATAGAATGGGATTTACTTACCGCATCACTGATTTGCTGCCAACCACTTCGATGGCTCCAAGGTCCATGCCAACCGTAGCAATTTTCACGAACGTGGATAATCCCATAAGAGCGGTCTTTAACCAAGTCAAATATTGCCTGTCACCCAAAGCCAAGACGCTCCATAACGCCTGGCCGATATCCATCGACTACCACATCAGCTTCTCGAATCAGCTTTCTGAGCTTTTCCTTATCCCCATCGTCTTTGAGATGCAAGCGGCAGTTCCACTTACCCCAATTCAGATCCTGATGAAGTTGGGACAAGTCAGTGATTTGAGGAGACGTGATCCGCATCACACTAGCTCCCATCTCGGCCAGGCCTCGACTGATGGCCGGGGCGGCGATGACTCTGGTCAGGTCAACCACTTTGAGACCAGCGAGTGGTCTCTTTGGGCTTGACGGCAAACTTTCATTTTCTGGCCACCATGCCGCTGGTTGCGAGGAGTTTGAGTCCTTTGAGATCTCGTAGAGTCCGATTTGCCCGCTTTGTTGACCGTGTTCACTAGAAAAATATTCCTCCGACGTCCATGCAATGGTGCCAGCTTGCCGGTATTGTTCATTCATGAGCTCATCAAGTGTCGCCGAGTCAAGCTGGGAAACCACTTTCTGGATTCCCTCAACCACCGAATCATACGTGTCATTCAGTTGGCCATCCAGAGGCAGTCCCAAGGCTGTAAGTGTTGGATCAGGATTCATACTCCCTATCATGCTCGCATCGTCAGAATACAGGTCCACTAGCAAAACGCCAATAGATTTAAAACCTGTTCAGCTTGACTCACCGTGTACATGATAAAATCGTTCATCTTTGGTCTTATAGATGTTGGTAGCTAACTTTCTATGGAGGCTAGCACCAGCCCGATGTTTATCTTGGGATGGAATGATATCCAGTATATCCTTAGATATAAAGTCAATCGACACAGGCTTCCCGTCTTTAATGAATTGTGCCAACATAGGAGACATGAAGAACAATGATGCATGATCGCTAGACCGCGAATATTTAGCCATTAGTTCTTCTAAGAGCAGAAACGCTTTTAGTCATTTCACTCACATGTTAATGGTGATGTCTGTTGGCTCGATCTTGTACTTCTGAGTGATCAGATAGTTGAGCATCGATGCTTCATAAGCTTTCAGAGCTGAAATGCTTTCGGCAAATCGCCAATTGATGGGAGTGCTTGGTTTGGAGGACCCCTCGAATCGTACATGTTTGCTCAGTGACTCCAGAAGCGGTGGAAGATTCTTCATGAGAGGGTTCTTTATGATACCATTCACAAAGATGCTCTGTGCCTCTTGGGGGACAGAATATTCGATCTGAGGGTCGACAGAATAGATCAGTCGCGGTCTTCTACGCATCGACAACACGATCGGCCTCCCTCTTCGCCAACAGATGAAACCGCTGAGGGCCCTGAGCAGGACACACCATACACAGAAGCGCCAGCTGCTGCCGGTCATATTCACGATGTCTTTGCTGAGTACGAGAGTATGTTCGGCTCGGACTCGTTGACACAGAAATCTGGGCAGCCGAAAGGGCGAAGCTCATCCTCCCGGTGTCGCACGGTCCGCGATAGGTCTCTCTTGCTCAGCAACCCAAGCCAAAAATCGGTCCATGATGAGCATGGAGTTCAAGGTCGTAACTGCACCATAACCCCAGGCTCTGCCAAAGTCGGAAGCGATGGTTTTTCCGCTGGTTGTCTCACCAACATAGAGCGCGAGAATGGTGGGTCCAGCTCTCAGATGGAAAGCCAGCAGCGTCGGGAGCCAGCCGAGCGCACTCCAACACAACCCAATCCGCCTTCACGGAAGAGGTCTGGCGCGCCTGAAGAGTCGCATGTGCCAGCCGCCAAACGGTCTCGTGGCTCCTCAAGACTGTCGGCGCGGAGGTCGAGTGAGGTAAAGAAGATGTCAACACGCTCGAACTCTCACAAAGAAGAAAGGCTACGGCATGCATTTCCACGTCAATGCCGGGATAAACAGTGGGACGTTCAAGGCATCGGCCGCATATCCGTGGGAGGGGACGGCTCGTTGGATTGTGAGTTGCTGTGGGCTCCCACAATGGTGTCGGTCAGCACCCTCAACGGAGCGCTCCTCGAGCGAGCCGAGGAACTGGTGAAGCAGGATCACGGCGCCGGGACATGGGACAAGTGGCTTGAGATTCAGGGGAAGACCGGCCGACGCCGCTGCCATACCAAGGGAGTGAACTCTCAGAGAGAGAAGTGATTGGTACCGACATCCACCGATGGGTGGGTAGATACTTGGGCAGCGACGAGCCTTCACGCGACTCCAAGGCTTTTTTTTTGCGCCACAGCAGTGTATTTTCATTCTATCCTGAGACTTATTCTCCTTAGCAATGGTACATTCACTACAGAATCGCCCAAGTTCTGGTTTTAAGATATCTTTCTTCTCCTGATAGGATCGTTCAGCGATTCTACGTGCAATCCTCGGGTATCCCTACTTCAACGTCCACCACGAACGTTTCTGTCTAAGGGATGGAGAGGAAACGCTACGTCATGTGTTCCCACATCGCTGCCCGGACAAAGTGTGTGAGGTTGTCGACACTAATGGCGCATGCTTAGAAGAGGATGGTTCTTTGAGTTGCGAGCTGCTCTGGGCACCAACCACATTGCCTCAAGGGAGCACTCCAGCGCATTCGTTCGTGGTATCGCTTGGATTCACTGGTTTGTTTGGTCACAAGACTTAAGAGTGCAAATATTTGCCACGAGAAGATCGATAGGATTTGCTATGTTAACACTTAGTTGTCACTCTTGACCTCGTCATTTCTGCCTCAGGAATCAAGGATCCCATACGACTGGTCCAACTTGGACCTGTAGATCTTCATATACCCGCTCCTCACCTCTCTTTCATCCACACGCAAACAGTCGTCGTAAAACGACGGAATGTGATCCATACAGATGGCTTACACTTTCAGGCTTCGCATATGTGCATCTACGACGTCAACCAGTCATTGCAGATCCCGTCTTCTGCCAATTGCTATCTACGAAACAAATCCTCATGGCAGACAATTTAGAAAGAGCCCCAACATCCCTCTCTGTGCAGGTGTCGTGCCCTGCCCCTTCCGTCACTCTGAGCCACCAACAGGTTGAGTAACAGCAGAGGATCCTCTACCAGTCCAGGGATCAGTGGAACAAGGATGAAGGGTGAAGAGGTGTACGGCACGGAGCTCGTTGGAAGGGAGCTATGGCACAGCAACCATCGAAGTAAACCCAAGACTCTCAAGTCTTGTTCCATTCAATCAAAAGCATCGTTTCATCGTTGAGCGCATTGCGACAAGCGCGTGGTGGTCGCGTGGTTGGCGTAAGAAGCTGCAGGAAGCTCGAGGAAGCTGCAGCACAGCAAGCCTCGAGGCCTTCCTCGTAACACTTCCTTAGGCGCTTGAGCTAGCATTAGGACGCTTTCGTCGACCAGACCGGCGCGGCTTAGCGGAACGCTTGCGTGGTAGGCCGGTGTCTCGAGCGAGCTCGTCCGTCGATGACTCCGAATCTTGATGCGTAGTATTACTTGCGATAGAGAGCTCATTCTGGCTTGAAGCCGTAAAAGAGGTCAAGTAAGGCTCGTCTGGCGAAGATGTTTCCTCCTCATCTGCCCTTTCATTCGCAAGCGTAATAAAGTCGTCCCTCTTCTTCTTCGTCCAGTCTCGCGCATTCCTATACCACGTAGCCCCTTCGGCGAAGGTAACGAGGTTGTCAGTCATATCGAACCCCCTGATCTGAGTCGTGTGGTACTGCGGGTCGACTCCTGGCTGTACGGGTTCGGTAGGGTGCATCGCGTACATTTTGAGCGTGCCGGTGCCGCTGTGGTATGTCGACCCGAGCGTGTAGGCATTGCCGTCGTATACTGCTTCGTCTTGCCGGTACGACTGCATCTTGTGCATGCCGCGAGCGCCACACGCGAGATCCTGCGTGATCTGCAGCTTCATCTCGGAAGCTTTCCCGTCAGGGCCCTTTAGTTCAGTGAAGAAGTTCGGGAGTAGCGGCCTTGATGTATCGGTGCACGGGATGATGTACGACCCGAGATCGCGCCGCACATCAGGGTGGAGCTGTGCTGGGCGAGAGCCGTTGTAGTAGTCCGGCTGCGCGTCCGAGATGTTACTAGCCAGCGGCTTGAGGTGGTTGAATTTTTCGTTCTGGCCGGATGGGATGACGGTCCTGCCTCTAATGATCGGGAAGACGTCGCTTCTCACGACATCTTCAGTCCTGGCCTCACGGTTCACCCGCTTGAAATCCAGGAACTTCTCACGTGGAAAGGATGATGGAGACAGAGATGGCCGAGGTTGGCCTAACCTCTCCATAATCTCCTCCATATTTTCCGGCTCAATCTCATCATATCCTTCTGGATATATACCGACGTCAATGAGCGCCTGCTCAAAGGCAGGGTCCTTCGAAGATATTGTCGTCGGCCCAGTCTGGCTCGACGCGTGAGAAGGGTCGCTTCCAGTTCCTTTCCGAGGACGGCGTGAACGCGATTGACTTGAGCTCATTTTGCGAACGGCTTCTGTTTCAGCTTCCGGGTACTAAGAAAGGAATTAGCGTGATTCTCTATCTCTATAGTATGGATACAACTCACTCCTCTGATATCACGAAGGTCCGGACCACCGTGCCTGGCAAAGCACTTAAGCTGTTTAACGAGATCCCCGTTCAGGATAGACCGTACTGGCGGCTGAGGCGCAATTGGCTGTACTGTCCTCCTGTCGAACTCTCGAAGAGCACGACGGCAGAGCGGTACCCGGGAAAGGTTGTCCCAGAATTCGGGAGGAGTCTTGTCGCGTTGCCGTCGCGATCGCTTTCGACGTTTAGCTTGTAGTAGCGGTTGAGGATCTGCTGCTGGCGCGGGTTCAATTGTCCGCTTTCGCTTTCGACTTTGGGGTTTTGGCTCATCTCCCAAAGGCATACTGTTCACGAATGGACTTGAGCGAACGATGGAAAGATAAGCACACTTCTGAGTTTCTGTAAGCGCCGGCAGGCACATGAAGGAGGGTGAGCACCCCACGGACGAAGGCGGGTCACGGAACTTGGCATTTTTGAGTGACCCCTGCCCCGCTCTATGATTCGTAGCCGGCGCAGCAGCTTGTAAACTTCCATTGACAATAAGCGTAACTATCTCCCACTCGTCTGTTGACGAAGCGGGTATTTCCCGGCTGATATGCTAATCGCTTCTAGGCCCCTGCCCGAATACTTCCAGAAACTTTGGTGACTCCATATACTTCCCACACGATCTCGGCGCGGGGTATAATGACAATGATGACAAGTACAGCCTAAATCTGCACTCCCTGCTTCTTAGTGAAGAAGAAGCGCTCGTTCGGAGAGATAAAGCCTTGAGCTGCTGGCTGCGCGTCGTGACGGCATACTCTCTCCGTGTTGCGAGTCTTGAACGCGATAAATTGAATGCACTGGCCGGTATCGCCTCTCATCCTTCGTTCTCTCGCGCCCTCGGGCCCGACTACTTCGCCGGACTGTGGCAATATGGTCTCGCGAGACAACTCACATGGCGCACTTCACGTCGGCATAGAGCATTATCCAAGAATGACATCTTCACCTTTTACAGGCCAGTGAGGTACAGGGCCCCTTCCTGGTCCTGGGCGAGTCTCGAGGGAGGAGTCATTCACTTCAATTTTTCTTTCGACGATGAAGACGAAGCCGTGCCCGAAGTTATCTGCGATATCATAGATTGTTCGACAACGCCAACATATCCCGAGCTCAACCCGTTTGGAGAAGTATTGTACGCACAGCTGAGATTGAAAGCTGCTGTAAGGAGGGCCTGGTTCAATCCTTCAACTTCCAATATCTTCTTGCTCTCTGTACCTACCTCTGCAGGGTCCAGAATAACGGTCCCACATAATGAAGAGTCAATCACTATTTCCGAGGCTTCGGCAAAACATATCGATGACTTCATGGCAAGATATCCGGATGTGGACCTCGGTGATGAGCCAGAAGCAGCTTACGGCACAGATTATCGCAATATGTGCGGTACATATGACGAGACTGGAAACCATGACTCTGTTATAGTCTTATGCGTAGCCGTCACTCTGAATAAAGAGAAGGATGACGGAGTGGATGGGCTACTTCTTCTCCCGAGCGAAGTCAAAGGCGACAACAATATGTTCAGTAGGATTGGGTTCTTCACGAGGGGGAGAAACGAAGACTTTCAAAAGGAAGCAAAGACAGAGATCTCCATCATATAACTCAAAATTTTGACGATGGCCGAGCTCAAGCCAGAATTAGTGAACCAGGATGCCAATAGGACCTGCTACTCTAGGCTCATATTTACTACGTCAGCCTAGAACTATACATAAAGTACACACCAGGTAAGCGCCTAGGTGGACAGTGCTTTTTTTTTATCCTGACTTGGTGGTAAGCTCCATAACGCCGCGACTCGACGCTGAGTTTGACTTGATCTGCCTGAGCAAAAGCGGCGCGATGTTACGTGATGGAAGAGGCAGAAAATTATCGGGATTGGGGTGCTAAAAGCATATCCGCCGAAAAACGGAGATCAACATGCCATCGGGTTGTTTAAATGGGTAATCGGACCACTTTAGTTGCGGTGCTACCGTGACCAACACTATGAATTTGCAATTGACTCTTTACTCCAGTTCGAACCAGCCTAATGACGAGCCGCCCACCGCTCCCTGAAAGGGCTGGATACGATGGCTAGGAACTTTCAATGCTATGTCATCGCTCAGACCAGCCAGTGCTTCGCCGCCCATGACGCCATGCACGTAACATTCGCCGACTAGTTTGTAATGATATTTATATCTTCGGAGTACATGAAGAACTGAAGCTCCAAGAAATATGACTATGAGATCACCGGGTTACGCCTGCGGTGGTGCAAGACTGAGCAACCTACTACTAGTCCTTAGAACTCTACGACCAAGGCAGAATCTCAGGCCTTCCATAGATGCTGGGTAAGCTTCTCGTTTAGCCAGTTCGTCGGGTGTCAGCTCCAAGGGTTTGGTAGGGCAGTGCGTGGATGGTTGGCCATATCATGTCCGAAGCGGGATCTACAATAAAAAAGCTTCCTGCAACAAAGAATACTCCCCGTCCAAGCTCGATGTGGGTTCTGGGCGACCGCCATAAGCTAAAGAGGCCTGGTTCAAGAAGATTAGCCGTGGAATCTTGCGGCTTGGATCTTATCAACGCTTCGTACCATGCTTCTACGTCGCTTGCTATATCATTCCACTCGGAGAGCACTTGAGCAATTGGGTCTCCGGGTGCATCAATCGGGCACACTAGAGTGACTTTGGTCGCGGGCGTTTCTTTTGCCACAAGTGGTTCGGCCTAGTCGTTACGCGATATTGATTAGAGAGCGGCGGACAATATCGAACGAATTGTTAGAATCGGTCAGTAAGGTGAGGAATGGAATGAGATACAAGTTTACTATCGTTACCTAGTTATATCCTCCCAAGACTATCGCTTTATTCCTGAATCGCGCCATCGAGACCGCACTATATCCATGCAGAAGCAACGTGGGAAAGCCATTCATGTTCGCAACAGTAAGGTAAGTGGCTTGCTTTCCTGGCGAACAGCATCCGACCAAGGACATGCGTGGTCAGCTGAATACAGTTCGACGCCACAGCCACGAAAGCTGCAAGCTGAGCCTAGAGAGAGCAATGCGTCCAACCTTTTAAAAAGTTGAGTTGAATCATAGTAAGCTATTGATAGCACAAAATTTAGTATTATACCTTTGTGTTTTCCATGCACCGAATTTCCCAGCGCCTCTCGGGCGCTATCCACGGTCCAGCACAAAACGTGAATGCAAATCTATGCCCCGTCTGCCAAAGACTTTTCACTGGGCGCCGCGTAGACAAGGCACTCGGAGTCACAGCCACGGCCGTTCTTCCCCAAAATTTCTTCCAATTTGAGCAAAGCGTGAGGAGAGGATGCCAGCTCTGTCAGCTACGCTGGAGCCATCTCACGCTCGAGGAGAGGACGGAGCTGCGCGAGGGAGGTTGCGATAAAATCACTTATGGCTTTTGGGAAAGCCGCGTGGGCGATGGGGTTGCGTTCGAATATTGGTTGGAACATAAGTTTGGCGGAGCGAAGCCGTGGTTGAGCAAGTCGGTGCTGATGAAAGCTAAAGCTGGTAGGTGTTACTTCTCGAGAATTCTATCGAAGACAACCGCTTAAGCATATTAGATGTACCCACAGGTTTTCGGATAGAGCCGAGCCCTGGGCCATCCACGGCAAGTCCTGCTGCAGTAAACGTCGCGCGTGGTTGGCTGCAGTTATGCGACAGCAGTCACAAAAATTGCCATCAATGGACTCATCGATATGATGATTTTCGGCCGACTCGCCTTGTAGATGTTGGGACTAATAGCCGTGATGTTCCCCGTATCTGCGAAGGAGCATCTCTCCCAAAAGGCATATCTTACGCAACGTTATCCCATTGCTGGGGGGGCAATGTTCCTATGCGGCTGAAGAAGGATAATATTTCAACCTTCCGGACTGGATTGCCAAATGGCATTCCAAAGACGTTTGCCGACGCGATTCAAGTAGGACGTGCTTTAGGGATCCGGTATCTCTGGATCGACAGCCTATGTATCATTCAGGACTCACCTGACGACTGGAGACACGAATCCAGCCGCATGGCCAGCATATATGAACACGCGTGGTGCGGCATCGCAGCCACCAAGGCGGCAAACAGTTCGGAAGGGCTTTTCTCGGACCGACACCCGTCAACAGTTAGACCCGTCGAAGTAAGGGCCTACTGGTCGGGTCATCAATCAAAGACATACTACCTCTGGATGCCAGATCTTTGGACAGCGAATGTCGACGACGCAGCACTTATGCATAGGGGATGGGTGACCCAAGAAGTTGTGCTCTCCCCGCGCATTCTTCATTTCGCCAGCGGTCAGATCTTCTGGGAGTGCTGCTCGCTGCGTGCTTGTGAGACATATCCGCTCGGCATACCTAACAACACCTCTTTTAAGACCAGCCTGGACACGCGGCTGCTTGAGCGAGAGTCCTTCCGAACCCCTGCGCTACAACGATATCGCCTCTGGCAAATGTATGTTGAGATGTACACCGCCAGCGACCTATCACGCCCGAAGAAGGATAAGCTCATAGCAATCTCGGGACTGGCTCACAAGCTGGGCCCGCCCGAGGACTACGTTGTTGGACTGTGGAAACCAATCCTGACGCAGCAGCTGAGATGGCAGGTTGTAGACGACCAAGCCACGCTGCAGAGCAACTGGCGCGCCCCGTCATGGTCCTGGGCCTCCATCAACGGAAAAGTGTATCCAGAGACTCGACGCGAGCCAAATGCCGAGTCGACGACGCGTATCGTCTTCGACGTGCTCGATGTTGACGTTGCCCTCGCGACGGAAAACCCATTCGGGCCGGTCCTATACGGCGAGCTAGAGCTGCGCGCCTCTTTGCTACGCACAACAGTCTACAAATCGAGCCACCACCCAACGTCAGCATGCTCCTGGCTCGGAGACATTCACGCGCATGTTAAGCTCGACACGAGGCCTATCAGGGAGGGTGAGACGCTCTTTTGCATGCCGTTAAATCGAAACATCGATCCGGATAGCCCAGCCGTGTACGGCATTGTACTCGAGCCTACAGGTGAAAGGATAGGTGAGTTTTATCGGCGAGGCGTGTGGTACGTGGCGAACATGCGGCCCGCGGAGCGGTGGGTGGAAAGGCTAGACGAGCTACTAAGAATTGGGTCCGAGTCGAAGGACTTTGGGCCTTTGTGTGGAAGGTTAGGTGATCAGGCGTGGAAACAGTATTTGCTTCGGCTTGTTTAAGGGATCACATTCTTCGAAAGAGATCCCAATTCGGATCTTCAAGATGTGGAAATACCTCAAATTCTGAGGTGTTTGGCGCTGGATCGATAGGAATATGTGCATATCATATCGATCCACTGTAGACTTGTGATTGAAGTTAGCGGTTTTACGTACCAACCGATCTCCGCTATCTTCGTACCGTGAGCTCCTTGCAAGGCAGAACTGCCGTAGCACGTTTTCAGCGCCCCAGGTGATAGAAACATTTGCTCCTGAGCGTATGACAGGCTATTTTCAGATGGATCACCCCATGTATAAGATACAGCTTCGAAGAAAGGCAGTTTGGATCTGTGTAACCAGAATATTTGGAGACTGATTGAAAGAGGACCGGTCCGTTCACCCGGGTCCAAACAAACAAGTCGGATCTGCGACTTGGAAGACTCAAGGAACGGGTATGAGATTGTCTTCATCTTGACCATGATAAACACAAGTGCGCCAAAAAGGAAGTGTTGCTCAGGAGCATCTAAGTACGAGCTTTTTCACCCTGGCCTTGGCAGACGTGCTTAGCGGTGCCTAGCGACGGTGTGTTTAATACGATACGATAGGGCTACGGAGTCTTACTGCGCTTCTGGTGACGTTCGGCCACAGATCATGCCAAAGAGTCTGTTGTTTACCATGAAATGTTGAAATTGGTCAATTACAGTGCGTAACTGACGCGAGGCATTGATATCCCATAGTCCAAATTGACGACCAGATCAAGCTCCATTGATTATAATGACTGAAAATCTCCGAGTGTAGACCCGTTAAGTCGAAACTTTCATTGTTTGACTTGAACTTCGTATAATTCAGTGCCTCACGATAGGAAGAAGCTATTCGCACGGGACTATAAAAGCGAAATCAGAATCCAGGGTCGTGATAATTCCAAGGATGATACATATATCACAGCTTTCGGTGCCGAGGTTACGATATAGGATGACCATCTCGAGATTTATTGAAATTCGCCGAATTCACCATCGTCGAAGCCAAGTTCCTCTGCCGATGGCTGCGGCTGCGACTCCTGCGTGATCTGCTGTGTAGCCTGTTTATTTGCCATTCCAGCTCTAACGTCACTTGCACTCGGTGGTGGAGCGATATTGAATGGTGACTTGCCTGCTCTAACGTCTGCAGCACTTGGAGGAGGGGGTAAAAAAGGTTTATTCCCCGCCGCTCCTGGCGGTGGAGCAATTGAGAATAAACCTCCGCCAGATGAAACTTCCGCATCAGTATTCGCAGGTGCCGTCTTGCGACCCTTTCCTCCAATGTTGATGGTGATGGTTTCGCCCTCCTTGAGACTGAAATCGTGTTTGGCTTCGATTTCAGCCTTCTTCGGTGGAACAGGCGGCCCTCTTCCTCCTGTTCTCTGCGCAGCTCCAGCTGAAGCGCCATCCTCCATCCCCAAGGTCCTTCTAACGTCCTGCAGAGAGACAGAGAAGTCAAAGGCATCTGGTCGTTCCTCGAAGCCCATGCCCAACGTAGCCTTCATTTTACCTCCATCGCCGACCACACGGATGGCAAAAAACCTGCTAGAATCCTGCGCCTGCTCTACTACACTGATCGCTGTATATGGTGCTGCTGCGAACAACTCTCCCTTGGACGGATCTTCCAGTAGTATATGCACAAACACCTTCTCTTCACCACTGGTGCCTTGCGGTGGAGGTATGGCAGTCTCGATGATACGGAGACGTGCAGTGAAGATTTGATCTGCGGGATTCTGCGTCCATGAAGCAGCTCTAAAACCCTTGGTGGAAGAGAGCGGCGGAATGCGGTAGACATGGACTTTCTGGGAGATGTGGAGGATTCGCTGTATAGCTTCCTTGGGGATTGGAGCTCCGGTGACAGGATCGGTTTCCATCTTTCCCAAGCCGAGTGGAGCTTGAAATGGCTAAAAAGGCCGAAGAAGACAGAGTTTGCTTCGAAGAAAGTAGAATTCGTTGGTAGAGACAGCTTCAAATGCGCCATGTCGACAATTTATACGAAGCAAGGTAATACGAAGGGTTGGACCCTGACTACATCTCGCAAGCCACCCACGTTTTTCGGCCCGCACGGCCTTTACCCTACCCGATCTTTATTTTCGGAGCTATCCAGTCATCGACATTTCAACAACTCCTACTGAAGAACCATGCAATAACTACACCTCAATTCCACCCAAAACGGCATCCTTCATCCTCACACACCTCCTAACCTCTCTCAGCCAACTCTTCCACCCAAAGGATACCATGGCCGTAGACCCACCCTCAGTCACCATCTCCTCAAGCGAGGGTGAGACCAGCAGCTCCGACTCCGACTTCGACATAGTCAGCACATACCGCAACCTGCTAGCATCAGACGCCGACCTGACAATGCCCGTAGCAGCCATCGAAGCGCTAGTAGTGGCGCTCTCGCAGCGGCCAACAAGCACAATCAGCGAGACGCTGGAGCACCTGTCATCGCTGTCGGCAACACTGATCGCGTCGGCCGCCAACCCCATCAGCCTGAGCGCCGGCACCGACCTGTTCCAGCGGTACATTGCGTCGGCGCTGAACCGGCCCAGCGGCGGCGGCGCTGCCGCCGACTTCGACGCCCTGCGCCGCCACCTGCTCGCCAACGGCCGCTTGTTCATCGAGCGCGCGAAGGCGAGCAGGGCAAAGATTGCGCGCTTTGGCAGGCACTTCGTGCGCGATGGCTGCACCGTGTTGACGGCGGGTGGGAGCAGGGTTGTTGGCGCGCTGCTGCGTGAGGCGGCGGATGCGCGTGGTGGATCGGTGCGGTTCAGCGTTGTCTATGTCTTGCGCGAGGTTGGTAAGGCGCATTGCGAGGGCGCGGATGTGGTGAAGGCTTTGAGGGATAAGGGCGTGCCGGTGGCGACGATTACGGAGGGCGCGGTCGCGTACAGCATGGGTATGGTTGATATGGTGATTGTTGGCGCTGAGGGTGTTGTTGAGAACGGAGGAATTATAAGCAGATTAGGCACGTATCAGCTTGCTGTACTTGCTAAGAGCATGGGACGACCGGTTTACGTTGTTGCAGAGAGTCACAAGTTCGTTAGACTCTTTCCATTGGGACAGTACGATCTTCCCATCAAGCAACGGGTGGTTGAGTTCAAGACTACCGACGACGAAGGCAAACCAGAAAACGATGAAGAGAGAGGAAAGGAATTGGAAACTGCAGTGGATTTTACGCCTCCGGAGCTAATATCAGGCATAGTCACGGAGAGTGGAGTACTGACGCCAAGTGCGGTAAGCGAAGAGTTGATCAAGATATGGTTCTAGAGGATTGCACGAGCTGGTCTCCCTTTGGAAGGTGTAAGACTTCTCCACAGCAGCAGCGTTCATCTCTACGAATGGTGGCAGCATGTTCCTTCGACTGCATGTCTTTCGCATGGCGGACTCGAACCGAGTCCGCCATGAATGCTTCACGCACAAAACCTACAGTAGGCAGTGAACGCATACATGGACACTCAAAGGATCATCACTATCGCTCTTTTGAAGCTCCTAAGTTTCAAGCAGTTAAAAAGGTGCGATCTCATGGAGAAATGGACAAGGGTTAGCGAATTAGCATAGATCCAAGCTACCTGCAAGCCGCTAAGACGAAGACTCGAATGAACGCAAATATGAACATGCACAACTTTTACCATTCGTGACTGTCATATCGTACAAAATCTCCTCGCGAACGCTTCCAAGCGCACCTTGGAATAAGGTGAATCAAGCATTGTAAGAGTATATCTCTACCTCTTTGCTTTTCTCCTTTTAGCTTGCCTCGCCGTTCTCTTCCTGTACAATCTATCATGCAATCGCATGCAATGCCGGTTCTCCAGTGCTGTGCGTAGGATCAATGGTTGGACGTGATACTCTTCGCTTTGCTTAAAGGAAGTAATCTGGTGTTCGGCGCGAGACCATCGGCTCACCGGTTCGTGGGCAAGGATCAAATTGGAGGCTAGATATGAATTAGTTCTCCCACGCGGCTCACTAGATTTTGCAAGTAACGTACAAGGTATACTTCAAATGCTCGTCAATCTCCATGATTGCGGCTTGGTTACCACAGCGGTAGCAATAGTTTGGCGCTGCACGAGGTCAGTATCAACTCAAAACGCGAGTGCAATGTCCGCTCACCAGAGAAGATGGTCACCACATTCCGGTCTTGACTCCAATTGTATCCCTCCATGACCAATTGATGAGCTCTCGCGACGAGAGTCAGACCATTGTTATGATTGAATGCTTCGCTGATATCCTGGCCGAATGTGTAGCCCGCACCGCGAGGAGAGATTCCCCATCCACATCGATCATCCGGATCACTCCACAAAAGGTCACACATAGGTCCCTCATGTGGTACCTCTTGTATCCGATCGAGAGCTCGGATGTTGTCCAGGGTATCAATACTCGGGCTCAGACCACCATGGAGGCAGAAGATCTGATTCTCGATGAGGGCGGTCAGAGGCAGAAAGTCGAAGAGGTCGGTGAAGTACTTCCAGACGTTCGCATTACCATATTTTCGAAGGCACTCATCGTAGAAGCCGTAAACTTGAGTGATCTGACGGGACTCGTGGTTGCCGCGGAGGATGGTGATGCGAGAAGGGTAGCGAATTTTGAGGGTGACAAGAAGGGTGACGGTTTCGACGCTGTAGTAACCACGATCGACATAGTCGCCTTGTTGGAGTTAGGACGTGGAGATATGCCAAAAAACAACATATTCACGTACCCATGAAAAGATAGTTCGTGTCTGGATTTGAGCCACCGATTTTGAAGAGCTCCATGAGATCGTGGAATTGACCATGGATGTCACCGCATACAGTCACTGGGCATTTCTTCGAGGGAGTCAGATTGCAAATACTCTCACTAATGCTATGAGAGATCACGTACCACTGGCTGAACATTAGATTCGTCCTGCAGGACCTCTCGCGCCTGATTCGAGTCAGCCTTCGTTTCCCGATAATCGCGCAAGGCTACAGCAGATTTCAGTTGAAGGTGAGACGACATACCCTATCACACAGTCTTTGCACGTCCTGTTCGGACAGCTGCTTGCAGTCCATTAAGCTCTCAACCCAGCCGTCGAGAGTGGGGATGGAGATGGGTTCGAGAGGAGTTGTGGACAGTTGATGTGGCTCTGGCATTTTGCCTCCTACGTCTTCCATGTTGGTGTCCATGTTGTTCATTCTACGTTATCGCGCGTGCCTGGTGTTTGCTGGTGATGTGCGGGGTGAGGAACGGGATGTTGTTGTGTAGTGAAGAGGTTGCGATATGACGTGCGACGGCGCGGGTGTCGTGAGTCGTGATAGTCTAGTGGGTGAATGCAAAAGAGACAACGAAGAAAAATGACGGATTAATTGGTGGGCCGTCGAGTCGCAAGGGGTATCAAAGCAGTTTGTAGAGAGAGATGTGGGTGGAGGGTGATGGTTGATGGGGCAGTTGATGTGCGTTGCTCTCCCAATGTTTAAAGTATCGTATCGTAATGAGTTGCTCCGACCTCTGCTTCACCGCCACACTTCTGCCAAAATAACTGTGGCGTCAACCATCAACGCATTTTCCTTGCTTCCGCTCCTTCTAATTGGAAGATGGCAGTTCATGAATTAAGATCGTCCATTTCACATTGCAAGCTCGCGCTTTCTCGCGAATATAAGCCGCTCTTGCACGTCTTGAAACGCTGGACTTGGTCTAAGGACGCCGTCCGGGCTGTCGTGTGAGCTCCACACACGTACCCCAAGCTCACAGCTGGCACCACCACGCACAATCGCGCTATTTATCCCAGTGCCGCTCGTTCTCGGATGCTGCTCTGTGTTACCTTCTCCTTACATATTCCTTACGAAACTGAATGCATGGCGGGCTTGGCTCGCCCCGATTTCTCAGCATTCAAGGAACTTTTTTGTTTCCGTCCATTCTAACCACGCGATGCACTATTTACGTTGATTCATGATCTTTTTATTTTGTTGAGTCATCAATCAAACACTTCAATTCAACACCGAAAATGCACTCAAGCCCTTTAGCCTTGCATTTGAGATTCGTCCAAGTCTAGATGTCGTCTCCGAGCACCCGGGCGAGCGAAAGCAGCGCCTTGCTTGCCGCAAAGCAGCCAGATTCGGATGCCATCTCATATCAATCGTTTCCTGGCCCAAATGATGTCGATGCTCCGAACGAGGAAGGTCCTTTACTTGCAGAGCTGCCAGGCCCTTCTGTGGCAGTCAAGCATGAGATAACTCTGCTCAGAGGAACGTTCATTGTTGCTTCACTGGGTGTACTAGTTTTCTTACAAGGTGAGAAGCAAATGCTGCTATTTCACATTCAACTCTGCATTTTCATTTTCTCTTCTTCGTCGTCTACATCATAATACGATGGAAAGAATCTTTCTTTTTTATACCATTCACAATTTATTGGGATGATAGGAAGCGTCTCTTCTCTTGACCTCGGATATTGCTGCGCTACATGATAAGCACTTAACGCATAGCCAAAACTGACAATTATTTAGCATCAAATATATCTCTGCTCACAACTACTCAGGGCGTCATTGCAGAAGCTCTCGACGCCTACGAAGAAACATCATGGTTCACTTCGGCCTATCTCGTCGCCACTTCCAGTATATCACCCATCAACGGACGGCTATCTCACATCTTTTCTCCACGATTGTGCATGTTCGTCTCCGCTCTTATTCTCGCTCTTGGTGCATTCACTACCTCTCTCGCATCTAACCTAGCGTCATTCCTCCTTGGACGAGTCATCACCGGTATTGGTGCTGCAGGGATTTTCAGCGTGTCCATCATCCTCGTCGTCCAGTTGACAGAGCCGAGGAGGAGAGGTCTTTTCAATGGCCTTCTTAACAGTGGCTACACCATCGGCGTTGCAACTGGCGCCGTCGCAGCAGGTGCCATCGAACCAATATTGGGATGGCGCTCGCTGTTCTGGCTCCAGGTCCCATTCGCCATAATCGCAGGAACAGTTCTCCTGCTCGCTATACCACCATCCGTATCCGCCAACGAGAACAAATCAAAGGACTCCAAGTCTACATGGCAGAAAGTCCTTGGCATAGACTACATCGGTGCCGGGCTGCTTATCTCCTCCATCACGCTGCTCCTCTACGGACTCTCGACGCCGCGAATCTCCATCCTCCCAATCATCCTCTTCTTCATCCTCTTCCCGCTCTTCCTGTATCAAGAACTGTGGCTCTCACCCGACCCCATTATCCCAGTCTCCGTGCTCCAAAGCCGCGGCGCGCTGCTCTCGTGCCTCGCAACGCTCGGCTTCATGATGGCGCGGTGGAGCGTGCTGTTCTACACGCCGGTGTTTGCGACAGCGGTGCGGCTGTGGTCGCCCGCGGCCGCGGGCTCGATCCTGGTGCCGACAAACGCGGGCTTCGCGCTGGGCGGGCTGGTCGCGGGTGCGGCGCACATCCGCCGCGGCGGCTCGTACTGGGCCTCATGCCAGGTCATCTTCGCCGTGTTCCCTGTCTCCCTCGCGCTGCTGGCTGTTGTTGCCTCTGACGCGTCGCCTACGTGGGCTGTCGTGCTTGTCGTTTTCGTCAACGGCCTTTGCGCCGGCGCGGCGCTGAATTACACACTTGCGCATGTCTTGCACCTTGTGCCGAAGGAGGTGCAGTTCATCGTCACCAGCTTGCTTGCTACATTTAGGGGATTTGCTGGTACGTTTGGAAGCGCGATTGGAGGCGGTATTTTCGGAAGGGCGTTGCGCGCGTCGCTGGAGAAGCGCTTTGCGGACTATGGCCTCGAAGGCAAGGAGAAGTTGATTCGAAACTTGATGGGCAGTCCTCGGCTTGTACAACAACTGGAAGGCATTGAAAGAGTGATTGCTGTAAGAGGATACGTCGACGCATTCAGAGCGCTATGGTGGAGCGCTGTCTTCCTCGCATGTGCAATGTGGTTCGTTCAGGCTGGTACTGGATGGAATGGGCCCAAAAAGCCTGACAACGACGATGAAAGTGACCGTGAAAGTCATGAAGAAGATTGAAGGAGAGAAAGTAGAGCATTAAATGGACAATCCAACGGACAACATAGAGGCTAGACCTTGATCATGTCAACATTCGACAGAATTACTATTCACACAGGCATTGAAGCAATGTCGTACTAAACCTATCAATTTTTCATTCTCAGCACTTAACGAAAATAAATTCTGGTCTGCATTCCATCCAGAGGCTTGGCTGTGATCTGTCTGCGGTTGACCATTTGTTCCACGGTCGTGTACTGGCCCCACTCATTGGCCGTCGGCTTTCCATCCACACCCAAATCCAATGCTCCCATACCGACCTTTTCGAATCGATAACGGCGAACTGTTGAAGCGAGAATGACACGAGTTTCAAGATTGGCAAGTTCCTGACCGATACAACTTCGTGGTCCTCTTTCAAATGGTCTCCAAGCAGCTGGCGGGATTCTCTTCTCGTCTCCATGTGAAACTTTCTCCTTGCCAGACTCATTGTAGACGTTGGTCTTCTCTGAAGTATCCACATCGCCACCGTCACCTAGCCATCTGTCAGGAACGAAGTACTCTGCATCGGCACCATACACTTTTGGATCTCGGCCGATGATGAAGTGGCAGCTGTATAAGACAATGCCGTCAACCAACCATGAACGACCATCATCATCGTGAACATGGAAATTCGATCCTACTGGTGCTATCTTGGCCGATCCAGCTGGAGGATATAAACGCAATGTCTCTTTGATAATGGCAGAGAGGTAGGTCAAGCGCTGAAGAGCTTCTTCGCCGCGAGAAAGCAGGGCATCAGCGACAGCTTTAGGATCCGCATTGGGACCTAATACCTCGTTGAGTTCATTGCACACCTTCGCCAGGGCATCGGGAGACCGAGAGAGTTCGTAAAATGCCCACTGCAACGTCGTGCTTGTGGTGTCGTGGCCTGCAAACATAAACGTCTTGATCTGGTCCGCTGTCTCCTGCAGCGCAGCTGGCTTCAACTCATCCTGGTCTTGCAGAGCCAGTGCAACAACGCTCCTCCCTTTCTCGCTTCTACTCTTCTCTCCGTAACTTGGATGTTTCTTCAGCTCAGAAAACTTGGATTTAATAGCGTTCTTGATCGCTGCGTCAAATCTTTTGCCTCTCATAATCCGTCTCAACTTGCGTATCGGATTGAGCTCGGCAACTGGATTGGCATTCTCATATTCTTCCAGTAGGTATCTCATACTCTTGAGAATCGGATCTTCCTCTGCACCCTCCGCTCCCAGGCCTAGCAGTTGTGCGTTTAAGTCAACGTCCAGTACTACGCTACCAATGATATCAAAAGTCAGATCAACACAGATACTATCCATGTGGACGACGTCTCCGCTCCGCGCCGCCTTGTCCAGCCTCCTGATGAAGAAGCTTGTTTTCTCCAAGATCTTAGGCAGGAGGGTCATGAGGTGAGCGGGCGCGAAACCGGGGTTGAACTTGCGGCGGAGGCGCTTCCAGTGCTCGCCCTCGAGGATGAGCAGCGACTCGCTGCCAATGAGCGGGACGAAGTCGCTGAAGTTCGGCGTTTTGAGCGCGCCGTACTTGAAGGTCGGGCTGGGCCGCGACATCTGCTCGGCGATGGCGTGCGACGTGACGACGCACATGGCGAAGTTGACCGGGCGCGCGTCCAGCAGCAGGAGTGGTGGATGGCCCGCCCGCTTCACCAGCTCGTACATGAAGTAGTCGCTGTGTCGCCTTGGGTGCTGCCCTGGCTCGGTCCGCACCTCGTTCATCAGCTTCATGTGGCCCCATAGCAAATCACTGGGCAGCTGAGGGAAGTCTTTATATTGCTCGAAGCGGAGCCATCGGAGGCGGCGATACAGGTAATATAGAACGAAAGGAGTTAGTAAGAGCACAAATTTGAGCAGAGCCATTGCGATTGTGAATCGCGAACTTCGGATTGTGTACAAGTTTATCGGTTGGTCAAATTGGTCCAGAGAGCTATAAAGACATGACAGAAATGGAATCTTAAGGTGAGAAAATGGAGTTGAGAGACGAAGCTGAGTACACTAAGAAATAGACTGACACATCTAGATTAAAGTGTTCTAAGCGAATCTAATGCTACATGCTTGTTAAAGACGGAGCTTGATACAAGTTGCTCTCTATTTGGCCAGTCTATACAGGGAGAGCTTCCGGGAGCTCGAGAACCCGTAGCCGGGTTTAAGGGCCAGAGTGAGGCCATCCGTCGACAAAGGCTTTGGAGTTTGGAGACTTTCGGCTCAGAGCTGCGAAAATGGTAAGGACATAATGAGAGACTAAGCGATATAAGGGAGCTTTGCCGATGCGGGCAATCAAGTACGAATTGATGGTGTAGTATTCTTGTCGGCATGTGAAAGTATCATTGTATTTAAATTTCAACGTCCTCTCAGCTATTAGATGTCAATTTGTCCACCCGAATCGGATATGATGAGATGGAGTCGTATGTTGTGAGTTGCACGTGCGGGATGTCTTTCATTAGTCAAGGTAACTCGCAACTTCAGAAGACCAAACTGTGACATTCAGGTCGTGGTACCTAATAAAATTAAGAAAGTAAATCGTTCATTCTTCTTAGACACGCCGGTTTTCAATTGAGAAGTCTCCCAAACGCATAGTTTAAATCAACAAGAGGACAATAACCCGGAAGCCTAGCATACAAACCTATTGGAAACGGCCCAAAATTGTCATAACATTTCTAAGCGGACATGCGGATCTCTAACTCTTCAGACTGTTTCTCCTCTTCTTCGCTTTTCCTAAATGAAAAGGACAAACGAGGAAAGAAAATTCCTGGGTGGCAGGCAGTCTGAAGGACCGATGCGAGCGCAACCATACTGTTGCCGAAGAGATCAGCTTTATTGACCTAAGTATGGGATCGATAAAGATGAAACTTACGAACTGTCAAGGCCGATGAAGAGACCTTGACTTTGCATGATGGGATTCCTCCAACCATTAGCCATCTCAGCAATACGGTAGACGCAGCGGATTAAGATTGCCAGGTATGCAATGGTGACTGCTACCATGAAGATTTGGAACTTCCTGTCATTCTTAGTAGACACAGCCACTTTCGATAGAGGAACGCCCGAGGCTCGTCGTCGTAAAATGTAATCGCCAAACATGATGCCGAACGCCAACAGAGTTGCAACCTGCCATGCGATACCCGTTATCATTAAATCGTCTCCGAGGTTCAACTGATTATTGTTGTTGTGGGAGGTTGCTGCCAGGCCTCCTCCGGTACCTTGAAGGATGAGGGCGAGAAGGTCAAAAGTGATGAAGATCCACGTGTAGTACTTTGGTCGGAGCCGACTCGCTTCAGCACCAAAGGCAATGGCAACATGCTTCAGTGTAAGATAAATCGCGGCAGCGTTAAAAGCGGGTGAGATGATAAGGCAGCAAATCTGCATCTCGAAGCCGACCTGACCATAGGCTATAAAAGGCTGCTGTTAGCGCAATGTCATTGTCTATTCTGAGTCTTTCCTGGACTTACGGTTGTTATGCAACAACAGTCGCCCAACATATCCTACGACCTCTCCAAAGGATCCCAAACCCATCGCGAGCAAGTATGTCCATGTCTTATATCGGATGCCGAAGTAGACATTGAAGACCAGGCAAACGGCGAAAAGGGCAAGAAAGAAGGAATTGGCGGCTATATTTGGATAATATCCATAGATAGAGTCCTCAACAGGGCATTCCACTGAGACGGAGTTGCAATCTAGGGGATTGCCATGTGGCCTAGGCATTTTCGCAAATAATATGACGAAGAATAGGAGAAGTGAACGGCGGAAACGCGGAAGCAGAAAGAAGAGAAGCTTACGACTTCGTCAACCGAAAGAAACACAACTACTACTCGCCGGTCTAAATAGATTCGGATAGCTGAACAAAGGTATCCATCTAAAATAAACTGTCAGGAGATTAGTGGATGGTGTTTGATTGCCTAAACCATGTAGGGCGTAACACTGCGAGGTGAGGCCAATGAATTGCTCCGTCGACTCTGCCTTGTAGTATCAATACGAACGAAAGCGAAAGCAAAAAAAAAATAAAAGGCTGAGCGCCGGGTCAAGGCTAAGGTACAGCGCCCCAAAGTACGCGTTCGACGATATGCGTAGAGAACGAGAGGGTTATCGCAACGAAACCCGAATCGGTATGGAATAACGGACTCCTGCGGAAAGTGGCTGCGGGCTGCGGCTGTGGTTGGCTACGCGGCCCTTTCTCTGTTGCCTAAGCGTACGGGCGAAAGTTCTTGGTCGGCGCATCTACCATTCCGACAAATGATGGCATTAAGGGAACTGCTGCGTTAGTGCATCTTGGAAAGGCTGTGGTCCCTGTCACCTGCATTTCTATGATCCTTTGACTGCGTAATCCCATCGTATACCTTAACGCAGACACCGGAAAAGGTGTTTTCAACAATGAAGGCGCTTCGATGACCTGGTTTCGTTCTTGGCTACGGCATCAGACTTAACTCCTGATTTCAGTATGTAATGGCCTTTCAACAATATCGCTTGTATCTTGATACCGCTGTCCATGTCTGCATCCACTTGCTGGTCGAAGGCTTTAGAGGTTTGTAATTCACAACGGTCGCTAAAGGACCACTCATAATATATTCGGGGAAAGGAAGGCCGGTGATGGATGGCACCGAAGATGAATTGGTCTCTGAGATCATGCCTGAATGTGTTGTTGTTTCTATCTGTTTGGCATATGCGCGGAAGGAAAGGCATGGTCGCATGACCAATCCACGCACCTTCATTGCAAGGCCAATCGCAACCAGGGCCTTTTCCATTGCCTGTTACACCAGGATCAACAGTGCCTGAAGATCGTAATTACTCCGTTCTCCGTAGTCTTTTACATCCTCTAAGCCTCGCAGCATTCGTCAAATTCATTGATCATACAAATAAACCCATCATGAGATCAGGAAGTCATGGCCTGATGAAGAAGAGTTCACTCATTCAAATAGCATGAAGCCCGTTAAAAGGGATTGCATATGTACTCGGTATTTAAAGACATTTTTGTAATTACGACTTCCGTATGAACTAGAGTACCACTCGTGTACTCAATTCCAGCCAGTTCAAAAGTATTGAAATTGGGGTGCAACAGAGCCATATACGGTCAACCCGCAGAGAATTTCGTCCCAGCTGGTGGTAAATGCCGTGGCATTGATCCGACTGCGTACATTTACGGAGGTACCCCCCTGACGCAGGGTGCCAAGGGAGCCTGTAGCTCAGCATCCCGTGCGCTAAATTGGACAAGCATTCACTAGGGGCGCTCAGCGGGCCGCCACGCTGTTACTAAGCTGTCAAGCTTGCTGGTTGTGACAACAACAACATCGCTTAGGTTGGTCCGAATACTACTTACCCGAGTTAATCACCATCGCCATTGGGACCAAGTGGCACGGATGATATCAATTCGGGTACGACGTGCCGCATATCACTCATCTTACTCGTCCACCGGATTTGCAATGGCGCAAGATGGATACTTCCTTATTCTGTCCGCCGCATGGTGTGCGTGTGGTTTGTGGCTTGCAGCATGTTCAAAACCGGACGTGCGAACTCGTCAGCCTGGGAGTCCATACGTTGACATCGAAACATCACTGTGAGGAATGTTACAGTGGATCCCAGAGGCAATGGGTGAGACTGAATACTTCTTCAAATATCGACCTACATTACTTCCAAGAAACGCAGCCAACTTTCAAGACAACAACACATATGTATTTTCGAAACAAGGCCAGGAAAAGCAAAGGAAATATTGAGCTGAGCATCACGAGGCACTGATTAGGGCCAAGCCACCGCGTAGGGCAAACTATACACTACCTAAGGTAGCAGGAAGATAAAGTGCCGTAGCTTTCTTCCATCTTCAGCCTTGCACTCTCGCGTAGTCAACTGCTCTCGATACGTTTCCATTTACAACTCTGTTCATATACCTTAAAGTCAAGCTGTACGCAAAATGGCCACAATACAACAACAACCCCCCGATCGGTCATTCCAAGCCGTTCCGTTGCAAGACCTAAAGCTTTACGCTGGCCCAGTGGATTGTCCCCGTTGCGGCCAACGCGGACGAACACAAATAAGCACCAAACTGGCGCCTATGAGTTGGTAAACATCCCTCAATCTAGTCGTAATCTCACAAACTAACTAGCTACTGTAGTGGAGAGGTAATTATGGCTGTGGTCGTTGGATTTTGTGGAGTAAGGACTGTACGCAGGAAGTGGGTTGAACATACCTGTGAGAAATGTGGCGAACTGTTGGTTAGATATCATCCCGCTAGCCAACCATCGACGCACGGAAAAGTGATAAGAGATATGCAACCTGAGGGTCAAACGGAAGTAATTGCATATGCAGCCTGAAGGGGCTACAATGTTGGGCGGTCTACTGCGCCGTGTCTTCATCTCTGAGATCATGTCCGTAGGCTCACTACGTATCGTATATAGAGCTAGCATCCTGCGGTAATATAAGAGCTAGTCGTCTATCACAACATTCACGAATCATAATCTAAAACCACCCTCAAGAGAATTCCAATTCGATACCATTATGGATTCCCCTTTCTTACAACTCGAAAAGAACACACACCTCTCCACTCTGTTAACGAGGGTGATACTCCTCCACCATGCCAGCATTTCGATCCCACTTCGCCAACAAACGCCCACAGTTCCCACACCTATGCTCTGCGTCCTTCATGCTGTCCATCACATACGGCAGCCAGCCGCAGATCAATGTCGCCAAACAAAGAAAACATGCCCATGTGCTATCATGACACCGTCAGCACTGCGCTAAACAGCAAAATCATAGGCTCAGCTAGTAACATCAAAGAAAAACCTACTGCGTCATGGCCCCGTTAACGAACGTAACTTTCGTCAACTCTCGCTCCCCACAAATAGGACAATCAACCGCGGTAGCATTGCCTTGCAAAAGCCTAAACGGTGTAGCCGTCCGGTAGGCACTGGTTGGGTGCGGCAGGAGGTGAGCCGGGGTTTGAAATCGGTATTCTGGTGGTTGTGGTACAGCAGCCGGGACGGAGACTTGAACGTAGACGACTTGTGACGGAGGGGGTTGCGACATTTGAGAGTTCTAGGGGAGAATAGTGAGCTCAAATCCAACAGTGACGCCTAGGACGCACTTTCAGCTTAATGCCACTCCATGACCGAAAACTGCCCAAGGAGGCTGGATGATGGGGTCATGTGTCACAATGGCAATTACATTATAAGCGACCTTCGACTTTTTGCGTCGTAATTCCCATGCAGGGCGTAACTCTTTGTGAATGAAAGCGGAACACAAAGCCATTGATGGCGTGTCTTCTGCCAATGACACTCAGCAACGTAAGGATTGGTCGCAAAATCGCAAAATGTGGCGCTCTGCACTCGAAAATCGGTAGAATTGCCTGAGGTCTAGCCTAGGAGTGAATGGCGGAAGATCCAGCTTAAGTCTGGGTTTCCGCTGTGTGGGATTGTGAGAAGTCGTGCGGTGCTCCAGCGGTTGACGATCATTAGCCGGCTCCTGCGCATCCAACCACACAGGATAGCCTCACCGTCACCTCGATCGCGGCTCGCATCGGCGGCGTGGGACGAAACCATCAAGATTTGGGATACCAGCGGCGGCGAGGGCCTACAGACGCTCGACGGCCATAGTGGCATCATCAACTCGGTCGCCTTCTCGCTGGACTCGGCAAGGCTCATATCGGCATCGTGAGACGACACCATCAAGATATGGGAAGCTGGGAGCACTGTGATTTCTGTCCTAAGTAGGCTGGTTCATGGCGCGTGCCACCAGACGCTCAATATTGGCAAGCCTCTCCGCAACATGGCATTCGACGCCACAGGCTCATATCTTCAAACTGAGATTGGTTCCGTAGCTCTTAACGCCCTGTTAGCTTCACATGTACTAGTGGACAAATTAGAAGCTCAAAATCCACAATATCAAGATATTGGGTTGAGTACAGATGAAGAGTTGGATAAGATGGAATTCAAAGAGACTGGTACGGTTGGCATCTGAAGTACCTTACCTTACCGCGCTGGCCGTCCTAATCGGGCATAGGCGTATCTCAATGTGGCCTACAGTGGATTGATGATCAATGCTCCGTCTCAAATGTTGCCGATATTCCGTAGCAGTAGAAATGATGATGATGAAATGCTATGCTTAGCAACTAACTGCGGATGTAGTAGTAGATTTCGTATTGGTAGATTCCGTTCTGCTACAAATGCCATCCTAGATAGCATTGTTGAAGCAAAGACACCACTCATCACTTATACATCGTGTAGTTGCTCTTCCTGGTCTCCTGCAAAGAAGACATTGTTCGCACCTTTCCATACAGTGGTAACAAACTCGCAAGGAGAAATACTCCCAAGGAGAAATACTACGCTCCGATTGTCAAAGAGAACAGCCGCAAGCGTCGCACACACAGAGCATTGAGCCGAGAGAGTTGCTGACTAAGCGATGCTGTGCCGCTTAAAAGCGGCGGCGGATATCCCGTCCACAATATCACGTCTACTCCGTACTCCGTACTCAAACTTCAACCGGACCCATCAACAACCAAACTACTGGAAGCCTCAACCACTGTTGGCTCTGCTCCTGACGGCAGCTTCCATGATGGCCCCCGGTCTCAAGCGCAGGCTTTCTGACCCAACCGACGCAGATGTGAGTGCCGTCTCGTCATGCTGGCGATTTGGTCTTGTACTCACCAAACGCGCTTCTACAGAGACAGAGTCCAATGCCTCGTCCACTTCATACATCGCAGCTTGGCCTTGGAAGCTACGTCGGCTCGGCCTTGCGATATGTTTCACACATTATTTGGGGAACGCGACAACTCATCGACGTGCTTGTTGTTCCAGTAGTCGGCGCCCATAACGCGCACAAGCGGCGCATCCTCATAGCAGACGCGCAGCAAAGTGTACCTGGCGCGTGGAAGCCAGAGTTCGATGACTACGACAACAATGCCTTTTCGAGCCTACAACCACCCTTACCACCTCTGCCACGACAGAATGCCATCTTGTCACGGCAAACCCTCTCTTCGAGCTTACCCTTCCCAGAATCACCACCAACAATGGTCCCAGTACCAACGGTTATTCCCTTATCGGCCGAACCAGTTCAGCAACTACCAGAGCGGACTCTGAAACAAGATGTCTGGCTCGACATGGCCAAATCTCCTACCTCCTCATCCCAGCTAGGCTCTAGGTCTTCCAAGCTCGATCGCTCGAAACCTGGAGATAGTTCCATCAGACCTCTTTTTCGCCGTAGGAGTTTCCTTCCACCTAAACAAGTTGATGGTATTGACTTGGAATCTCATCATTCTACCGAGCGCAAACCACTCCTGATTCCACCATTTTGTAGTCGTCGAGTTTCCATCTGTCGCAAGCAGCTCCTCAAGCGCGCACAAAATGAGCTTGCCAGGACCGATCGGATTGTTTCAGAGCCAACGATACCGTCTCAACTTCAAGTCCCATCCATCCAGGCTACTGAGCCTCAGACTCCTGCTTCGAAAGTCGCAGCTCAACCTGACCATCAGCCGTCACCTATGGATATCTCCATGCTCGATGTTTCTGCATCGGTGCCCATCATAACCCTTCCGCAAGATGTCGAGATGGCGGAAGCTCCCGCATTGAAACATGCCCGATTCGTGTCCGATTCTGTTATCACGGGTGAGCCGTTTGGTCAGCCACCCAAATTCTTTTATAAGGATACCTCTATCAACGAGTTGCCATACAATCGCAGTCCTTACCGACAGCCGGCTCCAGCATATGATATAGACGATTCAGCCTTGTACGATACTCCGGATCGCTTCGCTGCCTCTCGCAATCAATCCCCTACAACCTCCTCGTCCTCCGAAGAGTTGGAAGATGGTCTGGTTGACATCATCCGTCAGTGGCATGCTGAGATATCTAATAGTCTCGATGCCGAGAAGCCCAGCAGAGACTACTACGACTGGATCGATCGACGAATACAACAAAAGAAGCAGAAGGAAGCTGCACGTGCCCTCTACCAGCGGCAAATTAGAGAGGCAGCTGAGGAGAAGGCTCGCCTAGAAGAGGAAGCACGCAAAGCACAAGAAGCGCTCGCTGCCCTCAAGCTTAAGGAAGAAGCTGAAAAGAAGGCAAAAGAGGAGAAAGAAGCCAGACGCAAGGCCGCCGAAGCCGAAAAGAAGGCCGCATGGGAAAGGGCCTGCCTGGCCAGGCGCGAACAGCTACGGAAAGAGCAAGAAGCTCTCGAGGCCTCCGCCGAAGCATTGAGGATCATCAACCCAATCAGCGAGGAGTGGAAATCCCGAATCGAGCGAGCCATGGATGTGGGCCCGATGCAAGCCGTGGTCACCTCTCCGCTCGGCAACCTCAGCCGCCACGACTTCGCCACGCTGCTCCCGCAGCCCGGCGACCAGGTGTACCCGGCGGGCTGGCTCAACGACGAGATCGTCAACCGCTACCTCAAGCACATCACAGAGCGGGCGCAGCAGAAGGAGGGCTGGAAGCGCGAGTCGGGCTACGCAGCGCCCTACCACGCCATGCTGTCGCAGTGGATGACGACCATGGCGATCAAGGGCCCGGCCGGCATCTCGCGGTGGGGGCGGCTCGCCAAGCTGCAGGGCGCGTCGCTGCTGGCGGCCAAGCAGGTGCTGATCCCGATCTGCGAGGGCGCGCACTGGACGCTGCTGGCGATATCGCCGGCGGGGCGCACGATCGAGTATCTGGACTCGATGGGCGGGGGCGGCGCGCGCTTCGTCGACCGCGCGAAGGCCTGGCTGCGCCACGAGCTGAAGGAGCGCTTTGTCGACGCCGAGTGGCGGGTCGTGGCGGGTCGGTCGGCGCGCCAGGACAACGGCCGCGATTGCGGCGTCTTCGTCTCCATGAATGCCTATGCGCTGGTGCGTGGCTGCGACCCGGCGCTCGTTGTCTCCCACTGCGATATGCCCCTCGCCAGGTTGCAGATCGCGGCCACGCTGATGAATCTTGGGTGCACGGGTGACTTCGACTGGGAGTAGGAGAGACCTTTAGGGCGAAAAACTGGATCCGCGGAGTGTGCGGTGAAGGAAGATCACGTAACTTGGAGGATATTTGCGAATGCCGTCCTTCTTTTCAGCGTTTAGCGCGGCGTTTTTTGTTTTGTTTGGTTCCCGAGTGTGGTCGACTCCAGCATTTTCACGACTGACGGATTATTACGATACTGTACACGAATAGAACGGGGGTTTACAAAGTTTCGACAGCGGTATAGCAACACGGCAGCAAGTCTCACGGCTTCTGAGGTATTCACGCGGACCAAGCGACAAGCAGCAACGGTTGAAGGCCGGTTCCTGGCAGCGAGTCCCCGGGCGTGAGGCGGCGCTGGTGTCAAAGAGAGCGCGCCTTCTTGAGCACTGGCTTGAACTCCCCCTGGCGACGGGGTTGAGTTCGCCATGCTGCTCGTTGGCGTTGCTCGATGCCGGCGCTACCCGTCTGGTTGAGTTGCTGCCGAACCGCCCGTCTCGGCCTGCTGGTAGCTGGCCTCTTGGCGGTGTTTCTGGGTGGTTTGCGGTTGAAAAGAATTCCTTTTCTGTTTTCGGCCAGTTTGGCCAAACGATACCCATGGCAGAGCTCTATGCCAGAAAAATGAGCATGGTTATGGAATGGGATAAATGTGTTTCTGAGCTTTCGCAAGAAAGCCTTTGTTTTACAAGCATGATTCATGGATGGGACCGAGGCATACTGGTTTAAACCGGAGATTAGTGAAGCTCTACGCAAGAATTGAGCAGTCACGAGTAATGACATTTAGAAAAGCTTTCCGAGTTCCTGAATTGAATGTGATCTTTGCAGGAGTTGTGGAGGAGAGTCGTGCTAGCAGCCATCTTATGCTACGAACGTCTATCTTCGGCATCCACTATTTTCGTCATCCATACTCTATGCTCTTAAATGGCTCGTTAAAGGCGCAGCACTGAACTAACGCTTTTAATGCCATCAAACAGGCATGTATTGTCCACAGGGATATACTGCCTGGTAACGACTTTAATGACCTCCTGTGCGACGAGTCCACCAGCCAGCGCAGCAATATTGTGCAACTCTGAGCCTCCAGCCCTCGCCAATTCCTGACAAATCTCACCAACCTTGACCTTCACGTCATCGAGCTCGTCCTCCTCGTCGAACGGCACGCCCGACTCCGCAACCAGGTTCGCAATGATCCTGTGCGCGATGCCCGTCAGCGTCTCGGCATCGCCGTCCACGTCCGTGAGGCCAGGAGGCTTGGGAATAACGTGCTGCGCGTCGACAGCCTGCTCGGCGCAGAACTCGTCCCACGCCAGAAACGCAATGTACAGCAGGATGAGTGAAGTGTCGTCGGTCAGCGCCATGCGAGCGGCTTTGGCTCGCTCGCCCCACGCCAGCTTGCGGTCCAGTGCGACGATGTGGAACGGCCGTCCTCGCACGAGCTTAATGTACGCGGCGTTCTTGCAGAAGGCTTCGATCTCGGCGGCGTCGACGGGTTTGGTTCGGCCAAGCGAAGACTCGAGAGATCGCACGGTCGACAGTACTTCCTGTACGTCTTCACGTGCCTTGGTCTTGTACACATTCTGCAGTTTGATGTAATCGGCACTCTGTGCTTTCATATCTGGGACCGATCCTGGCACTGGTAAGACGCCATGCTTCTGGTAGAACTGCGAAATGGAGTTGGCGACGATCCAAAAGTTTGCACTACCAGATGACAGATGCTGGCATTCTGGTGCGTTGAGGACATCCCGAACAGCAGACGATGGTGTTGGCTCGTTAAGATTTTTGAGAACGGCAGCGATGGCCTCCTCGTAGTTTTCTTCGCCTTGCACTGGGTTATCGGTACGCATACCGGAGCGGACCAGTTCCCGGAATGCGTTCTTGTCTTTATAGGACGTCGGGACCTTTCCTTCATGACTCGTTTTCCAAACCTCCAAGTAATAGAGCATGAGGAGTACGTACGAGATGTGACCGTGATCATAATTGCTCATATTATCTAAGTTTTGTGTCTGCTCCGCTGCAAATTGAACGAGTTCGGGCCATGGCTTGAGGAGTCGTAAATCGCTTATGGAGTCAGGATCGGGATGTGTATCTACGATCGGGAAAGTCGGTGGGAGGTAAATGGAGAAGTGGGCATAAAATCCCACACAGTGGATGTAGAAGACAGGTGTTTGTGTTCGCTGAGCGTACTCGGAGATGATGGTGAGGATACGTGGATTTACAGGAGAGGCAATGATTATATGTGAAAAGGGTGAGGGATTATCATGGTGATCGACGAATGTCTCCACAGTCTATAAACGCCGTAAGCCATATGGATTGAAAGTAGATAATTCATAGTCGTGCCTCGGAGATGAAGTGGCCTTCGACATCTGGGTTCAGTTCCTTGAGAAAGTAGCAAGTTTGCTCCGCTCTGGACTTCCCTAGGCTTGTATTGTCTAGAAAGAAATTGACTCCCAAGTCCTCTTCTTGAACTGTGGCAGGGTCGAGAATCGTGAAGTGGCCGATTCCTGCAACCTGGTTAGAAAAGTGAGGTAGATACGGCGGCATTCTCACCTGGAAGCACAAGATTCTTGAGAGTTTCCACGCCGATTACACCGGGACCAGCGTTTATGAGCAGCAAGTGAGCTTCTTCCAACGCAGCTTGACCGCTAGCGGCCCACAAGCGGAGCTGTCGGTCGTACTTCTTCTCCTTCGCCGACGGGCCGTGGAGAGGTGGAGTTACGTCTCGTTCGGCCATGGCTTCGCTGTACGAGCGTTTACGGGAATCCATTGTAGCCGTTCATGGTGACGAAGAAGAAAAGCCGTAGCGCTGAATTATACAGGAAAGGAGGATTGCTTGCGAGACTGCGATGGTCGTCTAGCCAGGCACAAGCAGAGGTCGCCCTACATGTGATATGGAGTATACTCCCGACGAATACCTAGCAAACCGGTAACTATTACCAGTTGTTACTGCGTTTTGAATCATACAAACGTATCAACAACTGTTAGCTCTATGTTCTCAGTTGTTGGCGTAAATTAAGTGATGGCCAGTCTTCAATTAGGTGCAAATGATTTGCTTTTCAGCGGTTGAAAACTCAACGTTCGATCCGCATTTGTGGTTGGTGATTCTCCGGACTAACAGTAGACACGGTGGCTCCAAAGTGATTATAGATCCTGCAATTATCTTTCAAAAGTGGAACGAGTCTGTCGTCACCATGGCGAAGCAGATACGGCAAGCTTTGAGGTCCCCTTGATTTAGCTGGCGGGAATCACTTCTCTTGGGCGTATGTAGTCTGGATCCTCCCTTCCAGCTGAGAACAGCACGGTCTAGCCAGAGACAGAGCGCCATGAAGACCGATGATACCGATATGACATGTTGGAGAGACCAGAGAGCAGGTGGCTACCACAGTTCGTTGAAACCCCATTTACATAGCAAGACATGGATGGCCAGGGGCGTAATGCAAGCCAACTGGAAAGAAAACCGAACTGCCAGTCCTCAGAGACGTCATGAATGCACTCGCATGAGTCTCGAGATTGACTAGAACCAAAATGGCGACATTCAAGCCAGATAGATCCTGGCTATAACAGCTTACATCTTAAGGTATACGTCGCTTGGGCTAGCAAAGGAATTTTCATCGAATGAGTTGAGTTAGATCCGATGAGTTCCACAACGTAATGGGGTTGAGACAACAAATCCTGATGTTCGATCTGTTGTCTGCTAGGTAGTTAAGACTGAAAAAGAGCGCCTAAAGCATAAGGTTGATAATTGAATTTTAGCGCTGAGAATTGCCTTGAGACGAAAGATTCTGGTGGAGCAACTATAAGCCAGAGCAGCGCGAAAATGTTCGCCATGATGGAGCCCTAAACGCCTTGGTAACCCTAAACCCTTAGCTCATTACTCGGTCTTGAACTATTCCTACTGGAATGATCATGTCTCGACCAAATTTGAGTTCATGAGCTCATCGATGTGGCTCATCTGCGCCTTCATATCGCCATGCTCCTGCTCCTTCAACAGGATTGCCAGAACCTCAATTGGTGGTTTCAGTCCCAACTTCTGCGCTCTCTTCCATCGTTTGATCCTAGCGATGCCCATGCAAGGCTATTATCCATGTCAGCTTCGTAACACTTGCAATATAAGTGTCAAAGAGAGTTTGCTGTTTGCTTACCCCGAAACGGCCATCCGTGTCCCACTCTCTGCAAATTCTCTCGTAAAGTGGCACGTCTTCTTGATGCATTCTGGGTGCCTTTCGTTCCCGTTCCTTTTCCCGCCAATACTTCTGAATGTGTGATTCCGACACTCCCAGTGCCTCTTCCTCCTCGGTTGTCAAAGGTGCGGCTGTTTCCTCCTGCGCTTGGTCAATGATGGAGATCTCATGAGTTGTCGGCTCATCGAGGTCTGGTTCTGCTGGTGCCTTGACTGGCAGTGCTGCTTCAGGCTCAAGGAGCGCGGGGTCTTTCTTGGTCTTGTTTGATGGCGTTAGGGAGGACGATTTTGTGACTTTATTGCTGTGGCCGTGGAAAGCAAGTGTTGACTGCGCCGAGCTGCGGGTCTGTCGAGCGGGTCCTGGGCCTGACTTGCGCCGAACCATAATGTATTTCTTTGTGTGGGCTTGAGCAGGTATCGCCTCTTGAAAGAGTTTATTGCGTGTTGGCCTGTACTTAGGCTGAAGCGGAGAGGGATGAAGGGCAGGTGGCTCGTTGCTGGAGGTTGAAATGACGTTTCTTGGCATTTTCACCCACCACTTCGCGTTGCTGTGGAGAGGGCGCGTCCTTTGAAACGCGGCTTCGCGAAGTCACTTGATCTTCAGTGGAAATTCTAATGCCACAAATTTACCTCTAAAAAATGTGCATTGGGACTTGACAGCCTCAGTATTACTGGCAATAAATATTTGCACGATTAGCGCCTGAACTCGGCAGGGTCATCTCATCCACAGCAAAGATTTGGTTTGCATCAAACTCCGCAAGGAGCCAATTCCTTGTCAAAACAAAGCTACTGAGAAAACCATTCCTTCGGAGAAAGGGCATTTAACGGCCTTTTTAAGCCATCTTACTATCACCGATATTAAAGTGTCCATATCATGGCTGTCGGCGAAGAGGCGGCGGCGGCGGAGGCACTCGTTCCACGCTTCAAATTCGAGAGGTTACTGAATCAAGGTACGATTATTTCTTTGCATTTAGGTCTGAAGAGTACCGGAGATACCATATTATCAGTGCCTCCAACATCCAATAATATCCTACTAACGAGCAATATGTAGATCAAGCGGGTCGCCGGATTTCGCTCCTAGGTACCTTGGAAGGCAAGCCTGCTCTTCTGATAGCTGAGAAAGCTCCATTCTCGACGGAGCAAATCCACCTGCAGTCTATATCATCGTCCTTCAATAGGATAAAGAATCTTGGCGTAAATGATATATATTACTGGTTCCTGGCGCATTGTAATTCCATGTCGAGCACGTCACAAGCATCATTAGACGTTGCTTCCCCAGACTACAAAATCAACCTTATTTATCCTTGTACAGAGAAGCACATCAAAAAGTACTCTCAACAAGGCCTCCGCGTCGTGTCTGAGACCCCTGCCATCTACCGCAACCATGTTCGCCCATACATGCAGCAACAACGGGACGAAGGTCGTTTGAATTGGGTATTCAACGTTCTTGAAGGACGAGCCGAGCAGGAAGATGTGATGTACCAAGAACATGGCATCGAGGGATTCCTTGTAGCACCAGACTTGAACTGGGACCAAAAAACGCTGACATCGCTACACGTCCTCGGAATAGTGGAGAGGAGGGACATTTGGAGTCTGAGAGATTTGACAATAGAGCACATCGAATGGCTAAAGCATATGCGCCAGAAATTCATTGACACAACGGTCAAGCTCTACCCCGAAGTTGAGAAAGATCAGTTGAAGCTGTACGTGCATTATCAGCCAACATACTACCATTTTCATGTCCACGTCGTACATGTCATGCTTGAGGCTGGTGGCACTCAAGCTGTTGGGAAAGCCTTGGGACTGGAGAACATCATTAGTACATTGGAGAATCTAAAAGAAGGAAATGGAATGGCCGACTTGACACTCACGTATCATGTCGGTGAGTTCAGTGAAGTCTGGACTGAGATCTTCTTACCACTGAAGGAGAAGGGTGAGCTGTGATATCCAAACTACGAAATGTAATTGAAGAGATACATCAAGACCTGAGTAGAAGATATAGAATTAGGCAGTTTCGCCATCGAATTCTACAGTCATTGGGATATACAATGCTAAACGCACACACAACGCCATACAATGCAGCCTGTTCATTCCCAGTCCCGTCCACACGTCGTTGTTGCCAGTTCAAACCGAAATCATGTCATGCTTACACTTCCTCAACAGCGCAATTAGGATGAAGCACATAGTACACCTTGTCTTCACTCTGCAAGCCTTGTCCTTGCTCATCGGCAAGGCCTTCACCGCGAACTTGCATCAACACATTATCCTGCGGAGCGTTAGCATGTCAAACAACATCAGCGCATCAGGAAAGCTGCCTACCTTGACCATTCTCTTGAGAACCTTCTTTGCAAGCACCTTCTCTTGCTCCAAGTCCTCCTGCGTATCCAATTCGCCTTCTCGCTGCTCGAGGTACCACACCAGCAAGTCTTGTTCCTCGACACCATCCTCTTCGGACGTCTGGTCTTCAGTGACGCGGCGCACCATGAGATTGAGGATCGCCATGTACTTGTCGTATGTGATCTTGGTCTTCTCCCGCCTGCTCTCCTGGCCGGCGGCATCAGCATCCTGCATCTCGGCGTCGCCATCGTCTCCGTTGGCCTGGCCGCTGAGCTGCCGCTCCTGCTCTGCGTCAGCAGCGCCATCGTCATCGCCCTCGACGTCGACGTCGTCCTTCTCGACGGAGATGATGCTCTGGCGCAGGAGGTTGTAGGCCTCGCGCACAAAGTCCGGCGTGACCTCGGTGACGCAGTTGGCCTTCGCTATGGCCTCGCTGAGGCGAATCATGCTCTCCAGCTGGCGGACCGTGATGCGGTACGAGTTCCTGCCGACGCCGCCCTGCGCGTCGTCCACGCGGAGCTCCTTGTACTTTTCCACAAGTGTTTGCTTCGCCTCGGGGGTGAACAGCGGGCGGAAGGTGCGCGCGAACCGGATGTAGCGCTGCAGCTGCTCAGTCGAAAACTCGGGCTGGACGGCTTCGTCGCGCAGTGCGTGGATGTTGACGATGTGCTGCGCTAGATGGCGATCTACAGACTCCTCGCATTCGTCTAGCACAACGAAGAAGAGGTCGAATCTGCTCATGATGGGTGCGGACATGTTGATATTTGCTCGCAGCGTGGTTCGGCGGTTGTATCTACCACCGACTGGGTTTGCAGCAGCGAGAATGCTGGTCCTTGCATTAAGCGTCGCTTGGATACCCGCTTTGGCAATGCTGATGGTTTGCTGTTCCATTGCTTCGTGGATCGCGACTTGGTCAGCTATATCCATCTTGTCGAACTCGTCAATTGCGCAAATGCCGTTATCTGCAAGCATCAATGCACCAGCCTCGATGGTGAATTCTCCAGTTTCTTCGTCCTTTACTACTGCAGCCGTGAGACCAGCGGCTGAGGAAGCTTTGCCGCTAGTGTATACGGCACGAGGGAGGAACGAGCAAATGTACTTCAAAAACTGAGATTTGGAGGTACTGGGGTCGCCAACGATGCAGATGTTGATGTCGCCACGCAAGGCCATACCCTCTGGTGTCTGTTTGGACATACCACCCATAAGTTGCAGCAGCAACCCCTTCTTGATAACTTGGTGGCCATAAACCATGGGTGCGATGCTATCGACCAGGCGCATGAAGATGTTGGGCATGTGCACCATCGTACGCAGATCTTCGATTTCGGCTTGTGAGAGAGTAGATAGGTACTCTGCTTGAGCTTCCTCTCCCGTAGTACCAGAGTCGAGAGGTGCGATCTGTTGAAGTGACTGAAGAATGTTGTCTGCACGACCTGAGAGGCTTTGGGTGGCCGATTGGCCGGCAGTGGATGTATCCGGTGTAATCATGCAGGCCATGAATGACATGCGGTAAGTGAGATCACGAACTCCTAGGGCCTTGAGACCAGTAACTCCACTTCCTCCAACATCTGCTCCACGAGGGGCATTGGCGGAGTCGCGGGAGGCCTGCACGCGAGTCCCTGGGACACGGAACTGCGATACATCTGGTACGACGATGAGCGTGCCGGTGAAGATGCACTTTTCTCCTGCCTTTGCTCGGTCAACCATCTCACCGCGTAGAATGACGTCTAAAGTTCGAGGCATGGAGCCAGTGGGAATCTCGGAACTGTTTTCCTGGATGCGTACTTTCTGCCAATCCACGAACGTAGACTGCCTCACATCTAGTCGCCATCCCTGGCGATTGCCACAGGTGAGATTCGGGCACTGCGTCGGCTCTGTATAGCGGAACGTCTGTTCGATATTTGGCACGATTGTGTGACATATCTCGCAGACAAATGTAGCCACCGACAACTCAGGTCTAACTTCAGATGTTCTAGTGACAGTGCCTGAGATGGAGAGCAGTTGGCCGATTTGTGCGGTCCGAAGTTGACGAACCCGTGTTACAAGTGGGAGGTTGTAAAAAGCCAAGGTGAACAATTTATCAGTCTGCTGATTTGGTGTTTTGTCGGCAATGGAGTCGTTTTGGCTGCTGGCGTTTCCAGCGACGCTCGTACTAGCCACTGATGTCGTAGAAGTAGGCTGCCTATGTTCGCGAAAGTACTGAGGCTCATACTTTGCAATCAGATTATGCAAGGCGCGGACCATGTAAGGTTGGAAACGGTAGTATTGCTCTTGGATAGCTTCCATGAGAGCCGGAACGCGCATTACGTGTCGAAAGTCGACGTAGAGAGTAGAAAGACCGTAGACTTTGAGGCCATGAATCTGCGCAATGTAATACTTGTCGCCATCAGGAACACTGGACGCTGGACCGGCTGAAGACGTGGGATCTTCTGTGAATCTACGACACATTAGCAGAGGTTACAATTGAGGCTTTGGGACACATACGTTTCCAGGAAGGTTTGGAAGCTTTCGAATAGAGTTTCGCCCGGCACGTCGACAAGCTTCGGAATATCGCCAGCTGGCCCTCGAGGTCGCTTTACGGTACCTCGTGCGCCAACAATCTCATCGTCAGGAAATGGTTCGTAATCACTATGTGGGCCGACACTCTCCGAGGGAGCTCGAGGTTGAGATGAGGAGCGAGGAGGACGGCGAGCATGAGGTGTTGGGCCGCTTGAAGAAGGCACTCCGACAGCCTGAGCGTCTGAAGTAATGATTGCATCGACGATTGAACTCATGGTTGCGGAGTTCAAGTGAAATTCGTCGGGGTTGTGGGCGTGGTTTGGTAGTGAAAGAGTACGGAGGGGTTGAAGGCTGAACGAGTTCAAGAAAGACGCGTCTCGCGACGTCGCGTTTCGCGTTCCACTTCATTGAGTGCATAGACCACCCTGCTCTCTCGTAACCTAACTGCCTCTCCAAAGTGCTACAACTTCAGTAGGCTAACAATCTATTTGCTTTACGTATGTTACTAACACTTCACCATCAAGTGTATGAACCTTCCCTTGCCTTAGATATGGGAATTTCCTACGAGCGAGATATGAAATTGCCGCAATCGTCAAGCAACTGCGCTTGCCTTCACGTTAGCGCCGGACCGAGTATATTTCCTCTTGCGTTAAAAAGCTCGTGAGCGGATCGAGTCCCACTAGGCCTTAGTTCACTAAACTTCAGGATCCACGCTTGTCTTCTAGCTCACCAATGCGCGAGTAAACTTGTTCCACAGAAACTCCCACCGTGGTGATTCTACTAGCGGCCCTCTACTACCATCCAGCTTGAGGATTAGGATCTACGCTTTACTTCTTGCAGCTCATTGCGCGAGCAACCCTGCCGCCCTCATGTACGCTACAGGCATCAAGGAAGTACTATTTAGTGCGGGCTCTTCAGCTACATAAATCATCGTCTCCCTCGTTTTCTCAAGTCCTCGACACATCGTAGCTTCCTATATCTTGTCACATATGATAGTTGGGCCCGACTCCCTTGTCTTCTAATTCCAAAATTTCATTCATATTCGTCCTTCAACTTATCCGTGCTCCTCTTCATCCCTCCATCCTTAGGACTTGCTCTGTTAGCTACCGACAAGTCATCAGATCCCACATTGTCGTATTCCTTATCATCCAAGTTGAGCTTTCAATTTGGTTCGAAGGAAAGGAGTTCACCTACACCTCAGCTTCATTGTCCTTCGCAAAGCTTCAGCATCAATTATATCTCCGCGCGCAGATTTCACAATGGAGGACGGTTTCGTGAAAAGTTGGCCGAAGATGCTTTTGCGGATGGAAGGTGCCTGCATATTTGGTTCAACAATCTGGGCCTACTCGCGTTTCAATCAATCGTGGTGGACATTTGCTGGCCTCCTACTTATCCCGGATCTGGGTATGGTAGGATACCTATCAAATACCTCAATAGGTGCCGCCGTCTACAATTCAGTTCATACGGAAACACCTCCTATACTTCTTCTATGCACTGCGTTGGCACGCAACAATAAGACTGTCGCCGGATGGGCTCTGTGTTGGCTCGCACACATTGGCATGGATCGCATGTTAGGCTATGGTTTGAAGTACGGAAGTGGTTTCGGTCATACACACCTTGGTATTCTTGATATGTTCAACGGAAAGGGTGAGAAGAAGAGCACATCTACGTAGAGTGTTAACTTCTCAAACATATCGATCGTGAATTGTAGGGGTGCGAGCGTAAGGGCAATTGAGCCGAAGTGGAGCTGGGGGTTGTTTTTGCCAAGTCGACGTGGTGCTATCAACGAACCAGGTTTAAACACGGGTGTGGCTACTTTGTCGCATTTAAGAACGAGATAACTTGTATCTGCTTTCAATCGCGATGTTGATAACTACACAGCAAGAGGGTGATTATTTCGAATCTAGCAGTTACTGTATCTGAATGCTTGGAACTGGATCCAAGCATGCCATGTAGAATATCGACCATGATCTCCTTCTGCTTGACCACGCAAACACCGATCTGCCTCCATCCGGCTCGAAGCTGCTTCAGATATTCGTTCCTATGTCTGATAATTCCTTGCCCTCATCATTCATCGATGGCTTGCAATCACACCCAAATTTCATTCGAAACTCAAATGGCGCCAGCCCTTGCAGTAACTTCAACGCTGTCGAGCTCGCCTTGATCTTAGCGTACCTACCACTCTCTGCCACACCGTCTGCCACAATTTTGTCGTGGATCATTACGCCAGCGATGACCTTAGGCGGCGATCCAGGACTTAGTACAGGAAGCTCCTCGCTCATGACATGGTAGTCAGTGCAACCTAGTTCCACAGAGAGAAGATTATGAAGACGCATGGCCGGGTGATGGTTGGCAAAAGTGTCGTAGATAGTCATATCCATGAAGAAGGGTTTGATATGCTGGTCGAAAAACTTCTGCACTTCTGCATAATTGAAAGAGGAATCCACGAAGATAGCGCCGACATAGGCCTCAACGATGTCAGGGAGACACTACGAATGTGTCAAGTTAGCTCACAACACTCTACTACTCGATGCACGATTAGAAAATGGGGTACGAACCTTCGGAGGTTGTTTGACGCCTACCCAATAGTCCACAGCGCCGTCGGCCTCATTCTCTGCCTCCTCCACCTCCGTCACGTACTCCCTGATCGGAAACTCCAGCTGCTGGTCACTGTACCTTAAATGCCGATGGAAGCCCAGTTTAATGCACAACGCCCCGAGGAATTTATTTGAAACCATTGCCATCTTATGCTCTGTCAGCCATTGAGGGTCCTTGTTAGAGTACCTATAATAGAGGTGCGTGACGCAAGCCATGTCAATCAAAGAGTCTCCCAGGAATTCGAGTCGTTGGTATGAAGGAATCTTTTCCCAGGTAAACGGCTGTGACGGATGGCAAAACGCGCTTCGCAGAAGCCTGGGGTGGCGGAAGACGTAGTCATGCTCCAATGCAACTTTTGCAGCGAGGTCACGTTGCGAAGCCGTGGTCTCAGCCATTTGATATGCAGGCATTTGGTAGGCCTTGACATAATCCTCCCACTTCAGCATCTCATGATCTCCGTGGTGCACAAACACCGTAACTGCTCGGACTGCGGAATCCCATTGCTCAGTGTTCCATTTTCCAGGCTTGTCGTACTCTACGAACGCAGCGCCGATAAGGGCTTCGCAGACGTCGGCCACAGTCTTGTCACCCAGTAGGTGGGTGCTGACATTGCTGTTTTTGTCTGCACCTTTGCCAGCGAGCAGCTTGATCTCTTCCGGATACCATAGACGGCGCGAGAATGCCAGACTGCGGATATATTCGGGGAGCTTTAGCACTTCCGTGGCCGTATTGAAGAGATTTCGATTGCACACGAGACACATGCGCAAAACGTGAAATTCGAACTCGTCATCATTAGGGCGTTGACCAAAGAGCGCAATCGATGTTGCCATCTTGAGGAAACAATCTCCCATGAACTCAAGGCGCTCATAATTAGCACCCATCCCAGGACGGAAGTTGATCTGGCCATCTTCAGGTCTTTCATCGCCATTGTTATCAGAGTCTTTGGTGCAAGCTTCCAGAGCAATTCCGGCGCCAACCTTGATTCCAATGAGATCACAGGCTTCAAGCGCAATGAGGTAGTCTTCAATTCTGTGAATTATTGCAGGGAAGACGATACAGCTAGCGGCGAATCGAGTGGAGAGCGCCGAGATGCGCATTGGTTCTGGACACAAGTAAACTTTCGTCCCGAAGTCTGCCTCTTTCTTTGTCGGCTCAGAGAGGAAGTTTCTTCTATGTAAGACTTGTTCGGCATTGACAACTGGTTGGTCATCGATCCAAGAGTGGAATTCTCGAGACTTCTTCCAAAGGGAAACTGAATAGTCAAGGATATTGGCTGCATGCTTCTTCCTTGGTATAGCATCGAGAGGCACGGGATCCGTGGCTTTGAGGTCATTGTTGACTGTAGTGGTGAAAGCACGCCGTCCACCGTCCCATGGATCAACGAAAAATTTATCATGTAAAAATTCGCTTGCCATCTCTGGAGTCCATCGTACGTTTTCACCTTCGCGAACGTAGTTGACCTGAAACCAATCAATCAGCTCGAGGGGATCCGAGACCGTGCTTGATGTTTCGGTCCGGATGGGTACGATCCACCATGACATCTTAGCCGGATCGAATTCAAATTCCTTAGCAAAAACATCTTTGAAAACACATAACGTGATTCTAGTGAGCTTAGCCGCCAGTTGCAAGTCGACAATGAGAGCCTTTTGGCTGTTCTTCAAAACGGCCAAAGTGGTCTTGCCAGATGTTAGAAACAAGGGAAATTTTGGGATTTCCGGTAGTGGAGACCTGGTTAGTAACCCGAGTGGCTGGTGAGAACGATCAAGTCCATCGGAGAAGTGGATTGTCGCGAGATAAAGCTCATTTGGGAGTTTCCCACGATCCTGAGCCCAGATACTTGGTTTGATTAGCACTGGATAGACGTTCTTCTTGTGCATGTCCAGAGCGAGCTTGGCATTTCTCATCAACGGCAAAGCCTTCTTGTAGACTGGCAGGAGATTGCTATCAAGATATTTGGCCTTCAGTAGCTCAATGCACATTTTGAATGCCGCAGAACGTCTGGCTATGGCTTTTCGTCGAGAACCAATGCCGATGACAGACCGAATTGGTGCTTGCTCCGGCATAATGACTTCGCAGACAAAACTGCTTTGGTCCCATGAGATAACGTAAGTCGGCTCTAGCATGGTTCCTTTCTCTTCAGTTGGTATCGAGGCACAGAAATGAGCCAGGACCACTAAGGCAGAATTGTACGTCAATTTTGCCCCAGTCTCCGGATGTGTGAATGAATATTTGTCACTATCCAGACTTCGAAGCAGAGCATCATTGACATCTTCATCATTGCCTTTTAGTAGACGGTCTTCTGGTTGCTGGGCGCAATATTGCTGCATCTTCTGCGCCGCTAGCAGAGCATCACGGACCATCCTTTCATGCATTGCATTGTTCTGTTCTACCATGTTGACAAATTTCGAGTTTGGTTGTCGTGCTCGACCTTTCGACTGGACGAACTGGATCATCGAATTGCATAAATCAAATCGAACCACGAGGTTGCATTCAGGAATGTCCAACCCTTCCTCCGCAACCGATGTTGCAAACAAACAATTCAACTCATCGCCCCGGAACTTAGTCATTGTTAGGACTTGTTGGCGTAGACTCTGTGAGTAATCTCCAATGCCGCCAGAGGAGCCAGTGATAACGCCAACATGTAAATGTGGAGAGCCAATTAGGGAGAAAATGGCGGCGAGCAACCTTGCAGTTTGTCGCTGATTGACGAACACTAAGCATTTGTTCGGCGTCGGGAGTTCAAAGTGTTTGTTCAGCAAGTTGCAAAGTGTTAGGACCTTCGGGCTGAAGTTCTCGTTGTTGGCTTGAGGATTAGCAAAGGTACGGCAAGATACAAGCTCAGCAGCTTCTCTCAAAATGGCAATATCCGTATCAAGCTGTTTTGTGTCTTCATTCTCTTTCTTTCGGTAATACACTCGTTCCATGGACATCTCGGCTCGGTGAGTTTGTTGTTCGTCGGCAAGAGCAAATTCCCACAACTTGTCCGAAGCCCATGCTCCGAGTTCGGAGCTTGCATCTTTTGACTTGATGAATAGGCGCTGGAACAAAAGAGATCTCATGTTCCCAAACTTTGATTTCATCTGCCCATAAAGCAGAGTCTCGAAAGGTGGTCGAAGAGGAGGATAGATGAGTGTCTGTTGGGAAGCACGGCTTTGAAACTCTTTAAGTGAGCCTGAGGTAGTAGTCGCAATCCTTGCATGCAGTAAAGACTCCAGTTCTCTTGCGGCTTCAACGACGTCTACTTTCGCATCCACCGGAGATGCTGTCATGCCAAATACTCGTGGTCGCTTGCAGAGCTCGATTTCTGCTTCGTAGAATTCGCGCATAATCTTGGCGTACGAGTGATCCTTTTTGGCATGATGAGCTTCATCAAATATCAAGAGATTGATCTGTTCCATGCGTAGGTATGAGTGCCAGAGACATTGATAGAAAACCTCGGCTGTGCAAACAATCACTCGGTTGGAGTCAAAATGATTTTGCCAGACAGCCTTGCTCCAAAGGTCCGTCCCCATAGCTCCACAAAAGTGGGCAACTTTGTGGTCGAGATTGCATTTGAGAACAGTGGCCTGTTGAAAGACTAGGGTGACGGAATTCACCTTCTAGCTGTTAGTATAATGCTTGCACAAGCCACTGGCAGACTTACGAGGAAGAAGGAGATTCGACGTGGACCACCAGCAGCCTGGCGTTCGAGCTCTTCGTCAATAACATGTCGCAAAAGCAGCACGGCAATCAAGGTTTTGCCGGAACCGGTGTCGAGCACAGCAATGGTATTCTCTTTTTTGGCCCGTTCAAATAGCTCGAGTTGATAGTCACGAGGGTTTTTCATCGTATTCGGATGTTCTTGCCGCTGCATCAGATCTCGAATTGAAAGCTCTTCGTCCTTCTTTTCTTGCAGCTCTTCATTTATCCGTGCGGTAGTGAATTTCTCGGCCTGCTTCAAAGCCCAGGTCTTGAAGTTTTGTCTTTGTGCTCTCCGTTTCTCTGTGGCACTGGATGGACCTGAGTCCACCTGTAATTCTTCATCGCTCTCTGCTGCTATTTCCATGCCATTTTCAGCCATCGCCACTGACTCCCCAGCTGTAGCGTCAAGAGGTGTCGGCGGATGCGTATCATAGTCAGGAAACATTTCGCAGTTTGGCTAACATAACCTAGCCGGACACTTAGTGAGCAGTCGATGTAATTACAGATTAGGTACAGCAGAGCTTCGAAATTGTGGAAATTTCGCTAAGAAATCGGTGCCTTGATTGTGGGTGGCCGTTTGAGACAAAGACTGGTCCACTTCAGGTAGGGATCATTACCCGCACATCCCAAGCGAGAGAGTTTGCAAGACGGGGGAAGAACAAAGACTGAAGCAGTGAATTGATGCAGAAAATCAAAGTATTGACAGTTTGAAGTCTTATTTGCCTTGCTCGTAGGACTGAGCTAGACTTTGCTGCTTGGAAGGCAAATTTGTTGCAACTTTACCAATCAGGACTTCTTTGAGTTAGCAGGAAACATTGATATCGGGAGAAACATACTCAAACGAAGGGATTCTGAAATCTCGGCATGGGATGGTTTCCAAATCAAAGAAAATCTGTCCAGTCAAGCCAGTACCGCTTGTAGCCTTCCACAAGTTACACAAGATGTTTGCATTGCCATTTAGAAGGTCCCATGGTCAAGGGATAACAACCTAAGCATCGTCTCGAAAACATAAGACGCTGAGAAAGGCTCGCGCTCGCAACAATACAAGATGTTCGGGCAGCTCTTCTCGCGTATGAAGTCAGAAAGTTTCTAGAACTCCAATTGCCACTCAAAGCGGGCGGGATGTGGTCAAAGCTTCTAATCTGAAGACTTTACAAACCCGCACTCTCCTTCTTTCACCTTTTCCATAACATGGCTTCCGAACCATCAACCTTGAGGAGTACGATCTGGGAAGCTGAAGCTCAGAAGAGGAAACTCGATCAGTTCAGTTCGAGTACAAGCACAGAGTTCCAAGAAACCCTGCTCTCTGCCATAAAAAACTATCAAGAAGGCTTGCGACTTGTGGCGCAACTACATTTGTTCAGCTCGAATGAAACTGTCGACGATATAAGTGATGGCGACTTGAAATATCTCCTTCTCGACTACTATCTAGCAGAGTTGATTCTAAAGAAGATTGGTAACGACCGCAAAGACAACTTGCAGCAAGCGCGGCATCACTATGAGAGCTTCCTCAGGCTACTTGACAACTACCGTATTCTTTCCAAGGAAGACGAAAAGCTCCTTGAGACGTACACGGAAAACCCAAAAACGTTTTCCACCACATCAATAACATCCGGTTCCACTCGAAGGGCAGCTAAGATCGCACGGTACAAGCAAGAGAAGGAGCTGAAGGCTATCTTACAGGTACGATAGAAACGATGGAGACTAGATTCTTTATGGCTCACAATTATCAGGAAAAGCGCCAACGCGCCACTGAAATTGAGTCCGAAGAACACCTCGCCTTTCGGGATGTTGAAATCAAAGAACTCACTCTACACGTTCACAAGACCTTTGACGCTCTGGACTTTATCGCTCAGGAGTTACAAATCCTTGATATGGCTCCTCCTACAACCTCATCTCCACCTGGTTCAGAAGTAGACCCAAGAAGGCGCAATGATCGTACGGACGGTTATTCAGAACGCCTTGATGGTCCCTTGACGCAGTTGTCTGGTCGTGGCCCGATCCTTGATGCAAGCGGCAAACCTCTTCGCCCATTTACGCTTCTCGACAAACGTACACAGCTTCAGCAGGGAGTATTCCGGCCTGACCACAGCCTGCCGACAATGACTATCGATGAATACCTCGAGGAAGAGCGGAAGAGAGGAGGAATCATCGAAGGTGGTGGATCTCAAAGCGGGGTGAGAGAGGAAGTGGACGAAGATGATATGGACAAGGCGGACGAAGCAACTATGAAGGCAAGGGCATGGGATGAATTCAAGGAAGCCAATCCCAGAGGATCTGGTAATACCCTTAACAGAGGATGAATGTGCCAGTTCCCGACGGACGGTCACGCGATCATAGCGTGAGGGCTTGGACGGAAATTTCATGAGCTCCTGAGCATCGTGTATCCAATTGAGCGGTCATATCTCTCCAAAGCAGGCCTATAAATGAAACAAGATATCAATATGATACAGGTATATAACAATTCCATCGGAGTTCTACCTTATAATATTGACAGCCTTATTGCCTCGTTGCCATTCAACACCAGACCTCAATCTACACTGCACGTAACATACCACGGAGAAATCTGCGACTCATCGACACGGCGCACGATGGAGTTTGACTCAGATTCAAAAGCTGCTGCCAGCTCCACAACGACAATTGCATCCAGTTTGAAGCTCAATCATTCGCATTGATACCAAACTCTAGCCCGCGGGGATTCACAACATGGCAAGCAGACTTCGATTACTGCCATGCCCACCAGTCACGACGCCATTGTGGCTGAATGCACAATATGGAGTCTTCAACATTCGCCGACCCTTCTCCACAACGTTGCCTCAAGCCTCTGGCTCAACAGCGTTCAAAGTCTTCCGCGAAGTGCCACCTCTTCGAACATACCGTCGATCCCTCTTGCTCTCCAATCGAACGGTTGGCCTTGTGCCTACAATGGGTGCGCTGCACGATGGCCACCTAAGCCTTGTGCGGATGGCAGCGGCTGAGAACACGGACGTGATCGTGACAATCTACGTGAACCCGACTCAGTTCGGTGTGAACGAAGACTTGTCGTCCTATCCGCGAACATGGGATACGGACGTCGCACAACTCAATGCTCTGTCTCGGGAGCTTGAAAAGGAGGGCAAGGGAAAGCTATCAGCTGTGTTTGCACCTACAACACCGGTCATGTATCCGACGCTTCCACCAACCAGCGAGATCGACGGCAAGGGAAGCTTCGTAACAATCACACCGCTCGCTGAGAAGCTCGAGGGCGCCAGCCGACCTGTATTTTTCAGGGGTGTGGCCACGGTGTGTATGAAACTTTTTAACATTGTGCAGCCAGAGAGGGTATATTTTGGACAGAAGGATGTGCAGCAGACTGTCGTCATCCGACGGATGGTAAAGGACTTTCATCTACCGATGGATGTTCGAATTGGCAGCACGAGAAGGGAAGAGGATGGGCTGGCATTGAGTTCGAGGAATGTATATCTTGGCGCAAGGAGGAGGGCTGTATCGGTGGTTCTGAGCAAAGCCTTACGAGCGGCAGAGAAACAATGGAAGACTGGAAAGGTCAGCCGAGGCGATATTTTATGGCCAGCAAATGATATTGTCAACAAAATGATGCAGGAGCAGGACGAGCTTCCAGCAAGTAAACGGGCACGATTTGAAGTCGATTACATCTCACTCGCTGATCCAGACAGCTTAGAAGAACTAGAAGACGTCGATCCGGAAACAGGTGCAATTCTGAGTGGTGCTATCAAAATGCTTCGAGTAGAAGAACCGCAGGCCGGCGAAGATTGCGGACTCGGAGGAGGCACTGGAACCGTCCGACTTATTGACAACATTATTCTAAGGCCACAAGACTATGCGGTTGACAAGCCGTAGCGCACCAAATCAGCCGGAACGATACTTGACGCAACGGAGAATGGGAGAAAAGCATTGCCGTACACAGCAGTTCACTGCGATGCCAAGCAAGCGATTTGTTCGACGTTGTATACAAACTTAGTCCAGAACGCGCCTTTTCGCGAATTAGATTCGTTACGGTGGTACCGACAATGCTGGCTATTCCATCATGGAACGTGACAGTCATAGATCAAGATATATGATAAGCCCAGAATCAGGCCCTAATATCTGATTAAACAGTTGTAGTAGAAGGTAGCAATGCGAACTCAGGATATGTCTGGGTACAAACATCGAAGTTCCACTCCCCAAGCCATGCTCATCCATAACATTCAATCGTTTCATGACCATTGCAAATCAACAACAGCATGATATATGAAATAATTTGAGTACGGGAAGATATCCTTCCAGAAGTGAGTATCGGTCGAATAGCTTGACAAAAATTTAGTCGAATTTTTAGTGGGTAGCCGTTAGTAGTGAAAAATTGCAAAAATGACACCGCCCAAAGGCGGCGAAACTACATGTATTCTAAAGTACTGGTATTTCACTTGATCAAGTGCTTAGACCCAAGGAAGCATTGAATTGGCTGCAGGTGTCCTCATGGCGCATTTTCAACAGACAATGATTTTGGGTTAGCGAGGCAGAATATTGAGGTCAAGTGCACGGTGATTTGGGAAGACTAGAAAGCCGAATAAACGACATATAAGGCAAACTATCAATCCAATTTGAGATAAAGATATCGTAATTCGTTATTACCAAGTTACAAATGAGTGAAATTCGAGCATATTCAGTCTGGAAAAGGAGAAGAGAGACAAGCGAAACATTATGAAAGAATGGCCAGGCGAGAAGCTACATTCACTCCTCAGCGACAAAGATTGTGAGATCAAAGGTCTCGAACAAGTCTGGCGCCGGCCCAAACGTATGGATAGTTCCTCTGGTACCAATTCACGAAGCTCTTGCGGCCCGCAATTCTAGGATGCGTCGCCCAGCTTCCTCCAAGCACAACGTTGTGCTTGCCATCAAAGAAATCCGCCGTATAGCCTGGGTAGAGTTCCATTGGCTCAAACCCAGCATGCTTCTCCAGCTCAGAGCTAGTCCATTCCCAAACACCGCCCAGTTCTCCCTGACCCGAAAGCTTGTCGCCGTTTTGGGTCACAGGAACAGGATGCCAGTGCTTGAAGCCCACGTTAGCACCTTCGAGGTTGACGAAGAGCGTGGATGGTGACGGATTAGCTCCATTGCTGGAGGAGCCATTAAGCCAAGGTATGGATGGCGGAGTTTCTTCTACACCGTCATTAAGAAGATGACTGCAATTGGTTAATGGGTGTTCAAGCAAAGAGACAGCGAAACATACCTGTTGACTGCTGGAATCGTCCCTTGAAGCGCGTTTTCAAATTCTTTGCTTTTGAGTTCCTCGACATATTCATAGATGCTGCGGACTTCTTCCATGGCCGGAATACGACCGCCCATCCACTTCGCACAGCCTGCGAGCTCGTCATATGAAGCCATGACTGGCCAATCAAGAGCCAGTTTGAGAGGAACTGGTCCGAAGACGGTGCGGACGGCCTTCCTGCCGAGGAGCGAGGCACCACTGTTGCCATTGGTCTGATGGCCATTTACATGACCGTTCGAATTCCCATTCGCGTGGGCGTTGCTAGAGGTGGTCTCCGCCCAGGAGGAAGGTATCTTCGAAATGCCCTGCTTTTCCATGTAATCGACGTATTCGCCGTTTGTGATAGGTCTAGCTTTGGCCTCAAAAGCGGGAACCTCTGCAGTACGCGAAGGCTTTTCATTATCCCAGCCAAAGACACGTTGGGTGACAGCATCAGCGTCGTCGTCATCCATGCCCAGTGTAATCTTGCGGGCTGGAACTTTGAACCACTGGTTGTCAGTGGCTTTCGTGCTGGCCTCATGGGCCATGGCTTCAAAGTCTGGTTTAACTGCTCCAGATGGAGCTAGAGTCTTCTCACTTTGAACGAGCATGTAGAGCAAAGTTTCCAAATGCATCGCTTCATGCTCGAACCCAATCCACAATGCTTTGCGCGTAGCATGGTCGTGGTCTGCAGCACCAGACTTATATAGAGCTTCAGTTCGCTTCCTAACACGCTGCTGGAAGCTTATGATCTCATCAGCTGGTGGCCATTCGTCTGGAATCTCGCTGTGCGAGTGACATTGTGATGGGTCATCTACATCCGGATCAATGCCACGTTCAAAAATCTTCGGATAGTAAGAGGGCTCTGTTGCGGCCTCCTTGGTAGCTCTTGTCAGATGTATATCCAGGAAGGTTGGAATATGACCCAGGTAGAAGATGCAAGCATTTCGAAGCTTGATAGGTTTCTCCAAGAGAAGATCCTTCGGGATCATTTGCAGAGTCAAAGTGTCCCAAGAAGCCCATAACTCCTTATAGTCATTTAGACTTGGCACAGGCTGCGCTGCATACTCCTCCGGACGAAGCGGGTAAACGAAGCTTGGTTTGTAGGCCATATGGAGTGCTGTTTAGAAGGTTAGGACGAGGATGACAATACAATCAGTAAAACAACTGCCTAGAAAACAACATATACAAAATCAAAAGATCAGACCATACGTAAAGTGGGGGTCGGATTTGTCACGTGTAGCACAAGGCTGAGAGAGACTCACCATAGTCACCAATGGAGTTGCACCACTTGGCTCCCTCGGTGAGACCTGCACGATCCCAGAGTTGAGCTGCTTCGAGAGGAGACCATTTGACACTCTCCTCAATCCAAACGCGCTCTCCCTTTCGAATGAGAACGTCGTCTACGGTGACGTCGATGTCGGGAGAGACAAAAGCGTGATGTCTTCCTTCAACGATTTCGTACTGGCCGTTCCCAGACCAATGTTCGAGATCGAACTGAGTCGAGCCGAGGAGTCTGTTTGCGTGCTTCAATCCGTTTTTGAGGAATTCATGGGTGATACCTTTTCGGTCGTTATACGCAAGATAGACCTTGTCGGGATCCTTACAAGCGTCTATGCCGACGAGCATGGAGTCTCCTGGCATGAGTGCTGACGCGATGGTCCGAAGAAAGTTTGGGGCATCATCGCGAGTGAAGTTGCCAATGCTTGAACCCATCCATAGGACACTCTTTGATCTGTGCCGGATTTCGGGTGACTTGAGCCATTCAAGACCATCTTCGTACGTAGCAAGCAGTCCATGGCATCGAACGTGTTTGTAAGAGCCGCTTGGAACGGCACGAAGTGTTCTTTCGAGTTCATCCTTGGAAACGTCGAGCGCATAGTAGTCGATGGACTTGGCAGCATCCTCAAGCGCTTGAAGCAGGATCTTGATTTTCCGAAGATTGCTAGAAACGATCAGTACCGCCCAGGGAACAAGGCGGGCTCAATCAGCTCGGGGCAGGCATCGTCTCACCCGCTGCCTAGCTCCAACAAAATTGAGTCATTCGGAAAACGATCTGCAATGCTTCCAGCGTAGGTCTTCAAAACTTCAATTTCATCTTCTGTCAGATAGTATTCCTCCAGATACGTGATATCTTCGAAGAGCCTTAGGCCAGCCTCGTCGTACAACAGAAGGGTCGGCAACGTTTTGTCACCTCCATCTGCAGGGCGCAAGCCATTTTTGATATCTTCGAGAAGTGAATGTTCACCCTTATCTTGTCGAATATCGATGATTTCGGGGCTCGCTGAGGCAAGAATTTTGCTTTTGGTTGTGGAAAGAGAAGTGGCGTTCTCGAGCACCTTCTCGATAGCCATTTCAAAACTGTCCGAAACTGGCGACTGGAGCAACAAGGCAGTACGGTACATAAGTAGTCCAAAAGTGGCTTTACAGGGCCGATGAACCGAAAGGAGTTCAACAAATTTCTGACGTAGCGGGCAAGAACTTACTAAGGTTTACACGCTTCACGTGAGAAAGGGCTTCGGACTATCAGTCAAGCAATGTGTCCAAAAGTTGATAATCTGGCAATTAGGAATCCCAACTTGCCGAGACGACTCTCGGCGGAACAAGGCGTACTTCAGGGCCGAACCCGAGATATCGAACACCGGTTTGCCCAGATAGGGCAAAGCCATTGCGTCGCACCCCACAGTGGCGCGCCAGTCTCATCGCGCCGTAAGCAAACAGAGAACATCGAAAGATAGTCACCCAATGGTCAGACTGGTTCAGGCGTTGAACGCACAAGGCTTAGGCCTGCCGGAAGCATAGTCGGGTGACGTACATCATGACGAGAGGATTGCTTAGGCGTGGGTAGCTTGTGGATCTAGCGAGGTTCAAGGGGCCGGCACTGCAAAATGTGAGGAGTATGTCGAGGAAGATTCTTCAGGAACCGGCTTTATGCGGCTTGCTAGGATAAACAGGCACGTTGGTGTGTGGTAGGCCTGTTGATAACCATTGCTGACGATCAAGCAGCGGGGTGAGAAGTTTCTGCCGTCTAAAACGGCGCCGCGCAGCAGGCATTGCACACGGATGTGACCGGACAAGAAGTTGACAAATGCAGACGTGTCATGATTGCATGTCGGACTGGTAGTTTGGATGGGGAGTATGGCTCCGAAGCGCGGCGGAATCGCTCCGCCTCCTCACGTGGAAGCGTAGAAAGTTCGCGTTTGGAATGGTCTTGTAATGTATCGTGAATCACCATTGCTAGCATCTCGGTGTGACGGACAATCTAATCTCGCGAGCAACTCTTTCGTAGAGTAGGGCGTAGAAATACGGATAGATGTGATAGAGTGTAGAGCCTTGCAGATTCCTAATCGCCCGCCGTGGGCTACAGCTACTATACCTAGCAAGCGAAATCTTCCCGGTCAATCTGATTATGAAACATGCAGTGTAAATTGCTTTCGCTTGAATAAATATCTTTCGCAGCAAATGCCAAACAAAGCACAAGCAGTAGTCAGGAAACTGAAGCAGCTGGAAAAGCTGTTCCACCTCAGAGCAGAAGAGATACCAAAGTATATCGAGATCCGATTGCAGGCGTTTCTGACATCCTCGGTACTGAAGCACTAAAGAAAAGTCCGTATTTGCAGATGAAAACATCCATAGAGTGAGTCATTCACACCCATGGGTTCGAGAACAAGGTATCTCCAATGCCATCGTGGAAGGGTGATAGTGAACCGACTTCGCGAAAATGCTTGCCAGCTAGCGTGAGGCCATCATCATGTTGAAAGGCATAGTCTTCACATAGCTCTTTGCAAGACTGATTAAGTCCTTCTACACTGGTGCTTGGTTCTGTCGTATCCGTAGACGTGCCAAAATCGCTCGGGCATCTCAGACGACACCCATCACTAGCCGCCTCAGCGTGGCTCGTTTCCGATTGAAAGACGTCTAAAATATGACTTCTCATAGCTGCTTGCTCCAACGCAAAATCGTCATCTGCTGCCTCTTGAAGCTCCACTGTAACTTCATAAAGCTCATCTAGTTGGTCGTCTACCGAATCTTGATGATTCTCCACGTGTAGCAGCACTGGATTCAAAGTTTGGACAGCCACATCTAACCCGGCGACAATATCTGAAGAGAAATTTTCGGATTCGAATTGGGATGCTTTAAGTTGCCTATCGCCTAGATCTTGTAAGTCGGGGGATTTTTCGTGCCTATGTATCAATGAGCTCTTTGTCATCTGGTTCTAGAAGAGGAAGAGTAGTCTGACTGTCTGCGACCCGGTATTGGTAAGTTATCAATCTCATCACTGGAGGGTTGCTGTTCTTCAGTTGGAGTACAATTCTCTTGGTCATGGCTTTCGAAAACGCCGCCATTGAATCTCGCGACGCGATCTTGCGACAGCTCTTCACCTTCTGAGAATATTCCGAAGTTCGCCGCTTGCCTTCGACGCTCTGCTGAGGATACAAATGCTGTGCGTGTCTGACCAGTGGAAGGCTGAGACGAAAAGTAAAAGCTCGGCACTTGAGATAGAGGCATTGTGGACCGAGATTGTTCGCTGATCCCAGGTAGCCGGTGATAGTCCACGGAAATCGTGTCCTCTGTCGTGGCTCCATCTGTTCGCCGTGATGAATTCCGCGGCGGCGACAATTCTTTACCTGCTCTGAGCGTAGAATCTGATATTTCGGATCTCAAACTCCTTTGAGATAGAGTGTCCTCTGATCCATCATCGATATCACAGTGTGTGTCATGACCATCGTCATATTCCACAGGATCTTCGGTATCAATGCGCAGGTGGGTTACAGAATGGGTGGTCTGAAAGCATTCTGCCATCACAGGCCTCGACCGTGTTCTTCTTCGGTGGCTTTGAGTCGCTATAACCTCACGTTCATCGATATTTCCACCCTCCAGGTTCTTGAGAAACTCGTCTTGAGGGTGCTTTTTGCGATTGTATAGCGGGTGAGGCCGGCCTGCCAGACGGTGAGAGCGTCGACTCCCTTCTCCAAGGTATTGACTACCCAACTTTATTGGTAGCAGATTGCCTTCGCCATTGCTCTCCTTCGGTCCAGACGCCGAGTTTGTCACTATACTCTCTGAACCCGACGAGGGTCTGATTGATCTGTTGTAATGGCGACTGGCACGCTTTGGGTGCATAACCTCATCCATAGGATGATACTTTGCGTCGTACAAAGCTTCAGCACGTCCATAGATTGCTTGACGGGTGACTCGACGCTCTTTAACCCGAGCTAGCTTGGCGGCTGGATTTTGCAGGCATTCCTCTGATTCCACGTCGCGCTCTGTGTCATTGATGCTAAGTACTGAGGCTGGATCTAAGCCACCAAGCACTCTAGAACGCTTTCTCTTCTTCGACTTTGATGTTTGCTGCTCTGTAGGAAGATTCTGCACGTTCTGGGATTAGCGACCGTCCGTGAGAAGGATCAAGTTCCAGTGCTCCCATACCTGACTGGGATCTTCAGCACCCGGCATGGCCTTGATGGAAACGGGGCAGACGGTGCCTGTAAACAGAAAGAAAGTCTCGTTGCTGAATGGATGCCTGTGGCAATGTGCAGGGCCGAAAGTGGTTTGTTGCTTGCTTTGAACTGCTTGCTTTGAACAGCTTTGTAGCAAGGAAAGCTTTAGTGACTGATTCCGATCGATCTAATTGCCACAGTAGAACAAACAATAGACGGGAACAAATGATCAGGCTCAGCAGAGAAGTTGTTGTTAGGTGAAGAAGTGAAGACTTAGCAAAACAGTGGCCATGCGCGTGGAGACCCAATTCGAGGACTTACTCAACAGTCCGTAAAGAACCCATCTACTCCTTTGCTTTGAAAAGTATAATCGATATGTCATTCCTTATGAATGATTAGACTGAAATCGCTTAATTTATTTTCCACGATTAGATGTTGTCCTAGGGCCATGTTTCTTCATGCTTCCACTCGCCAGACCGCTCGTCATAGGTGTATCGCTCTCTCCTCGCCGTGGCTGGATTGCTGAGATCCATCAATTCCACCACGACGGGCTTAATAATGACTACTCGGAAATTCTTTCTCGCGACCGGGTCATTCAGATCATTGACCTCCTGTCCCATCTTCAGATTGTCAGGATCAGGGTTAACAGACACCGACTTTCCAGGAGGTGGTTGCTTGAATGTACCTACACAGCATGATCAGTCTACGATTCCTAGTATAGACTTGTAGCTGTCATATGTCATGGCCTCATACCTCTCATTCCCGGACTCAGATTTCCAAAATGGCCATCCATCTCTCGTTTCCATGTCCATTCGTCCGTCTTCGACTCATCAATGACTCTCATCCGCGACCCAATTTCACTCTTCACAGTTCTCACACCAGTATGCGTCGCACTATCAATGTCTGGAGCTACCACAAAGGCTGTTCCTTTCACTCTCCACTGAGTCATTATGTTTTCTACCTTTACCCACCATACAGCTTCAACTGGACCGCCTCCGCCTGAGCCATGTGAAGGGTTGTCACTATCCGCATGCACTACACTGGATTCGAAAAGCTGACCTACTTTCTCCATCCGTACATCGGTTGTGAATGTAGGGAGCTCACTCTCGTATGCTCTTGGATTCCTCTGCGCCTTATTGTGTTCGTTTTCGGGAAGCTCGGCCCATAAGCCGCGCAATATACAATGTCGTGCCCGAGGGACATAAGGCGAGGTAGAATCAGGAGACGCGGCTGCTAGTGTCGAGAGGACGAACTCTGGCGAAGGCATCTTGTTCACATGCTCCAGGAACAACTTCCTCCATGGTGCTGGCTGTGGAAGGGGAGGCAAGTAGGCGGATGACATGGCCCTAGAAACCGCAATTAAGCGGGATAGGGAAGCAATTGTTGCGACTCTTTTCTCAATTCGAATGGAGAGTGGATGATCGGGCTCGGTTTAGAGGGTAAGACGCCGTGCGAGGGAGAAGAGACGTATGGCGCTCAAATCGGTTGAATAGTACAAGAGCTTGGAATTGAGTTCGATGAAAGAGAAAGAACCCAGAGCGAGAAGTCGTGACGCATTTCATTCTCAATCACTGGTGTGATGACGAATCTCAATCCAGTTCCAGATTGAGAGACGTTCACGATGCAATGTGCATTCACACGCCGCTATATTTTAGGATGTCTGCAGCTAGAGCAACGGCTGTTGTTCTTAAGGCGACTCTCGAGGCCTGCCCGCAGTTGTATCATCGCTGTCGTATATGACGAACGGTCGCGGCGTCAAAGCTCCAATACGATCCACCAAAAAAAGCTGTCGCAAGGGCTCAAGACGGGACGAATGAGACAGCTCAATTTTAAGGTCTAAATTATTAATCGATTGGGAAAGCCTAATACTGCGCTGTTAAAAGTAAGACGAATTTCGAGTACGCACATAATTTCCGAGCATGAGCTTCACCGCCTAGTAGGTACGAAACCAGTTTCGCCCGTAAGGGCAACCCACCTAGCTCCGTCAAGTACGACCTAAACGCAGTCGACTTTCCACAGCAGCTTATTAAAGCATTCAATCTCCTGTCCCCTTGGACCGGGATCTATCATGATGTCGACTAGGCCGGTTTCCATAGCTAGAGCAACAAGACCAGCCTGGATTGAGCTTGTATTTGGAGGGTTACATTTGCAATTCAGTTGGTGACAATTCCTTTCAACCGGAGGATTGGCATGTCTTTGCCCTGATGGTGACTCCTCTGAACGGTTGCTAAGCATGTCATGCTGGTTTTTGTGCGTTCGTATTCAACGCTGATCTGCCGGGGGTCATTTCATGCAAATGTGGGCTGGTCCTCCAACCCTGTGCAACTTGACAGCGGTCATGTAAAAAGGAAGCACGCGTAGTTCGTTTCAGATGCGTTGGGCCATGTTGACAGCAGCACGCACAATCTCAACCAGTTCTGCTCACTAAAAAGTAGTAATGGGTAGATCAAATCGATCGGCCAAGCTCATTTGAGAGGCTTTCCGCTGGTCAGAGTATCCCATTGCAACTCCGTCCGCCCAAGGGGTTAACTAGCGCGCGCATGTTCCGACTTCTTCCCGACATAGTGGTCGCGCTTCATGCAAAGTGTGGGGAGAGCGGAGTGAGAAAAAGAGAGGGAAAAGACGAGATAGCAGGGCTTTGGCTCTCAATCTGATGAAAGCCTCTTCCGGAATATCTGAGATTCTGCAATGAAGGAAAACGTCCCGGCCCCGTAGAATGATTGGAGCGGATGCTGGTCTCAGCATAATCGTGGATGGTGACTGACGTGCAAGTCGCCGACCGCCTCTCGCAAGTTGTCGGCTGCTCCGGGCAGCAATGCGCCATTTGACAGCATCTTCCTTGCACCGTGCAGCCATCCCCACGACTCTCCTCATTCCTTCGGCATGGGGCTTATGCCTCCTTAACGGTGCCGTGCCGTGCGAACCCTTCTTTTAAACATGTCGCTGCCAGCTTAGATGCTTGAAAGAAGTTGACTCCACCTTCCCAGCCTCCATACATTCCCGACCCAAGGTTCACTACTACGGTGTACAACTACACCGGACGTCTCGAGCGCGACTCCAGATATGAATCCTCCTTCGCTGTAGCCGAGTGCGAACGCGCAACAGCTTAGAACACATACGTATTTCTATGGTCGAGATGACCGAGATATACAATTGCTTCAAGTTCCTTGTGGACTCTGCTCCGCAATGGGTAAATGACGTCGAAGAGCTGGAGGGGATAATTGCGGAACGACAGAAAGAAATGGTGCGCGTGCCAGTGCCGGTCTCACATCATCCCCAGAGAGCACCCTCAAACGAGTCTCTACGCGATGGCCTTCCTCGTCAATCCAATAGACAAGGCTATTCTAACCGCATGGAAGTAAATTCCAATCCCGAAGCTTCATACAACCACAATGGAGAAGCTCGGGCCATCGACACGATGCAATTGACGATGATGCAGCGCAAACGCAAAACCACCTCCATCGCCTCGAACAACACGGCGCCGGTCAAATTCCGCTCTCGGTCAATGATCATCGTGTACTACGACTCGCGCGTGCAGGCCTCCTTCGAGCGGCTGGTACGCAGCATCAGCGCAGGGCGGAACCACATCCGCAAGGCGCGGATGGCGGCGCGTGTGGAGGCGCTGGGCGCGGGCGGCGCCGACACGAACAACAACCGGCCGGAGCTGCCGATGTTCCGCAGCGCGCGCATCATCGGCGTGCCGGCGGGCGCGGGTGTCATAGCGAGCGGCGCCGCCGCGACGGACTCCGCGCTCACGGCGTGCGACGCTCTGCTCGATAGGGCCCAGGATCTGTGCGAGCGCGGCGCACACCAGTTTCTGCGGGACGGCGAGTGCGCTGATGAGACCGCCGGCACGAAGCTGGCGTTCCGAGAGCTGGCGACCGCCGCCCAGAGCGAGTTCACGAGACAGCTGGTGAAGCAGGGAGAGCGGAGGATGGAAGAGGAGCGGAAACGCAGCGCTGCTGTTGCGGCGGCCCAGCAGATGTCTGTTCCGGCATTGACGACCTACGGTGCAGCACCACTTCTGCCAGATGAGGACAGCAATGATGATGACCTTGACATGAGCAATGGTCCTCTGCCGCCCTTCAGGAGAGTTACGGCTCGGACATAGGATGGCGTCAAGCAACCGTTATTAGAATTGGACTTCCACGTTGGCATCGGTTCTGATCGCAATGAAAGGAGTCTGCATCAATAAAGAATGATAGCGTACTAGCGTTGGTATTTAACAGTTTGGTAGGCATGGCCTGGCGTCAGAAAGATTCTTGTTCAGGTCTACGGACCTTCATCTGTCGCTATATGGGGTTTGTAGCGTGGTGTTAAAAAGGACCTCATCAAAAAATCAAGACATTTACGGATATTGACTGAAGGATACTGCTTATTCTAAGTGATATGTGATGGATCGCTGGTTCATCTTACATTCTGCTTGACACGATTGTTTATACCTGAAGTACGACCACATCATACGTTACCAGAAGCAGAAATACTCTATAAATTGTGCTCAATACGTCTCTATATGCCCATTGAAGTAAGTGCGGACGCTTTACTCCATGCTATCACGCTCCAGAGTTCCCCCCAGAACAAATTTAGCATTTCACCTTTGAAGGCCAGGTTATTACTCCATCTGACCAATTTCAGCAATCTTATCCGCATGCTCTGCGTTACTCTGCAGCCCATCCAGCTCCTTCTCGGTATTTTCTTGCTTGATGTCCTTGCTTTCCACTGCAACCACTAAGTTCCCAGTTTCCTGCGCAACTTCAGCTTCGCTCTGGCCTTTGTTCTTCTCACTTGCCCTCTTCTTCTCCGCTGCCTCAGCTCTCCATCGAGGACCAAACTTGATAAGTAAGAAAACGAGTGGACTGAACACCAGCCATAGAAATGCCGCCAGAGTACACGCCCAGCCAACACCGATCGCATTGATGAGTGGAATCACTACAGCGCTTGCGCCCGCACCTAGCCAACATCGAACAAGGTTCGTGGCGGCGGTCGCGCTCGCCGCCTTCCCGGGGTACAAATCGACCATGAGGATGGTCAGCGTGTTGAACACCGCGATCATGGCCCAGCCAAACACGAACATGACCACACAGATGGGAGCAATGCCGGTGTTATACTGAAGCACCCAACCGTAAGCGATGACCATCGCAACCCCAAAGTACAGCATCGGCAGCCCGATCTCCAGCCTTGCGCGCTCGATCGGGAACTTGGAGATGTCGTCCTGGCGGTCCCGCTGCACAGTTATGCCGAGGCGCCGCGCGTGCCGCCGGTAGTTCCAATCGATCAGCTTGCCGCTGGTCACGGAGCTGATGGCGGAGCCGATGCCCATGGGGATGAACAGCAGGCCGATTTGCGCGTCGTTGAAGCCATACCGAGCCTCCATCTGCGACGGAAGCGACGATATCATCACATACCAGCAACTGAAGAGCAGACCGCTCGACAGCAGCAAGATCGACGCTTGTTTGTTGAAAACGATGAGCAGCACCACCAAAGGGTTGGGGAAGCTCGGCTTTCGCTTCTTGGACAATCTGTCCCGCTCCTCAAAGAGATGGATTTCTCCTTCTCTTTTCAGACGGCGTTCGCGAAGGTACGTAGGCACACTGTGATATAGTGTTGGCGGAGGGATCGAACCATTTCCGACTACTTTTCGGCAGGTCTCCGGGAAGAAGATCAGGAAAGGTATGAAAAAGACGCTAGAGGAGATAAGGAGAAACCAGAATATCCAACGCCAACCAGCATATTCACTTAGGACACCACCGATGATGGGAGCTATGGTTGGAGCGAGAATCACCGTGACGGTAGTGTAGCCAATGTAGGATCCCCTCTCAGCCGATGTGACCAGATCTGCTGCTACGGCGCTGGACAGAGCAACAGTGGCACTGCTTCCGGCACTCTGGACCATACGGAGGACTAGAAGAGCAGCGTAGTTGTTCTGCAAAGCCAATCCAAGGTTTGCCGCGATGTAGATGACAAAACAGATCAGGTACGCTGGTCGGCGACCTGATGTGTCAGAGAAGCCTCCTACGAAGGTCGGCGCCAGGCCTTGAAATATCTATGACCATTAGACGAGTTCAGTGAAAGTTGATGCAATGATGCATACCAGATAAGAGGTAATAGTCAAGTTAATCAGCGTATTGGAGACATTCTCTGCTGTTGCTAGTGTTGTCAAAGCAGGAATATAAACGCTGGCTGACAATGGCGAGAAGAACGCAGCTAGAGCCGCAGCGAAAATGAGACCTCGCTTTTGCCATACCGTGTAGCAGGAATAAGGTTCGGTGTTCGACTGGTTTTGCAGAGTTGGGATTTGCTTCTCGATGTCTTCGACCTTGCTTTCACTAGTCATAGTTTTTAGACTTTAGAATATATTTTCCACTCATGAATTTCTTGAATATCCATTCACTTTTATGGTCAAGACTACCAACACGAGACCTTCTAGGCTGAATGATGTCGACAGGGGAAGGCTAAGCGAGACCGGTCCGGACTGTGAAACTACGCGCCCTTTCGGTGATATCTGCTCTTTTGTGTACGGTCGAGAGGTAAAGTCCGCTGAATATTATGAAAGACTGCGCAAATTCAGGATACTTTTTCTCGTCGGTTCCATAAATATTTGTTCCGGGAGATAGAGAGCAAAATGGTTGTTGTAGTTGCATCTGCATAATGCTGGTCTAGTGGTCAGTTGACGCCATGGATATCCCGCACATGCAGTGGCACACTGCAACGAGCAGCACATTTGGCGGAACTTTCCTGGGGACAATTTTACGGAGTTATCAAATTATACCCCGAAGTGCGATCAGATTCCATAATTACAGAGCGAATCCAGATACGTTTGTTGGACTGTACCAGTCGGTGCCTAAAGGTCCCGCGATTGTTGGGTACAGATAACTGGAATTAGATGTCCATCCAAGCTCCGCCAGCAATTGATCGTCTAGGAAGTTGGCCATCTCGTGATATGGCTGCGCGGGTGGAGTGGTATTGTTGTACGCCTGGAGGCTGAGGTCGCCCGTCACATCTTGCGGTATCGTTTCGATGCCTTTGATGTTCGGTAAGTGGGACTGCACTTCGTAACAATTGTAGAGACATACCTGATACTCTTGTACGCGATGGCTCTACTGGGTAAGCGCCTTGTTGCCCAGCGAACTCTTCGCGCCACCACCAGATAGCATCGAAGATTGGACTCATGGCGAGCCTCGTTCGGATCCTTAGTTCTGTGTGTTCAGTGCCATCGGGATTTTTGAAGGCCTTGTCACTTTTCCACAGCTGAGACAAAATCAGCACCATTCTGTTGGCCATATCATTCGACTCAAGGGAAGATCTCTTCAATATGTTCACACCGAGGAAAAAAGTTTCCTTTGCTTGCTCGAAATCCAAGTACTGGGCCGTCGAGCCTTTCAGAAGGCGCAGAATTGTTACCGTCGCAATATCAGCAGCGAACGTGAAGAAAAATGGAGCGGTCTCAAGTCTGAGATAGCTCTGGGCTAGTTGGTCGATATGCCTCAGTACCATGCAAGCCGTCGAATACAAACGAGTTAACATGAAGTTTGGACTTCCCTTGGGTGGTACCTTAAAAAACGAGAACGATTGAACCGTCAGCCTGGACGTGAGAAGATAGAATTTGTCCATCTCTGTGCGCTACATTAGCAGTGAAACTATGCCACGTGCTGTCGTGCGTACCTGAGACTGCTTCGGCTTCGACGTCCTTCAGATTGGCTTCAAACACGCGAATCAAAATATCAACGCTTTGCTCTTGGCTTTTCGGTAGCAGCCGGAGCCCGCTTTGTAACATAGCCGAACAACACCGAGTGAGTAGTCCATTAAGCTTGAGTTGGAATTGTAGCGTCGGAGATATGCGGGTAAAAAGTGCATGTCGCTGCTCCGAATCTTGGTACAAGTCCAGTAGGGCAAGCGGTGCGTGTCCTTTGATGCTGCATGAACGCTGATAAGTAACGATACAGTAACCCCAAAGTTCTGCTCTCTTGGCGATTTCGGCTTCCGTCAGGTGAATTTTCACTCTCGAAAAGTCCTGACTGGAAGTTGGAATATGCAGCCCGATCTGCATTGCCATATGCAAAAGAGAGCCACATATCACAAAGGTCACGTCGCCGGGAGCAGTTCCATTTGCACTCTTGGGCAGCGGCCATGTCAAGAGAAGCATCATGCCTTTGATGGTAGGGATGGTTGGCTGTCGAAGCGACATAAGCGCTAAGTCTAGAACTTTGTCGCCAATGGAATCAAGCAAGGTTGGATCATTCGCCCAGTTCCTTGAAGCGGTGGTGATGATGGTCCAGAAAAGGAATTTGGATTGCCGGTAATACTCATTCGGCGGTAGTGTTTGGTCTAGAAAGGGAAGAAATTGATGACAATATTGGAAGTACCGCGCGAAGAGCTCATTAATGACCGTACCATCGATGGTGACACCTTCGAGCGTTTGCGGTTGAGTCGGCTGTGTATCCTGCGGACGCTGCTCATCAGAGTCATCCGGAATTGGTGTCACTGCCGCGGGACGCTCGACGGGTGACGTCGTATGGTTGTTAGTGAGTGGTGTAAGTCGAATGCTCGATTCAGTGCTGGCCGTTGGTGTTGACAGCTGCATTGGCCATGATCCTTGAGATTCGAGCCTTCTGCGCAGTTCGTATGCTTCGTTCTCCAGCTCCGTCAGGCGTCTATAGAGAGGTCAGCGACCACGGACCCGGGACAAAATTGCGTTTGGACGTCTTACTGGCGCTTGTGTTCACGCTTGAAAGGGTCGGATATAACACAGCTCAGTTTCATTTTCCGGCATCGTGTGCACGGATCTGTTGAGTCAACCTTTGCGTCGCATCGAACCTGTTCGTTGTTAGGAATCCCGACTTCATCAAGATGGCTACTGTAAAGGTCAGCGCAGATACCTTCTGTTGCCTGCATTCCGTGCAAGCTTTCTTGTTTCGTTTTATTCCGCTCCTATAGTTGATCAGAACATAGAATTGGCTGGTTCTTGGACTTGGAATAAAGCACTTACGACTCGGGCAAGCGATCCATTCGTCACCGAGGGGGCAGAGCGGAATGATGGCGGCGTTGGATTGGAAGGTGGGGCTCGATCAGAGGTTGAACAGTGAAAACCGATAGACGCTCGCAGTTTAGATAGAAGCGCGCGGGGTGTAAATGAGGCTGATAGGGTTGAAAGATGATATGAGCCAGCGATATGGGGGTTGGCAATTGTATTGAAAGAAGAATGGAGTGATTTCTAAGTGGGAGGTCGAGTCAAAGAGCTTTGAGTGGGATCACCACATCGAGTTGAATGCCGCCATTCGGGCTTCGACCAGTCGCGTTCGTCGCCGTTCCTTCACGCTGAACACGATGAGTCTAAAAGATCCCTGAGAGACATTTAAACCCGGTCCTGCTTTCTGCAAACTAGGATCGGCACGCCATCCGAAACTGAGCACTTTTTTTTGCAACTTCAGTTTTGTAAAGACCTCATCGTATTACTAAGTGCTATCACCGGCTGGAACGACGAGGTTGAAGATAATGGACGCAGATGAAGAGTCCTCTCGAGGCACCAAGCGAAGAGTTGATGGTACTCCTGTTGTCTACGCGCCTCGAAGAATCGAAGCTCTTTCACAAGACGTTATCAATAAAATCGCCGCTGGAGAGATCATCATTGCGCCGGTACATGCGCTGAAGGAACTTATCGAGAACGCAGTAGATGCCGGCTCAACTTCCGTCGAGATCTTAGTGAAGGATGGTGGCCTGAAGCTTCTCCAAATCACTGACAACGGCCATGGTATTCACGTGAGTAGCGATGTACTCGTGATGGGACCGATCTCGGACTAAGCATACGAACAGAAGGATGACCTACCACTGTTGTGCCAGCGTTTTACTACTTCAAAACTGAAGACATTCGACGATTTGTCGACAATTGGGACTTATGGCTTTAGAGGAGAAGCGCTTGCTAGCATCAGTCATATTGCACATTTGTCGGTGATTACCAAAACTCAAGAATCAAGCTGCGCTTGGAAAGCACAATACTCTGATGGCAAACTCGTCCCAGGAAAGCCAGGTCAAAATGCAGATCCAAAACCCACGGCTGGCCGCCAAGGAACTCAGCTTACTGTGGAAGATCTCTTCTACAATATGCCCACAAGGCGACGAGCGTTTCGGTCCGCAAGCGAAGAGTATGCCAAGATTCTTGACGTTGTTAGCAGATACGCCGTCCATTGTACTGGAGTAGCCTTCTCCTGTAAGAAGCATGGAGAACCAACTATGGGAATCTCTGTTGCCGCCAACGCTAGTACCCTAGAGCGTATAAAGCAAATCCATGGCAGCAGCGTGGCTAATGAGCTGATCGAATTCAAAACCGAGAGTGAACAATGGGGATTCAAAGCACAAGGCTGGATCAGCAACGCAAACTATAGTGTCAAAAAGACAAGCCTGCTTCTTTTCATTAACCACCGGTCCGTGGATTCTTCGCCCATCAAGAAAGCAGTTGAGCAGACCTACTCGACCTTCCTTCCGAAGGGTGGGCATCCATTCATATACCTCAGCCTTGATATCGAACCACAGCGTCTGGATGTCAACGTGCACCCTACGAAGCGCGAAGTGCGCTTCCTCCATGAAGAAGAGATCATTGAGATGATTTGCGACACGGTCCGTAGCAGTCTCGGCAATGTAGACACCAGCCGAACATTCATGACTCAGTCTCTTCTTCCAGGCGGGAAGACGCCCATTTCCAAAACCGGATTCCCGATGCAGACTCCTCAGCAAAGCAGCGGTGGTGGCAGCGACACGAGAGGTCATTTCAAGTCTTCTGCGCAACGACCGCATGAAAACAACCTCGTCAGGACCGATGCAAAGGCCAGAAAAATTACATCTATGTTGCTCACCACACCTCAAACAGCTTCGAACGAGAACAGTGGCGCACTTAGGCAATCAGAAGCCATGGAATACGAGTTGACAGATCGAGAACCCACTGTTTGTAGGCTCACCAGTATCAGGGAACTCAAGGCTGAAGTGCGTGACGCAATGCACAATGAGCTCACCGACACGTTCGCATCACACACGTTTGTTGGCATCGCCGATGAGCGCCGTCGATTGGCGGCCATCCAGAGCGGTGTCAAGCTCTTCCTCGTGGACTACGGAATGATTGCCAACGAATACTTCTACCAAATCGGTCTCACGGACTTTGGCAACTTTGGCGCTATCCGCTTCGACCCACCGCTCTCCCTTTCATCCTTGCTGAGTTTGGGTGCTGAAGCTGAGAAGGCTCGCGCGGACACAGACGGTGGTGACGTCGATTGGGACGAGTGCGTGTTGCGCGTTCAGGAGAGGCTTGTCAGCAGGATGACGATGCTGGCGGAGTACTTTTCGCTAGAAATTTCCGATGATGGCATGCTCCGCTCGATTCCACTGCTGATCAAGGGCTACGTACCTGCTCTCTCCAAACTACCGACATTCCTACTCCGTTTGGGACCGTTTGTGAATTGGGAAGAAGAGAAGCTCTGTTTTCAGTCGTTCCTCCGCGAACTCGCTTCGTTCTATACGCCGGAAGCCCTGCCAACACCTCCTGTTAAGGCTGAGGATGGGTCAGTAGCCGAAGAAGACGAAGATATTGCGAAGAGGAGGAAAGAACTGAATAGATGCGTGGAGAATGTACTCTTCCCTGCGTTTAGAGCAAGGTTTGTGGCTACGAGAGGCTTGCTGAAGGGTGTTGTGGAGATTGCGAATCTTAAAGGGCTATATAGAGTGTTTGAGAGATGCTGACGGGTACAATCTCTCCCATTGATATTGCAAAGGGTGACATTCATTGCCGCATGCTTCTACATATCTGGCACGTACGAGAGGGGCTTCGTTTGTGGAGGATCAGGCGTTTGCATGATACCCATTGCTGCTCTAGCTAATGTAGCAATTGCATATTCAACATTTCATGTAACTAAGAAGTACAACTCCCGCATGAATAGACAGAGCATTTCAACACGCTTTCTTCACTCCAAATTGGCTCCAGACGACACATTGATTTAGTAGTGGTTCAGCCTTATGAGCGGTGAAATCTTGGCAACGAAAGGCCTGTGCGCTCTCATCACCATCACTTCGACAAAAATATTCTGCACGCGACTGATCTGTCTTCTCAGCAGCAACGCCACGAGACTGCAAAAATGCGTCTCACTACGGATCTGATAAATCAGAGCTTAAGCTATATCAGTCCTCTCAGAGAACGGGAACTAGACCTAAGAGGTGTGCGACATTAATTCACCGTCAGAAGAACGTCGATGCTTACACTTGCACAGGAAACAAAATCCCAGCAATTGAGAATCTGGGAGCCGCTCGAGTATGTCTACTCTCTAGTCCGCAGTGCGATTCGATTGTATTGTGCATACTAAACATTTTCGACTCATAGGATCAGGAATGCATCGACTTCACAGACAATGACATCGCAACGCTCGGCAACTTCCCCCTCAGTCCCAAGCTCCGAACGCTCCTCCTCGCCCGCAACCGCATCACGACAATCCAGCCCTCCATAGCGAAGTCCATACCCGGCCTAACAACGCTCGTGCTCGCGCAGAACCGCATCACGGAGCTCAGCGCCCTCTCGCCGCTCGCCGGCCTCAAGCGCCTAACACACCTCAGCCTAGTGGACAACCCAGTCACAACCCGAGAAGTACGTACGCCTCACCCTTTGTGCTTGCCGCATAGGCCGCTAACCCGCAGCGCGCAGAACTACCGGCTCTTCGCGATCGCGCTGCTGCCCGCGCTGCGCTACCTCGACTACACGCGGGTGCGCAAAGCCGAGCGGGACGTGGCGACGTCGCGCTTCGGCAGTGCGGACGCGCCGACGGCCGCCTTCCGCGCGATCAGCGGCGCCGGCGCCGACGGCCCCCCCGTGCTGGGCGCGCTCGCCAACGGTGGCGCCGCGCCGACAAGTGCGCTGCGCTTGTCCGAGGCCGAGAAGCGGCGCATCAAGGAGAAGCTGATGCAGGCCAAGAGCTTGAATGAGATCGCGCGGCTGGAGAAGGCGCTGGAGGAGGGCCGCATACCCGTTGGGTTGCTGGATGGCGGAGCGGATGAGATGGAGGAGTAGGGTGGGCGAAGTTTTGTATTTCGATGCTGTGTATCAGCGTCGTTGCGTTGCATGGGAGCGGCGTTTGGGCCAGAGTCACTGGCGTCTGGAGTGCTGCGAGCGTTGGACTGCTTTCGTCTCGCTCCATGCGGCATTGCCTTTGATATTTTATATTGCGTCACATCCATGGATGAATAAACGAGATGTGTACATGGTAAATGGAGCGAAACGCTTCAACGGAACCAAAACTTAGATCATACAAGATCGATTTCTATTTTCCATTGCATAGTAAAGCCTGTCTACAAGTTGCAGCAGGGTATTTCCGAAAACATTGTAGCCAATGACTTTTGCACTAATGCCTCCAATCATCAAAGGCACACGCTATGTTGAAGTGGCTTCATTTGCTGTCATATCCGCATACAGATCCATTAGCCTAATCCAAAAGCCCTACATCAAGTCCGATAGCCTTCATAAAGAGATTGACGCAGTCAAGCCTCTGCTCCTGCAACTCCACCGGCAGCGCCCTGCTCACCCTTACAGTCTCCATGACTCTCTCCTTAACGCCAACCACCAACCTAGCCTGCTGGTCAGGCGACGCACTGGCACCCATAGCAGCCAAAAACTGCCAAACATGGAAATCATCGGCATCACGCACGGCACCGTTCGCAGAGACGAACAACACCGGCAGCGCCGGCTCGGTAGCGTCGAGTAAGCGGCCGAACAGCTGGGCGAAGAGGTCGGCGTCGGCAGCCGCGGCCGCAGAGCTCGAGCCCGCGCCCGCCGCCACCTTCAGCACCTCCAGGCGCGACACCAGCATGGTCAGCACGCACAGGCCGACCTTGGTCAGCACCAGCGCGCGCGGGTGCGCCCGCTCGATGATCAGGCCCAGCAAGCCCAGCACCACGGGCGGCGCGCTCTCCTGCACGGTCGCGAACAGCGCCGGCGTCACCGTCGCCAGGAACAGGTCGATCTCCTCACGCAGCGGGGCGGGCAGCGGTGGTGGCGGCGGGCCCTCCGGGTCGAGGTCCGCGGCGGCGGGCACGGCGCGCGCCACCGCGTCCACGGTGTCGAGGTGCACGGCGAGCAGCGTGACGGCGGTGAGCCGCTCCGTCTCGTCGATGTGCCGCCACACCCGCGGCACCAGCTTCATGCCCTTGGCGTGGCTCAGCAGCGCGATGAAGGGGTGCGTCGCGCCGGACGATGCGTCCACCGGCGCCATGATCTGCAAGTCTGCCCACAACTGCTTGTGCAGTTGCTTCAGCTGCGTGCGCCACTCCACGTGTGCCGCCACGTGCTCGGCGGAGTCGGTAAGCGATGCCAGACGCCGTTCGTGGTCTTCCATCTTCATCAGCGACGCGTACACGTTCTCGATGTTGCGGAGGACAGCTCGGCGCTCAGCTGCGGCGTCCTGACGCGTGGGGCTGTGGCGCGCTGCTGGTGTGTGAGGTCGTGCGGGTTCGTCGCCGCGCTTGATGCTCAGAAGTGGCCGTGGTGTCTTCGCGTTGCTGAAGCTGATCTTGCCAAGTGAGCCTTCAAAGTTGAGACCTTTGGTCTTTGGCCGTGCCTTGGCTGCTTCGACCGCCCGTTGAACTTGATGCTCCATCCGCTGCATGCTGTTGTCACCTCCGCGGTTGTATCGCCGACCGTGACCGTAGCGGCCGCCAGTTTGGAATAGGTATGTCTGTGCAAACTTGTTTGCAGGTTCGTTGGGATTCTGGCGACCAGCAGAGCGAATCTGCGAGTACACATTGTAGTAGAAATCGTCAGCAAACTTGTCATCCGGGTTCTGATCGTCGAGACTGCTGTTGGTTGCCTGCATGAGTTGTGAAAGTTGAATACGGCTGATGAAGTGCTTGTCTTGCGGTGTCATGAGACCGTTATATTTCGCCATCAGAGCAATCTTGTGGTTGCGCTTCGCGCGCTTGGCTTCTTCAAGAAGGAAAGCTGCCTTATCTTCTTCGGATAGCTGAAGAATCTGCTGAGGATTGGTGATGATAGGTCCCTGATAAGACGGACCACGTTGGTGACCAGGAGCAACGGGAGAGTCTCGTTGGAGAATTTCAATCGGTTGCTGGACTGGACCTCCCTGAGCACGAACACCTTGTCCAGAGAGACGGTTCGGATTCTGCAGAATTTGACGTGGTTGGACAGCAGGTGTAGCATCCTGGGTTGCAGCAGGTGGTTGTTCGGACAGAGTGGATCGCTGAGGGCTAGTCTGCTGTAGCTGAACAGGACGCTGTCGTTGGAGGATCTGAGGAGGTTGAACGCCTTGAGCTGGAAGTTCAGCCTGGTGAGGTTGAGGGTGCCTCTGCTGAGGAATCTGATGCTGAGGACGCTGTAAGATCTGTGGAGGCTGCTGAGTAAATTGAGGAGGCTGTTGTTGTTGCTGTTGCATCTGCTGCATTTGTTGCTGGTGAAAATACAAGTCAGCAGGAGGTTCGAAGCCTGGCACGCCAAAGACACCCAACTGGACAGGATTTTGTGGTGGTGGCATGTGATGCATCGCAGGTGTTGACTCAGGTTTTGTAACTTGAGGCTTCTGAGCACGCATGGATGCTTCAATTTCTTCGAGTGTCATCATCCTCCTCGACGGTGCTTGTGACTGAGAAGCGGTAGGTTCAGGAGACTTCTTCGGAAGGCCCCACAAACTGGATTGAGCCTCGAGCTGTGGGATATAGCCTTCATAACCAGTGCGTGCCGGCTTCCCGGGTTTCTTCTGCGGACTCATCTTTGCGGGAATACGCCCGGCGTCGAAGCGAATCTGCTCTTCGCGCATGGCCTGAGCAACGTTGGCAGTGTTGCCGAAGAAGTCGAAGTCCCTGCCGACATCATCCTGTGTTGCGGGTATGTCACCGAAGGTCTCATAGTTGAAGGTGTCACCACTCTCTTCAAGTCGGTCGCCAAGTCCGTCATAAGTATCGTCAAAGTTTAGCCTGTACTAATGTTAGCTGAATTGTAAACAAGCTCTGATAAAACACTTACCCTTCGTCATCATCTTCAAGTCCACGGCTAGAGAGACCAGCAAAAGCATCATACTGCTGAGAGAAGCCTGGAGCTCTGCTGTTGTGCTCCGGCGGTAAGGTGGTGTCGAAGCCAAAGAACGACATGGTTGTCGGATGTAGCTCTGGGTGGCGGCTTAGTTTTTCATCGGCGGTGGAAATACAAGGAAAAGGCAGTGTACAGTGTTGTAACGGTCTACTTCCTTGCTCTCAGAGGCAGAGTCGGAGATATATTCACATCCACACAAACGGAGGAGTGCGCAGACGTGTAAGGTGGGTGATATTTTAGGTCGGTGGGAAGTGGCAGTCAAGGAGTGGTATGCCGTCAATGCTGCTGATGGCAAAGTGACAGGGACCAGCGAGAAGATGGTAGTCAAGCGCTATTCAAGAGTGTTGGTGCTTGACTATACAGAAGTAGGTTGCTTGACGATGAGGCGAATTGGACGGGTGGTGTGCATGTAGCTAGTTAGTACTGGCCAGTCAGCCTCATACCCACGTAAATAAAGGCTATGGGACTCGCAAGCGGTGCAGGCGGCGCTTCAGGCCGTTTGCTTACTATTGAAGCAGCGCGATTAGCTTCAGCCACGCCCGCGATTTCTGGCCCTACACATGAATTCGCTTTCTCCACCGCCCGAACCCTACGCGATACACGTAACGTAGTGCGTGTGTCTCTCCTTTTCAGCCCAAAAAGTCCTTCTGCAACTACCTTCTTCACCCATTCTCTACGCTTACCCTTCGATCTCCCTGCCCTTCTTTTTGACCTTCATAGAGATTCAGGGGGAATCTACTCGACGTTTTAATCTCATCCCTTTTCCTACACTCTGCGGTCCACCTCAATCGCCACCGCAGCTGAATCACGAGCATTCTTTACACTTCGGCCTTAGACTTTTCCATCTTGGACCGCTCTCCGTCCCTTGCTAAGATTTAATTCCTCGGTGCTGCGAGTCCGCGTGTCCCCTACAACAACACAGCGTCGTCACCCGACACTTATACTCCAACCTCTCCCCACCAATTTCAACCTGGATACCCTCAAAGAAGCCTTTTTGCAAGAGCCGCGGGGGCGAGTAGTCAGGATGGCTGGCTCCCAGCGTTACGTGCGCTATGTTGTGATTGCCCTTTTTGTGAGTCCGCTTTCGTACTGTACCCTCGCGGTTGAACCTCGATTCTGACCTTAAACGCAGTGCCTGGTCCTCGTTTTCCTCATCACCTCTCAATCCGACTCGGCAAAGTCAGGCATTCAAGGTGCCTCCGACTACTGGAGCACACATCCTTCCACTAGCGATGACGATGGTCCTTACTCTTCTCCAGCCTCAAGCAAAGGAGCCCACGGCGAGGCACCGGGTACCAGCCCAAAACCTATCGACGGTCTTCTGGTATCGGCTCCAGGACCGCGAATGAATGCCACCTTCGTGACATTGGCAAGAAATACCGATGTCTGGGAAATTGCGCGCTCCATCCGTCAAGTTGAAGATCGCTTCAATCGCCAGTACAACTACGATTGGGTCTTCCTCAACGATGCCGATTTCGATGAGACCTTCAAGAAGGTAACCACATCTCTGGTGTCGGGAAAGACAAAGTATGGCAAGATTCCTAAGGATCACTGGTCCTTCCCTGAGTGGATCGATGTCGACAAGGCTGCCAAGGTCCGTGAGGAAATGCGCGAGAAGAAAATCATCTACGGAGACTCGGTCAGTTATCGCCACATGTGCCGCTATGAGTCCGGTTTCTTCTTCCGTCATCCACTCATGCTTGACTATGAGTGGTACTGGCGCGTCGAACCCTCGATTGAGCTATTCTGTGATATTCACTACGACCCGTTCAAGTACATGGTCGACAACAAAAAGGTTTACTCCTTTGTGCTCTCCCTCTATGAATATGTCGAAACTATCCCGACACTGTGGGACAGTGTCAAGAAATTCATGAAGGAAAATCCCCAATACGTCGCCGAAGGAAACTCCATGGGTTTTGTCTCTGATGATGGTGGTTCAACCTACAACCATTGCCACTTCTGGTCCAATTTTGAGATTGGTAACCTCAACTGGTTACGGTCACCGGCATACATGGACTACTTCACTTCCCTTGACAAAGACGGTGGCTTCTTCTATGAGCGTTGGGGTGATGCTCCTGTCCATTCCATTGCCGCCGCTATCATGCTGCCAAAGGAGAAGCTTCATTTCTTCAACGATATCGCCTATTACCATGTGCCGTTCACTCACTGTCCAACCGGTGAGGATCTGCGACTACAATTGCGTTGCCACTGCAATCCTAAGGACAACTTCGACTGGCAAGGCTACTCATGTAAGTTCTCTCATCCAGTTCACTTCTAGGTTCGATGACTAACAAGACGAACAGGCACAAACCGCTTCTTCGATGTCAACGACATGAAGAAACCGGAAGGTTACGAAAAGGAGCAGTAATTATGGGACTACGATCCTGAGCCACCGTCTTGGCTCGTCGCGGTGCCTTTTCTCCTCCCACCGACACTCACCATTCCATCTACACCTGCTTCACCCATGCCTGTCGCTCTTCCATTGGCGGTGGGTCACTTTCAAATCGACATTGTAATGCAGCCAATCTATGGCCTTCGTCAGTAATATCACTGGTCCCAACAAACCTCGGCCTTTTAGTGCACGGCAACCAACTCTTCGTAATTGCAGGCGTTCGGCAACGACGGCGGTAGTTTTTGGTCTTGTCTTTTGGATGCAGGAATGGAAATGTTTTTGGTCAGGATGGTAGATGAGGCAACGAAGAGGCGACTGGCAGCACATCACAATCCGTTCAAAATATATGCGCATTGGCGGCGTTTGGTCTGGCTTGTTAAAATATCGCCGAATTATTTGAAGTTAAAAGCCGGCTTTGTGTTCCTTTTCTTTGGGTGTGACAAACGTGTGTTGAAGAGAATATTCTTGTGTATATCCTAAGCAATATGGATCATTTAAATCTGCAATACCGTCTCCTTTGATTGCCAGTAGTGCCGGCTTTCCATCGACATCCGCGTAGTGGATGTCACTACGTCAACTAAACTTCTGACCGATCACAGTCGCAATTCTGCGTGGTTAGATTTGTTGTAGTGAGCTGCCACCAGGTTATAATGAAGTTTGTCACCGGGTGAATGATGATCTTCATGATCTTGCAGAAGTTGCAATTGAGGATATCTACAAATCATTGTGGTTCATGATTGCAACGAGACCCGGCAACACATTTGTTTCGGGAGTCATTGACGTTGATGGTCCCAGTCTGCCATACAGTGTGATTGCTTGATATCCCGAAGCTCCACGACCAAGAATGATTTGCCCATTTACACTCGTTAGGTCATGTTATTGTTAAACACGACTCATCAGATGAACATGAGGAAAATCACATTCTAAAGGCCATATCTATTTTTGTGCAAAGCCACAAATTCGTCTAGACTACAAATACCCGAAGTATGATACTCCAGCTAGCTACCAGATGTCACTGTAGGTTTGGACGATTCATGGAGCACTTCAGAGCGAACACTTGAACGGTTAAGCAATTAAAGACCGTTCGTACACTAAGTTATATACAGTGATATGACACGGCTTGTCATGCTCCATCAAACGCCAGTCCATAGGAGTTCACAACCACGCACTCCAGGCAATGCAAAGCTCATCACCCATTCCAACAAATGCTCACCGACCCGTTGTCTAACAGCATCGTTAATTCCTCACCATTAAAGCCCAACCTCTCTCCTCCAAACGCAAAGCCGCCTACGAAACAACATCCGGCGCCGGCTTAGGCGGATCAGTGCCGCTGCGCCTCCTGCGCTCCCTCTCCCCCGTGCCGCCGGCCTGCTCATCGGATTTGCGAAACTTGCCGCCAAGCTGCCTCATCCACAGGCCATCATCATCGTCGTCCCTGCCGAGCCAATACGACCTCCCAACGGCGACCAGCGCGCGGCCTACGGCACCTCTCCACCCCGCGCCGTCCTCCTTGCCCACCGCAAACGGGTCCTCGGCCAGGTCCGCGCTCCCGCCCGCGTACGGCGCGTACGCCGCCCCGCCCGCCGCCACCACGTGCCTCCGCAGCACGGCGCGCGCGTACGCCAGCGCCACGAAGACGGCGTAGACGCGCAGGGCCTCGATAGCGACGACGATGGCGAGGCTCATGAGGGCGCCGGGGGCAAGGACCGCCTGGACGAAGCCGGGGGCCGCGCTGGCGTCGTGGGCGGCGAGCACGGGGGCGGTGGCGTTGGAGTGGGCGTGGGCGGCGTCGGCCGCCGCTACCGCCGCGAACCACGCGCTGCTGAAGGCGCCTGTGTACACGGCGTTGATGAGCGCGTCGGCCGCGTAGCTCTGCGCGAAGACTAGCGCTGCCCATGGGTCCTGCTTGCGCACCCCCGGCACCAGGTACAGCGTCAGTGCCAGCATCGCCAGGCTGTAGATGTACATGGAGAGCTGCAGCGGCGAGAGCGGGTATGCGGTTAGCAGCGCCAGGATGCCGTAGAAGGCGGTCACTTTGTTCACCAGCTGCGTCAGGAGGATGAGGAGCATGCCGGTGCGCAGCGTGAAGAAGTGGAGGAAGGTCTGTGCCGCGGAGTTAGACTTGCTGTGCGTCGCTGGAGCTCCGAGAGGTGAGTAGAGGGTTGTCACTTACGGTTGGTCGAGGGATGCGGAAGGAGGGAAGGCGCGCCATGGTGGATGGAGGACGGCGGCCAGGTCAGAGGAGGTCGATTGAGAAGGTCGAAATTTACGTTGTGTTCCCGGTGAGGGTGGAGCGAATATTTGGCGGTGTCGACGAGCGATGAGGATTGAAAAGGCGATGAAGGTAATGGGGTTGAGTGAGATTTGTGGTTGGAGGTATCGTAAGTCCGGAGTGTTCGGAAAGGGATTCTTGCGGCTAAAAAGGAAATTGGCCGAATATCCTTTCTAGAGCGGAGAGCGCAGCCAAAAGAAAGCTCATCAACGTCAGCTCGCCTGTACACCACCCCAACAGTACAGGCTACAGCGCGGACACTGCTACTGCTGCTGCAGACTGAATATAATACAATAAAGCTGAGTGTTGAAGTTTCGACCGCCGCTTTAGACGGTAAAAACCTCTTCACTGTCCCTACTCCGTAGTAACTCTTCGCAACATCAACTTCTAGCCATTATTTACAGAAATTGGTGCGTGATTAGTTGTTGGTATCAACTTATCGAGGTGGCATCACCTATCACAGGAGATGCAAGCAATCCTCACTATACGTATGAGACCTCAAGATCCGCAAGTATATTGGCCAAGTCCATCACCTGTAAACTCGACAGCCTACTTAACTACAATGCCTGGGACGGATACCAAGCAAACGGCAATTGGACATTCCAAAATGTCTATGAAAACAAGATTAGAAACAACATCGTCGTCTCTGGCGACTCACAATTTTCGGCACAACTAGGAGCTTCAGCAGCAGGACGTTTACTTCAGAAGCTATTTCGAGCTTGACATCAGCTATGAGCGAGGCACTGCAAGGTCCTATGGGATTCCAAGCGTGTTGTAGACTACCGTACGAAGTATCACTAGACAACTTCACCATCGAATGGAGATACAACCATCTTCAGCGCCCTGTTGGTGGAGTTGTGGAAAGTGGTGCATTGAAGAACGCGAATACTGTTCAGACGAACCTTACCAATAATACTACCACCACTGACAATATCTTGTTACGAATCAGGAGACTTTTGGATATGGGCAGGGCCCGGCGGGACCCAAGTTCGTGTACTAAGTGCGGACGTCATAGCATTTCGAAATGAGGACAGTGCCAACCGCGGTTGCTGATTTGAAACTCGTCACGGCTCTTGTTATAATAGATATATGGTAATGAACGTTCAAATTCCCAACCCGCTTGAAAACTATGACCGCACGAAGTCACCAACACCGTATTGCAGCTATTGCTTGAGGTCCCGCATTAACTTCTCCTGTGCTACAACTTATCTCACGTAGCACTCACGCAAGATTGTAAACCAATCTTCGTCAGATATTCGTCTTTCAAGGTATTGGCTGTGTGCCAATGTTTGCTTGTCTTCAGCCGTTTGGCACTGTGTGCTATCACGAACGCAATCGGATTCTTCCATGTTAATAAGTTCATCTGCTGCTCCGCCTTCATCCCTGCAGTCCATGACAACCCCGATACGGCGCATATTGACAAGATCTTCTTGCCTCGTAGGACGTCTCTCAGTGAGCCACCTCACCATCTTTGTTCTCCAGAAGCCTGTGAGGAATGAAGAGAAGGATTCTTTGTGTTGTTCGTACGCTTGTATAAGGTCATCCACAAGCCTTTCATAGTCATCCAAAAGATCCTGTTCCTCCTCACGGATTTCATGTATGTCAGAGATTTCGAATCGTGGCGCGAGAGCTCTACTGTCGAAGTCATCATGATATGTTTGACTCCCTCTGCAGCAAGTGTGTGAGAGGCCTAGCATTTCGAAAGTTTCAAAGCGGATGATATCCGCTGCGACGAGTAACGGAAGTTTTTGAAAGCAATCTGTTGCTGAACCGGTCTCAATCCACTCAATGACCCGTTCATGAAAGGGAAACATATAATGTGGTGCGAAATTCCACTGGTCAAGTTGGGTGGACTTTAGCAGAACAACCACAGGCGAACACCCGCTACCTGAACAACTGCAGAGGCAACTATCAACCCGATACTCTTGAATCGAACTGCGAATCAATACCCGAAAGGTTTCTCCAAGGGGATCTAGAGCGCTGAAAACTGTTGCTTGCAACTCCATCGGGTCCAAGTCAAGCCTATGAGAACTAGGCTCGCAACGCCAATAGATATAGCCACTCAGGCATCTGCCCACAAGATGTCCAATCATGTGTAGACCTGTAGCACCGGAGACCAGTCCAGATTGATTGTGTCCCGTGAAATGGTAGTGAAGGCTAACTCCTTTGGCACTAAGCCAAGATATGAGGGCCAATCCGTCTCTTGCGTTCCTCCCGTAGAGACATTGAAACCCAGTGGTGTGAGGCCCCGCTCGTCGCTTATGTCGATATCACGAAATCCAGAATTGAAAAGACTGTCAGCAGCCTCTGTAATGAACGTTTCCTGAAACACACTTTCGAAGGTTCCGTCGCCGGGCAATGCTGTGACAAGTGGCGAGCCGAAACCATTGTACACTGTGTTGACTGTTTGATTCACTTGGAGTGCCTGGGGTATCTTAATGCCAAAGTCAAGCAGGGCATTTTGGACCTGCACAGCGTCTTTATTGAGAACTCGATCGCCAGGGACGTCCAAATATGTCCAAACGTCTCCGGGTAACATTTCCATGGCCATATCATAGAGCTGTGTGCGCCGATCCAGGAGCGCTTCTACGGCTACCGAGATGAATCTCAAGTCTCTCGTCCGAAGAGCTCGACACAACAGTTCCTCATGCGTAGGTATTGGGAACCAAACAGTCGTCCAGCTCAGAGACGATAGAGCGCTGCCAGCGTCCAGAAGTAATTTTAGGGCCTCAAAATTGCAATTTTCAAGAGCGTAGGACATTGGTAGCCAGTGATTTTGGGAAATTTTAGAATCTCTTAGAGGTCGATTTACCAAACTAATCCCAGAATGTTGCAGAAGAATTTCAATGCCGCGAGGCCATACGCTCGAAAGGTACATAGGCGACCGGCCTTGAGGATCAACTTCGATCATTTCAGGTGACTGTGCCAGAAGTGTGGAGAGCTTCTGCTTATCTTGCTCGATTAATGCTGTACTGAGTGGTCGACAATTAGCTACTACTAACGATCAGCCTTGTATCCGCTAGAAACAATATCAGAGAATCCAACCTTCGCACCAACTGTCTATGTGTTTAGCGAAGGATAATGAAGCTAAAGATCTAATACGAGAAGCCGAATCATCAAGTTCAGCTCCAGAGGCGTAGAGTTCCGAAGCAATGCCAATCAACAGGCTCCAGTTGTCAAAATTGGCAGCTACCAGCCATCCAAGTGGTGTACTGAACAATATTAGCGCTAGTTCGCACATCAGGTGTGGTGATGCAACCATTTGAAGCCAGCATCAATCTCATTAAGTGGGACTCCTGCGTCAACACAGGTAAAAATCAATTTTCGGAAACTATCGACGTCTCTCTCCGACACCAAACCGATCAGACTATGCATGAGAATACGCTAGCAAAACATGTTATCAGCTGATATAAAGCAAAAAGCAGATCTATCCTTACATGTAAAATTGTTTGGCCGCTCACATTTACGTCGTAAGGCGATCCAGCACCGTTCGCGAAAAAGCTGCAGCATTCGGGCGGAGGCGTAATCCATGTACTCTGCAATATTATCTTCATACTGACGCAGGTTATAGTCGTGAAATAACGCAAAGACCGGAGAGTCATTGTGCACAAATCCACGAATAGTTAGGAGTGGATTGATGGACAAACCTCCGGCTCCTTGAGTAACTTTTATTGCCAGTTGTAGCATTTTGCCTAATGCCGAGCTGATATACTGGGCTGAAAGTTGGTTAGACTTGGCCTCGGCAGACGGATTCCAGTAAGGACATGATCTCGAGTGGCAAACACGTTGGAAGTTGTGCTGGAAATGTGGAGCCAACCAACTGAATAGGTAGCCCCGTACGAGTGGTTTCGCTTTCGACAGGAGCATGATCGATACTCCGGATGAGATCGATGTGGTTTTGGATACTGTGATTCTCCATAATTACAAAAATAAGCCTAATATTTAGCGGTAGCTCACTTACTCTCATAACCGGTAGCTCTGTCGTTCGATGCTTTTGAACAGGCGATCCTCCTGTAATTGCGAGGGCGACCATGGTCATCTGAGCCATCTCAATCCTCTCCAGACGATTACTCAGCTCTGCAAATTCCCTTGCTCATTCTTGCGACGTGGAAATGATGATAGTATTCAAATTTTCGAGTTTGTTACTGACGACGTCGACTTTGCGGCCTATCTTCTTGCTTTCATCTACAAGAACATCCGACTTGGATTCGATTCGGATCGCCGATTGGGAAACATTCCTAACGAAAATTTATGAGTCAAGATTACTATGACCTATCCAAGGGAACGTTTGGTTGGGTCAAACAACGACATCCTACGATATTTCTTCAATTCTAGGTTCAATAGTTGCCATCGTTTGGTTGGCACTCAGAGTCTGTTCCAACGCTCGGTCGACGCTGGATCGAAGCTGCTGTCCGTTCTCCATCAGGTCGCTATGAAATAAAGAGTCAGCAATTGTTAAGCTTATGTGCGAAACCAATTCCAACATACATCTGGAGCAACTGGAGCAAGTCTGTCAGGCTCCCGCGCGTTTGTTTGACTGCATCTCGTACTTCCTGAAGTATTGATTGTTTGAAAGGGTATAATGATCGTCGGAGGACGCTTCGTGTTTTCTGTTTCTCGCCATCCTCTCTCGGCACCGCTTCGCACTTATGACGAATCTCGTCAAGTTGCTTCACCGCAGTGAATATCCTTGTGGCGATTTTGTGCGCCTGGGCGGCAACATCAGCTTGGTCTGTGGACAGCTTGCTAAGTCGGCCTTGAAGAATATTGAGAAACTCAGAGACAACTTCAACATCCTGGACCGCACTTTTCACATCCTCCTCCCACGTGCTCCAGCCTTGGTAGTACCACACCAAGCCTTGGCAGACGGTGATGCCCAATGATATAGCTCCTGTAGGATCAACCATGGATATGAGACACGAAGGTTATTTGAAGTAAAATGATGAGGAATGGGACTTTCTGGCCATAACATTCTAGTGCTGAGTGAAAAACCACCAATTTTCAAAGCACTGATATATCCTCTCCAGTTTGGTCATATAGAATCGGTAGAGCTTCCTGATTTACACACAATTGATGTCCCCTCTCAAGGCACATGGCTAGCAAACAACCTCGTAATCACGCGTGACACAAGTCAAAGAACACTCACACAGCGTAAGGAAGACTTTCATGAATTTCAAGACTTTTACATGACACGGACGGAGACAGGTACATGGTGGTAATGAAACAATTGTACGTAGGAAAAGATAAAAGAGACCTTTGCTGCCCTTTCGTCATCACATGGTGACGAAAACATTCATATAAAACGCCCTTTCATCACTTTCCGAGAAACACATGATCCCGTCAGACAGTGACAAATCCCGCAGAAGTCTTTCTCCGGTCACAAAACCCCGTCAGGATACGTTTGTTGTTCAGGAAACCCGCCGACAGAGAGTGAGCAAAACAGAAAATCAATCCGTATCGATGTGTGTGAGCCTCTTGGCAAAATGAACATGATATAATACATAGGTACAGAACCGAATGTAGGAAAAATGTGTTTGTAAAGGACAGGTGGGTACTATTAGTACAAGTCATGGGTATAAAAGAGCCATGCAGCCGATCGTGATGCTGTTTAAAAGTGTAGGGTACAAGCAAAACGTGATTGCTGATGGAAGGAAAGTGGGTTTGATGATGTTGTAAGTGTTGCGGGAGCTGCATCTAAGCAAAGTGTTCGGCAGAGAAGATATTTGCTGGCATGGTAGGCTCCTCGGCGATTGTGGATCCGATGAGTGACCAGCCGTCAAAGGACATGGATTCCGAGGGAGAGAAATGCTGTTGTTGATTAATGGGAATGGAGTGATCCGATGCGTCACAGGGAAGTGGTGGGAGGTCTTTGTCAAACGTCGAGCCCAGCTGCGGTTGACCGAACGAGAGCTGATTGAATAGCATGCTCGAGTCCTGGAAGTTGGCCCACGTATTGATGGGTACGGGACCAACGGAGCTCATACGGGATTCGGGAGTGGGAAGTTGCTGAGCACCTGAAGATGTAGAGTCAAAGTTGCCGCCCTCCGACATTGTGCTTGCAGTTAGCTGCATAGTGTTGCCATCCGGTGTAATTGTCATTGTTGGAGAGGCCATGACCGAGTCCTGTGGCTGTTCGGACTCGGTGGGAGATGCCTTCATGTCGACGGTGTTGACGCCTTCGACATTAGTACGCAGGCCCAAGTCATAGGCGAGTTGAACGATGTGACCGGCATCACGTTGGCAAGCTCCAAATTCAAGTAGATCTTGAAGCTGTTGCGTGTGCTCTCCGTGTGATCGACCGGTGGCATCCTTGCTCCACCTCATGGCAAGCGGAGGGTTAGGAAGTGATCCATGCTTCCTGATCAGAAGTGCACGCCAGGCCTCGTCAACATCGGGTTGTTTGAGGAGAGCGATGATGACCTTGCTGTGATCCCAGTTATCTCGCTTTAGACCTTCGTCGTAGTGTGCCGAGACATGGTCACAGCGCTTTTCCCACTCGTCGAGAAGTTCACCGCAGAAGCCGCAACCCCAGGCAGTACGTCTCCTTGATGCTTCGACATCTTTGGCGATTGTCTTTGCGTGTGGGCAGTCCTGGCAGCCATGAGAATCACGATGATGAGACTTGAAAAGAGTCTCGGCATGAAGAACGACGTTGCAGTCAGGGCAGGGATATTGGACCTGCTGTTCATGATATCGCTGCTCGTGTACCTTCCAGTCGTACTTGCGCGCGAAGCCTTTGTTACATGACGTGCAGAAGTACTTCTTCTTGGCTTCGAGTTCAGTCTGGCTCTGACGAGGCGACGGTCGTGGAACCGATGTGTTGATGATATGGTTCTTAGGATTTTTCGTCGGCGAACTATCCAGCGTGATTTGCGACTTCTTGCGGGTCAGAGTGAGGTCGGAGGCGCCGGGTTGCTGTTGAGGGATTGGTGGGACGGGCATGGGATAGCTGAGGTGATTGTTTGGACCGGGGTCGGAAATCTGGCTCCACGCGGTCTGCGAAGAAGCAATGGACATTCGGTTGCCCGGTGCGGAGAAAATGCTCGAGGCACCCGACGAGGCATGTGAGGCGACTGAGAGACGGTTACCGTTGGGAAGGCGATGATCAGGGATCGACGAGCTGCGCAGGGTTGAATGTCGCAGTTCTGCACGTTCCACACGTTAGCAATCCATCGAGACCATCGCACATGGCAATTGAGTAGGATACGTACCATCTTGTCTGTCAATCTTGAGCCAGTGGTACAGTTCACGATAGCTGTACCCTCTGAGGGCTGCGAATGCATTGGCAACTTCATCGGGGATGGTCTGTTGTGCGAGAGCGTGGGACGGCCCTACGAAGTCACCAACGGTTTGAGATGAGCCGATAATTCGCTGGTTCTGAACGTAGATAATCTCTCGTCCGGAGTTGGACCTCTTTGGAGCGACCGAAGGGTCGAAGGAGCCGAGTTGCGGATTCATGGCGATGGATTTCGGGTCAGCGGTACGCTAGCAATCGATTGCGTTTCGATGGTAGAGGAATCCAACGAAGGACTACTGGCTCATTCCAGATAATCGCCGTGCTGCAGATGAGAATCAAGGGTGGTGGAGTTGGTACAAAACGAATGGCACCGATGGCGGTAAGCAACCGGCTGGCTTGCGGAAAGTCGGGAGCGCTTGTGATTGCGTTGGTACGCGCACTTCTGTCGGCGGCGGGAGGAAACGAGAAGCAGACGGCGGAGAAGCAGTAACAACTCCGTCGCTGGGTTTGCGGTGGGTTTGGACGCACACGCAAACGCTATCTACCGCCTTCTGGGGGGAGCGAGAGTAGAGGTGGTGAGGAAAAGCGAAGGAGTGGAGGGTTGGGGGGGAGGGATAGTGAAGTATCGGGCCTAGTCGGCTGGAGTGGGTCGCGCTCACAGGGCACGGAGGGTAGCAAAAGACGTAGCGTAGCAGTAGCAAAGCAAGCAATCACGCGGAGAAAAGCAGGTCGCAATTTGCAAACAAGAAGAGCAAAGGACGCAGAGCCGGGCGCAATTCGGAGCGGATGCAGCAGCAGAAGCAGCGACAGTAGCAGCAGCAGCTGTAACTATTAGGGACAGGCGGAAACTTGCTTGTTCGCTTCAAAGGGCCGACTGAGAGCGCAGCGAGCAACGCAAGACGGACTCTCATGGATCCTGAAACGGCTACACGCAGGGATCCTCCGACTGGGGCTGGTCCGCTTTGGTGCTAGATGAATGACGGGATGTTTCCTGGTGTTTTGGAAAGCAACGGGGGGTTCGCCGGGCGCTCAACGCGGCCTTCGCACCCGCAATCCATCAGACACCAGTGGGAGTCGGTGAGCGCGGTGATTGGAGTGATGGGAAGACTGGTCACCGAAAGGAAGTCAGCGCCGCCCAGGCCCATGAACGGCCGTGTCCCTTTTTTGCTGAGAGAAGCCACCAACCTCTTTCGGCTGTGACAAATCAGTCGGGAGCTCGGATGGCCGCGACCAAGCCTCTCCACGATCCAAGGAACAATTATATGAGATGCAATCCCATCTACTGTACTGGGCCTTCCCGCCGAGTGTGGCCGCATCTGCCGAACCGAGTAAGCTTGGCGAGTGCTGCCCGTCATGGCCGTCCAGCTTTCAGCACCAGCAGCCCACTCTCGCAGCGTACCCCCCCTGGGATGCCCTTACGTCCCCATCCATCCATCCCATCCCATCCCATCCATCCCATCATCCAACAGTCTAAACGCGAGGCATTTACAGTCGCAGAATGAGAAACGGCCCCATATACACCATTCTAAAAACCACCTCCTGCGTCACGGCCACATGACAGCTCTGGTCCAACAGCGAATCGCCACGACCGACTGCCTGCCAACCACTTTCTGTTGCTGTCGGACTATCCCCTCGAACGCGTGGCTGGGAGAACAGCACCCAGAATAGATGGCGACCGAGGCGCCTTGGTTTCATGAAACGATTCCGATATCAACCCGGCTTCATCCCGGCATATGCCTGTCACATTGAAAGCTCACACCGCGATTTGGGTGGGATGGGTTGACATGCATTTTGTTGCGGCTTTCCCGTGCCACTGCACTTTCTGCTTTCCTGCTTTCGTAATCCCCCCAGTCTCCAACCGGGAGGGTAATGAGGATATTCAGGGCTAGCGCCGTAGCCTCGTCCGTTGTCCATTGTCGTCGTACGACAATTGTGATCATTCGCAAAACCACCTGCAACCTGCACTCTCTCCCGATAATTAATAAATTTTAGCCGCCGCCCTAGGTACGTTTGTGTGTGTGATGGTGAGGTGAGCGCAATGCTGCCAATACTCTGGGCTCTCTCAAGGAGGTTGGTTGGTCCAGCCCATTACGATACCCACGCGCTGTTTTCCTCAGCCCACGTCTTCTTTGCCTCCACCAAAGAATGCAGATCAAGAGCGTATGGCGCGCCATTTTCCCATTTCTCGCCGCTGCAGTAGTATTTTCCTCGCGTGGTGAAATTCGCCGGGTGGTCTTTGCCAAGGCTTCGGCCAATGTTTAGCCCAATCTCGCCTAATGCAGGCGGCGCATGAAGCCATGTATGCTTCCGCGCAACAGAATGAGCTGAGCCTGGAAGGAAGGGAGAGGCAGTTTGTCGGTGGCGCTTCATCCTCCAGCTCAAAACAACTCCTCCATTTTTCCAATTTCGGAGACTAATGAAGGGCCATGTCTTTGTCTGCGACACCATCGTCATGGGACACGGCGCTTCGGTTGTGCCACCGAACATGGCATCGCCAAATTTTTTAAGGAGTAGGGCAAAAAAAACCATCCACAGTGGTACGCCATTTCAGTATTGGCACTACGCCAGACTATTTTTACGATCTTGAATTAAGCCAGCCTCCTGTTTTTCTTTGCCCGTATCGCGTCCGCACCTCAGCCTTATCAGGAACAGCGGCAATCGACTGATCGCCAAACGGCGGCCAGAATATCGAGTAAGCACTGTGTGTCAGTTATTCTCCGTGAGCCGCCACCCTGTCCTAGCCCATCCACCATTTTCTCCTCGATGGAAGGTATTTTTGTTTCACCATGGCGTATGAAGCCGCGGCAGAGCCTTCCGACATTGGTCCGATGGCGTAACAGCCTAAGTTGTGGGCCTCATCGCGTTGAGCGGTGCATTTGCTAATCTGATCGGCTTCCTGGCAAAAGAGGCTTGAGTTCAAAGTGCTTCTCAGAGGCATCGTTGCCTCATCACGACCGAAATCAATATATTCCATCACTATATTCTGTCACGTCGATTGCTCCAGCCCCTGGCATCAGTGGCAGTTCGTGGTTTCCAACTAAGTGCAGTCAACCAGCATACTACGCATCCTGAGATATGGAGCTACGATACTCTGGGCGGCTCGATGTCTGAGCCGGCCCTGCGGCTTTGCGCTAGTCGAGGGCCACATTTTATCTTCCGTAATCGATCCTTCAATCGACGGGTAGCTCCTGGAAAGCCCGTAAATCCGGCTAGATCCATCCTTCAAGGCCTTCGATACTCGACCTCCGAGGTAAATGTTGAGGATTGTCGCATGTTTATCATGCCCTAAACATTCTGTACGGACGGAATATGCTACCGCAAAAAGGTCTTAGTATGCAGTGGTGAGGTAGGCCTGCATGGTGAATTGTCCAGTTTGCATGGCGCGAGAACAGATAAAACCATTCTACAAGGACTGGAATGCGTCTCGCATCTTTAGCTCTCCTCTCAGCATAAAACGGATCCGAATTCCACGCATCCGGGAAGCGCATGGACACTTGCGTTCCGCATATCTGCCGGGATGAACTCGTATCTCTAAGGAACTGCCAAGGTCTACTCCGTATTCGTAACAGACTATGGCCATCTTGAGCCTTGCTGCATACGCTCTCCACTTTCATAATGACGCAGGGCATTTGAACTGCGAATCGCACATTTCACGGGCTAAACGATTGTTGACTGGAGGATTGAAATACCACCCGTAGAATGGCAGCCAGGAAATAGTAAATGCTTGACTCTCATAAGTCGGCCAAGAGTTTTCTATCAAGGAATCTCCCTTGCTATGATTCGGCAGGGATCCAGAAGTGGAGAGTACTCGATATCGCCCGTCTTGGTAGAAACTCCAAGCGAAGCTCAACGGAAGACATTCTCAGTTGCAACTGCTAACTTCTGGTTTTGAAATCAACTGCCGCTCGCTTTTGGTCTCTCCCATTGCCCACTTTACCTAACGTGCGTCCGTTGGACCCCATGATCACGTGACACTTGGGACTGCTCGATAGACTAGCAGCCACTGATCCACCTGCCTGCAAGGCAGGCGGATCATTGGACATGTATATAGCTATACCTGTTCCCATAGTATGAATGTCATCACTTCTTCCGATTCTCTACAGCGTCCCTATCATACGAGAATCCCGGTGTGCAGAGAACTCGCCAGCATCTTGCCCCACAACAATGTCAAATTTCAGCTGAGCGCAAAGATATTCTCGGAATAAATAGTGCGACTTGCCAGCTACATTTTCATGTCAATATCAAATGGAAGTAACTTCTGCTTATCACACAATACCGCTTTCCAATGTTGGCGCAGTTTGGATCCCCTCGCTCTAGCCGGCCCCAGCTGTCGAACAATCAATTAATTGTCCTAAAAATTCTCCACAACATAGACCAATACATGAAGAAGCTATCCCGAGATTTCTTGCCTCTTTTCTATCTTACTCGCGCTGCTGCAGTCACTGTTGTTGCAATGATTGCGATTGATGGACAGGGATCACAACCACGATGCGTCCAAAAGAAGTATAGCGACAAAGGAGGTTGAGCTTCGCCACATGAGAAGAAAGTGGCTTACCAGGTCGATTAAACGCCTTCCCTCGTAACGTTAGATGCCTGGTTGTGTCGCTGCTTCGCACTTTGGAGTCGCTTCCAGAATCATCTGTGAATCCACCACCATTGTGTATATAAGCATCTGTCCCCCCGTACCCCTCTATGTAATAGAGATTCTAGGAAAATAAATAAATAATAATCAAACTGCTACATGTTAGCTACGTTCACGTAGATGAAACCAAGCAATCCTAGCCATCCCGGCCAATCTCCATAAATGTGACCCGGCCGTCGCTGTGCCCCAACACAATGATGCTACTTCTGACAGCTGAACATTTTCCTCGATAATCAACAGGCAGCCAGAGAAGCCTTTGTGAATCCCGCAGAACCCAATTCTCGTCGACGAAGATGCGGGGCTGAGGTTGGGGTACGTTCGGCGGCGGCAAGACGCCGAGCGCACCGCGAGCTTGCAGGCCTTCCAGGCGCAGAAGCCCGTGGCTCGTCTCTATGAAAGATCCATCCAAAGTGAACGATAGCACTTCGATGTAAGAGGCAAGCGTGATTCTCTGGAGCATGGCGCCCGTCGTCGCGTCCCACAGCCGCACCGTGTTGTCGTCCGAACCCGATGCCAGCAGCGAGCCGTCCGGCGAGAATGCCACCGAGTTGACCGAGATTGTATGGCCCTCGGGCGTGTGCAGCGCGGCGCCCGTCTTCGCGTCCCACAGCCGCACCGTCAAGTCGTCCGAACCCGATGCCAGCAGCGAGCCGTCCGGCGAGAATGCCACCGAGACGACCGACGATCG
>Ga0335072_10000049_pt1 | contig 240896 bp, 219 predicted proteins | sample Lox_Sample_21_FD_206725 | JGI IMG/M metagenome (GOLD analysis project Ga0335072, IMG submission 206725) | Soil microbial communities from Loxahatchee National Wildlife Refuge, Florida, United States - Lox_Sample_2.1 | ecosystem: Environmental > Terrestrial > Soil > Wetlands | place: USA... | reverse complement strand
CCTCAAATAGGAGGCAAACAACTCTAGAGAGCTGGATTACATAATCAATTTGATATACCGATAAACTGATTATAGCGATATTTGGAAGTGGTCTGAATTGCATCGCGCCATCGAGTTTTGACAGTAAACTACTGTATTCGACGGATCCGTTGCGCTTCAGTACAAACGGCTCGAGATGCTCGTGCGCTGGCTGCTCTTGAACTACCATAATCCATGAGGGCACTTCGGAGGTTGGATGGGCTTACTCCGACTCAGTATAGCCTTGTGCGATATTCGTCTCCTTCCACTTAGGCTAAGCCAGTAACGACCTACCTTGTGGGATGGCGGGCTGGTGATTGGTAGAAGTCCGTACAATTCGTAGACCACATTCACGCTCTATGCAATGAATTGGATAGAGCGTTGTATCTTCCAGAATCTGCTTTACCACAACGTCTCGACATTGAATATCTATATCACGCTGCAATCGTATGCTCTCATACACAAATCCTTCTCTATCTCTATCGAAATCGCCAATGGGTGATTCTACAGCCCAAATGCTCAGTCCGTCCAGGTGTCGCTAAAATCTCAAACTTTACAAATATCACGATCTTAGTAGCCAAAGCTCATCGCAAACTCTCAGTAGCCAAAGCTCATCGCACACTCTCCGTAGCAATAGCTCATAGCACACTCTCGGTAGCCATAGCTCATCGCACAATCACCACGCAACACCGTCAACCCAGTCATTCCCTAACCCTTCTCACAAGCTTCCTCTTTCCCCCATTCTCCTGATCTCCTCCCTCAAAAGCTCTCGCATCTCCCTCGCCAGCTCCTCAGCCTCTTCCTCATCCAAGTCCTCTCTCATCCCCCGACCGAACATGATCCAGCTCCTGCTCTGACCGCTGGTGTTCGCTGACCCGTCGGGTCGCGGAATGATGTGGAAGTGCACGTGCGGAACCACCTGCGCCGCCCGCAGCCCGTTGTTCTGCACGATGTTGTAATCGGTCACTTTGAGCGCTTTGGTCACGGCGCGCGAGACGATGGGTAGCCAGAAACCTAGGTGAGTTCAAACGTTAGGATTCAACGTTGGGGAAGGATTGGAGAGACGGATAGCGTAATTTGGGTATGTTGACTAGGGAAGATAGAAGATAGAAGTAGAGAAGTCGGAATAGAGCCCTCCACTGAGGATGACAAAACCTCGCAGCGTACGAATGCAAGCAAAATGAAAGAAAGGTAGAAGTTAAATCTCTTCTCACTAACCAACTTCTCTACTCTCTTCGCCCTCTACTTCGGCGATCCTCCGCCGATGCGCCCTCGTTACAACTAGCACGTGGCCGCGTGTAATGGGCATAATGTCCAGAAACGCCATCACATCGGGTGAATTGAGGATCAAGAAGCACGACGGTTGAATCTTCTGACTGTCGGCGTCAGCTTCAGTCGGTACAGCATCATGTCTGCTTGCCGAGGCGTTACTCCGCGTGCTTGGTGGGTAGTGGCTCGCGATGTGGCAGAAAGCGCAGGGAGTCGGGTAGAACGTTTCTACTTCGTCGGAACCGTCGGACATGATGGGATGAATTCGATACCGGAGCGATTGTTGATGATATAGTGAGACAAGATTAACATTGTTGTGCGTTATCCGAGCATTTTGTGATCGCCCGCCACGTTTGGCGACTAACGTCACAGCCGAAACCGAGCTCGGGTACGATTTGGAACAATGTAGTCAAAGTAGCATATAGGCCCACAGACTGGGCCAAACGCCCGTATTGGAGATTCTCTTAATGTCAATGGGATCAAACACTCCCAAATGACAGGAATTGGATACCAAAACCCAAGATGCGCGATCTGATTCAGCGATCAATGACCCTCTCACTGGCTTTGGGACATGCAATGGCTTGGAGGACTAGTAATTGCGCTACAATTTTGTACATATACACCTACACAACATATGCAATGGTTGATTTCCAATAGTCGAATAGTCTCGTGGCATTAAGATGTTTCCTAGCCTGTATATCCAATGCGAGCCAAATACCGGTAATTGATTCAAAATGATAAATCCTCCCACAGATATGCAATTAAAGTTCACTTCAGCCTCACTCATCGTCGCCCTCATTTTCATCATTGCCGCCCTCATTGCTATCCTGACCATCAATTTGGTTCGACAACGGTGACTTGCTCCTCTCCAACGCCTTCTCAATCTTGGCCAGATCTACCTTGGGCGGGCTTTTCAGCCGCTTCTCGATCCTGCCGTCCCTCGTACGGCGGAACGGCGTGAGCCGCCCATCCTTCTCGTCTGAAATAGGATCCTCAGCCTCGTCCTTCCAAACCGTGAGATCGAAGTAGGGCACGCGCACCGCCTCAGCACCCTCCCTGGGGATCCTCAACCACTCTGCATCACCCTCCTCGGCGTACATCTCCCAGTTCTCTTTCTGCTGTATCCGCGCAACGTACGCCATCGGCACGGTCCAAAACGTCTGCACGCCGCACCCGAGTCTCCCCGACGGCACCGTCGCCCTGCCACCCGCGCGCGACGACGCTCCCGCCGCGCTCGCCCCATCCCCACCGTGCTCGTACGCACACAGGCCATAAAGGCAATCGGTGCGACAGCTAACGGGCTGCACACACGCACCGAAAACGTGGGACTCAAAGGCAGCGCCCATCTCGCGCCAGGGGAATCCCAAAAAGAAGGCCTCGGGGCCCATGGAGCCCTTGGCGCCGGCGAACGGCTCGGCGACGGCCACGCGCGCCGGGTCCCCCATCTCCACGTAGTGCGCCAGCTCGTGGCACAGGTTGACAGCCACAAAGGCGTTGAAGCGCAGCACCTGCGCCGCGTCCGCCGTGCGCAGCAGCGACAGCCGCTTCGCCGTGGTGTAGAAGTCCATGTGCAGGTTCAGGCGGCCGGGACGGTAGCCGGCGGGGGCGGGGGCGGGGGCGGACGAGCGGGAGGCGCTGGTGCGCGGCTGCGCCGACAGCGAGTCTGATGACGGCGCAAGGTACCCGCGCTTGTAGTCGCGCACCGGGTGCATGGTGCCGTACGCCCACACGCCGTGGTCCTTCTCCGTCGGCCACAGCGCAAACGTGATGTGGATCTGCTTCGACACCTCGCCCAGGTATGCCCTCCAGCGCTTGTCGTTTTCGGCGCTCCACGGGACTGCTGTGCGGATCCAAATCGACCAGTCGTGGTCGCGGAACACCGATTCGCGTTGCCCGAATTTGAGCGTGTGCCAGAATGATGCCGTGCTCTTGTGTGTGAGGAGCAGGGAGGCGAGCCGCATACCTGGTGCAAGAGCGGAGTAGATGGCTGCCGGGCAGCCGTGGAAGTTCTCTGCACTGAAGATTGGGTGGATTGGGTTGTTGAGCGTGCAAACTTTCGGAGTACTCGTTTCTTGAAATTGTATCGCGTGCTTCTTGAGGACCTGTACTGGATCGAAACCTAGCTGCTCCTTTTCTCTCGGCCTTGTGGTTGCTGGCAGGCTGGAATCGCGGAATGACCATGTTTTTCCTACTTTCTCTTGACTCTCGACCTCCTTCTCCAAGTCATCCATCATGACGTCGTAATCATCAGCACCTTCGACGAGGTGTGGTCTCTGAGCCATACTATAGTCTTTCGGTACTTTCAATAGCACATTCTCTTCCGACGTTGGCGCATTGTCAATCGTGGATTTTGCAAACTTGTCCAGCAACCCATCCAATTGTTCGATCAGAACTGGGTCGACGACTTTGTATGTGTCCTCATCGTCACTATCACTCGGTTCTTCGAGAAGCAGGTTAGAATTCTCGAGCAAGAAGTCGACGCTGAATGGTTCCTCGGCTGACAGCCATGCTAGAACTGCGATGGGATGGATCTTTGTTCCGCCGAATGATTTGGCGTGATGGTCAAGTCGGAGTCCGATTGCGCGTAGCAGCTCACGTTCATGGCGACGGTTGCTTTTGCGCAACTTTTTAGATGTGTAGTATGTATTTAAGGGTTTACGCAAGACTGGCTGTAGTTTACGGGGTATGGAAGGCAGGTCATGCTGATGAGTCAAATTCTTCGAAGTTGCCTCGTCTCTTTGCTCCGTCTTCTCATCCGTATCATTAGCTTTAGGTTTGTGGAGAAAAATAGCCTTCGTTCGCCGAGCTTTGACATGTCGGGGCATGGTCGCACGTTGGGTAGTTGATATGGAGACCAGACGGTTCCAGGCAAAATGACAGCGAGAATATTGCTTTCTATAGGTATATTAAGCATTTCTGTTTGACAAAAATCTTGCCACTGTCTTGTTTCGCGAATAACAAGTCTCAGGTTGGAAGATAAAGAAAAGATCTTTGTTTTGACCACGATGTCTGGCAACACCGAAGGGTAGTTATTTCTTAGCAACAAAACGGCGCATCAACAATGTCGGCACGGTACTAGTCTTCTTCTGATGAGTAGTCATCAAGTCCGAGAACCAAAGAAGGCCTAGTGGTAGAACGACTTGGAGAAGTTGTGTTGATTGAGTTTGTGTTGGCCTTGGAACCAACAGCGGTACTTGGAAGCTCTGCAAGCGAAGACTTTGGAGATGATCGCGGAGAAGTTGTGGAAGGCGGTTCGGTGTTTCCTTGTGGCGTGAATTTTAAACGTGATATCTCCGAGTTTTGAACTTTTTCGACCTCTACAGTCGAACCTGTTGTCCCAGCAGCGACCGTCCGATTCTTGTCGTTGAAGTCTGATGTTGAATGATCCGAGGAGGTCGAAGACTTCCGCAACTTGATGCCCAACAGACTTCCTTTCTCCGGGATCTTCTTCCTCTTCTTACCACCGACCACCCAAGTATCTTGCTCCTCAACCGGACTACCAGACTTCGCTAAGGCCTCTCGCTCAGCCTCCTCTTGGTGCTTCCTGAACAAGGCAAGCTGCTCAGATGTCTCTTTTCGGATTGCAGCTTCTTTAGCTCGTTCCGACTCAAGGATAGATTGATGATACTCGACATCATCTTCGTCAAGAGCCGCGATTTGATTTTGAAGTCGGAGCTTCTGTCGATGTAGGGTTAGTAAGTACTTTACAAACACTCAAAACTTCGGCATACCTGTTCGAAAGCTTCTTGCTTCGCAGCTACACAGCAGAAGTTGTGTGATTAGCCACAGGCATCAAAGCCGATGGTTCCAGGCTGACATGCTCTGGAGCGAACACACCTTTGTTTGCCTGCAGAACCTCGTACAAGCTCTTTGCGTCTTCCTGACGGCCTGCGTCTGCCTTTTTCTTCCTGCTCTCTTCAATCTCCCTCTCAGCCTTTACCCACTCATCGTTGGGCTTCGTCTGCTTGTCGAGCTCCGAGACGAAGCGTGACATGTTGTCGGTTTGAGCTTGGCGTCGGGTTTTGCATGGAGAACAGCTCAGCTCGGTACGATAGGGCTGAATGGAAGGGGGAGCCGCTGTGCCGCGTGAAGCTCATTGGCGGAGCTTCACGCACAACATAAGCGTCAATTCCCCAGTATTTGATCTTTCTGTTCATTAATGTCAGGTAGTGTGCCTGTTAATCATCGCCTCTTGCTCGACGGGATTCCCACCGGCTTTGCGGAATTGCCCCACTACGTAACAGCGATGATTTGGGTCGCATTATGACAACAGCAATCCCACTGTGCCTCGTCTGAATGCCCTGCTATCAGCAATTTGTTAATTATTTCCGGCGTTCGGAGCCTAGATGATATAAAAGTCGAAGCTATGCACCTTAGTTTTAAATTTTCGTTCCATCCACTTCATTTCACCTTTCCCATTAGACACCTTCCCTTTTCAGTCGTTTACCGTAGTGTTTCGTTGTCACAATGTCGACTTTAGGCCTCGATCACACAAAATGGAAGTTCAGGCTCAATACGGGTGATGAGATCCCCGCAATTGGTCTCGGTACAGGCATCTTCACTGATCTTTAGTCCAGCATCTACTGATATTCAAAACAGGTACATGGCAGAGTCCGCCGGGCCAGGTCCGCGAAGCTGTCAAAGTCGCACTACAGAAAGGCTATCGCCACATTGACACAGCGCTGGCGTATGGCAACGAGAAGGAAGTCGGCCTCGGTATCAAAGATTCGGGTGTTCCGCGAGAAGATATCTGGATCACGACCAAGCTTGACAATACCTGGCATCACTGCGTAGAGGAAGGCATTCAAAGTTCTCTGAAGTCTCTGGGCGTAGACTATGTTGATCTATATCTTGTCCATTGGCCATCTTCAACGGATCCGAATGACACGAACAAGCATCTGTCTGACTGGAACTTTGTGAAAACATGGGTAGAGATGCAGAAACTACCAGCAAGTGGACGAGTCAGGAATATTGGCGTTTCCAACTTCGGCATCAAGAATATGGAAATTCTGCTCAATGACCCTAGCTTCAAGATCATGCCCGCTGTCAACCAGATCGAATTACACCCAAACTGCCCTTCTCCGAAGCTGATTGAGTACTGCAAGCAGAAAGGAATCCATACTACAGCTTACTCCTGTCTTGGTAGCACAAACTCACCGCTCTACAAGAACGAGAGTTTGAAGAAGCTTGCCGAAAAGAAGGGAAAGTCGGTGCAACAAGTTCTTTTGGTCTGGGGTCTTCAGCGAGGTACGAGTGTGATACCGAAATCGGTCACGGCCAGTAGAATTGAAGCGAACTTTAAACTGGACGGTTGGGAGCTCACCGAAGACGAGATGAAGCAATTGAACAGCATGACGGAACGATTCAAGGTCTGTGATGATTCATGGCTTCCCGTGAAAGTGTTCTTCGGGGACGACGAATGAAGCGCAAGACAAGCCGAAGACGGTATGGAGTACTATAGTCTGATACATCCTCACATTCGACATGTATGATACTTCTCAGATAGAAATTTTAGACCATTGGCACGATCTAAAAGCCAACAAGGCGTATGACTTCGAAGGCGAGAGAGACGGGAGGGAAGGAAACGGATGACGTCGAAGGATGCGAGGAGCGATGCTATAACTACTTAGAAAGCAGGGCTCAGGAAGAAAAGGATTGCATTTGTAAGGTGGTCTGTATCTGTTGTTGTACATTGTGATTGCTATATGCTTTGCCTTCCACAATCGAAGCCCCGAAGCCACCGCTCCTGCCATAACAATCTCAATCAGAATGGGAGGTTCAATACATTTCTACAATCACTTGGACCGGCCGATTAAGTCAATCGTAACTCCTCCCAATCCCATAAATCAAAGAAATCGTCATAGAATTCGTGAGACTCAAAGTTCCGTGTTAAGCCCATCCCAACTCTTCTCCAACTCCCGGAGCATTGCGGGTCAGGTTTTGCCAGAAGGAAATAGATGATATTTTGGTTCTTTCGCAACCCGCGTCTCGAGTCGGCGCTAGAAAGCCGTCCTTTATAAACCCGCTCTGCAATCCTTATGGCCTTGCATCGGTGGAGAGTAGCTACCACCGGATCATCAAAGCTGCCCGTGCCGACTATTTTGCCGTCCTCTCCGCAAATGTAGAGTCCTAGAGCGTCAAATCGGCTTCGGCCTCCCCGTGGGTCTACAGGTCCGACGTAGCCGAAGATAGACTGGGATAGATCTGAAAATCTTTCGAAATCCAGGCATTGAACGGGCTTGGTCAATGCTTGTATAGTGATAAACCCTCCTGAGACGCTCCCAAATGGATCTGATCCAAGAAGGGGTGTATGGGCGTCAATAAGGATAGGATCTTCATTGGTTTTGACTCGCTCTTCGTCGTTAAACCTGTATGTGATGGAACTCTTCAAGTTTGCCCAAGACCAACTCGGAGCGACACTTGATCGACTTGAGTCCATGAATTGATGACAGATACGTTCACCTGGTCCATCACTGAACCATGCAAGACCGTGAAGATCATTGCTCCAAATGCCGGCTATATATGGGGATTCCGTTTTTGTAGCCATTAGAGCCGCCAGGCTGGAAATTGCAGGCAATCGATCGGAAGAATATGTCAGAGACCGTTGTGAGAATTGTCGCACTAACCGCATCCACACATCATACGCCTCATCGCGGCCAAACTTATCCGAATTGTCAGAGAACAGACAACGCTTGAAGTCGTCACCTTCGGAAGACACCAGGGATTTGTAATCTGTTGGCTGGCAGTACTCCATGAATGAAGACTCCCTTGCCGTAGAGGACTGACATTCCCAAAGTATCTCCTGTTCAGTGAAGTGCAGAATGCATGTGGATAGCAAACGCTCCTGGAGGAACCACCCTCGTTGATTAAGAACGGCTTTCCGAAATATCTCTCTCCAGTGTAGACATTTATGTCGCATCCAAACTCCGGTGTTTGCTATTTCAACTGCGTCAACACTGGATCTGGAGTTCAAAAAGCCGTGATGACTATCAGGTGACTCTAGCGCAGAGATAGTGATGTATGAATTGCGATAGTAAGTCCCCATTTTTGGGCATTCTTCGAGCCAGTCCTCCTCTGAGTCTTGGAGAATGCAAAGAGAGTCAATCCAAAGGTATGGAATTCCAAGCTTTTTCGTAATTATTACCGCATCCAAAAATGTTTGAGGTAGTGTTGATGAATTTATACAATGCCTGTGACTGCTTAGGTTTGACTTCAACGTAGTCATTGTACCCTTCATTCCCCAGCAATGTGAAAGTGTGATGTAAGGAGCGTTCTTCGATTTTAGCTCGCGAAGACGAAGATCATGTCCACTGACATCAATCACTCGCGTAGGTAACGTATAGTCAAGCGCTCGTTTGCATTGGCTATGGCTGTTGTGGCAATTGTCAACCCAACTCCGAATAAGGTGAATGCTAGCTGATGAAGTTGGGTCTGGCGACATTTCTCTGAAGACAGCACTTTCAAGTAAATCCGACGGGTTCTCTATCAAAATGGTAAGCACGATGTCTCATTGCTAAATTAAAGAATTACCCACCTCGTTTGGTGAACAATTCAAAAAACGCTCGGTGACCGCCTCCGTCAGTAGGCACCTTGTACTCCAGACTACATTGCGCCAAATTCACTGTAATTTCTGCGGCTCTAGTTGAAATCTCGACTGAGACGTTCTCAGATATGAAACGACAGATGGGACAACCTCTGGAGACACTTAAGGTCAACTCCGGAAATCGGTGGTGTGTTTGGGGATAGCGATTTTGGAGATTAATATTTGCGCAGGCCACGCATAGCCCCGAGGTGTTTGCTCTAGAAAGCAGGCTATTTATCCGAGCAGCATTTGCTGCCGCTGCAAGTTCATGTACCGGTTTGCCAGATTCACTGCGCATTTGCGATGACGGTATAGGATCAGATTGATCCTCACGACTGTCTCTCAATATCAAAGTGTTCGTGTGAGCAGTGGCGGCTTGACTGTCCAACAGTGAGTGATATGTGGCCTTCAATCGTGTCCAGCAATTGCTGATTATCTTCACCATTGGAATATGTCGATTTTTCTCTTCAGAGGCAACGACCCGAAATGTTTCTGACCGGACGGCGTGGCTTTGTTTGCGGCTTCTTTTGTATGTGGGATTTCTAAACATTAAATATTTGGGCGGGATGAGGCTGTGCCCCTGCTTCGCTCATGCAGTCTTTATGCATGTACTCAACGAATTAAAAGCCAAACGCTTGCCAAGACCCTACAGTTGCGAACAGCTTGACCGAAATGCTATCAACTTTCTCTGTGTAGCGTAGTGTTCTCGGCTGGCTCTCAGCAAGACAACTGGAGTTTACCCGGTGACTAGGAAGAGGGTTGCGCCATCGTATTGCAGATGGCGATGGATAGCGAGGGCGGCAGTGATAGGATGTGTGCGGAGGGGACAGATAATGAGACGTGAGAGGACAAGTTGAGGAAATAAGGAGAGAAGATTGAAATAAAACGCTAGAGCGAGAACTTTTACCCTCTTAAACAACCTGATGACAGATTGACCTCCGTTTTGGCAATATGTGACGCGATTTTCGGGGTCAATCTGCCCTTTGAATACGCCAACTGAACGCCTGCCTAATAGCTGGTGACTGCTACAGCGGGCCATTATCCTCTGCAACTCTTAGCGTGTGCCTTTTCAGTTTGGCGATTTCACAAGTCCTGGAATCCCACTTTCCGTCTTCCCCCCGAGTTCGAGGGGCACCGAAAATGGAACCAGTATTACCCTCTGGAATAGCGATTCTAGAAATACAAATAAATAATATTGAACTACTGTGTATTAGCCGCATTCATGAAGATAAGCCCAATGCTGGGCAACCACACGCTGTCTGGTCTGCATTTATCCAAGGCTCTTATATCTTAACCAGTTTCTTGAGTACGCCGTCATAGAAGATGCTAACTCGGCACATAAGACCAGCAACTACTTTAAGAAAATACTTATGAATTAAGTTTTACTCTCCTAAAATAGACTGCTGTTGAAAGACCCGAATGCCATCAAGGTCATGGCATTCATCATGGTGGCCAAATTCGCCTGCTGACTCCACATGCGTTGCTGCTGCAACTGTCTTTGTAGCCGCAAGTCCCGAATCGCTATCATTTGGGCCAGTTGATTTTGCACTTGAGCATTGAGCGCCCTTCGCTGAGCCTGTTGAGCCTGTTCTATTCGCCTTTTGTACTCAGCTTCTGTGTCTTCTTTGATTTTCTCGGCTATTTTCTGGATGGCGGATTCGGCGTGCGGCATGAGGTGCGACTGCATTATAGAACCGTTCGATGACTGCAAGGCATAGCCCTCTATGCGGTACGGGTCAAGAACCAAATTCTGTATAGCGTCAGCGCGTCTGGCTCTAGTTCACTTGGGAAGGGTAAACTCACATGAATAAGTCCTAAACCTCCTTCCATATCTTTAATAACATCGATAATTGCATCAAGCTCTTTGTAGTTTGGAAGGCTCCAATTCCCGCCGTTGTTGTCCGTTATCATTATGTAGTTACTCATTGTTCCCAGAGCTACCAATCTAGGTTCGGCCGTCCAGCCACCACCTGGTTTCCGACGGTTCTCGAGGGCTTGGCCAAGACCAGTGGGTAGATTTAACCATCTGGTTGAGGTGCCATCGGTCGCGAAGTACGACTCATTGTAAGGTCCCAGAGATATCTTGAGCTTCTGCAGATTCCTTTGCGCGTTACCCGATGCATCCTTTTCAAGCAGCCACTTCTGAAGTGTTTGCGGCAAGTCACAACACCCTGGACTCAAGTCAGTTGGCAACGGCTGGCGTTGTGAAGAAAGTTGCGAACTAATATATACGCCGCTCGACTCCTTCCTTTCATACACAATAGCGAAACTGTCTGCTTTGCCGAGTACAAGGCAGTGTACGTTGCAGATTTCTCCCTCTTGGAATAAAGCTGTCAAAGCTGCTGGTAAACGGTTGCTATTCGACTCCGTCAGTCGCCACAAGCATCCATTGATCTGGATCGCGAGCTGCTCTCACTGAAGGCACCATGACGGACATTTCAGAAAATATCCACCTCGCTGGCCAAATGTGAAGATGGTGTCGCACATTGCTGGCAATTTCCACACCGAACTGGACGTGTACGGACTATCGGCGACGAGGTGGGCTGAGAAGAACTGGACAATCCAAAGACACTCGAAGCCCTAGTTTCTTAGCGAATAACGACAACAAAGTGACCGCAAAGCGGGCCCCTGCGCCACCGCGCCCCGCCGTCGCCCGCCAAGCCTCCACGCCGCGAACCCCCAGAGCGCATCAACCACGCCAGTCCGTCAACTCCAATATCGTGACCCCCAACGCCAGCCCTTTTCCCCCCTTTCTGCGCCGTACCGTACCGCACCGCTCCGCTGCCGCACGGGCATGACCGCCTCCGGGCCGGCGACGTTCCACCCCCTCGCGCCCGTGCTCGCCCTCGGTGCGCTGTTCGTGGCGTGGAAGGCCGCGCTGCTGCTCGTTGCGGGGGCGACGCCCGGAAGCGGGTACGACTCGTCGACGGGGCTGCTGGCACGCGGGTACGGGATTGACGCGCGGTTGGGCGCGCGGTTGCTCGAGGGTTCTGATCCGGCGCTGCGAGCGGAGGCCGCGCTCTCGGCCGGCGAGCGGCTGCTCGTTGCGCTGACGCGCTGGGATGCCATCTACTTCACGGGGATCGCGGTGCGCGGGCGCCTGCTCGAGCAGGAGTGGGCGTGGGGATGGGCGTGGACTGAGGGCTTGCGAGAGCTGAGTCGGCGTGAGTAGGACTGTGCCTTACCCGGCGACGTCGTGAGCTGACGACTCTTCTAGAAGCCCGCGTCGTGGCGAACCCGGTGCTCAATGCGGCCGCGCTCGGCGCGATGGTGTCGCACGCAGCGCATGGCGCCAGCGTTGTGGTGCTGGCCGCCATTGTGGATGCACTAGAAGGCCTGTCGACGTCGAAACGTTCTGGAAGGGGGGCGTTCGTGGCCGCCGCGTTGCACATCCTGTCGCCGGCGGGCTTGTTCCTCAGTGCGCCCTACGCCGAGGCGCTGTTCGCGCTGCTGAGCTTCGTCGGTCACCTGTGCTATACGCAGGCGTGGCGGCGTCCGAGCGAACCTCGCGACATGAGCGGCAATGTCTGGATCGTGACGGCGGGCGCCATGTTCGGACTCGCGACCGCCGTGCGCAGCAATGGGCTCTTCTTCGGCCTCATCTTCGCCTACGACGCGGCCCTCCATGGGGGCATCTTCGTCGCTACCCACCCACGCCTCACGACCGCTATGGTGTGCGCCGTGTGCGCGACTATAGCGGGCGCCGCCATGCTCTTGGACCCATCCCTCACCACTTTCTCAGAGCCGCTCCACCAGCCCTGGATCATCGGCGCGGTCCTTGCTTTCGTCTCCTTTCTCCTATCCTCGCTCTTTCTTCTCCCAGCGCTCCTCGGGGTCCGGGTCTCCCAAAGCTCTTCCACGTCCCAGCAACTCTTCCACCTCCTCGCCATCGTGACCGCCGGCACCCTCATCGGCGCCGGCTCAGCGTACCCGCAGTACCTCGCGTGGAAGGAGTACTGCACGACCACGACCTCTCCCCAGCGCCCATGGTGCACCGCCATACCTCCCAGCATCACCACCTTCGTGCAGTCGCACTACTGGAACGTGGGGCCGTTCCGGTACTGGACGCTGTCGAACTCGCCGCTGTTCCTCCTCGCGGCGCCGCAGCTCACGATCCTCTTTGTGTCGGCCGCCGACGGCCTCCGGCAGGGCGGGCTCGCGGCGCGCTTCGCGCTCGTGCAGAGCGTGCTGGCGCTCGCGGCGCTGACCAGCTTCCACGTCCAGATCGTCACGCGCGTCGCCAGCGGCTATCCGCTGTGGTATGCGTGGGTTGCGAGGGGCGTGGAGGAGCGTAAGCGCTGGGGCCAGTGGGTGGTGCGCTGGGCGGTCATGTATGCGCTTATTCAGGGCGTGCTATATGCTGGGTTCTTGCCGCCGGCTTGAAGGCGGGTGTGGTGTAGGTGGAAAGTCTGGGTGGCGGCGCGGAAGATGAGGGGCGGAGGTCTAGAGGAGACCCAAAAGTTTGGCTGTAGCGTTATAGCGACGTAGAGTCACTCAATTGCATATGATCACACCGATCTTTGAGAATGTATTGAATCCTGAATGATCTATTCTCCATTTCGCTTATGCTATGCTGGGAACTGCATGATCTTGCGCGGGCTAGCGTTCGGGATCTTTTGGAGCAACCCCGTTTCGCCACCGTAATAAAGCTCCAAACGGCCCGTTTTTGTGGGTAAGGTTTGAGTCCGCCTCTTTGGGTGCTACAGGCCGTGATTCTTGAATGATATCCTTCTCCAACCGCCCTGACGAAGTTGCTTCGGGACCCGCCGGTTTTTCTTGTCCCTGCTGATTCTGCTTGCTTGTTGGCACGACCTGCGCAGGTTGATTTTGAGGTTGCTGATTTTGGACCTGCCGATTCGAAGTTGAGCCTGGAGGTGGAACTGGACCTGGAGGTGGAACTGAATCTGCATGTGGAACAGGATCTGCAGGTGGAATTGTGGCCGGAGGCGGAGGTTTGGGGTCTTGCGGAGGCGGATGTTTGGGGTCATGCGGAGGCGGATGTTTGGGGTCTTGCGGCGGACTTGGCCTGAAATAACTTTCGATGATGGCGAGTTTCTTATTGATCCACTTCTCCGCGTTGTGGAGATCTTCCTCGTTGTAATACCTCATGAAAACCCCCGTCAATCCCGCGAGAACAGTGCTGACGGCGAAGTAAATGATGAGAGGTGCTTTGATATAGACCTGTCCGTCCGGAGGATCGGGCCATTTGAACATCGGAATCGTGAGGAATACCTGAAACGAGATTAGCCCAAACTCTTGAAATTTTGATCTGACATACCGCTACGAAGGTGAATGGCAGGAAAAATGCCGTCAGATATGCGAGGATTCGCATTTGCGCCGTGTCAATTGTAGTCGCGAGAACCGCCCTGGTCATCGACATGTTTGTGAGGGATATTAACTGCAAAGAGTTCCGTTAGCGTCAGATCTCTAAAATTTAGGGTCTCCTTACGTTGTTTTCTACGTTGGTAGCAGTATCCTTCAACACCCGAACCCGGGTTTGGAAGACGACGAGTCGGTGCTTAGCACGACTATATCCGTCCAAAACCGTTTCCTGTGCGAATTCTTTCAACGTTTCATCCCAATATACATTTCTCTACAAGCGCTCTGGTTAATGGCAAGTAGCCCATGGCTTGCATGGTTATCATTGTGGATACGCACCTTCGATAGTCGTGCCTCTACGAGCTCCATCGCCTCTTGCATTATCGCCAACGATGAAGTAGCACATTTATCCAGCTTTTCAAGCCAGCTGACTCCCCAAAGCACTTCTCGCAAAGCTTTTGTAATTTCTGACGTCTGGTCGGCCCTTGACTGTGTGAACTTGGTGTCCATAATGACGCGGTAGAGGTGGGTGCTGTCCTATCGGATTCAACGGCAGTTAATGATCGGAACTTGAGTGTAATGACAGGAATCACCTACAATGCCATCCAAGACCTCTTTCACATTCGTCATAACTTTCTCCAGCCGCTCGGAAATGATGTGACATACTGAAGCCAACTGAGAGACAAACACCAAGTTCCTGGCAGCGTATCGGTCGTATTTGAACTTTTCCATCACCCTTCTCATGCGGCCTCCAAGTTCGCTAGGGCCGAACTCATTCTCGTCTTTCTCGATGCCACGAGGTATTTTGCGTGCGCCGAGTAATGAGGAGCTCCAGAACAAACCTCGACCGTCTCCCGTAATGCACAGCGAGATGCTAACATCCAAGATAAAGTTCCCGGGCTCTTCAAGAAATTTATGCTTCTCTCTGACCAGATCGATCGTATCACTTGGTTCGCCCTTCTCCAGATATAGATAGTGCGGGATTGTGATGGCGGTGTGCCAAGTAAGCTCGCCCGAAGAATCATGCGCCTCAGAACCCTCTATCGATGCCCGAAAGCTCAATTTCCAACCGAAATAATCTACGACTGCATCCCGGGCTTCTGGGTGCGCGAGGGAAAGATATGCAGTGATCATATCTCGGGGTAGGTGGTCAACCATTCTAGAAACTCAGTAAACGTTGCCAATGGCAAAATGTGATAACTAACATGAATCTGTACGATGCCGCCGATTTCACTCGCTAGAAAGATCATATTGTCAACCCCTTGAAAGCTTCGCTGAATCCGAGGTATGCTTACACTCTTGGAGAGGAGATCGTGAAGCTTCTTCTTCCCACCGCGTTCGCTGTGAAGAGGTTTTCGGAAAGGATAATCCAAAACACACATATGGCCATTTCCAAATGATATATCTTTCAGCTTCCACTTGGTATCGGGCATGTGCTCGGAAGAAGCGTCGTCTTCGGAACTGAAATCTTTGGCCAGCTTGCTCTCTGGGTCCTCATTTTTCACAGCTTTAACGAGACTCCAAAATTTTTGCATTTCCTTATTTAAGAGATGGTCGTCCATGGACTGCCTGACAAATAGAGGATAGTGTTGGTTGCCATGTATAAGGCTTTTAGTCCAGGGGAATTCGAGACGCTTCTTTGACAGCGCCGAAGCGTCAGCCTCGAGCTTTTGCGCATTCTCATCTCCCTGCGGCTGGTGATGCTTCGGAATTCCTAGTCAATTAGTCAAGTGAACGTTGAAGAACGGAATGCGCTTACCTTCAGGGAAGTCCTGCAAAATGATACTCAGAAGCGAGGAGCAAATAATGATCGAATCCAGACCCAGTAAGTCGCTTGCCCATGAAGGGCTGCCAATACCGGAGCTACACCGCAAAAGTGAGAAGTCGGAGCGGCGGAAATACGATATGTTCTCATAAGCCTCCTGGATTATCTCCCGGGTATTGCTCATCGGCGAGCCCAGTTTCGCTCTCATAGCAGCCAATTCAACGTGTATCGCGTGGTCAAGGCAGCGAATTCCCCACGGCGGGATTTTTCCAAGCTTGTCTGCCTCTCTTGCTGCCATTCTTTGAGATACTTGGTCGGCCAGGCTACTCCGGCCAAACAAGTCAATAGCGAGGAGAGCGATTTTGTTCCATAGCTCCTCGCGAATGATGGCCACACCGAAGTCCTCTTCGGTATGGCCTGCATCCTCGTTGAAAACGGTTCGTAGATCAGTGCGGTCCAAAGCAAGATTGTAGTAGTCCGTTTGTGCTTCTTTCACTTTCTTGAGTTCGGCCTGGGTGTAGAGCTCCATGGGACGGAAGGGGCTTTGGTGGATTTTTTCGATAGCCATAAGGTGAGCCCATTGCAATAGTCTAGTCGTAGGGTCCTTTACATCAGGACGCCGGTCAGCGTAACGAAACGCATCATACCCGAACTCTGGTGCAAGCTCAGCTATCGATACACCGTCAAGATATGGCAGTGCACAGCACACGCTCAACGCCCCATACGCGTAGGTTTCCGCTGCCGGATAGCGTTCGTCGTCCACTGAGGTGATGGCGAGAACGAGGCCACGAATGGCCTTTTGAATTCGCAGTTGAAGCTCCGAGGTTTGAGAATCGGCCTTCGGTGCATCGGCTTTCTGTACATCGGCTTTCTGAGCGTCGGCCTTCTGTGCATCGGCCTTCTGTGTATCGGCTGGGTGTGTATCGGCCTTCTGAGCATCGGCCTTCTGTGCATAGGCGTTCTGTGCATAGGCATTCTGTGCATAGGCATTCTGTGCATCGACTATCTCTGTCTCGGCCCTCTGTACATAGGGCATTTGTGCATCGGTTATCTGTACATAGGTCATCTGTGTATCGGGTATCTGTACATCGACTATCTGGGCCACCTGTACATCGACCATCTGTGCATGGGATTTCTGTATATCGGCCTTCTGAGCGTGCGTTTTCAGAGAATCGTTCTCTTGAGCGCCTGTTTCTTGAGTATCGGTCGTCTGAGCGTCCGTCTTCTGGGCGTCCGCCTTCTGAGCGTCCGTCTCTTGAGCGTTAGTCTTCTGAGCATCTGCCTTTGGATCATCCGCCTTCTGAGTATCCGCCTTCTGGGTGCCTGTCTCTTTTGGATCCGTCTTTTGAGGGATCTTTTCAAGGCTCGCGCTGACCATGGCGAGGAACCTAAGCAGCCAGCTGCTCATTGTCAAAATTAGCGTTTGATAACAGATGTAGTTTTGGGGCATGCGTTAGAATCGGGCTTACAAGCACTCCTGCACGTCAGCGTCAATGACAGCGTGGCCATGCAATGCATTTCGAATAGGGATCATGGATACAACGCCGGGTTCAAGTTCAAATGGTACCAAGCAGGACAAAGCTCGCTGCACTCCACTGGCAATCATGCTCGGTATTTGCCGAAGGTGTAATGTTGGCGCTTTCTCTTTCAGTACCACGCTCAAGGGTTTGGTCGACTGATCCAACGGCTTGTCATCCACCATGAGGTCTTGACGCAGCTTCCGCACAGCTGGGCATCGTGGCCGGCTTGGTGATGGATTCTGGACCGGATTTCGCAGAACAATCACCGCGACGAGACTGATTGCTTCAAAAGTTGAAGGCAGTTCCAGGAATCCGGAACAGCTGATATCAATAGAATCGCGGTGTACTGATCCATCCTGAAGCTTCAATTGTTTTGCCTTTCCGTTGACAAATAGCGCAATGTCAAGACAAATCTCCGCCTCGGTGTCGCTTTCGTCTCTGCCGGTCGTCCCATCGGAGGCTTCATTCTCTATCGTCGCGCCGTATACTGTGAGGACTTCACCCATGGACGAGGTTTTCGTCCAATATTTCCACTTCTCATTGTTGCTGGTTTCGTAAGAATAGCCGGTCAAAAGTTGAATTTCCCCGCCGATCTTCCACCTCACCGCAAGTTCAGTCGCATTGGACGCGATAACCATAGCTTGCACAAGCCGGCCAGGCTCCATGTACGATGTGAACTTTTCCACGAAGAGATTATCGGTCGAGTTTTGCTCTTCATCTTTCGTCCCGGCGTACCGTAGTCGTGTCGGCCACTGACTGTTAATGAAGCCATGATCGGTACCAAGGACGGTGTAGCGAACGGGTTCGACGGGTTCATCGGGTTCAACGGGTTCGGCGGGATCAACGGGTTCAGCGGGATCAACTAGTTCGGCGGGATCAACGAGTTCAACGCGCAAACCCCAGCCGAGGTTGGTGTTGTCATCACGGTTTTGTGAGAGAAAGAGAAACTGGTCGGCCAGGTGGTTGGCGCTCAAATGGGGAGGAGGAATGTATGCTCGCGCGATGATGGCCGGCTCGTACGGTTCGTCGTACAACGAGCACTGGAGTAGGTTGTGCTCAAATCCCAGAATGGCGGATCGTTTCGCGTCGCCGATGACGGACGACGACCGAATGGTGTACTTGGGCGATACATCTCCTGCTTTACATCAGTAGCGTGCGCGGAAGCGGTGGACGAGGCAAGTCGAGACCTGTCAGACTTCCCTCTATCTGGAACCAATCTGCCACCGTCTCCTCCTCCGTGTACTGCAAGGGAGTGTCCTTGGGAACTACGTTTGGCGCATCAGGATTGCCATCCATCGGTAAAAGGGTCTAAGGGCTGGCCGACTCGCTACAGACAAGCGTTGTTTTCGTCCAGCTTCAGCCGACGAGAGATGATGTTTTCGAGCAGCCTCTTCCAGCTCGCCCAAATGTCGGCGCCGCCAGAGGGGCTGTTTTGCAGCTCATGTCGTCTTTTGGTGGCTGATGCCACGGCCAATCGCATTCACGGCGGAAATGCAAGTGGGCGCAAGGAGACGGAGCCCCGGCGGCTGCCGGCTTCCAGGCGCCCGTCTCTGCTGGAGCATCCAAATGCTGCTTTGGAGTTCCAAATAACGACGATGACGCAGTGCGTGTCGATGGTGGCCTCGACGGGACGGCGCACGCGAAGGAAGCGCGCACAACAGGCGCGTGGAACATGAGACAAGGGATCCAGGGCGAGCGACGGCGCCGCGCCTTCTGACCGACCGCTAGGCCGCGGGCGCTAGTAAATGGTAAATGGAGGGGTCCCACGTACTCGGCGTGACCCGATGGCCTCTGATGTCTGGAGACAGCACAGCCCGTTGACTCAATCCACCTTTCGCATCTGCCTCACAGCACCATTAAATGGCAGCCCGCCGACCGTGACCATTGCCACACTCGACATAACCTACGCTTTGGCTCTTCCGCTCCTCCCGATCGCTTCCTTTGCACCTCTACCGTCGCGCGACGACCGCGCACCACATTGTCGAAAGCCATCATGGATCCAGATCTTCGCGCCAGTTTCGTCCGCCAATTGACACTCGAGGAAAACGAAGCAGGAGATGGCAGGCGCCCTTCTGTTTCCTCGTCCTCCTCGTCCAAACTGTCTTCTCGCCGCCAGAAGTTCAACCGCGGCCGCGAGGAAGCGTCGGTGCTAGTTTCAGTGTACGCTGTACAGCACGGCACACTCGCGGACCACACGCTTGCGTCCATTATTGTGACCGACTTTCAGTTCGAGTCTACTGGAAGGAGCCGCATCGTAAATGCCGCCATCAATTACACCTTCTGGGCCAGTCTCCCGCGTCACCTCGATGAAGCCCGCGCTAGGTTGAGTGCACCGGTGCCGACAATCGCACCGTATTACGCTGTGGAAGAATATCGCATCGGACCAACTGTCCCTCCGCTATCGGTGCTGACATTCCCAGGATATTACACTGGGGAAGGATATAATCGCACCAGGTCAAGTACTCAAGAATATCGCACCGGACCAAGTGCTTCTCCCCCGTCGGCGCCCACTTCCTCACATTACGCTTATCAGGAAGAATATCGCACCGGTCCAAATACTTCGCCCCCGGAACCGCCCACCTCCTCACATTACGCCTATCAAGGAGAATATCGCAGCGGACCAAATGCTCCTCCCCTGGAGGCGCCCACTTCCTCACATTACGCCTATCAGGGAGAATATCGCACCGGATCAAGTACTCTTACCCCGAGGCCCGGAGTCCAACGATATGACTCTGAGCATGAATTTCGCCTTAGGCCGGGTGTCGATCCCCGGGTGCAGCCTACTCGCCCGCGTTTCGGTGGTGACGAAGAAAATCGCAGGACGTTGAGTGTCAGCCCCCCATTGTCGCCTAGTCTTCGTAGTGACGAAGAGGAAGATGATGACGATGATGACGACGATGACGATGATTCCGATGAATCGGGTCCCCCTCAGGTTTGGGTCAAACAACTTGCACCCTCCGGTTACGACACCGAACAATCATTGAAGAGTGTGGTTGAATCGGTGGCATCTGCCGGCCTTCCAGTAATCAACACCGGCCGTCTAGTGGCCAACCGCAGCCCTCCAACAATGAACGTCGGCTCTCAAGTGATCAACGTGAGCGGTACTATAAGTTACAAGACGACTAGTGAAAAGGTTGTGAAACTTGACAGCGCCACACGAGATCAATCCGCTGCCGCCGGTACCATAAGGTCGCGCTACAAGGACAAGGACACCGCAAGGTGGCTGCTGACGGAGAATGAGAATGAGAGAGTCGGAGTTCAAAAATTCCTGCGGACGGCAGTCATCGTCCAGCGCCAACACAATGAGAAATTTGAGGCGTCAATAGAAGTATCCATAACGCTTGATGGACCTTCCAAGAAGAGAAAGGCTCTCGCCAGTCTCGCCAATAGCACTATGAGCTTTTTCCCGGACGGCCATCGATCTGACTTCAAGCGCGCCGAGAAATCTGGGTTGACGAATTTGGATCAAATGTATTGGGCTAAGGCTGTTATCCTCACTCATGATGCTCCTGGTTTCAGAGACGGGAAGGAAGTGGGAGAATCCATCCAGATGACTATGAAATGAGGATGGTGGAAACATCGCGTTCTGGCAAAGAGGTTGATAAGGCTCCCACTCACGATGGGAGCACGACTACAGACCCGCAGCAGTTATGCACTTTGCGCTCGACGCACCCGATGGGATGAACGGCCAGCATCCGGCATCCGGACGAGATTCATCGTCACCAACTTCACAGAGGAAGCCATCGGAAGCTGCGGCTGCTACGTCAGGGAGAGTGATTGATGGACCATGATGAGAGTCGAAGACGTCGGGGTGAACGGTCTCAACTACCTTATCTCTACGGAATACTTGGCTTATGCCACATGTATGTTTATCTGAAATCGCTCCATAGGACATTCGCGGCCTTTGTGCCGCAGCAACACCTCCGAAGATGATCTCGGCCTGGCGTCGATATCCATCACGCCAGCCACCATTGAATTCAATCGCACCGTATCATACAAAGTTCCCTCGCATCATACTCAATCGCTCCATGTGACTACCTAACATCCTCACCAGCTCATGCCCCATGCACTCACTAACGGCCCTGGACGCAAGCTTGGATGCGCGCATGAGCGGCAGCGTCCCAACGACCGTCATGGTCTCCGTCATCGCCATGGTCATCGTCATGGTCTTCGTCTTCGCCGGCGTTATCGTCCTCGCCACTGTCGCTGCTGACGTCGCTCTCCTCGTCCGAAGAAATCTCGATGACAGTGCGCGCGGCATCGGCATTGTCGTTGGCATCCGACGGGACCTCAGCTGCGGAGACCTGGTCACCGCCGGGGCCAGCGGCGGCGGCGGCGTCGGCGGCGGCGACGACGGCAGCGGAGGCGCCGCCGACATTCTCCTCGTTGGTGACGATCTCCTCGTTGAGGTTCTTGCCGCCGTTGAGGTTCTCGTCCTCGTAGAGCTCATCGGCCGCGGCATCAACTTCAACTTTTCCGTTGACATCATTGCCATCGGGATGATTGCTGTCATCGCTCCCAGAGAGACCCTTGTAACGTTAGACCGACCCAGTAGCCAAACTCGATTTTGCCTCATGGAATCGCGATTCGTCGAAGTTGCCAACTTACAGTCCTCAAAACCCCTCTCCACAAAATCCCTCTCCGATGCCAGTGAGAAGAAGCAGTCCGGTAACGGTGCCGAGTCAGTGCATAGATATCACGATGGTGTGTTCCGCTGGTAGAAAATTTTTCACAGCTACATCTTTTAGACCCTCGTTCGGCTTTTACAGGAAGCTGTGTGGAAAATTTATGATGTAAGTTCGGACTGATGTTTTGTTTAGCGAGAATTGGAGAGTCAAAAGCTGACATTTGAAGCCATATTAGCAAGGCGGCAAACTTGGAACTTAAATATACAAATTTTGAACGCAACACACAAGCAAGATGGTAGAGAATGCTACGTGCGGATTACTTCACTGATGCCCTGGGAGCTTCTTCCAAAAGTGCCTCTTGGCCCTACAGACACCAGCAGCCGTCTAGCTTAGCGACACCCCGCAGGTTTGAGCTATTGTGACGCCCCAGTTAGAGGGAAGGGAAGAAGGTAAGCTTTTCCAGGGACTAATTCGGTCTACAAACAGAAAAACCCTAATCCACCGAGACCCGCCTTTTCAATACTCGATACACTTCGAACTCAGCGAGGTCTTCCAACCAACTACTGCGAAAAATTCGCGTCCTTGTTTGTCAACAAGCTTCTGACCGATGAGTCCTACATGCTGTTCACCCATAACAAATTCTACCCAGCTTGCGACGATTGAAAGTCCTGCGCGGAGGTGTTTCTGTCGCCCAATCTCTTGAAGATTACTAGATGCATACCGATCCCACTGAAAAACTGAATCACCATTTAGATGAGCTGTCTCGTCTTTCTCTCGGAAAGTTCTCATCACTTCGCCCTCTAGTATGTCAACGTACCAACGGGTACTTTGACCTTGTAATTCGGGAATCTTAGCTATGCCTTGCCCTAGGCATATCTCTGGATCGTCCATTTCCCTAACGCTTCCACTTCTGAGAACATCTCCATCAAGGTTGGCCCATCGCTTCTGTGGAGCACGTACTCTGAGCTTTTCGTATATTTCGAGCTGTCCAAGAGCTGCCATGACATCAACAGGTCGAAAAGTATGTACTCGTTGGTCGCAACCGTCGAATGGAAGCATATACGGACCGTCCGCTGTGTAAATATCCGAGGCATGTTCTAGACGCTTAGCGTTCGGTGGAATCGGGCGATCCGAAACAACCGGAGGAGCTTGAGGAGGAAGTGGAAGTGGAAGTGGGAGGCGTGGTTGACCCATCGAAATGATCTTGGTGCCAGGTTTGACAACCTTCGACCACATGCATTCGAAGATCCATATACCTCCAATCCAGAAGGAGATTTTGCTTTCGTCTATACAAGTCGTTTTTGCTATCTCTTCTCTCGTAGACTAAATCAACAATGAGCTCAGAGTGAATTATAATCGAGACGTAGAGCATCCTACCCCATGCTGATTCGGTGATGTCAGGTAGATTGGTCTTGATCTACAAATGCTCTGTAGCTTGGAATGATTTTGACGCCATGAAATGTCCTAATTGTTTGAACAGAATGTCACATATCGAAATACTTCATTTTCTACTTAATCATCGCTATGCTATTCAAAGTGAGCGATTTAGTGTCCGGCTGGCTCAGTGAAGACGGCTAGCGAGGAAGAGGCCACTATTGGCTGAAAGCATAACGTTTCTTTATCGTAGCAGCCTTGGTGAAAGGGAAGCTCTTGCCGGGTCACGGGGTTCCAGGATTTGGGCCCCCCCGAACTACGTGGTCTGGTCTATCAGTGAGTGGTGGGATCTCCTTGGTCCGGTTTTCAGGACCCTCACTTTGCTCAGGGGCGAAATCAGGGAGGATCAGCTAAGACTCAAACAAGCTCAGGCTGTGCTCAGGCGCAATCAAGCTGGATCAAGGTGGCTCAGAGCCAGCTCAGGGCTGCTAACTTAAGCCACGTCTCAAACTGCTTACTAATTGCTCACGTTACACCCCTGCGTTTTTCACGTCCAAGAACAGAAGTGGCCATTGTATGAGGTGACTTTGTTCTCATATTTACATCGCGAAAAGCAACCACCCCAAAGCATAATGATGGCTTTGCTAGCGTATCGTATTCCGGTGGGCTTAGCCTTTTGATCGGCCGCCGAGGAGCATTTAAGCCTTTGCGCGCCGCTCCGACCCGCGTCGCGCCCGCCTATGCCGCACGGTTTGGAGCATGGCCGATCTTGAAAATGTATTATATGCCCTGGGTGGAGATGGTGCATACTTCTTCGAAGGCGCAAACAAATGGTCCTGGTAAGCTTCGCCGCCTACTTCTTGATTCCATGTTCGATAGGCTAACAATGAAAAAGGAACAAACTGCCGGCGCCAATGATGAAGCTATTCAACGATAAGAAGGTTCTGGACGTACGGTGCGCCTGCCTGGGAGAGAATCCAGAGAGAGAGTACTTTTTTAATTATGTTGAGAAAAACGGCGATCAGCGTTTAACCAAGTTCCATCATAGTTCGATGCCAGAGGAACTTCTCGAGTACTGTAGAGACAAAAACGGCAAATGGGACAAGGGCGAACATCTGCGAGTAGTTCTCGGCCCGAACAAGTCTTTCTTCGCTTGGGATCGGACATCGGTGCGCTGGTCTAATCTGCCTGCCGGTCTCGAATCTGCTATCCAGGGCTGGCTCAGTCCAATGGGCTGGGCTCAAGGGCCGCCTCGAATTATCGCTCTCGGCAAAGACGGAGCATATTTTGCCATGTCAGAGTATGGTGCATGGAGTTGCAACGCACCTACATCTAGTGCATTTCTGAAAGAGCAGTTTAGACTTCTGGCGGAACTGAACTTAATGGGAGAAGTCGAAGTCAGTGGTAACATTTCAGCGTTTCATCTAATGGTGTTGGAGTATTGACCAAGACAGAAAGTTTTTTTGAACCCGGCTATGCATGATAGTTTTATCATCATATTGAAAAGCACCCAGACCTATGGATTCAACGTCGCCAACACCAAGTTGTACCGTGAGTTTGCGTCGTCTTATGCGACTCCAGAAGTAATGGCAGAGTATGAGCAAGAATGGGAAGAAACTGCCGAGCAAGAGCGTAAGGAGGAAGAGGAGAACGCACGAAAAATGAAGCAAGCAGAAGAAGAAAAGCTTGCGCATCGACTCCTGTATAATCGATGGAAAGCTCTCTGTGACTCGCTGTTCAACGGCACGGCTCTAATCACGAGATTCCCACATTTGCCTGTCGACATTTGCACTTGCGATATTCAAGTATGCGGACTGCGTAAAGTTGATAAACTACTTCTAGCTTGCCGACATGATGTGGAGAAATTATTGAAAGCTTCTGGTCAATACTCATTAGCCTGGCTGCGGACCGAACGGTTGGCATGGCACCCTGACCGGTTTGGACGGAAATGCAGCCCAGAGTATAAAGATTTACTTTTGAAGAAGGCGACGGAGATGTACACGATATTCGAAGAGCTCATCGTAGACGCAGCGGCCGGGTAAAGGATTTCATGTGATTTTAAATAAGTTAGTAGTTAACAACGAACTTGATTGGTATTGTAGTAAACCATTTAACTCGTATCCGCCTGTAGAATCTTCAACACGAACGCGCCAGCTGCAGAGATGCTCGCTAGCCTTGTACCAATACATGTATCCAAATCAATTTGGGAGGGACAAATTCGACTCCGTTCAGCTTTCAGCCACGATGTGGCGCAAGGCTACCTCCCGATTTTGACTTGGAATGAATTTCGACACCGCCTACTTCTTCTAAAACAACTAATTCATGAGTCACCAAGTCTAACAGGAACTTCGGTGAGGCTGGTTGAATAGCAATTGACTCTCAGAGGGGACTGTCGAGTCACAGCACCCAGTCTCCTCGGACTCTCAGAATAAGGTGAGCTTCGCTCAAACAGCTCAGAAATTTCACATCAGGGTCTATGCTGACTGTAAACGAAGCATTTATCCTTTCGAAGTCTTCCAGTACCCTTGCTTCCACCATGGCACATCGAGATCAGCCTCCATTTGTTGCCCAAAATCCTGGCCGGGTCCAGAACTTGGTTATGAGCTTGGAGTCACACATGAAGAAGGGCAAAGGTCGCGGTGGCTTCAGCGTGAAGAAAGCAACATTCACTCTACCCTCTGGTCGCACCGTCGACTCGTGGCGAATGCAAGATTGGGATTACAAGAAACCACATCTGCCCACCTACGCTCGCGGCCTGTTCACTTGCACAAATCTCCAGGGCAAACAAGAAATCGTTGTGAGAGGGTACGACAAGTTCTTCAATCATGGAGAGGTGGGGAAAACAGAGTGGCCGAATGTTGAACGAAACACTAGTGGTCCGTATGAATTGAGTGTGAAAGAGAACGGGTGCATTATATTCATTGCTGGTATGGATGATGGTACTTTGCTCGTCTGCTCGAAGCATAGCACCGGCGAGAGAGGTGATGCAGACAAATCACATGCTGTTGCTGGAGAGCGGTGGATTGAAAAACAACTCAAAGGCATTGGCAAGACTAAAGAAGATCTGGCGCGAGAACTGAGAGCAATGAATGCCACCGCTGTCGCAGAACTCTGTGATGATGAGTTCGAAGAACATGTCCTCGCATACGGACCAGAAGTTGCGGGACTCTACCTTCATGGTATCAATCTTAACCTCCCGGAGTTTGCCACGTATCCGGGCCCCTTCATCGACGAGTTCGCAGACAGGTGGGCTTTCAGAAAGGTCACGTATGTTATGAAAGATAATATCTCCGAGGTCAAGCAGTTTCTGGATGCATGCGCCGAGACTGGATCATTTGATGGACGAGATACAGAAGGATTCGTCATCCGATGCCAGGCTCGCGATACTCCTCAAAGTCCATATGAGGATTGGTTCTTCAAGTACAAGTTCGAGGAACCATACTTGATGTATCGACAATGGCGAGAATGTACAAAAGCAATCATCGCTGGTAAACCACCCAAGTATCGAAAGCACAAGAAGATCACAGAACAGTATCTGCATTATGCGCGCTCACGACTAGCTCAAGATCCATCCCTAGGAAAGCGTTATAACCAGAACCACGGTATCATCGCCTTAAGGGATGACTTTTTGGCATCAAAAGGCTTGAGCGGTGTTGATGTCATTCGTCAAGAAGTCGAGAGCGGCGAAGCAGTCAAAGATGTAACACACAACGTAGTACTGGTTCCCATCGCCACGATAGGCTGTGGTAAAACAACAGTAGCTTTGGCACTTTGCAATTTATTTGGATGGGGCCAATTTCAGAACGACAACATACAAGGTGGCAAGAATCGACCTCAGCGGTTCGCTCAAGAGGTGTGCAATCAACTTGCCCAACATCCTGTTGTTATTGCGGATCGTAACAACCACCAAAAGCGCGAACGCTCGCAACTGATCAGTGACATCTCTGACACTGTTCCAAACGTGACTTTCGTCGCTCTACATTACGTTCACGACCCTTCGAATATTGGCAACATTCGCAAGGCACTCCAAGACCGTGTTTTCAGTCGCGGTGATAATCATCAAACCATACAAGCTGCGTCAGATCCGCAAAAGTTCCGAGGTATCATGGAAGGTTTCTTAGACCGATTCGAGCCTTGCGATCCCGAAATCCCTCCAGATAATGACTTTGATTTGGTCATCGACCTCGATCCAATCGCTTCCTCACGAGAGAATCTCGAGACTGTCGTCTCAGCGTTGAATTCCGAATATCCCAAACTCTTCACTGGTGATATGCCATCCGCAGATCAGTTAGACGCTGCCATTGACGAAGCTCTCAACGATTACAAACCCGATCTCAAGCATGACCTCAGCAAGACCTTTGGCCAGCGAGACGATCGCCGCAGCGAGAACTGGCGGCAACCGCGCAATCAAAACGGCGGCCTCCTATTCCAGCCCCCAGCACCAAAGAAGCCAAAGGCGCTCAGCCCGATCTACTTCGGCGTGACGCTCCCGCCGCAGCGCATCAACGCCATCCTCGCCGCCATCTTCCGCGACGCCGCGCCCGACACCAAGCGCTTCTACCTGCAGCTGGCGCAGACGCGGCGCATCCAGAGCGTGTTCCACGTGACGCTGCTGCACGGTGCGCAGGCCGCGGACCACGGGCGGCAGTGGCAGGCGCTGCAGGCGCTGTGGGAGCGCGTCGCGCGCCCGCTCGTCGACCAGGCGCTGGCCGACGGCAAGCCGCTGCTGCCCGAGCCCGAGCTCGCCAAGCGCAGGGTCCTGCTCGAGCGTCTGGTCTGGGACGACAGGCTCATGTGCTTTGTTGCACGGCTGTTGCCGCTGCCTGCGCCGGCGGCGCCGGCGGAGGGCGCTGCCGCCGACGAAGCCGTCTTTGCGTGCACGAACAGGGTTCCGCATGTTACCGTTGGCACCGCCTCCAAGGATATCAAGCCCAAGGAGTCGAACGATTTGCTGGCGAGATGGCTGGAGGTGGGTAGTGGAGGCGACACCGGAATTAGGGAAGAGACGGTGAGAGGAAACGTGATTCTTGATGGAAGCGTAACGGGTGTGCTGGGGCGTTGAGATGGGCACAGGTAGGGGTGGTTCGTCTGACTCTTAAGCATGAATGCGAGAACCATGGATATATCAGGCGGCGACGAAGTTGTATGGTGCATGTCTTATGACATGAGCTTCTATTTGCTATGGACATGTTAACATATCAGGCGGCGACGAAGTTATGTGGTGCATGTCTTATGACATATGAATTTCTATTTGCTATGGACATGCCAACGTATGGTGTATTGATAGGCGATTCTTTTCTATAACTGAGCCTCCGGTGTAAGTTGTTGCCTTAATTTTCCGTCAACTGCTTTTATGGTCAATTTGAGCCATTGGGTGTATGCAAAATCAGTCTTGACAATAGTCGTCACTCTAAATCACCCTCAAAGGATGCCCATGCCTGGGGCTATGCGATTCCAATCCGAAACTTTCCATCTGCACCACTGCCGTCACACGGCTCGACTTAGACTTTGAACTGACACTCCAAATCACGCTGAGAGCCTGCCCACCAAATCTACCGTCCTCTTCATCATCGTCGCCGTCATGGCCATCCCATTTTTTCAGGCGGTTAAAATCAATGGTCGCGAGCCCAGGGTATATCTCAAAGAGTGCTATCGGCAACCCATTCGGATCAAGAGGCGTAGACGAAATTGGAAACTGCTCTTGAAGCCATAGGAGTCTGCATTTGCATCTTCTGCCTCGTGGACTTCGAAGATGGTCCGCAATGCCATTGAGTCCGTTGAATTTCTTAAGACATCCCCAAGCCTTGCCACGATATCTTGGATCGCCGCACGTATACTCTCTGAGCAGGTTCTCATATATGGGAGTTGACTGTGATTGACCATGTGATGAACTGGCAAAGGATCCGGACGTGTGTAGAGCAACGGAAGGAGAGGTGGTCAAAATTCGACCGTTGCTTTGTGCTGGGCTAGTTAAATACGCCTCGTCGATCATGGTTTGAATATCCAGATCATCTAAATCCTGCTTCGTGTCCGAGAAATGTAAATCACGACTTTGATTGTCGTCCGCTACGGTCATCTCTTCAAACGCTTCACTGCGGTCGTCGCCGGCGTAGCCAATGTCGGGAGTGGCTGCAGCTTTGAAAAACTTTCCGATCAGCTTATCCTGCGGTAAATAATCTGTGCAGTCCCAGGTCGTAGAAGAATCCGATTTAGGACATAGTTTGTCATTCCTGCTGGATAAGAAGCTTGAAAGTGCATCGTAGTGCTCCGCACAGCTGAACTTGAGCAGTATGTTGAAGTTTTTGCTCTTGGACCAATTCAATTCCCTTTCAAGAATTGGACCTCTATCAGAACCCTGAACAAAAAAGTCTGGTTCCTTTTCGACACAGAGGTGGGCAAGGAACTGCTTTTCGAATATCGATGACGGCTGACGAAGGGTGAGCGCGTCTATTGAACAACGAATCCAATAGATTGCGCCAGACGTTCCTTTCTTACACAAAACAAGGTCAACCCCTTTACCGCAGGTCCAAATATGGTATTGGGTAAATGAGTCTTCGATATGCTGTAACAATCCCAGTCGAATGCTCTCGCAACCTGGAAAGTACTTCGAATTCATGCCTGCGGTTAAAGATTGCGGGTGAAAGCAGTGTGAATGTGGACCAATATCATCGTCATTTGGTGGGCACTGAAACAGAATTCCTTGCTGTACAAGATGTTGCACGTGCAGGTCTGCTTGAATGGTTGAAGGCGCAGATCCTGAGTTCTCTTCAGGCTCTTGCCATTTGTCTATCGTCATGCCGTCCAGAAAATGTTTTTCAATGTGTATTGCCCGTAGGTGCCAGTCTGTTAGAACGACCTGACAGAATCCACAATGCCACACCGTGTTTGCGTACGACCGTTGTGACCTCCATAGATTAGCGATCTTGTCCGTAAACTCGGAACCAGGATGAAAGTTCCGGAAATGCTGTCGCAACTTATCCTTGCGATTGAATTCTCTTTTCTCTGTTGAACATTCTTCAATGCGATGCTTTCTCGGACAGTCTTCGCCCTCAACCTCATCGCCACAAAATGCACATGTCCGCATCCTTCGACCAGTTGACAAATCGGTTGAATCCACAATCGGTCCTGTAGCCATGCAAGTCCAAATCGCTTGAGGCAGATGCTTGGTCTCCTCATGTCTTTTCCAGGCCTTCCTTGACAAAGGGTCTCCACAAAACGTACATTGAAATATGGGTTTCGAGTTGTCGTCGGTGGTTACACTTGGTGATTGAGAGATGGATCGTTTGCGTTGACCGATTGACGAAACGTCGTTACTGTACTTTCGTTTCCTGCCGCGCTTCGGCTTTTCAAGCAATAAACCTTCAGAGCTGGCCGAGAAGGCGGTTTGCACACTCTCGCATGAACTCTCCCTGCCTGAAGAGGTAGAATACGATGATCTCCTGCCGCGATCATCTTCGTCTGGAATGTGTTCCCAGCCAGTAGAAGAGGATCTGTTATTCCGTAGTCTCGTATCTCGCTTCCGAGCGTTTGATAACCATGTTGTGACCTGCTTGAAGCTCCATCCGGTGGCGTCTGCCAACTCCTTTTTCTCATCAGGAGTAGCGTATGGTTTATGCAAATGTTCATTTAACCAAGCATTCATAATCGAGGTTGAGTTTGAGTTCTTCTGACGAATAGGCAACGAAGAGGTGACATTGCCCATGTTTGCCTCGTCACTAGGTTCATGTTGTACGTGATCGAAGTTTAGAATGGTGGAGTCGTTGTATGGGGCAGCACCGGAGAGGACTGGTGGCATAATTGGCTCCGTCGGATCAAACATATTCATATCACCCTCGGTTAAGGGGCCGGAGAAGGGTGGAATGTTCGAAATGTTGACCGAAAAGGCGGACATTTCTTGCATAAAACGTTCGGCGGCATCATCGAGGCTGTTCGGGTCGGGAAGGACATGCGAGGGGTCTGTAGGAAGCACGGTTGGATCGGAGAGTAATATGGGATCAGGAAGAGAAGAGTTGTAACTAGAAGTAGACGGAATTGAGATGACAGACGGATCAATCGTATCAAGAGACTGCGCTCCATAAGAAATGAATCGAGCATCCGTGTCGGGTTCAAAGTCAAGAGATTCGAGACACTGAGAGAGGAGATGAGCAGCTCTTGATTCAAAGACCCAATTGGGCTCATCTGAGTCCATTGGGCTGTGATAATTGATCTCAGAAATGGTGCAGGTGGTCGAGCTATGGAGAAACGTCGACATACACCATGACAATCGAGTAGAGAAGGCTACAGCGGTGGCTGAACGCTCTGGTTAAATGAGTGTGAGCTGTCACAAGAGCCGCAGAGCCGCACTAGTGGGAAGTGCGGAGGAGCTGAGATCACGCTCTGGTTGACCTTGAGGGTGGACGCAAGTCGAGCCAGTCCGCATCATGCAAGCTGCAACACCACGCCAATCACCATCACCTCACGAGGATAGCTGCAGATGGCCATGACTGATGCGGAACATACCGCAGTAGTTGTTTGAAGGCTGAAGCGGAGTCAGCAATTCGAATTCATGGGGTGGAATACAGTCGGTTTAAATGCTGTCATTTCTATGTTTGGTGTTGCCACCGGCTCATTATGTCGTCGTGAACATCGTTTTTTTCAGCTGCATAACCAGCTGCAAGTTGATCCCTAAGGATTTGTCCTTAGAATAGCTTAGTAGCATCCTTGTTCTGCAGAGTCTATATGCACGTCAGTCTAATTGATCTGCACAACATTTCAATTGCTCACAGTAGGGCAGACGATCAAAACTCGAAAGCGAATATCTCTCAACAGCAGCATTATACAAGTGGGGAATCAGAGCTACTGTTACAAATCTATACTTGCAAATCTTTTTTCAGATCTTTACTCCTCATACTTCCTCCGAATAGGCCCTTCCTTCCCTTCGCCTATTCTTGTGACTCTGTCGTCTTCTTCAGCTGATAGATCAAACCTCCTCATGCGTCCAGCGATCCTATCATCTAAAACAATAGGATCTAACCAGGTGCGCTCCTTATCGTCACCTTCCTCTCGCTTTCGCACAGACTTGTGCCATTCTGCCTCTTCACTTTTCAATAACGAGTCTTGCTCCCATACGGTCCTCGCTGAGCTGCTAGACGGAGGCGTATCATCACCGTCTAATCGTGCCGCAGGTGAAGCGCCATCTTCAACGAAATTTGGCGAGAAAGATCCTTCCGAGTGATGGTAAGGGCGGTATGAAGCGAGGATAGCTGAAGCCACTTGTCGTCCAATATCATCGGCGAGATTGCGGCGGGTGAGGAAGCGGTAGATGCGAATGGGTGTATTGCGGAATCCTAAAATGTGCGGGAATGGTATGGTGATTGAAGGTCCTAGTTCGTCGGGTATCGATTGAGGTATTGATGCAGAGGAGTACTCAGATGTCGATATAAATGGAGGTGGTTGCTTTTTCTTCTTCTTTTCAGGCTCTTCCTCCTCTTTCTTCTCTTCGTCTTTCGGCTTCTCGTCCTGTTGAGGTGACTCCGAAGATGACGGATCCTCTGGACTCTGAGCCACATCTGTTGGTGGTGGACTACCTGTATCCTTTTGCCGTCCCCTAGTCGCACGCTCGAGCACCTTCTCCGCAGCGAAATTAGGTATACTTCCAATATCGTGTGGTCTATCCCTAGGTGGCTTCTCTTCGTTGCTGTCGCCATTGCCATTTCCATTAAATTCATCCTGCTCTACCTCCGTGACTGGCTGTACCAATGGCCCTAGCCAGCCCTCATGCAGTCCTCGAACATACTCCTTCCACGTGTGTCTCCCAATGACAATATCTCCACCCACCTCCGCTGAGCGACTGACGCCTAATCGCGACCTAATCTCCTCAACATTGTCCTCCTCATCCACCTCGATAGGGCCTTCTCTACCCGGCTCTTTTCTACTACGCTGCCTTCGTATCCGCGTCGCTAACTGAGCCCTTACATCTCCTTCTCTTCTTCCCTCCACAGCATCCCAGTCCATGGCCGCCGCAACAAGGATAGGCTTGACGTACTCGTGGAAGTGCTCGCGCGCAACGATAACGCCCTCTGCGGGTGGCGCGGCCAGGAAAACCGTCATCTTCCGCTGCAGCTGGTTGGCGGGCAGCGTCTCGTCGGCGAGGTGCCGCACGGCGTCGCACCACTTCTGCTGCACGAGCTTCTTCTGGCGTCGGTCGTAGGCCCACGCGCCCGTCCAGGATCCGACTATGGTGAGGAAGATCATCCAGTTGCGCGAGGGCAGCCGCCATCGTATGTTCGGGAGGCCTGGCGCAGGTGTTAGCTGGCGAATGTGACTTGAAGTTGGGTATGCGCGTCGTACCCATCATCTTGAAAACTGGGTTTTGCGGTTTTGGGGCGGCTTTTGCGGCCTCTGCGGCTTTCGCTGCGCCAGATGAGGCTGCTGGACCTTCTGGAGATGCATTGGCCGGTGCATCTTTGCTGTCGGCCATGCTACAGTATGGTGGTTTGCGGCGAAAAGAAAAAATTATGCAGGACGTGGTAGGAGCATCGATATAGGGCTGAATTGGCACCGCATATCGGCGCCTAAGGCAACAATTATTGCAGCAGTTTCGATTTACTACTCCGTACAACTCAACGCGTCCTTGTGTTTGAATTACTTTGGGCCTGGTTCCAAACCGGCGCCTGTGGATCCGCTCTTGGTGCGATACAGAACTACTTCATGAGCCTCTGCTGGTAGGTTGAACTTGGGAAAGCATAGCGAGCAAAAGCAAAACATGTCGCTCGGCACCCGAACCAAGCCAGACGGCCGTCAATCACTATGTCGACACTGGTCTACCCGATTATTGGTTTTGTCTTAGCTGGGCAGAGATATTGCGTGCGTTCGACGGCGCTGTCAAATTTTGCTTATCCTTCCCGGGGCCAGGATAGGAGAGGTGGAAGGGGATGACAGACGACGTGTGATTGCAAGAGAGGGTGTCAGGAAATAAATTGTTGGCTTGGGCTGAACAGCGACGGGACGAAGGAAAATCTCCCGGCATTGAGAGGCGTCGATCTTTGTGCAAGCCGATTCAGGTTAAGTTTCGTGGTCCAGGCATGATTAGTGGGTGGTCATCAAGAAACAGGGCCCTGACCTTAGCCAGCCTATGGGGTACCTGTCGCTGGCAATTGGCGGTGGGCAAGCGAAGACGGGTACGCAGGGCATGAGCGAGTATCACATCCGAACTGGCGTGCAATCCGACACAGTGAATGCATGCACGCACAGCGTCTCCAAAGCTTTGCATGCTTCAAATCTCATTTCGAACATCGACCTTCGCTTCCTCCAGCCATTGACACTCTGCTTTACAGTGCGTTTGCGACGGTTCTATTCTATGGTTTAGCCTTGATACTATACCGTGGGTGTGCGCGCCCGCAGAACCAGGACTGCCAAACGACCCAATCCTCCCTCGGCACCACCCCTGACGGAGGCTACACAGAGCACTTTGACAGCTCTTCGCCAGAGCAGCGCAGTTGCACAAACTTCATCCTTATGCACGGCGTCCCGTTCTACTCAAGAGAATGGCGCCAGACCTCGACATGGTCTTTCCGCAGCCGCCTCTGTCGCCAACGCTCACCAATCCGGACATGATCCTGCCCGATAACTACGGCTTCTCTCCTCCAGGAAAATACCAAATTCCGCACGGTCAGACCGACTACGGCAATACCCAACCAGTTGCGCACGCCGCGACGATTCAGGCACGCAGGTCCAATGGCATTGGGCCTCGGCCGCGCTCGCCCTCGCTATTGCGACTGGCACGGCCGCTCTCTGACATCCAGGAAGTTGAGACTTCGCAATCCACACCCAAAGCGCTTCCTCTGCCATACTCAATGGACAACTTGGCTTTATCTCCAACTCTGCGCGATGAAATCGACACAGAGCGCCTTGAAGCTCCTGATGAACGGCGCCTGAGCGACGATTCAGTTTCAACGGTCCACAGCGACGATCTAGAGAGAATGAAGTGGCCTGGCTTCGACTCAGCCGAAGGCATAGATGAAGAAAGCGTTGTTCTGGATGAAGAGGAGGAAGAAAAGTTCGGCTCCTTTCCCAAAGTGGTCGGCAGTGACGACAGTCCGGAAGATGAGAAAGACGATGATCAGTGGCTAGGGCCAAAGGACGAAAGCGAATTGGGAAGCCCAAAGCCGTCGGAAGACCTCTTTCAAGATCCTCTGAGTCGCAGAGCAGACATTATACTAGCAAATGCTAAGAAGCGATTGAATGTCTGTCTAAACGCAAGCAAAGAATGCGCAATTGAACTAACAATAGAAAGGTCATGGAAGGCAACCTGCGAGGTGCTCGTTCATCATTGCATATCAACACTGCAAGGCCATTGTCTGCGATGAACTCCTTCAATGGAACCTTACGCGATCGAGATCGATTGACGACGCGAACGAGCCTCGGCCACCGACCGCGTCCATTTTCTCCTTCGGTCTTATCCTCCGTATCCACACCAGGACATGTACGCATCGCCAGCGAAACCTCTCTTCCTTCTCCAGCGCCTACGGTTCCCGTACCACGTTTGCCATCAGACCATCAGAAGCGATCGTCCAGTGCGATGGGGAGCCTCATGGGCGGACATCCTGCGCTTGATCGTTCTGCATCCTTACGCGGAGTCCGTAGCCAGGAAGTGATCAGAGACTCTCGAATTCAGGATTGGATCATGGATGCTACACCACACAGTGCAGGCCTTATCCCGGCTTACCCTGCTAGTCAAACCTCAGAGCGATCAACCACACCGTCGCAAGATCCAAGTGTGGCTCTACGATCTGCTTCCACCACCGGAAGTTTACGCGCACAAATGGATGAATTGAAAGGTAAGATTTCGTCTCTGAGGGAAAGAGCAAGAGAAGAGAATCTGCGTCGACAGAGCTTGAATAGTCTACGGACGCCCAGCCCATTCACCGCTGCAGAAACTTGGTATCAAGGCGCTGAATCATACAAAGCGCAAGCTTGGACTACAGATGCTGGTGTGGGATGGAGTCCGGGCTCTTCTCCAATTACCCAAAGTGGTCCCGTCGGAGTCGAAGCACGGCAGCATAAGACGAAGGCACAAAGTCACCACGAGTTTGGCGCAAATTCTCAATCGCAAGCCTCACGATCCGACTATCAAGAGAGCCATTACGAGGACGCAGAGACCACCGCCAGCCTTCCGAAGGCAACTTCAGATGAGATGAATACACTCATTGCTACTGTTCCCGCTGCCGCTCCCGCTCCTACCGGTGCTGAACCTAAGGAGCATGATAGCTTCGATGACTTTAGGGAGGAAAAGGTGCTTATGGGTCCAGATGATCCGGCTCTGGATGACTTGCCAATCCAACATCCACCACTAGAAGAACCAGAACCGGACGGATTAGCTGAAGATGAATTCGACAGTGGAAGCACCATTGGCAGCACGTCTGGCAACACAGAATTCTTTGAAGCCCCTGTGGTTGCAGAGCGTCACGAAGATCGTGCCGATGCCTTCGACTATGAACATTTCTTCTTGCATAGTGCCATGGGCACTTTACGAAGAGATAGCGTGAGCTCAAGTGACTCGGTGGAAACTACAAGGCCGGTTTTCTCAGATGGATCTCCCAAGGCAGCCCATATAATCGCTGACGCAGATGAATCCCGCTATCCTGGAATGCATCGGCGAAGTCAGAGCATTGAGACCATTTCCACCGTTGCATCATTTCAAACCGCAACAGAAGGCAATGGTGATGAGGAAGACTTAAGAGACGATGAAGATGGCAAAAACCCACTGGATGCGGTCACTCAACAACTGATGAATACCCACGCACCCGCTCTAGAAACTCCAACACTTCTGTCTCAAATTAACATGCCTCGCTTGGACTCTCCAGCAGGACCAAGTCCAAGGAAATCACCAAGACCACCCACAACTCCTACGACATCGGCACAAAGTTTGCTATACATGCATAGTCCAGGACTGGCATTAGCATCTACTTTCTTGGAGAATGATTCTATCAGCGGGCCCAGTGAGCAACTTCAACACGACAGGGCTCTTGTTGCAAATGTTCTCAGTAGCCTGCAGCAAGCGTGTCGCAAGATGCAGGATCAACCAACCGATGCATACGAACGGCGGATCTGGCGAAGAAGACTGGATGCCGCTCGTCGAGCACTCGAAGGAGAGGCAGACGACGAAGAGCTCTCGTAACGAAATTTTCTTTCATCTCCATGCTGCGTTTTAGCGTCGCTTTCCACTTTTCTTCTGGCGCGGCGTTCTGCAGTGGACATTTCTTCGTTACACCAAAGCAGAGGTTTTAAAAATATACCGGCAAGCTTCATTGCACAAAATTCTTGGAACGACTTAGATACCATAAATGACGGTTTCGTATCGCTCATTCATTCTGACTTCGATGGGCAGGGACACGGATAAGTTTTCAGTGTTATATTGCAGGGTAGTACAGTTTATAATCCAGCGTACATATCACTCATTTCCCAGCGTCATTTGGTACCATGATATTAGACAGTTCAACATACAGCAGCAATTCTGTGAATGACACCGACTTAGCTTTCCCTACCGATGATGGACGTTTGAGAAGGCTTCCTTTGCGGCAAGTTTTGTTGGATATCGCCAAACACTATGACTGGGTACGTAAGGAGGTATTTTGGTCTAGTGGTAATCAATAAGTTTCCGTGCTTTTCCCCCTGCCAGCCTCCAACAAGGCGTTGGACGCCACCAGTTCTTGAACGAGCTCGGAAAATTGAAAAATGTGAGATGATGCATTTTTTTTATCGTCGAGCATCATCATCACCGCTCCTCCGGCCGACGAAGAACAACCGGGAGCTGATTCGCGGGGCATCATAACGCCAAACGAGGGCTCATTCGCTGGCGGGCCTGCAATGCGGCGACCCGGCACACGTCGAACAGCCAGAACGAGCGTTGTATGGCCCGGCCAGTCGTTGCGGTGAGTGCAGCCCCAGTTCGGAGCACATCGCCAGAGGAGTGGTGCCGAATCTAACAGCGCGACGGACCGCTGATTGCTCTGCCTTTCCAGAGATCCAGCGTGTAAATGCAGGCGACATGTAGGATGCGCGCTTCGGGTAGATGGGACCCAGATTTGATTGATTGTTGGAGGACGCGAGGCCGGTTGTATGTCCAAAATTTTCGCATGCTAATTGCCAGATTCCCACTCATCAATCAGCGGTTCAACGCGTGGAAACTCTTTCATCCCCTTTGGCGATACTCATTTTCACCCTTTTTCTTTTCGGCAGGGCTGCGTGTGCGTGCGAAGTGCCGATAAGGAGGAGAGACACGAATCACAACGCTGAGAAACGCCAATCAGTAGCGGGCGATGCCGTATTGAGCGGCAATTAGCAGGAGTCTCCCGACCAGACAGAGCAACGCTGCAAACATCGCATAATAAGGAGTTGACTTTTTTGCAGAAGACACACACTCAGCTACGCGCAGGGGCCGGATCGCGATCATCCACCCGTCGCGAAACTCCCACTCCAGGCCAAAGACAGTGTGAGAGGCGAATTTGGCGTTTCTCGTTGGCTCAAGCGCGCACACACTCTTCACACACGCTCTCAACCATCGTGCCGGTGCTTGTGACCCGACTTGATCGTTCATCAGTCATTCTCGCACCCCTTCCTGGCCTGCCCTCTTTCTTGACCTTCATCCGTCCAACTTTCTTCCGATCCAACCACCAGACTCCTTGACGAAAGGGAGTCTACTTCAACTCCGACTTCCGGCGCTCGGTCATTCTGCTTGCATATTCGCCTGCGTCGTGCAATATCAAGCATTCCCACCCTGTGTAACCACTTCCACCAACCATTAGATCTGCGATCTCACAGCACCGCAACTGCGAACCAGCACCAAATGAACAGCACGTCGACAACGTCAGGGTTCGTCACAGCTATTTTCAGCTCCAATGGCAACATCAATCGCAACACCCGTCGCCGAAAGCGTATGGCGAGAACCAAGGATCCTGCTGCGCTCGAAGACTGCATCGGGTAGCCTGCGACGGGAAATCCGCAAGCTGTACGAGCTGCGCAAGTCCGTCCGGGCAATATGTGCCCTTTTCGAAAACCAAAAACACACAATCGCGACAGATTTGGATGATAGTAAAGTCTCGGTACGGTTCTTAACGTCCGCCGTGCCAATCACCGCCCATGCGAGGCGATTGGCGGGGCAGGCGCTCTAGATGATGTCGCGTCTAACTCTGCAATAGCATGCAACCACGCAATCCAAACTCACCAAAGAGCGGCGACCACTAAACATCCCAAGCAGGCTCCCAATCCGGCCTGCAACGCCGCCGCCGTCCTATCCAGACTGTGCATCCGACCAGCCACCATCTTACAACACCGACGACGCACCGGCCGTCGTGAAGCTCGACACCACCCATGCACCGGCACCGCACTCATTCTCGCAGCGCGAGAATGCTGCCGACTCCCATCACCCGGACCTGAGCTCGACGGAGTACGTCCGCACCCGGCCGAGCAAGAAGCAGAAGCAGGCGGCCAAGAAACAGGCGCGCGACCGGTGGGCCGGGAGCGACGAGGAGGACAACAACACGAACGCCACGGGCGGCGGTGATGGCAACGACGGCAACGATGGGAACGCCAACGGTGCCGGAGGCGCGGGCGGCGGCGACGATGGCAATGGAGGTGACGACAATTGGGACGAGTGGACCACCGGCGGGAAAAAGAACAAGAAGAGCAAGAAGAAGGGCGCGCAGGCCGACGAGGACGAGCAGGAGGAGGCAGAGAAGCAGCCCGACAAGGAGCAGCCCGCGGCCGAGGCCGGCGCCTACGACGAGTGGGGCTCCGGCATGACCGCCAAGCAGAAGAAGAAGGCCGCGAAGCTGAAGGCCCAGCAGGACGCCGCCAAAGCGAAAGAAGAGGCTGACAAGAAGCTCAAGGAGGAGGAAGAGAGGGAGGCGGCTGCAGCGCCCAGCGCGGATATTTGGGGTGATGCGAACCCTGATGACGAGTGGGGCACCGCATCCGGTAAGAAGAAGAAAGGTAAGAAGACTAAAGCGCAGGTTGACGATGCGCCACCCATGGCGCAGAGCCTGGAGATCCCGAAGAAGACGCCCGCCAAAGACAAGGAGGTCGACGAAGGCTTCCACGAGATCAACCTCGACGACGACAAGCCGAAGAAAGGCTCCATCGACTTGGGAGCACCCAAGATCGACCTCAACTTTGGCGACAACGCCGGTTCTGGCTTAGGCGGCAGCACTGGCTGGTCGTGGGGCAAGTCGTCGTTTTCGTGGGGCGCCGACACCTCCGCCACCAAGAAAGAGGACAAGAAGGAAGAGGAGAGCGGTGGGATATGGAACACTGGCAAAAAGAAGCTCGGTGGGCTCGCCGGCGGGCTCGGCAGCTTTGACTTCGGCTTCGGGAGCAGCAGCAATCTCGACGCTGCAAAGAAAGAGGAGGAAGACAACACGTTTCCGGATTGGGGTGTCAACGACAAGAAGGACAAGAAGAAGAAAGCTGTCATCGAAGAGGTCAAGGAGGAGAAGCCGGCGGAGGATGACCTTGGTGCGTGGGGTACCGCCACCTCCAAGAAAGGCAAGAAAGGCAAGAAGGAGGAAGAGAAGGTTGTGGAACCTCCCAAGGAAGAAAAGAAAGACGAAGACGAAGCCTGGGGCTCTTGGTCGACGAAGAAAGACAAGAAAGCCAAGAAAACAACCGTTGAAGAGCCTGCCAAAGTCATCAAGGTGGATGAAAAGAAGAAGGATGATACTTGGAGTGCCTGGGGAAAGTCTACGACGAAATCCGATACTAAGACATCTTGGGCTGATTTGGTTGAAGACGACACCGGTGACATAACGGCTCTTCCTGGCTTTACTGACTCAAAGACCAAGGATTCCAAGAGCCCATGGACCACCACTTGGGATACCTTCGACACCAAAACCGACAAGAAGAAAAAGAAGTCGATCTGGGATGATGAAGTTGAAGAGACGAAGGAACCCGAGAAGGAACCCGAAATTAAGCAAGAAGAAGATGTCTGGGGAGGGTTTACAACCATTTCCAAGAAAGACAAGAAGACTAAGAAGAAAAGTGACGAGCCAGAGCCCGCAATTCCCCCTCCACCTCCTGCAGCAGCGGGAAAGAAGGGCAAGAAGAATGATGAGGATCCTTGGTCATGGATGAGCGAAGACAAGAAGAAGGATGAGAAGAAAGATGAGAAGAAACCAGGGGAAGATGCGTGGAGTGGCTTCACACCAGTCGGTAAGACAGGTAAAATCGGCAAGAAGATCACAGAAGTCGAACCTCCACCAAAGAAGCAAGAGCAAGATCTTTGGGGCCCGTTCGGCGCGAAGAAGGATAAGAAGTCTTCAGCCACGAAGAAGGATGAGCCAGAGAAAGATCCTGTTGATGATCTACTTGCGTCTATGAACAATGTCGATACAGACTGGACTGGCCCGTGGTCAACTCCTGCAGCAGCCAAAACAGACAAGAAAAAGAAGCGGGACTCAGTCACTGCCACATCGGTTGCCGATGATGCCAAAAGTCAAGGCACCAAGGCCTCAGACGAGAATGAATGGCCTGCATGGGGCACAGCTTCCAGCAAGAAGGATAAGAAGAACAAGAAGAAAGCCGATGAAACTCCGCCGGTGCCAGCCGTGCCAGATATCACCAAGACGACCTCCAAGTCGAAAGGATTGGATGACACGTGGGGCACGTCAACTTTTGGCAGCTTCTGGGATTCGCCATCCGACAAGAAAAAGGACAAAAAGAAAGATGATGATCTTCTCGGTGATATCTGGGGTGACTCGAAGACCATGAAGCCTGACGAAGTGGAAGAGGAGAAGAAGGTCGAGGATGACGTCGTGGGCTTCACCATGACCACAGGTAAGAAGAAGAAGAAGGGCAAGAACGATCCCATCGATGTCACGGAAACGGCTGCCGGCTCCAAGACGCACAAGGCCGATGAAGTCGAAGAAGAGAAGAAGAAGACTGACGATGATGATTGGGCATTTGCTTCGAATCGGGTCAAGGCGAAGAAGGGCAAGAAGGTCGGCCTTACTGATCCTGGATACATTCCAGGTGCGCCGTTTCCACCCGACAAGGACTCGAGCAAAGGTGCATTTCCCAACCCACTGGCCATCGAGGCGCCGCCTGCAGACACCAAGCCATCCTCCAAAAAGAACAGCGCGAAGGCGGACGGCAAGCTCACCAAAGTCACCAGCAAAGACAGCAGGCCCTCCGACGACCTGTTCAACCTGCTTGACGACCCACTACCGGAAGTCGATGAGGATGCCAAGGGCGACAACGACAGGGCTGACCTCAAGCGCACCGTCGCCTCCGCCTCCTCGAAGAAAGACGACAAACGCGCGTCGGGCATGTGGAGCAGCTTCCTGGGCAAGAGCAGCGCACCACCCAAAACGCTCACGAAGGAGCGCGCGGAGAAGGACAAGGCGAAGGCGGAGGCGCTGCGCAAGGAGCAGGAAGAAGAGCGGCTGGAGCAGGAGCGCGTGGAGGCCGAGCGGCTTGAGCAAGAGCGGCAAGAAGAAGAGGAGCGCGAGCGCGCGCTGCGCGAAGCGGAAGACGCGAAGCGCGCCCTGGACAAGGAGGAGCGCGACCTCGCCGGCATGAACGGCCCGCGCGCCAAGCGCGCTGCTGAGCGCGCCCGCGCGGAGCGTGTCGAGCGGGAGCGTGTTGAGCAGGAGGAGCGCGAGCGCGCCGAGGCCGAGGCGCGCGCTGCTGCTGAGGCCGCGAAGGCCCGCAAGAAGGAGGAGGACGATATCGCGGGTAAGAATGGGGCCCGCGCGAAGAAGCTTGCGCTTGCGGCGCGCAAGGAGCGCGAGGACAGGGAGCGCGCGGAGGCGGAGCGGTTGGAAAAGGAGCGGTTGGAGAAGGAGGAGGAGGAGCGCATCGCCAGGGAGGCCGAAGAGGCGGAGGCGGCGCGCCAGAAGGAGGAGGATGATATTGCCGGCCTTAATGGCTCCAGGGCGAAGCGGCTGGCTCTGGCTGCGCGTAAGGAGCGCGAGGAGAAGGAGAGGGAAAGGGAGGAAGAGGAGCGGCTGGCAAGGGAGGCAGAAGAAGCTGCCGCTGCGGAGGCCGCTGCGGAGAAAGCCCGCAAGAAGGAAGAGGATGATCTTGCCGGCAAGAATGGCAGGATTGCTCAGAAGGCCGCCATGAAAGTTCGCAAGGACCGCCTCGAACAGGAAAAGGCTGAAGCAGATCGCATTGAGAAGGAAAGACTCGATAAGGAGGAAGAAGAACGCTTAGCAAAGGAAGCCGAAGAGGCTGAAGCAGCAGAGAGAGCCCGCAAGAAGGAGGAAGACGACCTTGCCGGGAAGAACGGTGTTCGGGCGCGGAGGCTGGCCGAAAAGGCCAGAGATGAGCGCCTTGAGAAGGAAAGGCTCGAAGAGGAACGCCTTGAGCAGGAACGGCTGGAAAAGGAAGAGGCGGAGCGCAAAGCCGAAGAAGAATTGGCACGGAAGAAGGAGAAAGATGATCTAGCTGGCAAGAATGGCACCAGAGCAAAGAAACTCGCAGAGAAGGCTGTCAAAGATCGCGAGGATCAGAAGAGGAAGGACAGAGAAGCAGCTGCCGCCGCCGCCGCCGCAGCCGCAGCCGCCGAGGCCGAGGCCGAGGCTCTAGCAGAAGAGGAGAGCAAAAAGGCAGTGGAAGACGATGTATGGAACATCTGGGGTGTTAAACGGAAACCTGTTCAGATCGGGAAGGACGTGAAACCAACCACCGACGCCAAGACCTTGGGAGCCAATCATAGCGTGTCGCTTAAGGATACCGGCCCGAAGCTCAAGGAAGCTTCTGGCGGAGACGACCTTCTGCCTATTGCGAATACGAAGAGTCAGACTTCGACAGTGGCGGGAAAGACGAGTACAAAAACGTCGGCAACGGCGATGAAGACGGGGAGCTCCATTGCTGACCGTATAAAAGCCCTCCAGGCAGAGGCCGAGGGTAAGAGTGGCAAAGATGCACTGAAATCGAGCTCCTCAACAACGACCCCCGAAAAGAAGGCGAAGAAAGAAGACGAGGCGAAACTCGAGAAGATCCAAACATCGGCAAGCAAAGACTCCTCTTCCTCCAAGAAGGACGTTAAGATCGCGTCAAACCCCTCCAAGAAAGTCGATTCCACGCCCGCGAAAATCTCCACAGACTCTACTCTTCCTGGTGGCTTCATCGATAGCGACGACGACCTGCTCGGCGATTTAGATTTTGAGAAAGAAGTCGATATGGGCAAGACCACGATCAAGCCGTCAATGACGCGCAAAGCTATCTCCTCCAAAACCACCTCTAAGACGCCCGCGAAATCATCCGCCACAAAGATCAAATTATCAAAGGATAAGACAAGAGATGATGAGCACGACAAAGAATCGCAACCTGCCAACAGCAAGGGCTCTGGCAGCACAACGGCAGTGGATGACGCGGCCGGTGTTACTGCAGAGGCAAAAGCTGTAGATGACGCCAAGACCGCAACGTCTTCTGAAAAGAAGGAACGTCCAAAAGTCGTGCGGCAAGCTGGCAACTCTTGGGGATTCTGGAGCACGTCTACGACTCAAGATGTGAGGCGGAAATCTACAGCTGCCCATGCCAGTGCGAACAAGGACAAATCTCCACCGGTAGTGACACGACCTTCGACTTCGGACCGGCGCAAGTCAGCTTACGACTTAGAGAAATCTGAAGGCGAGAAAAAGACGTCGTCTTCGAAACCCGCTGCCCCTAAGCGCGCCTCCACTTTTGGTCCGTTCGTTCAAACTCCAACCCCCGTCAGTAGGTCGCGGTCCGTGCGCCAAAGCGCATCGCCAGCAAAAGTTCGGTCGCGCCACGCATCAGTAGACGGGAGGGCAAAGGAAGATGAGGACGTGCTTAGGGTATCCGCCAAAGCTGCCAAGGTCATGGGAATCAAGGGCACGACGTCAAGTCGGCGCGAATCAGCCAAGTCGAAAGGTGAGACCACTCCAGGCGCCACAATGAAAAAGGAAATTACCTCTTCTCGGCTTAAGCCACAACGGTCACCAAAAGGCCAAGGCGAAAATAATGTTGACACGTTTTCTTCAGGCGCGCCTGATCCCTATGCACTTCCGGATGATAGTGCCGACGCTGCAGAAACTCCATCAAAACCTCCAAAGTACGATCCAACCACGCTCAATCGCAAATCAGCTGCAGCTTTCAACATCCAAAATCCTTCGACACCCGCCAGAGAAGAACCTACTCTAATTGACGTAGATTCTTCAGCACTGCCCAAAGAAGCTCCAGAGGATACTCCCGGAGCGCCCAAAGACCTCGACGACAGACCTCGTCGGCCTCCTGTCTCAACCCGCAGACAATCCACCGCACCGATCAACCCTCGGAAATCAGACGGCTTCATGGGTATCTTCGGAATTTCTCGAAGCAAGACGGTCAAGGAGCCTCGCTCCTCCGATCCTACATTCAAGAAGCGTCGCGATACATACAGCAGTGAAGACGAATACGTTTATCGACGTGATCGTCGCAAGAGCACCCGGTCTCCGCGCGAGACTGGTGACGATGGCTTCGCTACCGACGCACCGGCCGTTACAACCGACTACGAGGAAGCAGCTCGTCGCCGTGCCGAGAAGGATGGTCGGCGTGATCGTCGTGCCGAAGATGCACGCATTGCGGAAGAACGCATCCGCGCCAAAGAGCGTGAGCGCGAGGCACGCAAGCAAGAGGCTCGCGACCGACGTGCCCGTGAAGACGAGGCACGTCGCTCGGAGGAGAAGGAAGCCCGCCGCGTTGCCCGAGCCGACCGCCGCGCACGCGAGGAGGAAGAGAGACAACGCGAGCTGGAGCGCGACGAGCGGCGCGCGCGACGCCGCGACCGCGACCGCGAACGAGAGCAGCGCGACCGCGACGAGTACGCCGCGACGCAGCGGCGCTCGATGGACCGGCGCAAGTCGTACGCAGCAGGCGACGAGCGGCGCAAATCGCGCGTGTACGACGACGACGCGAAGCGGCGGCCCTCGCGCCGCGACGACGACTACTACGAGCCGCGCGGCAGCGGCCGGCCGCCCTCTACGCCGTACCTGGCGCCCGGCGGCGATAAAACCGCCAGCTGGGTCAACTCTGTCAACGAGAACCCGCCGGAGCCGATCCCGGCCGAGGACGTGGCTACCATCATCGAGCCCAAGCCGGCAGCCGCCGCCGCCGACAAGGAGGAGTCGAGCGACGCGGAGGAGGCGCGGCCGCGCCGGCGCCGCGACCGCCGCGACCGCGACCCCGCCGACGAGCCCGCCAGCGCCGAGCGCAGCGGTGAGCGCCGCGGCGAGAGACTCCGCCGCCGTGGAGACAACAGCGGTGGCAGCGGCGACCGCGACGACCGCTACGCCCGCCGCAGGAGCTACGCTGATGGGTATGGCTACGATGGCTACGAGCGCCCTGCCGCGCAGCCGCGCAAGCAGAGCTTCTTCAAGAAATTGGCCACCTTCGGAGTTTGATTGGCGCGCTCGAATTGAGGTGGTTTAATACTCATGCATTTTTTGGTTTGGGTTTGGGGAGGGGGGCTCGAATTTGCATCACTGGGTCAAGACTGCTTTTGAGGTGGTGGTATGATATTGAACGCCGCAAGTCGGCTCGCGCACATTACGGATTTGGACACGTTCGGTTTGTGGATATTTAATTTCTGGCATTCGTTTGTATTTGTTCGATACCCTCTGATTCTCGTGGGATGGACTTCTCGCATGGTTGGCGACAGGTCGGGGGTTTGTACTAGGTCTGCATACAGTCGTTTGTCGTCCGGTATACCCTGCATTTATGGGAGTCCTGATATAGTTGGCGGAGATTGATTTCTGGGCTGTAGTTTGAATGTCATTTATATTCGATTCGTGCTACTCCGCATCGTACCACAAAACGTAACTTACCACCCCAGATTCCACAGCAAGCTTTGGGTGTCGGATAAGGCACCAATGCAGCAATCAAGATTGAAGGATGATACACTTCAGACAATCGTTGCCGTAAGCTTATACAACACAAACGTATATATTCTTGGTATGTAAAGGCTCTTAATGGGCGTAGCCGAACCACTTCCAGCCGAATGTAAAGCATTCTCATTTTTGAAATGTCATCATCACCATCATATCCCTTACATCGGCGGGACATCCGCTACGGCAATGAACACTCTCTTCAAACACTGGACATCTTCATACCAGCCGCTCTCGACGCATCAACCGACCGCACATCCAAAGTCTGGCTAATCTTCATCCACGGCGGCGCGTGGTGCGACCCGACGCAAAACTCCCGCGAACTGCAGCCGGCGCTGGAGCAGCTGCACCCCAGCCGCGCAGACTCGGCGCACAGCGACGGGCGCAGCGTCGCGGCGCCGCACCACCGCATCGCCGCCTACGCCAGCCTCAACTACGGGCTGTCGCCGCGGCCCGGCGAGTTCACGCTCGACCCGGCCCGCAACCGCGAGCACCCCCAGCACCTGCGCGACGTGCTGGCGGCGCTGCGCTTCCTGCGGCGCGAGTACGGCGTTGGTGCGCGCGACGGCTGGGCCTTCGTTGCTATGGGCCACTCGTGCGGCGCGACCATGGTGTTCCAGCTTGCGATGGGCCTGCTGCCGCGCGAGCAGGGCGGTGAGAGCGGGTTTGGTGTCGATGTTGCGAAGCCTGTCGCCCTCGTCGGATTGGAGGGCCTCTACGATTTGCCGCTCATGGTCGAGAACCATGAGGATGTGCCGTATTATGCTGCTTTTGTTGCGAGTGCGTTTGGATACGATGAGAAGCTTTGGAAGCGGGTTAGTCCGGTTAGCGCGGATGTGAGCAAGATTTGGAAAGACACGAAGTGTGTGGTTTTGGGAATGAGCGAAGAGGATGAGTTGGTAGAGTGGGAGCAGGTTGAAGTCATGTACCGACATGTAAACTCGTCTGCTGCGATGGAGAAGGATCAAACATGCAAGCTTGTAAAGCTAACCGGGAAGCATGATGAATGTTGGTCTAAAGGAGATGGCATTATTAAGGCGTTAAAGACTACGCTTGCCGCCATATTCACGCCATTGAGCGGCGAAATTGACACCGCTGATGTCTAAAACTACATTTTGATACCCGATAGGCTTTGTCTGACTTTTCCGACGCATTCAAGTGATGATAGCCAACACGCCAGAATTCGATATGTGCAAGGGGAGAGAAATGTCAAGAGGGAGACTAATGCTTCTTCAGCGTGTAAACGCTTGTGAGCATTTGATCAGTCTCAAAGAATGCGTAGAGAACCGGCAGGGTGGTCGGGATGTTTCCTGCAGAGATTCAACCTTGATCTCGGTCTTGTCAGCTCCGAGGATCCTACCTCTTAGCTGCAGTGCTTTCAAAAGACTCCAATACGCTATTGGCAACATCCGAAGTCTGAATGGTCGCATCGTTGACCTCCTTTCCGAGTGAGTCCACTTTGTGTGCACGGGATGCTGAAACGTCGACTGCCGAGTTACCAGCTTCAATCATCTTCGCGGCCAAACTCCTCGCTTGGCCCTCATTAACCTTGCCGTAGACAGCCATAGCCTGCGCAATCAAGCCACCAATATCACCAACATTACTTGGTATAACAACTGCGGTTCCTTCCTTTGCAAGTTTGCCAAAGGCATCGACGTACTTCTCCGCAACGCTCAAGCTTACAGCACCCTGAGCAGCTCCCTTACCCTCGGCAATTGCTCTCGCCACAGCATCAATGCCAGCTGCAGTAGCCTGTGCCTTCAAGAGAATCGCTTCGGCTTCACCAGATGCTTTGTTGATTTGTTCCGATCTCAGGGCCTCGGACGCGAGAATGACACTCTGTTTTCTACCCTCCGCGATGTTGATGGCACTTTGCCGCTGACCCTCTGAATCCAAGATCTCGGCTCTCTTGCTTCGTTCGGCAGTCACTTGTCTATGCATTGCTTCGACAACTGGACCTGGTGCATGAATATCTCTGATCTCATAACGCAGGCAAACAACACCCCAGTCTTGTGCAGCTTCGTTGATCGCTGCTGTGATATTGGCGTTCAGGTTTGCACGCTCCTTGAGTACATGGTCGAGCGTGAGCTGACCAATTTCTGAACGCATGGTCGTTTGGGCGAGCTGAGAAATAGCGTACTCTGCATCTTCGACACCATAGCTGTTGGATGTGTTAGTTTGCCATCATGCGACCCTTTTATACACCTAAGATTCATACCTAGCCTTGTATGCGTCGAAGACTCTTGTATACAGGACACCGTCTAGCTCCAACGTCACGTTGTCTGCCGTGATTGCACTCTGACTCGGAATCTCGATGGCAGCTTCCTTCAGGCTCTTGACATATGCTATGCGATCCAAGAACGGTATCAAGATTGCCAGGCCAGGCTGTAATATCCTGTTAAACTTGCCCATTCGCTCTACTATCCATGCTGTCTGTTGTGGTACGAATCGGATGATAGTGTTCGCTGGAAGTGATGGTCGCTGATTCTGGAAGTATGACGCTGGAGCCGAAGAAGATGGGTTCAACCCGATACCAAGGATGCTCGGTTGGTTAGGTGCGTTGGAATTGGACTGAATCGAGAAATACCGATTAGAAGAGGCGAGGGTACCAGCTGGAGCGAATTGGTTGATGGATATCCTTTGACGCTTCGCTGTTTGTAAGAGACGGGAGGATGCATCGGCAACCGCTCGTTCCGACACCTTCGAAATCATCTTGTGGATGTGTGGATGGTGTGAGGAGTTGCGATGAGGAAGAAGAAAGTGACAGCTTTGATGGCGAAGTTGAGCTTTGCGCAGGCTACAAGGCAAACGTAAACCGCCGCCACAAATGTGAAGTACTTCGGACATGCAATATATTCGACCTTCGCAAACTCCCTCACAACCACTAGAGACCTGTCTTAATTTCTAAGATGAGTGAATACTGGAAATCGACGCCAAACTATTGGTGTAAATTCTGTCAGATCTATGTCCGCGACACCAAACCTGAACGCGCAAAGCATGAAGCTACAGGAAAGCACAAAGGCTCAATCGAACGCTACCTCCGCGGTATACAGAAGGAAGAGGACCAGAAGGACCGTGATAAGAGCAGAGTAGAAAACGAAGTCGCGAGGTTAAAGAGGCTTACAGGGCAGAAAGTCGAGAAGCCGACCTCTTCGGCAAAAGATCAGTCCGAGTCCAAGAAACAGGAACCGAAGAGGCAAATACCACAACAAGTCACAATCGAGGAACGCATACGACAGGCCGAGTCAGCAGCAGCATTAGGAATTGCAATTCCGGAGGAGCTGAGACCACACATGTCTTTGGCGGGCACATGGCAAGTTATTGAGACCAGGAACACAAGCCAGTCTGCGAAGGCTGAAGCCGTGAAGAAGGAGCAAGTCAAGCGCGAGTCAGAGGTCAAAGAAGAGGATGGAGATACAAAAGATAAACCCACTGTTGATTCAAGGAAAAGACCAGCAGATGCAGACGAAGAGGTTGACAAGCCTCGAAAACGTGGGCTACAAGCATATGCTACAGAGGCGGACAAAGCAAAAGTTGATAAAGAGATCGATACAATCTTCGCCAGCTTTGGAACTAAGAAGGAAGAAGACGTGGACGAAGAGGAGAAACCTGTTGAACCAGTCAAGAAGACTCCCGTCGTGTTCAAGAGGCGAGCACGTCCAACTGCCACTATGGTGAACAAAGATACCGAGAAGGAAGACGCGATAGCATAATATGCCGTAACTCTACACTCGCCGTGCGGTCATGATATAAAACAACATTTGATGTTTGGTATCAGTATGGGATAAGTTCGCATGCCAGGGACTTCGGCAACCCACAACATCCAAACGACCATACCACCAGGAAACTTGAGATGCCTAAACGGCCACTTAGTCTTGAATCAGTTTAGATCAAGGTATCTTAATGCTGGATGGAATGCTTTCATTAGATGCAGTACGCGGTACCTTTCTCAGCATGTTTACACATTTCAAGCAGCGAGCTGACTCCTTCTTAGATAACAGCTCAATCTACAACCTACAACACAGTATACTGCTACATTACTGGGTTGAATCTTGATAACCTTAAACAGGGACAAAATTGTCCGTTGTCGTTGCTAAACCCTGTAGTAGCTAGAAACAACGTCCGTCCCTGCGTCACGAGAAACTCACCGTGCCGAGACTACATGCACCAATTAAGCATCTCATGTCCTCCCTCACGAGCCTAGGAAGTAGCATTCCGAGTTTTAACCGGGCGAAAGAGTAATAAGGTAGGTAAGATACATAAAACGCCAGGCGACTTCCCGTGTGGTTGGGCATGCTTACGTTATACCATATTGGAAAACAGGCTAGTCATATTTTACTACACGCTATACCATTACCGGTCATTTCCTTGCCTTCATGGCTTGCCTCGTGCGGCCTCAGCTGAAGTATGGCCAAAGAGTGCGAATCAAACGCTGCCGCGTTGAGGTCATCCAATACGCCCTGCCATGCTTGGGCACAAGAGCCGCAGCCCTCGAGGAGCCAAATACCGCCGCGAGTCACCTAATGTCTACTAAGATCTCAATTGCATTGCCTGTCGCTTTCCACCTCACCCATCTCGTTGCGCTTGTCGTGTCATACACAGTACAAATGCATCTCCTTGCTTGCTTAGTCCATTTTATCCTTCACGTCATCCCGCTTGCACACTCCAGACCAGTACCGGACCAGGTCTTCACAGTCAATGTACCTAGTGGCTATAGCGCAACAAACCATAGCAGTAACGACATCTTCTGCGTCACACCTGCTCCCTGGTCTGGGGTTATCATCTTCTACCTAGGCAATTATGCCGCCCACGCGGCGACTGTAATCACATATCCTGGAGAGCCTCCAATTTTTGTCTTCTCCGCAATCATATATGCTCTTTTCTTTCCTGCATCTGGAATGGTCCGAGGACTGGGGGCGATCTTTCGTCACGCTAGGCTCGAGAAGGACGACCTTCAAAGCGCGGCACGTGCAGGAGCTCTGTGTCATGTCGTCCGTACGAAGGATTGGCGTAGAGGTGGTGAGGAACACGGTTCAGATTGGAGAATTATCGAAGGGTCGTGGGCGAAAGAGCTACCGCATTTGTGGCCTTTCTTCGACACGTCACTTGAGCGGCCAAAGTCTCAAGACAGAATACCACGAGAGATGAGCGCCTTCCGAAGGTTTTGGTCTGATGCGATGAGGATGGAAAGGAAGATTCACGGGACTTGTTTACTTCCCGATAATGGCCATTACGCTCTTGCTTATGTGCCCCGGTATGCTGAGGTTAAAATTTCGCCTCGACGTCATAACCCGGACAATTCAACGGTCGAGGTTGATGATGAGGCCCCGGTAAGGCTTTCGTCATCGTACAGCTTTATTAAGGCAGTGGTTGCTTTAGCACAAGTTCTCTATGCATCCGCCACGCTATACAAGGCAACCCGAGGACCGCAGATTGCCCAATTTGGATACGCCGCTTTCGGATTGAGTGTTGCACCGTAAGACCCGCCTTGCAAGAAACGGTATCTCCTCTGCTAATGATTTGTATAAAGATACTTGGTCATGTCTATCGTAAATTTGATCGGGAATATACTTACACCCGACTACGACGCCCTATACCTAGTTAACTCTAACATCCTACAAGAAGCTGTGAATGCGGGCGCCATAATTGATGGGACAGTTGGCGAACTAGTCTTCGACAATGATGATAAAGCACCTATTCTAATCGAAGATATGGCACTCCTTCACACAATGTCGCTACAGGTCGATAGTGGCCCTATTAAGAATTTAAGAGATGTTCGTCGCATCAGCACCGCCATCGACCATTTGGAACGCTATCATTCTCGGCATCTAGAGAGGGACTCGATCCTGGGTTTCACATGCCCACGTATCAAGCGCAAGGACCAATTGCTAGTTACACGCTGTCGCAAGGAGAATGAGGAGAGGAGCAGCGAGAATGAAAGCAGCGAGAATGGGGGCAACGAGAATTGGATCGAAGCCTGGGTCCCTGCGTTCTTCCGACCGTCACAGCGCTTTGACTACTCCATTCCAGGGCATTCATACCTCATCTTCGTCGCAGTGAGTTTGATGCTTGGCGCTACACCGCTGCTTCCCGTCGGTCTGTTCTCCAAATTCCGTGGGAACAACAGCACCCACGCCCAGCGCGTATGGAGCTTATGCTGGATGATATTTGGTACGGTAATTGGCACGCTTACTGGGTTTTGGTGCGCGATACTGGAGTCCCGGTCGGATAAAGATGAGGAGCTTAGCTGGTGGCGAAGATTTCTCCTCCGACTCCCACCACTAATTTTCGCCGCACCAGGAATCGGAGGGTATATTGTAGTCGGCCAGATGCTGAGGCAGTATGGGAACTGTGTGAACTTGTTTTAATGATGCTTGTGACTCTATGACGCACTAATTCTAATGTTAAGAACCTTGAAATTAAAGGAATATGCGCTTTCTATGATGTCATTACTCTATGGCACGCAATGTCTATGAAAAGTATGCCAAAGACTTATTGCCTACGGTAGCATGCCCTCCACGCTCTCTAGCACGCTTTCTAGCACACCCTCCACACCTCCCTCTCGAGCAGCACCGCCGAGACTCGCCTGCGTAGGCCCTACCTTGTGGGTGCTGCAATCGATCATTCCGTAGCGATAGAGCCTTGGAGCAGCACCTGCGAGACGTGGGCGTTAGTGTGGTTCCAAACTAAATGCAAGGCAGGGGGGAAGGCCCGAATCCTTATCGATAAAAGCTGATGTCTTTTTGTTACCCGAACTTTCCAGAGCGAGGAGCGTGAAACAACGTGTATACTCTGCACTTCTGAGAAGGATCTTTTCTTTACATCTCTCCTTCTTAAAAATGGATCTTAAACCGGACTCTAAATATGCGATCCATGAAGCCGCTCGTGAAGGCAAAAGCGAGTACATCTCCAGCATTTCCCGGCACCGTGTTCTACATACTGACAAACCATCAGCGTCAGCAATAGAATCCCTCCTTCACGCAAATCCCAGACTCGCCGCACGACGAGACGAAGATGATCGCCTCCCGCTTCACTGGGCGCTCGCAAACAACCACCTCCCAATCGTACAACTCCTCGCGGACACTCCTTCCTTCGACGTCGACGCCCAAGACGGCCTCGGCTGGACGCCACTCATGATCGCCTGCTCGGTGAAAGACGGCGATGAGTCCGTTGACCTCCTCCTCGCAAAAGGCGCATCCGTCAACATGACGAACACCGCTGGCCAGACGGCGCTGCACTTCTGCGCGTCTAAGAATGCCCTGGACACCGCGCGGAAGCTGATAGCGAAGGCAGCATCGACGCGCACGCGGGATCGTCGCGGACAGCTCCCGCTGCATAGAGCTGCTGCTGTGGGTTCGGTGCCCATGTTGCGCCTGCTGCTGGAGAACAAGAGTCCCGTGAACACCAGCGATGTGGATGGCTTGACGGCCTTGCATCATACCATCTCGGAAGGTCATGGTGATGCGGCGGTATTCCTACTCAAGGAGGGTGCACAATGGGATAAGAAGGACAAGGAGGATAAGTTGGCGATTGAACTGGCGCCTGATGGAAAGGTGCGCAGCTATATCTTACAGACGGCGGAACGGGAGGGGATTGACGTGCCGGATCAGTGAGAGCGTAGACAAGATGGAAAGAGTCAATAGAATGTAATCTATTTCTACAGAGCGGCCGAACCTAAAGACGGAAGATGCCAGGCGTAAGTCAAAGCCGAAGACATCTATACAAGTCCCTGACCGCTAATGCCGCTAATAGCTAAATACTAACCATGCAAGCAAACATCGATCTGCCTGGCAACAACCACACTCTTACTTCAACGTACTCTCCACAAGCTCGCGATATATCTTCTTTAGATCAAGGACATCATTCCTGAGCTCCTCGCACTCCTCCTGCCTCTCACCCAGCAGCTCGAGGCTGGCCTCATAGCGCTGCGTGACGGCGGCCAGCTCGGCGCGGAGGCCGTCCGCGCGGTCCTTGAGGTCGCGCGCGTCGTCGACCTCGCGCATCAGGCCGACGACCTCGCGGCGGGCCTCGTCGCGCTGGCCCACCACGCGCGCCATCTCCTCGCGCGCGGCCGCCTTCTCGCTCTCGAGGCGCCGCACCGCCGCGCTCATGCGCTCCACCAGCTGCACCGACGGCCCTGCCCCCGCCCCCGGCTGCGACACCAGGTCGTTGATCGTGCGCTGCGGCGAGCTGGTCTCCGTCGGCGCCGAGTCCGGCTGCTCGGCTTCGTGCATCGATGCTACGACCGATCCGCCGCCGTTGAGGTACGGCGTTGACGAGCTGGAGTCTTGGCGCGTTGGCGCGGGAGGTTGCTCGATTGGCGTGCGTGCCGGGAGGAGCGCATGGAAGGACGCTAGGGGATTCGTCGACATGCGGCGGCTGTGTGGGCGCGAATTCGCGTCCGTTGTGATGGGTGGGAGATCGGATGAGAGCGTTCGGCTGCCGGCGTTGCTTGCACTGCCCATTCTTCTTGCATGTATGCCGAGGAGATCGGGCGTAGATGGCTTCCGTAGCTGCGATAGTGATGCTGTAGGTGATCCAACGCCTAGGAAATGGCTCTCTGCTACTGACGTCGACGCCGATTGCGGGTTGACCTCGAGTCTCCACTTGATCTTTTCGTCTTCGATACGTGCTTGCAGCGTCTCTTCGAAGGTTTTGCGCTCACGTTCTAGGTCTGCTCGGGCCTCTGACGCCGTCTTCTCCGCCGCAGTCAACCTTGCTTGCATCTTCGCCATCGCAGCCTGCAGCTCGTTATGCTCAGTTTCGAGAGTACCGGATTTCTCTTTCGTGGTCTCAAGCTCCTCCTCTAATCGGCGAGACTTGGAATTAGCTTCTCGAGCTTTCTTGCGGATGTCGACTTCACGGCGTGCAATGTCGTCACGATCTTTCTCCAGTGTTGTGATACGAGCATTCAGACTACTTTCGATGCCTTGCCAGTTTTCAGTTGCTAGAGCGTATTGTGTCTGCAACGTCTCTATCTGCCTCAGCAATGTTGTCTGAGCAGAAGAAGGAGCTGCAGATGATGCTTCCTCTGTTCTTGCGCGAAGAGCTTCAAGCTTTGCTTCCATGGTCTGAATGAATTAAGTCAGCAATACCGTTTATAGAAGTTTCATCTAGACACGTACCTGAATCTCAGTCTTGAGTTCCATTTCTACCAGCTTAGCTTTTTCTTGCTGTCTCTTCGCCTCCTCTTTGACCTCGTTGATCTCTTTCCTTAACCGATCTTCGACGAGACGTTTCTCAATTCTAGCATTGGAAAGTTCGTCGTTGAGCTCTGCAATAGCCTTTATCTGTTCTTCGACTTTGTCTGTCTGCGCTCGTTTCTCTGCCTCATCCGCCTGTGCTTCGGCTTCTAGAAGCATCTTCTTCAGTTCTGCGATCTGTGCATTAGATGCAACTACTTCCGCCTTCAAATCTTGAATCTCCCTCTCCAGTCTTGGAATCATCTTTATCTTGTCGGTGGTATTTCGGTCTCGCTCTTCACCTCGTCGTATTCGGTCTTTAGCTTCAATTGCATCTTGCTCGGCGGCTTCCAGTCTTCTCTTCAGGTCCGTCTTGCTCTTCTCTTCGTCTTGCAACCTTGTTCTAAGAATCCTAATGTTTGCCAATACCTTGATCTCATTGCCGCTAAGCTTCTGTCCCTCTTCCAACAGCTGTGCGATCTTTTCGTCTTTTTCCGCAAGCTTTTGTTTGAAACTACCCTTGTCTGCTTCTTCTGCGGCGATGCGTGCGTCTTTGGCGGCTGTGGACGCAAGGTACTGCAGTTTAGATTGCAGTGCATCGATACGTTCAAGGTAGCCATGTAACTCTTCTTGGTAATTGAGAACTTGTTCTTCATGTTGTTTGGTTACACGGCTAAGCTCAGCCTCAAGAAACGAAGGACGGCGATTGAGAGTTCGAATGGTTATAGGAGGTGTTGATGACAGAGGTAGTGAGTCGATGGATGGTCGTCCAGAGTCTTGTGATGGTCGGACTGATTGTACATTCGGCGTACTAACAGCAGGAGATGGAGAAGCCTCGTCAGATGGCAGAGAAAGGATAGCGGACACTGAAGGTTGTTCGATATCATTGCCGTCTTTTGAAGGAGCGTTGGGGAGGGATGCTGGAATTGAAGATTCGGATGTCGACTCTTGTGTCGCGCGGGCTTCTGGGGAATCGATACTTGATTGTGCTTGTACTGTAGCAGCATTTAGAGGGCTGTTAGGTACTGAGGGTGTATCTGAAGGCGCTCTGCTGCTTGACCTCGGAGTTTCAGTTCCTTTGACTACAGCCTTTGCTAGGCGTTCCTGTAAACGATCGCTTGGACGACCTCTTGACGACGCTCGAGGTGTATTTTGCTCGGGTTTTAAAACATTCTGCTTCTGCTTATGTTTAGCTTCTTCTGCTTTTTGTCGTGCCGAAGCTTGATCATCCTCGGCGAGGATACTGTCTAGTCGAGATTCCAAGCCCGCGACGGCGCCAGACAACAATGAGCCCCATCTTGAGCCTTTGTTCGGATTGTTTGAAGAGGAGCTCATCCTCCCTCAAGCTCTTGTCGAGTGCGTACACCAATGCGTGTATTCTTGTAATCATGCGATAGCGGCTAGCCTTAAGGTATGATTGTGCTGTTTCATGGCTGGGTGATTGACTGCGGTTGAAGGCAATAGGCACGATGAGTTGGCAGCTTGCATTTCATAACTAAGAGAGTGAAGGCCATGAAAAGATAGGGTTGCACAAACGTGTCCAGCACAGACACGGTGTAGGCGTTGGATTCCGCAGATGAATTAAGGCATGTCAGGAAGGCGACGCGTGGAATCCAATACGATATTTGCTCTACGGCCAGCTAAACTCTTCCGAATCCAGTGCGCCGGATACGTAACGTACCCGTATTTAGAATATTGTTCTACGCCATCTAATATCATCCCTCAAGGGAACATTTGAATCATGACTCCGTGACCTTGTCTTCTCGATAAATTGGTTATATAGCACATACGAGAACACGCACAGTTGTTCAGGTTGAAAGATGCCTCCTAGAATTGTATGTCTTCCTATGAATGTCCCTCAAGTCATCGATTAGCATTTGGATTCCTCATTAAGAGCATGGGAATGCCGCAAGTAGTCATCAGTCTGCTGTTACTTCTACGACTGATTCCATGAATTGGTCATCATCATCATGATTTAAATTGCTGTCCGCTATCCCTTCAAGCATGGCTGTCATCGGAGCTTTGACAGGACAAGAAATACAACATACGCTGGCATATTTCTGCTTAGAATATCCGCTTCCTATTTTGAAAATTCGAGAGGAAATGTATAACCGGATCTCTAGTGCCTCTTGCGATTGTCGTTGAAATAGTTGCTAACACTGTGCAGGCGATAGGGCAGATATGCTCGACTTCTTCGATGACCCACAACCTACAGCAATGCATTACTCTCGTCCAAACGGCTGCAGCTGCAAAAGCAAGCGTAAGGCTACCTTTCCTCAACACAAGGCAACTCCCCAGCCGCCTTGTGGTGACGTGGCGGACGATCTACGACGTTCCCTTGAGCCGCCCGTTAACCCGGTAAGCAGGCCCTTTTCCTCCCGGAGGCATCCGACTACATCGCATCAAGCGCCAGCGAGTCGCTATCGCTGTGCCTTCCCGCCGAGCAGTCGCCGTTCCTGCTGGGCTTGCAGGCCGCAGCGCGGCAGCACCGGCTCGCCATCAACGTGGGCATCCACGAGCCCAGCGCGCTCGCCGCCGCCGACCGCCTCGGCGACGGGAAGACTAAGATCAAAAACACGCTGCTGTGGATCGACGAGTCCGGCGCCGTCACCCACCGCTACCAGAAGCTGCACCTCTTCGACGTGGCGCTGGAGGGCGGCCCGACGCTGCGCGAAAGCGAGTAAGTCCACCCACGCCTCGCTCCATCCCAACGGACGCTATTACAACACATCCGCTAACCCTCTCCACAGCTCCGTCGAGGCAGGCTCATCGCTGCTCCCGCCGTTCCCCACGGCTGTCGGCAGCGTCGGCCTGCTGATCTGCTTCGACGTGCGGTTCGCGGAGGCGGGGCTGGCGCTGCGGCGGCGCGGCGCCGACATCCTCACGTACCCGAGCGCGTTCACGGTGCCGACGGGGCGCGCGCACTGGAGGACGCTGTTGCGGGGGCGTGCCGTCGAGACGCAGTGCTTCGTGGTTGCGGCGGCGCAGTGCGGCGCCCACAACGAGCGCCGCGTCAGCTACGGGCACTCGCTTGTTGTGGATCCGTGGGGCGAGGTGCTGGTTGAGTTGGGGGGTGTGGAGGAGTGGACCGGTGAGCCGCTGTTGGGTGTCGCGGAGGTCGATTTGGAGATGCTGCGGAAGGTCAGGAGGGAGATGCCGTTATTGCGGAGGACCGATGTGTATCCTGAGCTTTGATGCGAAGACGCTACCTAGATTAGACGTGCGAAGCATGAAAGTGTGAATAGACTTGCACTGAGAGAACTGGCGGACATAAATCACATAACTTCTAAGCCTTTTGGGAGCCCTGGATACTTGTTTCTGGATGACATACGTTGCAGGTTGCAGTATCAATTCGTCTCTTTTTGAGGAGGAGTAGATAATTATTTACAGGTATTCGCCATCAAACGAAGAAGTCGGCACGAAACCCAGCTTAAAATTTGTTTAGCCGAACAAAGCATCACCCAGACGAATGCTGACAGTCTTTGTCTGGAGATAGTTGTCAAGCGCGGCCTCGCCAAGCTCACGACCGATACCGGACTCCTTGTAGCCACCGAATGGAAGCTGCCAGTGCAGAGTGTTGTAAGTGTTGACCCAGACGGTACCGGCGCGAAGAGCATTCGAGACTTCAATGGCAGTATTGAGGCTGTTGGTGTGGACGGCAGCAGCAAGACCATATGTAGTGCCGTTGCCGAGACGGATGGCATCCTCCTTGGTCTTGAACTTGGAGATGGAGCAGACGGGACCGAAGATTTCCTCCTGCATGATCTTCATGTCGTCAGACACGTTCGAGAAGATGGTTGGCTCAATGAAGAAGCCCTTGTCGCCCTTTCGCTTGCCTCCAATCTCAACCGTTGCGCCAGCGGACTTGCCAGCTTCGATGTAGCTCATGATGCGGTCGAATTGAACTTGTGAAACCTGTGGGCCTTGGAAGGTGTTCTGGTCGAATGGGTCACCAACAACGTTCTTGGATGCTCGCTCCTTGAATCGCTGAACAAATTTGTCGTAGATGCCCTCTTGGACGTAAATACGCGAACCGGCACAGCAGCACTGACCGTGGTTGAAGAAGATACCAAAGTTGACCCATGAGATAGCGTTGTCGACGTCTGCATCATCAAAGACGATGTTGGGCGACTTTCCACCGAGTTCCAGAGTGACCTTCTTCAAGTTGGATCCTGCAGCCGATTTCATGATCTGACGACCGACAACGGTTGATCCAGTGAATGCGACCTTGTCAATGTCCATGTGTGAGGAGATGGCAGCACCAGCGACCTTGCCGAAGCCAGAGATGACGTTGATGACACCTGGTGGGAAGCCAGCCTCCTTGACCAAGTTGGCGGCAACGAGACCAGACAGTGGAGTCTGTTCAGCAGTCTTGATGACGACCACACAGCCAGCGGCAACGGCCGGGCCAATCTTCCATGACCACATGAGCAATGGGAAGTTCCATGGAATGATCTGACCGCAAACGCCAACCTACACATAATCAGCATCGACGTCCCAAATGGAGACTTAAATAACCTACCGGCTCCTTCTTGATGTAGTTGAAGGTATCTGGGCTCGTATCCACGACCTTGCCCTCAATCTTATCTGCCCAACCGCCGTAGTACCGTAAGCATCCAACGCAAGCACCGACATCACCCTTGGCCATAGAGAAAGCCTTGCCATTATCCAGAGACTCAACAGCGGCCAGAAGGTCAATGTTCTTCTCGAACAGGTCGGCGAGCTTGTTCAGCAGCTTCCCTCGAGTCTCGGGAGTCGTTGACTTCCACTCGCCATTGAAAGCCTTGCGCGCGGCAGCCACTGCGATGTCGACATCCTTCTCTGTCGCCTCGTGGACAGAGCAGATAACGGACTCGTCTGTGGGGTTGACAACCTCAAAGGTCTTGCCGTCTACGCCCTTATGCCATTCATTGTTGATGAAGCTCGATGATGGTTAGTATCACATCCAATTTGCCGCACGAGTGAGGGTTATCCGCAGCTTACAGGCCGGTAGGCTGCTCATACTCGCCGGTGGCGGGGGTCTTGAGCTTGATACTTGTCATTTTTGTTTGTCGAAAGTGCAAAGTGAGTTTTGAGAAGCGTTTGGAGAGCAGTGATGGCGAAGCTTAAACTTTGAGAGGGGGAGATTTGAAATATTAGGTTATAGTATGAGGGGCTGCTGTGCTTAAGTACGGTACTGGGTAGGAGCTGCCGAGTCTCCACTCCTGAAAAATTCCAAAACGTCGTCACAGAGATGAAATCAAAGGTTGTCCGGAAGCGGAAATATCGGCGGTACCACAAATCGTAACTGCATGTTGTCGTTCGTCACTGGCCTCGGGCTCGCGGGGCACGGGCGATTTCGTAGTGGGGTTTGCGGGGTTGCGCGTCGGACGACGGCCAAACAGGTCAGGACAAGAGCGAAGCCATGCGATCTAGGCGTATTGCCGTCCATTAATGCTGCTAGCAGCTCCATGCCCGTCGGATGCTCGACAAATTGTTGCTCCGTTCGACCATGGCACCAAGATGGAATTTCTCTTCATCCATGCTGGTTTGCAGACTTTCCCTTTAGAGCGACCCGATGGTACGCCAACGACATCCATCACTGTGACAACCCGCCATGCTTCGTAGTGCTCTGTGATTACAAAATTGCACCTCGGCATGTTTTCTAGCGAGCTCACTAGAGCCTGTCTCTAAGACATCACGAACGCTATCTGCTGACAGGCTGAGCTCAAGTGCAAGGCATGTTGAAAAAGGAGCGAGCACCGTGGTAGCGCCTATAGCCTCGAATCTGCGTTCGCCCGAACCTAGTACATGCGAAATATGACGCCAAAGATCTCTATCAGTTAGCATTATGCCCGCCGCTTTCCGTAGGACCGGGGCGATCTCCACTGAACTGCCTCCGTCGAGTCAGACGAGGCTGAAGCCGTTGATCGCCTGCTTGGCCCCCTACCTCTCAACATCTGCAACATTTCTTCTTTCCGTGAATTTACTAAACTTTGGCTGACGTTAGGTTATCCATGCGTTTGCCGTACCCTGTTCTTACTAGGTGCGAGATTGCTTTCGTGTAGCTTTCGTGCATAATTCATCACAGTGTGCAGTAGTAAGATTCATGTTTTGTGACCAAAAGATTCCGATTGGAGATTGACTATTGAGCCCGATGCCATCACCTTCAACATTCTGGCATACGCCACCTATCCCGCACTAGCCAGGAACGCCTGCTCTGAGTCAAATGACCGGATGGCGCCCGCCGAAACCATCGAAACTTGCCGAAACCAGCATTTTATAAGAAACAAGGCCGAAAGAAGTGATCAATTTATGTCTCCGAGTATGCAGTCCCGATAAAAAGGAAATGGGATAAGGGGTCGGTGCTGTGCGTTGACACACACAAGTGCACTGAAGAGCCGGGTCTGATAACGGCATGCTATCAACCGGATAGTTTACTAAGGAACAAACCTGTCAGCATCCTCTCATTCGAAGTACCATTCAGTTTCGGGACATACCATAATCTCGTCCTCCATAGCATCGGCGGCGGGAGCAGGCTGAACAGGGCCACCGTTGGTACCCATGGCAGTGTCACCGGCCGGAGCAGGCTGGCCATTGTTCCAGTAGTCAGTCATCTCTTGGTCGAGCTCATCCGCGGTCTTGGGCTTGATGCGAGTGGAGTTGTTGCGACCACCACGACCGCGGCCGCGACCACCACGACCACGAACGTTCTTCTTGTCAGCAGCATTCTTCGGAGCGGCGGTAGCAGGCTTCGGCTTCTCCTTTTCGGTCTTCGGCTTGCTGACACGGTCGGTGAGAGTCTTGGGCGGAGTTGGAGCCGGAGCATGTTCAGCGTCGACAAGAGCTTCAACTCGAATGGGTTTCTCGTCAATCCTCAAACCGTCCATGGTGGTAAGGGCCTTAGCAGCGAGATCCTGCTTAACGAACGTGACAACAGCCACGCCGCGGGACTGTCCATTCGGGCCATAGTTGAGCATGATGTTCTTGACTGGACCGACCTGCTTTCGAAGATACTCCTGTTTTGGGTTGAGTCAGCTTCAGGTATACGCAGATTAAACGATTCGAGTGAAAGGGTGACACGAATCGAATAACCGCAATACCCGAACTCGAGATAGTTCGAGAAGGCGGAGAAATTTTCACTTGCCGGTGGAGCATTGAACCAGCGAGCAGACAGCGACGACCTAGACAGTAAAACAGCTATTGTCAGACTCGGATTAAGAGCTCGACTCATCCACTCCCTTAGACACAGGGGAATGATGTGACGAAACAGCTCGTTTTAAACCTTTGCTTCATTGAAGTTCGTTACCAGGCTGAATTCCCAAATTGGCCAGGTGTTGGATAGCTCAATGTAAGACTGGAAGAGTGTCGTGCCACGCGATCACTCTATTTGCCAAATTCGAGTCTTTCAATCATATGAACGACCGATTTGCAGCTGTGCTGTCACTCGACGTCTTTGCCGCGCTCACTGGTTTGGATGCCGTCACAGTAAATGACGAGAATTGCGTTTAGCCGAAAGGCGAACGCGTAGACACATAGACCTTAAGCCCAAATGTCGATTGCGGCAATTGAGATAGCTTGCCAGGCATATCTCTGCGCTGTGCTCTGCTCGCGGTTCGACTTTCTCGATTCTGAAATTCACGCTGTGCAGCTTTAAAAGGCAGCTGAGAGGAGACTCAGATCCCACTGCAGCGGACAGAAGAGAATGTGGACGGTCTTGAGCCATGGAAGGCGTGTCTTGAATAAGGATGCCGCTTCTTCGTACCAGAGTTCGAGTACCGCGAAAATTCGACCGCAGGAAAAGGCGCGGGATAATGGAAGGGATCACCGAATTCTCGATGAACGTACCTGCAAGTCGGGTTCTCTAACGTCTTTAGGCTGCATAATGTGTCAGTAAAGGTTTGAGGGAATACATGGGAAGTACTTACGAGACCACTGATCATAATCTTGGCCGGTCCTGGTTTGGAAGCGCTTGAAGTAGCGGCAGGTTGGGTAGGCCTAGCGGGCTTAGCAGGCTTGCCCGTCTTTTGAATGCCACCAACTGGCGCAGCCTTGGTTTTGTTGGCATGGCGAGAGCTACGACGGCGGTTGTTCTTTCGGTTATCCGTCATGATGGTGTCGAGAGACTGATCAAGTTTGCTTGCCATTTTGTTGAGGATGAAAGTGTTTGGTTGAAGGTCGGGTGGCTGAAGTTGGTATTCGAAGGCTTTGAGATTTGTGGACGATAATCAGGCGACTTCGTCAAAGTACTAGACTCTGGAGCCGGTGACTTGATGATTTTTTGTTGTAGATCGATGAGGATCAACCGCTCAGAGGATAGGAGCTGGTAGAGGTGGTGGCAGTGGCAGAAGGCTGTTGTGACGCGTTGGGCCGCGATGGACAACAGGCAGTCGCTGGCAACGTGAAGGTTGCGACTGAAGAGGCAGAAGGAAGATAAGCTGGAAGCTGAAGCAGGAAGCTCAAAAAAATTGTGAGCCGGACTTGGATTTTGGCACTTGCGGCTTCGTGGAGGTGAAGCGCAAGTTGTGGAAAGTTTGATGAAGGAGAGAAGGGGCTGGAGTGAGAGAGCTGAGGGCTTTAGGCTCTAGGCAGGCGTGGCTTGGCAACGGCGCTGACTCAGCAACGGCGATGACCACGGGTAGTTAGTTATGTTGTGTGTCTGTGTGTGGTACTGTAAGGCGTCAAGGCTGCAACTTTTGCGCGTCGTTGAAGGTCACAAACTATCTACCTTCCTTCCTACACCTCGACGTTACTACAATCCATTTCTGAGCTTCTGGAGCTAATTTGAGAGAGGCTTATAAGCATCTGACTCTCAACTACACTTCTGGACAGGCCTATCAAATCCACGACTCTTGAAAGCGAGGCAACAACATTCTCGATGTACGCCACGTGATAACTTTCGTCGCTGTTCTAAAATGACATTTCGGACTTATCTACGGGCCTAGTCTTATTGTTGCTATTACGATGATCAAGAGGTATGGCCTTAACATCGGTATGTGGCATTCATCGTCTTGTCATGGCCGCTAAGCTCACGAATACAGTGGAAAACATTTCGTTTCTTCGACAGCAGCTTGGTGAAGCTCGCAGAAGAAGAGAACTCGATTTTCGCTGATGTAGGTTCTGAGGGGCATTTGTTATGGCGATATTCTGACGTTGGACAAGCAAGCAAGTGTCCAGTGTGTAGCTACAGGCTCGGATAGCGTCTTCTTTGGCAGCGCTGATGGCGTTGTCCGAATTGTGAACCAAGGCTTCAAAATTATTCGAACTTTCAAAGCATACGATACTGGTTCAATCACGCATATGAAGCAGATCCAACGAACATCATTACTAGTGACGATTGCCGAAGATCTCTCTAGCGAACCATTGCTGAAAGTCTGGGCTTTGGACAAGCTCGAAAAGAAAACTGGAAGTCCACGATGTCAAAGCCAGCTGAGCATCCATAATGGTCGCAAACCATTCCCGGTATGTCATCACGTTGCGAGTAGCGTCATTACTGACCGTTTAGATCTCTGCTTTTGCCGCTTTAGACGACCTCTCTCAGTTAGCCATTGGTTTTGGCAACGGTTCTGTGACTGTAATCAGAGGTGATCTCATCCACGATAGGGGCGCCAAGCAACGCACAGTCTTTGAATCTGAGGAACCCGTTACCGGTATTGCATTCCGAGAAGGAAACATCACGACCTTGTACATTGCCACAACGGGCCGAATTTCGACGCTGGTCATTTCCGGTCGTGGGCAAGGGCAACCAGCCAGGACGCTTGAAGAGCAAGGTTGCGGCGTAGGTTGTATGACTGTAGACCGAGCCACAAACGATGTAGTTGTAGCCCGCGAGGACGGGATTTACTATTACGGTCTTCACGGACGAGGTCCTGTGTATTCGTATGATGGGCCGAAGCAAACCGTCGACATTTTCAGAGAGTATATAACGCTCGTCGCGCCTCCACGACCAAACCCAGTCACTCGACCTACAAGCTTGACATCATTTGGCTCAAGCCAGCCAGATGACATGTTCAGCACCTCGACTCTCATCATTTTGAATACGGATTTGAAATTCTTCGCGCATCAAGAATCTCTGACATCGCAGGTCAAAACCATCTTCCAAGAATGGGGAGATCTTTTCATCCTCACGCTCGACGGCAAAATCCTACGGTATCATGAAAAGTCGTTCCAGCAGAAACTGGACCTACTCTATCAACGCAATCTCTACGTCCTAGCGATCAACCTTGCTCAACGGTCGGGCATTGATCCGATCCAGCAGAACGTGATATACCGCAAATATGGAGACTACTTGTATCAGAAACAGGATTACGATACGGCAATGCAGCAATACCTGAAAGCAATTGACAATACAGAACCATCACAAGTTATCCGCAAGTTCCTCGACACTCAACGAATTCACAACCTCGTTGATTATCTGGAAGAGCTACACGACCATCACAAGGCGACTCCAGATCACACAACCCTCCTTCTGAACTGCTACGCGAAGCTGAAGGATGTCAAGAAGCTCGAAGAATTCATCAAGTCACCAGGTGACTTAAAGTTCGATCTGGACACTGCCATATCCATGTGTCGACAGGGAGGCTACTACGATCAAGCTGCCTATTTGGCGCGCAAGCATGACGAACATGAGTTAGTCGTGGATATCTTGATAGAGGATTGCAAGAGATATGCGGAAGCCATGGCATATATTTGGAGGTTGGAACCTAGCATCGCCTACGAAAATCTCATGAAGTATGCCACGGTCCTTCTTGAACATTGTCCCGAGGATGCAACGCAATTGTTCATCGACTACTATACGGGTAATTTCCGACCAAAGAAGGATGCCGTGGTTGTTGTTCAAGCACCAACAGCTCAAGGAGGCTTTGCAAGAGCAACGACCGCCGTCCAAAACCTCGCTGCAATGCTACCTCTTCCATACATGAATGCAAGTAGCACAGTACCGACACCAACCACGAATGGAGAATCAAAGCCAATAATCACACAAGTCGTCGAGACCACGACAGACGAACCTCCTCCGGAGTACGAAATTCCTAAGCTTCGTACAGCGTACTCTGCTTTCGTTGATCATCCCACACAATTTATTACGTTTCTCGAAGCTTGCATAGAGGCGCCCTCGATTTCTGACTCTGAGAAGGCTGATCTTTACACAACACTCTTCGAGATGTATTTGCAGACCGCTTCAACAAAGAAGGATTCCACGTCACGTCAGGAATGGGAAAACAAGGCCAAGTCACTGATTGAGCAAAAGAAAGTTCCACTCGACCTTGATTCTTCGAGCAACGTCTTGCTTCTATCACATCTCTCCAACTTTCGAGCCGGAACCATCCTGGTGCGCGAAAAGCAGGGCTTACGATTTGATATTTTTCGATCGTACACTTCGGCGAAGGACACAGTGGGCGCTATCAGGGCTCTGCACAAGTACGGGCCTGAAGATCCTCAGCTGTATCCTGCAGCGCTTCAATATCTAACAAGCGATCCTAAAGTGCTCGAAGAAGCAGGCACGGAAGAGCTAGACGCCATCCTGAAGAAGATTGATGATGACGCTCTTATGGCGCCTTTGCAGGTCATTCAGACTTTGTCCACAAGCGGCGTGGCAACAATGGGTATGATCAAGAAGTACTTGCAACAGACGATAGATCGAGAGCGCCAGGAGATTTCCAATGTGAGTCACCATTTCCTCAATGCTACGTCTTTTCACGGAGCTGACACACTCTTCGCAGAATCGGAGGCTCATCCAAACCTATGGCCGCGACACGGATCAAAAGAAATCGGAAATTCAGTCTCTGACCATGAAGCCAACCACGTTCAACGCCACACGCTGTTCTTTGTGTCGTCTTCCTCTCGATCTACCCACCGTGCATTTCCTCTGCAAACACAGCTTTCATTCGAAGTGCCTCAACATCACTCCGCAATACGGTGAGAGCGAAGAAGACGCGGCAAAGAGAGCCGAATGTCCACTTTGCAGTCCAAACAACTCCAACATCAAAGCAATCCTAGAGACCCAGGAAAAGAGTGCCGCGAGACATGACCTGTTTAAGATGGAGCTGGCGAGGAGTAGCGATCGATTTGGTACCGTTGGAGAGTGGTTCGGTAGGGGTGTAATGAGTGCGAAAGACATCACTCAGTGATATCAAAACTGCAGTGGAGCATTGACCGAAGTGAATGACAAGCATCACCCTGGAGCCGGGCGGTTTGAGATAATCATCGTAACGCATTAAACACCGTCTATGCGCAGATTTCTTCCCTGTAGTATGTACAATCAATAGCATCTGGTTTATATCGAGCCATGACGATGAAACAAACATGGTGCATTCCTCTCGAAGGAGTGTGGGTATCATCCTGGAAATTTTCCGTTCCAGGCATTTCGACCACCCGAACCCAAGTGCTCAGAAAAGGACGGCTTCAAAACGAACACGTTCTCAAAAGCCCTCTCTCGCCTTTACTGGAGTATCAAACCGAATCTCATCGTCCACCTCAAAGCTCGGCCTCCTCGCGTCCGTCGGCACATCACTAGTCCGCGCCCCAACAGTGCTGCCCGCAAGAGTGGAGAAGCGGCCCTCCTCAACAGCCTTGTCAGTCGGGCTCGCCGCGCCCTCCCTCATCTCCCAGGAGCCGACGCGCTCATGGCCGCTCTTCGCCTCGGCCGGCGCCACCACCGTCGCGCCGGCCACGGGCTCGCTGTTCTGCGCCAACGTCAAGTCGACGTCCGACGCCAGCTTCGCCGAGCCCTTGAAGCCGCCGAGCGAGGGCGAGCGCCTGCGTGCGAAGACCGCGCCGGTGCCATCGCGCCGCCGGTGCACCCGCACGCCGCAGCACAGCATCGCCGCCGCCACAAAAAGAAAGCCGACGGCCAGTGTCACCGCCGCGCCGATCACGCCCGCCACGACCGCCGACACGGTCTTGCGGTGCGGCGTGCTGCTCGTCCCGCCGCTGTAGGTGTAGTAGTCGCACCACACGCTGGGGCTGGCGCAGGCGTCGCACCACGAGCCGACGCCGGAGCGCATGACGGAGCCCATCATGGTCTCGAAGTCTTCCCACGTCATGTCGAGCTCGGAGGGGCCGCGGTCGAACAGCGAGTAGGCCTGGAGGTCGGGCGAGTCGGCGGTGCCGTCGGCCGACGCGTTCTTGTAGAAGAAGCGCACCAGCAGGTCGTCGGCGGCCGGGTAGGCCGCCTCCGTGCCGTTGTCCCACGTGAACAGCTCGAACACCAGCGCCGACCCGTACGACGGGATCTCCGCGAACGCCGGGTTCACGTCCGGCAGGTCCAGCAGGCTGAACAGCGACATCATCGGCCCGAAGTCGCCCACCAATACCGTCAGCTTGGAGTCCGCTCCCGACGTTGCGATATTCAGGTACATCTGCATGACGATCTTGGCCGCGAGCGTCTGGCCGGCTATGGTGAGAATGCGGTCGCCTGGGGTGAGACCGCTGATTGATTGGTCGCCATTAATGTTGTACTGCATCAAACTCGCGTACAAATATAGAGCCTCAAGGATTCCCGTAGAGCTATCGTTGGAGAGGAGCGTATTCAAAGTTGCATTGTGGTTGTTCTGGTAGTCAACATACTCGTAAATCGGATAAGAGTTCGCATATCCCCAGCCATCTTCCAACAAAACTCCCGACAGGATCTCAGGTCCAATCAGGGAATATAGATATTGAGTATTTGTAGTCATATTGAAAAAAGAATCGCTGTTCGTGTAGTCCTCATATCCTGTATTCCACATCTCGCAATCGGTGGTGCCGCTGATGTAGATGCTGTCCGGATCCAAAGCCGAGAACGTCTGGATAAGCGGATACTGGTAGTTGTTGAGTGGGTAGTCCATATAACTGCCGTTTGCGAGCACCTGAGTGGAGTTGGCTGGATTACCGCTTCCCAGGCTGTACGCAGGATAGAAACCTTGCATAAAAGCTTGAGCGCTCGCGCCAGTGCATTCATCGTTTATAGTTTGCACGTTAATCTGATCATTGTCTATGATATCCGTTGACAAACCCAGGATTGCATCATAAGCACCTGGGAGCGCGGCAGATGTGATGTAGCGATCTCGGAAGTAGGAGCCCTTTTCATAAACATTGTCAGGTTAAAAGCTGAAACACTTTTCAACTAGTTCAGACATACAAGATTGTACATTTGATTAGCTCCCAAGCTGGTCAAGGTCACAGAACCGGGGACGAGACTCGGTGTATGCTCTCCCGTTCGAGCAAATATGACGGAACTATGCACGGTATAGTTCAACGCCAGCGCTATTTGGGGCGCCAGCAAAGCTGCTGCCAGCAGCGCTGCCGAGAACACACCCATGATTATGTGTAATGAAGCTTAAGCTTCCGAACTGACGGCGAAGGTGGGGAGCCACAGTCCAATTGCACAATAACCACCTCGTTGACAGCGATACAAGGTTAAAGCGCGGAAAAGGACGGAGGGATTGGGGAAAAGGCTGACGACAGGACAGTGAGGTACCAAAAGAAAGGCGGGAGGAAGGCCATGGAGGATCAACAGCAGGATTTATGGCTTACCACGCATCGAATCGCCAAGCTACACTTCCACCACGCCAAAGCCGACCACGCAAGCTATCACGGAAGGTCTGAGCAGACATGCATGAGAAAATCAGCCACCGTCGACATGTTCTCAACCCGAGCTCCACGTGAGCAGCACAGGCGGCAGGCGGAGCGAGGAAGTTGGCCCCAGAGCTGCCACCGACTATCCAAAGGAGGGGTAGCTGAAGTAGCTGCAGCTGCAAGATGCAGAGCATGGAAGAGAACGTCTTACGACACACAAAAGCTAAGACGGAAGACTTACAGCCGATGAAGGCTATTGATTTGTTATGATTCAGGCTCAATATTTGAGAAGACGATCGGCAGTGACTACTTTCGCTTTGCTTCTGTCCTGGGTTCTCGTTCGCACCCAAGGATCACAAGGCGAAGCCGTCGCACGTTTGTTCTTATTTTACCGGCGACCGTAGATCATGCCATGTGAGAAAGTGTCTTTCACGGATATCGGACGGGTTTCAGAAAAAGGGTGTTGAGATCCAGGGGCATACAATTTAGAAGTGAAAGCACGAGCAAACCAAGACACAAACAGGCTCGCAACTGAAGCGAAAGAAAGCCATTCAAAACGTCGCGATTCTGTGTCGACATGTCGTTTGCGCGAGGCAGAACGCACGGCTTATCGAGCGCCAATCGCTCCGTGAATTCCCATTGGCCGATACTGAGAAGTCGAATCAGCTGTCATAATTCGGGAGGTTGGGGATTGCGAGGCTCCATCGCCAAATCGTAGCTGATTGATGGTCTAGAATTTGGTAAGCGGTGACAGTGGCACGACGGATATTTGCACTGAGAGTTAAAGGTGTCACCTCTGCGATACAACGAGTGCTGATGTAGAATGCTGTAGGGCAGTGCTCTGGATCGAAGTTGTAGTACTTCACCTTTGTGCGATGACGGGCATACCAGCCGCTCCTCTAAAGTATGCAAGATGCAGTTGAGCCTCGATTTGAGCTTCGAGAATGCTCGCTGTGATACACGCACCGCGTGCAGGCTTGACAAATGCAAGCCAATTTCAACGGCGCGCCATCAAATGGAGGCGCTTAGGTACAATCCCCGTAAAGTCATCGTCTGTCAATCTGAATCCTAGAGGCTAGCCAGGCAATGAACAACCTGCCGGGACGTCATACGTTTAGGAGAATCTTGAAGCACTGTAAGGAGTGAGAGCAGCGATTTACAATCCATCCCATTACAATATATCTCTAACAAAACATTTTGCGGCTACTGCTACAACAATGCATGCACTACGAAAGGACTCCAGCTCCCCGCGAGCCACCGAGTTGTGCTGGCAGAGAGAGCGACAGAAAATACCCCAATGGTCTTTTGCTGCAGAGGAAACCCGGAATCCCAGCAACCCAGAAACACCATGGCGAACCCCAATCCTTCAGCCAACGTGCCCCTACGACATGGAAACTTCGACACGGCCCTCGCCGCCCGCCAATCCCGACACAAGGTTCGGGAGCATGTAGGTGATGTCGTCCCACGGGTGCCGGTAGAGGCCGGTGCGGAGCCTCTTCTGGTCGAGGAAGTGAGCAATCAGGCCGATGCTGCGGCCGAGCACAAACAAGCCGTTGAGCACGCCCATCTTGAGGTAGTCCTCGGCCTCCTCGGCGCTGAAGGCGCCGCAGTTGCGCAGCAGGTCGACGAAACACACGGCGATGCACCCGTCCACGTTGAGGATCAGGTTGTCCTTCTTCGACGTCGTCACCGTCTCGACTGCCAGCGCGTAGTCCAGCAGCTTCGTCGACGGGAAGTTGCCCTGCACGTACGACTTGACCAGCTCGACGCGCAGATCCGGGTTGTTACGCGACTTGATGCGGTGGCCGATGCCGGGAACTGTAGCGGGACGTTAGTGCTCCATTCGTGTCTCTGCTCGTGCGCCATGATGCAACTTACTTAGCTTGTTCTCCTTCCTCATCGTGTCCACGAAATCACGTGGCGAGAGGCCCTTGTCGTAGGCGCGGGTGAATTCTTCGGCTGCGCCGTCGAGAGCACCTCCGAAGCGCGAACCAATGGTAAGCAGACCAGAGACCAGCGCGCTAATCAAGTCTTTGCCCGCACGCGTCGTGATGATGGTGTTCATGGCACCGGACACGGCTGGGCCATGATCGGCTGTGAGCATGAGTACCATCTCGAGGAAGCGTGAGGCATAGTCGGGAAGTCTACGGCGGAACCAAAGCAGTGACATGACACCGCCGATGCCAATGTTCTCCTTGAAGACGTCGGAGATAGGCATGCCCGCGTACAAAAGCTCTTGACCACGATCGTCCGAAATAGTAGAAATGAAAGCAGCTGGTTTACGGATGAGACCGAGTTCTTGTGCCCATGAATAGTCAATAGGGATCTTGGGAACCATAGGCTCCGGCTGTGGCTTGATAGTGCCGTCCTTCACGAGTTTCTGATAAACCTGCGCAAGAACAGCCGGGAGCTCTTCGAAGGTGTCAGGCACGAAGAAACCAGCTTCGCGCATGGCCTTATTCTTCATGGCAGCAGTCTCAAGCTGGGAGTTGGCAAAGGAGCCAGCGTGGCCGAATTGTACTTCGGTCTTGAGCATGCCTGCTACCGTACCAATCGCCCAAGCAACAATTGGCTTTCTTACTTTGCCAGTCTTGACTGCTTCGATGACGCGGTACTCCTCTACGCCACCCACCTCACCGAGTAGGAGCAGAATCTTGCAGTCCGGATCTTCCTCGTAGCGCAGTATGTGGTCAATGAAAGTGGTACCTGGGTACCTGTCACCGCCAATTGCAACACCCTCAAGCACACCGTCGGTGGTGTTGGCAATGACGTTGTTGAGCTCGTTGGACATACCACCGGACTTGGAGACATAGGCTACCGAGCCTGGACGGTACAGTTTCGAGGCCACAACGTTGTCCATCATACCACCAGTATTTCCAATCTTGAATGCACCAGGCTTGATGCCACCGACAGTAGCAGGGCCAATGATTGTAACTCCCTTCTTCTTCGCGACGTGTAGGATCTCTCGCGCGCGACGCTCAGGTACACCTTCAGCAATGATGGCGATTGTGCGGATTTGAGGGTACTCCATCAGTTCCATAGTGGATTGGTAGACGGAACGCGAGGATGCGAAGTTGACGACCGTATCGACATCACTGTGCTTGGCAATGGCCTTGTCGACGGCCTGATAGACTGGCAGGAGAGTCTCACTTGTTCCCCAGTACATCTTGCTCACGAACTGGCCGCCGAAAGTGTAGATAATACCAGCGACGGAGGGAGTCTTGCGCTTGCAAATGAAGTCGAAATCGAGCATACCTTGCACGGCTCGTGGCTGGAGACCGCTGTAAACGCACAGTCAGCTCCCAATCTCCCAATCTCCCGTCGCATAGCTCAATGTTCCCAATAGAGGCACTACTTACTAGACAAAGCATCGTGTCTTGGGGTGGAAGAGAGTGTGTTCGGCGGGAGGGCTCAAAGGACGGCTTGGCGCCTGGAAGCGGCGGATGTTGTCGTTGGCAGAGAGGAGGTCGCCATTGACCGAACCAGAGCCGTTTGTGGCCGGCTTCAAGGAGCCGTTGGTGGCAGGCACAACGGATGGCATGTTTAGGGATAGGGCAGCTGAAAAGACGACAGGAGGATTATATGCTGCGACTCGCTAGAAACTGCGCGTAGTTAGCGGCCATCGACCAAAACGTAGCAGAATGAAGTCAAGTGAAACCAATTCGGAGTTTGTGAAGCTTTCAGAAGTCGTGTGGGCAGTAGCTTCGGACTTCTGCCGCGGTTCTCCAGCTTTCGGGGAACAAAATTGGGAACGTGCGGCGCTACATCAGGGCGTTGAGGATAACTTACACCAAGTGAGAGTGTCTGTTGCGGAAGAGGATGGAAGAGGACGGAGATGGATTGATGGAGAGAATGAAGAGGATCAGATGAATGGGATGGGTTGCAGTGTTTTGGTTTAGCTGTTCGGAGCAGCCAAAAGTGACGAAGGTTCAGCGGATTGTCCGAGATGGCTGTCCCTTTGAAAATCCGACGTTGAGTGGTGGAGCCTGGTCGGTGCGCGGTCGGGAGTCCCAATGGTGGCCAGTTGGGGATTAGCGGTCGCACCCTAGGAAGGGCTTAGAGGATCAAAGTTGGAGATGGAGTCCTTATCCTTCGCTGAGATGAGCCGGCACTGTCGGGTTTGTGATTTGCTGGTGGGAGCTGCCGGCCTATTTTTGGGGACCCGACAGCAGGTAAGGTAGGTACCTGAAGATGCAGCGCCGCGATGATGTCTTCGGTCGAAGAGGAGAGGTGGCTGCTTGCTGCTTGCTTTGTTCGCCTCCGCGACGCTGGTGAGACAGGCGAGAGAAGTCGATGGCCAGTGCTGATCCTATTACCGTGGCGATGAACGATGCAATTATTACTGGCTCTGGTGGCCTATGCAGCTCAACTCTCGTGCCAGAAAGTCCAAATTGACAAGTTGGGGCGCCGGGAATCAGCTCAACAGGACCCCCTCGCTATGCCCGCCCTGGCTAAGCGCGCAATTGCCCTCGCTCGGCATCCTGATTTTCGGTGTAGCTGACAAGACTGGAAAGATCAGAAACGAAGGAAAAGTAGAGGTAGACTTGCACTTTGCGCAGGGCTCTGCATCACCAAAAAGATACTCACCAACACTCACCACTCTTCGTGCTTGCATATTTGCCTCTTCTGTTCCAGTATTCCACCCCAATCCTCTCGCTCTCTTCTTTCGTCGCAGCTCATCATCTTCGTCAGGCCTGCCAACAGCCCCCATCGTCAGCCCCAGCGCACCTTTCGAATCCGTCACTCGTCGGCATTTCCTCAATCCAAAGCAATTCAGCGTCAGCTCCGAAGCTATCAATTTCTATCCACCGCTATTCTTGTCTCAACAAGCCACTGCTAAGAGGTAAGCCTCGTCTCCATTTTCGGCTTGGGTTCAAGGTTGGGATCGGATGCCGGTCTGCGCTGCGTGTCCCATCGCTACATCATCGTGTGCAATTCAATTCTTCCCTTCGGACTTTCTAAAAGCCTCCATTGACGGTGTCAACACTCAATTTCCCTAGCTCCTCAACCCGCTTGTTTCTACCGTTGTCGTTTTGCGCTCGTCTCCCTTCTCTTCTGCTTCTACGACGTCTCCGCACAAAGCTCACTTTTTCCAGCTCGTAGACTCTACCATCCGTATCAACCTTCACAATGTCTGCCAAATCCATCCTCGAGGCCGACGGCAAGGCCATTCTCAACTATCACCTCACCCGCGCACCAGTCATCAAGCCAACTCCTCTTCCGCCATCCTCAACCCACAATCCGCCTCCAAAGCTCGCCTCGATATACTTCGCAGAGGATGAGGATGTCAAGGCAGTTCTTGACCAGGCCGAGGTCACATATCCATGGCTGCTGCAGCCCAACGCCAAATTCGTCGCCAAGCCAGATCAATTGATCAAGCGACGAGGCAAGAGCGGCCTGCTTGCCCTGAACAAGACGTGGTCAGAAGCCAAAGAATGGATTGCTGCGCGAGCTGGCAAGGTCCAGCGGGTAGAAACTGTTGACGGTGTGCTTCGGAGGTTCTTGGTTGAACCATTTGTGCCGCATCCGCAAGAGACGGAATACTACATCTGCATCCAATCCGTGAGTCCTTTACAAAGGCAATTGCGTTTACTTGACAGAAGCTGATTGTGCAATTCTAGGTCCGAGAGGTAAGGAAAATCCAAATTCTTAATTTTCAAAGGAGAAGGCCAAGGTTGGCGTTCTCGAATTTTCAAAGAAAAAATTTATTTGAGACCTACGACACGAAGCCATTGGTGTCGACATTATAGGGTCCCATAAAGTCCATGATGTCGCCAATGTTGACCCAATTTGAGCAAAATGTATCAACACTGGTAACAACACGGAGGCGATTGGAGCACACTCTGAGTGCGGCTCGTGGTACCGTTGGGTGCTTCCGGCTCTTTTGTTCAAGGCTCGGCTAGCGTTCGCCGGCGGACGAAGGGAACACAATTTCCTGACCCACCCAACGGACTTGGAAGAACTCACCGCATCCATTGCCGACTTACCCTTTCGTTTCCTTAATACCTGCGTTAACAACTGCGGGTGCTCCCGTCTTCCCGTTCTATTGCCCATCTTACTCTGAACCCTTGTCTGTTGTCGATGCTTGGCTCTCGCTTCCAGACCTAGTCCGAAAAACAAATACTAACCAACAACAGGGCGACTGGATCTATTTCACTCATGAAGGTGGTGTTGATGTCGGCGATGTCGATGCGAAGGCAGAGAAACTCCTGATCCCCGTCGATCTCACAGAGTATCCATCCAATGATGAGATCGCCGCCACACTTCTCAAGAAGGTGCCCAAGGGCGTACACAACGTCCTCATCGACTTCATCTCTCGCCTGTACGCCGTCTACGTCGACTGCCAATTCACCTACCTGGAAATCAACCCTCTCGTCGTCATTCCGAACGCCACCGGCACCAGCGCGGAAGTCCACTTCCTCGATCTCGCTGCCAAGCTCGACCAGACTGCCGAGTTCGAGTGCGGCGTGAAATGGGCCATTGCACGCTCGCCAACAGCGCTCGGCATGCCAGCCGCCGCCATCACCAAGTCAACCAAGGTTGAAATCGACGCCGGCCCACCAATGGAATTCCCGGCGCCGTTCGGCCGCGAGCTGAGCAAGGAAGAAGCGTATATCGCGGAGATGGACGCGAAGACGGGCGCGTCGCTGAAGCTGACGATCCTGAACAGTAGCGGGCGGGTGTGGACGCTGGTGGCTGGCGGGGGCGCGTCGGTGGTGTACGCGGACGCGATCGCCAGCGCGGGCTTCGCGTCGGAGCTCGCCAACTACGGCGAGTACTCGGGGGCGCCGACCGAGACGCAGACCTTCCACTACGCGCGCACCGTGCTCGATCTGATGCTGCGCGCGCCGCAGCGCCCCGAGGGCAAGGTGCTGTTCATCGGCGGCGGCATCGCAAACTTCACGAATGTCGCGTCTACCTTCAAGGGTGTTATTCGCGCCCTCCGCGAGGTCGCGCCCCTCCTCAACGAGCACAAGGTCCAGATCTGGGTCCGTCGCGCCGGCCCAAACTACCAGGAGGGCCTCAAGAATATCAAGGCGGTCGGCCAGGAGCTTGGCCTCGATATGCACGTCTACGGCCCCGACATGCACGTCTCTGGCATTGTGCCGCTTGCGCTCAAGGGCGCCAAGACCGACGTCAAGGAGTTCTCAGGGTAGAGGGAGAGCGTGAGAGGTGGAGAGGGGTAATGTGGAAGGGTGACGAGAGAAGCAGAGCTCGTGTACTTGTAGTGATGGAGTTCAGGCCTAGAAAATAGCGAAGCTGGACATAGATTCATTGCTTCAACATTGGCTGGACGTTGTGAAAGCGCTCTGCATGGTCCTACTGCAAAGTAAGGAGCTGGGTATCGTGGAGACGCAAAGCATTGCAGGCTTTCTTGCTTCTGACATCTTAGGTACTCTTGTAATGGATAGATTGATCCTTTCTTAGTTCTCCTTGCTTCGTGTTGAGATGTTAGATCTGATCCGAGTATACCAACAAAGAAGAACCTGATCAACTTTCACGTCACACAATTTGGTCTGAAGAATGATCATGTATCATGCGTACGGAGTACCAAGACGAACAACATATGGCACTAAGTTCGATGAGTAATACAGGCTCTACGGACTTCACCTCGACATGCAAGTACTGGTACTGGAAGAAAGCCCAGCATCCGGAATGAACAATCCTTAATTCAAGCAGATTAGGCGAAATTATCGATGAGGGTGTTACTCAAGACGCGAAGGTCCGGCATCATGACTCCCGATACCTTGAAATTAGAAGTGTTAAGTACGGGAAATTGAGAGTGTAGGGAACATCCCGCTTGAACGTGGTAGATAGCAATGTATTTTCAAATCCAATCTTGGCGACGACGCAAGCATCTATCCATGTCCTGGCAGTTGTTACGACTCTGGCAGTCAGGCGCAGAACACGCTGCAAAAGAGCTTCCACAATCCATCAATTCCCATTCTTGTCATGATGGACTTGCTCACATCCAACGAAAGAAATGTTGATTGCTCCCGAAATTAATGAGAAGATGGCTTGGAAATCACGACTTAAGATCAACAAAAGGAAAATGTTTGACCATGAGAGTACGATGTTTGAAGTTTTGACTTTCCAGCCACGTCCAATCCGGTACGAGCGAGCGCTGCAGCCTTAGGCCTTTAACCACCATCTCAGGGGTTTCTCTTACCACAAGGAAAGCACATCACGGCAATCACAGCAATCATTAATGTCGGGTTTCCGGATCCGCTCAGCCTCCTTGGTTGATGAATTGCCAAGAAGGGGATCGCTGTTCCGATTCAAAGGCACACGTCAACGTTGACGGTAGAGAGCACCATGGTAGAGGTCTGTTCGGAGTCGAAACCGCCGAGCGGCTCATGGGCCAGTCACAAAGCGTTTATGTTTCGGTCCACGCAGTCCCGAGTTCATTTCAACAGCCCATACCAACAACAGTGAAGCACGAAACGCATGAAGTTTGCGGGCCAGGACACTCCAACCAAGCCCAACTTTTGAGCCTGTCATTGCTCTCGGGAGTTTAACTACCCTATATAGCAATCTGATCCTTGCGTGATTGGATGATGGCTTGTTGGTGCGGCAGCATACCACCACCGTTCGACCTTCCGACCCGGTCTTCCCGTTTCAACCTCTGTTTGGAACTTGAAGCTTTGCAGCCCTCCCTTTTATTACTTTCCTTTAAACCAGAGAACAAAATGGCCATGTCAAGATCTTCCTTCTCGCTTACCTTTTCTCCTTACTTGAACTTTCATTCTGTCGACTCTGGCTAAAGTCATTCCTTCCTTTCGTCGCTCTTTAATCCAAAATATTGTCATCGCATTCGATTCTCCGCTGCATTCTGGTAGTGCAGATCGACTTTAATTCACAAATCCTCTCTTGAATCTTTGAACGCCATGGTCGGTCTAACCAAACTTGCGGGACTTCTCGCCATCGCGGCTCTGCCGCTCGCGAGCGCGACTTCATGGTCCTCTACAAAGGATAGCTGGCCAGAAACATCTTCCGACCAATCGAGCACCCGCTCATGGGACAAAGATAGTGGTGACAATACAGTTACCATCGACACCGCCGGCGGAAATTGGAAAACTAGTACCACCGGCGGAACGTGGAAAACTACTACGACCAGCGAAGCTTGGAACACTGCCGCCGCTGTCTCTTCGCCAAACGACACCGGTAACGCCAATGCGAATGCAGGAACTGCAGGCTCGACCGTCACCATTGACCTTGGTAGTGCTCCCACCGCTAGGACAACATCCAACTCCAACTCGTCTGGAGGAGGTCTTCTCCTTCAGGGACCTCCATCAAACAATACTCTACCAACGATCACAATCCTCCTGGGCTCGGGCCGTACAAACGGAACTGGATCTGTGGCTACCGGATCTGCGGCTGCTGGATCAGGGGCGAGTTTCAGCTTGACCCGCGGCACCACAACAGGATCGGCCGCTGCCGCTCAGGTCACAACAAATGCTGCCAGCCCGCTCCACAAAGCCGATATGGCCGGAAGCTTCTTGGCAGTGTTCGGCATCGCTCTAGTGTTGGCGTGATTTGGTAATGGCATGATACCAGCCGCATATATTTGGGACTTTTGATTCATACCGCGGCATTGGCTCGCGAAGGCTTGGAAAGCTTTGACTTTTGTACATATTTAACATGGCTCGTCAGACGCAAGGAAAATTCTAGACGTATTCCAGAAAACACTACCCATAAAAATCGCGGAGAAGTAGGTGTCCACATGCGCTATTAGGCAGTCGCATATTTCCTACCTTACCTTAAGCAATCGACTTTGCAGACGTTGCAAGCATCTTCATTCCCTCATCTTGAACCCTCATTGGCACAGTGTCGGAGTATCAAAACTCAAATCGAAGCTTCAACTCGATTGGCCAGCTCTCGGACCGTGCCACCGATCGACGGAAACACCTCCTCTAAGGCTCCTGTCAGTTCAGTCCGTCCTTATTCAACGTCAATCGTTCAAGCAAGCACAGCATCTCTCAATTCGGTAGCTCCATCCCTAAGCACTAAAAATTCTTTTATTTGAAACTCTACCGTTCCATCTGAGGGAGATATTGAGCTATCCGCAGCGTTTGCTGACGATAGCCGAACATCAACGAATTGAACATCGTGAAATCATTCCGCATTACGCCCACCGGGGTTATCCGCATCTGCATCTTGTGGGGAAAGGCGTTAGTGCCGGCCGATCTATGCACCATTTGCAACGAAGAACTGCAGAAAACTTTGTCTAGCCAGGGAAAGCAACCCTGTACAAGAAAAACATTACAATCCAGATCCACGCCTGATGCCAGATTACTGTCACTCCGAGGATATGAGCAGCTACAAGACCCATCGACCAGGAATATCGTGGATGCCATCCAAGGCGTGCTGCGGAGTCCGATCGACGTCACTTCGGCATTTCTCTCGCGGGGGACCTCGAGATCCTCAACAAAGATAGTGGAGCTACGATCAACAGCCGATTGAACTGCCACAATGTCAACCGTTGCAAGATAGATGATGGAAGAGGCTGAGATATTATGCATGAACTCTGAGGGGCAATGTAACACTGTCACCAATCTTAACGCTCTAGAATCCAGATTGGACCGACATCATCCGGCTCGCGGCATACTTGAGCGGCACGATGCGCACCTTCGAAGATGAGCGATCTGACCGAGTGACTCCTACAAGCTTCGAAACGAATAAGCTTCAGGTATGACTTTGCTTTCGCTCTTCCTTGGAGCTTCACTTCTGCCGGCTGTGTTTGCGAAGGGCACTACATCGGTATATGTCGAACCTACTGTGCCAACAGGAATACCAGTTCCTGGAAACTACACTGGTGCCTTAAGACCTCAGATACATTTCTCACCTCCTCAGAACTTCATGAATGACCCCAATGGCATGTTCTTGGACGCCAATGGCACATATCATCTGTACTACCAATGTCAGCGAAACCTTCTTATTGCCGTCAACACTTCCGAGTTCTGATGTCTAACGTTTCTTTAGATGATGCCACTGGTATAGTAGCTGGCAACCAACATTGGGGTCATGCGACGAGTCAAGATCTCTATCACTGGGAGAACCAAGCAATAGCGCTCTTTCCGCCAAACAACTACACTTATGTCTTCTCCGGCTCCGCAGTTGTGGACGTGAACAACACTTCGGGCTTCTTCCCAAATCAGAATAATGGAGTTGTAGCCATCTTCACACTTGCCGAATATCCCGGAGGTTTTGCTGGACCTCAGCAACAGGCTATTGCTTACTCTTACGACGGTGGCTATTCATTCATTATGTATGAAGGCAATCCAGTCATTGCCAGCAATTCAACACAATTCAGAGATCCCAAAGTAATCTGGTACGAGGATCACTGGGTTATGGTGGTGTCATATGCGCAAGAATTCGCAATCGGCGTCTTTACGTCTCCCAACTTGAAAGAATGGACAGCTCAATCGAACTTCAGCTACCACGGTCTTCTTGGCCTGCAATATGAATGCCCAAATCTAGTAGAGATGCCAGTCATGGGTTCAGATACAACCATGTATGTGCTCCAGATCAGCATTAACCCAGGCGCTCCTGTCGGCGGCTCGATCTCTCAGTACTTCCCTGGCACCTTCAATGGCACACACTTTACCGCCGTCGACGCTGCCGCACGCATCAACGATTTCGGTAAAGACAACTATGCCGGCCAATTCTTCTACGGTATACCCTCTGGCGACGATGCCGTGAGCATAGCTTGGAGTAGCAACTGGCAATACTCTCAAATGGTCCCCACAGGTCCTCTCGAAGGCTGGCGATCCAGCATGTCACTTCCTCGCCGCAACTACCTTGCAAATATCACACGCGTAGGCTGGGACATGGTATCGTACCCGTACGATCTTTCACCCGTGTTGGGAAGCCAGCTGGCCTCAAACAACAGCCTCAACAACGCCACACTGCTAGTCGACTACAGCAACGCGTACAGCAACGCGCTGTACTTCGAAGCCAACGTAACGGGCATCAACGCGACGACGGTGTCGAGCGCCGCAACCCTCAATTTCACCTTCTCCAGCCCCGTATCGCAGGAGTACCTCCGCGGCGGCTTCTTCTTCGGCGGCAACAACGACTTCTGGCTCGACCGCGCCGGCACCCGCGGCTTCGACCACGTCCTCTTCACCGACAAGTTCAGCGCCGGCCACCTCATCAACGCCGAGGGGACCTGGTCCGTCGCGGGTCTCATCGACCGCTCCATCTTCGAGGTCTTTGTTGAGGGCGGCCAACGGAGCGCTACCACCACCTTCTTTCCCACGCAGCCGCTCACGGAGCTCGTCGTCGCGACTGCGGATTTGCTGCCTGAGATGAGTGTTAGCGTGGCCGTGTGGAGCGTCGAATCGGCGTGGCTGAAGTACGAGAATGGTCAGGGCACTGTGCTCGGCAACGTCACTACTCAGGGTAGTGGTGGGAAGGAGAAGAGAGAGGTGGTGCGCGAGAAGGGGCACAGGGCGATGAAATTTTCGGCGTAGAACTGCCCTCACTGAGATGTTGATTCTTTTCTTTTCTTGTTAAAGGTTCTGCGCTACTTCTGTAGCTTTATTCTAGCATAAGAGGATCAGAAAGCCCCATCTCGGCACGTATTCGTGCATTCCGCAATATTGAAGCCGCTTTCTCATGTCCGTTGCTCTCGGCAAGCCACAGTGCCCGGCGATACTGCTTTTCTCCTGATCCGATAACTTCTGCTCCCTCATTCAAAAGAAGCCTAATCATGCTCACTCTTCCGTGTTCAGCAGCACCTTCTAATGCTGTTCGACCATTAACTTGGGCACCAGGTGCATTTACATCAGCACCAGCTTCCAGAAGTAAGCAGGTAGCGCTGATATGACCGCCAAAGGCCGCAAATTGTAGCGCCGTGCCACCATTGAGTTGATGGGCCGGTGTGTTCACATTCGCCCCAAGTTTAAGGAGGTACTGGACAACGCTCAAGTCTCCGGCTTCACACGCAGCCTGGAGAGGAGTCCGCTGTGTTTGTCTTGTGGCGGGAAGATGTATGTCGGCACCTGCTTCAACCAAAAGTTTGACGACCGGAAGGTTCTTAGTCTTCACAGCTGCTAAGAGTGCTGTTTGGTGTCTTTGACTGTCCATGTACACAATGCTATTGGCGTTGGGGTTCGTCTCCAAAATTGTGCGGAGATGCTGACATGCCTGCAATGAAGTGCTGGCTCTCTCGATCGCTTTTCCAAAAGCACTGCTAAGTTGTCTTATGTAAAGTGGATCAATGCCAAAGGACAACATCTTGTGCACAATCTTCGGTTCAAACAGGTCTCTAAAGATTAGTTGCTCCAAGGTGCGAGTACCGTATGGCTTCCGACAAGTGCCGTGCCTTTTTTCGTACGCTTCAAGGATCCCGTGAACCAACTCATAATTACCGTTGTAAGCAGCGCATTCAAGAATGTCTTCCTGAGTCACATCTAGCCCCAGTTCTAGGTAGACTTGTAGAGCATCATAAGTTCCTCTCCCAGCCCATTCACGCCAGTATCTTAAAGAATCTCGGAATTCAGTTGTCCAGACAACGATGGGTATATCCAATCGTTGTATGCATTCCCGAGCAAAGTCGACATTTCCGCAGTCGATTGCTGCTGTTATAATGGCTGTGGCTAAGCTCTGGCCTTCAAAAAAAGCCCCGGGATCAGGTGGGTAAAGATGAGCAAGTTCGAATATTCGCGCCATACTAGAAAGCTCTCCAAGATTCATGTCCTGCCAGTGTAATGGTTGCCTTATCAAGATCGAATTCATTGCGTATTTAAGGAGACAGTCGAGGAAAGCCGGTTGTTTTTGTCTCAAAGCTTCAATAACAACAGACTCTCCAACCTCCGCCCCATGCTGCAGCAGAAGTTCCATGACTTCGATGGTGTTCTTTGGAGATGAAATGGCTCTCACAATGGCGCTTGGATCGAGTGAATAAGCTTGCGTCGGCTGCCACGTTTCCGTGACAAAATCAAGCAGTCGTTTGAGTATAGTCAATTCGCCATAACACGCGGCGTCGCAAATTGCCGCTCGTATGAACATTTCGTTGTGTAGGAGTTGATTACCTTCGGGAAGCCACTTCAATAGTTCGAGAACATAGGTAGAATCAGATGCTCGTGGAAAGGATGACCAGTTTTCAGATTTATTCTCGAGATTTGTGATAGGTCTTTTCTCAGGATCGTCCATTCGTGGATGTTGAGTGGTTGCAATGCTTTTGGGTAGATCAGTGAACGCGACATCTAGATCCGGAATGAAAGCACTGAGGGCCTCAGCCAGGGCATGGTGGCCATCGATAATAGCTATGCAGAGACTTTGCAACGTGAACTGAGCGCCAGTATTGTGAAGAAGGCGGATGAGCTCAAGGCTGCCGGTAGATGCTGCTAGATCAACAGTTTTGACATCTTTGCCCCACTCGGCTGCCCAACGGCGATTCAATTTATGAACTTTATCTCGCTCGTATGTGAATAAGTCGAATGGGTCGAAGTCATAGCTTTTGATTTGGTCATCCACAATTGCTAAGTGAATATCCACACCGGTTCGGATCAGGATTTGAGCAATTTCGAGAGCAGAGCTTGAATCGAACTTGTCCCAATTCAGACAAAGGTCCTGAAGTGCAAAAGCTCCGGGCGAGTCCCTCTTGACGCTCGATCCTTTCTCAACGAGATATTTGATTATCTCAACTCGACCATGTGCAACGGCCAATCGAATAGGTGCTTTCAACCGCCTTTTCCTTACACCGTCGTCTAAAAGTGGAATAGAGTTGACGTCAGCTCCTGCATTGACAAGGAGGTTGATGACTTTCAAATCTAAGTCGTCTTCGATATCGGCATTTCCTTCGTTTTCGCCGTCATCGTATTCGTGAGTCTTTTTCATAATCACCGAATCTCTCGCGTCTCCCGAGTTGTCGTGATGTCGGCAGATGATTGCTAGGGAGAGTGCGGCAGATAGATGAGTATTCAGGTTGTTATATTTTCCGCGGAGAAGAATATCAGTTAATTGTGGATTTCGTCGAATAGAAGAAAACTCCAAGGCGTGTATGCCACGATGATTCTGGCAGCAGTCCATTCGAAAATTTGACAAATCTAATTCTGGCTGGATAATTTTCTCAAGTAGGAATCCGTTTTCGCTCTTCAGCGCGGCTTCAATTGCTTGTATCTTAGAGTCGACAGGTAGTTTCTCCTCGAATCCTGCCAACATGATGCAGACCATATCCCAGTTTTTCGCCTTCAATGCAATTGGAAAGACTTTTCGAGCAAGTTCATGGTCAAAAGGCCCGATGATGTTTAGTACGTCATTTAATAGGCGCAACGGAGTAGACTTGAATAGCTGCTCAAGAATGCATTCGACATTCTTCTCGGTGTGATAGTTGTTGTCGAACAGAAAGACAATGAGCTTGATGAGATCCTCTTTGGAGCTTTTCAGCAGCTCTGTAATGTCTGTGTTTCCAAGGGTTTGTTGTGGTAGATTTGACATGGAGATGTCCATTGGGACGAAGGGTTGTGGTATCCTCGGCGATGCTGGAATATGTGACATCATCGGAGTTGAAGGTCTCTGTGGAGAAGCTGAAATGCCGAAGGACTCCAAAAACTGAAACTGTCCAAGACCATCGGAAGACAACTCATATTCCTGGGCGAGTCCAGGAGGCGAGAAGTGGGAGCAGAAAGAGTAATCCAGACTGTTGAGTTCATATGATAGGGCGGAAGCACGAACTTCGTATTCAAAAGAGAAATCCGTGTCATGCGTAGGATTCGTCTCCCTTGGAACTGTAAAGGGATAGGAAATAATCTCGTTGCATTCAGTCTGAAGGCCAGGACGAGGTATAGTTGTTGCTACATCAGACTGATTGTGACTTTGAGAAATGCCTGCCTCCAGAGGATTGGCCAGTGAACTTGGAGAAACCTTTTTCTGGAACGACTCTCGCCAGTTTTCATTTATATGTTGTCGAAATTGACGAATGCTGCAATGATTGATGAGTAGTTTGATCATCATCAGGCTGGGAGCGTTTGAACTAACCTTGGGCAAAACCCGGGAATCTTTTGACTAAGGACCCATTGGTGAAGATTCTTGATAGTACATCCAGACTTTAATTTCTCAAGAAGAGCATCCTTGTGTAGGTTCCAGACCTCATCTTGAATCATTTTCGCTTTCGACCGGACAGCCTTGCCCATGAATCTATATTCTGTTGGCTCTTGCATCGTGAGTTGAACTTCTCCTGAATATTCGTTGATGGTGGGAAGATATGTCAATAGCAGGGCTTAGAGACGGGTAGCTCTCTTAAATCCATTGAGACTGGCGTGAACTGGCCTATGGCTGCCATTCAGCTCGCTCGTACAACACATCCGTTACAATTACCGGATTTGGAGATTGGAACGTGGGGCGTGGGAAGGTGTTTGCCCAACCACTGGTGGGCCGCGCATTGGAGTGTAGCGCATCAAGTTGTGCCCGGTGAAGAACTGACTTCCATCTGCCAAGATTGACTGCATTTTGCAAGATCAGCAGAAGGTTCTGGAGTACGTACGGTAGAACCTCAAGGTGTTGTGTATGCCTGGTGGAAGAGTAGAAGTTCGTGGTTCTTTGTGGGCAAGTAGAGCACGGTAGACCTCGGTTTTTCTCCTAAGATACGATACCGTACTTATAGCTCGAGCCGAACCTGATACTACCATGATACAAGACTTTGCTATCACTCCACTTAATGGGGGTAGAATAGGAATAGGCACGGAAATATAGGTACTATGCCTTCGGTGGGCACGAGGAGAATGTCTAAATCGGGACAATCGTACACAGATTGCAAGTACGTCTCCATTTTCGTAAGTGGGAGGCTGTCACCCAGACCGAACGATGGTCTACTCATTCACAACATTTCATTACTACAGCAAGTCCTGACTTTGCCCTGCGCATTCGCTTAAATTCTCAAAATGCTTCGCAAATACCCGGATACCTGCTACCCAGCCCGGTGTGCTAGATGTGTAGATTCTCCTTTCCTTTGCAACTTCGGATGCACCACCGACCGTACAGCGCCACCGCCAAATGCATGCAAGCGCGACCAAAAACGCAGATGGCAGAGTTCGAGAAGAAATAAGAAAGGTCGTAATGATAGACTGACGAGCAACTGCGAAGCTCTCCGTGTCTTAAATCCGAGAAGAACATTTCAAAACAAAGCGACAAAATTTCCGGCCTTTCTTAAAAAGTAAAGATGCGGAAGACAGCCAAAAGCCAAAAGCCTTGCGTCCATTGCGCATATCTCAACATCTTTCTCTCACAGCGTACCCCATCCCAAAGCCCGCACTCTTACAAGCCGGCCATTCCACCAAGCACAACCATCTTACAGCCTCAACGCGCCCAAAATGCGCTGCGCCATATTCTTGTAGACCATGATGTTCCCATCGACTTTCTTGAACTGAATGCCGTACATAGCGATGAGCGGCACCTTGACAACGTAGATGTCGAAGCGCAACACCATGTTCTCGGACAGCTCGTCGCGGACATGCGTGCTCGTGCCGCCGGGGCCGACGGGCCGCGGCGCCGCCGAAGACGACGACGTCGGTGGGGCCAGCCGCTCGGGGCGGTCGCCGCGCACTCGCAGCGCCCCCTGCGCGTGCCCAGCCCCATCCAGGTCCGACGCCGAGTCGTCGGTGTTGGTGAGCGAGGCGTCGGCGCGGCGCGACAGGCGCGCGGCGCGCGGGCTGAGCGTGTTGGGCGCGGCGTCGTCGTCCTCCGGGTCGCGCGTCACGCCGCCGAACGAGATCTTGCGGCGGTGCGGCAGCGCGGCGGGCGGCGGCGCGGCGCTGTTGTGGCCCTGCTCTTTCTCGTCCGGCGCCAGCGACGGCGCGTGCACGCACCGGAACCCGCCCTTCACCTCCTCGTAGTCCACGCCCAGCTGCTTCAGCACGCGGATGATGTCGGTGCGGATCACCGGCAGCGGCTTGCTGCTAGTCGTCGACACGCTGAAGAGGCCCTTGAGGAAGACCGGCTTCATTGTTTCGTTGTCGGTGGTGAGGCCGGCGTCTTCAGCGAGCTCCGCGTCCGTCTCTTCGGGCACGTTGCTTTCCTTCTGCTGATCGCGGCGCGCGCGGCGGGCCTGGATGCTTTCACGTCGAGCGTGTCCGAGCGACTTTGCGCGAGCTGCTGGCTGTCGTGGCCGAGTAGAAAGGTCGTCTGAAGCTGCGTCTCCCACAGGACCCTGATCTCGCAAGCTAGAACCGTCAGAACCGCTTGTCGGCGGTGGGTCAGCAGCCTGAACTCCTTCCGAAATACCACGACGAGTAAGTCGGCGACGGTCAACGCTGGTTGATCGTAGACTCATAAACCGCCTTGGGAATCTCTCGGTACCTGCGCTCGGTGGAGTGAGGAGTTCAGGTTGCAGCTTCTGGCTCCCTGAAACCTGAAGCGAGCCTGTTGAAGGAGCCTCACCCTTATGTCTGCGGGCGCTTAAGCTTTTGCGTGGTGCTGCTTCCGTTGGGCTGGAGATGGCAACAGCGGGTGGTGCTTGTGGTGGATCCACATCCCTTCGCTTTCTTGTGCTGAATCTTCGTAGAATACCAGCTTTGCTTTCCTTCTTCGCGGAGCTTTGGTCGACTGGTGACGGTACATGTGCTGGCGATATAGGAGGAGGTTTTAAGCTCATCTTAGCAATGTCTTCGGTGACTTCATCCTCACCATGAGTCCGTGCTCGAGGTCTTGTACGGCCACCTGTAGGTGCTTCACCGGGCATCTCGTACGATTGAGCATTAGTGTATGCGGCTTCCGGAGGTGGGAGATCTGACACCTTCAACGGCTTCTCGTTCGGTGATTGTGGCATGGCTAGAGCGCCTGGATTCTTTTCTTCCGCTTCCCGTTCCATCTTTTCTCGGGCGAGAAAGTAAATCGAAATTAGAGGACTATAAGCATTGATTGGATCTGAACCAACGGGAATCGCTTCGCTCGACGAATTCGTGAGAGTGTCTCGACTAGTGGTGGAATTCCTGCGCTTGTAGAACTCAAACACACCTCGCTTCCTCTCATGCTCAGGAGTTTGCGCCACGTTCTTCCTTGCAGCGTTGCGGACTGCACGTTGATAATCATCGGATTCGATGACCTTGGTGAGCTGACTAGTTATGTATTCGGGTGTTCCAAAATCAAAACCGGTCATCTTCTGGATGACAGCTGGGTCGAGTGGAAGTTGCAGTGGTTCTCGTTGAGGTAGGAAGTTTTCTGGAGGGGTATTGAAGCCTTTGGTCATCCAAGGGTGGTTCATGATCTCGGCCAAGTTCGCACGCTGTTTGGGATCTGTGACGAGCATCCGAGAGATGAGATTTTTGCATTCTGTAAGACTCAGGTCAATACCGCACCTAACACCTTCTAGAAATGGATTCTTACCTTGTGATAGCCAAGGTGGATATTCGACGTAGCCCTTCTTGATCTTGGCGTGTAGTTGTGGCATGCTTTGATCATCAAATGGTACTTTGCCGCATACCAAAACGTATAAAACGATACCAAAGCTCCATAGGTCGACTTCTGGACCAGTATACTGTTTCGCCTGTAGCAGTTCCGGGGCTGCAAAGTACAGGCTGCCACAGAAGGTCTTCAAATGGTTTTGTGGGGAGAAAAGGTTGCTTAGACCGAAGTCAATGATCTTGATGTCACCGGTCTTACTGATTAGTATGTTTTCGATCTTGAGATCGCGGTGCACAATGCTATTTCGATGGCAGTAGTCCAAAGCGCTCGCGATCTGTCGAGCAAATTTTCGAGCTTGCTTTTCCTTCAGCTTGCCATGAGAAATAATGTAGTCGAGCATCTGTCCGCCATTGACGTATTCGAATAGCATGTACCAATGGTAGTTTGTCCTGACGAAGTCTCGCATTCCGCAAATGTAGGGATGATTGACGAGGCTGACGATTGCAGCTTCACGAGCGGTTCGAACCTCTTTCGAGTGCTCTGCGCGATCGCGCTCAGCGGCTGTACGGTGTTCATCGGTAGACTGGCGCGGCACTATTTTGATGGCAACCTAAGATTCAACGTCAGTATTATACGGAGCAGATGGACGCTTCAGTTTCTCACCTGTTCGCCTGTCTCAGCATTCTTTGCCAGTTTCACCTTCCCCATGCTTCCAGCACCAATAGTCTTGCCTAGCATCCACGTTCCGGTTGAGGCTGTAATTGTCGTCCTTCTCCTGCCTCCGGTCGGTGGAATCGCATGTGAGCCAGCATCCCTGACAACGCCATTTGTTGGTGGTTGTTGGGCGGCAGCCGCATCGATGGATGCATATCGGCCAGTATCGCTGCGTGAGGATTGACGTTGGCCGCGCGTTGAATCGGCCCTGGAGGGCTGTGATGATGATGATGCTGCAGCACGATCACGAGAGCCGCTACGATGCGTCGAGGCAGGTGCAGCTACGTTGCTCTGCTCAAAATCTCTTCGAGCGACATTGGCAACGTTGTTCGAGCCTGACTGCGAGGGTGCCGATGGCGCTCTATACGACTGAGACTGTGATCTGGGTGGAGCTGACGGGGAGGGAGCAGCTCGAGATGAGCCTGGTTGATGTCTATGGGAGGTGCTGCGCGAGACCGAGGCACCAGCAGCGGTCGACATCTTGTCTTCGTTGTCCTCGTCCCAAGTGTGAGTGTGTGCTCGCCGCGGACCTTGATCCTCCGCAGATAGGCCGCAGAGGGCCTTTGAGGGCTATCGGAGGTCGAGGCTGAACACGGGTCGAAAGGGGGACAGCGATGTCATGCGGCTTAGGAGCGAGGTGTTTGAGGAATGATCCTCGATTGAACGCGTGTTGCGGTCGTCGGACTCGATGCAATGGGGGAGCGAAGAAAGTTAAGGAGCGACGAGAGCGAGTGGACAGTTGTCGAGGTCCAAGCGCCCAGGGAGAGAATGAGGCCTTGTGCGGCTTGTTTGACGCGCTTGGAGATAAGCAGCGGAGCGGATTGTGTTGAGGTGATGGTGGTGACAGCTGGAGTTGGTTGTCGGTGTGCTGTTAATGCAGGCGAAGACCAAGCCAAAGGGAAAAAAGGGTGTCGGGATCTCGTCGAAGTCAGGGCCTTGGCTGATGTGAGTTGTGGGCTTGTGGGTGAGGGCATGCGGAAGAATTGGATTGCTGGGCGCGGGCGTTTCTGCTGGTCTTGTCCTGCTTGCTTGCGTTGCTTGCTTGCCTGCGCTGCGCGTTTGAGCGTGTTAGCGGGTGGGATCGGCTGCCAACTCCATCTCAGCAGTGGCCAGCAAGGCACTCCATCCCAGTTTCATGTATATTCCAGGTTCCAGATCGCAAGATAAGGAGAAGAACACGAAATTCCGTCGGAGTAAGCTCCTGGCATCCAACGCACGCGCTCTGCGTCACGGCTCAGGCTCATTTAACCAAACGGCCCTCCTCCCACTAGCCCGCGCCACCCAATTATAGTCGTTCCCAGCACAAGCCCAAAGATCTAAATAATTCTAAATACACTGTTACTCCATCCGGTCTCTGCCATTCCTGCCGTTCCGCTGCTTCGTCAGCGTCCTGCAATGGCCTACAAGCGGTCCAGAGCCGCCTATGAAGCAGACTTACACAAGCAACAGCACGACTCGCCCTACGTATTCTATGGCACGGCGCTGCCTCCGCTCGATCCACACGTTCGCGACGACGGATCGTACGTGCCGGAGTGGCAGCAGGAGGTGAGAGACGAGCGAGGACGGAAACGCTTCCATGGCGCCTTTACTGGAGGCTTCAGCGCAGGGTATGGCATTTGCTCGACCGCTCGAAATCCAAGGACTGACTATGCCTACGCAGATAAAATAGCTACTTCAACACCGTAGGATCGAAAGAAGGATGGGAAGGCACATCTTTCGTCTCTTCGAGAGACAAGCGGGCTACGGCGCTCACTCGGCAACAGCGGATCGAAGATTTCATGGACGACGAAGACTTGGCCGACCTTGAAGAATCTCGTCAGCTCAAAACCGAATTCACCTTCGCAGGGCTTGGTTCGACTGCTGAAGACCCTGTGCGTAGAGATGCTCTGATGGACATACTGCGTCCGAGTGCAGACGATACAATGGGTGTAAAGCTGCTGCAGAAAATGGGGTGGAGACCGGGACAAGGCATTGGGCGCAAGATAAGGCGTAAAGCCAAGCTAAGCGACGGTCGTGAGGAAGATGGAGAGCTACATCTCTTTGCTCCGGAAAACAGCAAGATGATCAGTTTCGTCAAGAAGGATGACTACAAGGGACTCGGTTTCACGGGTGAGAACTCGATACCGACTCCAAAGCCAGCAGTTACAAAAGATGATGAAGACGACGACGACGATAGCAGTATTTTAGCCAGGAGTAAGGCCAAGTTCTCTAAAGCCAAAGCAAAGCCTATGAAGACGTCGTTTGGAGTTGGAATTCTCAACGATACGGGATCCGATGATGAAGACCCATACGATACCGGAGTGAAAATCAACGTAAAGCGCTCCATTCGACCTAACGACGAGAAGTCGAGCGTTGTTAAGCCGAAGATTAAGAAGCTGTCTGCTAATCCTGCCGTCGGCTCAAGACCTACCTTCAAGTCCACTTCCAACATTTTAAAGCAATCGGCTGCTCGTCTCCGAAAGTGTCATGATGGCAAACTACCACTCAGGGGCTTCATAATCTCCTCCGCGATCTTAGACGCAATGCCGCTAAAGAGTTATTCTCCACCTACAATTCCTAAGGGTTGGAAGAGCGCCAAAGTATCTTCCAATTCATCCGAATTGACGAAAAAGGAGGAAACATGGCAGTCTACTTCTGATGCAGCAAAAACCTCCAAACTGGACCCTAGCTCACGAGGAGAGATCCTCGGCGAAGAGGCTCTACCAGGGAAAAGCATATTTGACTTTCTCACTCCTGAAGCGCGAGCAAAGATGATAGCGGCAACCGGCCGAACTGACCTCCCAACAGCAAAAGGCGAAGCACCACCCGGAGGCTACCACAAGCCTGAAGCCGAGCGACGCTGGGAACTGATCCCTGCGCTGGACAAGGCTGTCGCCGTCTCTGCTCTGCAACGCAGCGCGAATGGCTTCACTCCTTACGCTGGAGATGAGGCTAAGCGAAGCCGCTATCAGCAATTTCTCTCTCTCAAAGCTGGCTTCACGGACGCTCCGCCGGAGAAGGCGCCAGACATGAACGACGACGACTGGGCCAAGGAGCTTCGAGAGTTTGTGCGCGCCGCCCAGGTCTTCAAGCCTCTGACGGGGCTGCTGGCCTCGAGGTTCAACAGCGCGTCGAAGACGCTCGAGGCGGACAAGCCTGATGGCGGCGATGACACCGAAGACGATGCTGAGGCAGGCAGCGTTCTGAGAAGCGCCGAGCCGAAGCCTGAGGATCCTGCTGTGGAAGCTGCCCGTGCGGGCCTGTACGGCCCCATGACCCGGAGTGTACAGCTGTTTTATCCCACGCGTTTGCTGTGCAAGCGCTTCGGTGTCAGGCCGCCAGCTCATGTCACGTCGAATGCCGAGAGTGGGGAGAGTGGCGATGCAAGTAGGGTCCAGCAGCCTGTTGGACTGCGAGATATGGAGCAAATGCGATGGCTGGGAAGGACAAACATGCCGTCCAGTGCTACTGGAATAACTTCTGCGACTGGTGAAACGCTGGCTGATTTGCAACTGCCTCTGGGAGTGCCATCTCAAGCCATTATGAATCCAGAGAGAAACGAGGCAATCGAAGGGAAAAGGGCCGGCGACGAATTGCTTAAGGCCGTCTTTGGGAACAATGACGACGATTGGTAGACATCGAAAAACCAGCATAGCTTTACCGTATTCGTCGAAACTTGCACTGTACGAGGCTTGTACTTCCACCGCATGCAAATCTTTCCCAATCCTAAGGTATTGTCTCAGTCTAATTGTTTTCTGCTACGTAAAGCCACGAAACTGCAGATTGAATCCCATTTTACGCGGTTTATTGCACTATTTTAGGTGCTAAATCTACTTGCATAGTGCGCCTCCTGGAGAATACGACAGCGCGACAATTTCTGGATAATTCTTCGTCTTCTTTGGAGTCAGATTGTCTTTTAATTCGTATCGCCTTTAGCCTTGTTCATCTTTTAATTCGAATAGCGAATTGGATAGGACAGCGGAATGAATTCGTCTAGTCTATCCTGGCCTCCTGACTCAACGATCCCTTACATTACTACCTACCTTGTATGCGTGTCGCGGGTTCACAGCGAGACTGGAGTGGCAGAGCACTGTATTGGTCCCTAACTATATTCTACTAATAGCTGTACTCTTCAAAACGCTAAATCAACTAGTTGACGCACATCATCGTTCGCTAAATTTTCATTTTCGACCGATCCGTAGACGTTTTTCACAAATCCTTACTTCTACCGAACCTGCAATACAACTTTGTACATATGCTTTAATTTGGAGGCCAGAGTTAGGACGAATCCAGAATTGGCTTCAGTCGTATACACGACTGTTCTACACACAAAAAAAAATTGAGCGTGATATAGTCGTGGATGCAAAGTCAAATTGTGTTGAGGTGGTTGTGCGGCAGCTTCAAAACTGAGCGAGCAATGGACACCGTACGAGCATATTAGCGCCAAAGGCGAACATGCTCTATAAGATGTCTTTGTCATGCATGACGTCCAATAATGCCAAGTAACTCCCTGGGCGTGCTGCAGCTCTCTGCATAGCACGCGCCTTCTTACGTGTCAATGACCGGTGCTGAAAGCAGCCTTTCACTTGGTAAGCGAGACAGGGCGACAATTCGAGCGTATAGGCTCGAAGAACGTGTGACCGCAGGTACCTTTCTACGCGGTGGGTAAATCATGTGGGGAACATCACACGGTATTTTTTCTCGCCGTCAGGCTTCTCGTTTACTTGGTCCCTCTCGACCTTGCTGGACCAAGTCGAAGCTTCTCAAATGCCTTTGTCACGCACACGAACAGCGCCTCTTGAAAGGTCTTACCACTCTAATGAGGTGGTTCTCAATCAGAGAAATCAGAAAAGTTATCCCGATCTACCATCTACGGCTCGATCAAGGAGAGATCCAGACGCCCGAATGTCTCGAAGTTTTCATAGCGGTGACTTTGATGAAAACAAAGATGAGCTTACTTCTTCGCCTGAACGGTTTGCTAAATCGAAGCTTACATTTCAATGGAATGCTAACACCTTCCGTAGTGATCTGCGACACGATGAGGACGAGAATGAAGTTGCTATTCTAGTCTTAGGCTTGACCGGCTCTGGAAAGAGCACATTCATATCTCTCGCTGCAGATGAGGACGTCCATGTTGGGCATGACCTGACGTCTGGTACGTTCTAGTATTGCACAGTCTGTGAAGAAGCTGATGTCTCTAGACACAAATTCCATTAAGAAGTATACTGCTCACGTCCAGGACCGCAAAGTTATCTTGATCGATACGCCCGGGTTCGATGACACAACTCGTTCGGACACAGAGGTATTAAGCGATATTGCACTATACTTAAGCGCGCTAAGTAAGAGCCCTGTGAAGCTAGTTGGCATCTTGTACTGCCACCGCGTAACGGATGTTCGATTGTCGGGCTCATCCAGGAAGAGCATCGTCATGTTGAAAAAGCTCTGCGGCGAGGATAGCTACCAACACGTTGTCATTGTGACGACGATGTGGGACAATCTTGATAACGAAGCCCAGGGCAACGTGAGAACAAAGCAGCTGTTCACGAATAAAGAATTCTTTGGTGACATGGTAGGCATTGGAGCAAAGCCGTGGCGATTTGAAAAAACCAAGGAAGATGCGCGGACCCTCATTGGCCAACTTCTAAACCATGATGAAAACGTCGTGTTGGATATACAACAGCAGTTAGTACATGGTCAACGACTGGAAGAAACTACAGTAGGAGCTTTCATTTATCAAGATCTTCTTGATCGGCGAAAGAAATACTTAGAAGAACTTCGCGAGCTGGAGCAGGCTTTGAAAGAAGCGAGAGAATCCCGAGATACTGATATGCTCTCAGTTATCAGTGAAGATGACCGAAATCAACGTCGGCAACTCGCAAATCTCGAGAACGACCGCAGAACACTTCAAGCAAGTGTTTCGGAACTTGCAGTACGGCAGCATCCAGAATTTGCCGCCTTGCTCAAGGGATCGGTATCTTCAAAAGGAGGTATGGAAGAGTTGGAGCGACTGCGAGCGCAAGTTGCCACGCTCCAGAATGAGAAGAAGGAATTGGAACAGGAGAACCGTCAAATGGACAGGAGATCAGCTCAAGATAACCGCATTATGAGAGAACTGGAGTCGGAGTTGGGCAAGTATAAAGAGCTGCTTCGACGCACAGAGCAAGAGCAAGTTTCAAGTCGCGGTTTAGGAGACTCTTTTCTTGAATTTGTTCGAGGTCGCAACTAAACGTTTATGCCTGAATTTATCCTTTGGAGTAACCTTGGGCATGAGTATGCTAAAGAGACCTTGAAGGGGTACTGTCCTCTGTTCCATGCGTGGGTGATCATTATGCTCGCTGCATCTGTCCCCACACTCGTAGCAGTGAACATAATGATCAAACTTGCAATGGCAACAGTCTTGAGCAAATCCGAGTCAGTACAAGTGGCTATCAATGTTCTAGCTGTGCAAGAATAAACTTACGAAAATAGTGTGAGTACCGTTTAATCGGGAGGTCACAGCGATCACATGGGTAGTTCCTTGAAAAGTCTCGACTGATACACCTGTGCATCTTATACAGCCTGTGCTTGTATCTCTCCAATTCGTTGCCTCTCTTCTCAGCCCCAGCGATTCGTTCCGCAGCGAGACGTTCGGCCTCTCCTCTATATTCTGCTTCTTTTCTTCGCAATCCGGCAAGGACTTCCTCATGTTCATCCACCATTTGCTTGGAATGGTGTTCGTCTTTTCGCCGGCGGTCTTCCAATGCTCGTACCCACTGTTGTCTGTAAGCTTCAAAATTTCTTCGAACTGTTTCAGGGTCTATTCCTGGCGCCGGAATGTTTTCGTATATATGCTGTTGTCCATTCACACTACCGCCTGAACTTCGGACTCGCACCATCGCTCCTATATTGTCATGGCATTCCTGAGTTCCGACGCCTCTATCTTCATCCAGACACTGGTTTAGGCTTCCTAGACTCCTCATCTCATGAATTGGCGTCATTTTCACCAATTGATGGAGCACTTGGAACGCAGAATGCGGTACAGTGTAATCTAGCCGTAGGACTTTAACGCCATTCCTACTCCAAGAGCCGAAGCATGCCTCATCTTCAATCAACTGCGTTTCTCGCTCTACGGCGATATCATAAGGTACAGCGTCCCAGAACGTTGTCACCAGTAGGATGTTTGTCATTCCATTTCGGTTGCAGAATTTGCGAAGAAAATCCAAGCTCCTATGCGCAGTGCCTTGGAAGCGAACGTTACAGATTGGGTACAGGTAAATGACGCCGTGAACTTTTGTCAATGGTTGATAGGACGGGTTCCAACTCGAAATCATACTCAAAATTTCAGCATCACTCCTGTACGTATCACCGAATCCAGGTGTATCCAAGAGAGTGAAGTTCTGCTTGCCGAGGCAAAAATCGTACGCCGTAACTCTTTGAGTTTCTAGTGCAACGCAATTAGCAAGTTACGATTAAGCGCAGATTTAGAAGGAACTCAAAGATATATTCACTTACCGGATTCTAGACTGTCTCCTATTTCGATGTCCTCTCGACGGCTGAGCGTTTTGATGAACCTGCTTTTCCCTGCACCAGTAATTCCCATGACAACGACTACAATGCGCTCTGACACCATCTGCTCCTGAAAATTCTGGCTCCTAGAGCTCATATTTGGGCTTTACAACTTCATCACAATCTTAGTTGATGTTCACTTCATTAGTTGGGTCGCAGTGGAAGGGCAATCTGCGAATTGTACATTTCATCGCCTGTGATCTAGCGTTACTCTAATTGGAGAAGGCTGTGTAACCCTAGAACGGTCAAGGCTGACCAAGTGACCGATGAACAATGAATCGGGCTTTCGGAACAATTACATGGCAGTAGTTAGAAAACGACCGGTGAGACAGAAAACTCCATGCTAATCGAGTTTCCTTGGATGACTCTTCTGGCTTTTGACGTTAAGCATTTCAGCTTCTGTGCTGTGTAAAAGCCGCATTGTTGACCGGTCACATTGAGAAGCCTAATCGGGCCACGCAAGTGTCGCTTCCAAGACGTACGCAGCTTGTGCAGTAGTTTGTAAATCTCTGCAGAGTTGTAAAATCACGCGCACTGGGCGCATAAACGAGTCCAAACATAGCTGCAAGTGAGGAAAGGCTGAAATGAAGCGACGAATCAACACGAAAGTGATTAGGCGACCAAAGTGGCTTGCATGTGTGTTGACCGAGCATCCATAGTTTGGTAATCAAGCAGGCTACCGGTGCGGCCAGCAATTAGGAAGTCTTAACGGGCTGGAAACTGCGATCTGGCATGTTCAAGACCATTGGAGTGGAGAAAATCTGGCTCAGTGACTGATATTCGGAGAAGCACGCTGTGGCACCGTGCAGGATCTGACACTTTTCTGGCTAAACAACTATTATATTCAATTCTTTGCCGAAAGGTTATTAACACTCAAAAGGCTGCGCCCGCAGAGGTTTAACAGATTTCAAGAGGCCGCCGGATCTGCTGCCTCGCTGAATAGAAACGAAGCGACAACCTCCGTTCAGCATATCACCCGCAAGGCCTACCTACTATTCCATCGTTGGAGATTAGAAACCAGCCAGTAAACATGTCTCGACAGCAAAGAGAGACGACAACTAGACGTTCAAGTCAAAGGTTGGATCGCGAAAGACCCATTATACAGTAACTACCTCTAAGCATTTCCCCCAATCACCTTCTTCTAATCTGACTATGATATAGTTCAAGCGACATTGTAATTGCTGTAATGGGCATTACGGGTACGGGGAAGTCTACTTTTATCAATTATTTCTCAGATGAGTCGGCACTTGTAGGACACGATCTGCTGTCATGTTAGTAACCCCCAAGATTGTGATCATCAGTTGAACGCAGAGTGTTAACATGAATCCAAAGGTACTGGAAAAGTTCAGGTTTACCCTTCAACGCTACCCGATGGCACGAAACTTTTTTTGGTCGATACTCCCGGTTTTGATGATACTTTCATCAAAGATACCGACATACTAGCAGATATAGCAACTTGGTTGAATGAAGGATATGACAATAATGTCAAACTTACTGGCATCGTATATCTACATCGTATCGCCGACAATAAGTTAGGAAATGCGGGAATGAAAACACTGAGACTATTCCGGGCTCTCTGCGGAGAATCTGGTTTGAAAAGCGTGGTCTTAGCCACAACTCACTGGCCTAGAGTCGTTACTGAAACAGAGCTCAAACGCGAGAGGCAGCTGAAAGAACACCAAAGGATGTGGAAGACAATGATTCAGAACGGCTGTAAGATTTGGCGGCAAAATAGAGATCAGGAGTCGGCGTTGGAGATCATAAAACATCTCATTACTATCAACAAACCATTTCATCCACAGCTCGCCGAAGAGATGGGCCGTGGTGCGACTCTTGATGAGACAGCCGCTGGTAAAGAGATTGAGGCCGAGTTCGACAGAATCAAGAAAGAATTTGAGAAGAGGCTTGAGGAGATGCGTAAGGAGCTCGAGGACGCGTATAAGAAGAGGGACCAGGAAAGAGAAGAGGAGCTGGAAGATTTGAGGGCTGATATCGGCGCGCAGCAAGAGCAACTGGCGGAATTTGAAAAGAACCTGAAGGCTGATGCCAATCAACTGAGAAGACAAAGAGAAGAGCAAGTAGTGAGAGAAAAAGCGGAGCTAGAGGAGAAGATTCGGCAGCAGGACCTAGCGATCCAGAGAGAGGAATGGCGAAGGGAGAGACAAGAACAGGACAATCAGCATGCGCTCAAGATCAAAGATTATGAGTATAGTATCGCACAGGCACAGAAAGAGAGAGATCGATATCGACTTTTGTGGGCGCGGGAGAGCTACAGATGTACCATGATGTGAAATTTGTATGAGAAAGGGTAAATTTTATTGCCTTCGAGATATTGTACTTCATAAAATTATTATTGTGGATGTAGAGGTAAGTGATGTTGATTGAGGCATGCTATAGAGGGATCACAACTACTCAGCAGTGATTCACCGTTTCTATAGTTACAAATACTACAAAGTGCCGTGACTTTAATTGGTTCGGAGCATTTTACACAGTTGTGGTTCATTGTAGCTTTGAGTAAACAAGGCTGAGGCATCAAGGCAACAATCGGCGATTGGACGACACCTCAATCTCCACGCGTCGACAAGAGACGCGACCCACGATCAAAACCCAAATGTCTGAACATTCATATTTCCACACGTACTGCATTTAAAGCATTCTTAATGCTCTTATGGCTTATGAATCACTATCTGCTAGCTGACTATGTCCTTGGCTAGCCCCGGAACGCCATTACTAGCGGACAATGGACCGAGAGCTGTGGAGAGTTCGAACGCAGTCAATGACGAGGATCTGCACAATCCACAGATAGCAGAAGTTCGCAAGGACAAACGACGGATTTTAGACGTATCTCATCTTGAGCGCTTTACAATACGCGTACGCAAAGAACGAAATACACGATTTTTTCGAGTTCTAACTGCCCAAAAGTCTTACTCCTCTTCCGTCTACGATAAACCTTTCGTTCTTCAGCCACTACGATTGCTGCGGCGCTCGCAGCTCCCTCTATCATTTCTTGACTTGTCTTCAGGCCGATCCTCGCTTCCTTTGAATCGGCTGTTCTCTGCCACCATAACCATACTCGAAAATAGAGACGACGCCGACCAACAATGTTGGCTCGATCCTATTGTTCTACTTTCTTGTCTGGAATCTAATGGCTCTCTCTATGTAGTTGAGAGGGTGCAGGATGGTATTTATGCTCTGGGCAAGTTGGCAGGCTGGGTTAAGGTGACAACATTCGACGACCTGACTCCGCACAAGTTGAACGAACTCATTCAGCGGAAGATGGGAGCAGCCGGCATGGTCAGTTCAAACAAAAGACGGACATCTACGGCGCTGCGAGACATGCTGCCATCGACAGATACCGAGCGGCCCGCTAAACGATCGAAACTATCTGTACCTCCGCCTCCAAACACCGAGAAGCCGATGGAGAAAGTCGCAACCGGCGTCGAGTCGAAAACCGGTTCAAAGACCCCAAAGAAGAAAGCTAAACAAAGTCCAGTGAAAGAATCTGACGCCCAAGGCCCGCTGCAGCTATCGAGTGAAGTAGTCTTCGCGACCCTGGTGAAACACTATCTCGAGGCTTTGTATTGGTCCAAGAACTCTTTGGCATTCTTTACGAAAGGGCCACTCTCTCGAGCTCGCGCATCGTTCTCGGCGTCTGCGAGCGAGAAGATGGTTCTGACAGACTTGACATCATTCTTACGCTCCATGTTGCTGGAAGTAAAGTCGATGGACAAGAAATACAGGGACAAGCTACCAGACATGATCAAGGCATTCCCTCCCTCTGCCCTATCGGAAGACGAAGATGCTCCACCTTCGACTACGAAGCGAAAAAAGCCCAAGAGACCAAAGCTGAGCAAGGACGGATTGTATCCTTTTGAAGAGGATTACGTGAAGAGGTGGTGGGCCTCAGATGACTCTGGTCCAGACAAAATACATCAAGGGGATACCGCACAAGATATTTTACGAAAACGACTGGCGGACCTGAGATCCCGCGAGACCTTTGCACAAATCATTCTTATTCTGGAGATCATGGCTCTGGAATCATCAACGATTTCGAAAGCGGCTGAGTCACCGAACGGCAATCCGCAGGAAGTCGAGCAGCTCGAAAATCAGAAGCCGAGGAAAAAGACTGTTGATCTGAACCTACTACTAGACCTTCTTCTCGACAAACTCTCGATCTGGCAATCAATTGAACAGGTTAGCGGAAATCGGCAAAAGAGCAACTCTCAGACCACACAGATCTCTTCGGAAAAGCCAGTAGATCAGGACATTCTCGGTACATTTTGTATTGAGGTTATTGTTCCATTGTAAGAGTCTTACTCGTTCACTCGGCTTTACCGTTCACCACTTACGTTCTACAGTTACAAATCGAGATTGCCTGTCAAATCTGCCGAAGTGGTGAAGAAGCTCTCCGGGCAAGTCGACTCTCTGGACAAGAAGCCAAAATCTCGGGCTCCTAAACCAGGTGAACCGATTTCCAAGGACAAGGTTCCGCAAAAAGAGCGCCGGAGATTGCAGAAGACGGCCTCAGACACGCAGGTCTCCTTCCGCCCACCCTCTCTCCTGCGGTCTGCAACCGATTCCATTATCAAACGGGAGATGAGCGAAGTACCGCTCTCCGCCATCCCTCAACTTAGAGATTCTCGTCCTCCAAGCCGTTCCCGGCAGCCGTCAATACATCTGCAACACCTGAACAGACGCCAGATCGACCTGAACGAACTATCGGTAGCCACGGATGCCAAACTCAAACGGAAGGCCGCGATAGAAGACGAACTCAAGGAAGCCATCACTGCCTTGAAGAAACCCAATCGCGGTCTGGCTATCAAGGACTATGTCGAAGCCGCCAAACAGCGAGAAATCATGAGTACGGGCAAAAGGAAACAGCATCCCTCCAGACGGGTATTGCAAAACGTCGAGAATGTACAGATTATGGCCACACCGAGAAATTCACGGAAGGTCAATGTCTTTGCCCCTAAAGAGCCTGAACAGACGATGCCAGATACAACGGATGAAGCACTTGCACCATCTAGTGGTTACGTACCTGCTTCCTCAATTCGACTGACAAGCCAGGCAGCGCCATCGGATTTGCAACCTTACAGTAAACCAAGCGGCACAGTTGCAGAAACTCCATCGAAGCGGCCGACAAAGACGTTGTCTTTCTTCCCGTCAGCGATTAGTGGAACACCCGATCGGAACAAAGCAGTGTCAACTTTCAAGATCCCATGTAGCGCCCTGAGGTCCATGGATCGCGTTAGCGGCATTGAAAACACACCTTCAAAGCAGCGGCATCAGCAAGCATCGTCGGCAAACAAATCACTCATGGCAAAGAGCAACGCTTTCGCACAAATCATGCAGACGCCAACGAAACAGAAAGTTCAGGCTTCAACGGACGCCATTACTTCAACGCCTATTCAATCGGAGACGATGCTCGATGGAACGCACGTATCGGGAAAGGCTACCGCTGTGACAGGCATGGGAGTGGCGGAAGAGAAACGAAACGAATCAATTTATGACGCATTGGGATGGAATTATGTTGATGAACTCGCATAGCATAGAGATGGAAGACGTCAAACGTTGAGATAGTAGGATAGAAGGTCGAAGCATTCATAGAAATAGAAGCTTCCGTCACTGTTGCAAGCCATTGAACAGGACACCATTTCGAGAAGGAGATGAATGAGATGAATTTGCAGGCTCACAACAAGAGCAGACGATATTTTGATATGCTTTGATCGAACAATACAGAAGTGAATCTTGAAAGTTTCACGGTAAGGTAGATGGACTGAAGTCATCAAGAAGACTACGGCGCAACTGAATGGTGACGACATTGTGCATTCGAGCTACCCTGGTTCAACATTCAACTAATAATATACAAGCCGCAGATGGTTGCCATTTCAACTTCAACTTCGTCAATCTTATGTCGACGAACACTAATTGGGAAATCTGGGTAGTACGTCAATCTAGTTCCTCCTTCCATAGAGCTATATCACTTACCAGATCGTAGGCTGGAGCCGCCGCAGCTTTCATAGTTGATCTCATCGTCTACCCACTCGACACCCTCAAAACCCGCTTACAATCTCCCAACTACAGCAAATTATACACCAATGAAATCACGAAGGCAGTTAATCGGGCCGCGCTCTACCGGGGGCTGTATCAAGGCGTTGGAAGTGTTATAATCGCGACACTGCCGTCCTCCGGCGCATTCTTCACCACCTACGAAGGCGTCAAGCACACCCTAACGGCCTACAATCCCGGCGGCGCTGTCCCATCCCCCATAATCCACTCCGCGGCATCGGCAACCGCAGAGCTCGTAAGCTGCGCGATCCTAACGCCCGCCGAGGTCATCAAGCAAAACTCGCAGGTGGTCTCCGCATCCTCGCGCTCCAACGCCACGCTCCAGACCGTCCGCAAGTTCCGCCGCAACCCTCTGGCGCTCTGGCGCGGCTACACGGCGCTGGCTGGCCGTAACTTGCCGTTTACCGCGATGCAGTTCCCGCTGTTCGAGCATTTCAAGGCGTGGATCCGCGGGCGCCGAGAGCGTGCTGGCGTGCGCACCGGGACGCTTCTGGAGTCGGGGTTGGTGACGGCCGCGAGCGCTGGTATGGCTGGAAGTATCAGTGCTGTGATTACGACGCCGATCGATGTCGTCAAAACGCGAATTATGCTCGCGGCTGTGGAGAACGCAGTGGGAGAGGCCTCGGATGGAAAGAAGACGATTGGAGAAGCTCTGAAGAGTGGTGGGTTGAAGGACGCAATGGGTCATGTGAAGAAGCCATTCAGTAAGAAGAGTAGCTTGCAAATTGGGCGAGAAATTGTTGCGGATCAGGGCATCAAGGGACTTTGGAGAGGAGGTGCCTTGAGAGGTCTCTGGACTATGTTGGGAAGCGGATTGTATCTTGGAACATATGAAAGCGGGAGGTTATGGCTAGCACATAGAAGAGGGGAGCAACTGAATGATGAAAGCGTGTTCTAATATTGTTGACTGCGGGAATTCACTGGTGCTTAATCCAGCAACCCGGCAGCCATTGCCTCTAGGTCCTCGAGAGTATCTGGTTCTTCAAATCCGGCTGCTTTTCTCTGTTTCTCCAATTTGCCCTCTTCTTCGAACCATTTCTTCTTCTTGGCTGGAGGTTCTCGTTCTTCATCAGAAGCACTATCGTTGCTCAAGACAGCATCCTTCAAAAAGTCGTCTCTTGCATCTCTGAAGCCTTCTTCTTCCTCACTCTCACTTCGCCCAAGATCCGCTGCTTCCTGTCTCTCTCTCTCTTTTCTCTTCGCGATCTTCGCTCTCTTCTTAGCTTTCGCTACCTCCTTGTCGTCAACATCCACCTTCTTAAGCTTCGCTTTCTCTTCTGATACAAATACCTTCCTCTGCTCCTCAGCTGCACCTCTTGCTCGGAACTGCTCCTCGTCCTGGAGTTCATACACTGGTCGGGCGTTGCCTTCGTCGTCGAAGACAAGCCTAGTGCCCCTATCCTTGTATTTGAGCAGCTTTTTCTTAGACTGAAGACGCTTCTCAGCACGCTTCGAGTCAATGAGAATGGGGTTCTTCGCTCCTTGTATCTGAATGAGCTTCTTGCTCCTCTTGTCATCCGGAACGGTGGACATGTCAATTTCTTCATCTTCGCGAATGACTCTCTTGACAGCCAGGAAAGTATCGTCCGGGAGCGCTTCTCCGTTCAATCCGTCCGGCGCATCACCGATAACTGGAGCATCTGAATCCGAGCCAGATGATAGATCCTCGTCTTCACGGACGAGTTTCGAGTAGTGCTCGGCAAGAACATCTTGGTTCCTGCGCTCGAACATACGGTCGTACTTCGTCCTGATTTGCTTCGGCTTCTTCTTCAAAATTTTTACTCCATACTCATCCCTCTCCGTTTCTTCGCCTTCGTCGTCGTCATCAAGATTCTGCCTTGGTGCATTCTTCCTCTCCTTCGCATCATCACCTTTCAAAAACTTGATTCTTGGCGCACCCGGCAATCCGAGACTGGTTGCAAATTCTTCCAGTGGTAGCTTATCGAGCTGAAACACTTCCTTGTCCTTCATAACGTAGATACTTTTCACGTAGCTCGCAAACGCCTTCTGGCCGGTATACTTCAGCGCAGCATTCTTGAAGCACAAGTTTGCGACCGCATCCGTGATGGACTGTTTCTTCTTCTCGCGGACATTGATGCGCTCGATGGGGACCTTCTTCGCCTGCAAGCGGGCCAGAAACGGGGCCTCCTCGCTCGGCGCAAGGAACAGCACGGCCCTGCCGTCACGCTGGTAGCGGGCTGTGCGGCCCACGCGGTGAATGTACGTGTCGGCGTCCTCGGGGCAGTCGACCTGCACGACCCAGTCCACGGCGGGGAAGTCCAGGCCGCGCGCCGCCACGTCCGTCGCGAACAGGCAGCTGTACTGCGCGTTGCTGAACCGCTTCGTGATCTCCAGCCGCTGCCACTGCTTCTGACGGCCGTGCAGGTGCAGCAGTGGAATGCCCGGTTGCATGCGCCGGAATGCTTCGTACACGAATCGAACCTGCTTGCCGGAACTCAGGAAGACGAGCGTTTTGTCTTTCTTTGCGGTTTTGAGAAACGACCAGAGAGTGTCAAGCTTTTCGTGGAGAGGTGTGATGATGTAGTTTTGCTGAAGTGTTGACGGCGTCGCTTGGGCTGCAGCTTCGTGAACCGAGACATACTCCGGTTCTTGTAAACTCAGGCGCGCAAGGTCAGACACCCGTTTTGTTTGAGTAGCGGAGAAGAGCAGCGTCTGACGTTCCTTTGGCAGATACTCAATGATAGCGTCGACGTCGCGCTTGAAGCCCATGTCCATAATCCGGTCAGCTTCGTCGAGAACTAGCATCTGAAGGTTATCCACATTGAATGTTGCAGTTTGTGAAAGGTGTTGTAACATGCGGCCGGGTGTGCAGACGACAATGTTCATACGTGTCAGAGCACGTTGCTCGTCCTGAAGAGATTTGCCGCCGATAATCAAGCCTGCAGCGAACATATGACCCTGTTTCCCTATCTTTCGGAGCACTTCGAAGATCTGAAGGGCTAATTCTCGAGTTGGAGATATAATCATCGCGCCTAAACCAGCATCTCCTCCGACGAATTGCCTCCTGTAGAGATTTTCCAGCACAGGAATCACGAATGCCAAAGTCTTTCCACTGCCAGTCTTTGCAGCACCGAGTATATCGTTGCCCTTCAAAGCCAGCGGTATAGCCTTCGCTTGAATGTCCGTCATTTCAACATAATGTGCGGCTTTGAGCCCCTCCTTCGTAGAGTCAGAGAGCGGAAGGTCGGTGAACTTGATGAAGCCTTCTTTGGTGTCCAAATCTTGCACTGCCTGCTCCAGCTTTTCAACGTCCACATCATCCCTTTTCCTCTTCTGAGCTCTCATAAACTTCTTCGGCTTCATAGGCCTCGAATGGCGAGCATACTTGTTATTGGTGTGCGGCATGGCGTCGAACGAGGTTTGTAGACTGAGAATCAGCCGAAGGGTAATATTTCAAGGAAGTGTAAGCTGCATGGCAGAGACGGATGTTATGGTCCACAGTTTTGATCGATTTCTAGCCGCATTCTTCAATCGGTGTAGGTATGGCATGTTTTGTTCCGGTGCAAGAAAATGCGTGAAGTGGAGTTTCGAGGCGAAAACTTCAAGGTTCTTATCGATACGATAGCATTTCATATCCAGGATGGCTGCTTGGATTCAGCCTCAAAACCCACGCCACGCCAATACCCCCCTTCTAGCTTTTACCCTCCTTCAATATACAGTTTCGTGCTCTGCTACCAATCCCATGGGTGACAAGGAGGATGAGCTTGACATCGAGGACCTCAAAGCCCTCGAAGGCCTCGACCGCGAAGCCAAAGAATGGGAGCGCGATGTCGAAGTAGAGCGTAAGCAGCACCTTCAAGCCCATTTTCCTTCTACCAATCATGGATACTAACCACAAAGCCGCAGGAATCCTCAAAGCCTTCCCACTCGACGCTTACGCAGTAGTCGACCTACTCCCAGGCGTGCCAGACAACGACATCAAGAAGCGATACCGCGAGCGGTCGCTGCTGATCCATCCGGACAAATGCAAGCACCCACGGGCGCCCGACGCGTTCGACCGGCTGAAGAAGGCGCAGGAGGCGCTGCTGGACGAGAAGGAGCGGGCGAAGCTGGACGAGGCGATCGCGGACGCGCGCATGCTGCTGATCCGCGAGCACAAGTGGACCGTCGACAGCGAGGAACTGAAGACCGACGAGTTCCGGGAGGAGTGGCGCGACAAGACGCGCGTCATGTTGGTCGAGGATGAGCTGCGCCGCCGCCGCCAGATCAAGGCCGAGATGAGAGAGCAGGGCAGGCAGCAGCAGAAGGATGACCAGGAAGCCGAGGAGCGAAAGAGGAAGCGTGAATTCGAAGCCGAGTGGGAACGCACTAGAGATGATCGAATTGAAAGTTGGCGGGGCTTTCAAGCCAGCAGAGGTGTTGGCGAGAAGAAGAAAGAGAAGCGCCCGATTGAGGATGGAGCTGCTGATGGCGTGAACGGCTCTGAGAAGAAGAAAAAGGTGAAGAAGCTGAAAGTTCTTGGTTGAGTTTGTATGGGTATACAATGAGGCACTTTGGAATGAGTGGACATTGCGAGCCATCACGTCTACTTTTTGCACAGCGGACGGTGTTCTGTGGGCTGGTACAATGAATGGTATTCTTCGGCGTTTTACACGAATAGTATGCTACGTATAGGCTAATGCTCCTACATGGCATAGGGTTTCGGAGTGCAAGGTAGACGCATTCTAGGTACATTCGAGAGAGACCATTTCATTAGAGTTGCTTTCACGTGTAGGAGGATTTCATTACCTACTAGTGTGTAACGGCTCGCATTTGCAAAATATTCGCACTGGATTTCTATAAGTATGCAAAGTACCAACTCATTCCTGACTCTCCAAGGCGTATCCCTGAAAGCAAGTCAAACGCTAGCCGCGCCCATTACGTCCCGGGAATCGCTGTCAATGACACCGTCGGTGTAGCCGCGAGGTTATTGCTCCACTGGCATGCACGCGTAAAAAGCGATAATCAAGCCTATGCATATCCTCCGCCAAAAAGAAAGCAGAAAGCGATCCACCCCTAAAACACCGGCGCAGGAAAATGATTGTCGGTTCCAAATCGAAGAACTGAAGACACGTTGCAGATGCAAGAAAAGTACGAGGTGATGTGCCATCTGAAGAAGCGGACCGATAAGCCTTGCGTAAATATACCCCCTCATCCCTGTATGTTGCGAAGAGCCCTCCCGAAAACATCGATCGGAAGCCAGGTCCATGTACTGTAGAAGCGACCTTAAGCTATTCCAATCCTTGCCAACGCCCAGCAATTCTGCTTTTGCCATTATCCATTGCAGATTCAACCAAACCTATACCCTTCATTTATGCAGATGCAACTGCTCCCTTCGCGATGAATGCTGATAAATATTGTACGAGAAATTTTGCAAGCGATTGTAATTTGTAGCCGCCAGGCGGGCTGATGTGCGGTAATGTACAGCTCCAAAGAATAATTGGGTATCAGTGTAAAAAGAAACGCGGGAGTAGTGTGCGGAATGTCGAACAACGATATACACTACTGGAAATTCCGCAAATGTGCTGAGATTAGTACGAATGTCGAGGTCTAGCGTCCGAGAACGTCTTTGATGTTCATGCCGGTGCGGCGTCGTTTACGCGCGCTTTCTTCGGATGTATCTTCTTCCTCCTCTGGGCCTCCAGGGGTGCGGCTACTGGAGAGCTCGCCGTGTTCGGTAACTGACTGAGAAAAAGCAGCTCCCAGCGGAGTCGTGGGTGCGCTTCCAGCTGGTCCTCGAGGATGGAAATAAAGAGATTGTGGTCGCTGACGACGGCCAGCTCTCGGGGAAGTTAGAGCTTCCATCGTGGTCGACCTGGGTCGCGATGTTGGAGGTTGAGAAGTTAGCGGCAACTCAGTCGTAGGAGCACCATACGGAGCAAGGCGCGGGAAGTAAGACGGGTCTGATCTTGAAGGCGGAGCATAAAGACTAGTCATGGAACCGGTGTTGGGAGGAAGCGTCATGCCTAGGGTCTGGAAGCTTGCAAACGGTGAGGCAGGTGCCGAAGGACCACCATAGGGTGAAGCTGGTCCTGGAGGGTGAAAACCAAAGCCGCGAGGACTAATTGCTGAGGGAGCGACTGGAAGAGGAGCAGGTAGCTCGATAGATGTTGGACCGAATGCACTTCTCTGAGCCGGAGATGGCTGAGCAATTCGCCGCAGGATTATTACGGCAAAGTAAATGGTGGTCCTGGCCAAGCTCACGCGCGAATACAATTGTTCAGGTCTTCCATCGGATAACACGTATGTCCATGATTCTCGGCGTTCGTCGAATCCTTGTGTGATACGATCGACGTCAGTATCGTGTAGAGCTTGGACCGCCTGCTGCTCCTGCCGGTCAGGGAATATGCTGGGAAGGTAGGTGGGATCTCTCCGACTCCGCTCCTCCCGCAATTCGTTTTGGAGTCTTTGAACTTGGCTTTCGTGTCGTATGTCAATGAAATCCGACAAACGTCTGCCTCTAGGATCGCCGCCAGCTCCGAACATTTGTCGGAACGCCTCGTTGCACTTCAGGATCTGCAAATCGAGATTCAAAAACGCCATCATTTCGCCAGATGCCGAACCCAGGTCCGATCTAGAGGCGAAGTAACCCACCGAAACCTCACCGGGTCTCTGTACAGCTGGTGCCTGAGACGAGAACGCCGTCAAAGGTTCCTGCAGTTGGAGCGTGCCTTGACTTTCACCCCTCGTCCGTGATCGGAGCTGCCGCTGATAGGAATCAGCTCGATGATGTCCACGGCCCACTGGAGTAGCCGCTGGCGCAACTCCTGGTGCAACTGTCATGCTAGGTTGATCGGTTCGCGCTCCACTTTCGTCACGAAGCCTTGGTCTCCCTCGCTTCTTGTGTTCCACGTCAATACAGGTTGCCTAGAGGTAAAGAATTAGCTGTAATGCAGAGACTGGAGGAATTTCTTCGCATCTAACCTGCTTCCCGGACGCGACGCATCTTGCGCAAGGCCGAGCCTCATCGCAGCTCAGGTGCGCCTTCTTGCAATTCTGGCATGCTTTCGCTACGTGAGCTTTGGCTCGTCGAGAAGTTCGCGGCATTCGTGGAACGCTTGGAGGAGGTGCGGATACCGGACCAGCATAAGTTACGGGAGGCAATTGAGTCCTGAAATGTTCGCCGAGCATCGGAGCCATGGACGGTCCGCTTCCACCAAGCACGGCGTAAGGCTCAGGATAGGGAATATTCTCTATCGCTTGCGGTCGCGGCTGCAAGTCCTGCCTCTGCTGAGCAAACGGAGTCGGAACCGGCTCGGGATACAGCGGTGAAAGCTCCGAGGGTGGAGGTGGAATCAATTGCGTCCGGGGTGCTCCAGTAGTCGCAGGCGCCGAGATTCCTCCGCTTCCGGAGGAATTGTAGCCGCTGGTTGATGGAAGTTGGGCTGACCTTCGGGGCGAGGTAGGAGAATTTGACATGGGAGGAGAAGGGTACGACTGCGCGCCGAGACCAGCCGAGTATGACCACAGCGGAGACTTTGTCAAGGACAAGTTCGGTCTCCGCTGTTGCCAGTTGGACAGCTTCGGAAGGAGTACGCTTTGCGACGGATTCTGCATATACATGTCGCCGCTCGATCTGCACAGTTTCCGCGGCGTCTCTGGGGGCCTTCAGCACTTGGTTGAAATCAAGGCTATCACGGTGAGCACGAAAAAGACGTGAGATGACGAGGTTTCAGAGCGTACCGAATAGACCTCGAGAAACGATGCGTGAGCACAAAGGAACTGAACCAAGGTTAGCACATCAATTCGCGGTATGGTCGTCCTGCCTGTATGGGAAAGAGGCGGACGGTTGTGGAACGGAAATGGAGCACAGAGAAGAAGGCTGTGGAGTACCTTTGTGTAGATAGTCTCAGTCCGTCATTATGAGCGTGCGGAGGACTAAGCAAAGCAATGAGAAAGGGATTGGTTCGCAGAAAGAGTCGGGTACTGTTTGAGGTTTGAAAGATACGGTACGTTGTACTCGGCGGTACGAGAGAAGCGGAGGGAAACCAATGAGCACACGACAAAGGATCGGTCGTCGTGCAGCGGAAGGAATAAAAGCAAATCCATGGGAAAGACCCATTTAGTCGGAAGAGGACCGTACGCTAGATCTACAACTCCGGGCTGAAGTTTAAGTCGCTGCAAAGCACAGGTGGTAAGTTGACAACCATGGAACGCAGCCACACGCACCAGGCGGGCGATTCCAGCTAGCGGCGCCTGGATCGCTAGATCCCGAATTCGGCTGACGTTTGTATCTGATTGTAATAATAAATAGTCGAGCCACGCCGGGGAAGGCTTGTTGGTGTGTGCAGGCACGCCGAGCAAGGCAAGGTCAGCAGCAACGGACCGACCATCATGCTTAGTCGGGGTGGTGGGAAGAAAGGTGGCTCGGTGGGATTAGAGTGGCAGCCCTGTCAAAATGGGTGGGAGCAGCGCCATAACCATAGTTCAATAGCCCTAGCGGCGGAAAGGGCGTTGTCAAATCAGCACTCGATAGCGGCGCTCTGCTTCGAGGAAGGTGGTCGAGCGGGCTGCTCGAGCTTCAGGGAGTGAGCCCATCAGTCTGGCGCCAGCGCTTTGGAATTGTGCAAGCCGGTTGCCAGGCCCAAAACGAGACGGAGAAGGTTTGCCCATGGGCCAGGGATGGTCTGAGATATGGCGACTGTGGCGGCCATTTTGACAGGAGGCTTGCATTGGGTCGGATTGGGAGTCGGAGCGACGAGCTGGATGGACCATGCCTCGACCAGTGAACGGTGGATGAATGACACTGAGAGGTGTTTCTGGCAATTCTGGGCCCTCCACTCATCGTGCACAGCACAGCTAGCTCGCTTCCCAGCAGCTGTCATGTCTCCCAGCGGCCGACAAGCCGCCCGTCCGGCGGGCTGCTGGGAACGGCTGCCAGGCGTTGTCAATCGGTTGATCGACGCAACGCTTTGCCCGACTGAGGCGTGCGAGGAGGAGGATCCCCACAAGCCGCTACAGCGCTGCTACAAATTGCGACACCCACTCGCGCGTCCAATGTCTTGGTCTCGCAACAGTGGTACCCCAGGCGTGTTCGATGTGGTTGCGAGTCAGTCCGAGAAACAGGCAGCGGGTGGCCTGTGAGACAAAAGCAGCATCAAAGCCAGCAGAGCAACGCTTCCGGCTGCGTCGTCACATCCAACCCCCAACCATGCCTCGATGTTGCGTGAAGGTTTAAAGTCAAATTGATTCGCCTTAATCCGAATGGTGCGATCAGCGAACCATGACACGCCGGCTATGATTCAACGACGCTTGAAGGACAACTTTACTTCGCTTGGCGCACGGCTGGGTCATTTTGGAGTCGTTTCCGAATCTCTAGCCCGTACCAATCAATGCAATCACCCGGCAGGCTTTGCCAAAATGTCAGTTGCTGGTGATAGTCCAATGCGGCTTCCGTCACCAGGCAAATTTCCTGTCGCGTAGCCTGCCCACACGTGATGGAGCTCAACGACCATTCGACTGGCAAAAGGCGGCTGCCGCGGACGTCACAAACGCTAAATGTATTGGAGACGTTAATGTCTGGCACATTGCGAAGCCAAAACGACGCTTTGGGAGCATGCATGCAAGACAGCGCCAGTGTGAAATGTCAGGTCGGAAAATGACGATGGGCGGAACATTTTGGCGATCTTTCCGAGATCTCGCTCCGTCGCCGTGCCATGGTTGCCAATCCACACCCATCCCACCCTTGAGAAAGCCGACTAACTCTCCGAAGGCGTGCCTGCCTTGTCGCTTTTACCTTTTGCGCAGGCTATTGGAAAGGGTCTCTCGTGCGTCGCCGAAATTGTTTCACTCCCGTAGTACAAGATTCCCTTCTGCAAACAATCGGCAATGCAGTCCTTGACTCTGGGATCGCGGCCAGCCCCAGCCACTGATGGGCCCAGTCATGCTTCTTCCTAATGCAAGTCATGAGGCCCCCTTGAGATTCCAATGCACGGCGCCTAAAGCATCACGGAGCGGACGCACGGCCGAGGACCGCGAGCCCTTTCATGGTGTAAAATCCCCGAATGGCGGACTTTCAATCGCAAGTGACGAGCCTGGAATGGAGACGGCGATGGGGCTTTCAGCTGGCCAGGGGTGCATTGAAACAGGTCTAGATTGGCATGAACGGCGAACCTTGGGCTTCGCTTTGCGTGATGCCGCGATGGGATGGGTGCTGTCAAGGCCGGAACAACGCCCGTTTTCGTGGGCAGTGAGACAAGGAAGCAAAGTGAGGATGCATTGTGTCGGAGCGAGCGAGAGAGTACGAGCGACAGTCGCTTCGACAGCCGCGCTCTGCACCTCAGCTGCGCGGTGCTCGGTTGTGTGAAGGACCCTAACACGCTGCATTTCCAGAACGAGCGCGCTCCATGATTCTGAACCTGCGTATGCGCCGTACTCTTCACTGCCGACGGCCTTCATTCGCTCGTCGCATGCCCTCCGACGACCCTGGCACGATGCACAATAATGCAAAGGCTGCGCCTGCGTTGGGAGCGCTTCGCCGTCCGTAATGCCGTCCGTAATGCCGTCGCCGGTGGAGCTGTTAAGCTGAGCCGACACGGAGAATTAGCATCACCGCTATTGCAAATGGATCTCCCGGCAAGGCCCATCCACCATTTCCCTGGCGAGGCTATTATTGAGACTCTGCAGATACGACAGTCCAACGGCAGCAGTCAAAATAAATAATAACAATAATTGAATTCCCTCTCCGAAGCCTTGGCTAGCGGGCACCCAGCCACGTGGCGTTGGAGAAGGCGCCCCTGCCTGGCCTCCGCGACGCTGCACCCAAGAAACCCAGCTGGACCAGACCTTTGCAACGGCCTTTTGTTTCCCAGAACCGGGAATGCGTTGCTACTTGCTGGCATTTGCTGCATTTGAGGTTCCGACTGGGCCCAAATGGTGCTCCCGGATCCATGCCCGTTCTCCTTCCGCACGCGACACCGAGGTCTTAGCCCTTGGGCCCTAGAAAGACGTCGAGGTCGGTTAACTTGCTTGCATTACGGACGAAGGTACATGTAGCTAGTCGGAACGGCGAGCCACGGCGTCAGTCTTCAAGTTTGGTTTGCGACGAACGATCGCCCTCGGGATAATAGCCCTTGACTCCCGAAAGAAGCAACCATCCGCTTCAGGTGACATGCTTGCAAGATACCTCCGAAATCCAATTGACATTCTTCCTATCTTCCACCATGGCGGTTCCACAGCTCCCAAACATGCTTTTCATTTTGCCCTTAATTATTGCGACTCGCTAAATTCCACATTGCTGCCGTTTTCATTCCTGCCGCGGGTGCATCGTCGTGCCTCGAAGTAAATTATCGAACCGCCAAAACCATTGAATTTGACCCGCAGAAAGATCTTCTACTGAGTGACTAACCTCGGCGACGCATACGAGGTACTACGCGCGACGGCTCCACCGCGATAGGCAAGGGGCGCAAGATGCGCAATCTCGAACCGATCGGCTGGCTGCGTACATTATTGTGGTGGCGCGGTCCGTGGCGCCCGCGAACTACTCCATACTTTATAGGTTTTCCCACGGTCAAAATTTCCTGGCAATATAACGAATTTCCTAGTCGCCCGACGTTGGCCTTGCGTAAAGTTTGCATGACCCGAAATCCCGGGCCTTTTCTTGCTGGGGCGGCCTAATTACTACGAATTTTCAGAGTGTATTTGAATTGTCGATCGGGACCCCATGTCCCCATCTGTCGACCCAACTCGATTTAGGTTTCCCAGGCAATGTGACCAGACTTATTGCCCTTACCACCGTTCTGTCACGTTTTCTACAGCGCTCACTAACCAAAAGCTCGGCGGCCATAATCATGGCGTTTCTCTGGCGTAGCGACGTATTGACTGATGACCGTCAAGCGTAAATTACGCGACGATCCAGTACAGGCCGTCAACTTCTATGAGTCGTGCTTCCTCACTCGGGTAAAGAGGCGTCCGCCCTCACAATAAACTAGGTTCCGTGAACATTCATGGCGTGAACTGATGTGGTCACGCTGTCACCTCCATTGATCTTCATCTTTCTCAACGATGAGACGGTAACTCGCAAAAGAAAATTGTGTTCAAGCATCGTGATGAAATTGCTTTGCATGATCGGGCTATTCACAAGTCTATCTACGCGCCTTCCATCACATTTTCCTCTTCTTGGAAGGCCGGGCATTCTTTTCGCGTCTCCTCTCTTTGAGCTGTCGCTGTTTGCGCACATCGTCGACGCTGCGGAGTTCACTCTTGGCACTACCGTCCTTGAACTTGCCAATACGCTTCTCCTTTGCCTCGGCGACCTTCTTCTTCTGTTTAAAGTAATTGTCACGATACTTGTCTGCTTCTTTTGGAACCCTCTCAGCTTTGTGACGGAAAGGTTTTCCAATAGTCCTGCCAGCTGATCTTGACGATGTTTTCTCCGCCTCTCCTACCTTTGGCAATTGATCGATTTTATGGGACTTCTTCCAAGCGTCAAACCGGCCACTGCGAAAGCTCGCGGCGATCTTCTGTCCACTCTCTCCTCGGATAAGTTTCTTGCCCTGAGGTCCATCCTCGTCTCCGCCTCGCATAATGTACTTCTTTCGCTTTTTGTCCCACCGCATGCCCTTGGGTCTGCCGGCTTCTCCGACTCCTCGTGTCTCATCATTCGTAAGATCCATGGTAGCACCTCGTACTTGAACTAAAAACTCTGCCGAGTTACTGTTTGATCCACTCTGCACTCCGTAACCTCTCTCTTCAGCAAGGTTGGATTCTCGAGGAGTATATGAGATGAAATTCTCAGAATCTCGCCATGATGACGACGCGTCGGCCCGTTTCTTGCGGGAAGGCATTGAAAATGTGACCTCGAGTTCACTTTCCGACGCTGAGTCCGGCGCGGCTAATGATCCATTTTCTTCGTTAATCGATGTGACTACTCCTGGCCGATCATCTGTGCCATCGTTGACAGGGTTTGAAGTCCCGGAATGCTCTTGCTCCTCAACCTTCGCCGTGGCCTTTGTTCGTCGAGGTGCAAACCTCGCTCTGACTTTACGCATTATTTCTGCTTGTGCATCTGATGTACCTCGTTTGCCAATCTCGAAAATAGTCTCTTGAGGTCTAAAGCTGCTCACCCGCGCGAGCATGCTCTCCTTCGCGTCGTGAGCGTCGTTGACGTCTTCCGCGTACACCATGTTCAATTCCGCAAATTGTGGATCAGCTAGCACTTGCTTCGCTCGTTTGGCGCTTTCGGCAGACGCTGCATTTCGAGATCTGTTGTACTGCTTCTCACCTTTCGAAGCAACGGTTCTTATCGCCTCGAGGTCAGCATCTTCTTCAACGAGCTTTACAACCCACTCGTTGCACTTTTCAACTGCGTCCCGTGGCAAACCGCCTACGACAAAATCTGTGGCAAAGTTGACATGCCCTCCGTGACTCCGTCCTATCACTAGTCTCCTACTTAGAAATAATTGCAGGTCCAACATGTAAGGTACATCAGCATCGCGGACCAGACTATAGCTCCACCCATTCCGTCCGGCTCTTGCTGTGCGTCCAACGCGGTGTACGAAGATCTTTGGTGAAGAAGGGAAGTCGTAGTTGATGACATTTGATATTACTGGAATATCGATGCCTCGAGCTGCGACATCAGTCACAACGAGGAGCGTCGTTGCACCGGATCGGAATGTCTCTACTTGCATTTTGCGTGCAGACTGGTCCAGGTCTCCGTAGACGTAGGATACGGCATAGCCCGAAAGCTTGAGTAAATCTGATAGATATTGAACGTGATATTTAGTTGCCGCAAATATGATAGTTGAGTGAGCACCGAGAATCGCACCACCACCATTGGTAGACTCCGATCTCTTACGCTTCTTGCTTGGCTTGTCTCCATTCTCTGCTGTTTGTCGTTGATCTGTAGGTGCTAGTGGCACTTTGATAATATCTTGTAATAGATGCAAGAGGGCTCCTTCTTTATCGCCGCTTTTTACCGTCAAAAATGCACTTTCAAGATCTGGTGAGACTTTGCTTTCCGCATCCAAACGAACGAGTTTAGGCTCTTGAAGTCCAGCTCTGGCGAACTCAACCAGTGATTTTGGAAGAGTTGCCGAGAAGAGTAGAGTCTGTCGGGCAGATGGGAAGCCGTGCAAGATTTCAGACAACTGGGCAGCGAAACCCATTTCGAATAGCCGATCCGCTTCGTCAAAGACAGCGTACTCGATGGAAGAGAGGTCCAGATTCATTTCGACTTTTAAGTGCAGGAAGCGTCCTGGAGTTGCTATGATGATATCGGGGTTGGACGTCATTGCGCTGAACTGGTCTTCCAAGCTATCGCCGCCAACTAACAGGATAGTTCGAAGATCGCTTCCGCGTCCTAGCTCCTTTACTACTTTCAAGGTCTGCAGGGCCAGCTCTCTCGATGGTGAGAGGACGATAGCTCTTGCGCCAATCTTTGCGCTGTGTGCCTTCAGCCTCTGGACCAAAGGAATGACAAAGGCCGCAGTTTTGCCCGAACCAGTCCTTGCCATGCCTACCACATCTCTACCGTCCAAAATGAGCGGGATGGCCTTCCGCTGGATTGGAGTTGGCACCGAGAATCCTTTACGAGCGACTGCTTTCAAAATGGTGGCATTCAGTCCCATAGCTTGGAAGCCTCCGCCCTTCTTGACGGTTCTGCCTTTGAGGTTCGAGGCTTTCCTGTTCGAAACCGCCTGCTGGGCGTTAATGAAGTCCTCATCGTCAGAATTATCGTCGCCTTCCAGATCAAACGCTATTGGCCTTGCATCTGGAGTAGAAACTGATGGTGCTTGGGATTCGTCACCATCCGACTCGTCACGGGTTCTTGCTAAAAGAGTATCTGAGATATCGAAGTCGATTTCCGACACCGCTGGGGACTCTTGACGTGGCATAATGGTTTAAATGCCCGAAAACGCCGGCGCCCTCCCAGCTGGTGGAATTGAAGTCGTTGTCGAAGAAAATTGGAGAAACATTTTGGCGCTAGCGCTTATCGATACGGACGTCACGTTTGAACGCGTCGCGCTCTCCGCCGAGTCAAAGATGTCAAAGATCTCTTCAACGAATACTGAAGTTCAGACCATGGGTGAGTGTCTTCCAAAAACTATTGTGTGCATTTGATAATAACCATGTCAGACTACGGCTACAATACAGGCTATTCAACAACTTCGTACGGAGCTCAGGGAGGAGCGGGAGGTGGTGGATTTATAGCAGGAGGAAGTCAAACAAGCCCCAGTGCAAATAGGGTATGACGCATTGCTCTTTTCTCAAGAAGTCCATAATAATTCCCACTTCAGAACTACAAAGATGGCACACTCCGACCAGTTACAATCAAGCAACTCAACGAAGCAGAGTCCATGGGCGAGGCGGACTTCAAGATAGACAACGCCCAGATCGATCAATGCACCTTTGTTGGCCAGGTTCGAAATATCTCACAGCAAGCTACGAACGTGACATATAAGATTGATGATGGCACCGGAATCATCGAAGTCAAGCAGTGGCTAGAATCTGACAGCGGGGACGACGCTGCAAAGAGCAAGGTTGTTGACAATAGCTACGTTCGAGTTTGGGGTCGGCTGAAATCCTTTGGCAACAAGAGACATGTTGGTGCCCACGTCATTAGGCCCATATCAGATCATAATGAGATCAACTATCACCTCCTCGAAGCTACCGTAGTCCACCTGTACTTCTCCCGCGGTCCGCCATCAGGAGGGAAGGGAGGAACGAACAGCACGAATGGCCAACAAGACGTGCATACAGGAAATGGCGGCGGCTCCGGAACGGGCGATGCATTGCCAGCTGGCCTCTCTGCTACTGCGAAGAAAGTCTATAACTGCCTTGCCACAACGCCTCAAAGCAATGAAGGATTGCACGAACAGGACATCGCAGCGAGATTGAACATGAACGTGGCGGATATTACTGCTGGTGGCGATCAATTATTAGAACTGGGATTAATATACACTACAGTCGACGACCATACTTGGGCAATTCTAAGTACGGGTGGCATGGGCATGTAACGTTGAACGGCAACAGCGCTTCATAATGGGAATATTGCATTTGCCGTGGCGTTTGAACGGATTGCAAGTGAAGGACTGTAACAGATGAGGGCTTTTGATGCTTCAATGAATATGATTGCAACATAATTGCTATCCCAGGCCTACTATATCAAGCACCAGACTTCGTTTCGATATCTGATTTCTAGTTCTGGCATTGGTGGATATGAAGAGCACGCACGCCGCCACGATCGCTGCTGCGACAATAGTGAAGACCTGACATGCCTTGTTAATATCTTAGCTAACTTTACAACATATACACTTACCAATTCCGTTTTCCACCCAGATTGCACGAGCGCCGCCCTCCGACTGTAACGAGTCACTGTTCTGAGATAATTGGCAAGACCAGATGCTAAGCAGGCAAGACTCAAGATCCAAAATATGATGCCGAACGGTAAGGCAAGCCGTTTTTCAATAGCGGTTGGTTGATGCTGAAGGTGAAATGAAACAACAATTGCCACGGACACGATTGCCATGTATATCGACAGTCGAAGCCATGACAGAAAGGTACGCTCATTGGCGCAATGATCTCGGGCATCTGACTGCTCGTTCTCAAAGAGCAGTGGCCCCAAGAGCGGTCGCTCCACAAAGACTAGGCGATCATAGCTGTTTCTTCTTCAAACTCAGTCAGCAAATGGTGCTATCGAGAGTTGTTCGTCATGGGCCGTACTGCTTCACTATGACCGGCGTCGACGAAATCAGACTGTAAAGCGGATTGTAAGGCTCACTCAAGATTCTACGATCATCTTCGGTGAGACCACGCTGCGAGGCCATTGAAAGAAAATCTTGAACTTTAAAAGCATGGGCATTTTCGTAAAGAATTGGATCAGTCCGGATTGAAATGCTGCAATTGGTGGACCGTGCGTTAGCAGTGCAACGAACTTCCGCTCTTGCTTGGGAAAAAACATCGCGAGCTCTGGAAATTTCTCTAGCGACTCCCAATGGCAACTTCAGCACTACGGCCTCACTTTAAAGTAGGCCAAAAGAAAATCTTCTTGTATGTACATTGTCTGCTGTTTGCTTTATCGATGCGCTCCGCTGACACCTTGAAGGCCAAACATTACTGTCACTCTCCTCCGGACATCGACCCTGCCCGCTACCTGGGCTAAATTCAAAGTTCCCATTACGTTTAATAAACTTGACATCAGAGACTACCTCTTCCATGCGTATGGTGTTCGCGTGCTTCGCGTTCGATCATACGTTGAACAGCAAAAAGTAATAATGAGAGGGCGGAGATGGAGGAGACCGCAGGCGAAAAAGTTCATGACTGTCGAAATGGATAGACCATTTGTCTGGCCAGAGCCACCTACAGATTTTTCGCCGTACGTGAATATGACAATGGCTCTTACATCGTTGCCAGTTTGGAGTAACATCAGACTAACGAATTGCGTAGATGGGAAAAGGAGACCTACGAGGAAGCAAACGAAGCCAATTCAGAGAGAGGAAGGGAAATGATGCGACAAAGCAACCGGACAACTGCTCCTAGATCAACGAACAATAAACAACAGCAGGGGCCGAGGGCTCTATCGATCGCAGACCAAGCAAAGATGCTGTTGAAAGGTGATGTCAAATGGAAACCCGGATGGCAGGCAGCGGAGGAATCGCGGTAATTAACAGATGGACGCCATCAAACTAGAGTCAGATTTTCAAAGCATCTATGCATCCGTTCCACCGTTTATAGTTCCCAGGCTATTCTCGTGGCCTTTGGCTTAGAGGGTTGAAGTTCTGGCAACGGTGCTGTAATGTTATCCGCATCAAGAGGCGAAATCTCAATCAGAGCTATTACTTTTAAAGTAAATTGCACTCTAATAACATCCCCTATAACCAAGCGGTAGTAGCGTAGGCGTAAACTATTGTGTTCCTCTTCTCGTTTTGACTTGTGGGCCAGAAACGCCGCACCGAGGCGCTGATTGAATGCTAACATGCCAGGCAACGACATCCTAATCCTCTGCCTACCAGTGCCAAGCCCTATATTAATATCTACTCGCCCATAGAATTGATTTCTTGCGCTAATCAGTGCTCTAACGTTGTGGCACGTCTGTTGCTCTATCCAACTTTATCTTTTACATCGTCAGAGCGTGCCATTTGCGCGCTGAAATTGCCGATAAAATGCGCGGTAATTCAATAAGAGCTGGGCAACTGAAAGACCTCCCAAACGAGATGGTGGTATTGATAGCAGAACATACCGAGACTCCGACCTTGTTAAGACTATCAGCAACATGCCGACGTCTTCGAGCAATTTGTTACCTCCCTGAAGTCTTCAAAATTATGATTCGTCGGCAACAGGCGGATTATCTTCAGGACACAAGGAGCGAACAGACCGAGTGTTATATAGAGAGGCTAAGCCAATTTCCTAAGATGACCACGAGTTCGTGGGCGAGACTCGCAACCCTCGAGAATGCTTTACGGTTCGTGATAACTGAGGAAGATAGCCGTTCGGACCTCTGGAAAGCGAACGTCAAACTACTTGTCGGCAATCAGATGAAGCTCTTGGCTAGCTATCACCCTTGTCTCCAAGACGAGAACTTTTGGCTTTGTGTCAGGAATCGCTACAGTTATGATGAGTGGGACAGCCTGAATTACTACCGCCTTTCTCTCAGAAACCTTGCCTTGCTTCAAATCGGCAGGACATTATGTGGCGAACAGAGACCCTTCCACTCCTCTCTTTTCAACCCTTTTAGTTATACACCAGTAAGGAGGTTGGCCTGGTTGGAGCTTGTGTATTTGGATTACGTCCATGAGTCGGATATGCAGGATCTCTTAACGTCTCTGAGCAGCACCATCTACCTTGTTCGTTGTTCAGGGCGACTGCCACTTGGCATCTCTTTTCCATCTATGTCTACCATAGACATTCCGCAGAGCTGGAGAAAGAAAGCCTTCGATAGCGACAGCCCTCAAGATGTGGCGGCCGGTTCCACAAGCTCTCGCGTAATAAAGCATTTCCGCTCGTTGATAAGACGCCGCCTGAACAAATCAAAGGAGAAACAGCAGAACAAGCAAGGCCCAATTGACGAGGGAAGCCAGCTTCTCGAGCAAAACCAGCTATACCAGCAAGTCATTGTTCCTAACGTCATCAGCTTCCTAAACTCTGGGACATGGGTAGGCTATGAAGTTGATGCGAATTTTTCGCAAGTCAACACCGTGCACAGCATTGCAGATGAGGCTATGCGCAATATTAGATTCCGAACTATCGCACATAGACCTTCCGATGTTGAAGTCCGCTGTATGGACGCAATTGACAAATTCGGTAAATTCGGCATTTCACTTGAAGTTTCCAAGCGAGACGGAAGATTTCGAGGCAGGAAATTTCGAGAGCACCGCGTCGATTGGAGATGCTATGGAATCATCACGCCATTTGGGCTTTTCGCAATCTGGGGAAAGGTATGGAATTCGTACGATGGCTTCGTTTGGCTGTGGAAGGAGGTCTGAAGATACCTGGGCTTTAACTGCTCGCTACTATCCATGCAAAAACGCATTTGGGTTACAGTTCTGGAATCGAGACGAGTTTGAGTAGTCCAGTCGAACTGGATGTCAGTAAGACACTATTTGTATAAGCAATGTTACCTCTGGGTGTGACTTTGCCTCCACCTCTCATACTCCTCTTCCCATCTTCCGCTCTGATTCGCACATCTCTCCCCAACCAATCTCCATGTTCTTTCCCTCACGATTCCCTCTACCATTTTTTCCTGTCGCACAAGTGCTGCAAGGCTCTCTGTTCTCGCCTCTCGCGGAAAGTACCTGGCACTATACGGATCTAATCTCTCGTTTATAATCCTTTCCCGCGCCCTGGCATCCTCCACACCTCTCAAAATTGTATCAGGATCGTCAGGATCAGGAGATGTTGCAACGTTGCCGCAGTATGTGAGTACCTCCGAGCGCAAGCTCCACGCCGGAAAGAGAATTCGCTCTCTGAAAGACTGGCAAGAGTCTGGATCAAGTTGTCGTCGGCGACCTGGAGGCGCGACTTGTCGCGAAGAGGTAGAGGACGGATCCCAAGGTCTTTCACCAGGCTGTAGAAGTGCGTTAAGGTTTTGGGTTATGCTGTCATCAATGGAGTTGCGTGCTAAGCGGAGGAAGTCTACATCTCATTTAGCTTTTGTTTCTGTTGTTGGAGCTGAGGGATAACCAAGACCTCGTAGTGCAGTTTGGTTGAAGCAGAATTGGGGTGTTAAAGGCGGAGTATCAAAGGATTGAGACATGTCCTGCTGCTTTGAGTTTGAATCTCGAGTTTGCGTGATTGGAGGCTGTTGCTCCGCCGGAGCAGACGGCCGAGTACGAGCCCAGAAAAGCCACGCCGTCTTTGATGAGTAGAAAATATGCGCCGAACAATTAAATCTAGATGTAAACAAGCGCTCCAACGAGCAAACGAATGCCAAATGAAATCGTTTGGAGAGTTGTGGTTTAGGATGGTTATATGTTCTCTCGGCCAGAGCTTGGATGGTGGCGGTCGAGGCTTGTAATTACGACTACTCTACCGTAAACCGCGTTGGAGCCTGGCGTCATCGAGGAGCTGACTTCGCGTTGTCTTCCAATCGCGTGTTCACGCACTTCAACTTTTCGCGTCTCATCTTCATGAAATTACCTTGCCTGCTGTCTAGACGTCTGCTGATTTTCCCTTTCTCCCAAGGATCTCCTCTCGCACTGAAGAGAGCCTTTACTGCGAGAAGTTTTTGCCTGGTTCTTGGCCATTGTCACCTCGCAGCCATGTCGGGCAAGCAATCAACGCTAAAGTACGTGAAGTCAACGCAGAACACTCTAGGGTCAGGCTGCGCTGCATCCCAATTCGTATTTCATTGTACTAACTACCTGATAGTAAGTTCTTCGGGAAACCCAATGGTACGAATGCGCCAAAACAGCAGTCGAAGCTCGCTTTCTCGAAGAAGAGCGCTATCAAGGATGCGGAAGCAGAGAATGAAGAGCCAGAAACTGAAGGCGATGTTGAAAAAGAGGAAGCGAACGGCGCAGAACCCGCGGCCGAACAGAAGCTGTCAAAGAGGCCGTTGGATCAAGCAGCGGAGCTACGTGATCAGGGTGCGGACGAGCCGCCAGCCAAGAAGAAAGTCAAGCTTGAGGATGGTGATGAGCACAATGGTAAAGTCAAAGCAGACGTTTCTGAGAAGAAGCCAATGTCAGCGCAAAGAAAAGGCATATCGTCCAGGCGAAGGGTCGTTGAGGATGATGAAGACGATCTGGATAATGGCCAAGCCGAAAGAGCGCCAGCATCTACAAAATTGCCAGGGAGTTCCGCTGCAGCTGAGCATTCTTCAGACACCGATGACGCAGCTTCAGAGCACGAAATGAACGAGAGCGATGAAGACGAAAAGCCTGAGGTCGCAGCAAAGGCTCGAGAGAAAGTACAGTCCACACTGACTGCCATCGGTAAAGACCCATATCCAGACTGGAAACCAGGCGAACCCGTACCATACGCTGCTCTCGTAACTACGTTCTCCAAAATCGAAATGACTACGAAGAGACTCGAGATTCTGGCTCATTGCTCTCTATTCCTGCGACAAGTGCTTCGACTCACTCCCGAGGATCTCCTTCCAACGATTCTTTTAATGATCAACAAACTCGCAGCGGACTACGCAGGTATCGAACTTGGTATAGGCGAATCACTGATTATGAAGGCAATTGGTGAATCCACGGGACGAAGCCTAGCTACCATCAAAGCAGACCAGAATGAGATTGGTGACCTTGGTCTTGTTGCTGCTAAATCAAGGTCGAACCAACCTACCATGTTCAAACCAAAGCCATTGACAGTACGTGGCGTGCACAAAGGCCTCATAGATATTGCCACTGTCGAAGGCCAGGGCGCCCAAGGACGCAAGGTAGCGGGAATTAAGAAGCTCCTCTCCGCTGCAGATGCCGACAAGGTTGGCAAAGACAACAAGGGTGTTGATATCATTAAGGATAGGGGTGGTGCGAGTGAAGCCAAGTTCATCGTCCGTACTCTCGAAGGCAAATTACGACTAGGCCTAGCCGAGAAAACCGTCCTTGTGGCTGTTGCCCAAGCATGCGTCTTCCATGAAGTCTCCAAGGATGGCAAGAAGATTCCCAGCACTGACCAGCTTGCAAAAGGCGAAACAATCCTCAAGTCCGTATACAGCGAACTGCCAAGCTACGAGGTGATTATTCCGGCCATCCTTGAGCACGGCTTGTGGAACTTGCGCGACAATTGCAAGCTACAACCAGGTGTCCCGCTGAAGCCTATGCTCGCAAAGCCTACGAAATCAATTACAGAAGTTCTCGACCGATTTGAGAACAAAGATTTCACCTGTGAATACAAGTACGATGGTGAGCGAGCGCAGATCCATTTTGTGTCTCACAACTCTCCACAACAGTATGCTACTTCGGTACCACAAGTCGGAAAGTCGCACAAGGGGATTGCAAACATCTTTTCACGAAACTCTGAAGACTTGAGTAAGAAATATCCCGACATCTTGGTAAAGTTACCATCATGGGTAAAGGATGGCACAAATAGCTTCGTCCTAGATTGCGAAACAGTGGCGTGGGATGTGGAGCAAAAGAAGGTATTGCCATTCCAACAACTTATGACAAGAAAGCGAAAAGACGTCGATGTCAAAGATATCAAAGTCAAAGTTTGCGTCTTTGCTTTCGATCTGCTCTTCTTGAACGGCGAGGCACTCGTCAACAAGAGCTTCCGCGAGCGGAGAGAGTTGCTCCACAAGAGCTTCATGCCGGTAGAAGGAGAGTTTGCGTTTGCGACGTACGGCAACACGAATGAACTTGAACAGATCCAGCACCTACTTGAAGAGTCCGTCAAAGCATCCTGTGAAGGTTTGATGGTGAAGATGCTTGACGGTCCAGAGTCTTACTACGAGCCGTCCCGGCGAAGCCAGAATTGGCTCAAGGTCAAGAAAGACTATCTGGCCGGCGTTGGCGACTCTCTCGACCTGGTCGTTCTAGGTGCGTATTTTGGCAAAGGCAAGAGGACTAGCTGGTACGGTGCTTTCCTGTTGGCCTGCTACAATCCTAGCAGCCAGAACTTTGAAACGGTCTGCAACATCGGCACTGGCTTCTCCGAGGAAGTCCTCGAAGCATTCCACAATAAGCTCAGCGAGATTGTCATCGACCGTTCCAAACCATTCTACGAGCATAGCCCTGGCAACAAGGACCAACCCGACGTATGGTTTGAGCCGAAGTACGTGTGGGAGGTCAAGACAGCAGATTTAACACTGTCTCCACGATACAGGGCTGCTGCTGGTGAGTTTGGAAAGGGTATTAGTTTGAGGTTCCCGAGATTCATCAAGGAAAGAGATGATAAGAAGCCGGAGGAGGCTACGACATCCAGGGCTATTGCAGAGATGTACCGGAAGCAAGAGGCAGTCAGCAAGCAAAAAGGGCCAAGTGTTGATGACGACTTTGATTACTGAAAGATATCTCCGAGAAGGCGTTCGGGTTTGTTCGGTGGCTATGATGTTTGCATTCTCAAGGCGTCGGTTGCTATGCGTCGTTATACGATATCGAAGCTCATTGGGGACGAGGTTGCAATCTACCTAGCTTTAAGGGAACGTCTCGACATTGCTGAAGCTACTATAGCTATAATGAATATGTGGCATCTACCAAGACATCTTTACCTTGCGATAATCATAATTTTGCCTTCACATGAACGGACTTAAAAGCAGCCCTAACAGGAAAGCCGCACTCCCCACTAATCATCGGCGCGCACGTGCCATCAACGGCTCTCTGCGCCGTTCATCCTCGCTTCATCCAGCGCTTCGATGCATCGTTTACCCGTTTACCTTTCTTCCTCGTCTTCCACCTTACATCCTCCCCTTCGCGGCACTCTTCAACGCCTCTGAGCTAGTATGAATCCGCACCAGCACCCTTTTTCCCACCAGAATCCTTTCCAGGATAACTGGCCACCGCATCACAACCAAGCGAACATCCATCACCCACAACAGCTGCATCCCGCTGCTCACTACAACCGAACTCCTGCCAACAGCAATGCCAGCCAGACCACCAGTCTAGCTGCTGTCAACTCGGGCGACCACCGTGCGAGCCTGGCAAGCGCAGACGGCAACATGAGTGAGGACGACCGTCGGACGCTTGAATATATTGCCCAGCTTCTGAATCCTGCGCACCGCGAGACCGCCCTGCTCGAACTCAGCAAGAAGCGCGAGCAAGTCACCGAGCTTGCCCTTGTGCTATGGCACTCATTCGGTATGTACACTCTTCTTGGCTGCGCAATATGATGAAACGACTAACACTGCTGTGCAGGTGTGATGACCTCCCTTCTCCAAGAGATCATTTCTGTCTATCCGCTTCTCAATCCATCCCAGCTCACCGCTGCTGCTTCAAACCGCGTTTGCAATGCGCTTGCTCTTCTGCAATGTGTTGCTAGTCACAATGAAACGCGCCAGCTTTTCCTCAACGCGCACATCCCATTATTCCTCTACCCCTTCTTGAATACAACATCCAAGTCGCGGCCTTTCGAGTACCTCCGTCTGACATCTCTCGGCGTCATCGGTGCCCTTGTCAAGAACGATTCAAGCGAAGTCATCAACTTTTTGCTCACGACCGAGATCATTCCTCTATGTCTTCGAATCATGGAAACCGGCTCCGAGCTGTCCAAAACTGTGGCCATCTTCATAGTCCAAAAAATCCTTCTCGATGACATTGGTCTTGCATACATCTGCCAGACCTACGAACGCTTCTATGCTGTGGGCACCGTGCTATCGAACATGGTCAATCAACTCGTCGAGCAGCAGACAGTACGCCTGCTCAAGCACGTAGTGCGATGTTTTCTACGGTAAACTCTCAATCTGAACTCTGCGACGGAATCACATATGCTAACATTTGTAAAGACTGTCTGATAACGCTCGCGCCCGTGAAGCCCTTCGCCAATGCCTTCCCGAACCCCTCCGAGATGCAACATTCAGTTCTGTTCTTCGCGACGATGCAGCCACCAAGCGCTGTCTCACACAGCTTCTCATCAACCTCAGTGACAGTGTCGGCGACGCGAATCAGCATGCCATTGCAATGCATGGAAATCAAATCTGAGCTGAAGCGAACGAATTCTTGTCGACCCACACTCTTGAGTGGAGTCGCCGACAAGTTATCACGCATGAAACCTGAATTCTGACGGCTGGCCATCTTCTCTCTCGAGGCGTAATCATGCGAACTGAGTGATACATTGTGGTCTGAGACTCAGGTCACTTGTATGTAGGGACGAACGGCGATTTATCGGACCTGGGTAGCAATTGCGGTTACAACACATGCATTGTGATATGGTGTTCGGGACCTTCTAGGAAAAGCATATGCGAGGCGTCAAGGGTAGTCTGCGTACATATTATATTCACTGCTTCAACCAGCCTAGAGGCTGGTACCGCCTAGTTCACTTCGAGGCGATGGTATGCTCTATACCCCTTCATGTAGCCTACATCTGCACCGAGAAGCTATCATGGGATAGGCAGATGCGAATAGTCTGCATTGTATAATAGTTCCAATATTACGCGCTTCATTTACTCTTTCATAGACCTTATACCTAAATCAAGCTTGAGTTGACATTAATAGTTCAATTGAATCGCAACGGTCGATGTCAACGCCGGAAACGGAAATTCCATGCCAAAAACGTTTCAATGAGAGCAAATCGAGTATATCGTCCACATTCTTAGATAGACGAGACTTCAGCACCTAAGGTATTGTAGCAACCCAGAACTGCGATTTTCCTTCCTATATGAAATGTGAGTACCGAAGCTTGGATGTCAATCTTGTAACGCCGCTGGACAGACTACCGACTTTACACCACAACAGAGGCTGACTCAATTCCCTCTAAAACCGGAGGCCTTTGCAGCCGCTTTGGAGCTCTTGTCCCTCAGTGCGAAGTACTAGATTTACCTGCGGCCATAGCTTGCCTCAGCTCCTTGTTTAGGTAGCTACTGCTTGTGTCGGTACGGTACCTTGTAAGTACGTATCGCAATCCAAACCCTCGATTTTCGGAGCGTACGGTAGAATCGAGGTTTCAAAAACTGTCCCTTCCCCCTCAAAACATTGCGGACCTCTCGAGACAATAATCGCACTCCCCGTGCGCTTTGTCATAGTCATGCCTCTTCGCGTACTTGAGAGATCTCTCCAACCAAACGGCGCGACGAGTGTCTCTCACCACCCGATATTTCTTATCCCGCCGACAAGCTCTCTATGTCCATTAGTCACATTATTCAATAGTTTCATCTTCCCTCTAATTAACTGCCGCTTAGCTGGGCTAACGTCGAGCTTCTCACATAAGATACGATACAATCTCGGAGGAAATTTAAGAAGCAGGTAGTTTGGTGAATACAACCGCGTCTTCATCGAATGCCACGCTTCTCTTCCATTTTCAATATACACAAGAGCTAATTCTTCATCCTGCTTGTTGAATGGTGACTGACTCATTCCGAGTCCGTCTCTCACGAGAGGATTCTACCCAACCATCTAGCAGACCTTGGAATCTTTAAGGTTGATCCCTTGCTACTCAGCCTCTCTCGGAACTCCCCACTCGACATGACAGGCATAACCAACGTCGCGCGGTCCGCTGCGTCTTCGGATGCGTGCTCAAACACAATGGTGTGCTTCTTAAACGTTGCCGCAGTACTCGGGTTCCTAAAACGCAGAGTGTGGCCCGGTCCGGGCGTCACTTGGACGAGCCCTTCCACCGGCAACCTCACTCAGCGGGCTGTCGCTAGCTTCGGAGGAGCTGGAGGATCCGGGATGTAGGCAGGCTTAAGGAGCCTGGAGTTCCGGTTGAACTCGATGCAGAATTCGTCCACGAGGCGCTCGAAACCAGGTAGAAACGTCAATGTCAGCCACCATAATGGTAACCAACGTGGCTTCCGGGTTTCCGTGGCTTCGGTGAGTCGGATTAGTTCGTCAGCTGGTTGGTTGTCGTCATGCTCAACCTCCTCGCCGACTTCCCCATCATCTCCTTGATCAGCTTCCTAGTTATCTTCTTGGTCAGCTTCCCGATTATCTTCTCGCTCAGCTTCCCGGTTATCTTCTCACTCAGCTTCCCGATTATCTTCTCGCTCAGCTTCCCGGTTATCTTCTTGGTCAGCTTCCCGGTCAGCATCTTGCCTGCGTTCTTGGTTGGCTTCCTGACGTGCTTCCTGGCAGGCTTCCCGACCGGCTTGTTGATCAATTTGTTGATTGTTTTCTCCGTCGACTGAGTCTCCGTTTGGTGGCTCTTGGGCGGCCTGTTGATTGCTCTGCGCGTCGCTTTGTCGGTCGCTTCGCTGCTTGTTTTGCGCTAACATAGCAAGTCTAGGAATCGAGTCTGTTCGCTTAAGAACTAAGTTCCTCGACACTTTTATTTAGGTAGTCTGATGCGTGAAAAGGAGCATTACGATTACAAAGGAATATTTTGCGAAGAGTGCATCTAGGGCTCTTTGATGCGGTGTTCAGAGCCAAGGACAACCGGAATAGAAACAAGACAAATGGTGAATTGAGGTAGAGAAATCATCGGTCGTGCTGAAAAGCATTGCAGTGGCTGAGAAACCGCATGTTATCTCAGTGTCGCGGTCTTCACCGCCGAGTTACGCGGCACTCGTCGACCCCGAGTTCGACTCCGAGTCCGGCCCTCGCAGCCTTAGATGTCTATGAAGCTCTACTCGCCTACTACTTACTACTGCTCTCCCTTTCTCTTACTACTCTCCTATTCTTCTTCCCTAGCCCTAACGCCTCCCTCTCGTCTGAGTTCCGCGACCCACCTCTCGATAGTGGCTAATTGTCAAGGTGTAAAGGGATATCTCTCTATCAAATCAAGTGTTAATGGCTAAGGCATTTAGGGACGATATTGATCCCAGCTCAACTCCACTGTTTCCAGCCTTTGTAGCTAGATTCTCGTACATAGCTAGTGCTTATTACAAGTTGTGCTGAAATCACCTCTTGAAGCTGCTTCCTAACACCTATAATAACGCGCTTCCAGACGCGACGACGAGATTAGACCGAGGATAAGCGCAACGTTTTAGGTATCAATCGATGCGCCTATGCGAGAATATTAATTCAACATCAGAAATAAAGGAAATTATGCGATATTCGTAGAGTTATGGCGGGTGTAAGCTCGAGATCGCGGGTGCGTGGGTAGCGCTGGAGGGCGCGTCCAGCGCCAAGCACCAAGCACCAAGCGCCAAGCGCCAAGCGCCAAGCGCGGCAGGTAATGCTTTTGAGCACGAGAATAAGCAGCTGAGCTGCTTCAGCTGCCTCATTGCTCCATATTTGAACTCTTGCGCTTGGTTGAACAACAATATTGCCTTTCCGTACGACACTCTCACGATACTCGCATGAACACCACAAACCGCCTGATATAGCACAGCAAAGGATCCCCTTCTGCTGACTGCATCTGGGCGGTAAGGAAGCACCGCTCAGCTAGCCCCATGTGTCTGTTATCTCTTGTTTATTGGCGTCGGACTCCTCAGAACGACTTGAATTTCTCTGGTATGACTACCATCATAGGAGAAATGCCACAAACCTTCACCGAATGTCATCGTACATTGTGTTGATAGCATGATCAGGATGCCGGTATTTTGCAAATGATGAGTGGCGTCTGCAGTTAGCATCAGCTCTCTGTCCTACTAGTGCATTGCGTTGAGAAGGCGGTACTGATGTCGATAGACAGTATAAATATGAGGTTGTCCTGATATAATTCGGTCAAAGAAACCAGTTCAGCACTTTAGCACTTTCACAAGAAATTCCAGACAATCAACTCAGCATGGGCGATATCGGCCCCATCGTGGTGGACATAGTCCAAAACATCGCCAACCTGATCATCCAAATCATCGTTGAAGGTGAACAGAACGTCGAGGCCGCCTTTACGCAGCAATGCTGCAGCGCCTTGCTCAACAAGTTCCCCTACATGAATGTTATGATCGTCCACCCGGACCACACGCAAAACTTTCAAAACTGCACCCACACGCATTACGAACTGCCCTTGATCTGGCCACAGACCCAAGGTTATGAAATTTACGTCTTCACATCCGGCAGTTTCCAGTTGAATGGTGACGGTGGTTATGCCAACTGGTGCTTCGGACGCAGCTTCAACCGCGACGGGAATTCCGTTGATTTCAATGAAATACGTACGTACTTAACTATAATCTTCCATTTATGAAGTTCTAGCATATTGCAAGGTTAACGCCCGTAAACAGCACAACCACCACCAGTGGTGAACCCACCACCGCCGCCTGCTACGATACCACCATATCCTCAGCCTCGAGGCAAGGATGGAGTTTTCCTCGTCAACTCTGTCAAGAATGGCGTCATGACCAGCGGCTTCGCCTGGTATGCTGACACTAATATGGCGCAGAACGTCTACCCGGGAGCGTACATCGACATCAAGAAGGATGGCGATATCCAGTGGGAGGGCAACAAGACTACTGGTAAGTTTTGGCGCTCTGCTCAATACTTCATTTGGCTCACTCCATCCATAGGTACCTTCCAAGACGGTGATCCATTCTGGGTCAATGTTGATGCTAATGCGGCGTCTCTGCCGGTCGGATCCGTTTGCGGTACAGCCGCTAACAAATACCGCTCTATGACTGTGTATAGAGACACATGGCGTAAGCTCTATACGGTCGATGGCTGGGCCGTCTTTACTCTCTATGTATGCACCTAGTGTGACCGGAAGGTCAATGGCGGGCGATTGCGTTGCACAGTGACGGTGGGCACACATAATAGGCTATACAAGTGCGTTAGGTGGTGGATTCGCAGGGCAGGTAACTACACGGTCGCTTTTATTTAGCTTAGGCAGGCAATGGTAAATTCTATTGATAAACATTGGCTATGGCTGAGAGGATGATCGAACTGAAAGTACTCCCAGCTGCAAGGAACAGCCAAGGAAGAAGGATAACTCGTTCGTATTTCCAGGACCATCAGGCTCTAATGTATCGCACACGAGGGTGACATACTCCGAACACGCAAATATGTGTAGTAGCAGTACGCTAGGAGTCGACTTAGCTGGAGAACGAAGCGGTCAATTAAAGCCGCCTAAAGCGGCGGCAAAAACCGCAACACTCAGCCTTTGTATGTTATTTCTATCTCAACTGCGGGCATAGCATCCACATTACGATGATTTATAACATTGCTTTTCTATTTCAATGCAGTATCCTACAAACTGGCCTCTTTGTCGGGACCAGAACAAGAATCTAGGCGGCCGCAAAGGCTTCCGAGTCGATTTTACAAAGCTGCAGAGAATGCACCTGAGAAAACTCCAGATTAAGCTGATCCGTCATGGGGCCTCCATGGCAAACGAAGGAAAAGAACCCACCAAACCCGAAAGAGATGAGGGGAATGATGAGGATGGCAACGATGACGATGGCAATGATAAGGATGGCAATGATGAGAAATTCGATTAGGAGAAAGATCTCCAAGCTCACAGTATGAAACAATTGGAGTCCGTCCCGAATCGCAGGCAGACTGCTGACATGATCTTCACTGTAGTAAGAGCTATCCAAGACTACGAATACATGGTCCAATTCGTCGGGACAGGCGACGACCCCTTCGTTGCATCATCCGAACGCCGGGTCGACCATAAGATCCTCGTAGAAGAAATGAACGAAGCTGGGATCGACTTCGCACGACTCGCTGGGCCTGATATCAGTCGTCAAGACGTGAAACTAGTAGTACTGCCCACCGGTCCATGGAGCGCGGATGACACGCCGATCTGGGGTTATAGATATCTTAGCAATGCGAAGGGCGGTTGGATACGTGCTCGGGAATGATTTCTAGCACTCCTCGTCGCCTACATTGTTCTCATTTTGCCGATGTTGGGCATCTTCCTAGCGACGTTGATACCTAACCCCGAAGACATCGTTACAGCGAAGGTTGTGCCTTTTGTTATACTCATCGTTGTTGTGAGTGCTTGGGTCGTGGGCATGATCTTCACGGCAAAAGAAGTGAAGGATGTGGTGCCTTTGACCGCCGGGTACGCCGCTGTGTTGGGCATCATTCTCAACGGGGCTGCATCATTGCGAGGATCGACAACTTCTAGCTGATCTTACACGGCTGCGGCCAGTGAGCGCCATCTTTTACGGTATCGTGGACGCATCCAGGGGCAAAAGGCGACTCAATCCGTTACTCTTGCATGGCCGCACACCACTAAATACTTGGACACAGTTGCCTCGAGAGTTAGTGTACAGACATCTAAACAGATCAGCCGATTCCCAAGCGTGAATTTTAATATATGATAAACTTCAGGCTGAGTGTCTGGCACCGTCGCTACATGTAATACAACCACTCGCAGAGGCGCGCATGGCGAACAGTGACAGGCGTACCGTATGTGTTTCCGCGTATCGGAAACCTGCGTACGGAGTATGCAGCTCTGCTTCTGTAGGAACACCACTGAAGTTGAGGGAGAGTTCCCGTCAACCATATTTCTAAGTGAATATGGCAGGGAACTATTCGATATCTATGTCCATCGTACTCTCAGATCGTTACTTTCACTGAATTCCGACAGAAATACTTACGAACCGTACACAGATATGCAAATCGTTCCCGAATTCCGGGGGGTACGCGTCCTTTTGGTAAGGTAGAGTGGGAAAAAGTCCCTCAAAGACCATGTTCCGATACACTAGCCCATGACTTGTTTTGGGCACGGGCTCGACAGTGTAAGATTTTAACATTGACACTAAAAGTAATCCAGGATTGGATAACAAATAAACTATTCGGCCCCACGAAAAACGGAATTCATCGAGATCAAGGAAGAGATGGCTGTTAATAGTATATGGCTGTGGGCGAGTCCTACTGTCGCCCATGAATCCGGCAGCTTGCGCATGACATCAGTACGTTCAGGAGATACTTTGGAAGAGCGATTCGAGTTTACCATCTATTCTCCTTCGATATCCTCAATCACATCAGATCAAACGAGGAAAGAGATCCCTCCCAAAGCACTTAACCAGGGCCTCCAGGAACGTGTCATCGAAAGCGAAGATGATGGCACTCCGGAATCCCTCGCTCTGCGGTTCTACCGAGAGCGTAAATGTCCCAGTTCAACAATCGAAGACCGGCGCGATTTTATCATCTGTAAGGCCTCTAATTGCGCTCTATGTCGACTCCTCGACTCGCAATGGCAGCGACATGGCATTCCCCGCTTCGAAGTGATTGGGTTGAGGAAATCGCAAGAAGACAGTGTGTGGTGGAAGTTCCAGGTTGCCAAAATAATCAGCAAGGACGAAAATCGTAGGCCGAGCGACGAGAAGATTGAGGAACTGGAGGATATGTTCAAGATGTCAATCGAAGAGTATGAGGCCTCTCACGAAAAACTTGCGAAAGACTTTCAAGGCTGGTTGAACGGAATGATGAAGCTAAGATTGACACCGAGCGATGCCGGTGATGGCAATTTAGTGATACATCCATTGGAAGAGTGTATAAAGTGCCACGAAAATTGCCGGAGGAAAGCCGATACACCATTGCCAAAGCGCGTCATCGACGTAGGATCTGGACCTAGACCTATGGCACGGCTCTACGAATCTATGGAGGGTGAAATTGCTCCATATATCACCTTGAGTCATTGCTGGGGCGGTGAAGTACCGGATAAGCTGTTGACGACCAATATTGCCGAGTATCTTGAAGTGCTGGACGTGGAAAAGCTACCGAGGACTTTTGCAGACGCCGTCAGATTAGTGCAAAGACTGGGCTTCCAGTATCTCTGGATCGATGCTCTCTGTATCCAACAAGATAGTTTTGATGAGTGGGAACACGAGGCGGCTGTCATGAGTGAGATCTACTCTAACAGCTTGTTCACGATCTCGGGACTGGACAGCGTCAACAGTCACACTGGACTCTACTCCCAATTTCTGGAAGACTCGGAATGGGTCGACATTGGCGAATCTGTGGGTGCAATCTCCATTGACTCTCAAGAGACTAAGAAGTTTCAAAAGTTACCTCGTATCGAAGACTCCTACAAGCTGAACACTCGAGGCTGGACATTGCAAGAGCGCCTTATGACACCAGCCAACCTTCACTTTATTAACGGCAGCATCGTATGGGAGTGCCGAACTTATTGCCTCTATGAAGACGGATCATTCAAGATTTCAGATGTGTTCCTCAAGCATCTGCTCACAGACCTGTCTGGATCTCGCGACGCATTCGGCGAACTTGATAGAGCGCAACTCTGGGCACGGCTGATCGAGAACTACTGTCGTCGTAATCTCACGAATGCCTCCGATAAGCTAATCGCCGTCGCCGGTCTGGCCAGAACGATTCAACAGCTTTTCCCAGATAAGTACTATGCTGGCCTGTGGGAAACCGACTTCCCTCTGAGCCTGCTTTGGACAAAAGTCAGAGATCATGTTACGAGGGTCAGTCCATACCGGGCCCCGACTTGGTCGTGGGCTTCCGTCGACGGTGCAATCACTTTCCCGATAACGAAGATGACCAAGAGCGAAATTTGGCACCCCGATGACCCACGTATCCTACGCGTAAATGTCGTTGAGCACATAAAAGGCAGTCTAGGATCTGTGACCGAAGGATACATGGCAGTCGAAGGAATCGTACACCGCTTGACCTCTGAACAACAATCACGGTGTCGGGAGTTCATGGATACGTTTATGACGCCGTCAATATGTTACGCTTTGAGAATGGGCACCTTCAGCACGCTCAACGCCTTTTCCAAGGAATGCTATCTCTTGCTGGATCAGTGGGGAAGTGTCTATAAGCGTTGCGGTGCAATTCCACCAGAGCGTTTCCATGATCCCTTTCAGCCGAGCGAGCTACAACACGGAGCCAGACATTATCTGCGAATAATATAGACGTACTGTCTATCTTAGAACACTAATGAAACCCAAGTCTTGTGGAGAAAACGCCTAGGATTCTGACATTCCCTTATAGCTGATCTTTCCGTCTTACTCACGCATCACTGAATGTTTTCCGCCACTGGTCAGCACGTTTGGGCCTGGACATTGTGACGCGGTTCCTCCTTGACAGTGGTGTGTCCCCAAATTCACAGGGTGGCTTCTTTGGCAATGCAATGCAAGCAGCATCATACGAAGGACATGTAGACATAGTGCAGATGTTGCTTGAATCTGGAGCGAACGCCAATATGGGAAGGGGCATGCTCCGTACCGCTTTAGAAGCAGCATGTTGTCTAGGTCATTCGAATGTGATTGAGCGGCTATTGTGCGTATCTAAACGCCTACTAACATGTGTCTCGACTAACCATAACATTAGGACTTTTCCTCCAACTTCTTGCCATAATGAGCCAGTTTGTGTTATTACAAGTGCAGTGCTAGGCGTAGTAGCTACAGGCTATCTGCCGCACGTGATGGCTTTATTGCTTGATCTACGAGGTAGCGAGGTCAAGATTCCAGAGGAGGTAGTTAAGGCCGTAGCAGGAAATGAATTTGGAGTAGAAATGATGAATTTACTACTCGATCGACGAGGGAGCAAAGTCAATATTTCAGAAGAGGTGGTTAACGTGACGGTACGGAACAAGCGCTACAGACTGAAGATGACGGCTTTACTACTCGATCGACCGGAGGTCAGGATCACACAGGAGGTGGTTAAGGCCGCGGTAGAGGACGGGAGTAGCGGGGAGGAAATGATAAGCTTACTTCTCGATCGACGAGGGAGTGAGGTTATGATTACAGAGGAGGTGGTTGAAGCCGCGGGTAGTCGTGCATTACACTCATACCTAGATGCTTTGAGAGGTAACATCAAGTCGCAAGACTTAGATGGTTTTGATATGCTGAGCAGTACGCTTAGCAGGTGTCGTTTGGGAGGCGAATGGCGGTATATCAAGGCCAAACGTACCTAAGAATCGCTAAGGCTGGGAATGATGGCGGAACTGCTAAATTTGTGCTACCCCTGATTGCGGCCGCTATTTCAATTTTGTTGAGTTCATCGCACTTGTGTGCTGAAAGTGGAACGAGATTCTCATACTATGCGATGTGGCCATAGGCGTCCTGCCTCGGGCACTTGAAACCAAGCCCTGCTGATAATGGAGAAGAGTGTGGTTTCTAGCCAAGGCGGATGTTGAAAAGTCGAATGTCCTTACGTGGCTTTGAAATATAGGAAAGTTGTAGTTGAAGCTCCTCCAAAAGCGCCTATAAGAGAGCAATAAATCCCAGAGATGCCAGCTGCTCTTAGGAAGCATCAAGTCAATTTCAGTATCCTTTAAGGAGCAAAAAAGCAGTCAAGAAATCAATAGCCGGACTGTTTGAATGATGTCGGTCATCATCGTGCAACAACTGTCAGCACTGGTCTAAGGGATTAGAGCACGTCGAATCACTTCGTGGTACCGGCTTGGGAGTAAAACTGATGTTATCACGAAAAACCACTCAGAACCGGCTTATCAAGAACGCTATATGTCTAAATGTTGAATTCGTCTTATACCTCTCTGGAACTAGAGGTCGCCGAAGACTATCAGATCCGTCTAGTCTATTCTCTAACCCGCCGTAGAAGCCAGTCCATCTCTAATGCGTAGTCCTAAGCCATGAATCATCTATCGCTCCGATGCTCTCTTTCCTCCACCCATCTCCTGATCCTCTCCCCGGCCATTCAACGTCCGGACAAACCTCTTCAAACCCTCCACAACGTCCTCACCAGCCACGACCTCCCCAACCCTGACCTCCACACCGCGGCGCAACCCCACCAACGGCTCCAAACACCGCCTCTTAACGTCCCACGCCTCGCACGCATCGCCCACCCACGCCCTCCCCTCCACCCACCCCACCACCACAACGCGCAGCTCCCGCGCCCCCCTCAGCACCTCCACCAGCGCCGCAACACCCTCCTCCCGCGCCCGCAGCTCGCGCTCCGCGCCCGCCCCGCCGTGCCAGAAGCACGCCAGCACGAGCGTGCGCAGGCGGCCGAGCACGGCGGCGCGGCGCAGCGCCCGCGACACCTGCGCGCGCGCCCAGGCGTTGCGGCCGTCCAGCAGGCCCTCGAGGCGCCAGGCCGCTTTGGCGTGGTACGCCGCCTGCGCCTCCGCGTGCACCTGGCGGCAGGTTTGCAGCAGCGCGGGCGGCGGCGGCGCGTGCGACACCGAGGACAGGCCTTGTGTGCGGGTGCGCGCCTGGAAGGGCGACGTGCTGCTTAGTGGCGGGGTGAGCGCGGCGTAGATTTGTAGGCGGATTTCGGGCGGCAGGAGGAGCAGTGGTGAGGGTGTGCGTTCTGGCGGAGGTGTGCTAGGTGTGGGTTCGGTTGCGCTTTGTGGGCGTGACGGTGCGGAGGTTTCGTGGATTGAGAGGGTGCTGTCGTGGCGGATTGGTTGGAACGGGAGTTTCTTTGTGTGTGTGCTGCCGTTGTAAGCCATTGTGAGGTTGATATTTCGGTGACTTGGTGCGTGAGTGGTTGGCGGGAGAGTTCGTTTCTGTGTGCGGATTTCCCGGAATGCCAATGACTTGAGATAGAAGGGTTGAAAATGAGTGAATGGCTATCTATCAGAATGTGTATGGACAATGAAAAGCGAGAAAGGAAGGAAAGCGCTGTTTATCAGTGCAGTTGTGTGGTGTCGAAACTTCCGACGGAAAAAGGTACCACACGACCTCTTTTTTAACGGCCGTCCACTCAGTTCAGGGTCCAACGGATACGGAAGGGAGGGTTATCTTAAGATCGCTTTTTCTGGCGTGTCGGAATCAAAGTCCAGACCCGCTTACCGGCGACCTGTTAGCGAGTGGAATAGGTCCATTCCTCGGAGTAGCGAAAGGCAGCTGAGTGATGAGACAGGGGTCATCTGATACGGCTTCAGCCTCCTGACAAGTATGAAGTAGCACAGGAACATGGATTGAAGGATCGGCCCTTTGCAATCCTCATTTCGTTGCGATGAACTTGTGTTGAGGTCGCATGGAAATCAACAAACGCAGAAGGATGCGCGATGCAGGGTCCAGCGCTATCGACGAACGGACACAAGCCAAGGTCCAAACGACTCAACCGGTCCTGCTGTGAATCGGCTGAGATTGGAAATGAACTGTGGTGGTTTTCTGGCTCTTCCTGAAGCGGAGGTTGCAAGCGTAGATCGAGTCAGAAGCACAGAGGAATCGTCTCGGGTTTGAACAAATGGGGAAAGGAATGACCGCTTTGGGAACTTTAGGAGGTGGGATTGCGAGATCGGAGCTGACATGTAAGATGTGCTAACTATTACTCAACCATCTGGATGTTGAGAAGAGGTGGATGATTGTAGTGCAAAGTAAAAAAGATCGTATATTCGTTAAGTCGTTACCAGCCAATTGATGTAGGTAATGAAGAAAAAAGAAGAATGTGCCATCTACGTCCCTCGATCCCACGCCCGATTGTCCAATTTCTGCAGCAAGTCATAGCAGAAGACTGGGACCTTTGGTATCTTTAGAATGAAGAAATAGAGTAATCGTGAACCACAGAACTGAGACACTGGCCATTTGACGTCTCTTCCATGCATTATCCGTCGTTGCAAAGCATCATACCAAACATAACATCATCTTCGAAAAGCCAAAAACGCCGATCAAAACCATTCTCATGTTATTCGAAATAAATCAGTATCGTTGAGGGGTATTACCCATCGGCGGTGGAGGAATTTGACCGGCATAGGGGTTGCCGTCCGCATACGCCGTCGATGGGGGATAACCTGCGTGAGGCACTGGATAACCGTAAGCATGTGCTGGTGGACCGTAACCGTTCTGTCGTTGCTGCCGTTGCTCTCGTTCCCGCTTCTCACGGTTCTTTCTCCTCTTGCGTCTCTTGTCTTCGAGCTCGTGAACGTGGTGTCGCTGCTCGTTCATTTCCTTCCATTCGCTGAAGGCTGACTTGATACCGAGCGCGGCGATGCCAACTGCGGCCGCGTCCTGGAGCATGTTTTTGCTTTTGCGCTTGCGAGCCTCCTCTGGCGACATCTCACCCTCCATGACCATCTTGTGTCGTTTCTCCGAGGCAACCATCGAGGAGTAAACGCCGTGAGCGGCGTGAATCGTGGCAACGGTAGCCAGACCGGCGGTGAGGAGTTCCTTACCTCGCATCCTCTTACGCTGGTTCTCCATATCAGTCGTTGAAATGCTCTCACTGCTGTCATCACGTTTCCGCTCACCTCCTTCTTCAGAGCGGCCACGTGGACGAGCTACTCGATCGTCGTTGTAAACATCCGGAGGACCATCGCGATCACGTCCGTAGCGCTGTTGTCGAGATGGCACGTATGAGTCTTCACTGCCGCTGGGCGATTGTTCGCGGTTACGCTCGCGCGATTTGGATACGCGGTCGTAAATTGCTTTGCCGACGGCGGCGATGCCACCAACGGCCGCGACGTCTCTCAGGGTGTGGGAGCGGTTTCGACTGCCATCGCGCGATTGAGAACGGCCGAAGGCGCCGCGCGAGAGCGATCTCAGACTGAAGCGAGAGCGCGAACGAGATCGCTCGCCGTCGTCACCATCCGCACGCGACAGAGAGCGACCTCTCGAGCCCGAGCGGGAGCGAGGACCATTGGCAAGGCGATTTGCGACGAGACCACCGATGACTGACTCTGCGACGTGACGCTTCTTCTTCCTGTCTGGATCTCTATCGATCAGAGCGTCGATGCCTGCAGCGCCGAGAGCGGCGGTGGCGATGCGCTTGCCCTTGGGACCCGTCAGACCACCTGGTTCGCGGCGGCTTCTCCAGGCCTCGACGGCACCGGTGATGACAGCGGCGGTTGCGGCCTGTTTCCATTTCCCACCGCGACTACGGCTACGACGCGAGCTAGGTCCCGATCGTTCGGACTCGAAGCTGCCACGTCGGCTGCGGGGACCGCGGCTGTGGCTGCGAGCTTTGCCAAGAACCGCTCCTACGATACCACCGAGGCCAAGATCATCAAGAGTCTCTTCGATTTTGGACTTGCGTCGCTCGCGGCGTGAGTCACCACCATCGTCGGAAAAGTAGTCGTCGTCACGGAAGCGGCGACTGCGGTATGAATAGCCATCATAGTAGTCGTCATCGCTCCTGCGACGGGCAGAGCGCGCGCGGCGAGGAGGACCGTAGTCTTCGCTGTATCTCGTTCGGCGGTACTCTGCCTGAGGAGGGAAGTCGCGCGGAATGTCTTCGGCGCTATCGTCGCGGCCGCGGTAGACGAGCTCTTGTGATGGTCGACCTGGACCGCGCTGGATATAGGTGGTCTCCTCCACGTATTCAGGCCTTGAATCGCGCACGCGCGTTGAACGACGTCGGCGAGGCGCGTCGTCGTAATCGTAGTCCGACATGGCGACTCTTTTCAAGCAAATACGATGTTTGGTGGGTGTAGCTCAGCGCTCAGAATGATGCAACTCGAGTCTGAAGATGATCATGTTAGCAGGCCAAGCCCTTGGCGGAGCGTAAAGCGCAAGGCTGATGGACGTACCGTAAGTCCTGGGATTGATGCTCTGGTTTTACTTCGTCGCGAAGCTTAGGATAGGCGGGAAGCAAAGGATACACAAGGACCGACGCAAATGGAGATGGGAGAAAAAGGTTGGAGGAGGAAAAGGATGATGGGTCAGAGCGGATGAATATATGTGGATTCGGTCCGGTCGGGTGAGGTCAGGTTTCTTGGAGAATTTTGGGTCTCGCGCACAGCCCCGGGAGGTTTACAGTTGGTGACTTGCGAGTCAACTGGCAACCTTAAATGGGCTTGGAGATGGAGGGGAATAAAGCCGGTGGCGGGGTGACGGGAAGGGTGGGTTGGAGCCGGTGTCCAGCGGGAGGCGGCGGGGAGCATTCAAACGAGTAGACGGAGCTCTGCTGCCACTGCTGCCCACTACTGATCAGTGAGTTCTTCGTCTCTCCGCCGTGAATTGGCTGGGGTGTGGGAGCGTACCAGCTAGTGTGACGCAATTGGGCTGTGTAAGGAGTTTGGCCTCAACCATTCCCGGTGAGGGCGTTTTTGCTGAACCGCCCGCATTGGACTAAATGACATTGATGCTGCACCTTCCGCACCTTCCTACGAAAAGAAAGCCGTCCGGTGATCTGTTTCACGCACCGGCTTGGGGGCTTTGCGACTCTTCTCCTCATGCCTCATCATTCAGCCTTAGCTGTAGACACCGGTGCACACCTACTTTATGCTGTCGCAACCCAGCCACACTCTCACTATGGCTTGTGACTTAGTGGAATCGTGTGACTTCATTCAGCTCGCGCAAGGGAGCGGCTCAAATCTATCTCCGCGCGCCGATCTACAGCTTAGCATGGCCCACCGAGAGTGTGTAAAACTCTCCGACCGAATGTTGATCGAAGGCTTCGACTGCTACCGCCAACTACATCTCTTCGCCGCATCTAACCACGCGTGTATTCTCGCCATCTAGTTGCCTAACCAGCGGTCGCCATCCTTGACTCACTCTGCTGCTGCATCATTGCCTCCTTACTAAAACGCGTCTTAACTCTACATGAATCTTCCCGGTTCATAACAACGTAACCTACACCGTCTAGTGCCAACTCACACTACATCTGCGAGATGACGTAGATCACGTGACATTTTAATCGTTGGTGTAGCATCGATGTCAGTGTTCGAGAAGCTAAGGTAGGTGAAACGTGGAAGCAATAGCGCGGCTCTCAACTCGAAGTATCCGTATCCAGTAGTGCTGCATTCATCTCGATGATGCAGTGTACAAGATCCCAATTGCCCTTCCAACCTACCCAGTCGCACACGACCACTCCACTACACCTCAAATCACCTTCACGAAGATGTTCCGTAATGCTTGGATTCATCTTGCTCGCCACACTGTATGGCCAGTATCGTAGCGGCCTCCAGAAGTTGCTGGCCGAGAGGAAGTTGAGGTAGAGCAGCGCCGGGTCGCGCTCACACTCGAGATGTGCTTTGGCGTAGGCGATCTTGGTGTCCATGTCGGTCTTCAAGCTTAGCTCGCAGAAATCCTGAACACAAACCGCGCCTGAGGTCGCGTGGGAAGTGTTGTAGCTAGACAGTCTCGTCAGTCGAATTCAAGTCGTAGTATGCGCGCACGCAGTATCAAATGGTCAAGTGAATGCCATCGCGACAGTCACGATCCTACCCAAAGCTCCGAAACAAAAACCTTACTCACGCCCAATGCTCGGCATCAATCCCCCAGCCTCCTCGATGCCCTCTAAATCTCCTCATAAGCAAAATCTTGCCTCTAGCCTCACCAAGATTCGGAATTCTGTCCTCGACCCACCACCGGCCTTTATCACGGCCAACATAGCAGCGCATGAGCATCTCGCTTAGCACCTCATCCGACGCCTGGCCCATCCCCTCTCTCTTCACCGACAGCACGACGCACTCGCCAGGCCGCTCCTCCAGAAACGCGCGCACCGGCGCGAGCACGACCTCGCCAAGGGTGCTGCGGCCGCCGAGCGCCACCGGAAACGCGCCGTGTACGAGCACCAGGTCATCCGCGTCGTCGCCATCCGCTTTGCTGCTGTGGTTTCCACGGCCGGGCGACGCCGACGCCCGCGCCGCCACCCGCACGTCCAGGAAGCGCACGCCGCCCGCCAGCTGCGCGGCCACCGGCACGGCCTGGCAGCGCACGCTCGGCAGCGCCGCGAAGTGGCACGCCGAGTTGTGCGTGCCGGGGATGGAGAGCGCGGTGAGCGGCAGGTGCGAGGGCAGCCCGCTCATCCATGAGTCTGGGGAGAGCGTCATGGGTGCTTGCGGTGGGGGTGGTGCGGTGGTGGGCGCTGGGCGTGGGTTAGGGAGGGAGAGCGAGGACGTGCCTGGTGGGGAGAGCCATGCGATCGGCAGCGTGGATGGTGGGAAGGATGGTGGGAGTTGGGTGCGTTGCTTGTTGGCGTGTGGTTTTGCGTGGGAATGAGCTGGTGGTGCTATGGAAGTTCCAGGCTTGACATCCGGAGATGGATTTTCAGGAACGGAGCTCTGAGCGACGTCACAGTCTAGCCGAATTTGTACCTTTACATCGAGACTATAATTAATTTCTTACGAAGAGTGAATTATTTCGCAATTGGGAATGAAGATAAAATGTCATGGAATTGGCAGTCGTACGCAGCAACTAGCATTCGCGATATCGCGGCGAACCTAATGCAGTAACATAAACCCCTAAGAATGACCCATCGCCAGTGTATCACCTAGGCGGGCCCAAAGGGTATCATTATAGAACAAAATGCCTCTCTATACGTGACAGGCATGCCATGCCAGAGCCACTATCCGTTTGTAAACGCCTTAAACCTTTCATGAATGCTGTTCGCCACAATCAATGAACTTCACTACCAATATCTTCCCTTACCAGTTCAAAAGACACTTGAGTGATGGAGACACGTAACCAGGAGGAGTCACAATCTCCTTTCGCTCCTCAGGTGATTGAGGGCGGACTGGTGTGGTAGGTCTAGAATTCAGTCGCTCTGCGATCCATTCGGCCGATACCTCTCTGTGAAAACTCTCGTCTTTCTCACTCTTCACGCCAGCGACGTTGAAAGGTGGGCTTGAATTATTGCGTACGGCGCCTGGTGAGACTGGTTGCATGGGTTGCTGTACCTCTACTACTGGATGCACGGCTGGTGGAGTGTACTGAGTCTGAAACTGAGAAATACCTGGCAAAGCTTGTTCCTTCGTTTTGGCCATCGAGACCTGTGCTGCCGTCTTGGATACTTTGAAACTGGCACTGATCTTTGCATTGCCAACTGCAGCCTTCTTTGTCCTTGGTCCAGTCTTCCTCGTACCGATGGCCTTCTGTTTTGGCATTTTCACGGGCTTAGAAACGCCAGCCTTCTTGACATTCTGGAAGTTGATACCAGTGACCGGTGCTTTTGTTGGCGTGGCCAAATTAATATTGTCCAAGATTATCTCTGGCTTCTTCTCAATGGTAATTGGGCTGAAGGGTGGTGTAGACATAGGTGTCATGACGCCCTGGATTCTGTCGAACGTCTTAGGCTTCGCAGGCGTTGAGATGACAACCTCGTTGGTGGTATGTTGCTGGCTGCCTTCAACCGAGCAGATCTTTTCCGCATCCTCAATGGTCACAGGTTCTCCTTCAACCTTCTCATCCCAATTAGGCATTGAGGCTAGCTCCGCAACCCGATCACAAGGTCCGTTTACAATAAGATCCCATTCGAAGCCAGGTCCTGGTGGAGGAGGATTCTTGTTGATCCAGATTGTCGCGCCATCTCTGCGACCTCGTACTACACCACACATTTCCTTGACGATGCGCTTGACGCCAGGAACCTTAAGTGTTGTACCAACGACAATTAGTGCATCAGGTCGTGTACGGAGGTCGGCTTTGACAACAGATCCGATGGCTTCGTCGTCAGGATTGTGTTCATTGTAGAGAACCATTCGTGGTCGTAGTCTACCGACACCGTGGCTACGCTTGCCAGCATGATTAGTTCGTACATCATCGGCTTCAAGACAGTTGCTGCAAGCAGGTGGTAGCGGTCCTTGAAACAGTTGTGCATCAAAGTCGGACAATGCGTGACATTTCGAGCAGACCATCTTCTCTAGACCACCGTGTAGAAGGATAGTCTTTGGATACGGAGCCTTTCTCTGCAGTGGAACTTGGGTTGAGAGTGGAGGGATTTGGATATCTAGACTGTCGACATTTTGCGAGTACAATCGAAGCAAACGACCATCGGCAGCTAAAGTTGCAAGAAGATGGTGGAATGGTGTGGGTTGAGCCGCTTTGGACATTTCGGATAGATTGCGAACCATGTCGTGGAATTGCGTTGTGGACTTGTCGTCTTTATATACCGATGCATCGAACAGGTCTTTACCGGAAGATTTGAGCTTGTGTTGGCCTTTGAGAGTCTTGAAGAGACCGGTAGATGATCGAAAGTCGGGAACTAGGAAGGTTACTATTTTGTTTATTCAAAACATTGTAAAGGCGACATACTGCCTGCAGATACAGAAATACCAGCACCGGCAACAACTACAATCTTTCGCTTCTTGTGAAGCACCTTGAGTAGTTTGTCCAATTGCTCCTTCTCGCTATCTTTGAGGATTTTCGACTGGAGGTCGAGATGCTCGGTGGTGCGTGGCTTGGGTTCGCTCATCTTCCGCTTCTTGGTGGGTTGCGAGTCGTCGGTGTCATCGCGTGAGCGCTTCGTGCGCATGTCATCGGGAGCAGGCGAACTATCCTGTGACGACTGACCTGACGAAGGTGGACTGGGATACAGTCTGTCAAGTTCAGAAGGAGGAGTGGGCGAGCGCGAAGCAGGCGATGTGAGTCGCGAGCTTGCGTCGGAGAGGGTGTCGAAGGGATCCATTGTGACGGCGCAACACAACGGGAAAGCGTAGGGTGTTTTGGGCGGATTTCCACGGTTCAAAGCATCTGGCAGGCAGAAAGAAGTCAAATAAGAGCACGGGCAGGATACGCGAGCGCGTCGCGCGCTGCAGAGACTGGTGAGGACAGCAAAAGGGAGGAGGTTGGAGGTCTGATGTATGCGTGAGGAGGTTCGGGTTCCTGGGTGACCGGCTCCGTTGTGGGAGGGCAAAGGCGACTTGGTTCTGGATAGCGGCCAGAGCGAAAAGGGCACGTTCCCGTTCCTCTGTTTACTCGGCTTGTTTTGGACGGCCTCTGCCCACTCAACCGACTTTGTGTGCAACTAGTGATCCGACCATAACAACGCATATCTGTCTCCCTGGTCTTCCTCTTCGCTTGATTATTGCGCGGCATAATTTGATTATTGTTTTCCCTCTCGCCGCTGTCTTTGTACTTTCCGAAGTGGGCCTGGCTTCGGAGCATACCCAAAAGGTTTAGGACCTGGAATTCCTCCACTCTCGTGATGAAGTGATTCTCCGCAAACTGGCAGGAATCGTGCAAACTCCGCTCAACCATTATTGTGTTCGCTTTGGCCCGACAGTTCTTTGGCTTTGGCTTCTCAATTGCGCATCAGTCAAACTGTTCAAGCCTACGCCAAGGGTTGCAGACGGAATCGCGTGCATCGCTACCAACGATTGGCCCCCCCGTAAAGTTGCAGCGGCTACAGCGGACCATCATGCTTGTCATGCCCAATCGCTCTCTCCCGATGTTGTGCGCGAATCTTCAGGCCGATCCCGCCGCCTCGTCTCCTCTGAGCCGGATGCGCTGATGTGTAAATTGTGAGGTTTGTGGCTGAAGTGACTGCACCGCCACATTCTATATCGCCGTGATCATTGCGTGGGCAATTTTAGAAGTTGCACGCTTCACAGCCTTTTGTCATGTCTCCCACCTCTGATGAATTTCTCTGAGCGCGCGTGAATATGTCTTTAATCATGGACGACGATGACGACCAATATATGGAAGATCTGTTCGGCGACTCCGAACAGGTCCACGTTCCCATTGCTGCTGCTATTCCCGCCGTCAAAGGTTTAGGCGAACGACTCGACGAACTAGCGGGAACCGGCTGTTGTCAGTATGCAACATCCCGAATATATCTTGTTCCGTGTTTTCTTGTTCACCTTGTCATAGGAAAATTTCATGGTCGAGATTTGGGAGCATAGCTTCCATAAGCTCCGATGGCCACAATGTCGACATATACAACTATCTTCGCGATGCTCGAGGAAACTGGAATCTCAGCAAACCCATTCCTCTACCCCTTGGACCAAATGGTATAAACATTAACCCAATTGTCCATGTCTCCTGGAGCCACATGGGTAATGTGTTGGCCGCTGTCGACTCCCGGGGTCGCCTATCCTTATACATCGTCGGCTATGCCCAGGGCAGTCTATCACTTGTACGCCAGAATTTTGCGTTGGATCCAGACAATGATATGCACGCTGTGGTCGGACTTCACTGGCTGCCTGTACATCCTCAGGAATCAAAGGTAGGCTTAGAATCGCAGTGCAATTCTAACGCGTTGTCTACTTCACACTGTCTATGCAAACGATGCAGGTTCTGGAGAGTCTAACAAACTGTAGTTCTTTGCGTACTGGGGAGCAACACAATCCGGAAGCGATTGGAACTATCGGAAGACACAATCCCCTACTCCTGGACCACGCAATCCCGTTGAAGCGAAGACATGCATTTTCACCATCAGTCGTAGTGGGCTCCTTCGAATGCTTTACGGGCAGCGAGATGGAAGCTGGCCTGAAGTATCCACTGACTTGGAACCGTCTCCGCTTCAAGTGGATACTTCCTTCACTCACGCCTCATTTACATGCATCAAAGGCAAGATCTTCCAATGTGTAGCGTACACAGTGAAGCTAACTCGTGCAGATGAAAGCTTGGCTCTAGCTGTCTACGATGTCAATGGGCGCATTCGAACCTATCAAATAAACATCAACTGGGGCCAACAGTCGAATCAGAAAGAGGGCAAACCAAATCAGAACCCTACGAATCCAACCTTGCAGGTAAAAGCATTGCAAACAATAACTGCTGGTATTCCTAGCCAGACGAATGGAGAGGATCCTACGATATCACCTATTCTGGATAGTTCCGTTCTTCAGCTTACCCATTTCGAACTTCTTCCCAATCCCATGGAGCATCATGCAACCGAAAATTCCTCACTTCTCGTACTCGCCGTATTCACTGCGATTCCCTCGCGTCCCACAAGCTTACTGGACGCTACATCCAACTATCATCAAAATTTCAGTATTTTGTGCCGCTGGAAATTGTTGAGAGACTTCGAGTACAATTTATCATCATGCTTCGATGAGCTTGCTGCAAGAAAGAAGTCCTCATCCACTGTCAGCCCAAGAGTATGAAGGTCCAATTATTTTTGCATTGCTGTAAACTAACACGTCTCTTGAAGAAAGCTCCGCGCCTCGAAAAACTCCCCGACGTTCAGCTACACGCTGCCGTTACTTCCATTTCTCCTGTCAGGAACGGAACGATACTTGCTTTCCGTTTGAGCGATGGTACCATCCAATACCGTCATTTCGATTCATTCAACATAGTTTCTGTTGATGGAAGTCAGCAGGAAGTGCAGAGCATGCCACAAGCTGGCTTTTCTTTCCCGATTAATGAAAAGGGTGCGTAGACTAATTCTTTTGTGGTGCGAGCCAAGTGCCTTGACATCTGTATAGATCTACATGTAACCTTTTCACCAAGTCACACCGTAATGGGAATAAGGAAAGAAGACGGGGTGGTCGAGTTGAAACCAATAGAATATAGTCATGGACCATGGCCTACAGCTCCTGACAACAGTAAGTTATCGATAACATCCTCCCTGAAATAAGAAACTGATCGTAACCAGTGAATTTCGGCCCTATGACTGCTCTTCTTGCGATGCAGCTCAGTAACTCTATCTTGCAGTACAGATGTTCGGATGATTTGATTGCGTTTCTGCCAAAGAAACTCAACTACGGTAGGTCGAAATCTCTCTTGATATCGAGTTTGTAAATTTGCTCACGCATGTTAACTCAGATTTCTATTCCAACGTTATCTACCAGACTGTCAAAGCTCTGCAGGTAGAAGTCGATTTTGTCATGGAAAAAGCCCAACAGGGATTGGGAACTTACTTCCGCAATCCATCTCTGTCCAAGATTCTCAGCGTCCAGAATATTCTAGGAACAAACGAAAACGGAACTCGGAACCTGCAAGCCAAGTACGCTTGGATGACATTAAATCTCCGTCTAAACTGGTTCAATTTGGCAAACTTATTGCGACATAACGAGGCATTACGACCAGGTTGGTAAAGATTCTATGATTTGTTCCTTATTAACGTAATATCAGAGGCCGCGTCTGCTCTTACTGGACTTGTTAAGTATTCAATGGACTTCCTGGTGTATATCTTACAAGAGCTTTTCGACATGTTCTACAGGATTCGGGGTAAAGAGGGAGATCGAGATTTCCTTCAGAAGCTTCGTACGTCTTCAATGTTAGCCTTGATTCGGCAGACTAACTGAATTGAATGTAGTTCATAAGGAGAATAGCCCGGCTCTTATCCTCCTTCTCGCAAGCTTTACCCGAGTTCTGCTCCGCATGATATGTCCACCGCTTCGTCATGGTTTGCAGCACGCGGTGAATGGAGCAAAAACAGCAACATCACCAGAGCACAAAGCTTGCTACGCCAAATTCGCTCAAGTATTCCAAACTTCTCCTCTCACTAACATCCGGGCCTTTGAGCAGTTTCTCGGCGAAGTGGATACTCTGATTCGGAAGGATTATGCACAAGCAAAAGTCGACGAGCAACAGCGCAAATCCATAGAGAGAGACTTGTTCTGGAAATGCACAATTCCCGACGTACTGATGCCTGCTGTAAAAGAGATGCTTACGAGCAAACTCCGAGCACTTATTGAGGCATCTGACCCAGGCAAAATTCACGTCCACGACATCAGCTGGTTGAACTTTACAGATGACAAGCGTACAAAGGCATGGAACGATAGGATTATCGTTGATGCGGTCAGGAAAATTCCTTTGAGTCCATCAGTCAAGCTACGACGCTGTCCTCGATGCGCATCTGTCATGGAAGACCTTTCGCAGCAGCAACTCCAGTCACAGCCACCGTGGATAATCCAGAATCAAAAGAACTGCGTCTGCGGGAGCAACTGGGTGGTTGCAGAGCAACCACCGCCGCTCCATCAATCTGGCACAGGAACAGTGGTTAGATTTTGAATTCATAACATTATTCATGACGTAACAAAATTTCAGTAGATGTTCCGATGGCAATGAACCTCTACATCGCGTGCTAGCCGCCTTGCATGAGCATGGAACTTCGAGTTGTTGCTTAACTTCGAAATAGAGTTATCGTTCATTGCTAGAAAGCCCATAATCGCAGACTTTGCGATGAAAAATTATTGAGAATTTGCTTTTCGTATACCTTTGCGCCAATACAGAGTAGAAACGGACCGTGGAGCTGACTGTGGTAGGAGCAAAACGTATTGTATCTGCCAATTTCGGCAAGGTAGGTGTTGGGGAACAAGTTGCGCATGCCAACAGTTACTTTAATGTTTATACGGAGAATTGGAACTAGGTAGAGTCTATTTAAATCCCAGCCGAACCGTGTTTCACCCGACACCATGGCTGTTACGTTGCACTTTGATATTTCTGTAGTGGACGAAGGAGTCCGGATTTGATTCCTTCTTTAATCTGACCATACGCTCTTCGATAGCCGACCTCACCTTGTAAACTTTTAAAGATTTTTGAAATTCCAACAAACCTCCCACGTTTAAAGTATTCATTCATTCTGAAATTTCCCTGATTTAGGAAAATATATCGTTCTGAACTTGATTCGTGTCACTCTGATTCCAACTAAAATCGAAAAGTTCGTCAAAACGCTGTTGATGTTCGTCAAACTTGAGTTGATTTGGTATCGTACTCTGAGAGCCATATCCAGAGTCTGAGTAATGTAGAGGCTCAATCCTACGCATCCTAGAGAGACTTGTTTCGACCTCTTGCATCGTAGGTTGAACAATTTCGTTGGGTATTGGAGGGGGAGGTGCAAATATTGGCTCGAGGACGCCTAGGACGCTTTCATCTTGCGGATTTGTGGTCGACGCCGGTTCATGCTGACTATCTGAAGCTCCAAGCTGAGATATCCGGAAAGATAAGAAAACTTCCTCCTGGCAATTTCGGGTGATTTCTGCCAGCTGGGCCTTTACAGAATCTTCTATCGGGCCGTAATGACTTTGTATTAAGTCTTCTACCATTTGCCGAACACGCCGTGGCAGTTCACTGCGAGCATAGTTTTCATAGCGTAAGAAATCTTCAGAATCAGCCGATTTGTGAGCAATGCACTCATTATCTAGCAAAAGTCAACTTTGCGTACCCCGACTGAGCCTTATGGAACGCACATGGACTCGGTATTGTTGCGTCATCATCAAAAGGAAAGAGAATTTTATACATCTCTCTCCATCGATCCTCTTCCGTTTGTCCCAGTGGTCTTTTTCTGCTTTTCAACTTCTTCTCTTGCTCTTTATCACACCCTTCCAGCGGGTCAGCATCGAAAAGTTCGCAAACGACTTGTGATCTCGAGTGAGATACAAGTTCAGCGTCTGTATCAAACGTGACACAACATCGAGGGCATGAGATTGGCTTAGAATGGCGACGGTAAACATGCGCTCTGGATCGTGTCAACAACGTCACTCACATCTGAGTTGCTGCTCAAACTTACTTTACTCGGTGAACAGAATTCCATCCTGGTCCTGCACAAGATCGCCACCTTTGATGTTTCTCTGCGTTTCTCTTGAAATACGGACATGCGAATCTTAGCCTAGTCTCAAAGGACCTAGCTGGTGGGGTCTCAACTGTCGGACGCTTTGGTTGGTCATCATCACCACTATTTGAAGCGTCGGATCCCCGCCGATGTGGGAGTCTCCCTGCATTCTTAGGGTTCGACGATCCAGATCCGTTCCAGTCTACCAGAAAAGTACTAGACGTGGAAGTTATCGGGCATTCCGTCGGATTGCACGGTGTGGTTCTGCTTTTACCGTCGCCAAACATAGCTAAGAATTCGGCCATGATGCTGTTAACCATCTTTTGCTTCATACTATCCAACATCCTGTCAAAATCAACTTGCCCGTCACGGTCACCATCTTCTGAATCCGACATAGTATCGTCTCCATTCGAGTAGTAGTCAGATGAATTTCCACCTTGAGAGGATTCATTTGAATCTGGCGAAGCGGTAGCTGTGTCAGCGCTGGTAGGTTTACAGACTTGAGTCGGCTCAGATGTTAAATGTTGGCCCTCCGTAGTGACGCAGGCTTCTTCCCTCGAGCTCGATTTTCGATTCACTGACAGATCGGCTTTTGCTGCAAGGTCACGAAAGTTCACACCAGCTAGATTGGATTGGTCGATAAGGAGACGTATTAGGAGATTGTCAGCCGTCTCCACCACGTTTTTATTCTCGCAATTGTGGAGCCAAATATGTTCAATAATTTCGAACCACCCACCTCCTAAATGGCTAAATTCCATTCCACACGCTTTGCGAGGACAGCTAAGGCCGTTTGGTGCAAGCAAGCGGTTGCAATGTTCGAGGACATGTGTCTTCCATTCAGTATCATCAAGAAAAATAAAGCCATGTGAGTTCGGAAGGATTAGTGAGAAAGGGCAAATCACACCATTTCGTTCAGCAGTATTCTTTGGAAACTTCGGCGGCGACGTTGATATTGATGGATTGATTTCTCCGTCTTGACAAGCCTTCGATACATCCTGTACCGAGATTGGTATGGGGCTTCTATCGCGTAATTCCTAAAAGAGTTAGAATATAATTCAACCCGTGATTTGGGTTATGGCATACGGAAACTTTGTTTGACGTTCTGCGCCAGTGACTGTGGTCCGCGTTCTTGGGAGACAGCTCCCAGACGGGACTTAATAATAAGGGTCTGTCTAACCTAGGTCCCCAAATCTTTCAATGAGTAAGTCATAGCATTCGCAGTCTTGGTATTTGAGAGTGTGAACTTGCCTCTACTTCCGGGGGAGGGGAATGTCTTCCGTATGTAATTTCCGAGCCGTAACCACTATCTTCCGAGGATGCAGCGCTTAAGAATGGTGTGTAAGAGGATGTAGATCTCAGAAATGCACTTCTTGTGGGCTCTTGCTCTTTCACCTCCGTCCTGCGTAGTGCTGCATTTGAGCTCATGGCGTCGATACGATAAGCCGGGAAGGTTGAAAAGTCTCGTCTCACCATAAATTCGAGGCCTCGCGTGAATATGAAAATCTCTTCTCTCGTAGCAGGTTTGGACTATATCCCGCTACACACTAACGTCAAGGACAGATTAACGTAGTAATTATGCGCTTTGCGCAAAACTGAGTGAGCTGTTCATCGGGTCGCCCAATGATTTGCTGGTGGGTGGCCAACATTCTTGTGACACGTCTGCAAGAAGTCTGCAGGCTGTATGTGCTCCGGAGCGGATGGGGATGTAGCCATACTATCGTCGCTTAATTATCAAAGGTGTTATGTGCAATGGAATTTGGTCCGTCCAGATTGAGTTTCACTCATGATTATTATCCAATACGATATCCCACTTCAACTCAAGTTATGATACGACTTTTGGCAGTTCATCCTGTGATTTGCACTCGTAATACTCTCTTTCCGCTCGCCTTCGTAGCCATTAGTCGTTCCGGTGTAGTCCCTCGGTTTGCCCCATCCTTCTTTACCAGGGCGACAGGTTTCATTGGCCGTTTGATATTCTTTAAGACCATCTTCCTTCTCTAGGCCGCCTACGTCGCTCCGGTCTTGGTTGCCGAATAGATTGTCTGCTGCTTCCTGTGATAGACGAGCATTGTCTGTTCGGAGTTCTTGCCTTCGAGTTTTTCTCTCTTGTGATTGTTTGAGACCTTACGATTAGATGGGTCATTCGTTCTTACGATGTACTCTTTGCTGTCTCTTCTGTACGTTTCACTTCACGTCATGGTCAACATTGGGTTCCTTCCGTTGGAAAGCTTTGAAACAGCCAACTCGGATACATCCGTTTGTGGAAGCATGACATACGACCTAGAAAATTGTCCAAATGTCATATTCTATTGGAGTTGTGACATTGATTGGCGGTGTATGCGATGTCAACTATATCGAGTCCCGGCATGGGCGGTCCTGAGGATCAGATACTTGCTCTTACTATATCTCTCACAACGGCTTAGAGTGCGCGCCGTTCGAGTATCACTTTGCCGATCCTGGGTTATTATGCCTTCGCTGTTCCTCTTCTAATGCTAACCTCTCCTCAACCGTAAACTCGCTTTTCTGTCGTGCGATTCTGACGAATAGCACCAGGATAACCAACGCAAATGCTGCGCATCCAACCTCAAACCAGAAAACCGCTTTATACGCCGTTCTTAGACCCTTCTTGCTCTCTACCGCGGTCGCCGTGACATCCGCGAACCCTAAGAAAAACGCAATTCCCAGCTGCAGCACGCTATTGATCAGCGCACCAGCCAGACCCTGACGACGAAGTGGCATTCTCGTCGTGATAAAAATGTTTGTGACGTTAAAGGTCGTGTCGATAGCCAAGGTTGCGCAGATCATGGACGGGAACACGTACGCCCAGTAGTTGGCGCCGATGGGCGCGATGGCGAATAACAGCGGAGCAATGATCCAGCACACGCCAGAGAACACGACGAGCACTTGGCCTGGCACGATATGTAGCACCAGCCCACCCGCAGTCGCAATGATGCAGCCGCCAATCGCCATTGGGCTGAACCACGCGGTCAGCTTCAGGGGTGAGCCTCCCATGAAGTCGGTCATGTAGAAAGTAGTGTAGAGAAGGAAGATTCCTAGTGTGCCGTAGAAGAAGAAGAGCGCGATGATGAGTGATGCCATGTATTTGACGCAGAAAAGATCGAAAGGCAGGAGAGGATATTCGGCGACCCATCCTTCAACGTATATTGCAGCCGCAAGGAGGAACATGCCAACAACCAAGAGAACGTAAATGTATGGCGTAGCCCAGCCTTTGGGGGCATGAGAGCTGTCAGTAATCGCGAAGACGACGAGTATTAATCCAGTTGAGATTAAGACGGTACCGAGCCAATCCATCTTGATGCCCAAGGCTCTTCTTTCCTGGGTGTCTGGAGGAATCGTGAGATACGAGGTCACAGCCGTGATGGCGGTCAAGATTGTGCCGGCGAAAAAGTACCATCTCCAGGCTCCGTACTGCGCTGTGAGACCAGCGAAGAAGATACCGATGTAGAAGCCTACGGCTGCACATGCACCGTACACACTGAAAACAAGATTCTTTCGTAGACCAGGACGGTAGTTGCTTCCCAGAAGCATGAGACTAGATGGCAGATACGCGGCGGGCCCTAATCCTTGAAGGCCTCTGCAGAAATCCATCATCAGCTCGTTTTGCGAGAAGCCAGCGACAAGAGACCACACGGCAAGCCACGCAAGTCCAGCAACATAAACAAAGAAGCCGCCGTACATGTCTGCTAGGCGTCCAAACACCAGCAGAAAACAGGACACTACAAGCGAGAATGCGTTCGCAGGCCACGTTTGCGAGGCTTGCGGAATGTGAAGCTCAGAGACAAGGGTCGGTAGAATGACATTGAAGCCAGAGACGAAGTACTCCTGAACTAGAATTAGCGTAGTGAAAGTTCCAGAATCCGATATAATTCGTACCGTAAGGACTTGAGACATTACAATAGAGAAACAGAAACCAATCTCCGCCCATAGGGACTTGAATTTCTCGGGTCTCATCCTTCCAAGCCGCTCAAGGCAAGCTTCTATAGTCTCTTCTATCTCCAGATTGGCTCTCTCGATGTTATCTTTGTATTCGGAAGCTTTCCTAGTAACCGAAGCCTCATGTTCTCCAGGAACACCACTTACTCTGTCAAAAGTCAGCCACGGTCGTAATAAAATATTGACCATATGACATCTCTGTGTCGGCCGTTGAACGTCGTACCTGGAAACAGCCTCTATAAGATCGACGTTTTGCGTCTGACAATGCACTGTAGTTACGGACATGGCTAGTTATGATAAGAAGAGTCCAATGGATAGCAATGAGTGTTTGGACTGGTATATCTCAAGAGGACGTCAAGGAACGGTCTGAAGATGGCGGAATAAGCACATCCCGAAGCGCATACCCAGTGCTCTCTTTATTCTCGCGCGCTTCCAAGCGCTTATCAGCACAACTCTCTCGGCCTCAGCCGTAAACCCGAGAGTTTCTGCATCGTGACGACCGCTAAACTGGAATGAGTCCGTGAGAGAAGTCAGAATATTCACAATGACGACCGCTAAACCCTCTACAGTCAAATTACTCGGCTTGGCGGTCGTCACGGGTTTACTAATGGCATATGGAGTAGATACCGGCAGCTTTGGCGACATTTTAGACAGACATGGTTGCATCGGAGTACATTCGATTTGTCATACCATACATCCAAGTACCAATCAATGTGCTATGAAGCAGACGGAGAAGGGGTTCGGATTCGGCATCGAGTCCTGCCTACCGGACTCGAAGTACGGCGATCGGTAAAACCTCGGTAATCTATTACCAAAACGCACGGACCTTGTGCAGAGGAAATTTCTTACCGCGAACTTTCTCAAAGGTTTTCTTTCTCTCTTCATCAGTAGAACTAATCCTTTCGAGGCTCTGCTACGGCAGCTTGCTGAGGGTCATATTCCAGTCACCATGAATGGTCTTCCGTTCCCGGCCTCAATGATTAAACTGCCACCGTTTCGCGAGTTATTCCTTTTCGTCCCTCTCGGGGTTGGATTGGAGGAGCGGCGTGGAGGCTACATACTATTGAATCTCGCGAGATGTGTTATACTTCGTTCGTTCCGTGATGTACCTGCCTTTGAAGTGCATATGCCTGAGATGTACCATAACATGGATTCATACGTCGTGATTCGAAGTCATCACCGATAAAGAGCTCTTGGTAATCGACCTTCTCACAAGTGGATTCACATGAAACAAATATGTTTGAAGCGAGTGACTTTTTGAGCATTAAGCTACGGAAAGGGTTAAGAAACCATTTGTCTGATGCTTCGTTTTAAAGAACTACCAAAAGTGGACCTTTGATCCCTACGCTACCAACCACCAGCTCAGTAGAGACGTCTTGGTGGCGACATGCTCGCCTTGATCGTCAAGCTGGCCACGTTCTGCCAGCCTTTCTTCAACAGCGAGACGAGGTAATTGACGGCAAGCATGATATTGCCAATCAACTCGTCCTCGGTCATATCGACGTGTCCGACGGCGACGCCCATGCAAAGCACCTTCTTCAGCTGGAACTTGATAGTGGACTTGACTTCGGTGACCTTGGCCTGCAAGTCGTCGGCGTGAGAGACGGGTGTGGGGAACTTGCCAGCCTTAGAAAGACCGGGACCCAAGAGACGAGGGATCTGCTTGATGAGAGCATCGGAGGCGATGAAGACGTCGTACTTGCGTGCTAGCTTCTTGATGAGCTTCTTATTCTTGTTCAACTTCTTCAGGTCATCAGCCGACATAGCATCGATTTCGTAGTGCTTAGCACGGTCGATATCGTGCTGGTCGCCGAGAATGCAGACGGCCATGTTCGGGCGAGGGATCTTTGGGAGTTTGACCGTGCCGGAGAAACGCTTGTCACGCTGAGGGTCATAGTTCTTGAGGCCGATTTGGAGTTCGACTGTCTCTAGGAAGTTTCGCTTCTTGGTGTTGTTGCTGTAGTCCAACAACTCCTTGACGTTGCTGCAAAATATCAAATTAGCATTTTCTCCGTTGGTGAAGTCCTAAGGGCCTCAACGTACGATCGGACGCCGGCGACTGAGATTTTTGACATCTTAACAGTCTTCCAGAAGAACTAGCTTGGTTCTTTTGGTGAGGCTTGCCGAATAGAAAACAAATAAGTTTGTCTTGACGATGAATAGTTCAGAGTGGCAATCAAACGAGTTTTTGTATCATGAACTTTGGTTCGGTGGGCATGATTAGATTAAGCGATCCTGTGCCTCGATGCCTGCCAGCTGCATCTCCGCCGTTTATCGCCGAAGTTGCTTTCTCGAGTCTATTACCATGTCAGTTGCGATTAGTTGTAGCTGGTGCAATCTTTGAATTTAAAGTGTGTTTGGCTGCTTTCAATGCTATAATGCCGTTCTTCATTGACCCACCATTGCTCAATTCAGCCAATCCATGGGCCACAACTATAGATGACCTTCGAGCACTGTACGATTGCGAATATACGGGAGCAGTTACCACTAGAACTTGCACTCTTGAGGGATTCGCACATGATGATGCCATTCATCAGTATACATTTTTCGACCTACAGACTTTGCAGAGTAGCCCAAATCCAAATCAATCGGAGGAGAGAACCGGGAGCTTGAACACTCTTGGTTATAGTCCCATTTCATTGCCGAAGCTGGTTGATTTGCTAGTAGGGTTCAGTGAAGAGCTTCGGAAAAGGCACTCTGATCCAACAAATACCAAAGTGGCTCGAAAGGATAAGCCCTTCATCATATCTATAACTGGGACGCCACAAGAGCTGAAGCAGTGCTACACCGTCATAAAATCCAAATATCTTACTCTGCGCGACGAGTTTCCAGTATATATCGAAATCAATCTATCATGTCCTAACATTTCTGGTACATAACAAGTCTTGGTATCTATAAATGCTGAAAGAACAAATCTGACCGCGTCCAGGTAAACCTCCACCAGCATACTCTCTCTCCTCGCTGCAGGAATACCTGCAGGCGCTGTCGAGCATCAAGGCCGAACATTCCTCCTCGTTCACGGGGGCAAACGACCTGCATGTCGGCATCAAAACGCCGCCGTACACCAACCCGTCTGACTTCACGATGCTCCGCGCCGCGCTGCTCTCGTCCGCGCCCGCCGTCCCCATCGCCTTCATCACCGCCACCAACACTCTCGGCTCAGCGCTCCTCCTCACCGCCGCGCTGCAGCCCGCGCTGGCCTCTGCCGACGGCTCCGGCGTGGGCGGCCTGGCCGGCGCGCCGCTGCACCCGCTGGCGCTGGGCAACATCCGCGCGCTGAGGGCCATGTGTGACGGCGAGGCTGCGTTGAAGGCGATTCGCATTATCGGTATTGGCGGCGTGAGCGATAGCGCGGGGTTCGCGAGGATGAGAGCGGTGGGTGCGAGTGCGGTGGGCGTGGGCACGGCGCTGGGACGCAGAGGAGTGAGGGTTTTTGGGGAGATTTGGAAGGGCGCGGCGACCGAGCTGAAGGGAAAACTTTGAAGGGACTGGTGCTGGTTTGGTGTATCATTATCGTTGACTTCGTGAGGCTTCTCGCTGTCGGGTTCGCAGGGCGACGTTTCCTTTCAATTATACTACGAGAACGGCGGTTGGTACGGTAGCTGGTAGGCCCTCAGCCTGTCCTTCGGCGTAGTATCGCATTGTGCTCGCTGAACTCGCTCGGCTGCGTGTTGAGTAGATCGAAAGCCTCTCCCCTCCTTGCTCCTCTGCTAGGTCATATTCGTGTTCGTCCTCGTCGAAATGATCACGTGCGCGTGTTTCCTGCAGTGGGATCAAGTTCGAGTGCACCGAACTGTACCGTCTGTCAGAACCGTCGCTCTTCGAGTAGTTCAGTCCGAGCTGGTCGGTCGATGCCCTTCTGCCTGGGCCTTCATAGAACATGCTTCGCACAGATCGAGTTTCGGAGAACATGGTGGCGGTTCGGGATGGGTTTGGTCGTGTTTGTCCGTCCACTGTGCGACTGAAGACAGTATCGTTGTATGTAGCGGCCTTTGTTTCCATCTCCTTTAGCTCTCGCCTGTGCTGAATACGTTTCCGGATCCAGTATACACCCATCGCAGTGAGGAGGATAGCGTAAAAGCCGAAAACGCACAAGGCCACGATCATTGCTGCCTTATATGCCATCTTGAAGTCGGATGGAGTACTAGTTTAGAGGAACCTCGCGATAGACTATATTAAGTAAAGAACAGAAATGAAAATTGGTGGAAGAAGGTTGAAAGGCTGGGTGGGAGAAGGTTGCCTGCGAGTGTCAAACGACTAGGTAGCAACGGAAACGACTGTAAACTTCGTATTTGGCTGGAGTCGGGTATAGGTCTGAGGTTAATTCTTAAAGAAATATTCTCAACCAGCAACCGTCAGTGCGCATCTGTCATTATAAAGGTGTTTCAAAAGCCGGAAAGTCACCGGCAATGAGGCTGGGTCATCGTTTGTCCATGGTGAAGCCCATATTTAGACTCAGAAGAGCAAGTACGAACTGTCCAAGAGCGAACATTCAGCCCCAAGAGATGGTACCATGATGCTTAAGGTAAGGAACGGTCGTCTGTGCAGCGCACAGGCCAATGATAGTTGCCGCGATGCCAAACGTGATGAAAGTGCGTCGGTGGTCTGATCTTTGATTGACAAACCAGAGTGAGGTAGAATCCAGCTTCGCCCTTGGTGGTGGCAGAGACATGCAGGAACTAGAGGCGTGGCGCCACGAAAGTGCCCACACCCTCAACTCATTGCTGATAGATAGGTGAAAACATCAAGCGAGCGAAAAGAAGCGCTCAATGTATAATTTGGCCAAATTGGTATTTTGTCATTACAATATTTGACGACAAGAGATGTTTGATCCTACAATCAACCCGGAAATTGGCTACGGAGAGAGAAAGAGGGAGATAGAGTGCTACTCTTTCCCTGTTACTCCAAGCTTTTGCCGAGCGTCGCATGACTGGTTGCAGCTGAAGTCATCACCGTATAAGGGTCATCACGGTACAGAAGTCATGGTCGTGTATCGTGTAGCTCCGTATGTATTTATGATATCGTAATCGGTAATTGTCTTATGCCGGGCGCCTTTTAGGAACGACAAAGAAGAATACGAGGTTTGGAATCGTGGTCATCTTGAGCTGGGGGCTGAGCATTCCGACGAGCGAGGCTGTGCTTCCGTGCTTAGGGCAGCAACTAATCACCAGCCAAACTTGCGAATTTGACGCCCGCGTTACATGAGGCCTTACGTGCATCAACTTTTTCCTGAAATTTAAATGACAGGAGCATGGTACCCGGGACCTCGGCCAGAAATGTGGGCAATTGGATCTTAATCTCCATCGTGGTCAACAGAGTCTCCGATCCCGTGCCAGGAGAAATGACTCTTCATAAGAGCAGCTTGAACGCTTTTGACTCACATAAGCTTGTTTAGAGAAGGAAGAGCAGTAAAGCGGAATGATCCTAACGATTCGTTGTCTCATTGCGACTCTATTTCCGTACATTTGTTACGCGTGAAGTCGATCAAACCGGTCCGATCTGCTCGGAATTCCGTACCCCGGTGGTCGGACCGTTGCATTGTTCAAGGCCTGGCGATCACCATTGACGGCGGTAGTAGAGCGTCAATTATCTGAACAGCCGACTATATCAACAAATATTCTCACCGTGGCCGCGCCGAACTCGCGTATGGACTTTGCAGTAGATAGAATATATAATTTCCAGTTGAAACGTTGACAATGAATGCAGTCACAAGTAGCCAAGCCTTTCTGAATATCTGCTTCCTGTCTAGTAAAGATCCAACCTTGAACTACCCAAGATTGATCAATCCTCGCAAATAGTTTAAGCATTAGCTTGTAAAGTCACAACCAGTCATGTCGGGACCATACCCAACCCGTGAAGAAATTACATCGATCTTCGCAAACATGGAGACCGGCAACTACGCCGAACTCTTCAAGCACATCTCCCCCAACGTCGACTGGACAGTGATGGGTCCGTCAGCCTAGCATCCCCAACCCTCCCCTCCCCAGCAACTAACCTCCGCTCCAGGCACGCACCCCTGCGCCGGCCGCTACCACACGCTGGCGGCGTTCCAGACCTCGACGCTGGCGCGCCTGGCCGCCATCATGGCGGCGCCGGGCATCCGCCTCAAGATCCGCAACGTCATCGGCGGCGGCCCGGCCCAGCCGTGGAGCACCGTCGAGCTGGTCGCCGACGCCGTCTGCAAGAACGGCTTCGTCTTCGACAACACGTACGCCTGGTGCGTGCGCTTCGACGAGGCTCACACAGTCGTGCAGGTCCGTGCGTATTTGGATTCGGCCATGGTGAAGCAGGCCGTTGAGGAGAATGAGTGTCCGTCGCAGAGGGCGGATACCAGGATTGAGTGAGTGCGGAGGGTGAGTGACGCTTGGATTTAGTTAGCTTTGGAAGAAGGCGCGGAGCTAGAGTTGAGGATTGTCGTGTAGGAGCTGTACTTATGAAAACTGTGGTTGAATACGCATCGTAAATTCCAAGCTATTTGTGATTCACGTATGGATATCAGTACATGGATATTTTCGACGTGAGTTAAGTCTGCTGGAACCGAAGCGTTCTTAGTAACTCCAAATTTTTCCCGAAGCGTACCATTGTAAACCCCTTTATTAGGTGAGAACTCCATGCCCGGGTTTATTTGCTCATCGATTCCGTTTAAACACTGTCGGCAATCTTCTCTGAATCTTTACCGTTTGTCCCGCGCTTTTCATCGGCCCCACCTTCGATGTACTCCAAGTACTCTTCTAGGCGATTCTCGTCATCGCCATTCGAGGCCTTCTTGAATTTTTCTTTGGATTCGGCAAGTCGTGCGGTAACAACTCGGTCAGCGAACCTGGTACCATTGAAGGCCTTGATGCACTGTTGAGCGCTCTCAGGAGAGTCGAACATAATAGTGACGATGCCTTTAGGTTCTCCGTCATAGACGATGATTTTCTTGGCTTTACCTTCTCCCAAGACTTCATCACAGTGATCCTGGGTGTCTTCGATAATCTCATCGTGCAAATTTGGATCATCCTGCTTTTAATTAGTATGCTCCAAGTGGAACTGCGATGTTGCATCATACCTTAAGTTCGAAGAGAGTGAACATGCGATCCAAGACCACGAGACGGCTGTTGTATGTTTTCCTAAGTCACCACGTGTTAGAGTGTTAATAAAGCTTCTCAAAAGCAAGGAGACAAACTTGGTCTTCGTCGCCTCTTCCTTCAACTTCTTGCGACCTTCTTCGTCCGCATCAAATGTCTTCTTGTAACTTAGGTCTGCTACATCGACGCGGATGATTACCGATCCTTTTCCAGTGCCAGCTCTGAAGTCGGACTCATCACCATAGTCGACTGCACTTGCAACTGACTGAGCGTCAAGAAAGACAATCAAAGCATCGCCTTTGGGAGAGCCATCGTCGTTCTTGTAGAGCTTGATTCGCGGCGGGCCGATCTTGTTCACAACTGGGTCTCCTTCTTCGTCGTATGTAACTTGTTTTATACCCTTGATTTCAGGAGATTCAGCGATGACGCCGAACTTGGAGAAGAACTCGTGCAACTCATCCACAGTGGTATCTTTTGGTAGTCCAGTCACGTAGATGGCAGTGTTTGCCTTTGCTGGTTTCGCTGCTGTCCGCTGAGCAGGTAGCTTGACGCGCTTGGCTTCAGCATCATCTCCATGCTCATCATCATCGTGCTTCCGCTTCCTTTGCACGTCAAATGCTTGCTCTTCATCTGGTATGTTCGCCTGAGCAGCATCGGCACTTGGAGCCCAATTTGCCTTTTCTTCTTCTAAAGCTGACTCGTCAACCTAGATCACAGCAAAAAAGCCGGAGTCAGAAAAGGATTCATATGTACCGTGTCAAGCAATCGCTGCTTAAACAGGGCATACCGATTGAGTCCACGCTCCGACCTTCTCATAGAAGACCCATTCCGTCCCATCTTCGTCTTCAAGTATCCATTGGTTCTTTCCCTTGTCGAAGGCAATGCGATCGTCCTGGTCGAACTCTGCAATTTTGCGAGGAAAGGTTCTACTTGGAGCTTGTCCTTCGGCCATGGCTCGCCCCTCGAACGCGCCGGTACGCTGCTGTAAGACGTTCGAGTCGTCGTGCAGGCGTCAATGACGCCGGAGACAAGCCACGCAAGGGTCGCTACGAGGAGGTAAGCTCAATCGGAATAGTAAATGTCGAAGGGGAGACAGAGTCAGGTCCAGGAATAGCAACGACTTATTTTTGTGGTGAGGGAGAAATTGAATGGCTCACAAGGCCTCAAGGCTTTACGATTAGTGTTAGGGTACTGACTAATCAAAGCTGATTTGTTTTGCCTCGTGGTCCTCTAAGGAAGGCACCGCACAAAGACTGCGAGATCTTGCTTCAGAATTCGAGTGTTATACATCTTGTAATGTTGAGATTGAAGCTCAGAAATTACTAAGATGTTCTCTTCTCACCATTAGAGTAATTGATTCAGCAGCTTTTAGCACCTACCCGCACGGTGATGCCTTCACTCGTGTTTGCAAACGATTCAAGGTGTTGATTGAATTAAAACTACTGACGGCCGTCGTTCATTTTCAACTAACGTATGATAAACTCACGGTCGGAGCTCATAGATCACGGTGAAGGGTCCTCGATATGGAACATGTTGAAATTGAGGCGATTTACTCTTCAATTGACGCTCTCGACTAATAGCATTTCAGACCAGCCAATCCCAAACTCCTGTCATGCCAATTATGCAGAGATGCGTGGCGTACGACATAAGAAATTGGTATCTCGGACGTAAAAAAAAAAGAACAGTCAAGAAATGTATACAAACCACGGACGACGGGGTTGGCTCCTTGCTGCCAAAGTCGTCCGTTGCCCAAGAGCCACGGCAAAAGTCTAAGCAGAGGCTGCTCCCTTTTTTAGGATTGAGAATTCCTCCAAAGTCCAGATCCCGATTATCTATATCTACAGACGACTTCCACTCTCTTTCATTTATCTCGTATCCGTCACATCGCTCATTCAGCGGCGAAGTGGCCATTCCACGCCTTCAAAGGTTGAGTGCTCTCCGCGCAGCAGTGCTGTCGAAGAGTTCTGTAATTGCTAGATGTCATTGAAATGGCCAAAGGGACGGGTAGAGTCGTTGCTCTTCATCTCATCGTGGCCGGCACCGGAGCCACGGCTACCCATGTCGATATCATCGGCGTTCTTGACCTCGCGGCTCATCTCGACGTAGTCGTACGCGAACTCGCCGATCTCGACATCGTCGATGCCAAGGATTTCTTCTTCTTCGGTTGCTCGCAGCTTGATTGCTGGGATCCACTTGCCGAGGAAATCTAGAACGCCGAGGATGATGCAGGTCATGAAGAACGAGTAGAAGCCGCCGGCGAAAGAATTGGATAGCTGGTAACCGAGTTGGATCCAATGGTGGTTCAACCAGCCTCCGGGGATGTGTGAGAAGCCGTCAAGATGCGCAATATAGTCACTACAGCCCCAAATTAGCAACTTAACCACAAACGAGAAGTGGAACAAGCAAGAAAGGTACTTACGCCGCGAAGAAAGCCGTGCAAACATTGCCAACGAAGCCACCGACAGCATGAACAGCAAAAATATCAAGAGCGTCGTCGCATCGCAGGAAATACTTGAGTTTGGTGGCGTAATTGCAAGCCGCGCCGCCGACCACGCCGTAAACGACGGCCGACCACGCCGGAACATAGCCAGAACCCGGCGTAATGGCGACCAGACCGGCCACCACGCCCGAGCAAAAGCCGACAGTGGACCACTTACGCTCCAGCCGGTAATCCACAATGCACCAGGTCATGCCGCCGACGCAAGCGGCAAGGTTTGTCACGACGGCGGCCATGACGGCTCGGATGTTGGCGCCGAGCGCAGAGCCCGCGTTGAAGCCGAACCAGCCCACCCACAGGAACACGGTGCCGATAACGATGTGGGTGACGTTGTGCGGGCGGTAGTTGAGCTCCTGGGTGCCGTGGCCGCGGCGCTTGCCGAGCATATAGGAGTAGGCGAGCGCGGCGGTGCCGCTGGATATGTGCACTGGGGTGCCCCCAGCGAAGTCCAGAGTGCCGAGGTGGTTCGACCAGCCCGCTGGGTTCCAGGTCCAGCACGCGATGGGATCGTACACGATCGTCGACCAGACGAACATGTAGATTATGCAAGGAAGCATGCGGCCGCGTTCGGCAACGGCTCCAACGGCGAGGACGACACTTGAAGGTGAAGGGTCAGATGAATGCTATAAACGAACTTCATCCATTGATAGGAAAGTGAAAAGCGATGCTTACGTTATGGCCGCGAACATGCCTTGGTAGACGGCAAACAGCAGATCAGGAATCAGCGGACTAGCGACGCTAGGAGCGCCAAGAGCGTTCATAAGACCGAAATTGGAGAGGTCACCGATGAACTTGCTGGCCGTGTGCGAGAAGGCCAGACTGTATCCCCAGAAGAACCACTGGAAAGATACCACGGCGGTTCCCATGATGGAGAGCCAGAGAAGCGACAAAGCGGATTTCCGCCGCGCGAGACCCGAGTAGAAGAAACCCACGCCGGGAATCATGAGCAAGACGAGCGCGGTAGCGGTAATGAGCCATGCGATGTTGCCGCTTTGATAGTAGAGGTTCAGATCCTCCGTCAGGGAGTCACCTCCCGTCGCAGGTTCACCCGTGGGCGAAGGGAGGAGAATGACATATGGTAATGAGGCCGTTGGCGTCGTCATAATGGCTGAATCGTCGTTCAAAGAGGTGCCGTTCCACAGGTAATTTTGCCAAGCCTCGGTGCGATTGGGGGCTCAAAAGTCGGACGATAATTCCAAGAGATGTGCGACTCAGTGGCTCTCGATGGATGGTGAGAATTAGAAAACAAACGACCGAATTCCCGGGCTCTTTTTCGATCAACAGGTGAAAAGAAGGCAGCGAGGGATGAGGCGGAAGTGCAGTCTTTATCTCGCGATGTCGGGGTCCGTCAGCACGGCTGCCACGAAGGTACGGGGGATGATTTCTTCTTCGAGGAGAGCAATTCGCGGCCGGCGGCACTCTCAGAATGGCACAGCGGGAGCGTCTGATGGACTGAAGGTTTGAGCTGTCGAAACAATCAACGCCGGCAAGGCATTGTCGAGGTCAGGAAGGCTCGCAACAACGCCAGCGTCGCGGGCCGCATCCAGTATTTCTTCATCCAGCACTGGCAGGTAGCCGGGATGGGCGCGCGAGGCGGTCAAGCCACTATCAGCAACGCTGGAAAAAGGGACGGGCCAATGTGAGCGGTTGGTTTGGGATTGGCACGGCGCACGTCTCGAACCAGGACGGCGGAGGCGAAAGAGTGGGGTGTCTTTGCCGTGATGCGGGTTCGGTGCGCGAGTGCTGACCGGGCTGCTTTAGCGGGTGAGAGCCTGCAGTCGACCCTCTATTGTCGCGACCAGGGGGAGCTTATCGCAGCAACACAGAAGGAGGTTGCATGTAGGTAATGACGGTACTAATTGAATGGCAGCGCCCCTTGGTTGGCGAGTGCGTGGGCTCACTCAGGTACAGAAGAAGATGTCGCTGGTTGACATTGCCGAATTGCAGCAATATCTTCCATTTGTGCCCCGGAACGCACTGCGCGTTCCTGGAGCTGCGCTGCAGCGTGAGATTTCCCGCCCGGCGCCGGTGCAACGCGCGACTTGAGCGGCTTGCGTGCTGTGTACCGCCAGCCCAATCGTGGTGTTGAAATTTTGGGAGTCGCTCTTTGGCCTCCAGACCGTTGGAGATCAACATGGCAGGACCTGTCTCTGACCCAACACACATACACACGTTTCGATCCACCGTACAGGCAACATTGAACGTTTCATTGCTGACAGTGTGGAGACCCCACCGCCCGTTCGGAGGAATAAGCTCAGCTACCAAGCATTCCTTTGCAATTCCAACCAACGTGTTTTCTGGCTTCTCGTTCGGCTTGGCATTGCAAGCCATGGTGGAAGGCTCCAGGCTTAGCGCTCTAATTATGGCTGGATTCTGTGTTTATCGCTTCAATGTCATCCCACGCTTTCGCCTCCGGTCCCATCCGCCTGCGCTATACCGAGTACTGTGCGGCACAGGAGGAATAACGGAAAACTGCAGCCTGTAACGTCGTTGCTCGAGACTAAATGTGTCCGCTGAGCTCCAGGCTCGTGGGAAGAGAGCGCTGCACGCTACGCTTTGACTTCTCGCTCCTTTCTGCCGTTGTCAGTGTACTGCGTACCAACGACCCCATGCAATCATACCCCTGAGCCCTCTCATGGACGCAGCGTTGTCGGTGCAATTTCTTCTAACGCCGACCTTGCAGCCCATCCAAAAATTGTTTCATTGCTCATTGCTCATGGCCTCGGCCGTCAAAAAGAAAATAACCTTTCGGAAGAGGTTGCTTTCGTCATTGGTCCCACCCGAGCGCCGTTATTGCGACTGGCCAAGCAGCACCATGAAGCGACGGGTTTTGCTAATTCTGCCGCCAGAAGCAACTACTCCTCCTCGACAAGTCATTCCACCTCGTGCTGTCCCCACGCTTTGTCTCGTGTGCTACTTTTCGTAGGCCTGTCAAATCAGCCATGTGCAAAATTTTGCGTTCCGCACTTTGTTCCGCCTTCTGCTGCATGCAATGCCTACCCACGGCCGCACGTCGCCGAACCCTTTCAGACGTTATCAGCGACGATCCATCCGCCCTCATCTTGGCCAAAGTTGAATGCCACCCATTTTGCTTCCAATCCAGATATTCTAGACCTCTAGTAGTTCACGTTTAGGCCATGTTCCAAACATCCTCTGTAGCGTGTTGCACGGTGACGAGCCCGCCGGGCGCGATTGGATCTGGCGGATGGCGACAGCCACCTGTCACCATCTGCAGTTTAGATGCTCACCGCGTTTAATAAATGGCTCTACCATTACTAATTTGGGCCCATTGAGGACCCTTGAAGCGTAATTGCCTCAACGCCATGCTACTTCAATTGCTTCATCCCCATTTATGGGAGCTTTCCCAATCCGGTAACCATTCTCAGCCTTTCGAAGCTCTACTGGGTCAAAACGTGTGGTAGTTGCATAACAACCCCACGATCCTCCATGCAGCCCATAGTTTGATATTGTTAAGCCATGACGGTGGCGGTTCGGCTCGTGGCTTACCGTGATCCTTTTCACCATTGCGAGTACGCTCATCCTGCGAGTCTTTTTTGCTCGTCATCCTCGAATCTGCCGGACCCATCCGAACATCTCTGTCCATTTCCACTCACTTCGGAACATAGCAAAGCCGGGCGAGACTTAGAATCTAGAATGTAATGCAAAACGAATGATTAGCATTATGTAAACTGATTAAACCCCTTCTGATACTGAAAGCCGTCGGCCTCGAAGGGTCACGGCGGGCATTTACAACGCGCATCGTCGCTCGCGCCTCACTCCTCCAGCCTCCCACGCATCGCGGAAGCCACGCAACACACAAAACACGGGGCGGGCCTCCGCGACGCTGTACAAACCTCATCCAACAAGAACGCAAACGACGCCCGTCTTCCAAGCAGGCAGGCAGGCCCGCGCCCGAACAAAAAGGCCCGTCTAATGCGTCCCGATCCGATCAACAGCCGCCCGCTCCCTTTTTACCCACTTCCTTTGCTCTTCCTCCGTCGGCACGACGGCCGGTGCCAAAGAGTAGCCGGAGTCCCTTCCATCGCGGACTCCAAATGCAGAACGCTCGCAAACGTGTGTTCGGTGGTGGGCGTAGGTGGCCGAGCGCACCTAGCGAAACAGAGTGAAGTGTGTTGGGTACTGTACACGAGGGACGAGTGCCGGCTATACAGGATGATGGTGGATGTGAGAAGGTGAGGGTCGGTGCGCGAGTTACGAAGGAATAAAATGCCAGCCTGAACGCGCGCGCTTATTTGCAAAGACCGTGAGGGTCTTTCGCGCGTGGGGTATAGAACAATGGTCAAAAATCAAAAGGTTGGTGAGAAATGAATCGCCTTTTCGAGCGTGGTGGTAGTGTGCGGAGAAGAAGAAGTTGCTCGTCGCGACTTTAATGAACGTCTGGCGGCTCGGAGCCAGACGCAAGATCGAGAGGTATGTTTGCGGTTGGCAGACGACTTTCTGCGAACGATGGTGTTGTGAAGGTTGATGAATCCGTGTAAAGGTGAAGTTGAAAATCCAAAAAAACGCCATGACTTCGTGCCGGCATAACATGCTTTGAGGTTTGTTGGGTATCATTCCGTCAAGGGCTTCCAGGACCTTCACCAGGCCCTCGTTCGCCTGAGTCGCCTTCTATGGTCTTACGCCAATGTTGTGGTAGGCACACACAGACAAGCTGCGATCACGAATTAGCAAGCGTAGGTTAGAGAGGTTGAAGTATTTAAGCTTACCGGGAATGCTTTGATCTCGCCATCTGCGACAGGTTCAGTTGACATTGGCCGCCTTGATGACCCGTTGGATACACCACTGTCGCGGTTACCTTGCCGTCTTGCTTCCCATTCCTCTGCGCGTTCTCGAATCTTGACGCCCGTGGCCCAGCCATCGTCCCAGATTCCAACAACCTTAAGCATGTCGCCGCGATCAAGCTCCCACTCATCGTTGGCACGTGGTTGATATGCCCACAGTACAGCTACCGTGTCGTTGGGTCGAATGTCGTCTTGAGAGTAGTAGTCCTTGAAATGCGACATCTGCTCGGATTGGCCACTTGCGAGGCCTTCGGGCGACGAGTACTCCTCGCCAGATCCCGGTGAGCTATGGTCTTCGCGCAGCGAGCCGCCGCGCTTTCCAATGGCTGCCACGCCAAGTCCACTCCGCTGAGACTCCGGCGTATCGTCGTATCCCGACGAGCCATAGCCTCCACCGGCAATTGGACTGCTGTGTTCACCGTGTGAACTTGAACCTTCCAAAGCAGTCATTTGATGCACGCGAGCACCCACCGGCAAGACTTCTGGAGCCTGGGCCGCACGACCATTCGAGTATGCCATCTGTTGAGGTGGACCTTGGCGACTTGGCGATGGTTGGTTGAAAATGCTGCCATGTTGCGATTCTCTGTGTCTGCGAGCGAAAACGCAACAGGCAATGATAACACCTAGTAAAAGAAGCGCGCCAACTACAGAGCCAATCACAATGCCCGCAATCGCGCCTCCGCTGAGCCCAGACTTTGAGTGAGAGCTGGGCGAGGGTGATCCTGTGGCCGACGCTACAGCACTTGTGGTCGAGTAAATACTACCCATGCTCGTCGTGATTGGTAGCTTGACGCCGACACAACGCGTTTCACTCTGAGAGTAGATACAACACGAATCGGTGGCATTCGGAGAGCTTGCGGCACAGAAAGCGCAAAGGCTACCCAAATTAGACGAGAAACCACAGTTATCCGGCTCATTTTGAGGTCCAGATATGCAATCGTTGGACAGAGAGCCGGCTGGCAGCGCACAAGTTGTGAAATCGGCACGGATCAGGTCAATTGCATCAGACGAGGTATTGCCGCATATTGAACCAGTTGAAGCTATTGATTCTTCGCTTTGAGCGAATTCGGCCTGTATGGAATTAGATAGTCTGAATTTACATTTGTCAAAGAAAAATCGCTTACGCATGTATCGGCGCAGGCTGACAGCGCAGCACTTCCCGTGAGTCCACATGGACCAACGGACTGTTGTACGATGGCATTGCAGAGGAAGGTAGCCGTATATCGCGCGTACAGATCGGTTGTGTTTGTGAGGTTGAGGTTAGTACAGCCTAGCAGTTGCTGGTACCTAGTTCGGAGGTTAGCCACCAGTCATGGAAATTCAACAGCACCACACGCTTGCTCCACTCACTTTTGTTGCGCGTATGTGGTCCCGATGTATTGTGTAAGTTGGGTATCGAAAGTCGCGGCGTTTGAAACGTAGGCGAGGAAAGGACTGTGCGTAAAATTAGCGATTGAAGCAAACAACGGAAGCATTGCGCTACGGGAGCAACGTACTATTTAGCTGTCATTGCCGAGTCTGTTGATATTGAAGATTGGTTGAAAGCTGGACAGATCGAGGAGCCTTGAAGGGAGATACATTGCTGTGCCATCACAGCCGGAGCATTAAGAACGGCCAACGCAAGACATAATAAGGCCGACTTGGTGGACGATGGAGTTGTAAGGCGGTGAGGACTCCTTAGAGATGGAGTTTGAGCCTTCATTGCTCTGAAAGAGTGATGAAGGTCGATGGACTTTTCATGCACTCCGGATAGCACCGCGTACCCCCTTCCTCCCACGGCGAGCAACTACCCAGCACGTTGTCAAACGGCTCGGGTCAGAACTCAGTCCTGGAAGAACAGAGGCCGTCCAGAGCGCTCAATTGCGGCTCAATGGGCGGTGGGAGAGGTTCGGGAGGGAGATGCAACAGAGATGTTGATGGTTGTTGACGGTGGAGGAGAAACGTCGGAATCGCTAGGACATGCAGTCGAAAGACGAGAGACCAAGAACCAACATGAGCTCCGTAATACGCAGGGAAGATTCGTGACCTTGAATTAAAAACAAAGGAGAGCTGTGAAGGCGCCTGGGGAGCCGGTGGAGTTCGATTAGGCGATGGGAAAAACAGCGTGGAGTTGATGCATTCGCTAGACAAAAAGACAAACGAGCGACTGGGAGCCAACGAAATTAGCGTCAAGGAGTGCAGAGTGCAGCGCAGATGCGCGAGAGAGCGTTTTGCAGGAAAGTAGAGAGCGACTGGGAGTTGTGGAACAGCAGGAGCAACGCAATTACGGTGGAAGTAAAAGGTACAAAGCGAAATCTAAGCCAACGGCATGCAAAGGCCAGCTCGTGGCTTCTCACCTCACCACATCCGGCCCAAACCATGCGGCAACCGGCAAGCGCAGGTACGAAGAAGCATGCGGCCGGGTTGAGCCTTGACTTGCGACAGGTCTGAGCAGCAGGGACGCGATGAGACGGCTGCCGGCAATTGGATGCACGCTCGCTGAAACGACGCCGCAGCCAACTGGTAGTGGAGAAGCGCAAACGCCCTCGGACACGGTGGGAAATTGCCATCACGGAGCGCTACACCGCTACTGGCATCACAAGAGATTGGATATTCTGCTGTGTCCTCTCCAGCCGCGATGCCAACCGCTGCGACTCTAGGCTTCGTTGGTTCATGAAACGGAGGCTTCGATGTCGTTGCTCTGCAGCTGAAACAAAGCAATCACCATCCACCGGTGTCGGCTACGTCGCGTGTCCTTCAAACCGTCAAGGTCTGTTTACTGCGCAACGCCATTTCAAAATGGCTTAGCCTCGAGATACACACGGCATCGTGGCGACGCTCGCAATGCGCCGGACTGCTTCCAGCTACATGGTCTACAAATAGTACCGTCATCAGACCGAAGGGATCAGCAGGCCGGCTTGGCTGACTTGGTACCTTGGATAAGCAGGTAAGGTTTGTTCAGTATTTGAATTTGCTGCCGGCACGTTGAAATTGCGGGTATATAGAGGCGCTGCGTCTGGGATTGGCCCTGTCCCAGCTAGGGAATCCGCTATCGTACCTTACTACATACCGTTTGCGACTCCAAATAATTACGACAACTCCCCAATACATACTATGCTCGAGTACGGACTAGCATTCTCAGAGCTTAAGTCCATCCGTTTACTTTATACATAGCACTTCATCCTTCTCCCTTACGCCATCCTTCTCCGTGACGCAAGCTAATTATTGAAGAAGCCCTACTCTCTCTACCCTGCCAGTGCCTATGACCATGCATGTTTGCATACTATGGCACTTCTCTTCGTTTCATAGCTGACGACTCGAGACGTCAAACGTTAAATCGGCTTCATGGCATACTCGACCACTTCTAGAAGACGTCGAGTATGTGGTACAATGATGATTACCTACGTGTCTTAAATTCCCTATTGGAAGATTCTTTGGATGATCAGTGTAACCAGCGATCCGTGCAGTCCCCCTTATTCTGGCTCCAGGTGACTTGACATATAAATCACAGATGACCCAACCAGTGCGTTTCTCCTTCACGTCGATTGAACTCTATTAATTCCATCTTTGCAACTGCTGAGAACTTATTCGATGCGCCCAAGTGTCTGCCATGATATACGTCGTACTATGCCCTAAATCATAGTTCCGATGACTTGTTGAGAGTATTGGGGGCCAGCCAATCACGCTCTTTGACAACACCATCACAAAGTACACACTTTCTTCTCTATTCCCACGCAGGCATTCGCTTTCCTCAGCAGCACTGTTCCTTATCTACCTTATTGTTCCAGTCATATTGCATTCCCGGATCTTGATATTCCAGCTCAACGGAATCGAGCCATCGGACCGATCTCGCTTTGAATATGAAGTCCAGAGTTGCGGGGCCATGTCACATCATACGTTGCCAGGATCACAATCACTACAATCGGTAGTTACTATTGGGCGACTATAGCAACGACACTGGATAATCGCGGTGGTGTCACCTGGCGCGGGACTAGGACGGTGAATATTCAACACGGTGAAGTAAGCTAAGGAGCGTTGCGAGATATAAACGGTCCTTTTCTCTCTTTGTATTTCAAACGAAGGAGGTAGAATAGACCGAAAGCAATGGCCACCGCTATAGAGCAACCATCTAGTACCACAGAAAATGATTTCGAGCTAAGACGTCGAGACCTTGGTTGGTACGATGTCAACTTGAATGTCAGTATCGACAGCCACCCGAATGCACGAAAGCTTCTTGAACAGTGGAGTGGAATACCTGAAGACAAGGTCAACGAGCATATAAATGAGATCGTAAGGCTGAAATTCTGATTTGCATCATCATGCCAAGATTGACACGCATTCAGAGAACCAAGGCATTCAAGATTGTTCGCTCCTAACATAGGTCTAAGGAACCAGGCTGCAATTGCTTACTCTGTGCAGTTCCCGTACCCATGCATAGGAGCATACCGCTTCCTTGACCTCAGCATCATAAGCAGCCCCCAGTACGATGAGATCCTGTCGCGCGTCAAGAGCGGCGAGAAATTCCTCGACCTGGGCTGCTGCTTTGGACAAGAAGTACGGCAACTTGTGAGCCATGATTCCACCGCCGACCCGGCCATCGTCTTTGCAGCTCACTGACCACCCACGCTAGGCCTACGACGGCGCGCCGTCCGAGAATCTCTACGGCTCGGACCTGAGGGAGGAGTTCATCGAGCTGGGTTACGAGCTGTTCCGCGACCGCGCCAAGCTGAAGGCGACGTTCGTGGCCGCCGACGTGTTCGACGCGGAGTCGCCGCTTAAGCAGCTCGACGGCCAGATCAGCATCGTGTACGCGGGCTCGTTCTTCCACCTGTTCGATTGGGAGAGCCAGAAGGCCGTTGGGCTGCGCGTCGTGCGCCTGTTGAAGGCTGAGCCCGGGAGCGTGCTCGTCGGCCGCCAGGTCGGCAATGTCGAGTCGGGTGAGGAGCCAAGGGGCGCTGCTCCCGGTGAGAGGAAGAGGTTCAGGCATGACCCTGGGAGCTGGAAGAAGCTCTGGGATGATATTTGCAGAGAGACGGGCACGCGGTGGGATGTTCACGCCGAATTGGATGACTGGGCTTTCGGCAGAGCGGCATCTAGTGATATTGCGCAGAAGCTGCGAGATGAGATGGAGGAATCCGGACGCAGGAGAATCAAATTTGTAGTGAGAAGGCTCTGATGGAGCTGAACTGTGATAGTTTCAGAGATGGACCGCTAATGGGATGAGAAAGCAGAGGTCTTATAATTGGATTTCTGAAAACGGTTGTCTTTTAGCAGACAGATATACGACATTGCCAGCCAGAATCATTTATGGGTATCCGGTTAACCCAGCTCGAAAATACGCCTCATGAACAAAAACAGAGTTGATGCCTCAAGCCCAGGTACTCTGCTGGTAATACATTGCTTCATGTTGACGGCATCTCATACTCATTTCTCCTCCTAGCCAGATCCTCTCCTGTCACTGCCCTGCTGAACCTCCTTGCCTCCGCAACTAGTACATCTAGGCCCACAGCTGCGTTCGTCATCTTACCACCCAGATACATCATAAGATCCTCATTTGAGGTACAAGCCAGCAGCCCTCTCCGATTGACTTTCAGGAGTGCAAGCCCAAAGCAGAATAGATATCTCCCGTCACAGAATCCGAAAAGCAGGTCCCAGAATCTGTAGAGAGGTTCACCAGATAAACACGCAGCGAAGGCGCTAATGAACCAGCCAGGCGTGAACATGGTCAGCGAGACGTTGTGTGCGGCAATGTGCTTATGGAGCTGCGAGAGAAAATCGTTGACATAGCTGAGGAGAACATTGCCATCCGTTTCGAGGGCCGCGCCTGAGACCGCACCGGACCGCGAGTAATACTCTCGAGGAAGAATGTTTTCGATAATGGCGACGAGAAGCCAGAATGCATCTTCGGCGGAGGGAACGAGTAGCAAAAGATTCGCGGCGATGATGTTTAGGCCTTGCGAGTAGCCGATTTCGGGGTTGTGGTGCGAATATGCGATCAATACGTCCCGCAACTTCTTCCGGCCCACTCCGTCGCGGAAAAACACATTGTTCGCTAGAGTTCGTTCAACATCCGCGGATATATCGGTCATGGTTGCTTCGTCAACAGTGCCGCGCGACAGGAGTGATTGATAAACACCTGGTGAACGGAGAGCATTCGCTCCTGACTTTTCTGTCCAGATTTCTTGACGAAGAGATACTGGTATTCCCCAGACTATCATAGTATTGAACTTCTCGATGACTTCCGCCGGAGCGGTGCCTGGACTACATAGTCGTGCGATGGAAGCCATATTGTAGTCTGTGAAATCGTCTGTGCGGGTTTTACGGAGAGTTGCGCGGACCTGCTCATTGAAGACCGTCCACTTCGCTTCGAGCCTTTTCTGTTGTGCATCGTACGTCTCATTCAGCTTCGTAAGCAGGGAGTTAAGTGCTCTTGTACCTTCCGAGCCTAGATCTGTTGAAATGAGAGTACCAGTAACAGATGTTGGAGCGACACCGATGGACGATTGCTGGATTGCAATAAGACCTTCAGCTGATTGAGAAGGTTTCGCCACATCAATGAACTTTTGCTTTCCTTCTGCTCCAAAGGAGACCAATCGCACTGCTGGACCCACTGGCGCATAGCACAACAATTCTCCATTAGAATCGCCAGCACTTAAACTGAGTACTTGATAATCAAAGTCGTCCGGCGTCTTCAGACCTTTAACAGTGATACCGATATCATCATCGCTGAGAGGGAAGCTATCCATGGAAGAGCTTTCGGATTCTTCAGCTCCTTGGAATCTAAGGGCTTCCTGATGCCTCTGTTCCCGGTGCGTCGTAAACAAAAAGCCAAGTCGATCAATTTCACCTACACGACGATTCTTGCCATTCTCTTGCAGAGCAGGAGGTAGGTCATCCACGTCGATTGGATCTTTCATCTCCATTGCTTCAGATCTGGAGCCTCCACGAGAGCCACCCCTTTGCCTTCGTGGTTGCTTGTTGCCAGCCAAGAGTGCTAACGCAGATGATGTTGGTTTTGGCTTGATTGGTAGACTCTGGATCGATGCAGGGCGCGAAGTGGGTTGGAGGGGATGCAAATGCTGGTTACCCCAACCCGGTGAAGACGACACACGTTCCAGTGGAATATCCTCTGATGCAGCATCGCTCCTAAGGTCGCTTACGACTTGTCCACTCATAGAATCGAGAAGATATGGACCACCAGGACTATCGACGACCTTGATGTCGGGCCTGGTAATGGAGTGCGTTCGCGAGTGTTCCACTGAATGCTTAAGCATCTGCATTGCGCTGTCATATCTTCGCTCGTGATCAATAATGCTGGATTTGAGCTGCTCGTTCTCTTCTCGGAGCTGTCGGGTTTCCTCGAGCAGAACTAACTTGTTGGTTCGCTCCTGCGTTACGCGCCGATTGCTTTCTGCCAAATCTGCTGAGAATTGGCGGATAGAAGCAATGGCACCACCATTTGCGTCGATTATTCTTTGAATTTGCTCATCAGTGGCGTCAAGGAGAGGATCTGAGTCTTCTTCGGTGCCATCAAATACAGACTTGGCTGCCGGCTGCTCCTCAGGCTGAGAGGTTATCAGGGAAGCCATGATGACCTTGCGAAGATTTGCAGCCCCCCGGAGTGTGCGGTTAAGTGCCGATGAAGTCGACTGAGCTTCATAATGGCCTTTCGGACGTGACGTCTCTGCATAGGAAGTAGATAACGAATGTCTAGCCCGAGGACCCAGACTGTCCTTTTTGGGATCAAGCGGTGACCTAATCTGTTTGGGTGATTCGGGTTCTGATATTAGATCGGGAAACGATGTGAATCCTTTTGGTGACAATGATGGAGACGTATGCGTGGCTTCCGTTTGATGATTCTGGCCGGACGAGCCAGATGACTTTCGAGATTTCGAGGCTTTTGGTCGACCCATACTCTCTCTAGGGGCGTCCATGCTGACACCTTGTTCTGTATCTATTGAGCAACGCTATGCTAGATGCGCGTAGCCTCTATCCGGTGACATTAGAGATAGATAAACAGAAAGACTGCCGTTTTCGATCTGGATATCCGTAGCAATGAATGTCGGTGGGCCGGCGAAGTAAGGTGACTCGGCGGGCCGAAAAAGCAATTGACGAGACGTCCAAAATCAGACGAGAATGATAGAAGCACAAGCCAAAGCGCTCTTTAAATGACACTTAAAGAGGATGGGCCTTGCGCACAGTGAGAGCGAGACAAGGAGTCAAATGGCAACGGCGAACATGACGGATGTATGTCATGAGGTAACGCTTAGATGCGATGTGATGCCCAGGAACAAGGATTGGGCGTGTGGGGCTTGACGCGACCCAGGCAGACGCCCAGTCGATCTTGCAGTTCACCTGCTCCTCCTCACACGCAAAATACGCCTCCTCTATGCTCTTGCCACTCGCTCTTGCACTGTCTTCGTGATAAGTCTTCGATATGTGGAGCTGTAGTGGCCGGAAGAGATGCCTGCCAAAGACGAAGAGGCGGCGCTAGCAGCCATCAAGACGCTCCGAGAGCTTTCAGACGACCAGAAAGAAGCCAAGTCCAAAATCGACTCCATCCTACTCAACGCCGACGAGAAGCCTCACGTCGATATTCAGGAACTTTTCGACCTGTACAACATCCTGTACTTCCGCTCCCTCCTTCTTCCATGGGTTGAAGTCTCCTGGTCTTCCCGTCTGACGTTATGCTCTGGAATGTGCGAGCTTGTCAAAGACGACGAAGGGAAATATCGCCGTATTCGACTGAAGCTGTCTGAGCCCCTACTCAAGTTTCGACCTCGAGAAGACACGATAAACACTCTATTACACGAAGCTATTCATGCATACTTCTTCGTCACGACCAGCTGGTGGCATTCCCGAGGCGAAGATGGCACCGGTCACTGTGCCGGGTTTGTTATGCTGGCCGATGCAATCAACGATCATGGTAACTACTTAATCACTGTGTATCATACGTTCCATGATGAAGTAGATAGCTACCGAACACATGTCTGGCAATGCGACGGGCCGTGTCGAGATCAACCTCCGAATTTCGGCTTAGTGAAGCGGACAATGAATAGGCCACCTGGAAAGACCGACAACTGGTGGGAGAAGCATGCGCAGGAGTGTGGAGGGACGTATACAAAGATCATGGAACCGGAACTTACCAAGGCGCAACTGAATAGTTTAAGTGCTATGGCAAGGGCTGGGCGCCAAAAGAATAAGCTTGACTCCTGGGTGAAAAGCCCAAAGAAAGAAGCAAGTGCGGTTCCCACGACGTCTAAATCAACTACGCCAAACATGTCGACCTCATCAACTGCTTCGACTGTGTTGACTGCATCTACCGCGTTAACTGCGTCAACCACGTCAACTACAAGCGGGAGCGTTACTTCACTAAAAGAGCGCCCGATGAGCCTGAAAAGGTGGTTGACAGAAGATGCTCACTCAATTGCGCCGCCTACAAAGCAAAAACTGGTCGCGTGTCCGATATGTGACGAGAGGATATCGGAGAAGGATATCAACGCTCACTTAGACAGCGCACATCCACCGTGACTTGCTAACATTCTTTTCAAGCTACATCGCTTATACGGTGGTTGACCTTGAACGGAGTTATTACAGGACAAAAGCTATTTCCTAACTTTCATCTAGAATTTCTTCCATATTAGAACACCAAACCATGTAAGTGGTACCGTAGACAAAGTCACGAACGGTATATTTTCAGATACAAAGGTGGTCTTCTACATTTCGCTATTCTTGTACGCAGCCTTACAAAGACCGAATTCTCCTCCGACTGAATAGTCAGTATATATCAAAGAAGATCGAGATGTACATTCCTTATAGAATTTCTTGTCACGTCTCAGGACGACTTAAAAGGGAGCTTTACTTCTATCTACAATGCAATCCTAATGAAAGTTGCTGCTTTTCACCACGGCGCCGATTATGACGCAAGAGAAATAAACCTACAATTAAATTAATTTGTTCTATGGACGATTCAATGATCATTTATGTGATTGAATCAAAGCGGGCGTACCTAACTGGGAAAGAGAGTTGGCCGAAGTTTTGCCGTAGAACTTTTGGTCTCGATTTGGAACCGCAACGGAAAGTTTCAGTCAAGCTCAAATCTCAACACGCGCCATCAAAGAGTCGCATTGAAGCTCGCAGCGAGTTTCAATAAGTACGACATGTTACAGATACGGCCAATTGCGCGGATGAAGCCTCCACAACGCTGCCTTTCTTCCTTCTTCCGCACCTACGCAAGCGTGCAACATTCCTCAACAGTGCCATCAAATCCGACTGTACCTTCTGTTGAAACCACCGAAGCCATCTCACAGCCGCCATCAACCCCACGGCGGCAACAGAACGTTGTCCTGCGTACATACAAACCTCGAACTCCTGGCGTGCGGCATCTGAAACGACCCATCAACGACCATCTCTGGAAAGGCAAACCTCACTACCCACTCACATTCCCGAAGAAAGGGCACGGCAAAGGAGGCCGCAACAACAGCGGCAGAGTCACGGTCAGGCATCGAGGCGGAGGACATGCAAGACGAATCCGAACGGTGGACTACAGCCGGCTGGAGGCCGGGCCATGCACAGTGCAGCGCATCGAGTACGACCCGAACCGCAGCGCACACATAGCCCTTCTAAAGAGCGAGGCCGACGGCAAGCACAGCTACATCATCGCGGCCGAGGGCATGCGCGCCGGCGACGTAGTGCAGAGCTACCGCCGCGGCATCCCGCCGGACCTGCTGGCCAGCATGGGCGGCGTGCTGGACCCCGGCATGCTCGCGGCTAAGACCGCTTTCCGCGGCAACTGCCTGCCGCTGCACCTTGTGCCGCTGGGCACACAGGTGCACTGCGTGGGCAGCGCCGCCAACAGAGGCGCCGTGTTCTGCAGGAGCGCCGGCACCTACGCCGTTGTCGTGGCCCGCGATGAAGGCCGCTGGCCGAAGCACGTTACCGTGCGCCTGCAGAGCGGTGAGGTCAGGAAGGTGTCGAGGGATGCGTGCGCGACTATCGGCTCCGTCAGCAATCCGCATTGGCATTTTCGGCAGTTGGGAAAAGCCGGACGGAGCAGGTGGCTAAATATCAGACCCACTGTAAGAGGCGTGGCGATGAATGCTTGCGATCATCCGCATGGAGGTGGCAGAGGCAAATCAAAAGGGAATCGGCATCCTGTGTCACCCTGGGGCACTCCTGCCAAGGGCGGATACAAAACGCGGAAGAAGAGGAATCCGAACAAGTGGGTAGTGCATGAGCGTACCAGGAATCAAGGCAAGAGACGGACAGGCAATGCATGATAAGCTATTAGATGTTGTACATACTATGGAGTCGCACACCGTAATCATCAAACCTCTCGGTCACCTCCAATGGCGACGAGTCTTGGAGCTCAGCTGAGTTAAATTTTTACTACGATCCCCACAGCTCACATCTACGGGAGGGTATAGAGCGTCTAAAGAGTTCATAAGTGTGACTATGGCTTACTCATAGGACAGATCTTCCCTGCATACGCTCAAATTGTCAACTCTCTGTACCAATGCCGTCTGCGCGACCAGAAGTGAGCTATCAGTTAAGAACCAATTAGAGCGCCGCATTTGGGAAAGCCCACAAATCTTTGGGGGCAATTTCGAAGTACCAAGTCACTGGTCGGAGGAGCGGGGAAATCATTTAGACTCCATAGATTTTCTAACTGTTTGCAAAAACTGGCGCACTTTTACTATGTCACAGCTTATGATTTCCGTATCCAATGGAGATCGTATACTGTCTGTAAGTCCTCAATTGCAGGATCGAGGCTTAAGGAGAGAAAAGATGAAATTACGCATTTCGGCTTCCGCGAGAATTCCATTGCGTAGTAGGTTTGATTACTTTTCGCCAGGCAGAACGATTCTTGATCGTCTCAGAGGTCCAAAAATTTGCACATTTCCAGTCATCCAGCGGTTTACGTGTGCCCGAAGCCAGCCCTCTCCATGGGCTGCGTCATTTCGTATTATCGTCGTATCCAGTGTCACCATAACGATGGCAGGCCGAGGCATATACGTATAAGGTAATTAAGGTATCGCTGGCCACGAATTTACTAAGTTAAGAAGTGAAGCATTCGGAAACCGAGAGTCTTGGTAGCAATCGAGGCCATGGCGATGTGCTCAACGTAGCAAACCCGTAAGATTGGTGCTCAGTTTGAAGGAATTGGGGATTCGGGTGACCATTACAAAGAAGATTATTCAGCGCACAGAGTGTGCGTCTGTAAGGGCAATCGCGAAGGTTCCATGTTTTGGTCGGCGTCGAACGGAGTTAATCGTTGGTTCAGGCGTATCTGCAGGGTTCAGTTTGCAGCGGAGGAAAGCGAAGTGGCACTGAGGGCAGCCCTATTAAGAGACCGCCGTCTCGACTGCATGCGCTCGGGACACCTACGCCATTTCCGCTAGACGCCGATGTGCCCTCTGCTGTCGAATTGCGTCCTTGGTGAGGTGGAAAGCAGATGCCTAAACCCGTGTGCTCCAATTCTCTCTTCCTGTCTACTTGGCCCATTCACTCACCGATCTGATTAGCATCTTGCCATTTTATGTTGACGAACCTACCTCAGGCATCGGAGTCGACTTGAATTCTTTCTGGTGTTCGCTTTGTCTGTTGTCTGATGCTCTCGATCTTTGCACGCGGATGAACAACCCTCCGATCTTGCTTCCTGCTTTCGACACTTCACCTGCCTGTAAATCTACCCGTAACCCGACGCCAACATGGCAAATTCGGCCGCCGATGCTGAGAACGACGATTTCTTCAATGATCTCTCACAGCAAGCGCCAAACGGCGACGATGTGAGCCCTACCGAAGAGGACAACCGCGGTGGAGACAACAAGGACCGAGATGCGCAACCAAAAGCCAAACGGATAGCATGTATCCTGTGTCGGAAGCGGAAATTGAGATGTGACGGAGCACGCCCAACGTGTGGAACATGCAAGCGACTATCTCACGATTGCGCCTACGATGAGGTGCGCAAGAAGAGCGGTCCAAAACGAGGATACGTGAAGCAGTTGGAGGCTCGACTGCGTATGATATTTCCCATTTTGCGCCTCGCATCAATCTGCCACTGACAATTTTGAATCTAGAACAAGTTGAGACTCTACTCAAAACACAAGATCACAATGAGCCAGTGCGACCATCGCCAACATTCGGGCAGCCATCTGCCGGTAGCTCTACGTCGCAAGCTATTGATCCAATGTTGGGATCAAGTAACATGAACACCACCGTCAGCGGATCGGAGCAGACGCACACATTTGCACCCGCAATGGGTCAGACAAATCAGAATGACTACAACTTGATGGACACAACTGGATCTACATCTCAAACCAACGACTCAGCCCCATTTTCGTGGGAGGTTATAGGTCTTGGGCTAGAAGAACCTCTCCCGGCTTCAGATATTATCAACGACCTGTAGGTGACCCTGTTGGGCGTACATTGTCTCAAATATATTAACTTGCATGTAGCCATCAACTATACTTTGAAAAGGTGCATCCTTCAATACCCATGATACACAGACCACGATACCTCGCTGCTATGAATTTAGCACCGAATATGCGCCCACCTATATGCTTGCGCTACATGATGTGGTGTCTGGCCTCGCAAACCTCGGAGAGGTTCGAATCTCTAACGGAAATTTTCTACTATCGTGCCAAGAAGTATGCACACTTGGACGAAATGAAAGGTCACGGCGAGACCATGATCACCCTTGCGCATTGTCAAACGTGGCTTCTGATTTCTCTGTACGAATTCAAGTGTATGTACTTCCCGCGGGCTTGGTTGAGCGTTGGCCGAGCGGCTCGAGCGGCGCAGATGATGATGCTACACCGTCTTGATGGCACTGGCTTAGACGTCAAGCAATGTTTGGCACCTCCTAGGGACTGGACTGAGCGCGAAGAACGCCGAAGAACGTTCTGGATGGCCTTCAACTGCGACCGATATGCGAGCATTGGAACTGGTTGGCCAATGACCATCGACGAGAAAGATATCATGACAAATCTACCGGCATCGGAGGAGGCTTTTGATAAGAGCAAACCTGAGCCTACATTGTCTCTCGAGCAAGCACTGAAACCCGGCGGCGTGAACCGAATATCGCCAATGTCTGGAGTTATTCTCATGGCTTGTCTGTTCGGGCGCAATTTACATCACCTTCACCGACCAACTCCCGAGGATATGGACGACAATCTGGACGGTGCTTTCTGGAAGCGTCATCGCAATCTGGAAGGAATCCTCTCAAATATCGCTCTCACCCTTCCAGACTACCTACGTTTACCTGGAGGTCTACCAGATCCAAATGTCGTTTTCATGAACATGGCCATTCACACTTCCGCCATCTGCTTGCATCAAGCCGCAATTTTCAAAGCAGACAGGCATAGGCTACCACAGAATGTTAGCACTGAGAGTAGAGTTAGATGCGTGACCGCTGCGGCGGAAACCGCACGTATCATGCGGATGATTGTTCATCTTGATCTTATCACGGTATGCTTTGCCTTGCATAGCCTCTAACTAGAACTTTACTAACTCCTCTAGATGAATCCATTCCTGGCTTTCTGCTTATATGTCGCCGCTCGTGTATTCGTGCAGTACCTCAAGTTCCGGCCCAAAGACCAGCAAATGATTGCGTCTCTACACTTTTTACTGGACGCTATGCATGCGTTGAAACGTAGAAACCCGTTGACGGAATCATTCCTGGTCCAGCTAGATGTCGACTTGGAAGGTGCAGGAATAGACGTAGGCCAACGTGCGCCTGACTATTCAAAGCCTACAATCGTACGTGAAGACATCCGCATCAGAGGAGGACCCGGGGGTTTGCTTAAAGTCAATGACATTATTAACAATACGGCACAGGCGGAGATACCTCAGAATACGGATTCTGTCAAATGCAGTCCACTTTTCGAGATCCGCGAGTCGCAACAGCCGATGGCAGACGTGAACAAGTTCCAGAAAATACCCACTTCTCAACCTTCGCAGGGTAACAGTCCAGGACCTCCTTTCCACGTTGCCAAAGATGTCAATTTCATGGAGGCAGCAAACTTGGATTATCTCTCTGGAATAAATTCGAACAACTCTTATCAGCTTCCAGCTCGTGGAAAATTGGCGCCGGATGGAAGTGTGCCACGCATAATCTCCATCAACGACTCCCTTACTCCACCATCGGACATGGATAAGAATTCCCCGGTTATGACCATCAACGAATCCATCTCTCGTAGCAACTCCGTTCACAACTCGTTCTCGCCAGTCTCACACGTGACACCCCCGTCCGACGGTGATGCGCAACATTCCCTCCGCAACTCTTCTACAACTCACAAAGGCACAACACCTATGTCAGTCTCCGGCAGCGCCTCAAACATGCCAACGCCTGGCGCTGGTGTCGGCAATGTCGACTTTATCTCCGCGCTCGGCATGGATACCGACTTCACAAACCTCTCTTTCCAACCGTCGTTCATGAATTTCGATGAGTCCACAAACTTTAATATGCAAAGCGGTTGGGAGATGAGCGGCATCGAGGCCAACGCGCCAACTGGTCTCACACCTGCTCCCTCCGGCGACATGAATTGGAGTCAAATGCTCGATGGCATTCAAGACTGGTCTTTGCCTAATTCGAGTGAGCAGCAGTCGTTTGATCATTTGGGACGAAGAACGACGTGAGACAGCAGAGATTGTGTTCTCGTACGGATGAACTGCGAAAAGAAAGAACTTGTACATATCGGTGGCAACACAGGATTAACGGCCGGCGTCCAAATTTTTTGGGATCAACCGGATGGAGGAATGGAACCGATCCTCTCTACTCCGACACGCGATGCATTGGCGGTTTGAATCAATTGCACAGGGGTCTCGGATTTTCTACTCTCTCGCTGATGGCAGCTATGGCATGAACCAGCGCTGGCACACGCACCCCGAAAGGGATAGACTCTGCAACGGAAACAGCTTTATTCTGTACAATAGCGCTCTTAATGACGAACCATGCGAATCTCCACCAACCTCCCAACCCAGCCCACAAGCCTCCACCCAACCCTCCCATCGCACCTCACGCGCGCCGCACCCCATCCTCCACCTCTCACGCCCGCCGCGCACCGCCCTCGCCATCGCACCAACCCCCGGGCATCGCCCGCGCGCCGGTATCCGTCCGCTCCAGCATCCCACCCACGACCATCCGCGCCCGTCGCGCCGCCACCTCCTCCTCCAGCCCCTCGTAGCCGCCGCTCGCCGTGTCGAACCGCACCGGCCACGTCTTGCCCGTGCGCACGCGCGGCGCGGCGCCGCCCGCCCCGTTGCTGCAGAACGGCGACATGGGCACCGCTGTGGCGTGCGTGCTTGGCGTGGCAGGCGCGCGTGCGCTCGCGCCGGAGGCAGGTGGGTGGCTTGAGGGGACGTTGAGCGCGGGCGTGGGCCGGTCTGGCGCGTGCGGGTGTGGTGTGCTTGGGCGAGCGGCGGGTGTCGTGCCGTGGTTTGGTGCAAGCGTGAGCTCCGTTGGATGGTCGTGGGTTGGCTGGTCTGGCGTGCGGCGCTCTGTTCTGGCTTGCTGTGGTGTGGGTTGATCTGGCGATTCGGCGATGCTGGATTGAGTGGCGATGCTGTCTGTTGCAGCTATTGCTTTTAGTATGTCGAGAGCACTGTCGAGAGGTGGCTGTTGTGACACGGATTTCAGGATTTCAGTCTGATTCATAGGAGAGATTTGGCGGTCAAATTTGGGCCGTTCGATCTGTAGCGTTTGGGAACTACTGGCGCCTGGTTGTTCGTCGAAACGCGATGCCACAGGGCTGGCTGGATCCGAAGCACGCACTCGGTCGCGAGGATGGGTAGCTCTCGACTCGTAAAAGTTGTCACTGGCCATTCTGTTGACTTCCTTTGTCTCCATTTCCTCTGCACTGAGCGGCGCCGCCCCGGATGATCCTGATGTTACGCCAGATGCGGCTTTCGAGAGAGAGTTGCGAGACGATTCCTTCCCGCCAAGCGAGTTTTCTCTGTTTCCGAGCGAGTTGTGTCGTGATATCTTCTCAGCTAGGCTGTGATGCGATTGTGTGTCTTCTGGTAAAGAACTATTAGCATCTTTTCTTTCTGCAGAATTGCGATGCGTCGAATCTAGCGTGTAAGCATCATAAGTCGGTTTAAACCGTGCCGTATAGTAGTCATCTGGCGCATCACGAGGGCTCGAAATCCTTCGAGTATCGCCATCGCTGGAAGGAGGTAGGGAAATGGCTGCAGGTGATGAGGTCGTTGATACTGGGTATGACAGGACCCTGTTCGCAACGTCTTCGCTGTACTTATTCGATCCAACTGAGAGAGGCAGGCTCCTCGGAGCGGATGGATTTGGCTCTGGATAGACGTTGGACGTTGTTGAGAGCATGTTTCGGTCGGCTATGTCTTCATTGAACCGCATACGACTAGGGTCTGTCATATAACGCTGATCACCACCCAATGTGAGCTTTCGGTCTTCTTTAGCCATGTTGGGATCTCTTTGATGCAGAGAGATGATTGATTCGAAGTTTCTTGTCGAAGAATCAGACGGACGGTCAATGGGGCGATTGAAGGCCACTATAGCACTTGATATCCTTCGTGTATCCGGCCTATCTTTCGACTCCGGTTCAAGAGTACTTCTGGTAGACATTTGTCTCGCAGGACGATCGGTTGAATCAACTTTTGGGAGAGGTTGTAGTGATGTCAGAGCTTGCGACTCTGGTACTTTAACCGGTCGTGAGGGTTCGGCATCCTTCGAATCGTACTCTGTTCTATGACTACTCCTAAGACTGCAGCAATGAATGCTAGGACAAAGCTCCATTAGTGTGAAGTCTATTGAGGGTCACGAGAAGGTAAATAGGAAGGAAGGAAAAGACAGCGGACTCCAGCTTGAAGAAGAATGTGATTAGAAAATGATCTCGAGCCGTGGAGATGAAGAAATTGTAACGGTGAGGACTACAAGGCAAGGACTCTACACATCCTAAGGGATACTACGGCAGCAGCGAAACCAACGAAGTCACCAGGACGACGGCTGCTAATTACCTCAACTCGGAGAGCGCAGCTCCTTCCAAGTGTTCTACAGCTGTACTTGACGTTGTCTTCATATAAAATATGAATCCTTTCGGTGATGGAAGATGCCTTCATTCTGGTGACGAGTCATTCCCACGCACCCACCGCCGGACATCAAGTATGTTGAACGATGCCAGCCAAGAATTGCTCTCTCGTACTGCCCATATGGCATTATTGATACGAGCAGGAAGAGTCCGTGGTAGCGAGATTAGAGACATCACATCATAAGGACCCTAACATCATGAGCTCATCAGCGTTGGAGTGTCGTTGATTCAGCCATTAACTTCGAAAATGTCGGAACACGGGACAAGAGAAGAGCACATCCAAAGTCGGATCACAGATCTGGTAATGTGTCTCCCTATGTCGAGAGACGCACTGTGTAACGAGACAAATCCCCGGTTTAGACCTCTGAAATCTCTCCCTCGCAAGTCTATGAAGATATAGTGGATATGTCTCTATTCTACAGCCATTTCTCTTTCAGAAGACCCGTCTGCAACGAGAATTACTGCAGTGTTGATCGTGCTGTCGATCGCTTCTTTGATGCTGTCGGTCGCCGCTTCAGCTGCTACCTCCCTGCTCAATCGCGACTGTGGAAGTCCCTTCGAAGTTCGGAGGGCTAAGGGGAAAGTTCTATCAAGAAATAATACGGCTCCAAGCCTGAAGGCCACTCTGACTTGAGGAACATACATTGCGAGAGTTCCGTCGGGCGGAGGAGGGGTCTGCCGACGTGGCGTGGTGATTTCAGCGCGCCTTGGCGTGCATTAGCGTGCTTACATCATCCAGTTTTTTAATTGTCTTAACTAACGTATTTCACAAGCGAGCGAGCTAGCTGAGACTGCACCTTATTCGTCAAAATTTACTTTGCAATATTTCAACAACCACCTAATCAATCACTTCCAAACTTTGTAGATACACTTTCTGGATGATTTTGAACCTGTTAGCCGAGTTTGGAATCAACAGGCCTTGTGGTTCTCGAGATACTTTGATTCTGGCCCCCATTTGCCCTCATTTTTTTACCCAAAGCGCTGTATCTCGGTCAAAACGAAACCTATTGCCTCATGGCTTCCATGAAGATCTTAAAACACCTAGAAGTATCTAAATATTAAGTTTTAGAATCATTAACCAACTTGTTGTTGAGATCTTGCATGGTAAATTTCGATGAATTAGGTGCGATCTCAGCTGGCTCGCTCGCTTGTGAAATACGTTAAGATCGAAACTCTGCGCCACAACCAGAACAGCGCCACCTCACCCCCAAATGGCTCCAGCAGAACTCTCAGACTCGACATTTCTAAGATGCTATGAATACAGATTGCCCTCCACCTCCGTCGACGCAAGGGTCGTACGCTTCGAACCCGGCGCGTCTGTCGAACGATGCTTATTCTGTCTGGAATGCTTCACCATGCATCTTTTACAACGCAAACCCGGCGGCAAGCTCGCCTTAAGCACATTTACCGGCAAAGATGTCTCTGTTCCTGCCTACGCAATACTGTCTCATACTTGGGCCATAGATAACAGCGAGGAGGTTACCTTTCAAGACATCGAGGCCGGCATGGGCAGCAGCAAGGCAGGCTACAGGAAGATACAATTCTGCTTGGACCAGGCAGAAGTCGACGGTATTCGATACTGCTGGATTGATACCTGTTGCATTGATAAGAAGAATGCCGTGGAGCTTTCAGAAGCCATCAATTCCATGTTCCGTTGGTACCAGAAGGCTGCGCGCTGTTATGTCTTCCTCTCAGATGTTACTGCGTGTAATGAGGGAGGGAATAGTCAGCAGTCCGGCATTGTGTGGGAGGCAGCCTTTAGAAGAAGTCGGTGGTTCACTCGGGGATGGACACTTCAAGAGCTGATCGCGCCTACCTTCGTAGACTTTTTTAGTAACGAGGGCGAGCGACTCGGGAACAAAATGACACTGGAGACGATAGTTTATGACATTACCGGAATCGCAAAAAGTGCGCTTACAGGAAATTCCTTATCCGATTTCAGCGTCAGCGAGCGGATGTCCTGGGCGGAGCAGCGCAACACCAAGCAGGAAGAAGATGAGGTCTATTCCTTGCTGGGCATTTTTGACGTCTCAATGCCTCTGATCTATGGAGAAGGAAAGGAGAGAGCACTCAGAAGGCTCAACGAAGAGATTATCAAATCTTATCAGGGTAGGTGGTTCTGACCTGTGACCTCATTTAAAAAGCTCAGAACAGTAACGTATTTCCTGTAGATATGGATATGGAGCCACCCATGAAACGCAGAAAGATGGAACTGGGTAATCCGGTCGATAACCGTACCTCTACTCCACAAGCGAAGAAAGACTTGCTGAATTCGTTGCGCTTTGATCAAATCGACGATCGCTTCATGAACATAAAGCCGAATCATGTCAAAACCTGTAAATGGTTGCTTGAAAGCAAAGAGTTTTCGGACTGGCTAGATCTCGACAAACTTTCGGAACATCACGGATTCTTTTGGATCAAAGGGAAGCCCGGTTGTGGTAAATCAACACTGACGAAGTTTGCTTTCATGGAGATCAAGAAGAAAACCTCTCCGAACACGACACTTCTCTCATTTTTCTTCAATGCCAGGGGTTCTCCGCTCGAAAGAAGCACTAGCGGATTGTACAGGTCTTTGCTTGTCCAATTGCTAGAGAAATACTACGGCGATCAGCGAGTTTGGAATGCCCTAAGCTTACCACACTGGGCCTCAGACGAGCAACTTACGACAAATGCCGAAATCCTCAAACAGTCATTCGCTCAGGCGATTCAAGTACTTAATGATATCAAGCTCGTCGTTGATGCGCTCGATGAGTGCGATGAGGATGAAGTGCGAGACATGATAACATTCTTCGCAAGGCTTGGGGAGGATGCTGTTTCTGATGGAAGAGCATTTCACGTGTTCTTTTCAAGTCGGCATTATCCGTACATTACTCTTCAAGGATCCATAGATATGAAACTGGATGATCAGTACGGCCATGCTCAGGACATTGAGAGATACGTCTCCAGCGAGTTGAAAGCTGGGCGAGGCAAGCAGGCTGAACTTATCAGACAGGAAGTGCGCGAAAGAGCCTCTGGAATCTTCATGTGGGTTGTGCTTGTCGTAGGGATTCTCAACAAAGCATCCGATCACGGTCATGTACACGCCCTACAAAAGAAGCTTCGAGAGATACCGAACGATCTGAACGAGCTTTTCAGAAGCATTATTACCCGTGATCGCCAAAACATGGACGAAATGAAGCTTTGCCTCCAGTGGATCCTACATGCAAATCGGCCACTAAAGCGAGAGGAGCTTTACTTTGCGATCATATCAGGAATAGAGCCTCGGGTGCTTGCCCCCTGGGATCCGAATTCAGTCACTGCAGAGACTATCGATCTATTCATCCTCAGCTCCTCGAAAGGCTTGGCCGAAATCACTAGGTCAAAGCATCACACTGTGCAGTTCATTCATGAATCCGTTCGGGAGTTCCTATTAAAAGAAAACGGTTTGAGCCAAGTCTGGGCTGACTTAAGTGAAAATAGCGTTGGCTTGAGCCATAATCGTCTGAAAGAGTGCTGCTTGAATTACATGGAAATGGATATAGTAAGGCACCTGGATGTTGCCAGACCCCTACCTACAGCATCCACGCCTGAAGCATCGGAGTTGCGTAAGAAAGCGTCAGTCATGTTTCCATTCTTGGAGTATGCAGTCCGCAATATTCTTACCCACGCGGACTCCTCACATGCTGGAGGAGTCGACCAAAATCGCTTTATTAAGCAATTCGAGCCCGGCAACTGGATACAGCTAAACAATATTGTTGAAAGATACCAGGTCCGCCGTCTTGCGCCAGACATAGATATCTTGTACGTCCTGGCCGAAAAAAATTGCGCTAGTCTCATAGATATTTTGATGCGGGCCGGGCTGCCACTCATGCGACGTCAAAGTGGGCGATACGGCAACCCGATATTTGCTGCTCTCGCGAACGATAATCGGCAAGCATTTGAGACACTTGTCAAGGGTGATAGGAGTGCACGTGTTGACGGCTGCTTTCCTTACCCTTGCGATGACATCTGTTCCTTTTTAGTCAAATATGGGAAAAATGCACTTGTGCATCAATTTTTATCCGCTTTCAATGTGGATCCAAATTCGATACTCAAGAGTGGTGGATCAATGCTCTCATGGGCTGCGGAGAATGGGCACGAGAACATTGTAGAGCTGCTTATAAGTAAAGGAGCGAATTCTAACGGCGTGCTGTTTACAGTTTCTGCTAGAGGTCACAAGGCGACAGCAGAGATTCTTATCGAAAGAGGCGCAAATGTCAACGCACAGGGCGGAGTGTATGGCAACGCACTGTGTGCCGCATCAGATTCAGGCCACAAAGAACTCGTCGAATTGCTCGTTGATCGAGGCGCCGACGTCAACGCTCAGACCGAAAATTTTGGCAGCGCATTGAATAGAGCATCCAACCAGGGTCATAAGGACGTTGTGCAGCTACTACTTGATCGAGGCGCCGACGTCAACGCTCAGACCGAAAATTTTGGCAGCGCATTGAATGGAGCATCCAACCAGGGTCATAAGGACGTTGTGCAGCTACTACTTGATCGAGGCGCCGATATTAACGCTCAGAACGGAGAGTTGGGCAGCGCATTGTATACAGCATCACATTGGGGTAATAAGGACGTTGTGCAGCTACTACTTGATCGAGGCGCCGATATTAACGCTCAGACCGGAAAGTTGGGCAGCGCATTGTGTATCGCATCGAACAGAGGTCATAAGGATGTTATGCAGCTTCTACTTGACCGAGGCGCCGACGTTAACGCTCAGACCGGAGAGGGTAGCAACGCGCTTACTGCCGCAATTGCAAGTGGTGATGGAGACGTCGTGAAGCTGCTGCTTGGTAGATGCGCCGAAGTCAATGCCCCATTTGGAAAGTATGGCAAAGCGCTGTGTATCGCATCAGAAGGAGGCTACAAGGAGGTAGTTCAGCTGCTACTTGACAGAGGAGCCGATATCAACGCTCAAGACAAGTACGGCAATGCTCTTTGTGTCGCATCAGCAAAGGGTCATGAACAGGTCGTCGAGTTGCTGCTCAATCGAGGTGTGAACGTTAATGCACGAGTCGAAGGGTATGGTAACGCGCTCCAAGCTGCTCTAATACCAGCCAATAACCCTACTATCCAGCAAAGATCAATATACTATCCACTCCCCCGACAAGGACAGAGCAAAGACGGAAATCATGCTCTACAAGATTATCAGATGCAGTTAATGCTTCTTGAACAGCAGAATAAGAGAAGACTGCTTCTTGCACGACAAGAAGCTCTGGGGGACTCTGATAGGGAATGGAATGGGAAGATGTACGAGTCGAATGCGGGGATATACGAGTCGAATATGAAGATCCTCGAATTGCTGCTAGATAGGGGTGCCGATGTCAACATGCAAGGCGGACAATACGGCAGTCCTCTACAAGCAGCATCTGTGTTTGGGAGCGTAAGAGCCATCAAACTGCTGCTACAAAGAGGCGCCAGCGTAGATATACAAGGCGGGAAGTATGGGAATGCTCTACAGGCGGCAAGAGCGCGAGGCTGGGAGGATATTGTCAAGCTGCTGCAATCCAGGCACGCTGATGTCAATGTGCAAGATGAATGGTGAGGAATCAACATCACGCGCGACAAATGTGCTTATTGAATTACAATCATCGCAGACGGGTAGTGTTTGTGTGAATGATTTATCGCTGAAGCCTGACTTTGTACTACTGTGCACTTGTCGCCATTGTTTTAGAGCGATCCATCTAACCATAGATCTCTTCTCACCTGTAAATGTAACTACTTTAAACAACCTGATGGCAGATGGACCGCCGTTTTGGGCGGTTTGTGACGCTGTTTTCTGCGGTAAACTTCGCCAACTTACACGCCAATCGCAGGCCCTGCGGGGTGGAGAAGTCTACTCCAGAAGGGGTGCTCTTCTCCGCCGACGGTTTACTGCTTAAGCTGGAGTCGACTTTTTTGAGGCTTCGTGCGAAGTTGGCTTAGTTAACGTATTTCACAAGCCAGCCAGCCACACAAGCGAGTCAAATCAGTTTGCCATGTTTCCGCGATTGCCAGATATTTCTACTCCATGGCGCAGTCCTCATTGAAGGCCAAGGGCGACTCGTCGATACCTGCTGCTCATACATTGTTAAGGATGAGGAGTGGATCGGGCGCGTATGCCGGCGTGTGCGCACGGACGCATGGAGGCGTGATGGCGTGAAGGCGTGGAGGCCCGTATGCCCGCGTATGAGTATGAAGGCGTGGAGGTATGAAGTCATCGATGCCTGTAGACACGTATGCCAGCGTGTGGACATGAAGGCATGGAAAGAAAGATTTCCGTAGCATGGCAGTGCAGAAGGAAAGCGAAGGTTGTTCGTGAGGCCGACCACAGCCTCACGACGCCGCCACAGCTCCCAGAGGCACCCAGCATCCAGGCTCCGAGGGGAATGACGTTCCTTATCAATCCATGTGTCATTTGCATCTCTAGAAATTCGTAGAAGCAATATCGAAACCAGAACTTCTCGAGCTGCCTCGCGCTTGCCACAACTCGCCACAACCGTTGAGTTTTCGGTACGGTATTAAGTGTCCGCAACCATAGCCCCGCAGTCTCTTCTTTCACCAGCACAATCGCCGAGGCATTCCCCAATAGCGATCATCGGGATAGGGCCTTTGAAGGGCCTGATGACATGGAAGAAATTATTCAATCCCTCGTGACGCAGGGCGAAGAACTGGCAAACGACGGAAGGTATAATGAAGCCGAAACGCCATACAGACAAGCGTTGGAGATGAGAAAGAGGATGCTTGGGGAGGGGCATCCAGACACACTGATGAGCGTCAACAACCTAGCATTGGTGTTGCACTATCAGAGCAAGTACGAGGAGGCGGAAATTATGAATCGACGAGCACTGGATGGGAGAGAGAAGGTGCTGGGGCTGATGCATCCATCCACGCTGAGGAGCGCAGCAGGCCTGGCATTGACGCTGCAGTGTCTGGGCAAGTACGAAGAGGCGGCAGGCATGAATCGGCGAGCACTGTTTGGGAGAGAAAAGGTGCTGGGGAAGGAGCATCCAGACACCATAGCGAGTGTCCATTGCCTGGCATTGGTGCTGGCGGATCAGGGCAAGTATGAAGAGGCGGAAGCCATGAATCGGCGAGCACTGGATGTGAGAGAGAAGATTCTGAGAACGGAGCATAAAGACACATTGAGCAGCGTCAGTAATCTAACACTGGTGCTGCAGGATCAGGGCAAGTACGAAGAGGCGGAAGCCATGAGCCGGCGAGCACTGGATGGGAGTGCGAAGTGGCTTGGGGAGGATCATCCAGACACCCTGGAGAGAGTCAGCCACATGGCATCGTTACTGGCGGATCAGGGCAAGTATGAAGAGGCGGAAGCCATGAATCGAAGGGCACTTGATGGGAGAGAGAGGGTGCTGGGGAAGGAGAATCCAGACACCCTGAAGAGCGTCGGTAACCTAGCAATGGTGCTTCACCATCAGCGCAAGTACGAAGAGGCAGAAGCCATGAATCGACGAGCACTAGATGGGAGAGAGAAGGTGTTGGGGAAGGGGCATATAGACACATTGGCGTGCTTCAACAACCTGGCATTGGTGCTGAATGATCAGGGCAAGTACGAAGAGGCAGAAGCCATGAATCGACAAGCACTGGATGAGAGTTTGAAGTGGCTGGGGGAGGAGCATCCATCCACGCTGTTGAGCATCAGTAACCTAGCATTGGTGCTACAGCGTCAGGGCAAGTATGAAGAAGCGGAAGCCACGGATCGACGGGCACTGGATGGGAGAGAGAAGGTGCTGGGGTGGAAGCATCCAGACACCCTGACGAGCGTCAGTAACCTAGCCTTGGTGCTACATCGTCAAGGCAAGTCCGAAGAGGCGGAAGCCATGAATCGACGAGCATTGGATGGGAGAGAGAAGGTGCTGGGGAAGGAGCATAAAGACACACTGATGCACGTCTTCCTTCTTGCCGATTTGCTTCGCGGACAGAAGCGGTATGAAGCTGCCTCCGGTTTATACCAGCGAGCGTCTAGCGGCTATAGGATGATTCTTGGACCCAGCCACCCTATTACTACCACTTGTGAGGGTAGTTATCGTTCGATGAGGCAAGAGATGGCTGCACTGGCAAAGCAAAAGAGCCTATCCGGGAACGCCTCAAACCTGTATCCACCCCTTCCGTCCGAAACCTCGATTCGTCTGCTCCACCTCCAACGCGGTCGCGACGGAAGCGAGATTCGCTGCAATCTCAAGATTCACGAACTCAACGCAGCACCCAGCTACGAGGCCCTATCGTACGTCTGGGGGAATCCAGAGCCTCCAGAGCCGATCTACCTTAATAATACCTGTGTCAACGTCAGACCCAACCTTTTCGCCGCTCTCCGTCGACTCCGACCTCTTTATCAGCCGCGTCGACGAAATCCTCGCTCCTTGGCCAATGTTACTCGCAGTTATGGAAAAACTGACGAGTCGGATGCGTTGTATACTCGCTATAAATTTTTGAGACGAGATGATTACTGGTCCCGCGCCGATAGCCCTACCGAACGTGTTGTGTGGGCCGACGCGATCTGCATCAATCAAGAGGATGCTAAAGAAAAATCCGAACAAGTTAAGCTCATGGGTTTGATATATAGTCGAGCAAGTCAGGTCATCATCTGGCTAGGTTCGGACGAAGGAGACACGGCGAACGCCCTACCGATCATTGCTACTACTCTGGATGATTACAAAAAGTCAACAAAGGAAGATGATCCTCTTCCGTTTAGGCCATTCCCTTATGAGGCGCCGCCAGGGTATCCCAACTTTGGTGATGAAAAATGGTTTTCGCTAGCCCGGTTCTTCGACAAGGAATGGTTCGAACGAATTTGGGTAATCCAAGAAGCCGCGTTAGCCTCTTCCGCAGTGGTGTTTCTTGGAAAACTTCAACTTGAATGGGATGCCATTGGAGATGCAGCGCTTTGGCTCTATCATAATAAGTTCCCGGATGCGGCTTACCGATACCTACGCAAAACCGGTCAATGGCAGCAGCCAGAGCTGGGAAGGTCTATATTCAGGATGACCAGAGCTGCCGATATTCAATTTGCTAAGAAGTTCAGAATTACGTGGGATTTGATGGAAGCATCCTCCCAATTCAAATGTACACTTCCTGTTGACCGGATTTACGGCATTCTCGGTCTTGTTGATGACTTACAGATTGAGCCTGACTACTCGAGACCAGTCTCACAGGTTTTCCGGTATATGACACGACAACTGATCGAGAAGCGTAGAGACCTGGTGATCCTCGGTCAGGTTAACCACGAGCCCAAATCTTCTCCGAGCGGTGTCTCTTCGTGGGTTCCCCAATGGCCTCGCGATCCACACTTCACGATCCTGAATCGACCAAATGCTGCTACGCCGAACATGTATTATGCTTCTGCTCAGGAACCTCTTAAGCTAGAGCAACAACAGAACGAAAGCTATCTAGTTCTTCATGGTATACCTGCATGCAAAGTTGTCGCTTGCAGCTCCACTCTGGAGAAACGGTCTGGCACCCCCGGCGACATGTTGGCTATGTTCAGGTCAATAAAGGACTTCATAGCTACCTACCTAGTGTCGAATAAAAGCGATAACCTAGACACATACTCTGTTGTCTTACAGGTACTCACCGCAGGCACGTCAAAACCACCGGAAACGGAGTCCCTAGATCCAGAATCTGGGGCTGAAGTGCTGGTGCTTCAATCTATGATGGAAGATAGAGGGGCCCTTGAATCTATGATTGAAAAACAACCGCCTGCGGGGAACACTAGCCGGGAAGTATACCCTGGTTTCATGTATTTCAACATGGGAGCGGAAGTTGCAAGAGATATCTTTCCAAAAGTGTGTCACAAGTGTAATGGCCGGCGTCTGTTCATGACAAATGATGGACATTTTGGTATCGGACCGCGGGCTATGGAACCTGGAGATGAAGTCGCGGTGCTTTTTGGCGGTATAACCCCGTTTATTGTTCGGAGTGTTTCGCAGCGGCGCAGAGAGTCAGAAGGGTATGGATTATATACGTTCGTTGGTGAATCCTACATTCATGGGTTTATGAAAGGGGAGGTCATTACAGCATGGCGGAATGGCTTGTACAATTCAGTAGTGTTTGAGTTGCAGTAATAGGGCACTGAATTCGTTGTTATATATTGACTTTCTTGATAACATTCGGATTCAGAGAACTAGCAAATTTCGATCGAAAGTACGACCAACGGGCCCGTTGATTTTGAGTAGCAGAGCTATATGGTGTACCGATGCTAAAATTTCCCAGGCTCTAACTTAGTTACAATGTATTTTATAATACATAATCTCAGTGGCCGCATATGTCTTAATCGTTGACCACTGATTTCAAGATAGTTAGCTCGCCGTAATCGACCGTTGATGGCTGTTCGAGTGGACTCGAGCACATCTTACGGAAGATGGACACACACAGGCGGCTGGTCTACCCACCTAGAGTCTTGCGCCAGGAGATACTCGTAATCCGCAAGTCCTGTTGTGTCCCATAGCCTCGCGAATGGCTAGAAGAAAAGTTTCTGAGCAAAGCCAAAGCAAATCCACACCAGAAACGTCCAACAAGAAATACAAGCCATGGGTGTCGTACAACGGGACATGCGCGCGCTTTGAGGGCGCCAAAATGATGCCTCTCGACAAAAAACGCCGAGCCGAAATTCGCCAGTTGCAGGAAATAGGAGTTTGCTCGAGATGCAGTCGGTTGAAGAAGCGCGTGAGTCACTTGGCTCAAAAGACGATGGAATGAAATGCTAAATCATATTATCAGTGCTCTCTAGGCCGTCCCTGTGATCCGTGCAAGGCCTTGACATCCTCCCATATATCCATGACACCCCGGTCGATGGTCTGCGTCAGGCCGGGCTTTGGTGGATTGAATATATTCTGTCAAGGTGATTGCTGCCGACCACACGTTCGGAAAGCTTTACTCATATGTATTGCAGATTCAGATTTGGGAAGCCGCTTCCAAGACCTTTCCGTACAATCACTGATGAAGTACCACCTGAAAGACAATCCCGTGCCTAGTGATTGGGGTGACATGTTCGAAGAGCAGTTCAGCTGGACGCCCAACGAATTGTCGCGAAGACTTTTTCACTGGCTATCAAACGACTCACCAATTATCCATCTTATGGCTGTCTTTAACTCGACCCAGTTTCGAGAATTGGCTAGTCGGCATGTCGAGGAATCTTTCATAGGAGATCTCAAAATTTTCCTCTCCTTGGGCTTCGTGCTTCGTGCGAAACACAAATTCCCCGGGTATTCAGAGAACTCAGAGTTCGATAGGGATTTATTGCTCTCAGTTAGAAATTTCAAGGGCAATAAAGTTTTGACTTGGCTGAACGACAAATTACAATCATTCAGGGTTGATATTCGTTCAGAAGAGACCAAGGAAAAATATCAAGTCGTCTTCCTGATGCTTCTTCGGACAACATTGGCAATTTGCTTGGTTACAGATAAGGTCCTTCTTATCAGTTCTCCCAAATACAAATCCAGTTCGTCCTGACAGTTTCTCAGGGGAGTAACGACGTCAGAAAGCGGCTCAGACAACTGTTGAGTCTCCACATGTTACTCATCGGCAATGCACTTGGCATCTCCGAAATCAAAGAATTTGACTTCGTTGATCCCGTAGAAAGGGCATGGGATAAAGTTAAATTCTTCAGCTTAGAACATCAACTCGGGGGAGAAAATTATTGGTTTCAGGACACGGAATTGTCGTCACATCATTCTCTACGAAGGAAAAACTGTCCATGTTGCGGCAAATATTGCACGCCTGAAGCTAAATGTTGCCAACGTTGCTATCGCCACGCCCAACTGGGAGAGGAACAAAGCGACCTGACTTCTGGTGGAAGCCCAACACCCGATCCGGAAGGGCTTACGTACGGTCGTGGCATGGACAAATGTGTTCGATGCGGGTTTCATTGGCCTGAGCAGAAGCTTGACAAGAAAAGGCTTTGCTGTGGGTGTCATGAAGATTCAAGAAGTCCCGACGCAAATGATGGCACATCGTCACTTGAACGGAATTCTTTTGGAGTGGAGACAGTACAAACTACAACTTCTTCCCAATCCGCTCTCGACATCTTATCTCCCAAATCAACGTCGACCTACCATGAACCGAAATCTGGCGTACACACTTCATGATGATTTGGGCTTTAATTCTGGATGACTTGACGTCTATGAACTCAGCGGAGGAAATAACGATCATTTCACGAGAAATTTTCTTATTTGGTTCGCTGTAGTCATTTCGCATTTTCAAACTTTGTCGCTGCATGCGAGATAATTTGTTTGAAGCGGCCCAAATAACGTTAGAGGCACAACTGCCACAAAGTGTCGCATGTTTAGTTATGTCTTAATGAGAAAGGCTTTTTGTGTGCACCTTCGTACTCCGTTAACTGTTGTTCCTATACATTGCAGGGAATATTCACAAAGGGGGCAGGGCAGTGGAACTAACTTTCCATACCATGTGTAAGGGACGTTGGGTTAATTATCCATCCTCCGCATAGCCAGGGTTCATTCCCAATTTCTGGCTTCGAGACCCAGGTCCAGCTGCCCAAAGACATGAGCTCAATGGGCGACTTGAGATTAAGCGAAAGCAAGTGATATTTAGGTATACAGTGGAAGGCTGGAAGCCGAAAGACCATTGCAACACAGAGTGGCCGGTTACCTGTATCGGGAAGGCGAGTATGTTAAAGCCGGATAATAGTCGAAGATCCTCCCAAGTTTCGATCCCAAGGCATGGTCACGGCTTTACTAATACCTTGAACCCATTCTAATGGATTTCCTTTGTCTCGGTAAGTGCTCGTGTTGCGCCTTGGGGTAACGGCGTTCGAAGCTCGGTAAAATGCGAACATGGACGCTGCCAATCACTGAACCACGCCATTCATCTCGCATAAGGTGATTTCCGGATAGCTGTCCTCCCGTGCTCCGTTTAGGAAGTTATCGCCGGCGGCAGTCTAGGTCTTTGGCGCGTGAAGATGGCAAGAGAGAGAATGATTTTTACTCCCCTCCTGCGTCACTCAGCTTCTGAGATATCGATCTTTCATATCGGCGCACTGTTGTTTCGAAGGATTAAAACAAACTATAAGCTTATATTAGCCGACTCCACTATTGGGACGCGAATGTCTCGAAGTTAAGCGCAGTGGGGGGCCATGGAAGCAGTGTCCGAAAAGCCTGCGGATAATTCCGTAAACTCGTCCTTGGACAACATTACTGCCGCGACAACGCCTTCCGAACAACGGGAACAACAGAAACAACGCGAGCAACAGGAGCAACAGGAGCAACAGGAACAATCGGAACAACCCCCAGGTACTTCCACAAAACGTAAACCTGCGCTTGCTTTTCCTACCGGCTACTTGAACGCTCTGCGCAATCACGTCAGAGGCAAAGCAACTAATGGAAAGCGTAGGGATAAAAGTGCTGCGCAAGAGAATGCACCGGTGAACGAGAAGGTCGTTGTAGAAGAAAGAAGACCCGATGAGGAGAATGAGGCAACAAGAACGGAGGAAAGGGCTGGCACCAATGAAGAAAACGAAGATGAAGTTGAGGTTCAATATCTCACCGGCATCGTCTTGCTCTTCTTAGTGGTCGCTCTATGTTTGGTCACTTTCATGGTCGGTCTTGATCAAATGATCATTGCTACGGCAATCCCCAAAATCACGACCCAATTCCACAGCCTGGAGGATGTAGGTTGGTATGGGAGTGCCTATCTGTTGACTACCACGTCGTTGCAGCCGACGTATGGCAAGATCTACTCCTTCTTCAACGTCAAATTCTCCTTCGTCTTTGCTATGTTTGTTTTCGAGCTCGGTTCCGTCATCTGCGCCGTCGCTCCCAATTCGAATGCCCTGATCGTGGGTCGCGCCATTGCTGGAGTTGGTGCAGCTGGCCTTTACTCCGGAGGTATGACAATTATCGGTTACTCAGTACCGTTGCGCAGACGTGCAATATACCTGGCGTCGTTGGCCAGCATGTTCGGTATCGCCAGTATAGTGGGACCAGTGCTAGGTGGGGCGTTCACGGACAAGCTGACATGGCGATGGTGCTTCTGGATTAATTTGCCATTCGGAGGTCTTGCTATTGCCACCGTTGTCTTTTTCTTCAAGAATCCCACCCGCCGAAACTCCGACAAGACATTGAAACAAAAGATGAAAGAAATGGATCTCTTGGGCGCTTTCTTCCTTATATCGGCTATCGTCTGTCTGCTCCTCGCGCTCCAATGGGGCGGCATAACGTATCCATGGCACGACTCGAAAGTATTTGGGTGTCTCATCGGTTTCGGCCTGCTAATCATCGTCTTCATCGTCCTTCAACTCCGCGCAGGTGAACATGCAACGATTCCTCCAAGGATCATCGGACAGAGAACTGTTACAGCATCTGCACTGACACTTGTCTTCCTTGCCATGGGCATCTACACTCACGTTTACTATCTCCCGTTTTACTTTCAAGCCGTGAAAGGCGTCGATGCGGAGCAGTCCGGCATACGATGTGTTGCATATCTCGTAAGCAACACCATCGCAGCTGTTATCAATGGAGCCGGAGTGACAGTTGTCGGCTACTACGCGCCATTTGTCTGGGTTGGAACAGCAGTGTTTGCAGTTGGTGCCGGCCTTCTGCATATGCTAAAAGTTAACTCACCTCACAACATCTGGATAGGCTATCAAATCGTGGCTGGTGTGGGCTCAGGCGCAGCCATTCAGCTCCCGTTCATTGCTGTGCAGGTTGTTCTCAAACCAAAGGATATGCCAACCGGGAACGCAATCGCCATCTTTTTCAACTCACTGGGAGGTGCAATCGCGATTTCGATTGCGGAGAACATCTTCACAAACACTTTGATCGAGAAGCTGAAATTATACGTGCCTAGCGTCAATCCCGAGGTCGTTATCAACGCTGGTGCGACTCACCTCACTGATGTCGTCACACCTGCTCAGTTACCTGGCACCATACTCTCTTATGACATTGCGGTCACAACGGCATTCATCCTACCTATCGCAACTGCATGTCTCGCTTTCTTTTCGTCTTTGTTATTTGAATGGAAGAGCGTCAAGGGCGCTAATCTTATGGGGGCGGGAGGTGGCGGTTAATGACGATTTCTCATTAAATTTGTACGCGATTAGACGTTTGGATAGAGTGGTATAGAAAGTGGATACGGTATTCCTATCCTTTTAGATCCCACTCTGCATTTGGCATATGTCATGGACTCTGGCAATGAAAGCATTGTTCTGTGACGCCTCTTTCACAACTGAAGACATCCAGGTACATTTGCCAAATAAATGACTATTCGCCAGCTTGTACAGGACTCTTTCTGTCTGTAAATTGTCAGGGGCCGTTCTGGGCCATCTTCAAATTACTTACCGACCATCCAGGTGATCAAACACGTGGCACGCTCGCCAATATATGAGCTTGCATGACGGTAGGATAAACTTGGCCCGTATTACTCTTAGTCTCAGGCGATACCAAACACTTCAGTCAATGGAATATTCCACAGCCAAGTAGAACCAACGATTGCAAAGGCGCTCATGCTCGTAGCCATAAGGAAATTGACCCCATTGTTACTCAACACATCGTAGCCCACCTCAATTTTCCTGCTTCCTTGACTCTTGCCATGTTTCTTCGCATGAGCTTCACTAGTGTTATACACAAGCACCTTCTTCCCACCGTCACCTTCTACAACTTTGCCCGTTCGCACATCCACAACGCTGGCTTGTAGCAGGGCGCCGAGCACGGAGTCCAACAACGAGCCGCAGAGGCCAACCACCGTCATTGCAAGCGCAAAGTTGAGCTTAGAACGGGTGTCCCATGCCACATTGCTGTTTCCAAACGTTGAAGATGAGGGACCGCAAAACGGCACAAGTAATGTGGCAGTTATGCTGAGTATGAAGGCGCCGAGCAGGCCAGCCTGTATGCCCGTCACCGTGACTCCACCGTTCGTTCCCGGCGGGACGACGCGCCACGGCGCAGTGATGAGACGAGGCTTCGATTTTGAGAGAATACCTAGTTCGGAGGAGAACGTGTCCGCAGCGACCGCGACGTAGTTCCTAGAATAGCAATCAGTAGCAGTTCGACACTCAACGTCGTCGGCAAATCCACCTACGCCACAATTCCCACAACTAGCACATCCGAAGCTCTCCCTTTTGCTCCATACCTCCAGCATGGCTCCTCATCCACCTCTCCATCCTTCGCCAAACTCCACGCATGCAGCACAATGAGCACGCTAGCAACGACGCTGTTCGCCAGCACCTGGACGTGCGTCCGGGGACCCTCACCGCCGGCCGCGCCGCTCGCCGAGTGCGTCAAACTCTTTTTGACCTCGTGCTTGATCTTGGTGACCTGGCTGCCGGCCAGAAAGAAGGTAGAGAGCAGCGCGAAGAAAACGCTCCACGGGTGTATGGCGTGCGCAACGCCCGTCAGCACCGCGGCGCAGATGCCCAGCGGCGTCAGCGATTTGCGACTGTAGGCGCGGTAGACGAGGGCCAGTGTCGCGGGAATGGCGATTGCCGGCTTCATAGTGCTCGTTTTGCGGAGGGATGGTGGTGGAGGGGTTCGAGTTCAAAAAGTTGTGGACATGGAATTGAATTTGGAGCTTAGGATGTTGGAGATCTGGCTTTGGTAGGGAGCTCCTAGCCCTCGACGTACGAGGCTGAGATTGACTAGCCGGAAAGGGTATGAGCCACGCAGCTCATTATGTGGAAGATTGGTCAAAATACTGCCTATATAATGGCTCAACGACCTGCTGGCAGGTGAACAACCGTTTCCAGAGGTTACCTTCCAACTATAAGTACCGTACTAGGTACGGTACGCAGCGTAATGCCATCTCGCTCTCGTTGGCCCAATCGCCCTTCCGATGGTTTTTCCATCCCGACGACATCTGCGCTATTTGACTCGAACACTTAGCCTCGAAGCACAATCAGATGCGAGCCGTGAAATAAACCGTTTGACCAAGTTCCTGCCTTACGGTGTCATAGCTTGCTGCATCCCAGCCGAGGATCCAGTAGTCCCTGCAGCCTGGGACTCTAGTTCTCACATCCTATTGTATGTATTCAGCTGCCGCTTGCTTGACCACGAGCTGAAATGTTTTTAAGATTCGTCTTGGTGTAGATGGCGGCATGATACAACAATGAAGACTTTTAAATATGATCCAATCAATCTAGAGGGACCGGGCTTTCGGCTTGTCCGACTTTTCAAAGCTTCCTGGGGAGAAATCCGCTGCGAGCTATTCGATGCCTGGCTCGATTCCGACGTCCTGATAGCATATGAAGCTCTGTCATGTGTGTGGAGTGGCCTCGACAGAACACATGAGATTCAAGTAAACGGCTATTGTCACGGTAGACCTCTCACCGCCTCCGCTATGGGACCTAAAAGGACGGGTAGTATCTGCAGACTTGCCTGCAGATACCCGGAGGTCTAACTATATAACAGCTCGAAGCTCTCCTGACAGCTATACATTCGACGTTACCTCAAATTTGTATTTGGCCCTGCAGCATCTCAGGACAAACCGAGAACGAATTTTGTGGATTGACGCTATTTGTATCGACCAAGACAACACTAAAGAGCGTGGGCATCAAGTTCGACAAATGACAGAGATATATAAACTTGCTGATCGAGTTGTAGTATGGCTAGGTCCATCTACAAACGAGCTCATTGTTGTCATGCTTGTTATGGAACAGCTCCAAAAAGAAAGTGCTAAATATGCATGCCGAGAGTGGGAAGTTTCAGATAAGCGTTGGATGGACATGTGAACTCTTGCAAAACGAACACTGAAAAGAGAGAGTCTTTCAACGCAATGGCAGGAGCAGAGTCTGATGTTGCTATTGGCCCTTCCTTGGTTCAAGAGAGTGTGGATATTGCAAGAGATCGCTTACGCGCGCGCTGCCGTATTTCTCTGCGGACACAAAGCAGTCTCGGCCCGTTTTCTCGCAATCACTGCCGCCCTCCTAGGGACCAAACCAAATCACCAACAGCAAGCCGTATTGGACATCATCCCAGGCTGTCGAAATTCATCTTGGTGGGACGAAAAGCGCAACCTTTCCACCCTTCTCGCAAAGTTTAGAGACTGTGAGGCAAGTGATAAGCGAGACAAAATCTACGCTCTACTTGGGATGTCGACAGATGCCTGGCCGCACTTAGAAATAGATTACGGGAAGCTCAGCGTAACGGTTGTGAGGGATACTATTTCATTCCTCCTCTCAGCTCACCAGAATGGCCTTGGACCGCTGCCATTACCTCAGTGGGATGTGGATAAATTTTTCAGAGGATCGATTCATTGACCGATGAGATTTTTGTTTTGGCGGTATCGACCCTAAATCGAGACGTTGCAGAGCATTAGATCGAGGAAAGGAATGTCGACGTGAATTTCATGGACGAATATGGTTCTACGGCGCTATTAAGGGCGGTAAATTATGGAAACGAGATGCTAGTTAGCCTACTTCTCGACCACGGAGCGAATATAGACGCAAAGGATTCGCTTGGATGGACAGCACTTTCAAGAGCTGTCGTGAATGGGAATGTGAAAATGGTTCAGCTCTTAGTCCACCGAGGAGCAAACGTCAACATAAAGAACGGGAATGGACGGTCAGCATTGGCGGTTACACTTTCAGCATTAGTAGCTGGGCAATTTATCACAACACGACAGTCAGAGCCAGATCATGAGGTATTTGGACCTGATCGATATTTCCAAATAGTGCGGTTACTGTTCGAAAATGGAGCATATTCTGAGGAGAATCCCGCGGGAAAATCAAGCTATTCTGCGAGAGGCTGCCGGTAAGTACGAGCAAATAGCGCAAATGGCTGAAGAGTTTGGTCTCACATATTAACCTGGAGAATTCTTTCACGTCCATGTCAGCGAAAATTACTTTTGACTGCTTTGTGTCGTCCCTTACCGGATTCGTACATCCTTTCCAACTCAAACACATCCTCATCAAAAATTTCAGTATTTGACATCTCTACATACCTTACAGTTGGTACGAGAAATCTTGGTAATACTTACTGTATTGTTGATTTTTCTAAGATCGCTCTAGGTGATCGAGGGAGAGGACAGCCCTTTTAGTCGCTAATGGCGTACCTTCCCATACATAACACTACTCTACTGAGGTAGTGATGTTCAAAGCCGCGTCACCAATTCCGGTGTTTACTTTGAATAGAACACCTTGTTAAATATCACAGCTTTCTCCTTTGAAGAAAACTTTCTCGAACCGTCTAGTTTAGCTTATGATGCCTTCCGAACAGCTCCTTCGCAGTCGTAGCCATACATGTACGTTTTTCGATCTCGTTACGCCGATTCTCTACAACCAGAAAGACAACTACGGAAGACGCTATGGGCCTCTTAACCCTTTGACGTTCGACCGCGCAAACGAGAGTAAACGCATCAATTCTAGTTCCACGCTGTTCAAATTGCCAGTGAAGACCTTGGCTATCATTCTGCAGCACATTCCATCAGGCCCCTCGCTTTCAAACTTCGCCGTTGCTTCTCGCGATTGTTGTGTGCTAGCTCGTAGCCGACTCTTCATCGAGGTCACTTTGGACTACGGACCTCGAAGCTTCAGTCTCCTGCAAGCAATACTCAATGAGGTTTGCGAGCGGCGAAATGGCGGATCCAAGAAACTACTATCAAACACCTCCAATTTTGTCAGGGACGAGTGGATGAGTCATTTGACCTTGCTCAGCGTCCGAGGGAACACAAGGGAGAACCAAAATGGCAAATTCAAACCCTTAACATCAGCATCAGTTGGGACTTTATGTGTCCCGATATCGAGAAGCCAGCCGAAGGGGAAGGCTTGGTCAGAGATAGCCTGCTCGCCATTTGTGCCCATACACTCGAAGTTCTAATATGGATTTCTGGCTTTGATACAAGTTTCTGCTCCCAAACCAATCTCCCAGCATTTACCGGTCTCAGAGGATTGCAACTGGACGCCTTTTTGTTTCCCGACGATTCCCATCTTCAGGCCTTCATTCCTAAAGACCAATCGTGTCGCCTTCGAAGCCTGGCTGCTTTCCCAGATGCGAGTCCGGCTACGACCAAGTTCTTTATGACTAGAGGGTGCATTGATTCTCTCCAGGATTTTGTGTGGCGAACATATTCCAATCCAGAATGCAGAAGAATAGATGGAGGCCTGTCTTTCTTGCGAGCTAACCCTCAATTACTGAAATTCAGAATAGGACCTCGAGCAGACGCTCGCCTGTTAAACGAGCGCGTTGTGCCACTCCTCTCACACCACTTCTACCACCTCACCTCTCTCTCGCCGACGTGGGGCTCCAGGACTATCGATGAAGCTTCACTGCAAATGATTGGCCGTCTGACGTCGTTGGAGCAGCTCCACTTGAGTGCTGGAAACTAAATTGGCTGGCGATATAACTGGTTCATTGATCACGCTGTCCTCGTGCAAAATTTGCAACCACTGCAGAAGCTAAGAATACTGGCATTCAGCCGAGACACATACAACCCCGGCTACTCGTCGCTGCACCCTTCACTCCAGCTGCTGATCGAGGAGTACTACCACAATCGACATCTCCAAGCAATTATTCAGGAGCTGAACAGGGCGGTGTCCAATCTCTTGCCTTCCGATAGTGATAATGAAGAGGAAAGTGAAGAAGAAGGCGACCCTGCCCCACCGGATAATGATATATCTTCGGAAGTAGGCGCTCGATCAGACCAAAATTGGGAGAGCCAGCATAGTCGCCGAATGTTCAAGTACGCAACCTCATACTCCGAGCTCTTTCTGAATTGGCATTCCTTTATATCGGAGAGTTACCCATCGAGATTCCGGAGGACGCGGGGTACTATATGATGATCGGCGAGCGTCGTAATAGCAGGGCTTGGCTGAATCAGACATTTGGTCGTGCTTATCCAGAAGATTTTTAAACGAGTTTCTTGCACATGGCTTGGTTTAAATCCTATTATGGACTGCGCTTAGGTTCAAACGCAGGAACAGACTTTGATGGACTCATTTCTAAAGATACTATACGTTTTACTGAGATAGTCTTTTCTAAAGGACGAGTAAAAGAAGACCTTACGGGTATCATTGCCCATCCATAATCTAGAACGCCATCGCTATGTGGGAAATCAAAATTAATAATGTTATCTTGTGGAAATGCCACAAATCCCTCACTTCCGTTCCAATAGGTCAAAGAACTCGTCATGGCTGTTGGAATAGAACAGCTTCTCGAGTTGAGCATTTCTCTTCTTGTCCTTCTCGTACTGTCGGCGACATTCCTTCGCGTTCATTGTCTTCTTGGCTGGCGGGTTGATGGTAGCCGTATTGCGCTCAAGGCGAGGTCTGATACCAATACCACTCTTGTCCTTGTTCTGTTCGAGCTTGATAGGCGCTGTGATGCCCTGACCTCGAGCGCCGAGACCTGGGTTATTCACCGGGTCATAGCCATGCTTGGCGAGGATCTTATGCCCCAAGCGGGTGCGGTCGACGACGGGAGTCAACGTGTGAGCCTGAGCTGGGCCTTGATCCTTCTGCTGCGCTGCTGACACCGCCTGAACATGTTCGTACGTGACATTATGGGGTTCGCCTAGAGGTCCGGGAATGTCGGCGCGGTTACAGACGTCGCATTTTGGTGCCGATGGATCAATACCTGCAGCACGATCGAGTAGTTCGTCTGAATACCCTAGGGTTTTGAACAGCTTTCTCCACTTTGCGTCCTGCGCAGTTTGTTCCGCTTTGGCCTCGGCTTCTTTCACCAGCAAGGCCTTTGCATTGTCTTCTGATGTAACAAACCGTAGGGAGGGGTTGGGACGTGCTGCTGACATCGGCTTCAAATCGTCGCTCGGTGTAGAAGAGTTAAGGTTGAGTGGCGTCGTCGAACTTTTGATGTGGGCGGAAGTCGCTGTAGCTTTGTTAGGCTTAGGCTTGAAGATTGGGTCGAAACTTTCACGGACAGTTCCTACGCCGGTCGGGCTGTCCTGCATCTTGTTGTCATGTATGAGACGCAGTGAAAGAAGTGAGAAAACTGAGAGATGGAAGATGTTTGTTGCGGTCATAAAAGGTACTCAGAGGGTGGCGTTGAAGTTGACCCTGACAGCCTTCGTGTGCTTTGCCCCTTTTGGGACATTAAGGGAAACGTCAACTTCAAAGTTCAATATAACGACAAAGCTGCATATTTCAATACATCACATTAAAGAAAAGTTTTGCGAGCGGAGGTACTTATAAAGAGACCGCTTATGAGATGCCTATTCCGCTCGTCGCAGAAGTTCTCGATGGAGGGCTGGCAAAAATTCCTTACGCGTACACTATCTTGAAAACGATACCATGGATCGTTCTGATATATCTCTTGAAGCTATATTTTGGAGGAACAAGTAATCGATCAGAAAGAGTTCTGCACTCCAAAGTCATAATGATGACAGTATGCGCACCTTAGACTGGAAAATACTTCAACGTAACTAAATTGAATACAGGGAGGAACTTCAGGAATAGGAGCAGCAATAGCACGGGAACTGGCTTCTCGCGGTGCGCAATTGATTCTTCTAACCCAGCACGCTTTGAATGATCCATTTCTGGTCGAATACATTGAGGATCTCCGCGAAGCAACCAATAACCAACTCATCACTGCCGAACAAGTCGACCTATCATCTCTCTACAGCATCCGTGTCTTTGCAACCAAATGGGTGGATAATGCACCACCGCGGCGGTTAGACATGGTGATACTTTGCGCCAACACTATGACTCCTTCTGGTGGGAGACTCACGGCCACTGAAGACGGCCTTGAGTCAAACTGGGGCGTCAACTACGTCGCAAACTTCCACCTACTCAGCATTCTCAGCCCAGCCATCCGCGCCCAACCACCAGACCGCGACGTGCGCATAATCTTCGGCATGTGCGCGTCGTACATGGGCGGCGACCTGGACGCGATCCTGCCCGCCGCCGCGGAAGCACCAGCGCAAGACGGCACGGCCAAAAGCAAGTCCAAGGCCCAAAAGGCCGCGGCGGTATCCCAGCCAGCTACGCTGACAGTCACCAAACCCAAACCCATGACTCCGTCGCTCGCCTACGCAACGTCGAAGCTCGCCCTGCTCACCTTCGCGCACGCCTTCCAAGCGCACCTGTCGGCGTATGCACGGCCGGACAAGGAGGCGCTGAACGCGCACGTGGTCGTCGTGGATCCGGGCTGGACGCGCACGCCCGGCATGCGCCGCTACCTGTCGTTCGGGTCGTTGGCCGGGCTGCTGCTGTATCTTGTGCTGTACCCGCTGTGGTGGCTGGTGCTCAAGGGCCCGGAACGCGGCGCCCAGGGGTTCCTGTTCGCTGCGATGGAGGCGGGGCTGGGGAGGGCGAATGCGCCTTGCGCGTTTGTGAAGGAGTGTGTGGTTAGGGATGTGCTGAGGAACGAAGTGAAAGATGAGAATGTGCAGAAGAAGCTGTGGGAGGAGAGCGAGAAGACTGTGACGCGGCTGGAGAAAGAGAGTGCGGTGAAGCGGGCATTAGCGAAAAAGGAAGACGAGGCCGAAAAAGAGAAGAAGGCGAAGGCTTCTGCGGAGAAAGCAAACGCTGCTGCTGGAAAGGAATCGATGAAGGTGAACGGCGGGAACTCCTCGAAAGCTCAAACTCCGGGTTCTAGAAGAAGTAAGGAAGTTGCTACTGGAAGCTAAGCGTACCTTTTGTTGCTACATTAGCTGGCTAGATTCTCTGTATATTAAGCGCTTGACACGGTGTGTATAGGAGTATCTACTAGAAGCATATTACTCGCCGTGCAGGCCAGCGTATGCAGGCCCAAAGACGTGTCCATGATATTACAGCTCCGTAAACCGTGCCGTGGCCGGTGATACCAACGCAATCCTGAACGCCGCGCATGTCTATGATTCCAACGCTGTACCAGACGAAGAAGCTTCATCTACAGCAGCAATTGGCTTCGGCAAAAAGGTGATGGGCTTGCCGTCACCATCGGCTATCGGTACCCACGGCTTCGGAGTGATGGAGCTAGATACGCCAAGTCCGAGGCCCCTCACAGCTCTCAGCATGCCCTCCAACCTCTTACGCTCCTCGACAACCATCCTCTGCGCGAGCTCCCTGCACGCTCTCCGCCCCATCCGTACCCGCTCCTCTTGCCACGCCGCCAGCTCACTCGCAACAACCTGCTGCGTGTATCGCAGTTCCTTGGCTAAACTCTCGTATTCACCTTCGCTCTTCGACATCTTTTCGTTGGCATCGCGCTGCATCGACTTGCGTGTTTCGTCAAGGAGACCTAACGGCCAGCGGTCTGATCGTCGAAGCGACGACGCGTGCCGGTCGATGGCTTTCTGCGTTGAGGACATGGAGGCGATGAGGGAAGATGGCCGGTTGAGTGCGGTCAGGATTGCCGATGTAGCACTGGAGATGGCAAGGATAGAGTAGTAGAATGATGCCATCGGCGCAAAGTCGGTCTGGGTGAGTGTTTTCGCATAGCGGCTGAAGGCGAAAGTATGACGCTCGGGCAGAAAGACAAATGTCGAGAGGATATTCGACGCCAGGCGGTTGGCGTCGGCGAAGTCGTTTTGTGAAAGACGTGTGCGGTTCGTACGGCGTAGGACGGAGCGAAGTGCGTGATGTACACCACGGACTGACTCCTTTGCATGCGATACGAAGAGTTCTACTTCGCGAACATCGGTTTGAGGTTCGTATTCGTCGCGGACGGTTTCGGCACGAACTTCGGCTTTGCGCTTTGACCGTTCGGACAGAGTAGTGAAGTCAATGTCAGGTACCAAGAAAAATTCCCAGACCATCTCATGTGTCGCGAAAGTTGAATGGAGTAATAGAACTTTGAGGAAGGCGTCGAGGCGGAGTTGGATATCTCTGGCGACTGTACGAGACGGTTTGGAGGGAATAAGGAAGGGGGATTGGAAGTTTGTAATATCAGGTAGCCACGATGCCGGCAATTCAAGAGCGAGAAGACGTGATATGCTGTCGAAGTCGGACAAAGAACGACGGCATGTGGTAACTGTGATAGTGCTGTTAGAGTTTTGGGCGGCAGATTTGACGATAAAGCGTATTGTGCCATCTTCGACAAAGAATGAACGGACAACTGTGGTGACACGAGAACCGGCTTTTGGTGGAGTTGCTAGCAGAACCAAATCGTCTATGCGATTCCGAACCTCATCATCCTTGGCCAGCTCTGTCGCAGTCAAACCACGTTGATCTTTCGCAAAGAAGTCCGTTCTTGGATCCGCAAAGAGCACCCTAACGACATCTGTACGACCGAACTTGCTGGCTACCATCAGCGGCGTAAATTGCTTGTCATTGGCCGAATTCACATCTGCATCACAGTGATACAAAAGCTTGACGATCATTTGCGGATCACTCACAACATGCAAGAGGCTATTGCCTTTGTTGTCCATGTGATCATCTAGATGTAGCGGTTGTCGGTCTGCTTGTACTTTTGCTGCTTCTGTCAGGCCGGCGTCAACCATCCACTTGTAGTCTTCGTGATCATACGAGCGGCAGAGTGCAAATAATGGCGTTTGACCATTCTTGTCTTTCAATTGCCACGGGATAAGCCTGCCAATCCGAGAGATAAGCAGTGGGTAGTTAAAGAGGTAATGACCCACACATCGGCCTTGGGAGTCTTGACGTGCTAGATAGATTTGAATAACGTCATCGTTATCCGCATTGTTGAAGATGTAGTCAAGAAGAACGTCTGTGACTGATTTGTTACCGCTCTGGATGGCGGAACTGAGTAGCGTCGTGCCTTCGTTGTCTTCGTCTTCCAATACAACAGCAAGAGGATAATAGCTTCTGAGGCTAAGGAGATATTGCAGTGCCTTGTCTCTTCCATGCGTGACAGTCATCATGAGGACAGATTCACCGGTTGGGCTTTGCGTCATTGCCAACTTTTCAACCGAAATGTCAGCGTCTATGCCGCTAATGCGCGTACCGAGGGTTTCTGTAATTGATGCAGTGGAATATCCACTGGAGCTAGACCTGCTCCTTGTGTCCATCGACACTCGTTTTCGGGCCTTTGGGCGCTCATCTGCCGATGTAGACGACTGTTGGAAAGGGAATACATGTGAAAGAGAGCCTTCGGGCTCAGACTTCTCATCGAGTGAGGTTCGGGGTAAGCTGTTTGGCTCCGAAATGCCGTTCAATGTTGTACCTCCGAATGAGGCGGTGTCTGGAAGAGATACTTGGCTCTGTCGAGACGAAATGTCATGTGCATCTGCTGGATGATGCTCATTTATAAGTACGTCCTCGTCAGCGTCACCAGGTTCTGGCTCTAGAACTGAGCGCATGGCAGACACATCGCCGGATTTTGCTGCATGCCAGAGCTTTCGATTTTTTCGGCTTGCTTTTCGTAGACCTCCGGCATCTCTTGACAAATAACTCAGCACTGCTTCGAAGGTACTTAACGCGTAGCCGAGTTCGCCGTTTTCGATGTCGTCTATAAAGTTGAAGTGCCGCATGTACGATAGCCTCGTTCTCAAATTCCGTATTCCTGAACGGATGACAACTACCAGTAGTAATGAAACCAGGGTATCCGCATTGATGTTTAGAAGCGCATCTCTTTTTTCCGAACCAGGTTCAACCACGGCTTTGCCAGCGTTGTTTGTGGTCGATAGCTCAGTATCGGATGTAATAAGCTTTAGAGTCTGGAGGAGAATCTCGAGCATTTCTTGTGGACTACCAGCAACTCCCATCTTCTTGAACGTCTCGACGCCTTTTGACAATCGAACAGCAAGTGTTTGTCTTTCATAGCGACTCTTCCCAAGAGACAGACCAACCTGAGAAATATCGATATCAGACATTTGCCTAATTTTCGCGTCCAGCTCGTTGTCCTCTGAGCTACGTATCGAGGCGAGTTTGGGAAAGAGAACGGAATCGTGGATGTTCTCGGTCACATAACGTTCAATCATCTTTTCTACCATCGTACCGGTCAAATTGGTGGTGGTACCAAGCAATGATAATTGTGATTTGTCGACGGCTTGGAAGAGGTCAATTGCTGCAGTGACGCCCGTCTCGGTAGAGGTCCGTATAGCTTCCTCTTCCTCGCCAAGTTCAATGGTCCTATGCTGACCTCGCTCAAAGCCATTAGAGCCACTCGAAACACTACTGTGAAAGGAATTTGATAGGCTTCCGATGGAAGATGAGACAGAGCCACGTCTTCTTATGGATATTGGCGTTGTAGATGCAGTCGGCAAAGAAGGGAGTGGTTTTTCAAATTCTTTGCCCAACTCTTTGAAAAGTCGATCAAGACCTGGTTGCATTTGCCTTGCAATCATAGGAAATTGATTGAGGAGGTCATTGAACGAGCTAACGTCTTTCTTCTTTGGCAGGCTAGAACTTGCACCGTTAGCGGCTTTCGGAATCTCAGACTTGTCATCTGTGAGAGGAGGGTTGTCTAAGGTTGCTGGGATGATTTTGATTGTTTCGGAAGTTCCAATGAGAGGCTTGGATAAATAATATACAAGCCATGTTGAGCCATCATACGTGTCTGGATAGTAAATCGAGTCACTTATGAGTTGACACTGGTTTAGAAGCTTGAAACCTGAATGATATGAGCAATGCTTTCACCATTTCTTTTGTAATTTACCTTTGTTGGTGTAGACGAAGTTCTCTTTGACAATGACGGTGCGCCCGTTTAATGTGGTATACTGCTTCGCCTTTGCTCTGCTCTCCCTAAAAGACCCAGGACCATCTTTTCCGGGTCCCGCTGGAGGGACTCCACCCGGTACGCGGATGACATGACTGGAGAGAAACTCCTCTGAGCTTGCAAGGTCGGCATAAGGGACACCGGATTCGCGATCTTTAGAGGTGAGGAGAACTTCGGTGGTAGGAACTAGGAGGATCTATATGGTAAGACATTAGCTACATCTAGAGGAGACGAAGTCATAGAATCTTACAAAATGCTGAACGGGCGAGCACTGGGTTGGCAAGGTGCTCCGGAAGAAGGCCCGCAGGAATGGATTGAGCGGTTGCATTCAATCCACATTGAGCTCGCCGTTCTGAGCGCAATTACAGAGGCGCAACGGCCTCAATTGTAGCCAGCCAAATCAATATGTTTGATCGGAAGCTTTCAGAATTCGCGGGATTCGCAAACGGCACAACCGGTTTCCCTGAAGCCTAGTCTTGGCGGTATCGTTGCGGAGTCGATTGGCAGTTGGTGTAGGAGCAGTGAATTTGAAGGTGTTTGAAGTAGTTCAAATGTAGACGGGCGACTCGAAAAGAGGGCTTTTTTATGTTGCTGAGTCGTCGGGGTGGGCTTAGATATGTATTTGACTTTGGATCTCCCGTTGGGATTGATGGTTCTTAAGCTGCAACGCTCAGCCACATGTGATGATGAACAAAGTTGTGGCTGCTCTGAAAGATTTCTCGAAACCGCAAGTCTATTCTTCGCCTCTGACAACGTATCTCCTCCCCGCCTCAGCAATACTCTGCCATTCTCGGAATGAATGCACAATTACTACGTTTCAATCTACATCTGACAGACTACGTGGCTAGCTATCGGACAGCAGCTATTTAGAGTAGCAGCCGCCCTTGGGGCCAAATACAACCCACCTCTATTTCCGCAAAGCCTCCGCGGCGATACTCCATCAACATGGCTGAAGTCGACGCGTCAAAGCCGGCTCCAAATCCTGAATTACAGGTTTGTCATGACTAGGTTGTCATCGTTGGAAAGCTAGATGCTAACAGCAAAATCTAGTCTTTCCTCCGTACTTCCACTAAGCGCAGTCGAGAAGTCTTCGCCGCAGATTTTACCTCTCCAGACTCCCTCCAGACCGTACCACCTGTCACTTACTCTATCGCACCGCCAGTAGAACCAATAGAAGAGAGTGCCGACCGTCTTAGTCTTTCTGCACGTATTCACGACGAATACCAAGATGTTAAAGAGCTTCCGCCACGGCTGGCAGCGAAGCAACAAAGTGCTGCAACCACAGCAGCAGAAAGACGTGCACTGCGGAGGAAACAAAACGCCGATCAACCGTCCGACCCGAAGATGGCGAAGATGATTGAAGGTATCTCCGAGCGCGATGACGAACGATCACAAGCAACTGCTACATCCAATGCCTTAATCATCCGAGCGAACAAAGGTGCGATTCCACCTAATGCGAATGGACCTACACCTCAGCGCAATGGACCTTCGAATAGTTTGGTGCGGAGAGAGGTAGTCCGACAGCAGAAGCCAGATTGGCACGCGCCTTGGAAATTGATGCGCGTGATTTCAGGCCATTTGGGTTGGGTAAGAGCTCTTGCTGTCGAGCCTGGCAATCAGTGGTTTGCCAGTGGAGCTGGAGATCGTACCGTCAAGATTTGGGATCTTGCATCGGGAACTTTACGCCTTACCCTTACTGGCCACATCTCTACCGTACGTGGCTTAGCAGTTTCTCCACGACATCCCTATCTGTTTTCATGCGGTGAGGACAAGATGGTGAAGTGCTGGGATCTGGAATCGAATAAAGTGATTCGACATTATCATGGCCATTTGAGTGGTGTCTACACTCTTGCTCTTCACCCAACGCTAGATCTCTTAGTGACAGGCGGACGAGATGGCGTCGCGCGAGTATGGGATATGCGAACTCGCAGCAACATCCACGTTCTCTCCGGCCACAAGGGCACAATAGCAGACCTTGTATGCCAGGAAGCCGATCCTCAAGTCATCACAGGTTCCCTAGACTCTCACATTCGACTCTGGGACCTTGCAGCTGGGAAGTCCATGGGCGTTCTTACACATCACAAGAAGGGTGTTCGATGCTTGGCACTACATCCCACCGAATTTACCTTTGCCAGCGGAAGCACAAATTCAATCAAACAGTGGAGATGCCCTAATGGCGAATTCATGCAGAACTTTGAAGGCCACAACTCCATTGTCAACACGCTCTCAGTCAACGAAGATAATGTGTTCTTCTCCGGTGGCGATAATGGCAGTATGAGGTTCTGGGACTGGAAGAGTGGCTATTGCTTCCAAGAAATGGACAGTATTGCGCAACCTGGTTCGCTGGATGCTGAAGCAGGGCTTATGAGCTCGACATATGACAGAACCGGGCTGAGATTGATTACGGGAGAAGCAGATAAGACCATCAAGGTGTGGAGGCCGGATGACGAAGCTACAGAGGAGAATCACCCATTAGAATGGAAACCCACCTTGGGAAGGCAAAAGTTTTAAAGTGCATTTCCCGGCGGTGGAATATGCACAATATGAATCACATTTATTGGGCTGAGGAAGTAAAATAGCTAGATACCCGACTTTGATTACTAGTGTCGTCAATCTCATGGATTAAATCCTAGCCCTCGTACTTCTTCGTCGCTCCCGAGAGCTAGATTGACCTCGTCATCGCCAACTCCCAGCCGAACTCTTCTTGCTCGCTCTCCTTTCCTTGCTTCAACGCCTACAATGCCGGCCTCAGCAAGACCCATCACAGCATCTTCTATAGCAACCACTCGCGCCGCAGGTTGTGGCTTGCTTCTCGAAGACCCCTCTACTCCCACCATCTCTCCCAAGAGGACCTCATGAACGGGAGACAGCTCGCTCATCAGCGCCAACCGCCTTGCCTCATCAATCACATCGCCAATCAATGCCTCCTGCACACCCGTCCTCCTAATGAGCGCCAGCAGCGCCGCGAGAAAGACCTTCGACGCAAGCGGCAAGCCCCTCAAACACTGCTGCAGCGGCGAACTCGTGGCCTCGGTAATGGCCTGCTTGACGGTCTGGATGGTGACGACGTGCTCAGCGCGCCGCGGCCCGTCCGCCACCGCCTTTCCTCGCCCACGCTTGCTCGGCGTGGCGGGCCCGCCGTTCTCCTTGTCGTCCAGCTCGGCCTGCGCCGCGCTCTCCGCCTCCGCGATCTCCACCGCGCGCCGGCAGATGTCGAGGGCGCGGCGCGCGTCGCCCGACACCGCGGCCACCTTGCGCGCGGCGAACTGCACAGCGTCCGGGTGCACGACGCTGCCCGGCACGCCGGCGAGCCGCGACGCCACGATAGCTATCAGCTGCTCGTGAGTGTAGCCGCGGAACGTGATGCGGTGCAGGCCCAGGCGGCTGCTGATCTTGTTGGAGAGGGTTCGCTCCGGCAGATCCATAGTGTTCGCGACGGCCAGCACGATCAGCCGCGAGTGCCGCTGCGCCGGCCAGTTGAAGAAGTTGTACATCACCGCCTGGTTGCGCGTCACTAGCTGGTCCAGCTCGTCCATCAGCACCACCACCGGCACGCGCCGCGGCGACGGCGTCGAGAATTCCCGCTCCAGAAGCGTCTGCGCTTGGGCCGGCGCGATGCGTTCGCCGCGTATGGCCTCCCACAGCAGCGAGTAGGAGTGGTGCGGGTCCGTCACTTTCATGCCGTTGATTTCCACGAAGATGAAGTCGTCGAGCTCCTCGGCCACAACTGCGGCATTTAATTGAGCGATGACTTCACGTACTGTCGCGGTTTTGCCTGTCCCTGGTGTTCCAGCAATGTAGATACATGAACCTGTGCCGTCAGTGATAGCCTTCTCCAGATGTGTGTACACCTCGGCGAACTCGTCTTCTCTACATGGCAGAGAGGCAGGCACTGATGACACGTGCAAGGTAGACCGTGCGAGTTGATAAGGCGAAGAGAGAGTGTGTGGAGAGAGTATGCGAGTGCCGAGTGGAGTGAAGGACAACGGTTTCTTGACTACAATACGTTTGTGTGTTGGTGTGAGGAATTTGCGCGGCGACAGAGCTTTGTGTTTGGACGTTGGAGTTGTGGCCTTGAGTTTCTGCTTCTTGCGCGGTGTGTGAGGAGCGCTGTCATCGTCGTCTGTGCGGTCAATGAAGTCGTCAAGCGCAGCATCAAACTTCTTAGTGAGGCCAGATTTCTTGCGAGTTGCTTTCGTTTGGCTCTGTATGAGCTTGATGAGGTTAGGTAGATCTCCTTCGCCGCCGTAAATGTCTTCCCAAACGAATTCATCGGTGTAAGTGGCAGTCCTGGTATTGCAGCCACGTCTGCAGACGAAAACCTTGCCGAAGTCTTTTGACGATCGTGGAACTGTTCCTTTCGGATACCTCTTGGCGAACTCTTTTGGTGATAACACAATAGCGTTCCCGTTGATGGTGGTCAGAGGATTATCATCCCAGGATGGAGTAATGTACAGTTCGATATCCAGCACATCAGCCATTTTCTTGCCCTTGTTCCGGATCTCACGTGGGTCGGAGAACCACATAAAGTTGGCCATCTTCTGGCCGTCATCTTCTCCATCGAAGAGGTCACAGATGACTCCAACCCAAGCGTCATTACCACCTTCCGCCTTGAGAAGGACTGTGTCTCCCAGTCTACACTCGAACTTGCCTATCCGCGCGCCAACAATATCGCCCGAAGATGAGATAGCGGATGCCTTTCTCTTGCGTGAATTCTTTTCATCTTCGACATCTTGATTGCTGACTTTCAGTCGCCGGGCATCCTGATCTGCGTAGATCCATTCCCAGGGTTGGTCGTCAATTCCGAGTTCATCGTCAGAATCATCTGCAGTAACAGCACCGCGTTTGATCCATTGCCTCGCTCTTTCAATCTGGGTAGGCCTATTCGAACGGCCCATTTTCATAGAGTTTAAATTATCCTGTGGCTTGTGGGAAAGGCATGTGATGTTGAGATTCCCGATTTTCGAAGTCAAAAGCCGAACGCGTCCAGCCACGAAACGCGGGATCACGAAAGCGCGTCACATCGCTTATGTGGCTCACCAACCCACAATTATCAGCAAGCCTAGCTGTTTTCGTTGTCTATAAGTTGGACTGCTAAACACATCGGGTGGCATTAAGATCCAATTCAGGGTGGAGAGTTCGTTTCAATAGGCAAAGATAGGCATTAGACGGCTCGAAGGCCACAATGAGCTACACCGCTGTGCAAAGGGAGATAAATTTGGCTTGATTCTGCACGGCCTGCCGCAATTCGTGTAGATCTCCAAGCCAAGTCCGAAATGCTGACAACTCCTTTCTCAAACATTGCTGGTAGCATCTATTGCTAGGACTAGGAGCGTTGTTCTGACTAGTCTGGTCTAAGTTCTAGTATACCGTACGCACCGCTGAGTCGGTGAGAAAAACAAATCACCATCAAGTGTGTCAGGTGTTCCACGCCGAATCACACTGTGTACTTGGTTGCTGGAACGCCATGCCACAAGAAATTGCCATGTGCGTTCAAGGTTCGTTGGTGCGACGCCCACGAGTCCATCATCCAGATCAAGGGCCCGAAGAGGTCTGTGATCGAAACAACGAGAAACAACAGCCCAACAGGAATAGTACCAGAAGAAACCCATACCCTCGTTGTCCTAGATGTTTCCAGCATCATTACCCACAGACGTTCGATGATCATCTTTGACAAAATGGTCAATTGACTAGAACATCACTCTCAAGGTACTAGATAGACTGTGGCGACTATTCACAGCATAGTGCGACATGTAGATAACGCTACGTGCTCTTACCAGTGGACAGAATCTATATATTTCAGCAAGTGGCGAAGAACTGTTTAGTAGTTCGTCGGGCCGTGTAATCCCCAATCTCAAACATTGTTTGAGGCCACCTCCGGTACGCCCCGCTCCTTCATCGCGACAGTCGAGTGTATCACTACGGTGAAGAGTGTGGAGTGGGAATGGGAACAGGAGTTTGCACATTCGAGTACAAAAGACAAGCAGTCAATCTACCATCGGCAGGGAAATGGATGAATGGCAGAGATGAAAGCAATGTGTACGAGGTGATCCGTGAAGACGGCCTTCTAACGGGTAATGATGAACAATTTGCAAGCTTCGCGAAGGTGATGGACATTCCACAATTGGGATGAACTAGACCGAGAAGCCATTAGCATTCGACAGGAAATTTGGTGACTATTGTTTGAGAAGTCGACGGGTGCAAACGATTGGAAAAAGGGGAAGACAACTCTCCGCTGGTTGCAACGGCGCAGCTAAAGGACAAGCCAAACAAGGGCTAACCACAGCCAATCCGTACCGCTTTGGAACAACGCCCTTGGTTCTGTTCCTGAACTTTCCCCAAACCAATCGCTCATCGCTGCTGCATCCCTGCAAAGCGCGAGTCCGTCTTCAGCGAACCGCGTATTTGCATTGCATGGGCGCCGCATGCTGCCCAGCCGTCCAAAGGCACAACCGCTCGCTTGGATATTGACCGTGGACTTTCTGAGCAAACACGTCGCAATCTGCACAATCACCGCCTCTCCTTCGGCTCTCTGGCCCTTGTCGCGCGGACCACCTCGCCTTTCTAAGACTCTCACCGCCTTCATGCTCTCATCTCCCTCCACTCAGCTTCCTTCGCGCTTCTAGGACGACGGCTTTCTTCGAGCGCCACTCTCTGCACGAGCCCTTCCATCACCGTCCTAACCACGCCAAAGGCAAGGTTACCACTCGTGGCTCAACTCCTTTCGTCCACAATCATGACCATCCTCTACCTTTTGCTCCTGACCAGGCCCAAATGATGCGTCCTGCCGAGAGGAAAGCCTTCAACTCTCCGGCCAGGGCTGTGGGTCAGACCGACTCGTCCCTTGGCCACCGCCGGAGGAACTTGTCATTGGCAAAGATCTCAATTCCCTCTCTTGCCTCTTTTCAACCTCCCCTACCCGTGGTTCAGCTGGAACCCGACCGGTTGCCTTCACCGGTTCGCAGAAAACCCTTGCCGGCCAATGCTTCTCCCATCACCCCCAGATACGCCTCCCTCGACGAGCCAAGACCGCTGGTAGGCAAAGACTCGTCTCCTCCGCAACCTCTACCATCATCACACAACTATCTTTCGTTGGACAGTCCAACCGTTCCAGCCGGTTACCCAAGTCCTGTTGCACCCTCCAATCCTAGTCCCAGCAATGCCGGCTTGGTTGTCAGAGACCTAGACAGGTATGCGGTATATCTTGAAGTAAAGAACAAATCTTAACCTCTGTCCGACAGATACCCTCGCGGAACCTCACCTCGTTACCCAGAACCCTCAATCCCGCAATCCGATTTGAAAGCCTCTCCTCCGAGAGACAGAGTTGCAAACCAAGGTCCAGTCAATGACCGCATTCCAAGTGGTAACAACGAACCACAAGAGTCACTCCCGGAGACGGTGGAGGAGAGAAGAGATCCGCCAACGCTCACGATGGCGACTCTAGATTCTCGTGTGCCCATGATGGGCCAGCTACGTGGTGGATTAGCTACGCCTCCCGTGGAAGATACTCCTACGTTTGCGATTCAAAGTCCCAAAAAGTCCCCAAACAGAACCCTCGGCTCGTTTTTTGCCTGGAAGAGAACACCAAGTCCCGATTCTCCTACAGCAAGTTTCTCAGATCATTCCTCATCACCTGGTATTCCACCACTCATAACCACTACGGATGGTTCAGTAGATGCAAAGCGAGTCCCGGCACCGCTGGACGTCCAACGAGCCAATGCAGGCATCACACATGGCCTCCTTACACCTAACAATCCCTTACCTTTACCCACATCTCCAATCACTACCACTCACTTTGCTGAGCTTGAACGTGAGCTACAAGAAATAAGCGCTGAGCTTGCTAACTCAATCAAGCGTGAGATGGAGTTGGAAGATGAACTCGAACGATACAAACTAGAGTCCAGCACCGTGGATGGCAATCGCCGAACAAGTGACTACTACTCCGATTCTGGCACTGGATCCGTCAAGTATCCCCTTGGTGACGGCGAAGGCAGAATTGAGGAGCTAGAAAGGCTACGGAGAAAGGCTGAGCTAGACAAGGCACAAAGCAAGCTCGAAATGTCGCAAAGACTCGAAGGTGCTCTTCGAGAGAGACGTGAGATTGAGGAGCGCTATTCAATGTCTGGCAGCAAAGGCATGAGTGCAAAGGAGCTCGAGACTGCACTAAATAAAGCTCAACGTCAAGTGCGAGAGGAACGCCAGTCCCGAGAAAGTTACGAGTCTCTGATTGCAGGCATGAAATTGGAGCTTGTACAACTTCGGAACGAGCGAGATAACCTCCGCGAAGAAGTAGTGCCTCAACTCCGAGCAAGGGTGGATGGTCTTGAAAGCGAATCTGTCAACGTGCAGAGCCTCACCTACGAGAACTCGAGAATGCAACAAGAACTCGAGAAGCTTAGAGGCGAACGTGATACGCTCGTCAACGCTCGACGGATGCAGATGGACATGCAGAAACAACAGGAGCGCATGATGAATTCCATTGCAGAGAACGACAGCCCTGGCTCTACACTGCCGGGACGTGCTAGATCGGTGTCAAAGACTCGGAACCGATCAGGCTCGACTCTTTCGAGAGAGTTTGGAGGCCTGTCAAGGTCAAATTCAATCAAGGGAGACGAGTCTCGAGAGGATCTTGGTCAGAGAATTCGCGAGACTGAGGCACAACGAGCCGCATTGCACAGTACACTCAAGAGCTTGGTATTACGGCAATCTCAGATGGAGAAGCAGCATGCAAAGCGTGTGAAAGCCCTCGAAATGGAGAGAGACAAGGCGACTGGCATGATTCCAAGACGATCAACATTCCAGAAAGAAGTACGCAACCTTCGTGATGAATTCGTTGACTTGCGTCGACGAGCAGACGAGGCACTGGAACACAAATGGCGCTGTGAAAACGGTCTCAGTGGCTTGAAGATAGACTTGGATCGCGCTCAGCAGGACACCAATTCTCTGCGAAAGCTTTTGCAGGAACGAGACATGTTCATTCCGGAACGTCCAGGATCTCGCGGCGGACGAATGCTCGCCCCTGGCGGCCATGCGTCTCTCGACAAGGCGTACAAAGAGCTTCGTACCACGCACGCCCTATCCATTGCCAGCATCATGGCTCTCGGTGCCGAAGACTCGCAAGGCATGTCGACAACAGAGGCGGAGAAGACGCTTGAGCTGCTCAAGAAGAGCATCTCCGACGCCGAAGCCGAGCGCGACATGGCACAGAAGCAAGCAGCACAGTACCGTGAGGAGGCACGCAAGCTGCAGAAGTCCGAGCTGGATCACCTCAACAAGGAGCAAAGCCTGGCGTCGGAACTGTACGCGTCGGCGCAGCGCATGGACGAGCTGGCGTCGCAGGTGCAAACGCAGCTGGAGTCGAACTCGACGCTGCGGCAGCGGCTGGCGGAGGCGATCGGGCGCGGCGAGCGCGAGCAGCAGAGCAGCGCCTCCCGCATCGCCCACATGCAGGGCAAGCTGCGTCAGCTCGAAGACAAGCTCATGGCTGCCCAGCAGCACTCCGAGGACGCCGTCGCCAGCCACGAGGAGGAGGTGCGCCAGCTGCGCGACGCTCACAACGCTCAGCTCAAGCGCGTCAAGGCGGGCTCGCTCAGTCCTTCTGTGCCATCCTCCCCGTCCCTCGCTCCCCTCGTCAACTTGAAGTCGGCGCGTGCTAGCCGCACCGGTATGACCATGGCTGAGGCAAGTCGCACCGGCTTCCTGGAGAATAAGGTCCGCGAGCTGGAAAGGGCGCTCGGAGACGCCGACAAGGAAATGGAGGAGGTTGTGCAGCGTATGAACAGCGCTCAGATTGAGGTGGCTGAGCTGCAGTCCGAAAAGTACGTGATGCCGCGTTCGAATTTATATGGCTTTTTGCTAACGGAAAATCTCACAGGGACGAGGCTTTGATGCGCACGCGTAGACTGCAGACGGAGATTTTGCAGGAACGCGAGAAGGTCAAGCAGCTAATGGCGTCCAAATAAGCGACGTTTGTTAATCGTTCACGCTTCTGTTCATTTGTATCACTATTGTAAGCATGGTTTGGAGTTGATACCCGCACTCATGGCGTTACAACTGGCGCCAATTACCATACAACACTGCATGCGGGTTGTGTTATTACTAGAGACTACGGCGTTATAACAACATGGAGAGACATACAACCTCCAGACGGGCTCAAATGGGTTCATTCGGGATACCTACCTAGTTTACCTGTACATAATGCTTTGGTAATGGACTTCTGGAGTCGTAGCGACGCTGGAAGCCGAATCAATTCGCTAGAGCTCTTTGAGAGCAATAGCAAGTGGAGTAAAAATGAGTCATGCGATTCTATAGCTCGATTTTGCCTTCGTTCCCCCTATTGTAACGACTTCCTCGGTATGTTTCTTCAGGACCAATGGTCTCACTTGGGTTAGGCTGGCAGTGGTTGATACGAAAGTATGTACGATAGATTTGGACGGCCAACCTACAACAAATGAAATTATTTCAGGTAGGAGATGTTTTGAAATTCTAAGTTAGACATTAAGGTTGCGGTCCGCCACCAGCCTGTCCCGTTTCATCCTACGCCTTGGGTGCACGCCTTGCTGGCTGATTCCAGCGGCGGAGTTCGATAGGCGAGCCAAAACGGACAAGGGACTGAAGATGGAATTACGAAACGGTTTGAAGCAATTGACTGGCAATGGATGTGTCACCGTCAAAGAGCCACGCTGTGTAAATGAGGCGAGCCGGTGCAACAGTGACATCTAGAATTTGTGTTGCGGGCCTGGGAGGATGTTTACGCACTCGCTCCGCCGATAATTACTCCGTACTGCGCTCGCGAATCCCTGAACCACAACCGTGCTGGACCTGACTTTTCGTACAAGTTTGCTAAGCGGGCGCCTGCAAGGTCTCCTTTTCCTCATCACTCATACAAGCTCGACAAGCAATCCTGCATGTGATCTTCCCTTTCTAAAGCCTACTTCTTCCACATCAGGGATATTTACGCGTTCAATGGTCGCCTGAGGTGTTACCGCGACTGCCAGGGTTTCACCTGCTTGTTCGGTCTGGCGCAGACTAACTGCCCTTCGCCCACGCACGCCTCTCAAGCTCACATAACTTCTAATAGTTGTTGTTTTGAGCATTCAAAATGGGTTCTCAGCCAAATCGACTCCAGCTCAACTTCGGCCTTTCGGACAATCGCCAGCAGGCCTACCCGACCACCCCTTCCACCTTTCCTCAACCCTTCCCCAACTCCAACGGCCAGCAGGAGCTTTGGGGCACTCAGCAAACAAACGCGGGCTATGGAAATGCAGGCTACTTCATGAACAATCCGTACCAAGCTGGTTACCAGCAGACAAGCAACCTTCAAACTGGAGGTGGAGGCGGAGGTGGAACCTCCTCGTTCCGTTCCGCTGGCGGCTACAACGATGCCACTAACGGTATGATACATCAATTCTCACATCAAAATCTTGGCGGCGGTACTCCACGATCTGGCAGTCCGTATGGTCGTCAACCTTCACCGGCAAACCAGCGGCCTCGGACTGCGGGAGCAACGTCGAGCCAAAGTCAGTACGGCAGCTTCCTCAGTCCTCAAGTCCCCACCCCGATAGGTCAAAACATGACTGAGGAAGAGCCACCGGCAAAGAATCCCGACCGATACGGAGAGAATGTTGCGAAGAAGGCCAAAGTATGCACCGGGCTTGTCAGTACTTTCTTCAAAGATAATGTACAGAGGGCGAGAGATCGTAATGGCAGGGCACTGGAACTCGAACAAATCATGAACGACCCTTCCATGTCGGAGGCACGCAAGGAGCAAAAGATTAATCAGATGCGGAGGGCCGAGGCACAATATCTGCGCTTCTTGAGGACCAAAGAGAAGGCTGAAAACTTCACTACCATCAAGATCATCGGTAAAGGCGCCTTTGGAGAAGTGAAGCTCGTTCAGCGTAAGAACGACGGTAAAATATATGCTCTCAAGTCGTTGTTGAAGGCAGAAATGGTAAGCTCTACTCTCAATATCGTTGTACGCATGGCATAGGCTGACATTTGATATAGTTCAAGAAGGACCAACTCGCTCACGTCCGTTCAGAACGTGACATTCTCGCAGAATCCGACAGTCCATGGGTCGTTAAACTTCACACCACGTTCCAAGACAGTACCTTCCTCTACATGTTGATGGAATTCCTTCCTGGTGGCGATCTGATGACGATGTTGATCAAGTACGAAATTTTCTCCGAGGACATTACTCGATTCTATATGGCCGAGATCACACTTGCCATCGAAGCGGTTCATAAACTTGGTTTCATCCATCGTGACATCAAGCCGGACAACATTCTTCTTGACCGAGGCGGTCACATCAAGCTTACCGACTTCGGGCTGTCAACTGGTTTCCACAAAGAACACGAAGCATCATATTACCAACAGCTCCTCGCAGGCGGCAAGCACCGCTCAAATCGGGACAACCGCAACTCTATTAACTTCGACCAGATCCAACTAACCGTCAGCAATCGTGAACTGATCAACACGTGGCGAAAGTCTCGTCGGCAACTGGCATACTCGACCGTTGGCACACCAGACTATATCGCTCCGGAAATTTTCAGCGGCAAGGGATACGATTACAGTTGCGATTGGTGGAGCCTGGGTACGATCATGTTCGAGTGTTTGATCGGATGGCCGCCTTTCTGCGCCGAGGAAGCCCATGACACGTACAGGAAGATTGTCGACTGGCCTCGACACCTGCACTTCCCACCGGACCAGCAGCTGAGTGGAGCGTCGGAAGACTTCATAAGAAGGTATGTGTTTACTTGCATTTGCTTTCTAGATAATTTCGCTAATTTCTGTCCAGTCTCATCTGTGACGCGGACCACCGGCTGGGACGGGTCGGCGGCGCGCACGAGATCAAGCAGCACGCCTTCTTCCGCGGCGTAGTGTGGGACAACCTGCGGCGCATCCGCGCGCCCTTCGAGCCGAAGCTGACGTCCAACGTCGACACCCAGTACTTCCCCATCGACGAGATCCCGCAGACCGACATGAGCGCCCAGCTGCGCGCCCAGTCCGCCTCCCAGGGCGACGACGTCTCCACCGAGATGAGCCTGCCCTTCATCGGCTACACCTACAAGCGCTTCGATGCGTTCAAGGGCTCGTGAGTGCGGCAGCCGGCCGCGAGGCCCGCGGTGGGGTTTCTTTCCTAGATTGATACGTCCTGGTGACGATGGGCGGTTTATGTGTTTCTGTTGAGGATGAGGAAGCGGCGGCGGCTTCTAGGTCGCCTGCTGTGAGCGGAACAACGGTTTGCATTGCGATGGCGTGCCAGCAAAAAGAATCGGATCGGTGATACATACAATGCGGTTCTTTTTATTTCTTATTTGATTTAGAGCAGTTTTCATTTTTACCGGAGCCGAGGATGGAACAGATGAGGCCTATATTCATGGCTTTTATCTACGAAGGAGAGGCACGCTGATTGCACAGCGCTTCATCCCGGCATTTTCCCAAACTCATACACTCCGTCCCTCCTTTTTCCCCTTTGGCATTCGGCATTTGCATGTCATGAAGAAGAGTCACGGGCTACGAGGTGGATGGAGATCAGATTCTCGAGCTGTAGAGTTCGGTGTCTAGTTCAATAGGGTATCTTGACTATTTCCGTGCTACTCCTTGTGTCCTTCGTGCGAGAGTTTTCAACCACTGGACTCTGAAACTGGTTTCTCGCTGTCTACTATAAGCTCTCGGAAAACGAGATGTTGTTTCTTCGTTCGTACATCTTTCTTTGTCGTGTGTCTCATTGTTCCGTCGCCATCGCAAACTACACCGGCTGGCTCGCTTTGCGCCTTACTCCAGTTCTCAAACAGTGCTGATTCTATCGTGCCTCAAACTGTACCATCCTAAGTTGCGATCCGTTAATAACCATACTAGACTACGTAGAATAGGCGAAAACTAACTTGGCAGTTCTCTTCTTATGCAGTATCCGATGGCCGCACTGCAGGCAGCGAAGAGGATCAGCCTTTTTAAGCGTTACGTCAGAGGCACAGTCGCCGCAAGTGTAGGTTACGGGTTTCTCAAGCGAAGTAAAGTCTGAGGAGGACGGCTGGGCAGTGGAGCCGCCTGCAAAGGAACCAGTTTGCTGGGAGGACATCGCGGAGTCGTCGCGGAGACGATAGTGGTTCCCTGAGTGGCGATTGAGAGAAACCACTCGATATGGAGACGGACGTTTTTCGGTGGAAAGGAAGGAGACGTGTGAGTTCGAGAAGTGAAGATACGGTGACAAGAAGAAGTAGAAACTTGCTTCAGGCTTGAAGTTCACGAAAGTAAAAGTGATATGCGGTTCCAGGCGGTGAACAGCAGCAAATGTTTTTGAAATGCAATATTGTTGTCGGGAAATCTGCCTCTGGTTTAGGCGGCACCCCTTTCGGGCATGGTCGCCCAAGCTTAGTCACCCGCCGCTTTTGATCCTTGCTTAGTCATCCACTGCACTAAGCAGCAAGGCACCACATCCATGAAAGGCCTACCAAGTCAAACCGTGACAGAATACGAAGGGCGTAAATTTAGCGAGCTTACCTTACATCTATATAGGGGGCCTAGCGAGGAGCAGCAACAGGCTTTATGCATTAACAAGTGCTAGGATGCATCGGATCGCTTCTTTAAGCTGCTAGTTCAGCCTTTCCCTCCCTAGCCTACAAGAGCCATATACGCAGGCTATGCAGCGGCAAATTCGCCAACCTCAAGCCTTTACGTAATGAGGAAAGGTCAGGAGATAGTATACCCGTGTTGTAGCCTGTGCACGCACCTGTATAGCCTCCGGTAACCTCTTATCTCCTGAATCATCATCTACAACAACCCAGTTTTGCGAATGCTATTTTCATCTTGTAATGGCAGCTCTAACGTTCACCTACCCCATAACGCGGCCTTACCCCTTCTGGTGGTTCAAATGGGCGGTTCTCGTAGGTGGTATATGTGTAATCGTGACATTTTCAATTCTCAACTTCGCCGCTAACGGCTACGTTCTTGCCGTTCAGTACACGACTTATCCTAACGTCACGACTAGCAAGAAGATATGGACGCAGAACTTACCTTTTTCATTCAACGGGAACATGGCCTCGAGCTGCCAGTCGCAAAATCTCGGGGTAAATACGCAGTACTATACTGACAAGCTCAGCTTGGTCTACAGCCTTGCCAACATCTGGCAGGTGCAGGATAACGGCAAAGTGGTTACGCTTCCTTCGCTGCCATATATGTATAATCCTCTGGAGAATTGCACTGTCACTCTTGTCCAGCTGGATTTCAGCAATTACGACGGCAGGACCGCAGCTCAGCTAGGATGGACAACATGGGGTATGACCGCGTTGGTATGTTGCGCCACATCGTCCAGTTCCTACCTGTGTCTAAGACGATGGCATGCTAGGGCATGTTGACGTGTCAGGTTAATAATGACCACCGGCCGACCTGGCTTAATCTGACGGTCAACTATGAATTCGTGCCGATGACCATTGACAGCGGTGCGGCTTTTCAATTCCTACAGGCGCCCAATAACGAAACCCAAGCGAGCTTGTGGTGGGGCGAGTCTCTTCTGTGAGTACGTCGCTGGTATGTTCATGCCCTGAATCTGACTTTACCTAAGTTCGTGGTACTGGCTCAATTTTATCCACAAGACGGCAAATCAGTCGACGCTTTCTGAGGATGGCACCAGCACGAATAACCTCATAAAGGGTACTATCGGTCGGTCATATCTCGATATTATAGTCCATGACCATCCTCACTCTCTACAGTGCTTTGGCCGTCGTACAATGTCACAGATATTACGAGCCTCGATTTTTTCCGGGATCCCGGATTCCACTTTGTCATTAATGAAATGCAAGACAATGGAGCTGTCCTAGGCGAACCCCGGTGCTGCTATCTTATTGGAGGAGATCCTTCTATAAATGGTCTTCACAACTCAGGTGTTAGACCCGATATATGGATCGAGGCCGATAGCTTTGCCAAAGTTTTCTACTCCACCATTCTCGCCGACCTAGGCCAAAACTCAATGTCCAACGTCGTTATGAACTCAACCGCGCTCACCACTTTCTCACAGAACATAAGCAATATGGCTGGGGTCGTCGAAACTAAGTGGCTCAAAGCCGGTCCCGCACGCACGCCGTACAACGAAGGCAATGCTGGAGCCCAGAATCTGGCAGTCAACTCTTCAGTCTTTTACACTCAGTATTTTTGCCAGATTCCAACATTGAAATCGACCGGGTCCCTCATTATAGCAGTATTGACAGCGGACATAGTATTCTTGCATGCAGCATGGGCAATTCTGAACTGGGCCACTGCAACGATACTGAAGATGCGCGACCCAACGGCTAATTCATGCCACAAGTGTAATGATAAGACTGAAGAAACGGTGGAGTTGATGGACCTGCCAGAGCGGCGAGGGTCGATGGAAGAGGGACAAGCAAGCCCGCATGAGAAACACACGAGTTATACTGTGACGGATTCTTGACCCCTGCAATTCACCATAAATTGTTGGCCATGATATATGGGTGTGGCGAGAAGCCCCACGTGGGGAGAAAAATCACAGGTACTTTGACTTGAAGCCACCTCAAATGTCCTCTTAGACTCGATTTTCCCATAGTCTTGTGCAAGTCGTTTACTGTGACTATTCCTAAATCTCCTGACCTTGGTAAAAGCGAAAATTTCAATCTCATCGTGGTCCCTACGCCGAATTTGCGGAGAGCTTCACTTAATGGTGTTGCAGGACTCCTCCACTACAGCTCCACCACCGAGCTCTCATCACTCTCGATGCTCATAAAATGGTGTTATCCAAGCCTTAGAGCCTCGCGACGGTGCTGAGAAGTCATAGTCACCAGTAATATTGGAGCTCAGGCGTGCGCTGTGCAGGGATTCTGAGGAATGCCACGACCGGGGTAGCGCTTGGCATCGAGGGAAATCCGCCTCTAAAAGCGGCGGCAAAACCCGCCGTTTTTGGAGGTGAATTTCCCGACAACCTGCGTTGTGGTGCAAACTTTCCCATACCGGACGACTAAAGACGGAAGTGAACTATTGGCGGGGCGAACAAACCACCAAACACTCAGACCTCAAAGCCGATGTCGCCCTGTAACTTTCATATTTATTAATCCTACCTCCTTCTCTGGTTCTTTTCCTTTTACTGTGCTCGTAAATGATACCCTAGATTGTTATATATCTACTCCTTCTTTTGTAACTCTTTCGTCATTCGGCACGCGATCTGCCATATGCGGAGCAGCAATGAGCGCCATTCTCTCCGCAGACGATCTCAACGACTTCATCTCTCCCGGAGTAGCGTGTATCAAGCCCATAGAGACGATTCCTGCTAATCAAGATGATTCTTCGGTACGTAGTTGCTCAATAATGAAGAAGGTTACGCATACTGACCGTCGAAGAATCCGTACGAGGTTACGACTGAAGACAAAGTCGCGGCCAAAAACCCACCTCCTGCACAAATCTCCCTAACCGATTGTCTGGCTTGTTCGGGCTGCGTGACTTCTGCCGAAGCCGTACTCGTATCCCTTCAGTCTCACACAGAAGTTCTCAACACGCTGGACGCACATCCCTCCCTGCCTCTGCCTTGGCTCCAGAATGGGATCGAGAATGGACTTCACAATGGAACCAACGGCCACAAGAGTTGGATCTCTAGCAGTAGGAAGATCTTTGTCGCAAGTGTATCTCCTCAGACACGAGCTAGCTTGGCTGCAACCTTCAACGTTTCCTCCGCAGAAGCAGGTAACATGTTGGAGCAACTGCTAAGTGGCCCTCTCGGTCTCGCAACAGGCGGTGCTCACGGCTCGTCTTTCCTCTGGATTTTCGATACCAACAATCTTCGAGACATGGCTCTCGTCATGGCCGCTGAGGAAGTTGAGTCCACAGTGTCACGGTCCTCCGACACTCCCAAGAAACCAATCCTCACGAGCGCTTGCCCTGGTTGGATATGCTACGCCGAGAAGACACACCCACATGTTCTACCGCACCTCTCGCGACTAAAATCTCCACAAGCTCTCGCCGGAACATTGCTGAAGTCGGTTCTAAGCCGCAAGTACGGTATTCCGCCATCTCAGATCTGGCACCTCGCCATCATGCCATGCTTCGACAAGAAACTTGAAGCGTCGCGCTCCGAACTCACTTCCGCATCCTGGTCCAGCGACGGCAGCGCCAGCGTTGAACCAGTACGAGACGTAGACTGCGTCATCACAGCACGCGAAGTGCTCTCGCTGTGCGACGCACGCGGCCTCTCCTTCGCCGCGCTACCTCGAACCTCCCTCCCATGCTTCTCGCGCACACCCTTCCCAGACCCGCTCCTGGACGCCTTCCTGTTCCCACGCCGCCGCCCCACGCACACCACCGACACGTCCTCTGGCTCCAGCGGCGGCTTCCTGTGGCACGCGCTGCGGCGCGCGCAAGCCGCGCACGCCGGCTCGCGCATCGCCGTCGCGCGCGGCCGCAACGCCGACGTCCTGGAGTACACGGTGGTGCGAGGCGGCGGCGACGATGGCGCACTGCCCGCCGACGTGCTCTTCCGCGCCGCGCGCTACTACGGCTTCCGCAACATCCAGAACCTCGTGCGGCGCTTGCGGCCGCCGCGCGCGTCGAAGTTGCGGGGTGGCGGCGCGAGGCCCGGCACTGCGCCCGCTGCCGGCCTGGAGTACGACTTTGTCGAGGTTATGGCTTGTCCGGGTGGGTGCACGAATGGCGGTGGGCAGATCAGGGCTGGTGAGGTGGGAGAGGGCGAGCGGAGGAAGGTGGGCCCGCAGGAGCAGAGGGAGTGGCTTGCGCGGGTTGACGAGGCGTACTTTTCGGCGGAGAGTGACGAGGAGGGCGATGATCGGATGGATGTGGATGTCCAGAGTACGGACGGCGACGTTGTCGATGGAATCTCGAAGACCGATGTTCGCCGTGTTCTCGCGCATTGGGCGGACGTCACAGGCGTGCCACCGGAAAAGCTCGTGTTTACGAGTTACAGAGCAGTTGAGAGCGATGTTGGCAAGACCAAGAAGAATGATATTGAGAAGGTCGCCGGCTTGGCTAGTAGCATAGGAGGTGGGTGGTGAGAAGAGCAAGGCATCACCGAATTATGCTCACGGTGCTCAAACCTGAGAACTCCTGGCTCAGCGAAATGACATTCATACACCATGAAAGTCGAACTTCGCTCCACAGCTTCTGCTGGCCGGTTTCGAAGCGGACGATGGCAACACAAAGCCTGTCAAAGCCTTTCCGAAACAAAGGCACCCGCGAGACACCTCCGACATTGTCAAAGGCTTTGTCGCGACAATGACAGCTATTACATCAAGAGATCTATATCATATGCAATGCAGCAGTGGCAATTCTATAAAACTCAGCCTTCGAAACGAGATATAGAACCAGAACTTCATCAGCATCAGCTCCGACTACAGCATAGACCATACCAAAACCAAGAACCTCCCATTCTCTCCAATGTCGACTCCGAACACCGCTCCCAACCCTTCCAAGGCCATGGTAATTGTTACCGCAACGCTCCTCTCTGTCGCAGTTGTAGGCTTCATACTGTTGATCGTCATCCAGGGAGGTCGTCGCGGCAGCACCGAGCCTGCAGCTCAAAACATCGAGCTGCAGGCTCAGAACAACGGAGAGCGTGAGGAGCAGTGGAGCGTCCAAGCAGCTGTGGGTTCGGATTCTCAGAGCCGGTCGGCGTCGTAAACTATATATGAGAAGAACACGATAAGGTATGTATGGATGCGGTGCAGTCTAGAGATCAAAGCGTGCCGTTTCCTGGGCTAAGTGTTCCTATCCTCGCCATCCATCATTGCCGCCTTAAGCATTCGCAAGCTCAGGAAAGCATCTAATGTCCATCCCTATGTCGCGAGACGCACCCCGTAGCGAGACAAATCATAGGTACTTTGAATTCAAGCGAGTCTGACTCTGTGAGCACATCGAGATTTCTCGCAGTTTTGTATCAGTTATGTTGTGTGCCCAATCCTGAACACTCTTTGCCCCGCTGCTCCGAAAATTACATTCGCATCGTCGCCACCGCCTTGATTGCGGAGAGCCTCTTTTCATGCTGTAGCAAGACCCCTCGACCCGCAGCATCACCACCGAGCTCTTTTCGCTTTTCAATTTCATTGAACGCTTTGATCTGGGTTTCCGAGTCTTTCCCCCATGCTAAGCAGTCAGAGTCAGCCCTGTGGCGGGCGTGGTGCGGTGTGACATGCGATGTCGCCACATCGATTGGTACCTTTGATCAAAGCGATCAAGGGTCCCTGGTCAGAGTGAGACCATTAGGCACATCTCGCGTGACAATTACAGTGTATTGTATATCTTACATAATGCAACCGTGCTCTTCCCGCCTGTGGCTGCCGAAGTTGTCCCTGTGTGCCGGAACAAAGCACGCTGGGCAGAACCCGCCTTCATCGATGGTGAGTGAACGCCCGACCAGCGCCAACGTGTTCGGGATAATGCTTAGAACAGCGATTTGACAAGATACCTGGTATGGATCCTCTGAGTGCAATGTCTACCATCCACAAGACGCGTTGACTGAGTCTCGCAGCAAAGTCCCACAACCCTTCAGTCACGCCAGCGCGACAGCTGGGACGTCCACCACAGCCACAAGCATCAGCAAAAGGAGAGGCTCTTGCAACAGCTACCCAATTCCTCAAAGAGGTTCTCTTTGTTCTCTTCGCGTCCTTCTTGTAAGCCGCTCAGACATCCCTTCAATCTGTACCAAATCCATGTCGCCTATTGCCACAAAGTGATGACGAGCTCAAGTGTGGTATTGCCGCCAGATGTAATTGCAAGACTGGTAGGTCACAATGCTTCGAGGCAGACACGGAAGACCGGCTGACGTACCTGCTTCAGGATAACTGTCTCACATGGGGCAATACCGGCATAATTGAGCTTTTGCCTTCTGGTGACAGAGTATTGAAATCTCCACATCCACAGGGGAGCTCTTATGACAAACAGTGGCAGCGCAAGCAACTCCGACGGGAGTTCGAAGTGTATCAGCGGCTGCCCCCCTATCACCCTCGTGTACTCCACATGTTCAGCTACTCCGACGACCATGGCCTCACACTCGAATACATGCCAAATGGCAATCTGAGAGCATATCTCGAAAAAGAGAAGGAAATCATGACAAGACAACGGTTACAATGGTGTATTGAAGCAGCAGAGGGTGTGGTATTGCTCCACTCACTCGGCATAATCCATGCCGATATCAAACCAGAGAACATGCTACTGGACGCGTTGCTTGGGGTGCGGATCATCGATATGTCTGGATCCTCAATCTCTGGGAAAGCCCCCCTGTCACTGGAAAGCACTCGCTTCTTTCTACCTCGGTGCAGAACAACTGACATGCCGTGTGGCGTCGACACAGATCTCTTCGCACTTGGGTCAAGCTTCTACCAGATCATAACAGGGAGACAACCGTATGCTGAGCTTAGTGACAAGGAAGTGGAGAAGAGATTTGCATGTGGAGATTTCCCCTCAGTCAGCGGCATTCCCTTTGGAGATACTATCAGAAGGTGCTGGAGATGTGAGATTGGTTCGGCTCAGATAGTACTTGATAGTCTCAATGCAGAGAAGCGTCGTCTCACGGACGCAGACCTCTCGAGTTAATGATAATTAGTTGATCAAACTCCAACCAGTGAGCTTGTGATGTCCAAGTAATCCATTCCGTCATAATCCTCCCGCTCAGCGTCTCAAGTCCTGGAATATCCCTCGTCCCTACAGTCTTTGCAATCGTCTTGCTGTTTAGACGAGGCCAGCGGTACATCTTTCACGTTGGAACACTTCTCCCACCCATTTTCAATGGCAGTGGCGCATCTTTTGATATGTTCGCTATCCTCGTCATGTCCACATTTGAATTTCTTAGTGCTCATGAGTCGTTCGCACATGGCTTGGGACCTAGGGCGGAAATCGGAGAAGTAATTACTGCTTGCAAAGAACGCTTAGATAAGTCATTGGTAAGAGCGGAAGATCGCTTTGGGCAATCGAACTTACGTTTTCTGATCTGCTCTGCGACTGCAATTAAATGTTGAGTGACGACTTGAGTTTGGCTTAAGATCCAACCCCAATCATCTCGCCACGAGAAAGTGACATAAGTTAGCGACAACGGTCACCACAGTCGATGCCTCCAACAACTGCGATCCATCCGACATACGCCTGCGACCCTTCAACGCGTCCGACGCACTACAGGCGCCTCACAGCACACGATAGACCGCCTCTAACATAGGATAGTGAGCAGCTATCGGCTGGCTGGTGATGTGGCTGAGCGGGTGGAGTGTAACCACCAGGCTCAGCTCAGCAGCACTCCCCCGCTAGAACCACGGGCTCTCTTACTATCAGGATGGCATCTACAACATCTTTTGGCGATAGGAACTGCGGCCTTCAAGTAGGGCAGAGCTTCGCGCCGATCACGGCCGAATTCCATCTTCCGCCTTGTAAGTTGCGAAAAGTCCAAGCTGGCTGGCTAGCGCTGATGATGCCCT